>Ga0183097_10170_pt1 | contig 206071 bp, 179 predicted proteins | sample BioMet8_FD_128883 | JGI IMG/M metagenome (GOLD analysis project Ga0183097, IMG submission 128883) | Microbial communities from bioreactor (seeded with sewage sludge) at Lawrence Berkeley National Lab, California, USA - Biofuel... | ecosystem: Engineered > Bioreactor > Anaerobic > Unclassified ... | reverse complement strand
GCGCGGGGCAGCAAAAGCAGAACGCCAGCATCCCGCAGAGAACCATGGTCATCATCGTGTCTTTCATTGTTCGCTCCTCCTGATTTTTTTTACTTCCTGGGGATTATCCCCATGCCTGACGGAAAGATGGTTATCACACAATCAATGCCAGCTCCGGATGAAAAAGTTCAGGAAATTTTTTATGTTATTGTAGTGCGTTTATAATAAATGACTTATAAAATAGAATATTTTGGGAAGACCGGAAAGGTCAGAATTCATTTTTCGCAAACATGATAAGAATTTTAAAGTTTTATCATATTTGAGAAAATTTTCGCAGGTTTGCAAAAAAAAGCAGGGTTCGTCAGAACCCTGCCGGAATGGACAAAAACAATCGGAAAGATTATTTGGCTGCTTTCAACTGCTGGAGTTCGCTCTGCAAGGCCTTGAGCTTTTCTTCCAGCTTTTTGACTTTGCGCGGCAGACTGTGGCGTTCCAGAAATTCCTTCTGGGATTCGGCCGGGGTGCCCAGTACGGTTTGACCGGGGGCGACGCTCTTGGCCACGCCGGACTTGGCGGCGACCTGGGCGCCGTCGCCCAGCGTCACGTGGTCGCGGACGCCTGACTGAGCGGCCACCACGACGCCACGGCCCAGTTCGCTGCTGCCCGCCACGCCGCACTGGCCGATCAGGAAGCACCCGTCGCCGATGCGGACGTTGTGAGCTACATGGACCAGATTATCGATTTTTACCATGTTGCCGATGATGGTTTTGCCGAAACGTGCGCGGTCGATGGCGGCGTTGGAGCCGATTTCCACCAGATGGCCGATCTGAACCGTGCCGACCTGCGGAATTTTGGCAATGCCCTGCGGACTCGGACGGAAACCGTAACCGTCGGCGCCGATAACTACGCCGGAATGAATGATGACGCCGTCGCCGATGGTGATGCGTTCCCGGATGGAGACATTGGCGTAAATCATACCGCCGCGGCCGATTTTGCTGTAAGCGCCGATCCAGGTGCCGGCCAGAATGATCGTGCCGTCGCCGATTTCCGCGCCCTGGTCGATGACCACGTGCGGCCCGATGTGTACCATCTGGCCGATCTTGGCATCGGGTGCGATAACGGCGGTGGGATGAATGCCGGGGAGATACTGGATGGGCGCCGGCGCGAAATGGAGAACGACTTTATCGAAATCGGCGTCGGGCTGTTTGCTGACGATGAAAGTCTGTCCCGGAGCCGGTACGCCGTCGAATTCGTCGGGTACCAGGAACACCAGGGCCTTGGACGCCTGTAACTGTTCTTCATATTTACGGTTGGCGAGGAAGGAAACGTCCGCCGGCGAAGCGTCTTTCAACGAAGCGACTCCCGTTACTACGGTATCGGTTTTTCCTTTTAACGGCAAGTTGCCGAGCAACGCGGCGAGCTCCTGGGCGGAAATCGGTTTGGACATCGTTGACTCCTTCGCTATAGATGAGGTTTGATGAACGAAAAAACGTTATTGAGCGGCATCCTTGCCCGCTTCGGCGGGCTTGGCTTTGCCGGTGTAGCCGCGGTTGAGTTCCTGTAACACGCTCGGGCTGATATCGACGGCGGGGGAGTAATAGACGACCAGCGGAATATTATTGAGGGAACTGCCGGATTTGTCCAGCACGATCGTGTATCCGGACAGGGCGGCGCGCTTGGCGACTTCGGTTTTGATTTCGTCGATCAGTTCCTGCCGCATTTTGGTCCGTTCTTCCTTGAGCTGGTTGAATTTGCTCTGGTTGTACTGGGTCAGTTCGGCTTCCTTGGCTTTGAGCTGGCGGTATTTTTCCTGGGCTTGGATGCGTTTGTTTTCCTGTTCGAGCTTGTTGAAGGCGATATTCTGGGATTCGTCGCGCAGCTGTTTGAATTCGTCGTAAAGTTTCTGCCGGGAATCTTCGAGTTTTTTCGCATACGCCTTGAACACTTCCGCCTGTTTTTTCAGATTGGACGCGGAAATCTTGGTTTTATAATAGTTGTTGAAGATATCTTCCAGATCGACGACGGCGATTTTCAGGTCGGCCGCCGCCAGCGTGGCGGAAGCAGCCAAAAGTAAAACAGTGGCGGCAATGGTGGAGAAACGCATGGGAACACCCCCCGGACTTAGACGGTTTGTTTTTCAATCTGTTGTTTGGCCAGTTCGACGATCTCAATCAGTTTTTTATCCTGTTGCTCCCGGGGGAGCAGCGCGAACGCGTCCAACAGAATTTTCTCATTACTGGTGAGATCTTCGACGTTACAGAGTTTTTTGACGGCTTCGAACTTACGCTTGTCGAAATTGGCAAATTCTTTGGTTTTCATATATGGCTTTAACAAAGGGTGAAGTTTTTCCCAGGTTTCATCGGTGAAATACCTGGTTTGACGGGTTAAATACTTGCTGATCGAGTTGATATGGACGTTGGCTTTGCGGGCAAAGGCGTTCTTGGAACCGATGGTGTCGATACAAGACTGCAGGGCTTTGAGAATATCGTCCGTAATTTTCATCTGCTGCTGTTCATGATCCCATGTTACGTTTTTAATCCATGCCGGGAGATCAATATAGCAGAAAAACCGTATTTCGCAAAGTCTTTGCCGTTCCCGGACAGGTCAGGCTTCGAGAACCCGATGAATTTCCGCCGCCGAAATCGGTCCTTCCCGCAATACTTTGATCGGCGAAACCGCCAGATTGACCACGGTCGACGCCCGGGCGTCGGCCGGGAGCGCGCCGCCGTCGATCACCAGATCGGGCGAGCCGGCGAGTTCGGCCAGCGCGGCGTCCACCGTCAACACGTTGGGCCGTCCGGACCGGTTGGCGCTGGTTTGTGCCAGCGGAAACGGCAGTTCGTTCAACAGCCGGAGCAGCAGCGGATGGTCGGGAATCCGGAAGCCGAGGGTGCCGCCGGCCGTTGTGGCGACAATCATCGTGATGGGGCCGGGACAGAAGGCGGCAATCAGTTTTTCCGCCGCCGGAGAAGTTACCGCGCCGGCGGCCTCCAGGCGGGCGGCGGAGGCCACAAAAACGCCCAGCGGCTTGGTGTCGCTGCGCTGTTTAAGCTCGTAGATGCGGTCGATGGCGGTCCGGTCGTCGGCGCGGCACACCAACCCGTAAACGGTTTCCGTCGGGAACAGTGCCACGCTGCCGGGATGGGTGAAAATTTCGCGGGCGGCGTGGACGGCAGTGTCCAGCGCCGAGCGATCGGTTGGGGAAACGGAAGCTTCCCATGAGATTCTTTTCATATTGACGACTCCATTGACAATAAAAGCGCTGTCTTTTATATTAGCAGGGTTCGCAACAGGTGCAAGGCGGTAACGGAGTCGGCAGCCCATGATGGTTCCGGAATATGACATGCATGTTCATACGGTGTTCAGCGGTCACGCGCATGAGAGCGCGACCGTGGCCCGGTTGGCGGTGCGGGCCGACGAGTTGCGGATGCGGTTGGTGTGTTTTTCGGAACATGTCCATGATGCCGCGTCGCTAGAGGCGTTGTCCGACTGGCGCTGGCAGATCGGGCAGGCTCAGCGCGGTTGTTCCTGCCGGCTGTTGACCGGCGGGGAGGTCGATGCCGATCCCATTCGGTCCGACGGTTCGTTGATGGTGGAGATTCCCCCGTGGATGGATTTTGTGATTGCCAGTGCGCATTATATTCCTGGCACCGACATTTTCCCGGACGCGCCGCTGGATGTCTATCATCTGGATGCCGGCCGGGTGCTGGAACAGTGGCGCACGACGGTGCTGGGGCTGGCCCGGCAGCCCCGGGTGGATATGATCGGCCATCCCGGCGTATTGCTTGGAATTCTGCTGCGGAAGTTTCCGGACCGGGCGATGGCGGTGTTTCGGGAAGCGGCGGCGGCTTCGGCGTCGCACGGTCAGTATTGGGATTTCAACGATCTGGCTTTTGTCAAACTGGCCGGGCTGGAGACGGAATATTGTCAGGTTCTGCAGACGGCGATCGATGCCGGGGTGACGTTGCTTTACGGGTCGGATGCACATGCGCTGGAGCATCTGGGCCGGACCGATAACGTGTTCCGGGCGTTGTCCGGTCTGCGTGGTCTGAATGCCGAACAACTGTTCCGGCTGCCGGACCGGTTGGCAAAACGTTTTACTTTACAACGATAGATCATGATCAGAAACGGGAAAGAACAACATTCATGAATTCGGACTATTTGCTGGGGATTGATATCGGCGGCACCAAGTGTGCGGTGATTCTCGGTCTGCCGTCGGGCGGACAACTGCGCGTGGTCGACAAGGAAAAGTTTATGACCGCGGGCGCGGGCGGACCGCAGGAATGTATCGAGGAGTTCGTTACGCTGACCCAACGGTTGCTCGAACGGCAGCATCTCGAACTGTCACAAATCGCCGGGATCGGGATCAGTTGCGGCGGTCCGCTGGACAGCCGGACCGGCGTTATCATGTCGCCGCCGAATCTGCCGGGCTGGGACGATGTCCGGGTTGTCGAACAGTTGCGCCGGAAATTGCCTGTCGAACGGATCGTCCTGCAAAACGATGCCAATGCCTGCGCGGTGGCGGAGTGGAAATACGGCGCCGGGCGCGGCTGTCGGAACATGGTTTTTCTGACTTGCGGCACCGGCATGGGCGGCGGGCTGATCCTGGACGGCCATCTCTACTCCGGAACCAACGATATGGCCGGCGAATGCGGGCATATGCGGCTGGCTCCGTTCGGTCCGGTCGGCTATCAGAAGGCGGGCTCGTTTGAAGGATTTTGCAGCGGCGGCGGCATTGCCCAGCTGGGCCGGATGAAGGCGATGGAAGCGTTACAGCAGGGACAGGCGCCGTCCTGGTGTCGGACGGCGGACGCGCTGGACCGCATTACGACGAAAGATCTGGCGGAAGCGGCTGCCGCCGGAGAACTGCTGGCGCAGGAAGTGTTCCGGATCGCCGGCGATCAGCTGGGCCGGGCGCTGGCGGTGCTGGTGGATATTCTGAACCCGGAAAAAATTGTGATCGGCAGCGTGTTTGCCCGGTCGGAAAAGCTGTTGCGTCCGGCGATGGACGCCAGTCTGAAAGCCGAAGCGCTGGGTTATGCGCAACGGGTCTGCCAGGTGGTTCCGGCCGGTCTTGGCGAGGCTATCGGCGACATTGCCAGTCTGTCGCTGGCGGCCGGCGGGTACTGAGCGATGGCGGACGAACTCGACGATCCCCGGCGGAGCAAAGTGTTCCGCCGGATTTTGTCGCTGGCCGGCGAGGCAATTGCCGAATTCAAGATGATCGAGGACGGCGACCGTCTGCTGGCGGGCGTCAGCGGCGGCAAAGACAGTTTGATGTTGTTGCACGTGCTGGCGCATTTCCGGCAGTGCGCACCGATCAGATTTGACGTGATTCCGGTCTGTTTCGATCCGCAGTTCCCCGGCTTCGAACTCGACACGCTGAAGGCGTATTGCCGGATGCAGGGCTGGCCGCTGGAAGTGGTCAGTCTGGACGTGCCGGCCATCCTGAAAGAAAAACACCGGGAAGATCATCCCTGCGTGCTGTGCAGTCGGCTCCGCCGGGGCCATCTGCATGGCGAGGCCGACCGCCGCGGCTGCCGAAAAATCGTACTCGGCCACCATCTCGACGATTTGTGCGTCAGTTTGCTGATCAGCCTGTTCCGGGGGCAGGGGATTACGACCATGGGCCCGAACGTGCCGGCCGACGGCGGGACCAAACGGCTGCTCCGTCCGCTGGCGATGGTGCCGGAAGCGCTGCTGAAAGAGGCGGCCGGATTATTTCGTCTGCCGCACTGCGGCGACTGTGTTTACCGGGAGCAACTGGAACGCGACGGCGACCGCGCCTGGGGAAAACGCCTGTTGGCGCAATTGGAAACGCGCATTCCTCATATCCGGCAACAGATGCTGCGGTCGATGCGCAATCTTCAGACCGGTTATTTGCTCGATTCGCATTTTCTGGACTGACGTCGGCGCAGAAACCAGGCGGTCAGGTCCCGGTCGAGTTTCGGCATGACGTATTCCAGCGGGGTCCGCTTTCGCCAGAAGATTACGCCGATCGTCAGCACCAGCGCGAGTCCGCCCGCCGTCAGATTCTGCCAGGAATAGAAAGCCCAGCAATATTCCGTCGAGAACTCCCGGGCGGAAAACGGCCAGAGATATTGAATGGTCCACAACTCGCCCGATCCGACCAGATCCAGCAACAGATGCAAATGAAACAGTCCGAAGTAGATCGCCAGCGCTTTCCAGCGTTGCCGCTCCGACCACCACGCCAGCAGCACCGAGACGATCACGGCGAACAGCAGATTGTGGCCGAGCACGTGATGGTATTTCAGGTAAGCGTCCCCGCCGACCACGATCCCCAGACCGTCCAGATCGGGAACCGCCGCCGCCAGCATGCAGAAAAAGCGCTGCCGGGGCGTCAGGTCGAAGCAGTTGGCCGCCAGCCAACCGCTCATCACATGAGTTTGCAGATGCATTCCGTCCGGAAAACTGAATTTATTTCGCCGTCGCCGGGGCTGCGGTCGGCACGGCCGGCATCTTCAGATTGACGACGGTGGGCGTCAGCGTGGAGCCGTCATAGCGCCAGAGGAGGAAGCCCGGTTGATGGCGATCGAAATTGACCGACGTGTTGGGGCATCCGGCGTAAAAGATGCCGTCATAGTTGGAGATTTTGGTTTGGTGGGTATGGCCGTACAGCACGGCAATCACGCCATACTGCTTGAACAGCCGCAACAGCTCCTTGCGTTGGGGCTTGGGCAGATTGAAGTACTCGTTTTTTTCATCCGGGTTATTGACGAACGGCGGATGATGCATGGCCACGACGATCGGCATTTTCTGTCCGGCGTATTGTTGCAGCGTGGTTTTGAGCCAGTGTTGCTGCCAGGAATAGTCCGGTTCGGTCTGGCTGAAGATCAGATTGGAGTTCAGGAGGATAAATGCCAGGCCGCCGGCGGTGAACGTCTGGTGGTCGGGGCCGATCATTTTGCGGAACTGGATGAGCCGGACGGAATCCGGTGCGTCGTGGTTGCCGGGCACGCAGTAAACCGGCTGTTTGAATTCTTTAAGTCGCTGGCAGAACTCGCGATAGGAGGGCAGATTGGGCTGATGGACCAGGTCGCCGCAAATAATGGTGAATCGGGCCGGCGACTGATTGATCTGACGCGCTTCCTGCGTCAGCCTGGCGACATCGGCGGAGAACCCGCCCATGCCGAGTTGCGGGTCGGTGGCTTGCGCGAATGCCACCGGTTCGGAGCCGTTCGGTTCGCCGGTGTTCTGACACCCGGTCAACATTCCCATTCCGGCAATAACTGCCCAAACTAGTATCAGACCCTTCCGGAAAACTCTGTTTTTCGTCATAATGCCTGTTGCGATTCCTGTTTTTTGGGTGATTCGGTAACTCGTCCTGTCATTTCTCCGACCATGTTTTTCAGGGTCGGCAGAAAAAACGGTTTGTTCAAGGTTTTCAGATTGGGTTGACTGCTCCACTTTGCCAGCCAGTCGTTATGGCCGCTGTAGACGATGACCGGCACATCCGGTTTGAGCTTCCGCATTTCGGCAAAGACCTGAATACCGTCCATATCGGGCAGAACCAGGTCGAGCAGAATTACATCCACATCCGGGTTCTGGCGCAATTGTTCCACGCCGCCGCCGCCGGTCAGGCTGCTTACCACTTTGATATGTTCCAGTCCCATCCAGCGCTTGTGAAAGCGGACCAGGTCTTCCATATCGTCGACCACCAATACTTTGAGATCGGCCAGATCTGCCATTTTTCTACCCCCGCTTTGCAGGTCCCATTCTCCTACTGGTAATATTATACTGATATTCGGGAGGTTATGCAAGCGGGAATTGGGGATTGAACTGTTTTGTCCGATCGAGTTTCCGGGGTGGAACGATGGCATTTTTCCGTTTCGGGGTTACATTGGCGGGATGGTCGTTAACTTTTGCAGCAGGAATGTCAAGTGGAAGATAAACAGCTTTCTCTGGATCTCGCCCGGACGATGATTGAAGCCGCCCGGAAATTCGGTTTTTTGTCTTCGCAACTGCCGGTGGCCCCGGAACTGGCGGCCAGCGAAAAGAATCTGCTGGTGCTGTTGTCCGGCAAAATCAGCGAATATGTCTCGTTGCGCGGCGAAGCGGCGTTGGAGCAGGACGAACTGCAATCGCTGTTTACCTATGTTTATGCCCGGTCGGCGGAAGCGGTTTCCGCGTGGCTGTCCGGCAATCCTTTTCTGCCCGGCATCGAAGGCATGTTCAACGGCAACACGCCGTTTCAGGCCGAGGAAAAATTGATTGCCGTACTCAAGGCCCGGCATCTGGCCGACTGCATGTACGGGGTGTTCATCGACTGGAACGAAAAGCATGCCGACTGCTGCCGGGAATATGGCGTTCATCCGGTGCTGCCGTTGCTGGAGGCGTTGAAATGGACGTTTCGGTTCGGCGCCGGCATTGCCGTCGAATTCTTCGAAGAACAGCAGCGGCTCCGCCAGGAAGAGTCAGCCGGAGATGACCGGGATTCCCGGGGTTGAAAGAACGGCTTCCTGCGATTATAGTCTTGACAGACTGCGGTTTTCCGGCAAAAAACTGCCGTTGGGGGCATTAACCGTGGAATAGACCATGAAGCAACAGTTCAGCGCTACCATCAAAACCGATTTCAAGGAATTGAAACGGCTCAGTGCCGAGGTCGACGCGTTTTTGACCGCCGGCGCCTTTCCGCCGGAACCGGTGTACCGCCTGGAACTCGCGCTGGAAGAGATGGTTACTAACGTCATCAAATACGGCTATGACCAGCCCGGCCCGCACCATGAGGTGAATCTCCGGATCGCCGCCGACGAAACGGCGTTGACGCTGGTGATTGAAGATTCCGGCCATGAGTTCAATCCGTTGCTGGCCCGACAGCCCGCGCTGGACAAGGATATTGCCGACCGGCCGATCGGCGGCGTGGGTATTCATTTGACCCGCAGCATGGTCAGCCGGATGGATTACCAGCGGATCGACGGACGCAATGTGTTGACGATTCAAGTAAATTTGGCGACGGCGCCGTAAGCGCTTTTGACAATGGCGCAACGCCGGATATATTACATGGCAGAGAGATAATCCGAAATCAACCGGAAGAGAGCAAAGTTTATTATGGAAATTAATACTCAGACCGCTGACGAGGTCGTTACTTTTACCGTTTCCGGACGGCTTGACGCCGCCACTTCTGTTGAAGCCGACAAACAATTCGGCGAAGTAATCGCCGCCGGGAATGTCAAATTGCTCTTCGATCTCTCCAAACTGGAATACATCAGCAGCGCCGGTTTGCGGGTGTTGCTGGTTGTGGCCAAAAAAATCCAGCAGAAAGGCGGAATGATCGCGTTGGCGGCGTTGACGCCCAACGTCAAGGAAGTTTTTGAAATCAGCGGTTTTTCCGCGATCTTCAAGATTTTCCCCGGCGATCCGGAAGCGCTGGAATTCCTCAAGCACTGAACGTTGCCGATGAAACGGCGGTGTTGAACCGCGATGACAACGGCAACCGCAGGTAGTATGAATAATTTGCTGGAATGGTGGGAAGCGCGGCGCGGCGACTATGCGGCGTTGTTGTTCGATATTGATGGCACGTTGCTTACTGCTGGCGAATGTCTGCCCGGCGCCGATGCGCTGCTCCGCCGTCTCCGTCAACTGCGTTATCCGTTTTATCTGCTCACCAACGACGGCAATCATTCCGTCGAAGAAAAGAGCGTTCTCATGGGGCGGGTCGGACTTTATGTCGAACCGGCGGAGATTGTTTCCTGTTCCATGGCGTTGCGGCAATTTGCCGCGCGCCGTCATTATCAAGGACATTCCTTTTTCATTCTGGGCGATCTCGGCAAGCCTTGTTTTGCGGAACAGGCCGGGCTGGTGCCTTGCCGCGACCTTGCCCGGATCGACGAATGCAGCGGCGTGATCGTCGGCGAGGGCGTCTACGACTGGCAGAATTATCTGACCGCGACTTTGAATTTTCTGGTCCATCATCCCGACCGTCCGCTGGTGGCGCCGAATCCCGATTCCTATTGGCCGGCCAGCCGGAAAGGAACTTTCGGCATCGGCGCCGGCGCCAAAGTTCGCTTCCTCTGCGGCCTGCTGGCCGAGATGGGGATTGATGTTCAGCCGATCTATCTGGGCAAGCCTTACCCGGCCATCTACGATTATGCGGTTTCGCTTTTGCAGGAGCGTTACGGTTTTCCGGAGATTCCGGAGATGTGTAAAATTGTCATGGTCGGCGATTCGCTGACGTCGGACATCTGCGGCGCCAACCGGCTCGGCATGACTTCGGCGCTGGTGTTGACCGGCATCACCACGGCGGCGCAAGCGTCGGCGGCGGAAGCGGAATTGCGGCCGCATTTTGTTTTCAACACGTTGGGTTGAGTGCCAACGGACGCAACGGGGGAGGATCCGGTCAGCGTTTTTCCCGCCATTCGGAAATCAATTGAAAAATTTCGGCGGCGTCGGCGGCTTTTTTAATCTCCTGCATCAGAATATCGTCGTGCGTCAGACGACTCAATTGCCCCAACACTTTGACGTGGATATCGGCGGCCGAAGCCGGCGAAAGCAGAAAGAAAACAATCCGGATCGGTTCTTCGGAACTCCAGTCGAAAATTCCGTTGCGGATCATGCCGACCATCAGAATCGGCGCGATAATACCGTCGATCCGGGCATGCGGCAACGCAATATCTTTACCGAGAAAAGTCCCGCCCTGATTTTCCCGCTGGCAGAGGTTATCCCAGGCGGCTTCCTGATTGATGCCGGGCTGGAGGTGACAGGATGCGGCCAGCAGGGCGCGGAGGACGGTTTCCTTGTCGGCGGTATCGTCCCAGCAGATGGCTTCCAGACCGCCGAGCAGGGCGGTGAGCCCGTTGCCGATCGGCGTCATGGGGGCGGTCGGGGCGGCCGGGGCGATGATGGGCGCTTCCTGTTGGAACCGGCGGGTATCCAGCACTGCCACGGTGAGCCCGTTGCTCTCTTCGATCAGGCGTTCGACGATGCCGGGACCGTGGAACAGCCGTTGCCAGAAACTCCGTTTGCGGCCCGGCGAACCGATGACGACGTGGCCGACCCGGTATTCCCGGGCGAATTTCAGAATGGCGGCCACTACATCGTTGCCTTTGTAATTGAATACGGTTGCGCCCAGCTGTTGGGCCAGCGCCATGGTGTTACTCAACATCTGGCGCGTTTCCGCGTCGATGGTTTCCGGTTTTTCCGAGGCGGTCTGGACATAGACGGCGTACCAGTTGCGGTTCAGCCGTCCCGCCAGACGGGAGGCGTAACGGAGGAGCAGACTGCTGTTGGGACCTTTGGAACTGAGGCATACCATGACTTGGTCCGGATTGGACGGGGCGGTACCGTCGGAGACGGTATGACGCCGGCGGACGTCGATCTGCGCTGCCATTTCGTGAAAAGTCATTTCGCGCAACTGTTCGAGGACGTCTACCTGAAAAAGGGCTTCGGACTGCGCCGGCGGGACGGCCCCGGGCGGATAAATTTTACCCTGGTGAAACCGTTCGCACAGTTCTTCCGGCGGCAGGTCGACCTGAATCAGGCGGTCGGCCATGGCGACGAGTTTGTCGGGAATCCGGTCGCGCACTTTGATGCCGGTATCCCGTTCGACGATATCGTAAAGACTTTCGAGATGTTGCAGATTGAGCGTGGAAATGACGTCGATGCCGGCGGCGAGAAGGGTTTCCACATCCTGATAGCGCCGGTTGTTTTTGCTGCCGGGAACATTGGTATGCGCGAGTTCATCCACCACGGCCACGGCCGGATGACGGGCCAGAATGGCGTCCACATCCATTTCCTGAATTTCCTGTCCTCGGTAATGGAGAGTGCGGCGGGGAATGGTTTCCAGTCCTTCCGCCAGCGCGATAATTTCCGTGCGGCGATGGGCTTCGACCGCGCCGACGACGACATCGAACGACGGCGCACGCCGGTCTCGGACATCCTGAAGCATCCGGTACGTGGTGCCGACGCCGGAACAATAACCCAAATAAATCCGGAGTTGTCCGCGAGCCGGGCGGGAAGTCAACATCGGATCGGTTTCGATTTCGCTCATTTTTTTCCTGATCGGTTAAACTTACGGACCGTATTATATCACCGGAGAGCGGTTTTCACAAACCGGAAGAACGATCCGGCGGAGGCTCGACCAGCCGGATGCCGTCGTCGGCGATGGTAATCCGCCGTTCCTTGTAGAGGTTGCCGATGGCCTGTTTGAAGGTTTTTTTACTCATCTGAAAGCAGCGTTCGACGTCATCCGGCGAACTCTGCGAATTGAGCGGCAGAAAGCCGCCGGCATTGCGCAGTCCTTCGAGAATCCGGTCTTTGACCGCGAGGACACCGCCAAAACCCGACGGCTGCAACCGGAGGTCCAGTTTGCCGTCTTCGCGCAATTTGCGGATATAGCCTTTCAATTCGTCACCGATCTGGATAGTCTGGTAGAGTTCGTCATGATAGAGCAAGCCGGAATACTGGCGGTTGACGAGGGCCAGATAGCCCAGTTCGGTCCGGTCGTAGATGAGCAGATCGACTTCCTGATTGACGCGGAGTCCGGCGAGCGATTTGTTCATGATCGCGCCGAGCCGACTGGATGCCAGAATGCGTCCGGTGTGGCGGTCGCAATAGACTCGTACCACATGCCGTTCGCCGACGGCCATCCGACGGCGCTGTTCGCCGAACGGCACCAGCAGGTCTTTGTCCAGCCCCCAGTCGAGAAACGCGCCGACGGGAGTCTGTGCCTTGACGGTCATCGGCTTGATGTCGCCGACCACGGCGAGCGGCGTCTGGGTGGTGGCGACGGGGCGGTCTTCCGAATCGAAATAGAGGAAGATGGTGATCGAGTTGCCGGGGCGGATGCCGTCCGGGACGTATTTGTTGGGCAGCAGCACTTCGCTGTCGCCGTCGGTGAGCATGATGCCATACGCCGTCGTCCGGGTGACGGCCAATTGATTATAACGACCAAATTCCAAGATTGTACTCCGATGGTTGGGTTCAGACGGCGGGCGGACGGTTGTCCGCCGGCATCAGCGCCCGGCGGTTCCGGCGGCGATTACCGTGATGCAGCTTGTGGGGCGGCTGCGGCAGGCTGTCACCGACTGGAAACAGCGTTTCCAGATCGTCGCGATGCCAGCGGACGCCATTGAGAATCAACATGATTTCCCGGGCGTGCTGATAGCCGGGATGTTCGAGATTCTTCGCGAGTTTTTCGGGTTTCCACATTTCCGGCAGCAGCATCAGCAGACGTTGCGCCGAAAACGCCAGCGCCTTGATCGGATTGTGCGGCGTATAGAACTCTTTCAGCAGCCGGAGCACTTCGTCGATAAAAAATTCCCGGGACGAGGCTACCCAGTTGACGCCCGGCTCCAGTCGGCCGAACTTTTTCTCGACCTGCGGAAGCAGAAGCAACGCCATGGCCAGCGAAACGCTGTCGCGATAGCGCCCGTCGGTTACCCGGCGATTCCGTTCGCGGAGCAGCGCCATGGCTTCCTGGCCGCTGGGCTGGTCCCACTGGCGATCCAATTCCGGCAGAAAATAAGCGAGAAAGCCGTAATCCCGGAAGATCCGGAAAATCTCATGACTGGCGCTGTTTTTCATGATTTTTTCAAATTCGAGCGTGAGACGCGATGGCGCCGCCAGATTGATCAGCGGCATGGTCTTGCGCAAGGCCTGTTCGGTTTCGGGTTCGAGCGTCATGCCGCACTGGCCCGCGAATTTCAGCGCACGGAGAATGCGGACGGGATCTTCTTCGAACCGGACTTCGGGGTCGCCGATGGCGCGAACCGTGCGGTTCCTGACGTCGGCGATGCCCATGCCGGTAAAATCGACCAACTCTTGAGCGATCGGATCGTAGAACAGGGCATTAATGGTAAAGTCGCGACGTTCGGCGTCTTCCCGGGCGGTGCCGAATTCATTATCGCTGAAAATCATATTTTCGGGGACGTCGGAAAGTTTCTGCTTGATTTTGGCTTCCTGATCTTTGCGGTCGGGAATCCGTCGGAAGGTGCTGATTTCGACGATTTCCTTGCCGAAATGGAGATGAACCAGCCGGAACCGGCGGCCGATGATCCGGGCGCGGCGGCGGCCGAAAACCCGACGGATGTCTTCGGGTGTGGCGGCGGTGGAAATATCATAGTCCTTGGGAATGCGGTTGAGCAGAAAATCGCGCACGGCGCCGCCGACGACATACGTTTCATATCCGGCATTGTGGAGGCATTCAACGGTTTCGACGATATGTCTGGCAATGTTGAGGGGATAGCTGATAATGGCCATGATGCGATAGTTTTAAACCCGTCCGTTTTTTCTGACAATGGTATTCACCCCGTCGAGCGCGGGGTCGGTATTAGGATAATCGGCATTGTAATGGAGGCCGCGGCTTTCCTTGCGGCTCAACGCACTGTCGATGATGATTTCCGCGACTTCGGCGATATTGCGGAGTTCGATCAGATCCTGGGTAATGAGAAAGTCCCAGTAATATTTTTCGATTTCCTTCCGGATGTTGACGATGCGGGCTTTGGCGCGTTCCAGCCGTTTGTTGGTCCGGAAAATGCCGACGTAGTCCCACATGAACCGCCGGATTTCATCCCAGTTGTGGGAGAGCATGATCAGTTCGTCGGAATCGGTGGCGTTGCCGCTGCTCCACAGCGGAATTTTTCCCGCCGGAAACCGATTCTTGAGGTCGGCGAGTTGTTCGCCGACGTGACGGGCCGCCAGTTCGCCGACCACCAGTCCTTCCAGCAGACTGTTGCTGGCCAGCCGGTTGGCGCCGTGCAGCCCGGTACAGCCGCATTCGCCCACCGCGTAAAGACCGATGATGCCGGTATAGCCGTTGACGTCGGTCAGCGCCCCGCCGCAGGAGAAGTGGGCGGACGGCACCACCGGAATCAGATCGTGTGCCATATTGATCCCCACTTCCAGCAGTTTATGGAAAATGTTGGGGAACCGCAATTTCAGGGTTTCTTCCGAAAGATGGCGAATATCCAGATAAACGCATTCTTCGCCGTTGCGCTTGAGTTCGTTGTCGATGGCGCGGGAAACGATATCGCGGGGCGCCAGACTCTTCATCGGATGGTATTTGTCCATGAATTCCACCAGGTTGCCGTCGGCCGTCTTCCGCTTGAGGATCGCGCCTTCGCCGCGGACGGCTTCGCTGATTAGAAACGACTTCAACTGGGGATGGTAGAGCATCGTCGGATGAAACTGGAAAAATTCCATATTGGCAATCGGCACGCGGGCTCGCGAACACATTGCCACGCCCGCCCCGCAGGCGATATCCGGATTGCAGGTATAGAGATAAACTTTTCCGGCGCCGCCGGTGGCGACGACCGTCGCCAGCGCGCGGAACGGACGAATCCGATTTTTCTGCGCGTCCAATACATAGGCCCCCATGCACCGGTTTTCTCCCAGCCAGCCCATCCGTTCGGTGGTAATCAGGTCGACGGCGGAATGATATTCGAAAAAAGTGATGTTCCGGTGTTCCCGGGCCGATTTGAGCAGAATGCGTTCGAGTTCTTCCCCGGTGATGTCGCCGGAATGAAGAATGCGGCGGGCATGATGGCCGCCTTCCTGCCCCAGATGATATTCGTTTTCATGGTTCTGAAGATGGTCGCCCAGCTCGCCGCGAGTCGTAAAATGAGTCCCGCGGGCAATCAGGTGTCGGACCGCTTCGGGGCCGGTTTCGACGATCCGCCGGACCACTTCGGGATTGCACAATCCCGCCCCCGCCGTCAGCGTATCCTGAATATGGCCTTCAAACGAATCTTTGGGGTCGGTCACACAGGCGATGCCGCCCTGGGCATACCGCGTGTTGCAGTCGTCCGCATGACGTTTGGTGACGATGGCGACCGTGCCGAATTCGGCCAGAAACAGGGCGGTGTTCAGACCGGCGATGCCGCTGCCGATAACGAGAAAGTCGGTTGCAATATAGTTTTCCGGGTTCATCGAAATACTTGCTTTCCGGTCTTTTTTTTGACCGTAAATCTTTAAAATCAGGATTTAAAATCCGGATACAACCGGTAAATTACACTGTTTCAGCGTAACTTGCAATCGGTTGCGTTCGTTTTTTTAATAATCTTCGCAGAGGAAGGTCTATGGCGGAAAGAGAGATGGAAAACCGGAACGACGGAATGCAGACTGTCGCTGCGGTGTCGGTCGAGGACCGGCGAACGGCCCAGTTGACGTATCAGGCGGCCCGGCCCGGTAACGAAGCCGGACGCGTCAGCCGGTGGCGCGGCGGGTTGAAGATGCTTGGCCTGATTCTGTTGGGCATGGCCGGCGCTGCCGCGTATCCGCCGCTGGACTGGAGCTGGGTGGGCTGGCTGATGTTGATTCCGCTGATGCTGGCGGCGTGGACGGCAACCTCCTGGCGTCAGGCGTGGCGTTACGGTTTTTACTGGGGCTACGGTTTCAGTTTCTGCGCGTTCTTCTGGTTGCGGGAGATCGATCCGTCAGTGCCGTGGTTGCTGGCGCTGGTGCTGGCACTGTTCCCCGCCTGCTGGGCGGCTCCGGTGCCGTGGCTGCGTTGGACGTTGACTCTGCCGCAGACGGTTCGGCTGAAGGGCGAAACCGCCGTCCGGGCCGCGCTGGAACGGCCGCTGAAATGGTATCGGGAACTGGCGCTGCTGGCGGTCCTCGCCGCGTGGTGGTGTGTCTGGGAATGGGTGCGGAGCTGGGTCGGAACCGGGTTGCCGTGGAACGATCTGGCCGCTTCCCAATGGCGGAATACCGTGTTGGTTCAGATTATCGAATATACCGGGGTATACGGGGTGAGTTTTCTGGTGGCGCTGGTCAATCTGGCCTTGGCGTTGACGTTGCTCAACCTGCATTACGGGGTGAAAACAGGACGGCTGCCGCGTCCGGTGAATCTGTTGGTGGCGCTGGGATTGGTGGTGGCGGTGCTGGCGGTGGGCCTGCGGCTGGCCGACCGGGCGGTGATTCGTCCCGCGTCCGGCAAAACCATTACGCTGACCGCCGCCGTGCTTCAGGGCAACATTTCCCAGCGTCGGAACGCTGACGAGCGCCGTTCTCAGGAAGCGCTGGACAAATATCTGGCGTTGACCGATCAGGCCGCCGTCGTCCGTCCCGATTTGATGGTCTGGCCGGAAACCGCCATTCCCGATCCTTACTGGGCCGTCGGACCGGTGTCCGGACGGTACCGGGAAGGCGTCACCCGGCGGTTGCAGCAGTATCGGATTCCGATGCTGATCGGCACGATCGATTTTGCGCCGCCGGCGGTGCCCGGTCAGCGGATGGACATCGTCAACAGCGCACTGCTGTTCGACGTTTCCGGGCGAGTGGCCGGAAAATACAGCAAAATGCACATCGTGCCGTTCGGCGAATTCATTCCGTTCCGGGCCTGGCTGCCGGGGCCGGTCATTCGGATGCTCGACATGGGGCGGGATCTCAGCCGGGGGCGCAGTTGCCAGCCGCTGGAACTTCATTCCGGCGTGTGGGGCGGGATCAACATCTGTTTCGAAGACGTATTCGACTATATCGCCCGGCGGGAAGCGCAACTCGGCGCCAATCTGTTGCTGGTGATTACCAACGACGCCTGGTATCCGACCAGTTCCGAACCGGAACAGCATTTGGCCAACAGCGTTTTCCGGGCCATTGAAACCCGGTTGCCGATGATGCGTTGCGGTAATAACAGCGCCAGTTGCGTCATTCGGCCCGACGGCGTGATTGCGGAAACGGTTTTTCAGACGCCGTCCGGAAAACCGGACTATCGGCGGCACGGCGAAGGCATCGGACTTTTCACGGTGACGGTGCCGGTCGATCCGCCGATGACGTTCTTCACCCGGTTCGGCAACCTTTTCGTGTTAGCCTGCGGACTGATCGTCGCGCTGGCGGGATTGCTGGCGCTGTGGCAATGGCGGCTGGACTGTCGGAAACTGCGCGAGGCATTCGAATAATCAGAACCGGCAGTCGGCAACCTTGTATCGGACCACTTCCGGAATCGGATCGAGAAATTCCACCGAACCGGCATTTTTTTCCAGATTGAGTTCGATGGCGGCCGGGTCGAGAAAAAGATTGATCGAACCGATCGGCCGTCCGTAGCCGATTATCCGGGCGATTTTGTCGCTGAGGCAGATCAGCATGCAGAGTTGGTAATCAAGCTGGTCGGCTTCCTCGAAACTGTAATCCCAAACGTGATGGTGACGTTCGATGGCGGCGAGCGTCATCCGGTCCATGTTCCAACTCTTGCCGAGGATCACGCCCACCTGACTGTGGCGTTCGTTGAAAATCCGGTCGAACATGGATTCGTCGATCCGGTTTTTCAGCCGGACGATGAATTCGCTTTCCATCGAAACGGTTTTGAGAATACCCAGTTTCCCGATGTCGTGGAGCAAGCCGGCGAGAAACGCCAGTCCCGGTTCCGGATAATAACGCTGGCTCAAATAGCTGGCGATCACGGCGGTGGCGTAACTGTGGGTAATGACATTGCCGGCCACTTTGCCGAATAATTCGTCGTTGGCGAACGAAACCTTGATCGAGTACAACTGGAGCAGGGCCCGGATGTTGTTTTTGCCCAGCCGCGACAGCGCGGTCCGCAGTTCGGTGATGGCAAAGCCGCGATTGTAGAATGACGAATTGATACTGCTGAGAAAGATGCCGGTCAGCGTGGGATTTTTTTCGATGACGGCGGCAACCTGGCTGTATTCGAAATCCTTTTTTTCGAGCAGGGCCAACGCTTCCATGATGCTGCTGGGGATGGTGAAAACCGGGGTTTCGCCGGCTTTTAATTGTCGGTCCAGACACTCGATGATGTTGTCCGCCGTAAAATATTCGCAGGGCGAATCGTCGCTGGCGGCGAGTTCGGCTTCGGATGCGCCCGAATAGTTCCACCATTTGGCGGGATCGTCGGTGGCGGCATCGGTCCGATAAGTTTCGTCGCTGCGGCTGAGCGTTTCCAGACCTGGCGCCGGTTTGGCGATGACTTGGGTGGAATCGTCTGCCGGCGTGGAAGATTTTGCCGGCTCCGGTTGGGACTCCGCTTCCGGATCGGGATCGAGCAACAAACTGAATTTATCGAATATACGTTCCAGCAAACTCATGCGGCACAGAAATTTAGCTTACGATTAGAATTTTATTAAGATATTCCCATTCAGCCAACATGCAAACGCGGAAAAGCAGAAAATCGGAACTTGAAGACATGGACGGAAGTTTCACCTCTTGGATAGTGGGGAAGACCCGGTGCGCTTTGGAAACCGCGCCCCATTTCTTTTCCGCGTCCCGACTTTGTCCCCAGCAAAACTTTTATTTCGTCTATCTGTTTGCGCAGCAAACCGATAAAGAACTTAAAAGTTTGAAAGCCAGGGAAAGGGGGGGCCGGAAACTCACTGGTCAGCCCGCATCAGCCGGGCGCGAAAGGCGGAATGGCCGGAATGGAGGTTGACTCCTTCCGCCAGCACTTGGCCGTCTTGCCGGGCAATGCGGATGCCGATCTCATTGTCCAACTTCACTTCTGCGAGATAATTGATGTCGATTCGCCGGAACGGGGCGTCTTCCGGACGCAATGCGTTGGCGATCCAGTCGAAATAACAGGCATTGTTGAGATGGCCGTTGAGGTCGATATCATTCCGTTGCGGCGAGCAGCGCAACACTTCTGGGGTGTCGGCGGGGGTGGCCGGAACTTTTTCCGGCGCTTCGGCGAGCGCTTCCGGAATGGTCGAATCCACTTCGAACGTGGTCGGCAGCGCCGCCAGTGGACGTGGTTTCATGGTATGAAAATCCAGCAGAAACCAGATACTGGTGGCTATGGCCACGACTTCGCCGTTATGATCTTCCAACCGGAAATCGCGGGCGGCGGCCAGATGATTGTCCCCTTTCGGCCAGGTGTGAACGATCAACTTTTCGCCCCAGCCGGGATACCGTTTCATTTCGATACGCAGTCGGGAAAGAATCCAGGTGAGGCCGTACGGTTTCAACTGGTAGAGTCCGATCTTGAGCTGATGAGTGTGATGGGCCGCCGCTTCCTGCAGATAATCGGCGATGGCGGAGAATTTCAGGCGTCCTGCGGGATCGATTTCCCGGGTGCGGACTTCATAATGTTGCTTCCAGACGGTCAGGGGATGATTCATGATTTCTGCTCGGGAGCGCGTTCCATGGTCCCATAGAGGCTCATGGTGGTACAGCGTTCAATTTTAATATTGACCAGATCGCCGACGGCCGTACGGTCATCGGGGGTGAAAATGACGACTTTGTTGGCGGAAGTCCGTCCGGTCCAACGGTCCGGATTGCGCTTGCTGACGCCTTCCACCAGAATTTCAACGCTTTTGCCCACCAGCCGCCGATTACTTTCCGCCACGCGGAGCGCCAGATCGTCCAGCAGAAGCTGATTGCGTTTCTCCTTGACTTCCTGTGCCAGCTGCAGCGGCATGCCGGCCGCGGGGGTGCCCTGACGCGGCGAATATTTGAAGATAAAGGCGTTGTCGAAACCTACCTGGTTCATCAGGTCGCGCGTGGCCTGAAAATCCGCGTCGGTCTCGCCGGGAAAACCGACAATCACATCCGTTGAAAACGTCAGGTCGGGGAGGGCGGCACGCAACCGGTCGACAATCGTCCGGTATTGCGCGGACGTATACTGGCGGTTCATCAGTTTGAGAATGCGGTCGGATCCTGACTGCAGCGGCAGATGGACATGATGGCAGACGGTGGGTAGCGTGGCGATCGCCGCAATCAGCTTTCGGTTGAAATAAGAGGGGTAGGGCGACGTGAAACGGAGCCGTTTCAGACCGGGAATGGAATTCAACTCGGTCAACAAATCGGCGAACGGCGAAACGTCGTCGGGCGGCGGATTGACGTTGCCGCCCCAGCCGTAGGCGGCGACGTTCTGTCCGAGCAGCATGATTTCCCGGATGCCGGCATCGACCAGACGCTGGGCTTCCGCCCGGATGTCGGCGATTTCCCGGCTGACTTCCCGTCCGCGCACGTACGGAACAATGCAATAGGAGCAGAAGCGGTTGCAACCGCGGGTAATGGCGATATAGGCCGAAACCTGATGGGCGAGGTCGTAGTGTTCGCCCATGCCGGTCAATACGTCGGGATCGGCGTCCAGGCGGAGCTCGCGGTCGTGACGGGCGAGGACGTCCGCCAGAATGTCCGGGAGTTTATGAAGCTGGCCGGTGCCGATCGCGAAATCGACGTGCGGAATCGTTTGCAGAATTTCTTCGCCGCGGTTTTGCGCCATACAGCCCATGACGCCGATCACGATTTCCGGCCGCAGTTTTTTGAGACGTTTCAAAATGCCGAGTTTGCCCATGGCCTTGCGTTCGGCCTGGTCGCGGACGCTGCAGGTGTTGAAGATCAGAACGTCGGCGATTTCTTCGCGGTCGACGAGCTCATACCCCCGGGCGGCCAACATGCCGGCCGCCGCTTCCGAGTCGCGCTCGTTCATTTGGCAGCCATAGGTTTTGATATAGACTTTCATATTTTCGACTTCATTTTCCGGTTATAACGGTTTCATCTTCAGCGCGACGGCGTCCGGGGCGCGAACGCCGGGCAGTCGCGTCCGGTCGAGGCGCGGACGACTTCGCTCGGCAGGCGGACGCTTTTGATCTTGAATACTTTGCATCCGCGCGGGAACTTCGGGTCCCAGGTGACTTCGTAATGACGGCACTTGAGACAATTGATGCCGCCGGAAGCCGGCGACGGATTCGCATTGTTCAGGTCGTGATTGTATTCCACCATCGGCGGAACCTCCGTCAGCGCCCGACCAGCGCCATATTGTCGCGATGCACCAGTTCGTCGTCGCCTGGAACTTTGAGCAGAGTGACAATGTCCTTGCTTTTGTGTCCGGCCAGCAGCCGGCATTTTTCCGAGGAATAATTGCTTAACCCGCGGGCGATGACTTCGCCCTTGACGGTGACGATTTCAACGGTATCGCCGCGCTTGAAATCACCTTCAATGCCGGTCACGCCGGACGGTAGCAGACTTTTGCCGCGTTTGATCAAGGCTTGAACGGCGCCGTCGTCGATGGTCAGCCGACCTTTGCGGCGCGAAAAGAATTTGATCCAGCGCTTCCGCGATTCCAGATGGTTGGGCTTGAGCGGAACGAACAGCGTTCCGACATCTTCGCCGTCCGCAATTTTCAGCAGAATGTTGTCGACGCGGCCGTCGGCCACCCAGAGAAAATCGCCGCTGGTGGTGACGATTTCCGCCGCTTTGAGTTTGGACGACATGCCGCCGACCGACAGGTTGCTGTTATCGGTGCCTTGCGCGGAGGCTTTCATGGTGTCGCTGATTTTTTCCACCACGGAAATCCGGTTGCCGAGTACGCCGTTGACGCGTTCCCGGAGACCGCATTCGGTAGTGAGGATGACGGTTAATTCGGCGCGGGTCATGGTGGCGACCAGCGCCGACAAAATATCGTTGTCGCCGAATTTGAGTTCGGCCACCGAAACGGCATCGTTTTCGTTGATGATGGGCAGAATGTTTCGTTCCACCAGCGAATGGAGACAGTTGGAAACATTGAGATGGCGCTTGCGGTCGCGGAGGTCGTCGGCGGTCAGCAGCAACTGGGCGGCATGGAAGCCGAACTTCTGGCACTCGTCGTTGTAGAGCGCGATCAGTTGACTTTGCCCGAGCGATGCCAACGCCTGGACTTCGGCCAGTTTTTTGGGCCGTTTTTCCAGTTTCAACAGCCGCATGCCGGTGCCGACTGCTCCGGACGAGACCAGAATGACCCGAAATCCTCGTTCCCGAAGCTTCGCAATCTGGGCAATCAACCCCGGAATGCGCTGGGGATCGGTCAACAGCCGGGTGCCGACTTTGACGACGAGATGACGACCATGTTCGACAATCAGTTTCCGATAATCCATTGAGTTCATGTTCCGCACTGCCCTGTCCGCGGTTGAAATAGATAATATAAACCGCCAAGGAAAAGTTTAAAGTCGGAAGTTCAAAGTTTCGTCGGGAGTTCCGAATCTTGGGCAGCGGGGAAGACCCGACTTTGACCCCGCAAAACTTCTATTTCATTTATCTATTTGCACAGCAAATAGATAAATAACTTAAAAGTTTGAACGTCAGAAAATGGGTTTTGGGGAGAACCCTGGAAAAATTGTCAATTTTTCGGGGGGGCTCCCCGGAGATACGTTTGGCAATTTTGATTCGAGGTGGTTGTCGACTCTGTTCTTTTCCCGGTTTTAACTCTTCATAAAAGATGCTATATTTAAAAAATTAACGTAATGATGAGGCGGAAATCCTGATGCGTGAGACGAAATTGAAAAATGTTCTGATGGTGGTTGCGGCCCTGACTGCTTTGCTGGTGCTGGTTTCCTGCGCCCAGTTTGCCAACCGGGAACATGCCAAAAACCTGCGAATCGGCATGACCAAGGACGAAGTCTTGAAAGTGATGGGCGATCCGCTGACCCATGAAAAATATCACCGTCCCGATGTCTGGTTTTACTATATCGAAACCCGCTGGTGGTGGGATTTTCAGGCGACTCGCGACGAATGTTTGCCGCTGGTGTTCAAGGACGGCGTTCTGGCCGGCTGGGGCAATGACTATTACTATAAGAATATTGAAGTGACCGGTCGTACCGGACAAGCTCAAAAAGAAATCAAAGAGAAAGCCGAAGCCGTCAATACGGATAAAAAGAAGTAGGCTCAACATTAGGAATGTAAGCAAGATGAAAAAATTCTGGTTGCTGGCATTGGGAAGCATCGCGGCGCTGCTGGGCACCTCCTGCGGCTCGATCGGACGATTCAATTATCCGGCCAATGAAGACGATCTGGAAGTCGTCAGTCGCGCGCCGATTATTCCCTGCCGGGTCGGGGTGCTGCCGTTCGTGGATCGCCGCGAACAGGAAAACCATGCCGGCGGCCTGGGGCTTTATCTGCTGCCGTTTATGCCTTACGGCTATGTCGAATACTATCGCCCGGAATTGGGCAGTCATTTTGTCTCAATCTCGCGTTTTGACTGCGATCCCAGTATGCAGTTTGCGGAAGCGTCGGCTTACAGTCTGCGCCGGTCCAATCTTTTCGGCGACGCCTTCGTCGTTCAGAAAGGGCAGGTGGCGACGGCGGAACTGGTCTTTACCGGCGAAGTCCGGAATACCACCTATCGCGGCCGGATTTTCACGTACGGCATTACTCCGTTCCTGTGCTGGGCCATGTGGCTGGTCGGGTTCCCGGAAGGCAATTCGGCCAACCAGCTGGAAGTAAAATTCACCATCAGCCGTCCCGGCAATCCCAAGGCGTATTGGGAATATTCGTATAAGAACGACGACTGGCTGGTTCATTGGATTTACTACAACTCCGGCAGCGATGTCGATATGTATGCGGCCATGTATCAGGATGCCATGAATCTGGCGATCGGCGACTTGAAGGGCCGACTCCATCGCAATCCCAATCTCTTTCAGAACTGAAATCCGTTCTTGGTAAAACTTCGGCGGACTGCATGATTTTGCGGTCTGCCGTTTTTTTTGCCGGAATGGATTTCGGAATTCCATCCCCGTCTTTCCAGTCGTCAGCGCCGGATGGGCTGGACGTTGGATTTTTCGCCATTACCTATTGCAAAAAAATTCTTTAACGTTATAATTTAATTATAATTTTAATGTTAAAGAAAATTTCAGCGGAGAATTTTTATGGCGGCGACGGCATTGGTGACGGGAGCGGCAAGGGGGATCGGCTACGGGATTGCAACCAAACTGGCGTCGGAAGGCTGGGATGTGGCGATTTGCGCGACGCGCCCGGAGGCGGACTGTGCCGAGGCGGTTGCGGGACTGCGGCAATACGGACATCGGGTCGTGTACTGTCAATGCGACGTGTCCCGGGCCGAGGACCGGCTGCGGATGCTGGACCGGATTCGGTCCGAACTGGGCAGTTTGCACGTGCTGGTCAACAATGCGGGCGTGGCACCGACGGTGCGCGCGGATATTCTGGAGGCCACGGAAGCAAGTTTCGAACGGCTGTTGCGGATTAATTTGCAGGGACCGTATTTCCTGACCCAGGCGGCGGCGCGCTATCTGATCGAACAGCGGCAAAGCGATCCCGACGGTTTTTACTGTATTATCAATATTTCTTCGATCTCGGCCACGGTGGCGTCGCCGTCGCGCGGGGAGTATTGTATTTCCAAGGCCGGGGTGAGCATGGCGACGCAGTTGTGGGCGGCGCGCTTGGGCGAATTTCGGATTCCGGTGTTTGAAGTGCAACCCGGCGTGATTAAGACCGACATGACGTCCTGCGTTCAGGAGAAGTACGACCGGCTGATTGCCGACGGGCTTTGTTTGCAGGCGCGCTGGGGTGTGCCGGAGGATATCGGCCGGGCGGTGGCGATGCTGGCGCGCGGCGATCTCGGTTACTCCACCGGTCAGGTGATCCGGGTGGACGGCGGCATGACGGTGCCGCGGCTTTAACCTTTAAAAAGAGTTGGAAAATCGGCCGATGAACATTCCCGTTACTCGAGTTCATACCCTGATTCTGGGGTCCGGTGCCGCCGGACTGAACGCGGCGTTGCAACTGAAGCTTGCCGGCATCGACGACCTGATGATCGTCAGCGAAGGGTTGCAGATGGGGACGTCGATCAATACCGGCAGCGACAAGCAGACGTATTACAAACTGGGGCTGTATGGGGCCGAGCCGGATTCGCCGTTGCAGATGGCCGCGTCGCTGTTCGACGGCGGCGGCATGCACGGCGACCTTGCGTTGGCTGAAGCGGCGCTATCGGTAAGAGCGTTTTTCAATCTGGTCCAACTGGGCGTGCCGTTTCCCCGCGACCGCTACGGACAGTTTGTGGGCTACAAGACCGATCACGATCCGCGCCAACGGGCGACGTCGCTGGGCCCTTATACTTCCCGGGAAATGTGTCGGGCGCTGATCGCCGAAATCCGGCGGCGGGCGATTCCGGTGCGGGAAAACCGCGTGGCGGTGGATTTGGTGACTCTGCCGGAGACGGCGGGCGGACGGCGGGCGGCGGGAATCATTGTGGTCAACGTAGAACAGCCGCCGGAAAACTGTCTGGAACTCTATCAGGCGGAAAACGTGGTGTTCGCGGTGGGCGGTCCCGGCGGATTGTATTGGACCAGTGTTTATCCGGCGGTGCATACCGGCGCGATCGGGTTGGCGTTGCGGGAAGGGGCGTTGGCGCAGAATCTGCCGGAAGCGCAGTTCGGGCTGGCGTCCGTAACGTTCCGGTGGAATGTTTCCGGGACGTACATGCAGGTGTTGCCGAGAATCTATTCGACGGCGGCCGACGGGGTGAGCGACGAACAGGAATTTCTAGTCCCGTATTTTGCTGGAACCGGAACGTTGGCCGGGATGATTTTTCTGAAAGGCTATCAGTGGCCGTTTGATCCGAGGAAAGTGGCGGGCGGCTCGTCGCTGATCGATTTGCTGGTGCACATCGAGACGGCGATCAAGGGGCGGCGGGTGTTTCTGGACTATCGCCGCAATCCTTCGGGGCTGGATTTTACCGAATTGCCGCCGGAGGCCCATGAATATCTGCGGCGTTCCGAAGCTCTGTTCGGGTTGCCGCTGGAACGGCTGCGGAAGATGAATCCGGCCGCGATCAAACTCTATGAGGAACACGGGATTCATCTGGTGGCGGAACCGTTGGAAGTGGCCGTGTGCGCCCAGCATAACAACGGCGGCCTGGCGGCCAACGTCTGGTGGGAGTCGGTGAATATCCGGCATCTGTTCCCGGCGGGCGAAGTCAACGGGTCGCACGGCGTCTATCGGCCCGGCGGCGCGGCGTTGAATGCGGGGCAGGTGGCCGGGTTTCGGCTGGCGGAATTTATCGCGGCGCGCGACCGGGATTGGACTTTGGACGGTGCCGCTTTCGCACGGGAAGCGGAGGTCCGGCTGCGGGACTGGCAGCGGATGCTGGCGTTGCCGGTGACGATGGACTGGCGCGACGAACGGCGGCAGTTGCAGATGCGGATGAGCTTGGCGGCGGCGCATATCCGGACGGTCGACGGCTTGCAGACGGCCACGGCGGAAGCCTGGCGGCAATATCAGCATTTGCTGCTGGGCGGGTGCGGCGGCGTACCCGCGTTTGAAGCGGCGGAAATTCTGCGCAATCTGCACTTGGGGTTGGCGCATGCGGTCTATCTGGAAGCGGCGCTGGCCAATTTGAAATCCGGCGTGGGGTCGCGCGGTTCGGTACTGGTGCTGGGGGCCGGAGGGACGCCGATTCACAACCGGCTCGGTGCGGAATGGCGGTTGACGCCGGAAGATACGGCGTTTCGGGCGCAGGTCCAGGAGACGGTATATGAACCCGGCGGCAAAGTGATGAACCGGTGGGTGCCGCGGCGTCCGTTGCCGGTCTGCGACGGCTGGTTTGAGACGGCCTGGGCGGATTTCCGGCGGAACAAGATTTATGAGTGAGCAAAATTCAAGCAGTAAGCAGGAAAGAGGATGGCGAACTATGGCGCTGAAAGACATGTATGATTTTTCGATTTTGCGCGAGTTGCGGAAACGTTCCAATCTCAACATTGCGGACGTGTCGGAACAGTGCGGGGTGTCGGCTTCGGTGATCTCCAAATTAGAACGCAACCAGACGACCGCCGAACTGGAAACGCTGTTCCGGCTCAGCCGGGTGTTCGGCATCAGTACTGCGGAATTGATTTCGCTGGCGGAAAACCGGCTGGCGCACCGTATTTCCGCGTCGAGCCATATTTCCGACGGTTTTCATTTCAAGGAGATCGACTATAACAATGTGCGGTGTCTGTACGGTACCGCGCCCGCCGGGGCCAAGGTTTCCCAGCCGCACCGCCATCGCGACGATTACGAACTGTGCTGGGTTCTGAAAGGCCGGCTCGCTTTCTATCTGCCGCGCGAAAAAGTCGAACTCAAAGTCGGGGATGCCGTACAGTTCGACGCCCTCCTGGAACACACCTATGAGGCGCTGGAAGACTGCGAAATCATGTTGCTGCATCTGCATAAAGAAAAACGGTTCTAAAAGGAGACTCCCCTCATGTCGCCGATCGCCATTCAAAAAATCACGACGCTGGATACGCCGGAAAAATTTCAATCATACCTCGATCGTCTGGGCCTGTCGCTGCCGTTCTGTCCGGCCATGCCGCCGCCGGACGCGCTGGCGCTGGCCCGTCCGCTGGTCTGCGGCCGGCAGACGATCGGCAACCGGTGGGCGATTCTGCCGATGGAAGGCTGGGACTGCCGTTCCGACGGCTCGCCCAGCGAACTGACCGCCCGTCGCTGGCGGCGTTTCGCCGAAAGCGGCGCTAAATTATTGTTCGGCTGCGAAGCCGCCGCGGTCATGGAGTCCGGCCGCAGCAATACCCGGCAATTGATGATGACCGAACAGACGGTCGACGCCTTGGCCGCGTTGCGGACGGAGATGATGACCGTTCATGAACGGAAATTCGGCCGCAACGACGATTTCTATGTGGGATTGCAGTTGACGCATTCCGGGCGTTTCTCGCATCCGCACGACGACCATCGGCTTGAGTCGGTAATCGCCTATCATCATCCGCTGCTGGACCGGAAATTCGGCAATCGGAATACCCCGGTCATTACCGACGACGAACTGGAGGATGTGATCGCTCACTTCGTCCGGGCGGCCAAACTGGCACATCAGGCCGGATTTGCGTTCGTCGACCTCAAACATGCGCACGGTTATCTGGGCCACGAACTGCTCAGCGCGGTCGACCGGCCCGGTAAATTCGGCGGTTCGTTTGAAAACCGGACGCGGTTCTTCCGGGAGATTGCCGCCGGCATCCGCCGGGAAGCGCCCGGACTCGAAATCGCCGTCCGGCTGTCGCTGTTCGACTTTCTGCCGTTCGAGAAAGGCCCGGACGGGCAGGGCGTCCCGATGGCCGCGCCCGGCGGATATCGTTATGCCTTCGGCGGCGACGGCACCGGTTTGGGCTGCGATCTGACCGAAACCTTTCAATTTATCGAACTGTTGCAGTCCAGCGGCGTCAAACTGCTGTGCGCTACGGTCGGCAGTCCGTATTACAACCCGCATATTCAGCGTCCGGCGGCGTTTCCGGTGTGCGACGGCTACGGTCTGCCGGAAGATCCGCTGATCGGGGTGGCCCGACAGATTAATTGCGTGGCGGAAGTGAAGCGACATTTTCCGGATATGGTTGTCGTGGGCTCGGGCTACACGTATTTACAGGAATGGCTGCCGAACGTGGCCGAATATGCGGTGGCTCACGGCATGACCGATTTTGCCGGCATCGGCCGGATGGTGCTGGCGTATCCGGAAATGTGTGCCGATACGCTGGCGGGGCGGCCGCTGGACCGCAAACGCATTTGCCGGACGATCGGCGATTGCACCAATGCGCCCCGGAACGGGCTGGTGTCCGGTTGTTATCCGCTGGACGAGTTCTATAAAGTTCGACCGGATGCCGGTACGCTGCGCGAACTGAAGGCCAAACTGCGGCGTTGAGTTGCCGGACGGCGTTTTCAAGCTTACCTCCTGAGTAACGGGGAAGACGTGGGGCGCTTTGGAAACAGCGCCCCATTGCTTCCCCTCACTCCATTTTGCCCCCCCGCAAAACTTTTATTTTGTTTATCTAATTGCTGCGCAAACAGATAAACAGGTTAAAAAGTTTGAGCTTTCAGAAAATGAGGTCCGAGGAGAAATCTGGAGCCTCGTTTCGAAACCAGCCCCTGCCGAAAGAGGACTTTTTTGATGGTCTAAATGAGAAAAATGCTATAATGATATAGAAATAGTTATAAATAGCATTTTGTTGTTTTACTATCTGTTTCGTGGTAAAAATATTAAAAATAAACGATATATAATATAAACTTCCTTTAATGTAAAAATATTTTTATTAAATTTATTATATTTTTTGCGTTGCCCCGGAAAGTAACTTGTATTGAGATATTATTTGTGATAAAATTAAAACAGATGATTGAATTTGATGATTCATCGAACAATCTGCGGAATGCAGATCGTGTTATCAACCATAATTGTAAGGAAGAGAGAAACATGAAAGCACGAAAAGGTTTTACCCTCATCGAGCTTCTGGTCGTGATTGCGATCATCGCAATTCTGGCTGGAATGCTGTTGCCGGCGCTGAATTCCGCCCGCGAAAAGGCCCGCCGGATCAGTTGCGCCAGCAATCTGAAACAAGTCGGCTTGGCGTTGAAACAGTATGCCATGGACTTCAAAGACTGGTTCCCGGTGTGTGCTGGAAGTGCAGGTAGTTATGCTGCCGCCAATTGTTCTTATGCCGACTTCGAACTGCTCCGCAGCGATGAATATCTGTCGGACTACAAGGTCTACATCTGCCCGTCGACGACCAATGGAGCTGGTGCTGTAACTGCCATGAATACTACGGCTGCTGCATATGCCGCAGGTCGTACCGGTGCTCCGAATACCAGTTATGCCTATCATGCGTGCATGATGGAAGGTGCGAATGATATTACCGGGAATCCGGATTCCGCGATCAGTGTGGATGTCGGTCCTAACCATACCAAATTCGGGAATCTACTGTTTCTCGATGGCCACGTGGCCGGTGTGACCAGCTCGACCTGGTACAAAGATTCCGGCAACGGCTCGGGCGGTACGTTTACCAATGTGCCGAATCAGATCCATACTTATTGATTCCGAGTTGAGTTGAGTTATATTGAGGAGGCGACATGTTCGTCTCCTCTTTTTTTTTGTCCCCGTCGGGGGGTGGCGGAATTTGAAAAACTTGACAGAATCCGGGATCGTTTCGTGGTAAGACCAAGAACAGTATGGACGTCATGGCTGCTGATTGCCGGTCTGGCGCTCTTTTATCCGTTAATCTGGCTGAAGCCGATTCTGCCGCTGTACCATGTCTACAGTTGGCAACTGTTTACGCCGGCGTGGCTGGGTTTGCTGGCGTTGTTGCTGATCCTGTGGTGCTATGCGGAAACGGTTAATCTGCTGCGCACCTGGTGGATCGGCTGGCCGTTGCTGGTCTTGGGTATCCTCAGTGTCATTCAAGTAGTGTGGTGGGGAACGGATTATTCGCCGGAAGCGCTGTTGCAGGGGACGTTCTGGCTGCTGGTGCCGCTGGCGGCGGCGCTGTGCGGCGAGCGGTTGGTGCGACCGTTGCACTGGGCGGCGCTGGTGTTCTGGACGGTAACGGCGGTGTTGTCGTTTCAGTCGGTCTTTCATCCGCCGGTGCCGTTGTGGGGAATACCCGGCAACTACAATTGGAATGCCACGTTGCTGGCGTCGACGGTTCTGCTGGTGGTCGGCTGGCTCTGGCGGGGTGACCGGCCGTTGTCGGGCGGGCGGCGTTGGCTGGCGTTGGTATTGGTCGGAGTGACGCTGTATCTGATGTACCGGTGTACCTGCAAAGGAGCGTTGCTGGTGGTTTTGGGGACGGCGTTATGGTTTTACTGGTTCGAATGCCGCCGGTTGCGGCGTTATTTGACGGTTCTGGCGATGATCGGACTGGTGGTGGCGGGCATCTTTTTCGGGTCGATCTGGCAACGGTTTTCCGCGATGGATCAAGGCGTTCGGACGGGGCTGGGCAGCGGGGCGGTCAGTACGGTGGCCCGGTTCTGGTGGCAGGGAACTTCCGCCGCCGGGTTCGAAACGTCGTTTGCCGAACTGTTGCCGCCGGAATATCAGAGCAGTCCGATGTCGGCGCCTCGCAGCAACCACCCGCACAATCAGATTCTCTATCAGTTTGCCGTGTGGGGCGTCATGGGCGGCACGGCCTGGCTGGTGTTGCTGCTGCTGCCGTTCTGGCGCTTTTTCCGTCACTACCCGCAGCGCGGCCGGGAAGAAAAATTGCAGATGGCGGCGATGATGGTGATCTTCGGACACGGCATGTTGGATTTGACGCTGTTCGAATGGCCGACCAACGTATTTTTCCTGTTGCTGCTGGGGCTTTTGTGGTATCGGCGGCAGACGGGCGGGGAAAGCGATCGCAATCGGCTGCTGGCGCTGGTGCGCCCGACCCGGCTGTTGCGCGGACTCACCGGTCTGGCGGCGCTGGCGGTGCTGGCCGACGGTCTTTATCGGACGGCCGTGGGAACCTGGTATTTCCGGGAGGCCCAACTGGCCGCCGATTGGAAAAAACATGAGATGACCGGGGCGATGATCGACGAGGGACTGAAGCTTTGTCCGGCCAATGCGACTTTCCTTTATAAAGCTGGAACGACGGCGATGTATGAGCTTCACAATCCGGCGCTGGCACTGACCTATTTTCGTCATTTGGACGGGCTCAACCGGAATTTTGCCCAGAATAACGGTTTGACCGGGCAATTGTTGTTGTTGCAGGGGCATCCCGATGAAGCCTTGCCGTATCTGGCGGCGGAAATCAAACTCCATCCGATCAACGTTCTACCTCATTTTTACTACAGCATTGCGTTGGGACGGCTGGGGTTGCGGACCGAATCCGAACAGGAATTCCGGACGGTAATCATGTTATTGCGGTTTCGTGGACTGGAACCGCGCGACCTGCCGTTCCTGATTCAGAACTCTTACTACGACCGGCGGTGGCGGGAAATGCCCGATACCGCCCGGCAGCGATAGCCATGATGACTGAAGGCCTTGACGGATTGCTTGCCTGGCGGGGAACGGAAATTCCGTCGGTGCTGTTGCTGTTGCTGGCGGCGGCGACCTGGGGACGGTTGCTGTTGCGTAAAACCATGGGTAACTACGCGGTCCGGGAAAATACGGCGGCTGCCGTTGCGCTGGGCCTCGATCTGATTATGGCGGTATGGTTGCTGGCCGACTGGGGACGGCAACTGCGGCCGGCGGTTTGTCTGGTACTGATTTCCGGTTTTTATCTGGGGGGCGTCGAACTCTGGCGCGGCGGCTGGAAACGTCCGGGCCGCTATCCTTGGACGTATTGGTTTTTGCTGGGAGTTTTGCTGCTGCTGTCGGCGCCGGCGTGGTGTCCGCCGGTGGGGTGGGACGAGTTGACGTATCATCTGGCGGTGCCGCTGCGCTGGCTTCATGACGGCGCTCCCCGGGTCTATTCCGATCTGCCGTATTCCGCGTTTCCGGCCGGACCGGAGATTTTGTTTCAGGGGTTGCTGGCGCTCGGAGGCGTTCATGCGCCGCGGGTATTCTGCTGGCTGCTCAACGCGGTGTTTTTTATCGGAATTTACCGGTGGACGGCCCGGCGGGCGGGCAGCGGGAACGGACTGTTGCTGACGCTGGTGCTGTTGATCATGCCGGTTTTTCTGATGCTGCAACGGGAAACGTTTGTAGAAATTTTTATTCTGCTCAACGTTCTGGCGCTGGTGACGTTGACGGTGCGGCGGCACGACCGGACGTTGTTCGCCCGAAAATCCGGCTGGTTGCCGCTTGGTCTGGCGGCGGCGGGTTGCGCCGCAGTCAAATTGTACGGTCTGGCGGCGGGCGGTGCGGCGTTGCTGCCGTTGCTGGCGCGGTCCGGACGCCGCCGGTACTGGCAGGGGCCGGTGTTGGCGGCCGTGGTGGGCGTGCTGCTGCTGTTGCCTTTTTACGGACGTCCCTGGGCGGCGACCGGCGATCCGTTTTATCCGTATTATGCGGGGTGGTGGGGCGGTGACGCCGCCGATCGGGCAGTCAGTGCCTGGCACCACGCGGCGGCGGCCTTGCGATACGGTCCGGCGAGTTGGACCGGGGTATTTTCGACGCCGTTTCTGCTTGCGGCGGGCGGACGGGAATTCGACGGTGCGCTGGGTTGGCAATGGTTGGCGCTGCTGGTCGGGGCGGGGCTGGTAATGTACGGGGCCGTTCGGCGGCGGCAAATTCGCTTGTTGCTCTGGGGCGGCAGTGCGCTGCTTTATTATTTGTGCTGGTACGGCTTGATGCCGCAAGTCCGTTTTCTGTTACCGGTTCTGGTATTGCTGCTGCCGGTCTGGGTGGTGGGACTGGAACATGTCCGGTTGCGGCGGTGGGCTGCGGTGTTGCTGCTGGTGCTGGCGGCAGTCAGCGTTCCGGCGGCGGCGATTAAGCACTATGCGAACTGCTGGCGTTATCTGTTCGATGCCAAGGTCAGCCGGGCGGATTTTGTCTATTCTGCCACGGGACCGGGCTATCTGCCGGCGGTGGAAATGGCCTATCGGCTGGTGCCGCCGGGACGGAAACTGGTCCTGATTTTCGACCATCGGACGGCCTATTTTCCGGCGGGAACCGAGCTGGGAACGCCGTTTGTTCAGCGTCGGTATTTCACGCCGTTACCGGCGGACGCGACGGCCTTGGCGAGCGAATGCCGGGCCAAGCAGGTTGAATATTTGCTGGTGCTGCTGACGCCGCATCATCCCGATCGGGTTCCGCAGTATTTTCAACCGGCGCTGGCCATTCCCCGCTGGCTGGAAGAATTGCGTGCTCAGGGCCAGGCGCAATTGTTGTGGGCGGGCGACGGCGGTTCTTTGTACCGCCTGACGCCATAACCGCAGGGCTTGCGCCTGACGAATGAGTTCCGATTAGAGTTCCGGCTTGGACAGGTCGCGGGCGAACTGAACGACCTGCGTCCACCACTGTTCCACCGGACGCTGCTGTTCCGCCGCGGTCAATTCCGGCAGCGTTTTCAGCGGTTGCATTCCGGTGACGCCGCCGACCAGTCCGAGAAAGACGGCATCCGTTCCGTGTTTGCCATGCTGTTCCATCAGAAAGTTGATGCCTTCGTAGGCCAGCCGGGTGGCGCGGGCGCGGTCGAACGGGGCCGGATTGCCGCCCTGCTGGATCGGGCCGAGGATACACTTGCGGACGTCGAAGAAATGCTCGCCGGCTTCTTCAAACAGCGACGCGATAAAGTCCGTGGTGTAGACCGGGTTGGCGTTTTCATTGCGGATAATCAGCGCCAGGTGACGGTTTTTCTTGAACCCTTTGACCAGCGCTTTCAGGTCGTTTTCCATTCTTTCGAGGGTGATGCCTTCTTCGTGGAAATACATGACTTCGGCGCCGGTGGCAATGCCGCTCATCAGCGTGAGATAGCCGCAGTAGCGGCCCATGACTTCGACCAGGAAGGCGCGGCGGGCGCTGTCGGAAGAATGCTTGATTTTGTCGATGGCTTCCACGATGTTGTTGACGGCGGTGTCGGCGCCGATGCTGAGTTCCGCACCCGGCAGGTTGTTGCTGATGGTGGCGGGGATGCAGACCATCGGAATATTGAACGCCGGGAACGCGTTGCGCTGCTGATACAGGGCGTGCATGCCCTGATAGCCGGCCCAGCCGCCGATCATCATCAACCCCTGGATATTGTGTTTTTCCAGATTTCTGGCGATCTTATAGAAATCGGCGGCTTCCGGGATCTTCCGGTTGGCGCCGATCATCGAACCGCCGCGCCGGATCCAGTCGTCGACGTCCATCCAGCCGTATTCTTTGAAGTCGTCGTCGATCAGGCCCTGGAAACCGTCGTTGACGCAGAGCAGCCGGTAATGGTTGTCCATGGCCATTCGAATGGCGGTGCGGACGGCCGGATTCATACCCGCCGCCGGCCAGCCGACGGTCATCACGGCGAACGTCCCCTGGGGTTCATGACTCTTGGCCGGTTTGGGAACGGCTTGCATCATGGTATTGAGAATCTTCAGAAAAATACCGAAACTGGCCCCGCGGATGGCGATGGCTTCCTGATATTTTCCGGCGGCGATTTTGTCGGCCACCGAACGGGTCTTGGCCACCGATTCCATCAGGGGCGCCGCGTGGGCCCGGTTTTTTTGAATACCGATCACTACCGGCTGAAATTCTTCGTCGCTCTTGAACAACTGTTCGACGGCCCGGAAGCCGACGACCGTGGACATGTAGCGGTCGAACGCGGTCGGCGCGCCGCCGCGCTGGACATGGCCGAGGACGGTGATGCGGACGTCGCGGTTGAGTTTCTTTTCCAGTACGTCTTTGACGTAGGCGCTGGTGATCGGCTGGCCCTGCCGGTCGCGGGCTCCTTCGGCGACGAGCACAATGCTGTCGCGTCGTCCGGCCTGGGTGCCGGCGCGGATCAGTTCGCACATTTTGTCTTCCCAGCCGGGTTCGGGGGGCATTTCGGGAATCAGCACCCAGCTGGCGCCGGTGGCAACCGCGCCGACCAGGGCCAGATAGCCGCAGTTGCGGCCCATGACTTCGACCACGAACGTGCGCTGATGGCTGGCCGCGGTGCTGGCGAGCGCGTCGACGGCGTCGGTAATGCGTTTGAGGGCGGTATCGGCGCCGATGGTCATATCGGTGTCGGCCATATCGTTGTCGATCGAACCGACCAGACCGACGATCCGCAGTTGCGGATGGCCGGCGACTTCTTCGGCGGTCAATTGTCCGGCGTCCTGCAGTTCGCGGAGGAGGGACGGCCATTCTTCGCTGAGCATGCTGGCGCCGGTGAGACTGCCGTCGCCGCCGATCACGACCAGTCGGGTAATGCCGTTTTTGACCAGATTGAGAACGGCTTTCCGGCGGCCGTCGCGTTCCCGGAATTCCTTGCAGCGGGCGGTACCGATGATGGTGCCCCCCTGTTCCAGAATGCCGCCGACCGAATGCCAGTCCATTTTTTTGATTCCGGTACCGTCGACCATGCCCTGATACCCGTCGTAAATGGCATACGCGTCGACGCCGCGATTGATGGCGGTGCGGACCACTGCCCGAACTGCCGCGTTCATTCCCGGGGCATCTCCCCCGCTGGTCATAATCCCGATGGCATTGCCGATCTTATTCATTTAACAATCTCCCTGCCGGTCATAACTGCCGGGTCCGTGTTCTTCAAGATTGAATAATTAGCTGGAAGCGATACTATAATGGAGCCATGAATACTAAAAAAACAACCGTTCGAAAATTAGTTTTCGATGGGGAATTCGGAACTGGGAGTGAAGTAAGGAAATGTCGGGACAATCATGGTCGGGGCATACTTTTCGGTTGGTCGGTCCGCGGACCGTGGAACTTTCCGGAAAATCGGCGTTGCGTTTTGTCATTCCGCTGCTGGCGGAAATTCAGGTCAAAGGCGAGTTTGTTACCCGCAATTCACCGTTCTTTGACTGCGTCCCCAACCTCAATCGCCGGTTCAGTTACAACCCGTGGGGCATTCCTGACGCCATGCCGCCGGAATCGCTGAAACTCTACCGCCTGGTCAACGGACGGCGAAGCGCGCTGCGGGCCGACCGGGATTATCGACTCGACAACCCGAGTTTCGGGGGCATCAAATTTCTGAAGCCGGAAAAGTTCGCCGCGGATGATGTTTTCATGGATTATCAGGTGCGCTATCAGCGGGTCGATTGTCTGGCGGCCGACGATGCCGGAACCGTCCGACTGTTCTGCGGCAAGGAAAGTCTGGTCTGCGCCCGGATTCCGCTGCTGCCGGCGGGCTGGAACGCCATCTGCCGGATCTATTCCCATCGTTGTGCCGAGCTGGGCGAAGACGATCTGCTGCCGGTGTCGGAACGGCGCTACGGGCGGTTGCTCAATTATGAGATGAAGCAGGACGCGGAAGCGCGGATGCCTGACGACTGGTTCGGTTCCACTCAGCCGGAACATCCCGACGCCATTCAGTTGTATACGCGCCAGCTCGACTACCGAGCGGCGGCGGCCTATGCGCCGGCAGCGGCCGAAGCGTTGCGCCGCCGGTTGCGGGAGCAGAAACAATTCACGCTGGTCTATTTTGGTGACAGTGTAACCATGGGCGGCGACGTGCCCAACGACCTGCGGTTTCCCCGCCGGCTCAACGGCTGGCTGCAAAAACAGTATCCTCAGGTTCGGTTCAACTGTCCGAACTCGTCCATCGGCGGCACCAATTCGACGTGCGGACGGGAGCGTTTTGCCGCCGACGTGCTGGCCTATCATCCCGACGCCGTGACGGTGATGTTTCCGCTCAACGATCACTGGATGGCGGATGCCGACTGGCTGACCAATCATCGTTATTTCGTCGACGAACTGCGGAAAATCAACGCGATTCCGATCTTTATGACGTCCAACGCCATGACCCGTTCCTGGAGTAAGAATTTCGACCACACCATCGACCGGATTCGGACTTTCTGCGCCGACGAGAAAATCATTTTGATCGACGTCTACCGGCTGTGGATCCTGATGAAAGACTACGGCATTCCTTACGAAACGCTGCTGGCCAACGGGATCAATCATCCCGACAGCGTGGCGACCGGGATGTTTTTCGAAGCGCTCAAGCGTTTGTTCGGCGGAAACGATTTGTAAAATTCCGTGCTTTATGGTAGAGTACTGAATTCTTGTTGGGGTGCTGCAAAGCGGTTTTGCAGCTGAGATCAGACCCATTGAACCTGAACCGGTTAATACCGGCGTAGGAAACAGCGTGATCGTTCTGCTATTGAATTAGCTCTACCCGCCGCCGTTTCCGGTAACCCTTAAAAAAAGGAAACTGGAAAATGCCATTGGAAACAGCAATTTCCGCCGCCATCGTCAACAGCTTCACCGAAAAACTGCTCAACAATCTGGAGGTCGACGTGGCCATCGTCGGGGCCGGTCCGTCCGGTTTGGTGGCGGCGCACGACCTCGCCAAAGCCGGTAAAAAAGTTGCCATGTTCGAACGGAAACTCGCGCCGGGCGGCGGTACCTGGGGCGGCGGCATGCTGTTCAACGAAGTGGTGGTCTCCGCCGACGCGCTGCCCATTCTGAAAGATTTCAACATCGGCTACCGGAAAGGCAAGGGCAAGGAAGACTTTTACCTGCTGGACTCGGTGGAAATGGCCAGCGGGCTGATTTTCGGCGCGGTCCATGCCGGAGCGAAGATTTTTAATGCGATGAGCGTGGAAGACATTGTTTTTCACGATGGCCGGGTCAACGGTCTGGTCATCAACTGGACGCCGGTTGAACGGCTGGCAATGCATGTCGACCCGCTGACTGTGATCGCGAAAAACGTGATCGACGGCACCGGCCATCCGTGCGAAATTCTCCAGCTGGCCACCGAAAAAGCCGGGATCAAACTGGACACGGAAACCGGTAAAGTTCTGGGTGAAAAACCGATGTGGGTGGCCAACGGCGAGCCGCAGACGGTTACCAATACCAAGGAATATTTCCCCGGCCTCTATGCGTGCGGGATGAGCGCCAACAACGCCTCCGGCGGTTATCGGATGGGACCGATTTTTGCGGGCATGATGCTTTCCGGCCGCAAAGTCGCCAAGCTGATTCTGAATTCCTGAGACGGTCTATAGACAAGGAGGCCCGGCTGCCTGGGGGGGAGCAACCGGGCCGGGAGGGGAATGGGGGATTTTGGCATCAGACTCCGGTTTTTACCGGAGAATCGGCATCTCTCGATACCTCTCTTGCCGCTGATTTCCTCGTCATCAGCAACACCGTAAAAATAGTTCTCCGCATACCCCTGTTTTAATTTTTTACGCGCAATTTGCGTTCGCGATAATCTCTTTATCAACATTCTACAGGACATCAATTATTTTGTCAATCAACGGAAATAAAAAGATTTGATAAATTTTATTAATTTTCTTCTTCGATTAACAATATCAACGTGATATGATAATTATTGATGGGTTTTGATCGGTTCTGAACAGTCTTGACGGCACGTGACGGCGAGAAGAAGTAAAAACGATTTTCGCGGACTTCGTTAAAACACATGTTTGCACAAGCGCAAACTTCTTATGGACCGCCAATCCGGAGCGGTCAGTTCTGCCCCGAAGCCGGATTGACCGACGGGGTCCGGTCGCCGAAACGGCGCGGTTCGAGTAAATAAACCTGATCGTTGACCCGCACTTTCGCCGTGACCGGGAGCGAAACCGTCATGCCGCCGTGCGCACAAGTCAGCGGCCGGTCGTCTTCGCGGATTTCCTCCACCCGCGAAAACAACGCGCCGGTGGTCGGACCGGTAAACAGCAATTGGTCGCCGACGGTCACGTTTTCCGCTTCCAGTTTGATCTCCGCCACTCCCAGTTTCGCAAAATATTTGCTGACCCGTCCCACCCGCCGTTTGACGGTGGTCGCGCAACTACCGCCGGTCGTCGCCCACTCGCCCAGCGGTTCGCCCAGATAATAGCCCCCCGTCCAGAAACCGCGGTTGAACACCGATTCCAGCTCCGTCATCCACTGCTTGACCTTGGTTTCCGAATAGGAGCCGTCGAGACAGGCGTCGACCGCCTCCCGATAGGTCCGCGTAACCCGATAGGTATAGTCAGGAGAGCGTCCCCGCCCTTCCAGTTTGAAAATTGCCACGCCCGCCGTCAGCAACCGGTCCAGAATGGGAATCGTGCAGAGGTCCCGGGGCGACATCACATAGTGACGGTCCAACTCCAGTTCCATGCCCGTTTCCAGGTCGGTGACGCGGTAGGCCCGGCGGCAGTTCTGCACGCAGGCGCCGCGATTGGCCGACGCGTTATAGAGTGCCAGACTCATGAAACACTGTCCCGAAACCGACACGCACAACGCCCCGTGCGCAAACAATTCAATCCGCACCGGCTGTCCGGACGGACCGCAGATGGACTCCCGGCGGATGCCGTCGACGATCGTCCGAATCTGGGGCAAGGTCAACTCCCGCGCCAACACCATGACGTCGGCCCAACGGGCATAAAATCGTACGGCGGCCAGATTGCCGATGTTTGCCTGCACCGACATATGAACCGGCAGCTGTTCCTCGGCCGCTGTCGCCAGCACGGCCGGATCGGCGGCGATCACCGCGTCGACTCCGGCTTCCCGCGCCGCCCGGCAATCCTCCCGGACCGCCGCCAGGTCCTCGTCATAAACCACCGTGTTCAACGTCAGATAGGCCCGGACGCCGCAATGATGGCAGCGTCGGACAATCCGTTCCAGATCCCGATGGGTAAAGTTTGCCGTCGACCGCGACCGCATGTTCAGCCGTCCGACGCCGAAATAGACCGCGTCGGCGCCGGCCCGCAACGCCGCCGCCAGGGCGTCCAGCGAACCCGCCGGCGCCAGAATTTCCACGGCAGTCCCGGGAACGCCGGAAGCAGAATAAGACAAAGGATCAATGTTCATTCGGAGAAAATTCCTTGGCGGGAAAGACTATTGAGCGGAGCCGCGAGCCCCGGTAACCAGCAGGATTTTTTCATTGAAAGCATGCACCGGTTCCACTTGCGACATCGGCGCCAGTTCGATCATTCCGACGCTGTCGATTTCATTGCCCAGTTTGACGGTCCCCTGATCGAAACGCAACAACTCGGTGAGATTCAGTCGGGACGGCAGTTTGGACTTCTCCGCGACCGCCGCATAAACCACGCCTTCGAGCTGATACTTTTCCATATTGAGCGAATCGGTTTTCGGCGACGCCATCCGGACTACCGTAACCGCCGTCCGCTCGGTCGCTTCCAGCGGGCTCCAGCCGCGCTGGAAACGCAGATACCACGGTATCCCGACCAGAAGCAGCAGGAATGCGATGAGCAACAATTCCCATTTACTGAATTTGAAGAAATTAGGCATGCTCCACTACCGCCTGTCCTATCTTTCACTCTCTATTCGGTAATATAACGCCACAACCGGATTAGTCAACCGAACCTTTTTTTCGAGCTCAACGGACCCCGACCGCCTGTCGTACCTGCCGCATCGTTTCTTCCGCAATCGCTACCGCCCGCTGCCGGCCGCGCTCCAATTGCTGCCAGACGTAGCCGGGATCTTTTTCCAATTCGGCCCGCCGCTGCCGGAACGGCGCAAAGTAAGTTTTGATCGCTTCGAACAGTGCCAGTTTGGCATGGCCGTAGCCGTAATTGCCGGCCCGGTAATGTGCTTCCATCTCCGCCACTTGCTCCGGACTGGCCAACAACTTGTAGAGCGCCACCACATTGCACTTGGCCGGATCTTTGATTTCTTCCAGGCCTTTGGAGTCGGTGACGATGTTCATGACCGCTTTTTTGATTTCCTTTTCCGGCGCGAAGATCGGAATCGTGTTGTGATAGCTCTTGGACATCTTCTGGCCGTCGGTACCGGGAATTACTGCCACCCGTTCCTGAATGATTTCTTCCGGAATCACCAGGATCTCGCCGTACTGACGGTTGAACCGCTGGGCAATGTCACGGGTAATTTCCAGATGCTGTTTCTGATCTTTGCCCACCGGAACCCGGTTGGCTTTGAACATCAGAATATCGGCCGCCATCAACACCGGATAGGAGAACAGGCCGCAGTTCGGCACAAAGTCGTGCGCCACCTTGTCCTTATAGCTGTGGGCGCGTTCCAGCAGCCCGATCGACGTACAGCAGCCGATAATCCACGCCAGTTCCGGAATCTGCATGATATCCGACTGCCGGTAGAACACCGTTTTTTCCGGGTCCAGGCCGCACGCCAGAAAATCCAGCGCCACATTGAAAACCCGTTGCCGCAGATCGTCCGGATTCGGCGCCGTGGTCAACGCATGATAGTCGGCAATAAACAGAAAAGTTTCGCCATCCCGCTGCATATCGATGGCAGGACGCATCATCCCGAAATAATTGCCCAGATGGGGCAATCCGGACGGCTGAATACCGGAAAGAATTCTCATGATCCCTTTACCTCAACATCTCACTCATTATTTAATGATCAACAAAATCAACAGCAACAACACCAGCCCGCCCAGCGACGCCAGCGCAATCAGCAGAATCTTTTCTCGGCGGTTGTTGACGGCAAACAGATCAATCGCCCGGAAGCCGGTAAACGTTTTCGCCATCCGAATGCTGTCGCTGTTCGGATTGACCGGCAACTGGCCGTCGGACGACTGTGTTCTCAGCTCGAATTCCAGACGATACTGTTCGAAGGCCTTGCGTTTTTCATTGAAATCGGCAATGGCCTTTTCCAGTTGCTCCTGCTGTTTATGGAGTTCGGCTTTTTCTTCTTCGAGATTTTTTACCGTCATTTCCAGCTCGGAAATTCGGGCGTGCAGATTTTTCTGCGATTCCGTCATAACCCGGATGCTGCTGCTGGAAGAAGACGAACTGGACAAAAAGTCGATACCCTTCTGGGAACTGGTCGTCGACGCGGCCGCGCCGTTGCCGGTAAAAATCCCCACGTTCACCGGCTGCGCCACTTTGATGGCATGCATTCCGGACGCGCTGGAACTGGCCGTCATCGGATTTTCCGCCTGCAAATTGTCGCCGGCTTCTTCGTCTTCCAGATACGTGATCGTCTGTTCGTGATCGGCCGTATTCGGATACATCGTGCCGCCGCAGTCGGGACACGCGCACGACGGCACGTCCATGTCCACATCCGCCAATAGTCCGCATTTGACGCAGACCATCTCTTTTTTAAACCCGGCCGGTTGTGCCTCTACCTGCGCCGCCGCCACTTCTTCCTGAATCATATGCGACAGCGATTCCGGCTTGGGCTGCGGCGGGGGCGGCGGGACGATGTCCGGTTGCGTGTGACTGCCCGGAATCTTGCCCAGATTCAACTTGATCTGCGGCCGCGAACGGCCATTTTGCTGGTTGTCAGCTGCGTCGCTCATATCTGTTTTACGATTTCCTCACCGTAATCGTTAAACTGCATTCGGCTCCGTTGATGTCGGCGGGTTCGCCGCCTTCCGCTCCGTCGGAAACCAATTCCGCCGCCAGCGTCTCCGTCATAATATAATCGCGGTGGGCCGTTAATGCACCTTCCCATTCCGCCGGAACCCGATAATGGACGGCAATCCGGTCGGACACCTCGAGGTCGTGGTCCTTGCGCCAGTTCTGAATCTTGCTGACCAATTCCCGGGCAAATCCTTCCGCCCGCAAGTCGTCGTCCAGCGTGGTATCCAGTGCCAGCGTAACGCCGTTTTCCGTCGCTACCGTCATACCGGCCTTTTCGTGCCGTTCGATCAGCATATCCGCCGCCGTCAGCTCGATCGTCTGACCGGAGGCCAGCGTTACCGGAATCGCTTTGCCGGCAATCACGGCGGCAATCGCCGCTCCGTCCAGCTGGGCAATCGCCGCCGCGGCGGCCTTCATATCTTTGCCCAAACGGGGTCCCAGTGCCTTGAAATTGGCTTTGACGCTGCGTTTGACCAGCTCGGTTTCATCCCGGCTGAATTGAATTTCTTTGACGTTGAGTTCTTCGGCGATCAGCGGCGCGGTTTCCCGCAGCATGGTTTCGATTTCCGGATCCTGAACCACCAGAACCGCTTTGCGCAACGGCTGCCGGACTTTCAGCGTATGCTGGGTCCGGAGGAAACGGCCGAGCGATACCGCGGTCATGGTATTTTCCATCTGCTTTTCCAAGCCGGGATCGCGACGGGCGGCATCCGGTTCCGGATAGTCGCAGAGATGAACCGATTCCGGCATCGCGGCCGTCCGCAGATTGCGATAGATCGCTTCCGTGGTGAACGGAATGAACGGCGCGGCCGTCCGGGCAAACGTCACCAGCACGTAATAGAGCGTCTGATAGGCTTCGGCCTTGTCCGTGTCGTTCTGGCTTTTCCAGAACCGGCGGCGGCTGCGGCGGATATACCAGTTCGTCAGGTCGTCGACGAATTTCTCGAACCGGTTGGCCGCCCGCTGCAAGTTGTAGGCATCCATTTCCTGCCGGATTTCTTCGACCATCTGATTGAGGGACGAGAGAATCCAGCGGTCCAGCGGGTTTTGCGGATCGGCCGGCGGACAGGCCGGACCCGCCGCCGGTTCCCAGTGGTCCACATTGGCATACGTCACAAAGAAACTGTAGGCATTCCACATCGGCAGCATTACGCCGCGCAACGTTTCCTTGATGCCGTTTTCCGAGAACTTCAAGTCTTCGGCCCGCACCACCTGCGAACCCAGCATGAACAGCCGCAACGCGTCGGCGCCATAGGTGTCGAGAATATGCGTCGGATCGGGATAGTTCCGTTTCCGTTTGGACATCTTCTGGCCGTCTTCCGCGAGAATCAGCCCGTTGACGATCACGTTGGCGAACGCGGGCCGGTCGAACAACGCCGCCGCCAGCACCGTCAACGTGTAGAACCACCCGCGCGTCTGGTCCAGGCCTTCGGCAATGAAGTCGGCCGGAAAGTGACGTTCGAACCGTTCCTTGTTTTCAAACGGATAATGGAGTTGGGCATAGGGCATCGAGCCGCTTTCGAACCAGCAGTCGAGCACTTCCGGAACCCGTTTCAGCGGGGACTTTCCGGTCGGCGACGGCAGCTCGATCTTGTCCATGAAATGTTTATGAATATCGGTAATCTTCCGGCCGGACAACTTTTCCAGTTCCGCGACCGAGCCGATGCAGATCATTTCGCCTTCCGGATTGCGCCAGACCGGCAACGGCGTGCCCCAGTAACGGTTGCGGCCGATGTTCCAGTCGCGGGCGTTTTCCAGCCATTTGCCGAACCGTCCTTCCTTGATGTGCGACGGCATCCAGGAAATCTGGCTGTTGGCATTGAGCATCCGCTGCTTGATTTCGTCGATTTTCACGAACCAGGTCGGATAGGCCCGGTAGATCAGCGGCGTATCGCAACGCCAGCAGTGCGGATAATTGTGATTGATAGTGCCGCGATGGACCAGTTTGCCTTCGTCTTTCAGACGCTTGATCACGTCCTTGTCCACGTCTTTCACATAGCGGCCCTGATAATCGGGCACGTCCGGCGTAAAACAGCAGGCGGCATCGATCGGGCAGACTTCCGGAATGCCGTTGGCCTTTCCGGCGATATTGTCGTCTTCCCCGAAGCCCGGGGCGATGTGAACGATCCCGGCGCCGTCTTCCGTGCTGACGAAGTCGGCGGCGATCACCCGGAACGCGCCTTTTTCCGCCAGGTTGGCAAAATAGTCGAACAGCGGCAGATAGTGCCGGCCGACCAGTTCCGAACCCTTGCAGCGCGCCACGATTTCGGGCTGTTCGCTCTTGTAATAAGCGCCCAGCCGGGCGGCGGCCAGAATATAAAAGTCGTCGCCGTCTTTGACTTTGACATAATCGACTTCCGGTCCCACCGCCAGCGCCATATTGCTGGGCAGCGTCCACGGCGTGGTGGTCCAGGCCAGGAAGTAGGTATGGGGATCGTCGACGGTCCGGAAGCGGATCGTGATGGCCGGGTCGGTGACTTCCTGATAGCCCTGGTTGGCTTCGAAATTGGACAGCGGCGTGGAACAGCGCGGACAATACGGCAGAATTTTATAGCCTTCGTAGATCAGCTGCTTGTCCCACAAACTGCGGAACACCCACCAGATCGATTCCATGTAGTTGAGGTCCATGGTCCGGTAGCCGCGGCGGAAGTCGACCCAGCGGCCCATCCGTTTGACCACCTGTTCCCATTCGGCGGTATAGCGGAGCACGATGTTGCGGCAGGACTCGTTGAACCGGTCGATGCCGTACTTTTCGATATCCTTCTTGCTGTCGAGTTTGAGTTCCTTTTCCATTTCGTTTTCGACCGGGAGGCCGTGGCAGTCCCAGCCGAACACGCGGTCGCAATACTTGCCGCGCATGGTATGATAGCGTGGCACCACGTCCTTGATCGTCCCGGCCAGCAGATGGCCGTAGTGGGGCAGGCCGGTGGCGAACGGGGGACCGTCGTAAAACACATATTCCGGCTGGCCCTGACGGTTCAAGACTGACTTTTTAAAAATATCCTGCTCGTCCCAGAAATGGAGGACGTCTTTTTCGATCGTCGGAAAATCCGGTTGATTGCTGACCGCTTTAAACATTTACTTTACTCGGTTCTCTATCATAGTTGATAATTGGGTTAATGAAACACATCAGGCGCTTTGGACATCGCAGCCTGAAATAAGTTTATAGAACAGCCGGACTTTACGCGGCTTGCCGGTATTGCCGTTGATCTGGAAGATCACCACATCGTCGAGAATTTCCAGAATGAGGTCGGCATTGACCACGCGACCGTCGTTCAGCGTGACTTTGAACGGTCCGGCCGGATTGCCGTCGGGCCGGGTGGCGATTCCGCTGAAATAAAGCCGGTTGAACGGATAATTGTCTTCTTCCTGCGGTTTTTCTTCTTCGATTTCCTTGCCGTCTTCGTCCAGTTTCAAGTCGGTTGGTGTGTAATCCAGCCCGGCTTTTTCCATGAAGCGGGAGGTCAATTCAATCGATTTTTCGTGATCTTTTTCCTTTTCTTCGATCACTTCGTTTTTCTTTTCTTCTTCCACGATGTTTTCCATCGAATTGTTAATCATGGCCGGATAGAGGCCGGGCAACAACAGCCCGAGGAAGAAGTGTCCCATCGGCGCCCGACCCCGGCTTTCGGCAATCGTCGCCGCCACAAAACCGCTCATCAAGTAAACCCAGATCAGCAGCGTGACGAACATCATCCACCAGATCGAGGGAATCGTATCGGTCAACGACGCCAGATCGTGCCACTGGCTGAATTCGCCCCAGATAAAACTAAAAATGATCTTGATGGTCTTGATCACCCCGGCATAAGGAGCCAGCAAACCGTCCATCGTTCACGTTCCTCCAGCAGAAAGTATAAAATTTTTTCATACTATAATCCATATTCCGGCAATGATAAAGCGGAAAAATCCCCGAATCCGTAAAAAATCCGGTCCGCCGTTGCGCCGGTGGATAGTCTGAAAACGAGTTTTCGGGGCGAAACCCTGAAAAATTGGCAAATTTTTCCAGGTCTCACCAGCCCCTCTTCCTCGCGGCCAAGCGTTTTACCGGATCAAAGTTGGAGTACGGGGAAACCCCGCTATCCGGGATTTCCGGCTCAGCAATAATAGCAGATATATTCCGTCACACCCTCGGCAACGCAAATATCATAAGCGGAATTGCCGGGAACCTTAAACGCCGTACCGGCCGGATAAGTCGTCCAGGCGGTTTCTCCCTTGACTTTGACGCGGCAACTGCCGGCGATGATTTCCATGACTTCGGGGGCGCCGGTATTGAACGTGAAATCGCCGGGATAGATCAGGCCGAGCGTCTTCTTGCCGCCATCCGGGAACAGCACCGTATGACTGATCACTTTGCCGTCAAAATAGAGATTGGCCTTGCAAACTACCGAGACATTATCGAACTGTTGCGGAAATGCGGACATGAATTGATCCTTTCTTCGTGCGCCGGGCGCCGGGTTAAAACTCCGAAAACGAATTGATAATATGGCGTGGAAGACGCCAAATGCAATCCGGTTCCGGTTAGTGTAGTGTCTCTTAAATTAAGTTTATGTTTTAGGGTTTGGAAAGAGGATTGCAAAGGGAAAACCGGAACCGTCCGGTTGTCCCTTGCGAACATCGCCATGTTCCGTAGGGTCCAGGGGCGACATCAGCCCCTGAAAATCTGCCCCCGCGGGCTCCGCGGGCCGGCTCCAGCGCGGAATCGCTGGTCGCACGAAGTGCGAAAGAAACTGAACTTATTGGTGAGACGCTACATTAGACGGTAGTCGTCGCGTCCGAGTTCAGCCGTCCGCCGGTTTGCAGCCGGTGCATGTTGGCGTAAATGCCGTCCCTGGCCAGCAGCTCGTCGTGAGCGCCGATTTCCGCGATTCGGCCGTGAGTCAGCACGACGATCCGGTCGGCATTGCGGATAGTCGACAGCCGGTGCGCCACGATAAACGTCGTCCGCCCCTTGATCAGCCGGTCGAGCGCCTCTTGAATCAGGGCTTCCGATTCCACATCCAGGGCCGAAGTGGCTTCGTCCAGAATCAGGACGCGCGGATTGCGCAACAGCGCCCGGGCGATCGCCAGCCGCTGTTTCTGACCGCCGGACAGCCGGGCTCCGTTCTCCTTGATTTCCGTGTCGATGCCGTCCGGCAGCCGGTCGACAAATTCCCGAAGGTTGGCATCGTCGATCACCGCCTGAAGCTGTGCGTCGGTGGCCTGAGGAACGCCGTACGCGATATTGTCGCGGATCGAGCCGTCGAACAGGACGGTTTCCTGCGTCACCACGGAAATAAACCGGCGGTAGGACCGCAGATCGAGCCCGTTCATATCCTGACCGTCGATCAGAATTTTTCCGGAAGTCGGCCGGATAAAACCGATAATCAACTGCATGATGGTGGACTTGCCGGACCCGGACGGTCCCACCAGTGCAATGGTTTCACCGGCCTTGACCGCCAGCGAAAAACCGTCGACTGCATGGTCGTCGCTGCCCTGATAGCGGAAGCCGACCTGTTCGAAGGCGAAAGCGCCGTCCACCTTGGCGATCTGGGGCTTGCCGGCATTCTGTTCGATATCCGGACATTCCAGAACTTCGCCGATCGATTTGACCGATTCCAGTCCCTTGGTAATGGCGGGCAGTGTATTCATCAACTGCATCACGCCTCCGGCAATCGCATTGAAATAGGAAGTCAGCAGCACGACGTCGCCGACGCCCATCTTGATATATCCTTTATGACAGATATACGCCGCTGTGGCCAGCGTTATCAGGTTGAACATCATAAAGACCACCCAGTTGAGCGCGCCGAAGATTGCATTCAGATAGTCGAGCCGCAGACCGGACGTCTTTACCCGTTCGAGTTTGGCGTTGATTTTGGTGATCTCTGCCGCTTCCACGTTGTGCGCCCGGGTGATCGGAATCAGTTTGAGCATTTCCACCACTTTGCCTGACATATCTTCCATACTGCGGCGAAAACGGCGGTTGTAGTGACTCATCCGGTTGCGGATCAAATGATACAGCACGACCGCCGCCGGCACGGTCAGCGCATAAAAAATCAGAAAAGCCGGAGCCCGCATGGTCGTGACCGCCACGGCCACCACCACGGTAAAAAAAATGTTGGGCAACGAATCGAACAGCAGCTTGGTCAGCATTTCGATGTTTTCCACATCGCGCAACACTTTCGTCTGCAACACCCCGATCTTGCTGTTGGTATGATAAGGAATGGAAAGTTGCTGCAACCGGGTGCAGAGCGAAGAACGCAAGTCCATCTCCACGCTGCGGGTCGTCTTGCTCAGAATCCGGACATACCAGATATGAGTGGGAATATTTTGCACAATCAGAACCGTGCCGATGGCGAACTGCACTGCGATTGCCCACCCGATCTCTTTCTGGCCGTTGGTCAGCAGATTGATGATGTTCGCCGTGATAATCGGAATGCCCCACACCGGGCTGGCCTTGATGACAAACATGGCCAGGGCGGCGAGCAGTTTCAGCCGATAATCGGCGTAAAAATTCGCATAGGCTTTCAACGCCTTCTGACTGCGGTATTCAAAATGCAGCAGGTCGATCATAAAACTTCCGTTCTTCCCGTTGGGTTTGAGGTACCGGGCAACTGGAGAGAAATCAAAACGGCGCCGGGACTAAACTTCGAGCCGGAACCGGAGCGATCATTCTTTCCGTTTTTCATTTTCGGCCCCCGACCGCTTCCTCGCGCCACCGGGTTCCGAAATAACATTCCAATGAAGATAATTCGTCGGCTCGCCAAGTCAATAGGGTATCGTTCGAAAACCCATGAGTTCGTACCGCTTATCGGTGATCGACGGGAATCTCGTCTCTTGAAGCGGGGAAGCCCCGGGGCGCTTTTGCAACCGCGCCCCATTCCTCCTCCGCGCTCCAGCCTTGTCCCCGCAAAACTTTTGGTATATTGATCTTTTTGCGCCGCAAACAGATCAATGAGCAGAAAGCGTTGCGGAAACAGAATTCAGGCAAATTGTCAAGTTAATTTCTTCATCGCTTCTAAGGAAGATAAAAGGAGGAAAACAGCGAGACGAAATCGCCGCCGGGGATGCAGTCATCAACGGCGGCGACTGAAGTGTGCCTTGAAATTACAGCGTATTTCTGGCTTCTTTCTTAGCTTTCTTTTCCGCGCGCTTTTCTTTCAGCGATTTTTGCGCGGGCTTTTTACTGTCTTTTTTTGCGTCCATACTTTTACCCATGATGATGCTCCTTTTCTGGTGCCAGTTATGGTTTTCCGCAGCGAGGTCGGCTTGCCCTGTTTGCGGTTGCTTACGCAAACTTAAGTTATGGTAATGTAATAACGGGTTCGTTGAGAATCAAATTTTATTCGATATTTCTCCCCATATTTTTTCGTCGGTGCCGCCGGTCGACGATGGTCTCAAAACGAGTCTCCGGGGAGAACCCTTGAAAAATTGGCAAATTTTTCGGGGGGGGCCGGAAGCATACTTCACGCCGGACGGCGAAAAAACGGCAATTTCTTGCATTTTCCGCTGCCGACAGTTATTTTACCAACTTTTAAACTGCGCGACTGTCGCAGTTCGAGTTCGAAACCCGACGGATGAATTTTTGCGAAAGGAATTTTTCATGTCCATGATGAAACCGATATTCGTGTTTTCCGGACAGGGCGCCCAGACGGTGGGCATGGGAAAAGATCTCTGCGACGTCAGCCCCGCCGCCGCCGCCGTTTTCGCCGAAGCCGACCGGACGCTGGACTGGTCGGTCCGCGAACTCTGTTTTCAGGGACCGGAAGAAAAATTGAAGGAAAGCCGCTACTGTCAACCGGCCATCTATACGATGAGCTGCGCCTGTCTGGCCGCGTTTCAGGAAAAATTTCCGAACGTCACGCCTGGCGGTTGCGCCGGTTTGAGTCTGGGTGAATTTGCCGCGCTGCATGCGGCCGGCGTCTTCCCGTTCGCCGACGGCCTTCAGTTGGTGGCCAGACGCGGCGAACTGATGGACAAATGCTGCCGGGAAACCGCCGGCGGCATGGCCAGCGTTCTGGGCGGCGATCCGGCCATCATTCAGGAATGCTGCCGGGCCTGCGATATCGATGTGGCCAACTACAATTGTCCCGGTCAGATCGTGGTCAGCGGCGAAGCGGCCAAAGTCGATCGGGCCGTGGCCATGATGAAGGAAAAAGGTCTGCGGAAAGTGATTCCGCTGAAAGTCGCGGGCGCTTACCACTCCCGGTTGATGGCACCCGCCGGATGCGAACTCGGCGCGGTACTGGACGGCGTGGCCATGCAGCCGCCGAAACTGCCGGTGGCGCAGAATTTCACCGGCAAGATCATTGCCGGCGGCGTGGCGGAAATCAAAAATAATCTGATTCATCAGGTGGCGGGAAGCGTCCGCTGGGAAGAATGCGTGCTGGCGTTGCGGCAACTGGGCGGCGACGCCCTGATCGAATTCGGCCCGGGGGCCGTGCTCACCGGACTGTCCCGCCGCATCGACAAGGATTTGCCGGTTTTCAATATCGGCACCGCGGCCGGACTGGCCGGTTTTTCCGTATCGGACAACGTCCAATAAACCTCCTAACATGAGAAGGAATTGAATTATGGGGTCTGCAAAGAGATTGGAAGGGAAAGTAGCGCTGGTTACCGGGGGAGCTCGGGGAATCGGCAAGGCCATTTGCCAACGGTTCGCCGATGAAGGCGCCAAATTGGCGATTGTCGACATCATGCTCGATGTAGCACAGAAGACGGTCGACGAATTCGCGGCTCAGGGCGTGGAAGCGGCGGCCTTTGCCTGCAACGTCGCCAAGCCGGAAGAAGCCGAAGCCACGGTCAAAGCGGTCTGCGACAAGTTTGGCACCGTGGATATTCTGGTCAACAACGCCGGGATCACCCGGGATACCCTGATTCTCCGGATGTCCGAACAGGATTGGGACCTCGTCCTCGACGTCAACCTGAAAGGCACGTTCAATTTCATCAAAGCCGTGGCCCGGCCGATGATGAAAAACCGTTACGGCAAGATCGTCAACCTGGCCTCGGTGGTCGGGAAGATGGGGAACGCCGGACAGGCCAACTATTCGGCGTCGAAAGCCGGGGTGATCGGTCTGACCAAGACCGCCGCCAAGGAATTCGCCACCCGGAATATCAATATCAACGCGGTGGCCCCGGGTTATATTCTGACCGATATGACTAAGGCGGTTTCCGCCGCCGCCACGGATACGTTTCTGGCCGTCACGCCGATGAAGCGTCCCGGCACCCCGGAAGACGTGGCGAAGGTCGTCTATTTTCTGGCTTCGTCCGACTCCGACTACGTCACCGGACAGGTCATTAACATCGACGGCGGCCTTTTGATGTAAAAAAAATGGGTCGGAAGCAGGTTTTCGATTTGCATTTTTCATCAAGCGGTCGCATTGTAATAAAGTTTGACTGAACTGTCGAGACTCAAATTCAACTAAAAACAGGAGCATTCGATAATGTCTTCAATTGCTGACAAAGTTAAGGCTATCGTCGTGGAACAACTGGGAGTATCTGAAGATCAGGTTACTCCGGAAGCCAAATTCATCGAAGATTTGGGCGCGGACTCTCTGGACCAGGTGGAACTGGTGATGGCGCTCGAAGAAGAATTCGGCGCCGACATTCCCGATGAAGATGCCGAAAAGCTGACGACCGTCGGCGATGCCATCAAATATATCGAAGAAAAGCAGAAGCAGGGCTAATTCAGCCGGCAGACGTACAGATGGGTCGTCCCCAATTCGGGCGGACCCATCTTTTTTATTCAGACCAAGATGAGGTTTTACATGACTGACAGGCGCGTAGTTATTACCGGAACAGGGGTTATCTCGTGCGTCGGCAATTCGGTTGCCGAATTCTGGGATGCCGTATGCCAGGGCCATTGCGGACTGGGCCAGATCACCCGTTTCGACGCCTCCGAATATCGGACCAAAATCGCTGGCGAAGTGAAAAACTTCGATATCGAAAAATACATGTCCCATAAAGACGCTAAACGCCTCGACTTGGTTGTACAGTATGCAGTGGCGGCCGCCGATGAAGCAGTCAAACAGGCCGGCCTGCCGCAAACACCGGAGGCGCAGACGGAAGCCGAACGCATCGGCGTCTTGGTCGGCAGCGGTATCGGCGGTCTGGGAACGCTCTCCGAACAGTTTCAGATTATGGCCGAACGCGGCCCCAATAAAGTTTCTCCGCTGTTGATTCCGATGATGATTGTCGACAGTTGTTCCGGCACCGTTTCGATGCGCTATGGCGCCAAAGGGCCCAATATGGGGCTGGTGACGGCCTGCGCGACCGCCTGCCATTCGATCGGCGAAGCATTCTGGATCATCAAACGTGGCGATGCCGATGTCATGATTACCGGCGGCGCGGAAGCCTCGGTCGTCAAAATCGGCGTTGCCGGATTCTGCTCGATCAAAGCCATGAGCACCCGGAACGACGATCCGCAACACGCGAGCCGGCCGTTCGATCGCGACCGCGACGGCTTCGTCATGTCGGAAGGTGCCGGCGTATTGGTGATCGAAGAACTGGAACACGCCCGGAACCGCGGCGCCAACATCATTTGTGAACTCGTCGGCTACGGTGCGACCGGCGATGCCTATCATATCACCTCGCCCGATCCGGAAGGCAAAGGCGCCGGACGGGCCATCAAGATGGCCATGGAACACGCCGGTTTGAATCCGGAAGATATCGACTATATTAATGCCCATGGAACCAGCACTGAACTGAACGATAAGTATGAAACGATCGCCATCAAATATGCCTTGGGCGAACAGCAGGCCCGTAAAGTGGCCATCAGCAGCACGAAGGGCGTGACCGGTCATGCCCTCGGCGCCGCCGGCGGGCTGGAAACCATCGCCTGCGCGCTGGCCATCCGGGACGGCATCATCCCGCCCACGATCAACTATGAAAATCCCGATCCGGAATGCGATCTCGATTATACGCCGAATACGGCCCGGACCCAGGCCATTCGGACGGCAGTAAATGTCAATCTCGGTTTTGGCGGCCATAATGGAGCCTTGATTCTTAAACGTTTTGAAAAATGAATGAACGGTTACACTCAATAAAAGGAAGCGATACCATGAAAAACGTCTGGTTGGCGGTTATTGGTCTTGCAGTAATCGGGTACGGGTGCGGTCCGCAGTTGGCCCAGACTCCGTACGGTGAAAAAGAAACGCAGTGGAAAGAATATATCAGCTCGGCCTATCCGAGCTGGCAGCCGCCGCAGACGGTGCCGCCGGTCGAATCGATCGTGCCGCAACCGGGACAGGCCGGCGAAAGCAGCAATACTTCCTATCCGGAAGCGCAGGACCTTACTCCGGTTTCCGGCGGTAATTCTTCGACGGCTCCGGGTCTGAAACCGTTGCCGGCGCTGGCCCCGACGGATAATGCTCCGGCCGCCTCGGTTACGCCGACGGCCCCGGCTCCGGCCTCGGCGCTCCCCGCCTCCGACGTGGTGCCGGCCGCTCCGGCCATTGAATCGGCCCCGGCGGCGGAAACGAAAGCCCCGGCGCTGGATGCCGGCATCCCCGAAGCCAATGCCGCTTCGCCGGTGTTCAATCCGAATCCGATTCCGGCCAAAGCCGCCAAAGCCACCAAAGCCACCAAAGCCGCCGGCAAACACCATGCGGCCGCTGCTGTTGCTTCGGCTGCCGGCGGTCAGGTCTATGTCGTCCAGAAGGGCGATTCGCTCACCAAAATTTCGCTGAAGTTCTACAAGAGCGCCGGCAAATACAAAGTGATCGAAAACGCCAACAAGGAAGCTCTGAAAAAGGGTCTGCGCTCCGGCATGAAGTTGCATATCCCGGCGTTAAAATAATATTTCCGATTGATGACGACGGTAGAGGAAAAGTATTATTTCGATGACGGCGTGACCCTGAATGGCGTTTTTGCCGGCAACCTCGTCAAAAATCTGAAGCTGGTGGAGGAATTGTTCGCGGTCCGCCTGGTGGCCCGCGAACCGTGGATCAAGATTGACGGAACCTCCGCCGAAGAAGTTGCCCGTACGGTCGATTTTTTCCATGAACTCGCGCGACTGTTTCAGTTGCGCGAGCATTTTTTTGAACAGGCCGACTTCGAACATATCGTGACGCTATTCCGACGGAACAACGGCGGCGATCTGCAGCAGCTTTATGCCCGCAAGATCAAAGTGAGTCCCCGCAAACGTCCCATCATCCCCCGTTCGCTGACCCAGCTGCAATATATCGACAACATCCGTTCGAAAGATATTGTCTTCGGCATCGGTCCGGCGGGTACGGGCAAAACGTATCTGGCCATGGCCATGGCGGTTTCGCTGCTGCTGGAAGGGCGCTATCGCCGCATCATCCTGACCCGGCCGGCCCGGGAAGCCGGCGAAGCGCTGGGCTTTCTGCCGGGCAATCTGGAAGAGAAGATTCTGCCCTATCTGCGGCCGCTTTACGACGCGCTCTACGACATGTTGGAATTCGAAGAAGCGTCGCAACTGCTGGAAAAAGGCGTAATCGAAGTCGCTCCGCTCGCCTATATGCGCGGCCGAACGCTCAACAACGCCTTCGTCATTCTGGATGAAGCGCAGAATACCACGACCGATCAAATGCTGATGTTTCTCACCCGGCTCGGCTTCGATTCCCAGTGCGTGCTGACCGGCGACCCCAGCCAGACCGACTTGCCGGCCAAGCAGGTTTCCGGGCTGGTGGAGGCCCAGCGGATTCTCGGCGACATTTCTGAAATCGGATTCACCGTTTTCGGCACCGGCGATGTGGTCCGCCACCATCTGATCGAAAAAATCATCGGCGCGTACGACCGCTATCACCGGCAGGAGGAAGCCGCATCATGATTTCGTGGCTCACCTCTTTTATCCATCGCAGCCGCAAACAGCGTGAAATGGGCCGCAAAGGGCTGGTCGGTTCGCGGCGGCGGCTGACGCCGGAAGACACCTTGGCCGGAGCGGCCGAACATTCTCCGGTGCTGGCGCTGATCATGCTGACGCTGATCTGGGTGGTCTGCGTCTCCATTCTGGTTTTTCACAAAGACGAGCCCCGGGAAATCTCGCTGGTACTCAACCAACACGCGCCCAATACGGAATTTTCCGAACTTCCGGTCTTCGAATACGAAGATGAAGAGGCAACCGAAAAACTGCGGCTCGACGCCATGGCCGGAGTACCGCTGTTTTATAATATTTCCGCCTATCGTATCAACAGTACTCTGGCCTTGGCCGATCGCTTTTTCGCCCTGCTGGAACAACGGGGGAAACCCCAGCCGGACCTCAGTGTCCAAGGCGCGGAGAAAACTTCCGTGTCGGAACTGATGAACCGGATTTCCGCCGCCGGCATTGCCGCTCTTGCTCATCTGATCGAGCAACCGGAACAGAAAAACAAATATCTTGCCGCGCTTACGGCGCAATTGGAACAGGGGATCATGTCCCAGCGGGAAAAAGACAGTCTCAAGCTCGGCCAGCAAATCCGTCTGATCGACGTGAAAGGCCGTATTCGCAACCCGAAACTGCTGGTGGAAATCGCCACGCCGAACCGAGCGGCGGAAGCCGTCTCCGAAGATATTCTCCGTTACTATTCGAACGCCGACCGCGAAGATTTCCGCAAAGCGCTCAATCTGTTGAGTCAGGAGTTGATCGGCGCCGCCGGCGATGTGGAATACAACAAAACCGTGACCGACAAAGAACGCGCCGACGTGGCTAAGAAAATCACGTCCGTCATCGTCCGTTACAAGCAGGACCAGCCGCTGATCCGGAAAAACGAACTGGTCACCAGCCATACGCTGTCGGTGCTGACCCAGTACCGCAAAGCGCTGAAAGAAAGCAAACCCCATGTGGATTTTTGGAAGAATTTCGGCCGGATCGCCGTGTTCTGTCTGGTGTTGATGATTGTGACCGGGATTTATATCTCTCACATCCATCCGGAAGTGGTTTTGAGCAATCAGAAAATCTGGATCACGGGTTCGGTGATTATTGTCTCGGTCTTTATCAACCATTCGGCCTGGAATCTGTTCCAGTTTCTCAGTCCGCTGCTGAATATTTCGCCGTACTGGTGCCGCGACGTGCTGCCGCTGGCGTTGCCGTCGGTACTGCTGTCGGTGACGATCGGGTTGCGCGTGGCGGTTTACGCGGGATTCTTTACGGCGGTCATTGCCGCCATGATGGTCGGCGGTTCGTTCGACATGGTTCTAAAGGGGATGCTGGTCAGCTGCCTGGCCGGTTTCGCGGTCCGCTATACCGCCAACTATAAATCGTTCTTTGCCGGCGCGGCCGGAGCCGTCATGATCGGATTTCCGCTACTGGACAATCAACTGTTTTCCAATTTCACGCTGACCGGGCAGACGCTGATTTACGCCGCCATCAACGGTTTGATTACCGCCATCTGCGCGCTGTTGCTGCTATTCCTGATTGAATTTATTTTCAACGCCAGCACGAACATGACGCTGCTGGCGCTCACCGATTACAACCATCCGCTGCTGAAACGGCTGCAATTGGAAGCGCCGGGCACCTTCCATCACAGTCTGATGGTGGCGACCCTCGCGGAACAGGCGGCCATGACGATTCACGCCAATCCGGTCAAGGCCCGGGTCTGTTCGCTCTATCACGACATCGGCAAACTGGTCAAACCGGAATACTTCACCGAAAACGGCGGCGCCAGCGACAAGCACCGCGAACTCCACCCCCGAATGAGCAGTCTGATTATTCTCAATCACGTCAAGGAAGGCGTCGACCTGGCCATCAAGTACAAACTCAAAAAAGTCGTCCGCGACGCCATCGAACAGCATCACGGCACCGATCTGGTGATCTATTTCTATAAGATGGCGGTGGAGGAATCCGCCGCCGACAACACGCCGGTTACGGAAGAAGAATACCGCTACGACGGCCCTCTGCCCCACGAAAAAGAGATCGTGCTGGTCAGTCTGGCCGACGCCTGCGAAGCCGCTTCCCGGTCGCTGCAAAAGCCGTCGCCCAACAAAATCGAGACGCTGGTGTGGGACATTATCCGCCGCCGCGTCCGCGACGGCCAGCTCGACGACGCCGACATTTCCGTACGCGAACTTGCGCTGGTCCGCGACAGTTTCGCCAAAACCCTCACGACCATGCTCCATGGCCGCATTGCCTATCCCAAGGATGAAGACGACGATGAAAACGATTTATTCATGGCGGTTGCGAAATCTGCCGCCGCCGAACCGCCGGCTGCTAAAGAAGATGATAAGTGAAGCCGCCCGGCTGGCCCGGCTGCGCGTTCCCGACGATCAGACCATTGCCGTAACGTTTGTCAACGACCGGCAGATGGCCCGGATCAACTGGGATTTTCTCGGCCATGAAGGGACTACGGACGTCATCACGTTCGCCTACCTGGAAGACGGCGAACTGCTGCCCGGAGAAACGGCCGTGGATCTGGTGATCTGCGCCGACTTCGCCGTGCGGGAAGGCGCCCGGCGCCGGCATTCCGACTATGCGTCGGAGCTCGCGCTGTATGTCGTGCACGGTCTGCTCCATTCCGCCGGCGAGGACGACCTCGCGCCGGAAACCCGTCGCCGGATGCGCCGCCGCGAACGGGAAGTCATGGGAGAATTGCGCAAGGAATTTGTCTTTTCCGCCGTTTTTCCGGCGGAATTACCGCTAACCGAATAAGGAGTCTTCGCCGTGGGCGAAATCGAATTGGATCTTTTACTGGCGAGTTATGTGGTGCTGGTGGGTTTTCTCACCGGGTGGGAATGCCTGCTCCGGCTGAGTCCGGGACGCGTCCGCCGGATCGAAACGGAAGACCGGGCGCTGGCGGAACGCGCCGAACGCTGGATTGCCGACCAGGCCTATTACGACACGATCTTCCGGATTACCTGCATGACGCTGCTGGGTATCGGCGCGATCCTGCTGATGCACCTGTTGCACCAGTTGCCCCGTTTTCAGAATCACAGTCTGTTGGCGATTCTCGTCTGCGCGGCCATTATCGTGGCGGCCGTGACTTTTGCCGAAGCGGTGGTCCGGCTGTTGCTGGACCGCTGTTACATCACCATGCTGAAAATTTTCATGCCGCTGGCGCATGCGTTGCGGTGTACGCTGCTGGCGCCGGTAATTTTCATGCTGCGCTACGTCTCCGCCGAGCTGGAAGCTAACCCGGCCAAAGACAAAGATACCGCCGAACCGACCGCCGAAGACGAAATTATGTCGCTGGTCGATCAGGACAACGACAGCGAAACTGCGCTGGAAGAAACCGAGAAGAAGATGATCAAAGGCATTTTCGACCTCGACGACACGCCGGTTCGGGAAATCATGACGCCCCGCGTCGACATGTTGTCCATTCCCCTGTCCACCCCGGTCGCCGACGCCCGCAAGACTTTTCTCTCAAGCGGGCACAGCCGGATTCCGGTCTACAAGGATACCATCGACGAAATCGCCGGCGTCATTTATGCCAAAGACTTCCTCGACGAAGAACGCTGCTGGAAAAACGACCTCAACGAATTTCTCCATAAGACCGTCTATGTCCCGGAAACCAAAAACGTGGCCGAACTGCTCGCCGAACTGCGGCAGGAAAGTACCCATCTGGCGGTTGTCATCGACGAATACGGCGGCACCGCCGGGATCGTCACTCTGGAAGACATTCTGGAGGAAATCGTCGGCGACATTCGCGACGAATACGATACCGAAGCCGACGGCGACGTCGAACCGGTGGAACTCAACGACGGTAGCGTGGTCTTCGACGCCCGCAGCCTGATCAGCGACGTCAACGAACAGCTCGACCTCCATTTACCGGAAGACGAAGACGTCGACACCATCGGCGGGTATGTCTGCGGCGAAATCGGCCGCATTCCGGAAACCGGCGAAGAAATCCGGCTGGACAATCATTTGAAAGTGAAGATTCTCAAGGCCGACCGCCGGAAAATTCAAATGTTGTCGGTCAAAGTGGAACCGTCCCAAGACGAAGAATAATCTGCGGTCCGGCCCGTCCGGAGCGAAAAGGAAAACCAAGCAAAGTGAACCGATTTTACCTGTTGCGCCAGACGTTATCCCGTCTCTTGCGGGACAAGATCGCCGCGATCTCGCTGGTGATCGTGATCGCCTATCTGCTGGCGGCGGTCGGCTGCGAGGCGTATTCGTTCGTCTGCGCGCAGAAAGGGATGACGCCGGTTTACGACCGCCAGGATCAAAGCGCCATCTACCAGCCGCCGTCGTCGCGTCACTGGCTGGGCACCGACTTCATGGGGCGCGACGTCATGCTGCGAGCGGTAGCCGGAACGTCGACCGCCGTCAAAGTCGGCCTGGCCGCGTCGCTGATTGCGGCGGTCATCGGGGTAATGCTGGGGCTGGTGGCCGGGTATTTCGGCGGCAAAATCGACGCGGTGGTGGTCTGGCTTTACAGTACGTTCGCGTCGATGCCGACGTTGCTGTTCATCCTGGCGTTTGCGCTGCTGGTGTCGCGGGGCTTTTTGTTTCCGCCGCTGCAAACGCTGTTTCAAACGTTATCGGGCAAATACCATCTCGATCCCGGCATGGCGGCCATCTATCTGGGCATCGGCATGACCGGCTGGGTCAGCCTCTGCCAGGTGGTCCGGGCGGAAGCCATGCGGCTGCGCGAGGCCGCCTACATCCAGGCCGTCCGCACCGCCGGCTTCGGATCGTTCTACATTATTTTCCGACATCTGCTGCCGAACATCTTCCATCTGGTGATCATCTATTCGACGATGCGCTTTGCCTTCGCCATCATGACGGAAGTGATCGTCAGCTACCTGGGCTTGGGAGTCCAGTTGTCGCCCAGCTGGGGCATCATGATTTCGGACGGACAGGAGCGGCTCTGGCGCGGCATCTGGTGGGAAGTCGCCGCCGCCACCGGCTTCATGTTTTTCCTGGTGCTGGCGCTGAACCTTCTCGGCGACGCCCTTAACGACGCCCTCGACCCCAAAAAGAAATCGTGAGCAATCCCATGGAAAATCAACCGTTATCCGCCTTGCTGCCGCTGCTGGCCTGTCCGCTGGACCGCGGCGCGCTCCAGCCATCGGTCGACGGCTGCACGTTAACCTGCACCGTCTGCGGACAAACTTACCGGATCGTCGACGGCATTCCCGATCTGCGCCCGCCCAAGAGTCCCCGAATTGCCAAGCGTTCAAATTGAAATCGCCATGACCAGACGCACCCGAATCAAAATTCTGCTGCTGGCCGCTATTCTCGCCGGTTTGAGCATCCTGTTTTACATGGTCAAAATCGAACCGTTCTGGCTGAAAGTCGAACGGCAGAACATCGTTCTGCCCCATTGGCACGGGAAACAACCGCTGACCATTCTTCAGCTTTCCGACTTTCACGTCAACATCATGCCGGAAACCATGGACCGCGCGGCCCGAGCCGTCGAACTCGGCCTCAAAGAGCACCCGGATTTGATCTTTCTGACCGGCGATTTCGTCACCGGTCAGGGCCAGGACGGCAAAACCTATACCAAAATTTTAAAACGGCTGGGCGATGCCGCTCCGACTTTTGCGGTGTTCGGCAATCATGACGGCGGCTCCTGGACCGCCCGCTTCAACGGCTACGAAAACCATCGGCTACTGGAAAAATGGCTGACTGCCGCCGGCATCACCCCACTGGTCAACACGGCCAACGAAGTCACCGTTCGGGGAGAACGAGTTCGCATCGTGGGACTGGGCGACTTGTGGAATGGTGAATTGCGGAGTCATGGGCTCCTGCCGCCGGAGCCCCCGGAGCTGACCCTGCTGCTGGTTCACAATCCCGATGTCAAAGAAGTTATTTCGCCGGTCGGCTGGGATCTGATGTTCTGCGGACATACTCACGGCGGACAATTCTACCTGCCCGGCATCGGGTATCCGTTCGCGCCGGTCCGCGATAAAAATTTTGTCGTGGGCCTGCATCCCTGGCAGGGACGGTATATTCATATTTCCGCCGGAGTCGGCAACCTGCATGGAATCCGGCTGAACAGCCGTCCGCAAGTCAGTGTCATTCGAATTCTAAAAAGTCCAACCGACAATGACAAGAGCGAAATACACCGATAAGCTCTCTTATTCTCTGCTAAACCCCATCCGTTAACCGCTATTGCCGACTTGACAAAAATCCCGGAACGAGATATCTATATGGTTGTTCCTTAACGATATCAACCAGCGGCGGGTTGCGGCAACCGGCGGCTTTCAACAGGTCGTACCATGACGCATTATGAAGTACTCGGAATTCCGGCGGACAGCGAGTTCAAGGCCATCAAAAAGGCCTACTACAAACGCGCCAAGGAATGCCATCCCGACCTCCACGCCAACCGCAAAGACAAGGAAGAAGAATTCAAACTGGTGGTGGAAGCGTTCAACTGCCTGTCCGACCCGGCCAAGCGTCAGGAATACGACCGCCGACTTCAAACCGCCTCCCAGCCGGATGGTCCGACCGCCGCCGCAACGGATGCCGCCGTCCCCGAATCGATCATGGACTCGCCGGCCGACGACGATCTCGAAGAACTGATCACCGGCAATAATATTCCGCTCAATACCAATCTGGCAACTCTGTTTCTCGACCTGGCCCGAACCGACGTGTTCATCAATTTCCGGGAAGGGAAAAATCTGTTTTTCCAGCACCGTTTCCGGGCGGCGCGAAACTTTTTTATTCAGGCCGTCGAACACTCCCCCGCCAACATCGTCTACCGCTGTTATCTGGCCCGCGTCTGTGTGATGCTGGGCGACTTCGACCGCGGCCGCAAGGAATATCAGTCTGCCCTCGATCTGGGTCAGATGCGCACCCCGCCGCAACGGTTGCGCCGCCTCCGCCGGGAACTGGATTTACTCAATAAAAATCACCGTCCGTGGTGGCAGCGACTGTTCAACATCATGCCCTCCGCCACCCGCGAACTGGGCGAAGACGCCGCCGAGGCCATGATCGAAGAAGCCAACCGCTCCATCGCCCGGATTACCGCGGCCCGGGACGAAAAGAAAAAGCAAAAAGAACTCCAGGCCCCGCGTAAACTGCTGAATAAATGACAATCGGCTTTGGCGTTTGCCGGATTCCGGGTGTATAATAACCCGTCGTTTTGGATTTTCCTCCGTATCCGGGTATCTGAACAACTAAAACACCATTGGCAATATGACTTATCACGACGATGCCATCGAAGGCAAGAAAGCGCTGACGCTGATTATTATCATCAACGTCGTCGTTTTCGGATTCTTTCTGCTGCAACCGCAAAATCCGCTGTACGGCGATCTGGCGCTGTCCGCGCCCGGCATCCAGAAACTGCAGCTCTGGGAACTGATCACCTACATGTTTCTTCACGGCGGTTTCTTCCACATTTTCTTCAACATGTATACGCTGTACATTTTCGGCGGCGCGGTGGCGGAAGAACTGGGACGGGCAAAATTTCTGCTGTTGTACTTTGTGAGCGGGATCGTCGGCGGCGCCCTGTGGCTGTCGGCCAACTGGCACAGTGAGATTCCGGTCGTCGGCGCCAGCGGCGCGATTTTCGGCGTGATGCTGGCCATGGCCATGCTCAATCCCAACCGCGAATACATGATGTTGTTTTTCCCGGTGCCGATCAAGTGCAAAACGCTGATCATCGTCTTCGCCGTGATCGAAGTTCTCAGCGAATACGGCAACAGCGGCAACATCGCCCATCTGGCCCACCTGGGCGGTTTTGTCGGGGCCTATTTCTACCTGAAACTGTTCTGTTCCCGGGTACTGTCCTGGGACCCGTTGGACCTGTTCTTCGCGCCGTCCAAGCCGCGTCCCGGCGCTCCCCCGCCGGGCTGGGAAGTGCACAATCCGCCGAACAGCAGTTACAATCCCAAGGATCTCGACTACCAATCCTATCGTCAGGACCCGCCGGTCTCCCGGCAGGAGATCGACCGGATTCTCGATAAACTTTCCCAGCAAGGCATCAACAGCCTGACCGCCGATGAAACCGCCACCCTGAAAAAAGCGCGGGAACAGTTGAAACGTCAGCATTAGCAGTTATGAATACCACCGATATTGAGTATTACGATTATTCGTTGCCGGAAGAACTGATCGCCCAGGAACCGCCCGCTCGGCGCGGCGAATCCCGGATGCTCGCCCTCGACCGGCAAACCGGCGATACCGTCGTGACCATGTTTCCCCGAATCGTCGACTACCTCCGTTCCGGCGACTGTCTGGTGTTCAACGATACCAAAGTCATGAAAGCCCGCCTTTACGGACGCAAAAACGGCGCCGAGGACGGCGCTCAGGTCGAAGTGCTATTGCTGGCGGTGGATCAACGCAACCCCAAGCGTTGGCAATGTCTGCTCAAACCGGGCAAACGGCTGCCGGTCGGAACCATGGTCAAGCTGATCGACCGCAATCAACATTTCGTCGACGGCAGCGAACTCACCGTCGTCGCCAAAGACGACGACGGGTCCGCTACCGTGGAATTCGCCGGTGACCGCGTGTTCGAATTGCAGGAACTCTGCGGCCACATTCCTCTGCCTCCGTATATTCACCGCGCCGACCGCGAAGCCGACTTCGAACGCTATCAGACCATTTTCGCCCGCCAGGCCGGAGCCGTTGCCGCCCCCACCGCCGGACTCCACTTTACCCAGGCGGTCATGGACGCGCTGACCGCCAAGGGGGTATTGACCGCCAACGTGACGCTGCACGTGGGGCTCGGCACCTTCCGGCCCGTCGAAGAAACTGATATCCGTCAACACCGGATGCACAGCGAAGAATATATTCTCACTCCCGAAACCGCCGACAAAATCAACCGGACGAAAGCCGCCGGCGGACGGATTCTGGCCGTCGGCACGACTTCGGTAAGAGTCTTGGAAAGCTGCGCCGACGAACACGGCATCGTTACCCCGCAACGCCGCCATACCAATATTTTTATCTATCCGCCGTACCGTTTCAAAGCCGTCGACCTGCTGCTGACCAATTTTCATCTGCCGAAAAGCACCCTTCTGATGCTGGTGTCGGCACTGGCCGGACGGGATCACATCCTGAATGCCTATCAGGTGGCCATCGCCAACCGGATGCGTTTTTTCAGCTACGGCGACTGCATGCTGATCCATTAGCCGGCAATTTTTCGGGGAGAAACTCCGAAGACTCGTTTTGACTTTCGTCTCACCCCTGTTGCCTGCAATTTGAAACGGCCGTCGAAGCCGTCAGACGAGGATAATTTTTACCGCTTCCGAAAACGAGTCCGCCGTCCAGTCGAACTTTTCTTCGTGCGGATTGCCGAAGCCCCAGTTGGCATAGATGCGTTTCACGCCGGCGTGACGGCCGGATTCCAAGTCGGTGTAGTGATCGCCGATCATATAGGTGTTTTCCGGACGGCAACCGGTTATCTGCAGGATGTGCAGCAGCGCGGCCGGGTCGGGTTTCAGCGCAAAGCCGGAGCCGTTGCCGACGATTTCCCGGAACTGGTCGACCACCTGCAGCCCGGCTAGAATTTTCCGGGTGGCTTCGACCGGTTTGTTGGTGACGACCGCCAGGTCACAACCGTGACGATGCAATTCCCGAAGGCCGTCGGCCACGCCGGGATAGAGCAGGGTCTTATCCAGCAGATGCTCGCCATAGTGTTTTTTCATGACGGGCAACGTTTCTTCCAACGGAATACCGGTATCCTGAAAAGCGCGTTCGCACAATTTGCGGACGCCGTCGCCAATGTAACCGACGACGGTTTCCAGCGACAAGGCGGGAAGTTGGAAGTCCCGGCGGGTCAGATTGACGCCGGTCGCCAGATCTTCCCGCGAATCGATCAACGTTCCGTCCAGATCGAAAATAGCACATTTACCGCTCATGGTACTACCTCAGACTCCCTGATGAATAAACGGCACGGCGGAAATTTCCGGCAGCCGTGCATAGGCGTCGGTTTCCAGCGGCGTCAGCAGACCGCGGCGGAAGTGGTGCCAGGCCAGGCCGCCGACCATGGCGGCATTGTCGGTACAATATTTTTTCTGTGCCAGAAACAATTGAATATGAGACGGCGTAAGGCGGGTCATTTCCTGGCGAAGCAAGGAATTGCAGGCCACGCCGCCGCTGATAACGATGGCTCCGACGTGAAACTCCCGGGCCGCTTCCAGCGTCTTTTTTACCAGTACGTCCACCACCGCCGCCTGATAGGAAGCTACGGTGTCGGTCATAATCTGACCGGTCAGAGTGCCGGAATGGTCTTCGGACAGCCGTTGCGCGTGATAGAGCAGCGCGGTCTTGATGCCGCTGAAACTGAAGTTGTATTTGTTGGCGGCGGCAAGCGCTTTGCCGGCGGTGCCGGTCAAGGGGCGCGGAAAATGATATTTTTCCGGATCGCCTCCGGCGGCGGTCTTTTCGATGACCGGACCGCCGGGATAGCCGAGGCCGAGCAGTTTGGACGCTTTGTCGAGCGCTTCGCCGGCGGCGTCGTCGATGGTGGTGCCGATGACTTTGGCTTTGCCGTCCGGCGTGACCAGCACCAGCGCGGTATGACCGCCGGAAACCACCAGCGCCAGCAGCGGATAAAGTTTCGGGTCCGGCAGTTTGGCGTCGCCGCCGTCGAGAAACGCCGCGTAGATGTGCGCCAGAAAGTGATTGATGCCGATGAACGGAAGCCGATGGCTGGCGGCCAGCCCCTTGGCAAAACTTACGCCCACCAGCAACGCCGGCATCAGACCGGGACCGTTGGTCACGGCCACCGCCGCCACATCCTCGAACGATGCCTTGGCGTCGAAAAATGCCTGCCGGGTGACCGGTTCCAGCGCGATTAGATGTTCGCGGGCGGCCAGTTCGGGGACGACCCCGCCGTATGGCGCATGTTTTTTGATCTGGGAGGCGACGACATTGCTGATGACCTGGCCACCTTCGGCGACCAGCGCGGCCGAAGTTTCGTCGCAACTGGTTTCAATACCTAAAATCAATTTCATGATGATGTCCAACTGCTGATAAAATTTAAATTGATAAAAATACCACGTCAGTGCTTGAAAAACAACTTCCGGTAGTGATTTTCCGGGAAAAAACCCTTTTTTTGACTTTTAAACTTTTTAGTCTATTTATCTATTTGCGCAGCAAAGAGATAAATAAAATAAAAGTTTGGCGGGGTCAAAGTTGAGGTACGGAGAAGAAATGGGGCGCGGTTTCAAAAGCCTCCCCGTGTCTTTCCCGCTGTCCACCAATGGAGACTTCTGCCAGGGGACGGCGGGGCTGATTTTTTCCGGGAGAAAACTTGATAAATGACGGAGACGGCGTTAGCGTATAGGCTTGCTGAATGTCGACCGACTCAATGCTTTGACAAGCTGAAAATAACAGTTTCAAAAAGGAAGAGGAGTTTGTGATCATGGCGGAAATTTCCCCCCTGCAGAAAGCCCGGCTTGCGTATCAACCCAAATTGCCCGTTGCGCTGCGGAAAGGCGCCAAAGTGACGGCGAAAGAAGGCGCTCCGACTCAGTCGGTGGCCGACCAGGCGAAGATCAAAAAGCTGTTTCCCGCCACGTACGGCAGTCCGGTGGTGACGTTCCAGGCCGGCAGCAAAAGCAAAGTCGCGGCCAAATCATTCAATGTCGGCGTGATTCTTTCCGGCGGCCAGGCCCCCGGCGGCCATAACGTGATCGCCGGTCTGTTCGACGGTCTCAAATCCCTCAATGCAAAAAATAAACTTTACGGTTTTCTCAAAGGACCGGACGGCTTGGTGAAGAATCAGTATATGGAACTTACCGCCAAGGTCGTCGACGCCTACCGCAATACCGGCGGGTTTGACATGATCGGTTCCGGCCGGACCAAATTGGAAAAAGTCGAACAGTTCGAAGCCGCCAAAGCCAACTGCGAAAAACTCGGTATCAAGGCTCTGGTCATCATCGGCGGCGACGACTCCAACACCAACGCCTGTCTGCTGGCCGAATACTACAAGAGCCATAACGCCGGCATCCAGGTGGTCGGTTGCCCGAAGACCATCGACGGCGACCTGAAAAACGACTGGATTGAAGCCTCGTTCGGGTTCGATACTGCTTGCCGCGTCTACAGCGAACTGATCGGCAACATTCAGCGCGACGCCAATTCCGCCAAGAAATATTGGCATTTCATCAAATTGATGGGCCGTAGCGCTTCCCATATCGCATTGGAATGCGCTCTCCAGACGCGTCCGAACGCCGCTATCATTTCGGAAGAAGTGGCGGCCAAGAAAAGAACGCTGGCGCAGATCGTCAATTATCTGGCCGACATCGTGGCCCAGCGCGGCAACAACGGCGAAAACTTCGGCGTGGCGCTCATTCCGGAAGGCCTGATCGAATTCATTCCGGAAATCAAGAAGCTGATCTCCGAACTCAACGATCTGCTGGCCAAGAAAGAAGCCGTGTTCGCCAATCTGACGACCAAGGAAGAAAAGATCGCGTTCCTGATCAAGGAACTCGGCAAGACCAGTTCCGCCACCTATGCCAGTCTGCCGTCGACGATTCAGGCGCAGTTGTGCATGGACCGCGACCCGCACGGCAACGTGCAGGTGTCGCTGATCGAAACCGAATGTCTGCTGGCGGAAATGGTCGGCAAAAAACTCAAGGAAATGGCGAAGGCCGGCAAATACAGTGGCAAATTCAGTACGCAGCATCACTTCTTCGGTTACGAAGGCCGTTGCGCGGCGCCGTCGAACTATGACGCCGACTACTGCTACAGCCTGGGCTATACGGCCGCGGCGCTGATCGGCTCCGGCAAGACCGGTTATATGTCCAATGTCCGGAATACCACCAAGGGGGCCGACAAATGGGTCGCCGGCGGGATTCCGATCACGATGATGATGAATATGGAACGGCGTCACGGCGAAGACAAGTCGGTCATTCAGAAGGCGCTGGTCAAACTCGACGGCGCCCCGTTCAAGAAGTTCGCGGCCAAACGCGAAGAGTGGGCGGTCAAGACTTCCTACGTCTATCCGGGTCCGATTCAGTACTTCGGCCCGTCGGAAGTCTGCGACCTGATTACGAAGACGCTGGAACTGGAACGCAAATAACGCGGCTCCGACGCCGCGGCAGTAAATGGTGACTATGAGCAGCAAAACGGAAATTGACGTCGGTTATGTGGCCAAACTGGCCCGGTTGGAGCTTGACGAGCCCACCCGGGAACGGTTGCAGCATGACCTGGAACGGATTCTGGTCTACATCGAGCAGCTTAATGAACTCGACGTGTCCGGAATCGAACCCACCGCCCATGCGGTGCCGCTGACCAATGTCTGGCGGGAAGATACGGCCGGCGTCAGTTTCGACCGCGGTCTCATGCTGAAAAACGCGCCGGCGGTGATTGACGGCGAACTCCTCAAGGTCCCTAAAGTGCTGCCGGGCGAGGAGGAATAGTCATCATGAGCGCAGATGTTAAAGTTATGACGTTGTCCGAAGCGGCGGCCATGCTGGCTGCCGGGCAGGTGACGGCGACGGCTTTGTGCCGGGCGTATCTGGACCGGATCGCCGCCGTCGACGGTCAGGTCAAAGCGTTTCTCCATTGCGACCGCGACCGGATTCTGGCCGCGGCGGCCGCCGCCGATCAACGGCGGGCGAACGGTCAGCCGTTAAGTCCTTATGACGGCATTCCGATCGGCATCAAGGACTGTATCGTCAGTGCCGGCGAAACCTGCAGTTGCGCGTCGAAGATTCTGGAAAAGGTGGTTTCCCCCTACGACGCCACGGTGGTGGCGCGGGTGAAATCCAAAGGTTTTATTCCGTGCGGACGGCTCAACATGGACGAATTCGCCATGGGGTCGTCGACCGAAAACAGCGCTTTTCAAAAAACCTGCAATCCGTGGGATACCAGCCGGGTGCCCGGCGGTTCGAGCGGCGGTTCGGCTGCGGCCACGGCGGCCGGCGAAGTGCCGGTGGCGCTGGGGTCTGATACCGGCGGCTCGATCCGTCAGCCGGCGGCGTTTTGCGGGGTGGTCGGGATGAAACCGACCTACGGACGGGTTTCCCGTTACGGGCTGGTGGCGTTTGCGTCGTCGCTGGACCAGATCGGACCGTTCGGCAAGAACGTGCTGGATGCCGCGATCGTCTATGAAACCATTGCGGGCGGCGATGCTCACGATTCGACGTCGTTGCCGCAGCCGGTCGGCGCCGTGGCGGAAGCGGTTAAAAACGTCGACGGCAAAGATTTCAAGGGCGTGAAAATCGGTTTGCCGAAAGAATATTTCGCCACCGCTGCCGCTCCCGGCGTCAAAGCCGGTGTGGAACAGGCGATCCGGACCATGAAAGCACTGGGCGCCGAATTCGTCGACGTGTCGCTGCCGCATACCAAATACGCGGTGCAGACTTATTATATCATTGCCACGGCCGAAGCCAGCGCCAATCTGGCGCGGTTCGACGGCATTCGCTACGGATTGCGCGACGACGGCGCCGCCGATCTGGTCGACACCTATTTCAAGAGTCGCGGCAAGGGCTTCGGCGACGAAGTCAAACGCCGGATCATTCTGGGTACCTATGTGTTGAGCAGCGGCTATTACGATGCCTATTATCTGCGCGCCCAGAAAGTGCGGACGTTGATTCGCCGCGACTTTACCGACGCGTTTCAACAGTGCGATCTTCTGCTGACGCCGGTGACGCCGACGCCGGCGTTCAAATTCGGCGAAAAAGCCGATCCGCTGCAGATGTATCTGGCGGATATTTTCACCATCGCCTTGAACCTGTCGGGCAACTGCGGACTCAGCATGCCGGCGGCGCTGGATGCGGAAACCGGGATGCCGGTGGGCATTCAGTTGATTGCTCCGGCTTTGGCGGAAGAACGGCTGTTGACGGCCGCCCGGATTTTCGAATTGCATCGCGAAGTGAAGAATTTCACTCCTGCATTGTAAAATTTGGAGCAAGAGGACCATGAAACGAATCGATTTCGCCTGGCCGGAAGGCGTCCCCGGCGCATTCACTTCCAGTTGGGACGACGGCACCATTCACGACCGCCGGTTGATTAAAATGCTCAACAAGTGCGGTCTGAAAGGCACGTTCAACCTGAACAGCGGCCGGTTCGGCGCGGAAAATGCCGGCTGGAACTCCTGCATCGCCGCCGATGAAGTCAAAAAGCTCTATACCGGTCACGAAGTGGCGGTTCATACCGTAACCCATCCGTGGCTGGAACGGCAGGCCGAAGACATGGTATTGAGCGAAGTGCTGGAGGACCGGAAGAATCTGGAAAAGTTGGTCGGCTATCCGGTGCGCGGCATGGCATTGCCGATGGGCAGTTACGACAACCGGGTGCTGGCGATTCTGCGTCACGCGGGTATTCTCTACGTGCGTCCCACGTCTAACAATCCGGACAAATTCACGCTGCCCGGCGATTTTATGGTGTGGCAGTCTACGGCCCATCAGGCCGCCGATTTGACCGCGTTGTGGGATGAGTTTCTGACTCCGGACCGGTACGGCAATCCCCGGTTGTTTTACCTCTGGGGACACAGTTATGAGTTCGAACGCGACCACAGTTGGAAACGGATCGACGCTTTTCTGAAAAAGGTCGGCAAAACGCCGAAAATCTGGTTTGCCACCAATATGGAAATTTATGAATACGTAACTGCCTGGCGGCAACTGCAATGTTCCGTCGATGTCAGCAGTATCAAGAACTGCTCGGCGGTAATGGTGTGGTACCGGTATGACGGAAAGTTCGCCACCATCAAGCCGGGCGAGATCGTGACGCTGGCCTGACGCATTTGTAGCAGAAAATCGGGGCGCCTGGGAAACCGCGCCCCGATTTTTTTCTCTGTAAAACTTTTACGCGTGTGATTCGAAACGGCGGAGCGCCACAAACCAGTGATGCGACAGGTAAAGACTGTCGTAATGCCATTTTTCCGGCGTGATTTCCCATTTGCGCAGAAAATTGCGCACCAGAAGATTGTAGCGCGGCTGATCCCAGGGATCGTGCATGTAGACGCGGCCGTCGCGGAGTTCGAGAAAACCGACATAATGGGGAACGTCGGCGAGAATCAGCAGCGTAATCTGCCAGCCGGCCTCTTTCAGTTCGAGCAATTCTTCCAGCGAGCCGTTTTCCCGGGCGAGCATGTCCAAATGATAATAGTCGGCCAGGCGTTGCCAGTTTTCCCGCGGGGTGCCGCAGTGGGGTGAAGCGCCCATGACGGCAATCAACTTTTCTTCGTCGGCTTCGATGCCCAGACTGTGCAGCATCATGCGGGCGCAGGCCGGACCGCAGGAAAAACCATGAGCTTGTTTGAAGTAATGCATTATTTTCCGATCTGTTTCAACCGCTCGTCGGCCCGGTCAAAATCTTCGTCGTGAACGACCCACAGTTCCGGACAGGCTTCGTCGAGGGGCAGTACGCCCATCAGCCCGGAGAGCATTTCGTGGCGGACTTCGACCTCGATGCCGGCTTGTTCGAGATAGACCCGGTCAAGTTCGATCTGCATCAAGTCGAGGTCGGAACGCAGACGTTTCATGACGACCTCCCCATCCGTGCGGGATGGATGAATTAAAACATGCCGCTGCGGCGCTGTTTCTGCGCTTTGAGCTTGGGTTCTTCCAGATAGAGAGCGTACCATTCTTCGCCCAGTCCGGCATTGGAGAAATGCTTGGCCTGGCCGTTGACCAGATGTTCCCAGTTCTGGACGAGCGTTTCGTTGACGATTTTCTTTTTGACGTCGACCAGTGCCTTGATGGCGTCGTCGAGCCGGTTCTGTTTGACCAGAATCCAGGAGTAGAGGGCGTAGGGGAGGACGTTGGCGTCGCTCTTGAAACGGCGGATCTTTTTCTTGAACAGCTTGTCGATTGCCGGATATTGTTCCTGTTTGTACATCCGGGCCATCTTCATGGCGAGGGCGCGGGCGTCGAACAGCATGACCTTGGGCATCAGTTCGTCGACTTTGGCAAAATCCTTCAATTGATAGTAATACATCATGCGCATGGTGGCGATCTGCCGGTCGAGCAGCAGATTCCACTTGCAGAACGGTTCCAGCAGACTGATGCTCTGGAGGCCCTGTTTCAGATAGCCTTCCTGATCCTTTTCCAACAGACGCTGCATGCCTTTGACGTCGCCGGTAGGTTTCTGCTGGAAAATCTGGATTTTCCGGTTGAGCTGTTTCTGCCCGTCGACCATAACCTGTTGGATGACGGCATTGACCCGATTGATTTTTTTCCGGATAATCAGGCCGATCACTACCTGGGCAACTAAAACGGCCAACAACCCGAACAATCCGCCCCAGACCGGTCCCCACCAGTTTCCGGTGAGCAGTCCCACGGCAATTCCTGCAACCAAAGCAATCAACAATGTTAACATGAAATCAACTCCGACTTTCTGATCTCGTTAGGTTTTGTTTATTTGGGATTTAAGGCGGTAAGCGCCTGATCGATAATCGCTTGACTGTGCGCCAGTGTCTCCGTGAGAAATTCCGGCGTCAACGGTTCCGCCGCGGCCAGCTGCTGGAGATTCTGCTGGAGCAACAGCAGTTGCGTCCGGACATTGTTATCCGTGTTGCGTTGCTGCGACAGCAATTGGTTTTTGGCCTTCTGCGCGGTCAGGGCAAGGCCGATGTGACCGCCGCACAATTCCAGCAGCGTCGAGGCCAGCGGGGACGGTTTTTTTTCCGCATAGCTGGCAATAATGATGAATCCGGAAATCCGGTCGCCGTCCTGCACCGGAGAGTAGCCGATCCGGTGGATTTTTTCTTCTTCCATCCAATTGACCAGCGGTGATTTTTCCTGCTGGGTGAGGTCGAGCAGATGGTTCCAGTCGATCATGATGCTGTCGGCCGGCAGACTTTGCTGCCAGAATTTTTCCACTTCCAGCGTGGGCGGATGAAAATAGCCGCGGCTGACCAGCGGGAAAAAGGTCCCCGGTTGCGCTTGGTCGACCACCATGACGCTGATGGCATCGAAATTCAGCGATTTGATCATCAGATAAAGGTAATCGGTGACGTCGGCCAGTTTCCAGTTGACGGCGGAAAATTTGTTGCAGACTTCCTGATAATTATTGAGCTGCTCTTTGAGTTCGGCGAGGCCGTGTTCGAGATATTCCTGAAGGTTGATGGATCGGGCGCGTTTGACCGGGGTCGATGCAGTGGAGCCGGCCGGCGGATTTTCCGCTGGAGCGGCGGTTGCGGCATCGGCTTCCATCCGCTGTTTGACATCGTCCGGAAGTTTGAATTTAACCTGGCTGGTACCGTCAAAACTCATCGCACTCTCTCCTCACCTGAAAAATCAGCGTTTTTTCCGTTTTTTCTTGGGGGGCGTGTAATTGCTGCCGCGGGCCATGACGCTGTTGCGGAGGGACGACAGGTTCGGCGTCTGCACCGGGAATCCGCCGGGGGCGAGACCGCCGCCGGCCATGCTGCCCATGCCGGAGAGCATTTTGCCGAAAATGCCGGACTTCTTCATCATCTTCCGCATTTGCGTAAATTGTTTGATCAACTGCGACACCTGTTCCACGGAGTTGCCGCTGCCTTGCGCGATACGTTTCCGGCGGGGTACGTCGATGATATCCGGACTGCTGCGTTCCGCTTTGGTCATGGAACAGATCATGGCTTCGATGCGTTTGAATTCGCTGGTGTCGACCATGTTGCTGAGGTCTTTGCCGCCGGGGAGAAACTTCAGCAGTCCTTCCAGACCGCCGAGTTTGGAAATCTGCCGCATCTGGGCCAGAAAATCGTTGAAATCGAATTCGTTACGCTTCAGTTTTTCGAGCTGTTTTTCCGCTTCGGCGCGGTCAATTTCCTCGGCCGCCTTTTCGACCAGGCTGACCACGTCGCCCATGCCGAGAATACGGGATGCCATGCGGTCGGGATGGAACAGATCGAACTGGTCGATTTTTTCGCCCAGCCCGGCAAATTTGATCGGACACCCCGTGACTTGGCGGATCGACAGCGCCGCCCCGCCGCGGGCATCGCCGTCCAATTTGGTCAACACGATCCCGGTCAGCCCGAGCGCCTTGTGGAAGTGTTCGGCCACGGAGACGGCTTCCTGCCCCAGGGCGGCATCGGCCACCAGCAGAATTTCTTCGGCGCGGGACGCCTGTTTGACTTTGACCAGTTCCTGCACCATCGGCTCGTCGATCTGGAGGCGGCCGGCGGTGTCGATGATGACCACATCGCAACGGTCGGTAATGGCCTGATCGACGGCCCGCCGGGACAGCATGGCCACGTCGGTGCAGGCGCGTTCGGCAAATACCGGCACGTCAATTGATTTGCCGAGCACTTCCAATTGGTCGACGGCGGCCGGACGGTAGATGTCCGCCGCAACCAGTAAAACTTTCTTTTTGTCTTTTTTCAGGCGGGCGGCGAGTTTGGCGGCGGAGGTGGTTTTGCCGCTCCCGTGGAGCCCGACCATCATGATGACGCCGGGCGTCGACTGCCATTGCAGTTCCGCGGATTCCCCGCCCATCAAGGCGATCAGGCGGTCATTGACGATTTTGATCAGCTGCTGGCCCGGGGTGACGCTTTTCAGCACTTCGGAGCCCAGGCAATCCTGACGCACCGATTCGATGAACTCTTTCACTACTTGGAGATTGACGTCGGCATCCAGCAACGCCATCCGGATTTCCCGGAGGGTATCGGCAATATTGGCTTCCGAAAGTCGGGCCTGGCCCCGCAAGCGCCGGAACGTCTCCTGTAGTTTTTCGCTCAGCGTATCAAACATGGCTGTTACCTTTAATTTTCCTAAACCAATGCTCGCACTCCGGATTTCCGGTTGATTTGCCGGCATTCCAGGGTTAAGTTAGCCGAGATGGCTTTATCGTTATCGTTCGGATACCTCGCTTACTATAGCAGGATTTTTCCAAACTGGAAATAACTAATCGGGAAAAAGGTGAAAAATGCGCAGCGATACCATGACCAAGGGGTATGAACGGGCTCCCCACCGGTCGCTGATGGTGGCGACCGGAATCAAACCGGAAGACATCGGCCGGAAACCGTTTATCGGCGTCTGTAACTCTTATACCAATATCGTCCCCGGACATTGCCATTTGAAGAAAGTCGGCGAACTGGTCTGCGACGAAATCCGCCAGACCGGCGGCATTCCTTACGAATTCAACACCATCGCCATTTGCGACGGCATCGCCATGGGCCATGACGGCATGAAGTATTCGTTGCCCAGCCGCGAATTGATCGCCGACAGCGTGGAATCCATGGGCCGCGCCCATCCGTTTGACGCGATGGTCTGCATTCCCAACTGCGACAAGATCGTCCCGGGGATGCTGATGGCTACCATGCGGCTCAACATTCCGACCGTGTTCGCTTCCGGCGGACCGATGGCCGCCGGGCATTTGAAAGACGGCACCGCGGTTGACTTGATCTCTATTTTCGAAGGTATCGGCCGGATGAAAGTCGGCCAGATCGACGAAAATCAGCTCGAAGAAATTGCCTGCGCCAGCTGTCCCACGCCGGGGTCCTGCTCCGGCATGTTCACCGCCAACAGCATGAACTGTCTCTGCGAAGCGCTGGGGCTGGCGTTGCCCGGCAACGGCTCCATTCTGGCGATCGATCCCCGCCGCCGCGATTTGTGGAAAGCCGCCGCCCGGCTGGCGGTCAAAATGGCGCTGGCCGGCGGACCGCTGCCGCTCGATGTGGCTACATCGGCGGCGTTCTACAACGCGCTGGTGCTCGATATGGCCATGGGCGGCAGTTCCAACACGGTGCTGCATACGCTGGCGGTGGCCAATGAAGCCGGCGTCAAACTCGACCTGCGCAAATTTGACGAAATCAGCCGCAAGACGCCGACGATTTGCAAGGTGTCGCCGTCGAGCAAATATCATATGGAAGACGTCGACAAGGTCGGCGGCATTCCGACGATCATGAAAGAAATCAACCGGATGCCCGGCATGCTCGATCTGACGGCGAAGCGCGTTGACGGCGGCACCCTTGCCGACTTTGTCGGCGCCGCCGCCGAACCCGACGGCACCGTGATTCGCAAACTGGATCAGGCCTACAGCAAAGAAGGCGGACTGGCGATTCTGTTCGGCAATCTGGCCGAAAACGGCTGTGTGGTCAAAGCCGCCGGCGTGGCGCCCGCCATGCTGAAACATCGCGGTCCGGCGGTGATCTTCGAAAGCCAGGAAGACGCCTGCGACGGCATTCTCGGCGGCAAGGTCAAGGAAGGCGACGTGGTGGTGATCCGCTATGAAGGACCGAAGGGCGGTCCGGGGATGCAGGAAATGCTGGCCCCGACCAGTTACATTATGGGCCGCGGCCTGGGTGAAAAAGTGGCGCTGATTACCGACGGACGGTTCAGCGGCGGCACCCGTGGCGCCTGTATTGGACACGTCAGCCCTGAAGCGGCGGCCGGCGGCCTGATCGGGCTGGTCGAACCCGGCGACATCATCAGCATCGATATTCCGGCGCGGAAAGTCGAACTGGAAGTGGATGAAAAGACGATTGCCGCCCGGCGAAAGAAGTGGCAGCCGCGCGAACCGAAGATCAAGACCGGCTGGCTGGCGCGTTACGCCATGTGTGCGACCAGTGCCGACACCGGCGGCGTGTTGCGGGCTAAATAAAAAAGAGTAAAGAATCAGCCGATTCGGATTGCCGGATCGGCTTTTTTTATGAAAAAATTATGGCTATGGTTATGGTTGACGGCAATGACCGCGCTGTCCGGCGGCGGGGCCGAGCCCGGTTTTTACGTCTGGCAGCGGGTCTGGACGCCGGCGGTCGAGGCGGCGGCGGCGGCATGTCCGCGCGACCTCTATGTGCTGGCGGCGGAGTTTACCTGGCAGTCGGGCCGTTGTCAAGTCGACCGCGCGGCGGTTCCGGCGTCGCTGTTGCGGCGGGATCGGGTTACGGCGGTCTATCGGCTCAACGGACGGCGGTTCGAGCCGGCATCGGCGGCGGCCGTGGCGGCGGCCGTGGCGGCGGAAATGCGGCGCGTGCCTTGCCGTCATTTGCAACTGGATGTGGATTGCCCCGAGAATAAACTGGCCGAATACGCCGCGTGGCTGACCCGGTTGAAGACGCAGTTGCCGGACCGCCGATTTTCTGTGACGGTCCTGCCGTGTCATCTGGGGCATGCGGAATTCCGGCAACTGGCCGGGCTGACCGAATATTACGTGTTGCAGGTGCACAGCCTGCACGTTCCGGCGACGGTCAACGACGATTGCCGACTGTTGCGTCGGGAGGAGGCGGCGGCCGCCATCGACCGGGCGGAAAAACTGGGGTTGCCGTTCAAAGTGGCGCTGCCGTGCTACACGTATCAGTTGAATTTCGACCGCGTCACCGGACGTTTTGCCGGACTGAACGCCGAACCCCGGGCGTATCCGCCGGAGCAGTATGTTGCCCGGCTGGCGGAAGTTGATTTGACATCGCTGCATGATATTTTATCCCGATCTCCGGCGTGTTCGTGGATCTGGTTTCGCCTGCCGGTCGGCGGCGAGCGGCTGGTTTTGAGTCGAACCACGATTGCCGCGCTGGAACACGGGGACGTGCCGAAGCCGAAAGTACAGGCGGAATGTCGTGCCGACGGGACCGGCCGGGTGGCGTTGCTCGTTCGCAGCGATGCCCGGTTCGGGTACGGTACGGTGGACCTTGATTTGGTCTGGCCGCAACCGACCGGCGAGTTCGATTTGTTCGGCGGAACGAAAAATCTTTCGGACAATCGCGTCTTTGGCGTGTTGCCGCGGCAGTTGCGGGTGCAATTGCCGGGGGATGGCGAGGAATGCAAGGCGGCCGTTTTCTACGGCGGCTGTCAACCGACGAAAATAGAGGTTAAACCATGAAATATCCGATGGCCCTGCTGGCGGCCGTTTTGTTGGGAACGGGGTCCGTTCAGGCGTGCGGACCGTTTTTCGATCCGGCGTATCTGAACGGCGAAGATTTCACGTATACGCCCCATGTCAACTGGTCGGTCGAACTGGCGTTGCTGGGAGATCATTACTTTCCGGAATTGGGCGGGGAAGAGTTTTTACCGGTAAAAAGCGCCCGCAACACGGTCATTGCTTCCGATATCCGGGCGGCGTGCGAAGAAAGCAGCATTGACCCGGCGTCGATGGCGTTGCTGATCAACTTTTTCCAATCTGATTCGTCCGGGTGGGAGTTTTTCACGGAGCGTTATCCGAGTCTGAAAGAGTTTGTCCTGTATGCCCGGGGTGAAAAACAGTTGAAAGACTTCGGCACGATTCCTTCGGCCTGGCTGGAACTATTGGCCTTGCCGTCGGAACAGCGGCGTTACCGTACGGCGTGGGGCTGGTACATGCTCGGCAATCTGGCGATACGGCATCATCTGGCAACGGCGCAGGAGTGTTATCGGCATTTGCGCGACGAGGTCAAAGCGGGCGGTCGGGATTCCTGGGGTCTGGCGTATGCTTCCTTCTACAGCGAATACGAATATGCGCAGGTTGATTTGGCGACGAAACTGCGGCTGCTGCTCCAGTGTTATATCGTGCGAGCTCGGGCAAACGATACGGCCGGCATGGCCCGGCTGGTCGACGATTATCGGGTTTGGTGCCGGGTTTATTATCCGCGGCTGTCGCCGGCGGAAAAAAAGGCCGTACTGGCCGATCCGATCGCCGGAGAGTTGGTTTTGCTGTACGAAACCTGGCGGAACGACGGGCATTTTCCGACGGCAGCGGCGGAGTTGATGGGAACCCGGAAACTGTTTTGCGCCGATCAGTTGGCCTGGCTGGCGTTTCGCGCCGGGCGGGAAGACGAGTGTCGCCGCTATCTGGCAATGGCGCCGGAAGATTCGTCCATCCGGCTGTGGCTGGAAGCAAAATTTGCCCGGCATCATCAACGATACGGGGAAGCGGCGGCGTTGTTGCGGCGCTGGCTGGCGAACGTCTCGCAGAAGCATTTTGCCGACCGGGTGACGTTCTGCGACGAAGGAATCAAAGTTGACTTCGCCTCCGTTATTCGGGGCGAACTGGCCAGCAATACGATTTCCGATCCGCGCTGGAATGCAGACGGCGGCAATGATTTCAGCGAGGTGCTCTATACGTTTATGCAGGCGGAATCCTGGCCGGACGCGGCGACGGTGGCGGAACAACTTATGACGCTGAACGCGTTGACGGCGTACTGTACCGTTCATTGTCCGAAGGCAGGCGGCGGACCGCGGTCCGACCGGCTGCGTTATCTGTTGGCGCGGCGGTTACTGCGGGAATACCGTTTTACGGAAGCGGTCGAATGGTTCCCGGTCGAATTTGTGGCGGACGCGAAAGCGTTTATCCGGCTGTTTCGGTGCGGTAACGACGCGGCCATGCCGCGCAATACGCGGGCAGCGGCGCTGTACAACCTCGGCAAGTTGACCCGGCAGAGAGGCATGCAACTGCTGGCGACCGAACTGGCCCCCGATTATCTGACGGTCGATTGCGAGTACGACGGTTGCGGCTTGAACGACAAATGGAAGGATGGCAACTACCGGTTGCAGAATGTCTGCCGTCCGATGATTTATTCCCGCTGGCACTACCGGGAACGGGCGGTGGAATTCTGGTCGCGCGCGGCGCTGCTGACGGATCAGGCGGATCTGCGGGCGGCGGCGCTGTATCTGGCGTTTGCCACGTTGCGGGTACACCATCCGGAACAGGCCGACCACTATTACAAAATGTTGTGCGACCAGCGTCCTCACCCGCTGGCGGAACGCGCCTGGAAAGACAACTGGAAGTTTTCGGTGAAGGACTGGCCGCTGGCCCGGGAAATGACGAACCCGCAGGTGTTGGCGGTCGGCGATTTTGCCGGGCTGTTTGAAGCCGCTGGAAGCAAGGGTAAAAATAATGACAAAAAGTAAAAGACGGGTTGTCGGCATCGGCTGGCTGCTGCTGATGATGTTGCTGGCGTTGTCGCCGGGGCGGCTGGCGGCGGCGGCTTCGGACTGGCCTTATGAGGTGTCGCTGGACTGGGGCGGGCAGCAGCAGGGCGTTTTATGGCTGCCGGAACCCGGTCGGCAACTTCGGGTTCTGGTGATTGCATTCGACCAACCGGACTTGCGCCGGTTGCTGGAGGCGGACGCCGTGCGGAAAATGGCCGGCGAGACGGGCGCGGCGCTGCTGTGGCTGGATTTGCGGACGCCGCGTGGCGGCACCGGAATGTTGCCGGGCGTTTTGGCGGCTCGGATTCAGCAGGCCGTGAACCGGTTGTTGGCGGCTGGAAAACAGGAAGCGGCCGGCGGCTTGCCGATGATTCTGGGCGGGCCGGGATGGCCGAAACTGGCGGCGGCGGTGGATGAACTGGCGAGTCGCGGCCGGGTGTTGGCCGGGTTTGCCCGGGGCAGCGGCTGGAAGTGGAAATTTCCGTCCGGCATCCCGGCGCTGTTTCTGGTTGCGGAAGGCGCACCTATTGCGTTTTCGGGTCCCATGCCCCGTCCCAGCGATCAGGCGTTGATCGGGGTGGCGGTGAGCGGCGCGGGGCAGGGCGCGATACGTTCGGAAGCGGAGACGCTGGCGGATTTTCTGCGGAAAACGTTGGACTATCGGTTGACGGCGGCCGGACCGGGAATTAAAGTGATCGAGCCGCGTTCCGGCTGGCTGGTCAAGCCCGGCGATTTACTGGGCGGGGCCGGCGCTCGCGCGGTGCCGTATCGGCAATGGCGGGGCGATCCGACTGGCGCGTTCTGGTATTACGACCGGGAACTGGCGCAAGGGGTGATTGATCGGGCGGGGGCCGGTACCGGCGGAAAATAGACAGTAAGCGGAGAGCGAAGAAGGAGAGTTTGGGGTTATGAAAAGTTATCGGAAAGAATTGTGGTTTGAAGCGTCGTCGCGGCGGCAGTTCATCAATATTACCGGTCAGGTGGAAGACTGTCTGCGGGAAAGCGGCATTCGGGAAGGAATGTTGCTGTGCAATGCGATGCACATCACCGCCAGCGTGTTCATCAACGACAACGAAAGCGGGCTGCTGGCCGATTTCGAACGCTGGCTGGAAAAACTCGCGCCGGAAAAACCGTATGAACAGTATGCCCACAACGGTTGCGAAGACAACGCCGACGCCCACTTGAAACGGACCGTGATGGGCCGCGAAGTGGTGGTGGCCGTGACCAACGGCAAGCTGGATTTCGGCCCCTGGGAACAGATTTTTTACGGAGAATTCGACGGCAAACGGCGCAAGCGCGTGCTGGTGAAGATCATCGGCGAATAGGCAAAATCTCGATTTCGGCTTGTTATTGCGGTCAAGTTGACTTATAATGTCTCTCTTTGAGAAACTTCAAATCCATTAACAGAGGCATCGGCAGTTTATGATTCATTTACTGCTTAATCTGGTCAAGGCGTTGGTCTTGGCGGTGATCGGTCTGATTTTGTGGCAGTTGGTCAGCTATATGTGGATGGGCGACAGCTCCCGGATCGATACGATTTTCCGGATTCTGCCGGCGAACAGCAATACGGTTCACTTTGCTTGTCCCGACGCGGAAACGCTCCGCCATCTTTCCAATGACGATACCGCTTATCTGAAGTCCGAACTGGAACGGCGGTACGAACAGAATTATCCCGATCAAGCCAAGATTCCGGACAAGTATATTCAGTATCAGGAAGTCGGCAGCGGCCGCAACAAGCAAAAACAGCGGCTGTTCACCTGCGGCCTTGAATTCCGTTACCGGGTGGTGGATGCCGCCATGATGTATTTCGAGGCCGAATACCAGGTTTACGGTTCGACTCAGCGGCAACCGACCTCTTATCGGCGGGAATATTTCTGGATTCTGGGTCGCTGGATGGAACGGGAATAGCGGAAAACGCTTTGGGGCGTGATGCGGAAACGAGCTTCCTATCTTGAATTTCTGGCGGTTGTGGTACTGCTGGTCGGAACCGTGGCGCTGTTCCGGCCCGGCATGAGTTTTCCGGCGTGGAATACCTGGGACGACGATCTGCATATTACCGCCAATTCTCATCTTGCCTTTTCCGGGGAAAACTTATGGTACTGGGTGACCCATCCGGTCGTCCGTCATTACATTCCGTTGACCATGTACAGCTATATGGCGGACTATGCGGTCTGGGGCCGTGATTTCGCCGGGTTTCACTGGCAGTCGTTGTGCTGGCATCTGGCGGCGGTGCTGCTGGTCTATCGCTGTTTCCGGCTGGCGGGCATCGGCGCGTGGTGGGCGTGGCTGGCTGCGGCCTGTTTTGCCTGGCATCCGCAGCGGGTGGAGTCGGTGGTGTGGCTGTCGGAACGGAAGGACGTGCTGTGCGCCGCGTTTTATCTGCTCGCCGTGTATTGTTACTGGCGGCAGTCCGCGCCGGAAAAATTCAATTGGCTGGCCTGGGGCTGTCTCGTCTTGGCGTTGGGTTGCAAGCCGATGGCGGTGAGTCTGCCGGCCGTGTTCATGCTGTTGGACTATTCCCGGCAGCGCCGGTGGTGGAAACCGGCGGAACTGACGCGTTATCTTCCTTACTGGCTGGTGGTGGCGGCGGTCATGCTGCTTACCTGGTACAGTCAGGTGGCCGTGGAACCGCGACCGTTTCATCCCGGCCATCAGGCATTGGTGATCCTCCACAATTTCGCCTGGTATACGACGCATATTCTATGGCCGGGCGATGTTCGGGGCATCTATCCGCTGGTGATGATCGACGGGGCGACGGGATGGAAGATGGCGGCTTTTTACGGTCTGCTGGCGGGCTGGGGCGCGTGGGTGTGGCGGGCGTGCGGACGCGACCGCTGGCAGTACGAATGGCTGCCGCTGTTGCTGGCTTATGCGGCGGCGCTGGCGCCGACCCTCGGCATCTTCCATCTCGGCATTATCGACTACGCCGACCGCTATGCTTATTTGCCGTCCTTTTTTCTGCTGTTGTTGCTGTTGCGTTTTCTGGTGATTCCGCCGGCGCGGCGGCACGTGGTCTGGCGGTTGCTGTTGACCTTTGGCGTCATGGTCTATGTCGGCGGTCTGGCCTGGCAGACGGTCCGCTATCTGCCCGCCTGGCGGGACTATCAGACGATGTTGCGAAACGCGCTCCGGCCGGAACGCAGCAATGAGATCGTGGTGGTTGAACTGGGACTGGCGGAGGCGCGGGGCGGGCATGTTCCGGAAGCGCTGGCGTTGGCATCCCGGCTGGAGTCCGGGATCGATGCGGTGCCCGGCGACGATGTGTCCGCGCCGGCTTTTTATGCCGGCGTTATTGCGGCGATGGTCGGGTACGGTCAGGGGCGGACGGCGGCGGCCGCCGATCTATTGCGGCGGATTTATCCGGCCATGGCGCCCCGGCGCTACTATGCGGAGTCGTTTGAAGTTCTGGTGCTGACGATGACGGTCGATCTGACCATGCGGCAACAGCGGTTCGGCGAGGCTCAAAATGCGATTACCCGTCTGCTGCGGGTCTATGAAAAACTGGACAAGGACTACTTTTATTATTACTACCGTGGGCTGGGCTACGGTCTGGCCGGCAAAGACCGACTGGCCGCCGCCGATTTTCAGGAAGCCCTGCGGCGGAAACCGAACGACGTACCGGCGGCGTTCAATCTACGCCATGTGCTGGAACGCATGAACAGCGGTGTGGCCCGTTGACGGCTGACCGGAATCTGACTTAATGCTGAAGTTGTTCGGCCAGTTGGCGGAGTTTCCGGCGGTCGGCGGACGGGAGTGTCTGGCCGGGCTGGTCCAGCCATTGCAACAGACAAGTGAAATTCCAGACGATGGGACCGTGCCGACGGCGCAGGTCCAGCAGCCGTTTTTCCATGGTGATGCCGGCACGTCCGGTGGACAGCAGATTGATCAACTGCAAATAGTTTTTGACGATCAACCCTCTGGCATCGAGTCGGTCTTCCGGAACGTTACGGGTGAATTCGGCCAGAACGGAGGTGAATTGCGCCGGACGCCCGGTGATCAGCAACAGTTCCAGATAATGCAGATACGCGCCGGCAAACTGCGGATTGAGTTTGATGGCGGCGAGATCGTCGGCCATGGCCGCTTCGTATTCGCCGTGCAGTTCGCCGGCCAGCGCGCGCAACAGCCGGGGCATGGGTTGACTGGGATCGAGTTCGATGACGGTGCCGAAATCCTTGATGGCGGCTTCCAGATCGTGATTTTCACTGGCGGCGAGCGCGCGGTTGGTGAGCGCGCCGAGATGACGCGGATTCCGTTCGATGGTCCGGGTATAATCTTGGATGGCCGCCGGGAAATCATGTTGTTGGAACGAGAGGTTGCCGCGGCGGAAATACGGATTGGCATCGTCGGGATTGAGTTCGATGGCGCGGTCGTAATCGCGCCGGGCCTCTGCCGGACGGTCGAGGCGGTGCAGCACGTTGCCGCGATTGTACAGCGTGGCCGCCTGGTCGGGTTTTTCCTGTAACGCCCGGTTGTAATCGCCGAGCGCGGCATCGAGTTTGCCCAGATCGCTGAACGCGCTGCCGCGATTGTTGAGGGCGCCGAGATGGTGCGGCGCTAACGTGAGGGTCTGGGTATAATCCCGGATGGCCGCTTCCGGCTGACGGTCGCGATAACTGGCGTTGCCGCGCCGGAAATAGATTTCCGGCTGGTCCGGCTGGCGTTGCAGGGCGCGGGAATAAAACGCGATGGCGCGTTTGCAGTCGCCGCTTTTGCTGGCCAGATTGCCGCAGTTGAGGAGCGCCTGAACGTTGCCGGGCTCCAGTTGGAGGGCTTCGCGGTAATCGGCTTCGGCCAGTTCGTTTTGGCCCTGTTCGGCGTAACAGTTGCCGCGATTGTTGAGGGCGCCGAGATGGCGCGGGTTGATTTGCAGCGCCAGCGAATAGTTGCGGATGGCGAGTGGCAGGCGATGACTGCGGTATTGCGCATTGCCCAGATTGAAAAGCACGTCGGCATCCTGCGGATTGAGTTTCACGGCGCGGGTGTAGTCGGCGATGGCGCGTCCGGGATCGTTCAACGCCAGGTAGGCATTGCCGCGGTTGACCAGAATATCCGGGTCGTCGGGCGTCAGTTCAAGTGCCTTGGTGTAGTCGCGGACGGCCGCCGGAAGCTCCTGACGTTCGCGGTAACAGCCGCCGCGCTGGAACCAGGCGGCAGCATGGTCGGGCTGATTTTGCAGCAGACGGGAATAGTCGGCGATGGCGCCGGCCAGATCGCCCTGCCGGTGTCGGAGTTCGGCTTGACCGGCCAGCGCGGTCGGCTGGTTGGCGTCCAACTGCAAGGCGCGGGCGTAGTCGGAGCGGGCATCGTCGAGCCGGTTTTGATCGTGGTTCAGACGTCCGCGGGCCGCCCAGACGTCGGCCTGACCGGCATCGAGCCGCAGCGCCCGGTCGAACCCGGTGCGGGCGGCATCGTATTGTTTCTGTTGGTAGCGGACGGCGCCGCAGCCGAACCAGGCGGCGGCGTGCTGCGGATCGTGTTGGAGAATCCGTTCGTAATCGCGGGCGGCATCCGGCCACGATTTCTGCTGCTGTTCGATTCGGGCGCGGCAGAGCAGCAGTTCGGGATGATCAGGAAGACGCTGTAACGCGCGGGTGCAGACGGCGCGGGCGTCGTCCGGACGATTCCGGGCGGCAAGTACCTGGGCAACGCCCGCCCAGGCGGCGGGAAGCGTCGGGGCCAAAATGACGGCGCGTTGAAAATCGTTTTCCGCCGCCGGCAGATTGTTTTGCCGCAGATAAGCCTGCCCGCGGTTGACCAGAATGCCGGGCGCGTCGGAGGCGGTCCGCAGTGCCGCCGTGTAATCGGTCACGGCGGCGGCGAACGCGCCTTGTCCGGCCTCGGCCAGACCCCGGTTGACGAGCAGTTCGGAATCGTCGGGTTTCAGACGCAACGCGGCGGTGTAGTCGGCGATGGCATCCGCGTAACGGCCCTGGCGGTAATAGTCGGCGCCGCGATTGTTCAGCGCCGCGGCGAATTGGGGACGGCGGACCAGCGCCCGGTTATAGTGCTCGACGGCGGCGGAATAATCGCCCAGCCGGTCGCAGAGCAGCCCGGAATTATAGGAATAGACGCTTTGCGTCGGATTGAACAGAAGGGCGCGGGCATACCAGCCGAGCGCCTGGCGAAGTCCGTCCGGCGACGGCTGCCGTTCGTACTGTTGCGTGTGGAGAACGGCCAGATTGAAGCAGATGCGTTCCTGTTCGTCGGCGGAAAGCGTGGGCGAACGCAACAATTCCTGCCAGAGTTTGATGGCGGCGTCCGGACCTTCTTCCGTCTGGGTCAGATAGGCTTGGATCCAGGCGCGGCGTTGGGGCGGGAGTTCCTTTTTCAGTTCGGCCCGCAACTGCGGCTGATATTGCTGCGGATGCGCGGCAAGGTCGGCGGCCGTGAGGTCGTCCAGCAGCAGCCGCGACGGCGCGAGTGCGGACGACACGCTCTGGCATGACCACAACAACAGCAGCAGTCCGGTCAGTAGTCCGATTGGAATCCATTGGGGGTGGGCGACGAGAAGTTTATTCATGGTTGTACCGTCCGATCGGGATGGAGGTTGGCCATTTTGCGGCGGATTTTTTCTTTCCGGTAACGCCGTACTACGGCCAGCGTAATGAAATATCCCGGTCCGGCCAGCAGCAGTCCCAACAGCACGCCGCCGATCAGAAACGACGCGATAATGTCGTTGCCGCAGGCGATGAACGTCTGGAAAAATTCTTTTACCGAACTGGTGTCCGACAAGGCTTGAATCATTTCGTTGATCCGGACGCGGGAGAGCGGTTTGCCCCAGACCAGACTGCCCAGATAACATTGGAACGGCAGCAGCAGCGGCGTGGTGATCCAGTTGCTGAGCCAGGTGCCCAGCGCCGCCGGAATTTTGGCTCCGCGAACCAGAAACGCCAACCCGACGGCGATGAGCATTTGCATCACCGGCGTGGCAAACGCGCAGAAAATACCTACCGCCATGCCCCGGCTGATATATTCCGGGTCGCCGTGATGGCGGGCGATTCTGACGCACCAATAGCGCCAGGACGATTTTGCCAATCTTTTCATAATTCCGTCCGTTCCTGATTCTGTTCGGATATTATATCCCGCTTTTGCCGGGAAAAAATGGAGAGAAAATAAAATCGGCGGATTTTCTCGAAACGCATTTCCGGAGAGAACCCCGGGATGGGAGACGTTCGCTTTTGGGGCGGACGGGGGGCCGGAATCAATAAAAAAAACGGCGGACACTTTAAAAATCGTTCTACCCGGGGTATAGTATCATCTTAACCCGGATTCTGGCGGAGGGGCAATAGTCTTTTCCGATCCCGCTTCGGGATTTTCCGATATATGGTCGGGCGACTACATCATTTTACATAAAAATAACATAACAGTTGGAGAGCACCGGTGAATTCCTATATCGACGATTTTATGGCGGCCTTCAAATTTGAAGGGTTGACGTTTGACGACATTTCTCTGATTACCCAGTATGCCGACTTTCTGCCCGACGAAGCGGATATATCCACCTATTTTTCGCGGAATGTCAAACTGAACATTCCGTTCGTCAGCGCGGCGATGGATACCGTGACGGAAAGCAAAATGGCGATTGCCATGGCCTGTCTGGGCGGGATCGGCGTGATTCATAAAAATCTGTCCCCGGAAAAACAGGCGATGGAAGTACGGAAAGTCAAGCATCACCTGAACGGCGTGATCCGCAACCCGATCATGTTTCATGCCGAACAGACGGTCGGCGAAATGATTCGGGAAAAACAGGAAAAAAATTATTCCTTTTCCGGATTCCCGATCATTGATGCGAACGGGAGTCTGGTGGGGATCGTCACCGCCCGGGATATCAAATTTCTGACCTCGCAGAAGATCAAGATCCGCGACGTGATGTCGACCAAGCTGGTGACGGCGCCGGCCGGCACGGTCCTGGCCGATGCCTATCAGATCATGCTGAAAAACAAAGTCGGCAAACTGCCCATGATCGACGATCAGGGCAAGCTGGTCGGCCTCTACAGCTTTCAGGACGTGCGTTCGCTGGTTGAAGTGGATCACCCGATGTATAACCGCGATGCCCACCATCAGTTGCGGGTGGCGGCGGCGGTCGGTCCTTACGATACCGAGCGTATCGACGCGCTGGTGAATGCCGGCGTCGATGTGATTGTCATCGATACCGCCCACGGCCACACCAAGGGCGTGATCGAAACCGTCAAGATCATTAAAAAACAGTACGGCGACCGGATCGACGTGGTGGCCGGCAACGTGGCGACCGGCGAAGCCGGAAAAGCGCTGGTGGATGCCGGCGCCGACGGCATTAAAGTCGGGATCGGGCCCGGTTCGATCTGTACGACCCGGGTGGTGGCCGGCGTGGGTATTCCGCAGGTTTCGGCGGTTTATCAGGTGAAAAAAGCGGTCGGCAACATTCCGGTGATCGCCGACGGCGGCATCAAGCAGTCGGGCGACGTGGCCAAGGCTATTGCCGTGGGCGCGTCCTCGGTTATGATGGGATCGGCGCTGGCCGGAACGGTGGAAAGCACCGGCGAAGTTACGCTGCATCAGGGCCGGCGCTATGTGATTTATCGCGGCATGGGCAGCTTGGAAGCCATGAAAACCAACAAGGGCAGCCGCGAACGTTACGGACAGCCGGATGTGGAAGACGCCAAGAAACTGGTGCCGCAAGGCATTGAAGGTCTGGTGCCGTTCCGGGGACCGGTGGCGGATGTGATCATTCAGTTCGTGGGCGGTCTGAAATATTCCTGCGGCTATGTCGGCGCCCGGACCATCGACGATTTTCATCGGGTGGCCAAACTGGTGCGGGTCTCCCATGCCGGTTTGATCGAAGCGCATCCGCACGATATCACGATGCTCAAGGATGCGCCCAATTACAGCGTGTCCGGAAAATAATCTCAACTTTTAACGGAGTGCGGACGCCGGAACTATGATCGACACCGACAAGGACAGCCGGAAACTGGTGGAGCGCGCTTTCCTGATTGGCATCTGCGAAGAAGGCACTCTGGAACCGGAAGCCGCGGAACATCTGCGGGAACTGGCGGAACTGGTGAGCAATCTGCAGGTGCCGATCGTCGGCGAGATGATGGTGAAAATCCGTCTGCCGCAACCGCAATACTGGGTCGGCAGCGGCAAGGCGGAAGAAATCTTCGCGCAGGCGCAACAGGTTCATGCCGACTGTCTGATTTTCGATGGTGAACTGACGCCGTCGCAGCAGCGCAACTGGGAACGTCTTACCCATCTTGCCGTCGTCGACCGGCAGGAAGTGATCCTGGATATTTTTGCCGAACGGGCATCGACCCGGGAAGCGGTTTTGCAGGTCGAATTGGCGCGGACCCGGTACTCGCTGCCGCGGCTGACGCGAGCCTGGACTCACCTTTCCCGCCAGCACGGCGGTACTTCCGGCATGCGCGGGCAGGGGGAAAAACAGATCGAAAACGACCGTCGGCTGGTCCGGTTGCGGATCGCCGAACTGGAAGAAGAACTGAAAGCCGTCAGACTGCGCCGTCAGACCCAGCGCAAAGAGCGGGACCGCAACGGCATTCCGCATGCCGCCATTGTGGGTTATACCAACGCCGGAAAATCGTCTCTGCTGAAAAAATTGACGGGTGCGGATGTGCTGGTGGAAGACAAGTTGTTCGCCACGCTCGATCCCACTACGCGGCGTTTGCAGCTGCCCAACCGGCAGAGTTTGCTGCTGACCGATACCGTCGGTTTTGTCCGCAAGCTGCCGCATACGCTGGTGGAGGCGTTTAAAGCCACGCTGGAAGAAGCGGTGCTGGCGGATTTTCTGATTCTGGTGCTGGACATTTCCAGTTCCTACGTTGAAGATCATTGGGAAACCACGATGGGCGTGTTGCGGGAACTGGGCGCGGATGAAAAGAAGTTGCTGGTGGTTTTCAACAAAATCGACTTGCAGCGCGATCCGCTGGTGTATGCCAAAATCAACCATTTATTTCCCCATCGGTTGCTGGTTTCCACAGTGACCGGAGAAGGACTGGACCAGTTGCAGGACGTTTTTATGCAGATGGTGGCCGCGCAAACCCGGGTGGTCCGGGTGAAACTGCCGCCGTCGCGCTATGATCTGGTGGCGTTCGCCCATGCGAACTGTCAGGTATTGGATTCTTCCTGCGATGATGCCGGCAGTATTATGATGACGCTGAATCTGGACGGCAAGCTGCGGGCCCGATATGAACCTTTTATTCTTAATAACGAGGAGAATGCGTGTTGATGAAAAGCGGAAAAATCAGACTCGTCCTGCCGCTGCTGCTGGTGATGAGTTTGTTGGCCTGGCCGGGTTATGGGGCCTCCTGGGCCTGGAATACCTGGCGGGAAGGATTCGAAAATTTCGACCAGGCTGAACACTCCTCGGTCGACGGACACTACAAGGAAGCTTTGGCCCAATACCGCAAGGCGTTGGTGATGTTTCAGCAGATTAATCAAAAATCGCCGAACTGGAATTCCGATATCATCGAAGCTCGCATCCGGCTCTGTCAGCGCCGGATCGAAAGTCTGAAAGAAAAGGTGATGAAAGAAGAAAAGACGGAACGGGATTTGCCGGCGGAAGTGACCGAACCGAAAATCGTCGAAGAAGTGAAACCGGTCTCCGGATCCAGCCTGGCTTCGGTGCCGCTGGCGTCGGTCGGCGAACGGGCGTTGCGGCGGGAACTGGCGGACTGCCGGGCCAAACTGAATCGGGCCGTCGAGCAGCTGGACGAGGTCAAAAAGGAGGCCGACCGCAATCGGGAAAGCGCCGACGCCGTCACTCGGCTGGTCAAAGAAAAATATGCGCTGGAAACGGAAATGGAATCGCTCCGCAAGCAGATTGCCGCGAAAAAGGCCAGTCCCGCGCCGACGGAAGAATCTTTCGACCTGAAGGAACAATTGCTGAAAGCCAAGATTCAGACCGATGAACTCTCCCGTGACAATCGCGATCTCAAACAGCAGAACGCTTTGCTGGAAGAACAGAAAGCCAAACTCCAGAAACTTTGCCACAGCGCCGTATACGAGCAGAAGCAATTGGAAGAAAAGAACGCCAATCAGGATGACAGCATCAAACGGCTCCAGGAAAAGATCGCCGCCGTGGAAATCGCTCGGAAAGACGCTGAAAATCAGTTGGTTCCGCTTCAGGACGAGAAGAAACAACTGCAGTTGGCGCTGGATAAAAAATTCAAAGCTTATGAAGATCTTTCCAAGCAGTTGCAGGACCTGCGCCGTCAGTCGATCGGCGGCAACGGTGCCGCCGGCAAGCAGGTGAGCGCGGACGTGGTGGCGGAAAACGCCAAGCTCCGGAAACAGGCGGACGCCGCCAACGAACAGGTCGACAAAACCGCGGCGCAACTGGAGAAAGTCCGGAAAACCATGGCCCGTCTGGAAGCGGAACGGAAACGCCTCAGCGATACCTTGTCGGATCAGAGCAAGACGAAAGTGCAGAGCTCGTCCGATTTTGCCCGGCTGGTGGAAAAAAATCGCGGCTTGATGGCCGATCTCGAACGCCAGCAGCAGCAGCTCGGCGAATTGCAGCAGAAGAATCTCGGCTTGAGCAAAGATCTCAAGTTGATGGTGGAAAAATATAATACCGAAGTGGTCAAAACCCGGGAAGATCTCCAGCGGGTGATGACGATCGAAAATACCAGTCAGCAGTATGAAGACCAGTTGACCGCATTGAAACGTCAACTCCAGGAAACGTTGCAGAAAAATGACCAGTTGCAGAAAAATATCGCCGGGCAGGACCGTTTGCTGGTCGACCGCGGCAGCGAACTGACCGAATTGCATCGGAAACTCGCGTTGGCGGAACAGCAGGGAACCGAAAACATTGCCAAGGCGGCAAAAGATCTGCAAACCTGGACGCAGCGCAATGCCGAGTTGACCAAACAACTGACGGCGGCGGAACTACGTCGCCAAAACGCGGAAAAAGAAACCGAAGCAATTAAAAAGCAACTCCAGAATTGGCGGAATCAGAGCGTGTCGACGGCGGATGCGGACAAGCTCAAAAAAGAGCTGGACGGAGTAAAAAAACAGCATGCGCAGTCGTTGTCCGATCTGGCGGAAACCCGGAAAAAACTGGACGCGCTTAATCGAGACTTCCAGACGCTGAAACAACAGCATGAGACGGCCGCCAAACAGTGGGCGGAGCAGAAACAATCTTTACAGGCGCAACCCGCTTTACGGAAAGAACTGGCATCCGCCCGAGAAGGGCTGACGCAGGCGCAGAAGCAGGTTTCCGCGTCGACGCAGCAATGCACCGACTTGAAACAGCAGTTGACCGACTCGCAACGTCAGGTGACGGCCCTGCAGAAGGAACTGGAAAAACTCCGGCAGCAGTCCGCCCGGAAAAATACGGCGGCGCTGGCGGCTTGGCGGCAGGAAAAAAAGCAGATGGAACAGCAGGTCGTCAAACTCAACGACGACAATGGCAAATTGCGGCTTCAGGTGACGGAGCAGCAACAGCGCAGCACTACGGCGGTGACTGCCGAACAAAAACAATTGGCGTCCGTTCAGGACGAAAACAAGCGGCTGACCGGCCAACTGGCGGTGGTCGGCACCAAGGATGTTTTGGTCAAACAGTTGCAGGACCAGCTGGCGGCGCTGAAAAAACAGTTGGCGGCGGCGGATCGGAATTCCGCCGCGATGGGCAAGGTCCGGGAACAGCAGCAGAACTACGAACGGGAAATTGCCACGCTGAAAAAGACGGTAGCCACGCTGGAGGCTAACGGACGCGTCAAGGCGGAACAGGTTTCGCATGAAAAAACCAAAACCATTGTTTTTCTGATGGAAGCCGCTAAGAATTCCCAAAAGCAGAAAGACTGGGAATCGGCGCTGTGGCATTATCGCAAGGTCATTGCCCTTGATCCCGATAATTTTTCCGCGCAATTCCAGACCGGCGAAATTCTCCTGATGGAAAAACAGTACGCGGAAGCGGAAAAACATTTGCAGGCGGCGTTGAAGATCAACCAGTATATGCCGGATGCCGTACTGGCGCTGGCGGAATGTCTGGTGTCTCGAAAAGTTCAGAATGCGGAAGTCGACGATTTGCTGCATCGGGCGGAAGTACTGGTTCCCGAACATGCCCGGCTGAAGTTGATCCGGGCGCTGGCGGCGTTGAACAAAAACGATCGGGCCGCGGCGGAGAAATGGCTGCGGGCCGTACCGGCGCAGACTCCCTGGTATGGCGCCGCCCAATTGCAGTTGGCGCGGATGCTGGCATCCGATCCGGCGCGCCGTCGGGAAGCGATCGATCTTTACCGTAAGGCCAGCGATGCCGGGGCCGAGCCCGACAACGAACTGGAAAAGCTGCTGATCAACCAATAACGTCAGGAGTCCGCCATGCCCACCGCTCGCGATCTGCGTCTGGTTTTTCTGCCGGTGGCGCTGGCGGCGGTGGCGATTCGCGGCTGGATGTTCTATTCTTATTGGCATTCGGCGTTGCCGGCCTACAGCCAGGTGGTGGGGCTGGATATGGCCGGACTGATCAATATCGGCCGCTTTCTCTATCAGGGGGCGGTGAGCTTCAATTTCCACGCGGCGCTGACCGGAACCATGGTCCGTTTTTTCGGCCTGCAAACCGGTATTCATCTGATTATTCTCATCCAGATGCTCGGCGGCGTTATCATGAGTCTGGCGGTGGCGTATGTGGCGCTCTACTGGCTGAAAAGACGTTGGGTCGCCGTGCTGGCCGGGGGGCTGGCGGCGGCTTATACGCCGGAACTGCTTTACGAGGCGGTAACGCTGAAAGAAAGTACGGCGTTGATGTTGGGGGCGTTGGCGCTGGCGGTGGCCGTCTGGATGTATCGCTGCCGTTTTTCTTCCTGGAGTCTGGTCCTTGGCGGCATGGTGACGATCTGGCCTGGCTGGGTACGGTTTACCGGATTGTTGTGGTTCGTCGCATTGTGCGGCTGGCTGGCGGTGGTCGAAAGGCGGCGCTGGAGCGGACGGTTGCGGCTGAAAAAACTGTCGTTATTCGGGTCCGGGGCGCTGTTGTGGGTGTTGCTGCTGATCGGGTTCAATACGCTGATCGGGGCCGGATGGTGGCCGTTCATGTTCGATCGCTACAATCTGCGGTTGAGCTGGGCGATTTCCTCCAAGTCGAATATGAATTCCCTGAATATCGACGCGGTGCCGGACAGTTCGCCGGTGGATCACGGCGAGCAGTTTGTAGCTCAGCCCAAAAAATGGCTGACGGTGTCGGACCGGGCGCTTCGCGCCGTTCACTACGCCCCGCAGATTTTCCAGCCGTACGAGTGGTGCGACAATATCAATTACTATTACTTCCGGGAGCGCATGGAAGTTTTGTCCTGGTTGCTTCGCCCGACGGTGCTGTTGCCGTTGGCGGTGACGGGATTTCTGCTGATGCTTTTGACCGGACGCTGGCGACGGCGGCGGGAAGGGCTGATTCTGCTTTATGCCGCGGTTTTTGCGTTGCCGCTGGCATGTTGGGTGCCGGTGGGACGCTATCGGGTTGTGTTGCTGCCGGCGCTGTGTCTGGCGGCGGCGTGGTTGATCGGCTGGTGCTGGTCGGTCTGGCGGCAACGTCGTCGACCGGGTCGGCACCCGGGCTGGCGGTTGGCGGCGGCGGTTGGACTGTTGGCGCTGGTGACGGTCTGGGGATGGCCGTCTGACGTCAGATTGCGGGCGTCCGATTTTATTGCGGATGGAAAAGCATGGGAAATTCAACGGGGCAAGGGTACGCCGCAGGCTTTACAGGCCTATGCGGGTGCTTGGCATTGCGAACCGACTTCGGCGGCGGCGGCGGTTGATTATGGCGAAGCGCTGCTTTATAACGGGCGTCCGGATCTGGCCGAACCGGTATTGGCCGTGGGAACGACAGTTCATCCCGGAGATTTCAGTCTGCGGATTTTTTATGTGGCCAGTCTGCTGGGCAATCATAGACCGGCGGAAGCGGAAGCGGTACTGCGGAAAAGTCCGCCGCCGACTGATCGCAAATCCCGTTTCCTGTATTATTATCATCTGGGCGAATGCCAGCGGATAATCGGTCAGTCTGCCGCGGCGCTCGAATCTTATCGGCAGGCGCTGCCGCTGGCGGAGTACGACGCGCAGCGAAAACAACTTCGGCAGGTGATTCAGTCGTTGGCGCCTGCAACGAACGTCAAGCCTTGACGGCCCACCGCAAACGGGCGCATTTCGACCGGGGATTGTCGTAACGTTCCTGCGGGGCGGGGCGGATGGGGTCTTCGCTGATGGCGGTATAGTCGCCGTGCGCCAGTCCGGTTTCGAATGCGCGGATGACGCGGTTGTCCTCTCCGGAGTGAAACGTCAAAATGGCGATGCGTCCGCCGGACTTCAGGACGGAGGGAAGGGCTCTCAGCAATTGTTCCAGCGCGCTGAACTCGTCGTTGACGGCAATGCGAAAGGCCTGAAACGTCCGTTGCAGGGTCTTGCGGGTTTCTTCTTCCCGATTGTGAAGGGGCAATGGTTCCAGCGCGGCTTTGACGGCGGCGGTGAGGTCCGTGGTGGAAGCGATCGTCTCCCGGCGTTGGAAGACGGCGGCGGCAATAGCGGCGGCGTACGGTTCGTCGGCATTGGCCAGCAGCATTTTCTGCAACGTTTTTTCCGAGGCCGTCCGCAGCAACGCGGCGGCCGACTGACCGTGTTCCGGATTGAGCCGGAGGTCCAGCGGACCGCGATTCTTGTAGGTGAATCCCCGGTCCGGGTTGTCCAACTGCATGGAGGAAACGCCCAGGTCCGCCAGCAGAAAATCGACGCCGGCAGGGAGTTCCGGCTGGAGTTTGAGCAGGCCGGCAAAATTCATTTTGCGAACGGTCAGCAGGTCCGGTCCGAAACCCATCTGACGCAAGCGGGCTTCGGTTTTGGGCAACTCGATGGGATCGACGTCCAAGCCGAAAAGATGGCCGCCGGGACGGATTCGGTTCAACAGTTCAACGGCATGACCGCCGAATCCCAGTGTCGCGTCGATGCCGACCTCTCCGGGCTGCGGCTGGAGAACGGTCAGAATCTCTTCGACGCAGATGGGGCGATGCGTACCGGCCGGCGTTTGGCCGCGGCGGACGACTTTGGCAATTTCTTCCTGATACTGTTCGGGGTGGAGTTCTTTATATTTTTCCGCGAAATGGCGCGGATAGGCGCCGCGATAACGGGGGCGCCGCTGGTGAAGCGGATTGGAATTTTCGGTTGCCATGGCGTTGTCAAACCTTTCTGATCGGTCTTCTAAAATAGGCGGTCAAGCAGAAAAAGACAAGTGATCGGCGTGGATATTTAAGTTCGAGTTGAGCTTGGGAGCGGACTCCAAAAAGAATTTCTACAAATTATTATTGTTTATAGTATTGACTTATTTGAAAAATATGACATAATATATTCAAGGCTGACAAAAAGGGGACTGCCGAGGTGAGGATATAAGTATCCTGATGCGGCGAGTCCTGCGGGCCCGGATGATGTCGGTTTTACCCTCTGTCTGGAATGCCCCTTTTAACAGTTTTAGTGTTGTTTTCGTTTTTTTAGGAACCAGGTCAAGAAGAACAAAAGAAAAGGGGTATTCGCTCGATGAATATCTTCGTAGGCAATCTGCCTTACTCTCTCGGTGAACAGGAACTGCGTGCTGAATTCGAAGCTTTCGGACAGGTTGACTCTGTCCGCGTGATCAAAGATCGCGAAACTGGCAAGTCCAAAGGTTTTGGCTTTGTCGAAATGCCCGATCAGGCAGCGGCGCAGCGCGCGGTGGCTTCTCTGAACGGAAAAGAAATCGGCGGCCGGAAGGCGGTTGTCAATGAATCTCGTCCTCGCGAAGAACGTCCTCCGCGTCGTGAAGGCGGTTTCGGACATCGTCCCAATTTCGAACACTAGTTTTTAGTGGTAGAAAAAGTACGATTTTACGGGATTTTCGAAAGGAAATCCCGTTTTTTTTTCTTTGCAAGTCGGCTATTCGCAATGAACTGCCGGCAAGGCTGAAGGAGCATGTTTACGATGGCTTCCGGGAAGGTGATTACCATACTCGGTATCGGCAACAGTTTTACCTTCAACGCCAATACCTGGCGGGTGGCTTTGAATGATGCCGATCCCGGACGTCGGCTGGAGATGACGCTGGCGTGGATCGGCGGTTGTTCGCTGGAAAAGCATTACCGTCTCGCGATGATGCATGAAAAGCATCCCCGCAGTATTCATGGCAAACCTTATGACGGCAAAAGTCTCCGGGCATTGCTGGAAACGCAATCCTGGGATGTGGTGACCATCCAGCAATACAGTATGCTTTGCACGGATCCCGACACCTATCGACCTCACGCCCGGAATCTCTGCGAATATATCCGAAAATATTGTCCGGGCGCGGAAATCGTGATGCACGAAACCTGGGCATATCGCAGCGACGACCCGCAATTCGGGCCGGACGGCGGAACCGATGGTGACATGTATCGTCGGTTGCATGCCGCGTACCGGACGATTGCCGACGAACTGGGCATTCGGCGAGTCATTCCGTCCGGAAGCGCTTTCATGAACGCGTTGGAACGTCCGGACTGGCAATACCGTCCGGATGCCGAATTCGATTTTTCGCATGCCGTTGCTCCGGCGTTGCCGGTTCAGACTCATTCGCTGCACGCGGGGTGGAGCTGGGCTCGGGATGCCGGGGGAAAAGATACCTTGAAACTGGATGCTCACCATGCCGGGACGGCCGGTGAATTTCTGGCGGCGCTGGTCTGGCGGGAATTTCTTCTGGACCTCGATGTCCGCGATAACTCCTGTTGTCCGCCGTCGCTGGCGGCGGCGGATGCCGCCATTCTCCGGGAAGTGGCTCATGCCACGGTGCACGGCGGGTTGCTGCCGCAAAGTTTGAATCCTACCCGATGACGCCGATGAATGATGCAACCGACAATCTGGCGCGCGGTGAAAAAATCAAACCGCCGAAATGTTCGACGCTGACTCCGCTGATCAATACCGGGACTTTTTTCACTCAGGCGGAATGGGAAGCGATGCACCGGGCGCATCTGGCGCTGTCCGGGCAAGGACCGGTCGATCTGTTGCTGCTGGGCGACTCGCTGCTGTTCGGTTGGAACTGGCCGGGCCGTCCCGCGATCTGGCAGCAACACTTCGGCCGTTTTCGGACGGCCAACCTGGCCATCAGCGGCGATTATCTTCAGCATTTGCTCTGGCGGATTGAAAACGGCCGGATCGGCGAGTTGTCGCCGCAGGGAATTCTGCTGCTGATCGGCGCCAACAATCTGGACGAATACACGCCGGTGGAAATCAGCAAAGGCGTGATGAAGATTCTCAACCGGATCAAGCGGTTATGCCCGCAGAGCCGGATTCTGCTTACCGGACTGTTTCCGCGCGACCGCGATCCGCAGGCGCCGATCCGGGCCAAGATTCGGACGGTCAACCGGTTGCTGGCGGCGCAGGCGGAACCGGGCAAGGTCTGGTTCGACGATCCTGGCCCGGAACTGTTGAATCCGGACGGCAGCATGGACAAGCGCATGTTTTACGACTGGTGTCATCCGAACCTCGACGGCTATCGTTGCTGGGCGGAGCATCTGGAACGCCGATTGGCGGAATGGCAGTTGGTTCCCCGCGCTTGACGAGCGGCGGCTAAAACATGCCCGGCAGACGCGGCGTCGGACCGTCCAGTACGACGGCCGCCATATGCCAGAACAGCATGCCGAACGTCAGCATGGTGATAACGGCGGAGCAGCCCAGCATGATGGCCAGCCGCAGTTCTTTGCGATGTCGGCGGCCGCAGATTTCGGCCTGGGACGAATCGAACGCGGGATAGACGACCGCCACGCGGCCGGTACGTTCGTACCACAGCCCTTCGGTCAGTTCGATTTTTTCCCGGAAATCGACCGTGACGCCTTCCTCATCCTGAAATTGTACGGTCGTATCGGAATATCCGCTTTCCGGATGGTGTTGAACGTCGGTGATCCGGCCGCGGGCACGATGGAAAAACCATTTTTTACAAAATCCGTGCCACATAATCAGCACGGCTATGATGCTGGCCGCAGAAGCGGCGATTGCCGTGAATATCAGGCAACAGTCGTAAGCCCCCATTTTCCGCCATCACTCCCGATTCGCAAATTTTCTTATTTTACTCGGAATCTCTCCTGAAATCAAGCGGAACAAGATAATTTTTCCGGATTCGTTCGCCGGGCACGGAAAAGCAGACGCGAAAAATCGGGAGATCAACTCAAAATCGTGCTGTTGTACCGTTTACAAACGGAAAATACGGCTAAATAATGGTTTGCCGTACTTCATTTCTCTCAATTCATGACTATATTAAGCGACATCTTACATTTCTAGTCTCAGACGAGGTGGCATGTGAATTCGATTGTGTTGGTGGTGGCGGCGGTTTGCGTTCTGCTGATCGGTTATCGTTTTTACGGGTTATGGATTGCGCGGAAAGTTCTGGTCCTCGATCCGAATCGGGTGACGCCGTCCGTGGTGGTTCATGACGGACGCGATTTTGTGAAAACCGGACGTTATTTGTTGTTTGGTCACCACTTTGCCGCCATTGCCGCCGCCGGTCCGTTGATGGGACCGATTCTGGCTGCTCAATACGGCTATCTGCCGGGGACGCTGTGGATTCTGATCGGTTCGGTGCTGGGCGGGGCGGTTCACGATATGATGATTCTGTTTGTGTCGGTCCGGCATAAGGGCCGCAGCCTCGGCGGGATTGCGCAGTTTTATCTGGGGTCGGCGGGGGGCTGGCTGGCTTCGCTGGGTGTGTTGGCGATTCTGGTTATGACCATGGCGGGGTTGTCGCTGGTGGTGGTGAATGCCATGGCGCAAAGTGCTTGGGGAACGTTTACTGTTTTTTCGTCGATTCCGATTGCGTTGCTGATGGGGTTCCACATGCAGTATTTCCGCCCCGGCGACGTGAAAGGCGCCAGTATCATCGGGGTGACGCTGTTGTTGCTGTCGGTTGCCGCGGGACACTGGGTAGCGCAGACGCCGGCCGTGGCTCATTACTTTTTGCTGAGCAAGAAACAGCTGGCGATCGCGATTCCAATCTACGGTTTTCTGGCTTCGGTGCTGCCGGTGTGGATGATGCTTTGTCCCCGCGATTATCTTTCTTCGTATCTGAAGATCGGGACGATTCTTCTGCTGGCGCTGGGCATCATGGTGGTCATGCCCAAACTGCAAATGCCGGCGTTGACCGAATTCATTCACGGCAACGGCCCGGTCATTCCCGGTTCGATGTTTCCGTTCCTGTTTATTACCATCGCCTGCGGGGCGATTTCCGGATTCCATTCGCTGGTCAGCAGCGGTACGACGCCCAAGATGATTGCCACGGAAGGCGATATTCCGTTCATCGGTTACGGCGCCATGGTGATGGAAGCGTTTGTGGCGATTATGGCGTTGATTTCGGCCTGCGTACTGATGCCGGCCGACTATTTTGCCATTAACGCTTCGCCGGAAGTTTTCGCTAAAATGGGGCTTCACACCGTCGACCTCGACTATCTGGCCTCCGAAGTTCAGGAACAGTTGCACGGCCGGACCGGGGGCGGCGTTTCGCTGGCCGTGGGAATGGCGCATATCTTCTCGTCGTTGCCCGGAATGGAATCCATGATGTCTTACTGGTATCACTACGCGATCATGTTTGAAGCGCTGTTCATCCTGACGGCCATCGATGCCGGGACCCGAATCGGACGGTTTATTCTGCAGGAAATCTTCGGCCTGGTCTATCGTCCGTTTCTCAATCCCAAGTGGACGCCCGGAATTATTCTGACCGGCGCGCTGTTTACGCTTTCCTGGGGCTATCTGGTCTATACCGGCGATATCAGCAATATCTGGCCGGTATTCGGAATGAGCAACCAGTTATTGGCGTCTTGTACGTTGCTGATTGTCAGCGTGATGCTGCTGGCGTCGGGGCGCGGCCGGTATGTTTGGGTGTCGGCGGTGCCCGGTATTCTGATGGCGGTGGTCACCTTCGATGCCGGTTACTTGAATATTCTACAGAATTACTGGCCGCATCAGCGCTATATGCTGTCGGCCATTTCTCTGGGGATTATGGCGTTGATGGTGTTGCTCTTTGTGGTGGTGATTCAGAAATCGATCCATTACCTGCGGCATCCGGACGATCAGCGGCTGGCGCCGGTCAATCAACCGCAATGAAGCTTAAATGAACAGATGGTATTTTTGCAGCAGATTTTCAATCAGCGGCGAGAAGGCCTCGAAGAACAGCACGATACCCGCGATGCCGGTGACGATGCTTAACCACCAGACCGGTTTGTTTTTGACAAAACCGGCCACGCCGGACAGCAGAATGGCGATTTGCAGAAAAATAATGGCATAGCCGAAGTGGCGGGAATGGACTTGGGCGTCATCCCGATTTTTTTCACAACTTCTGGCTTTTTCCATAATTTCTTTCTTTTCTTTTTCATAGCGGCCGATGGCGTCGGTATAGCGGGCGATGGTTTTCCGGTAGCCGGCTTGTAATTTCGGGTCCAGATCGCCGCCTTTTTCTTCCAGCTCCATGGACAGCTTGTCGCGCTGCATTTCGTAGAGATAGCCTTTGACGCTTTTGGATTGGTATTGCGACCAGGTGTCCGTCGCCTTTTCCTGGCATAGAATGGCGCGGGTGGAATGTTTGCCGCCGTTAAAACTGGACAGGGTGGCGAAAACCGCAAAAACCACGGTGGTAATCGCCAGATAATTCAGCCATCTTTCCTGCTTTTCATCGCTCATATATCGGGTACTCCCTGATTGACTTTTGGGTCCGGATCCGCATCGTCCGGATTTAAGGGCATAGAAGATATCGCGCGGATGGCAAAAGGCAAGGGCGGAATCGGCAAATCGCAGTTTTTATGCTCGAATCGGGGAACATAAAAATTCCTGTCGCCGGCATGAAGACGACGACAGAAATCGGAAACAGCCGGTTTTATCGGGCTAAGATCGGGGTTAGAACCATTTTTTCAGCTTGGCGGCGGTATCCTGCGCCAGTGCCGCATCCGGCAGCACCAGATTCGGCAACCGGCTGAACGGAATCATTTCCGCGGTCAGCGGCACGTTCGGCGCCCATTTTTCCAGCGCGGCTTTTACGGCGGCGAAATTGGCGTCGCCGGTGTCCAGATCGTCGCCGAACCCGTGCAGTAGTCCGCCGGCGTCTTCGCGCTTGAAGTTCTTGATGTGGATTGCTTTAATCCGTGGTCCCAGAATTTCGATCCAGTGTTCCGGATAACCGTTGAGGAGGGTGTTGCCGATATCCAGGTACGACCCGATCCGTTCCGACTGGAACGAATCGAGATAGTGCTTCATTTCCATCGGGGAGAGCAGGAACTTGTTCCAGACATTTTCCAGCGCGATGTTGACGCCGAGCCGCTCCGCGTCCGGCAGTACCTGTTTCAATGACGCGATCGAGTTTTCCCAGACGGTTTGGTAAGCGGTCACCGGTCGGCTGGGGTCCCAGGCCACGTCGACCGCGCCCGGCACGACCAGCACGGTTTCCGCTTTCAGCGCGGCGGCCAGCCGCAGATATTGACAGGTAAAGTCGATGGCTTTGGCGCGTTCCGCAGCGTCGGCGCTGCCCAGCGAGCAACCCCAGTAAAAACCGGTGGCCAGCGTCCGCAGTTTGATTCCGGCCCGGTGGGCGGCATCGAGAACCTTCCGGCACTCCAGCTCCGGCGTGTCGACTGGAATGCAGTCTCCGATCGTGATTTCCAGTCCGTCCATGCCCATGGCCGCGGCCGCTTCGATGGCTTTATACGGTCCGACTTTCCCGTCGAATCCACCCAGTACCCAGTAATTGATTGCTTTGAAAAAAGACATTTTGCGTTGCTCCTATAATTGTATGGTTGCGTTGGTATCGATTGATTTGGTTTCCGCTTCGACCAGCCGGATGGCATCCACTACGTCTTCCGCCGGAGTCATGTAGCGGTCCGGACGTGTTCCGGCGGCCAGACATTCCAGCAGATAGGCGATTTCGGCATGCCAGCCGGTCGGGCCCGCGTCGGGAGCGAGTTGCGGGGTTTCCACCCGGCCGTCGGCATGAATGATCTTGTAGCCGGTTTCCGACAGCCGGAACGTCAGGTGTTCGCAGACGATCTGAAAGCTCATTTCGAACGGGGTTCCTTTGCCGGCGTCCCAGCCGCCTTCGGCGGTGACCAGACTGCCGTCGCCGTAGTCGTACCGGGCCATCACGTGGTCGATCCCGTTTTTATCGCTGCGGACGCCCTTCACGCCGAATGCCGTCACCCGGCGCGGCATGCCCAGCAGATAGCGGATGAAGTCAACGTCGTGCAGATGCAGGTCGAAAATCGCGCCACCGCTGAGTTGCGAGTTCATGAACCAGTTCTGCCAGCCGTTGCCGTCGATGTCCGGCGACAGCCGCTTGAACATCGCGCTGCGGACTTTGCCCGCTTGCCCCGATTTGATGACGGCGTAGGTGTGCTGATATTCCGGCCAGAACCGGATGCACATGCCCACCATGAACGAACCTTTCGCCTGCCGGGCGGCGGCCGCGATTTCGGCGGCGTCGGCGCTGGTGCGGGCCAGCGGTTTTTCGCAGAGCACGTGCTTGCCGGCGGCCAGTGCGGCCAGCGCGTATTGTTTGTGCAGAAACACCGGCACGCAGACGTCTACCAGATCGACGTTCGGATCGGCAATCAGTTCCATGCCGTCGGCATACGTTTTGATGCCGCTCAAGTCCAGCGGTTGCGAGTTGTCGCCGCCGCCGATGTTGCCGATCACGGCGCGAATATCGCCCTGCCGTTTGCGCGGATCGACGTCCGCCATGGCCACGACTTCCGCCTGCGGATTGCCGCGATAAATTTGATAATGGGTGGTGCCCATGAACCCGAACCCGATGATTCCGACTCTGATTTTTTTCATGTCCGAATTACTCCTGATACGTTACGTTAATAGTTTGCTGTGTTTCCGCCGATTGACGTTCCGCTTCGACGATGCACAGCCCGTCGATGATTTCCGGCGGCGTCATGAACCGGTTGGCCGGTTGCCCGGACCGGATTGCTGCGATCAGATAATTCAGTTCCTCATGCCAGCCGGTGGCGCTGGCGCCGGAGGGAAGGGACGGTTTTTCCTGTCTGCCGTCTTCGTAGTAGATGTTCAGTCCGGCGTGGTTGAGCATCACGGTGGCCCGTTCGCAAATCAGTTGGAAACTCATCTCGAACGGCGTTCCCTTGGCGGCGGTCCAGCCGCCTTCGGCCACAATCAGACTGCCGTCGCCGTAGTCGTAAGTGGTGAACACATGGTCCCAGCAGTCGCGGGAGCGGACGCCCCGGCATCCGGCCGTGGTCACTCGCTGCGGACGGCCGAAAAAGTATAAAATCTGGTCGGTGTCGTGCAGATGCATTTCAAGCAGTGCCCCGCCGCTCTTGTCCCGGTCGGCAAACCAGTTCTGCCAGCCGTTGCCGTTGACCGTGGGCGAAAAGCGCTTGAAAAACGCCTGTCGGACCCGGCCGAACACCCCCGCCCGGTATTGTTCCCGGACATAGCGGTACTCCGGCCAGTATCGTACGCACATCCCCACCATGAACGCCTTGCCGGTCGTCCGGGCCGCCGCTACGATTTCGGCGGCATCGGCCGCAGTCATGGCCAGCGGTTTTTCGCAGAGCACGTGCTTGCCGGCGGCCAGCGCGGCCAATGCGTATTTTTTATGCAGAAATACCGGTACGCAGATGTCTACCAGATCGACTTCCGGATCGGCAATCAGTTCCATGCCGTCGGCATAGGTTTTGCAGCCGGCCAGGTCCAGCGGCTGCGAGTTGTTGCCGCCGCCGATGTTGCCGGTTACGGCGTGAATGTCGCCCTGCCGCTTGAGCAGATCGACGTCGGCGATCGCCGCGACCCGAGCCCCCGGATTCTCCCGGTAAATACGATAGTGGGTGGTTCCCATGAACCCGAACCCGATGATTCCTACTCTGACCGGTTGTTCCATCCGTGCTGCCTCCGTGTTTATCCATAATTCTAGCGGTAGACCGGGTTTTTCGGAATGGAATAAACTGCATTGATATGGATTTTTATGCAAGTAACATCTATAATAGTCAATATGAAGAATGCGCTTGAAATTATTCTGCACGATTCGATTCAGCATATCTTCGACCACTTTGCGGCGAGTTTCGACATCGTGGTCGTTTTTTATTCGCTGGATGGGCGGATCGTCTGCCGCAGCCGTTCGCCGGCGGTTTCCGACTATTGCCGACTGGTACAGAACCGGCTCTACGGCAGTGCCCACTGTACGCTTTCGGACGAAACCCGCTGTCGGGAGTGTACGGCTTCGCGCCGGATCGTCAATTATCGTTGTCATGCCGGAATCGAGGAAGCCGTCGCTCCGATCTTCATTGCCAACCAGTTGGCCGGATACGCCATGATCGGACAGTTTCGCAGTACGGCGTCACCGGACTCCAAAGTCCTCTGCGACGCCCGTAAACGCGGCTGTGCGGCGGACCTGAAAACTGCTTTTGACCATCTGGCCTATTACAACGAGTTCCGCAAACAGCATTTGCTGGGACTGTTTGCCACGTTGGTCGATTACATCATCACCAAGGAGATCGTGACCGTCAGCGGGGAACGTTTGCTCAGCCGGGTGATGGCGTTCATCGAACAGAATCTGCATCGGCCGATCCGGCTTCCGGAAGCGGCGAAAACGGTTAATCGCAGTTGTTCGTCCATTTCCCATGCGTTCCGGGTCCATTTGAACAAGAGTTTTTCGCAGGCCGTGATCGAAGCGAAACTTCAGCGGGCGGAAGAATATTTTCGACAATCTCCGGAGTTGTCGATCGGGGAAGTGGCGGAACGGCTGGGCTATGCCGACCCGCTCTATTTTTCCCGTCTTTACCGGAAAATCCGTGGTTTTCCGCCCAGTCAATACCATTATGATTCCGATCTGAAATGCGAGGGTATTCTTCCGATGTCCAAAACGGGAAAGACACGGAACGTTTGAGAAAACTGTGCCTTGGGCTTTTCCACCGATCCTTTCCGGTTTTTTCCCCGGAAACTCGTTTTGAAACTTCCGACGAAAGACAATATTTCCAGTCGAATTGCCGGGAAAACCGGCTTCGAGGCTTGCAAAAACGCATTGGGCGGATAAATTTTATCACTGCCTTTTTTTGGGCGGGTGTAGCAAAACGGTCATGCTCTGGCTTCCCAAGCCAGCCACGCGGGTTCGACTCCCGTCGCCCGCTCCATTCTTTTTCTTCGATTTTGAACTTGATGGGTAACAGCATTCTGCCGCCGTTTTGCATATTAGGCAAGGAACTGGTTGGTCTGGCACCGAGATTCTTGAACATTGGCACGTTGTCGCTGGGAGCCGGCGCTGATGCGAAGCGCGGAGTATGCCCCCGTTATAATGCACCGGGCTGCATCCGGCAGCGGGCGAATCCCCATTGGTCGCACGAAATGCGAAATTTTCGTTCCAGCCCGCTATAAAAAAAGTGTCACGGCCATCGGAGGGGGGGTGATGGCCGTGACGGGGGGAAAACTACTTCAATCTTTTAGCGCAACGTCGCGCAAAAAGCTTTCAGGCGTTCCGCCGCTTTCCGGATCGTCTCCTGCGAACAGGCATACGAGAACCGGATGCAGCGATCGGACCCGAACGGTTCGCCGGGAACGCCGGCAACCTTCTGTTCGTCCAGCAGACGTTCGCAGAATTTGAACGGCGTCAAACCGAACGAGGAGATGTCGCAGAACAGGTAAAACGCACCGGCAGGCCGACTGCATTTCACTCCGGGAATGTCACTGACCAGACTGTGAATCAGGTCACGGCGACGCTGAAATTCCTGTTTCATCGCAGCCACTTCCGCAGTGCAGGCGAATGCTTTGAGCGCCCCATACTGGGCGAACGTCGTCGGGTTGGAAGTGGTATGGCTTTGCAGGGCGGCGATTTTCTTGGTCAGCCACTGCGGCGCGCTAAGGTAACCCAGCCGCCAGCCGGTCATGGCGTAAGTTTTGCTGAAGCCGTTGACGGTAATGGTGCGATCGTTGATGGCTTTCGAGAACGAACCGATGCTCACATGCGGAAGCGCATCGTCATAGGTCAGCTTTTCGTAGATTTCATCGGACAGGACCATGATGTCTTTGCGGATGACGATCTCGGCGATTTTTTCCAAAGTCTGCCGGCGATAGACGGCGCCGGTCGGATTGGACGGGCTGTTGAGCACCAGCAACCGGGTTTTATCGGTGATAGCGCCTTCGAATTCAGCCGGGTCGATTTCGTAATTGTTTTCCGTGCGGGCCGGGATGAAAACCGGCTTGGCTCCGACGCCGCGAACCATTTCCGGATAGCTGAGCCAGTACGGCGCGGGGATAATCACTTCGTCGCCGGGACCGCAGAGGGCGGCGATGGTGGCGAAGCAGGAATATTTGGCGCCGGGACTGACGATGATCTGTTCCATCTTGGTTTCGATGCCGTTTTCCCGCTGAAGTTTTTCGGCGCAGGCCTTTTTCAGATCGGGGATGCCGCTGGCCGGAGTATAACCGGTCTTACCCTTTTGGAGCGCTTCGATGGCGGCCTGAATAATCGGGGCGAAAGTCGGGCAATCCGGTTCGCCGGCGGACATGGTGCAGACGTCTTCGCCGGCGGCTTTCATTGCTTTGGCTTTGGAATCGATCGCCAGCGTGGCCGATGGCGCCATGCTGCCCATCAGACTGTTTCCTAGTTGCGGAATCATAGTAAAAATTACCTTGTCGCTGTTATTTTTTACGATCATTGAGATAGGCGGAAATAATGTCGGTCATATCGTTCTTTTCGATTTTGACGATATTCATTTCGCGGGCGGCGTTTTCCTTGGAATCGGAAGCATGAGCGGTGTTGACCATGACGTTGTAGCCGTAGTCGCACCGGACGGTGCCGCCGGGGGCCTTGGTGGGGTCGGTGGGACCGAGGACGTCGCGAATCTTGCTGATGGCGTTTTCGCCTTCATAGATCATGACCAGACATTTGACGCGGCCCTTGTCGTTGAGTTCGAAGTTCGGGCAGCTTTCGGGGCGGCGGCCGGACATGAATTCAACGATCTGCGCGAACTGATCGTCGGCAAAATCAAAACCGACGAGTTCGGTCAGCTTGGCGTCGATGCCTTCTTTGAGCTTGATATTGAATTCTTTTTCGAGCAGCGTCTTGGCCTTGCCGCCGATCATCGGAGCGAGTTTGCGGCGGAGGGCGTCTTTGACCGGCCCGTAGAATTCCAGGGCTTCGGCCACGGACATCTGATAAAGTTTGGCGCCGACGATGCGGAGCCCGGTCCGGCTGAGCATATCGATGATGCCGCCCGGTTTGGAGCTGGGATGCCGCCAGTTGTCCGGCTTGATAATGACCAGCGTCCGTTCGTCGTTCGAATTGACGCCGACAAAACTCTTCACCACGTTGGGCAGCGTCTTCATATATTCGGAAAACATCTGGAGCTTGGGCAACGCTTCTTCCATATTCGGCGGAGTAAGCACCGCCGGTTCGAAATATTTGACGGCGCCGCTCTTGTCGACCACATAGTCGGCGAAAGTATCGCGGATGGTGGCGCCGGCAACGTATTTGCGGCTGGCCAGCGGCGAAAGATTGCCGACGACCGCCGAAAGTTTACGGCAGGCGTCTTCGCCGCGGAACAGGAAGACCATCGTCCGTTCCGACTTGCCGTCAACCGGGCTGAAATTTTCCCGGACATAGTCGGAGAGCAACTGCGCGACTTGCGGATCGCGTTTGGAAACGGTGTCCAGCAGGGACTTGGCATAACGGTTGGCCAGTTCATCGCTGAACGGCAGAATTCTGGCCCCGATAAATTCCAGATCGGTCCGGGAAAGTAAGCGGGAGATGACCCCGCCGGTACGAGATTTCATGACCGTATAAGGCGTCATGATGACATAGGACAATTCGATAGCCATGGCCTTATCCTCACCAACGTTTATTGACAGCATTCCATTGAAACTAAAATTATATAACATATATCGTGATAATGTCGTTGACAATCGGCCGCAACAAAAATCTTATAAAAAAAATCTCCGAACCGCATCGGCGAACTTGACTTAAGAACAAGCTCAGGTACATTGGGCGAGGAAGAAAAACTACCGGGCGGACGGTTATGGACTACCAAAGTGCGGAAAAAATGATTTTGCAGCAACTGCGGGAACAGTTGCCGCCCACCTATTTTTTTCATAATTGGGAGCATACGGCAGACGTGGTGGCCGCCGTGGCTCGCCTGGCTTCGGAATGCGGGTGTTCGGAGCGGGAGACGGTGCTGCTGAAAACGGCGGCGCTGTGTCATGACACCGGGTATCTGCGCCGTTACGAGCGGAACGAAGCCCTGGGCGTCGAATTCGCCCGCCGTTATTTGCCGCAGTTCGGGTACGGCGAACCCGAACTGACGGAAATCGAAACGTTGATTCTGTCTACGGAATTCCCCTATCATCCGCAACGGTTGCTTGAAAAAGTGTTGTGCGATGCCGATCTGTTCTATATTCTGACCGACTGTTTCGCCGAACGGGCCAACCGGTTTCGCCGGGAACTGGCCGGACGTCAGATGCCTCTGGACGATGTCGCGTGGCAGGAGCTGGAAACGAAATTTTTATGTAAAATTACTTATTATACGGACTATTGCCGGAACCTTTACCGGCAACTCAAACCATTGCGGTTGGCCGCATTGGAAAAAATTTGCAGGAGCACGCAGCCATGAACAAGGTCATCCTCGACAAGGTGGAATTTGAGATCGTCGCCAAGATTGCCGACGGCGGTATGGGATCGGTTTATAAAGCCCAACAGAAAGGTGTGCTGGGCTTTTCCAAAATCGTCGCCATCAAGACCATTCTGGAAGAACTGGCCGACAATAATGAGTTCGTCGAAGAATTCATTTCCGAAGCCATGCTGGTGGCCAACCTGATCCATGAGAACATCGTCCAGATTTATCAGCTGGGGAAAGTAAAGAAAGAATATTACTTCGTACTGGAATATGTGGACGGTATTTCCCTCTACGATTTCATGGAATTTCATACCCGGGTGCATTTGAAGCTGCCGCCGGAGCTGGGGGTGTTCATTGCCAGCCGGATTGCCCGCGGTTTGGCTTACGCTCACACCCGGGTGGATGCCGCCGGCCGTCCCATGAACATCGTTCACTGCGACGTGTGCCCGCACAACATTCTGATCAACACCGAAGGCGTGCCCAAACTGACCGACTTCGGCATCGCCCGGGCCTCGGTGCGGAAACTGGACCGGGGCATCGCCGGCAAACTGCCGTTCGTGTCGCCGGAACAGATTGTGGCCGGCGCGCAACTGGATTTCCACTCGGACATTTATTCGCTCGGAGTGGTGTTGTTCTTCATGCTCGCCGGCAAACTGCCCCGGGCGGCCGACAAACTGGTGCGCGATATGGTCGGCGACATTCGCGAAAATGTGATCAACTGGGATTTGCTGCCGGCCGATTTGGATGATGAATTGAAGCAACTTCTTAAGCGGATGCTGGCCAAAGAACCTGCCGACCGGTTCGCCTCGACTTCCGACCTGGCTCGGGAACTGGAGTATTACATCTATAAAAACGGCTACGGCCCGACGATTGTCACCCTGTCCACGTACATGAAGAAAACGCTGCCGGGCATTTTTGCCGCGCAGCCGATTCCGGACGAGGACAAGACGATGGTGGATCCCAACGGCGACATCATCGACAAAACGACCAAGCTCAATATCGAGAAGACCGTCCGATTGCCGCAAGTGTAAAAGGCATTCTTTTCCGGACCTCATCCCCGACGCTCGAACTTGGCGGATTAAAAGCGTTTTGCGTCTTCCGCGTTCGGAATTACCGTTTTACTTGACGGTGATGACGATGGTTTCCCCGTGGAGTTGCAGCGAGGCCAGGTTGGAGGCGACAATCACTTGATACATCTGCGGCTGGGCCGGCGGCGCCATCTTCCGGATGAACGGCAGACGCTTCGTGACCAAAACCGAATTTCGCGGATTCAACGTCAGCTCGAAATGTTCGGGCGACGGCGGTAATTCCGGCTGGACGCAAGTCCATTCGGACGCCTGGAAAGGAGTGTGCGGCGGATCGGCTTTCAACGGTCGGTAGTAAAGTTTCAGATTGTCTTCCGGCGAGGCCAGCCATTCCGGAAGGTTGACGGTTTTTTCACCGCGGTTGACGAGGCGGAACGTCAGCGTCACGCTTTCTCCGGCCATGAAACCGAGTCGCTTGCTGACCAGCATCAATTCGAGATGGGAAGCGTCGACCGGTTTGAATTGCCGCTGTTTCTGTTTGCGGAATTTCCAGCCCTCCGGCGAGTATCCATCGACTTTGGTTTCCGTGCAGGAAACCAGCATCGACGTCATCAGGACAACTGCGACAAGACCGGCAAAACGGCGTGCTGCGGACATCTCCGGCACCTCAGGACTTTTTTCTTTTCCGTTTGAACAGCTCGCGGAACACGTAGATGCAGATCAACACCATGCCGACGACGATAATAATCGAGGAAACCTGCGTCTGCATCAGCGCTTTGGCGGTGGGCGGATTTTCCACCTGCTGGATGTTTTCCAGCAGAAAGGACAAGACCCCCAACAGCACGTAATAAACGGCGACCCAGATCACACAGATTACGACGGCAAAAAAGAAACGCCCGATATTTTCTCCGATCCAGTTCCGGACTTGTTGCGCCGGCGACAGATCATAGACGGTACCCAGTTTTCTCCGTTTCGGCATGGCGATGAATCCTCAAAGTTGACAGCATAGCGTTACTCTACTGCAATTTTGCATTTTTTCCAATCCGATTTTCCCGGTCATGGCAATATTGAAAAAGCGGGATTTGACGATATGCTAATGGACAATGACCGATTCCGGCGTTTCCGACAACCAGAGCGAGGCAGACATGTATATTCCGGAAAACTTTACGATGGTTCAGCCCGGCGTGGCGGAACGGAAAAATCCCGGCGATGCGCAGTCCGACGAATTGGAACAGCATTATGAAAGCAAGGCCATTCAAATCTTACACTCCGATCGGACTCACTATCGGCGGTTGCGGCGGTATGTGGCCGGACTTTTGCCGGAATTGTTGTATTATTACAGCGACGCAACCTCGGTGGGCGGTGGCATCCCTAAATTTGAAACGACGTTGCTGCATGCCTCGCAAGTTACGGTGATTGACGGATTTGCCGAAACTTATCAGGGATACGAAAAAAAATTCCGGGAAATTTACGGGATCGGGGAAAAGGTCCGGATCGACTATCGGAAGCAGCAATTCGACCGTCCGTTCGAGGCGTCATGCAGTCCGACGGGCTGCGTTACCTTCATTCATTTTCTGGAGCATTGTTCCCATTGGCAGACTGTATGCGATTGGATTGCCTGCCAGCGCAACGATGTGGTGATTTATAATCCCAATATCGCCGCCGCTCGGAATGCCGAATGGGTCCATTTTCAACCGTCCGATCACAATGTACTTTATACGATTGACGCGATGATGGATGTGGGGCGACAATGCGGCTATCCGTATATTCAGGCGATGCCGTATTGCGACGATTTGCTGGTCTGGATGCGGCGGACTATACGCGCCGGTTTAACGCCGGACTGGAGCCGGGATACGATTCGGGAAAGAATACTTTGCCAGTTGTTCGAACAACGACGGCTGATCCGGGAACTGCAACGGCTGGCGGCGGTTGCCGGCGAACAATGGGAACATGATCCGGCTGCCGGGATGACGACCCTCGAGCAGCAGTTGATGCCGTTGAGCGAAAAATGGATTGTTTATTGCGAACAACTGGTCTTGGGCCCCTGGACTACGGACGCGGTCAAGACGATGGCGGACACCAATCGCCGAAATTACGAAAGTTTGAAAGACGCATCGAAACGACTGGCTGGTATGGCGACAGACCCTCGTTCGATCCAGGTATTGCGGGATGGCTGGTCCGCTTGGAGTGCGAGTCAGCATACGCTGGCGGACGGGATTCGGGATATGCTGGTGCTGTCCGAGTTGCCGGAACTGGATGGGGCCGGCCAATAATCGACGGTCGCAGCGAATCCGGCGGCGCGGTTCGAACCTTTCTAATGCTACGGCGCGGCGGTTGACAATCCGCGCCGGAAGACTATTCTTATTGGGATCATTCGTCCTGGAAAAAGAGGATTAAGCAGTATGGAAATCGGCGTATCGGTCTTGGGCGGCGGCAGCCGCGGAAATGCGTTGCTGGTACATTCGCGGGACTATGGAATTCTGGTGGATGCGGGCTTCAGTCGGAAAGAGATTTTGCGACGGCTGAAGCAGGAAGGAATCGATGCCGGAATTGTGAAGGCGATTCTGGTGACGCATGAGCACAGCGATCACATCGAAGGGTGTCGGGTGCTCAGCGAACAACTGGGCATTCCGGTGTTTGTCAGCGCCGGGACCTATGAATACGTGGTGCGGAGCCGGGGCGACCGCTGGCCGCAGGTGAAGGTGTTCAGCCCGGGTTCGACGTTTTCCTGCGGCGATTTTCTGGTGTCGCCGTTCGCGGTGCAGCACGACGCGGTGGAACCGGTCGGTTTTGTGATCAGTTGCGGCGGGTACAAAGTGGGGGTGGCCACCGACTTGGGGTGCATCAACGAATTGGCCCGACAGCGGTTGCACGACTGTACGGCGCTGGTGTTGGAATCCAATTACGATCAGGACTTGTTGCGGGAATCGGAACGGTCGCTGGCGTTGAAACGGCGGATCATGGGGCGGCACGGGCATCTGGACAATCGGGATGCGATGGCGGCGCTGCCGGAATTGCTGACCGCGCATACCAAGGCGCTGTTTCTGACTCATATCAGCAGCGAATGCAACCGTCCGGAGTTAGTCGCAAAAATTGCCGCCGGAAAATTGCAGGAACTCGGTCGGCAGGATATAATATTTCATGTCGTTTTGCAGGACGAACCGACGGCCACCGTGTGGCTGTAATCCGGTTCGGAGACCGCCCGTGCCAATAAACCGCAGTGGAATGTGAGATGGAGTCCGATAGCGATAAGCTGACAACCGATTCCGACAGCAGTCGGAACCATTTGAAACTGGTGCCGGTTCACAAGATGCGCCCGGTGAGCGGTCCGGTGCCGTTGTTGCGTCCGGTGAATGGCCTCGCGCCCGGGCCGGTGACGGAAAAAAATCTGCCGGTGACGCCGGAACCGGTCCGTTCGCTGGAAAATACCGATATTTATTCACAAGAATTTCACAATACGACGACGACTTATCTGAATGAAGTGGTGGACGACCTGAAACGGTTGAAGATCGTTTGTACCGGATGCAAACAGAAGTTGGACGTGACCACCCTGAAGCCGTTTTCCCAGTTCCAATGCCCGGTCTGCGGTGTCGAACTGACGGTGCCGCAGCGGTTTGACAACTATCTGCTGGAAGCCGCCGAAGGCATGGGCGGGATGTCGACGGTGTATCGCGGCCGCGACATGACGCTGGATCGGGAGGTGGCGATCAAGGTGCTGAGCGCGGCGGTCGCGCGCGACCGCGAACGTTGCGAACTGTTTCTGAACGAAGCCCGGACTGCGGCCACGATCAACCATTTCGCCGTGATTCCGATCTATACCTGCGGAATTTTCGAAGGCAAACCGTTTATTGTCATGCAGTACATGAAAAACAGTTCGCTGGAAGGGCGGATCAGTGCCGACAATCCGCCGCCGGTTCTGGATGCCTGCCGTTGGATGAAGAGCGTGGTGGAAGGGTTGGAATGCGCCCATCGCCATGGCATTATTCATCATGACATCAAACCGGGCAACATCATGTTGGACAATACCGGCGCGGCCAAAATCGGCGATTTCGGGATTGCCCAGGCCATCAATGACACCCGCGCCACCCGGATTTTCGAAATCACGAAAGCCTGGGTCAGTCCGCACTACGTCAGTCCGGAAAAGGCGGTCAGCGGCAAGGAAGACTATCGGGGCGACATCTACAGTCTGGGCGCCAGTTTCTACCATATCTTTACCGGTCAGACGCCGTTCAAACACGACGATATCGAGGAATTGATCAAGATGCGGCTGGTGCAGCCGCCGGCGCCGCCGCATCGGCTGCGGCCGGAAATTCCCCGGCGGCTCTCCCGGCTGCTGCTGGATATGATGATGGTCAATCCGCTGAACCGTCCGGAATACGAAGAAATTATCGCCGAACTGGATTTTATCATTGCCAGACTGGAACGCAATACGCCGTCGGGCGAAGGTACTCTGTCCCGCAGTCTCAAGATCAAATTGTGGATCGTGTTGGCGATCCTGGTCGGCTGGACGGCGGTGGTGCTGGTGGTCTATCATCGGATCAGCACGGCGGGCAAGGATGCGCTCACCGAGTGGCGGACGGTGACGCCGCCGCCCGATGAAATGGTGCTGGCCGTCGGCCGGTTGCTGGGCAAAGGCGATTCCGCCAAAGCCGCCGAGCTGGCCAAAACGATTCTGGAAGACGGCAATGCCGCGCCGCGAGATCGGAAATGTGCCGCCTTGGAGTTGGTGCTGGCCAATTTTCTGAACAACAACCGCTATGCCCCGGACAATTGTAACTATATTATCGGTAAAATGAGTGAAGCAGGGATTAGTCCCATGTCGCCGGCGGTGGCGATTGTCCGCTACCTGGAGCGGCGGGACATTTCCACCCGTGACTTGCGGGAAAAGTTGGGCGATGCTTCCGTGTCCGAGATTTTTGCCGGGAATTTTGCGATTCTGCTCCGGAACCTGTATTGGGAACAGCGCGGGGAAAAGACGGACCGGGATTTGCCGGTAATTTTGCAGACCGTGCGGGACAGCGCGGAAAAAGTGGGCGATCAGGACTGGACCGCGTGTTGGAAAAAGCGGTTGGACTTGTTTGCCGCCGCGATTGATCATCGCCCGGTGGAGGGAAAAAAACTGGAGCCGCTGTTCGAACAATACGGTGCGATGGCGGTGCACGACTGAGGTGCGATGAGACTGAGTCGAAAATACGGAACGTATCTGGCCATTACTTTGGTGGCGGTGAACCTGGCGGCGGGAATTTTTCTGCTCTGGGGCATCGAGCCGTTGCTGAGTCAGCTGGAACTGCGGATGTCGGTAGACTTCAATCCGGCGGCGCGCATCAATCCGGTGATGACGGACAACCGGCCGCTGCTGTGGTTGTTTCTGGCGGCGATGATCCTGCTCAGTCTGTTGCTGGCCGGAGTGCAACTGCTCATGTTTCATCTTCAGGTGTTGCGGCCGTTGCGGAAGACCGTCGAGCAGGCGACGGCGGTGGCCGGCGGTGATTTTACCGCGGATTTGTCCGTGGATGAAAAGCTGCCGGAAGAAATTGTTGCCCTGCGGCGGGCGATCCGGTTTACTCGTGACCGCATGCAGAATTATGTGAACCGCTTGCAGGCCAGTCGGCTTCGGGAACATGAAAATACCCGGCCGCAGGAAAAGAACAGCCAGATCAACAGCGATTTCTTGAGTGGGGTGGGCGGCGAATTGAAAAATCCCCTGTCCTTGGTGAGTGGCGCGGCTCAACTGCTCCAGCAGAATTTGGCCGCGCTGCCGTCCCCGGCGGACGGACATGCGGACTGGCAGCGACAGTGCCAACTGGTATTGCACGGTACGGAAAAGCTGAATGCCATGATCGATAAACTGCTGAGTCTGTCCCATTTGGACCCGGGGCATTATGCGGTGCGGCGAACCGTCATTCATACCGCGGATTTTCTTCAGGCGCTGGACGAGCATTATCGCCAGCCGGCGGAACGGCGGAAGATTGCGTTGACCTGTCATTACTCGCCGGACCAGCCGGATTTGATTCTGTGCGACCGGGATATGTTGCTGAACGGGTTCGGTCTGTTGCTTTCCGGAATTATTCGGACTTCGCCGATTGGGTCGGAAGTAAGTTACGGTTGTATTTCCAGCGGGGCGAAAGTGATTTTCTGGCTGAAGGCCCCGCCGACGGAGAAAATGCATTTGCCGTTGGCGGCGCTGTACCGCAAAAATTTTCTGAATCCGGCTTCGTCACGGGCTGAACAGCTGTCTGGGACGCTGATGTTGAACCTGACGATTGTGCAAGCCAGTCTGGAACTGATCCGGGGGGCCGTATCGGTGCTGGGTCCCGATGACGAGGGGTCGGAATTCATGATTGCTTTCAGTTCCGACGATATTCTGCCGCCGGTCACGGAATCGGCGGGTGTGCATATGGCGTCCAATCTGAGTTCCGCCGCGGCGACGCAGCGTTTCCGTTACCGGGAATTGCTGCATCAGAATCTGAGTTCGGCGCTGGCGCGTAAACTACAGGTGGCCCTGTTCGGCAGCGATGACAGTATCCGCCAATTGCTGGAAGAAGTCTTCCGCCGGGAAAATCACCAGCTGGTTGAATTCGCCGACGAGGAGGAAGGGGTGCAGTTGTTGAGTGGCTCTGCTACCGGATGGGATTTGTTGCTGATCGACTGGGAACCCCAGTTTCGTCCGGTGGTGTTTTTGAAAAAATTACGGGAGCAATTGGGGGAAAAAATGCCGCCGGTGGTGATGATGGTTCCCTGGCTGGATAGCGTGGAGCGCGACCAGTGGATGCGGGTTGGCGTAGCGGAAATCTGGCGGAAACCCCTTGACATTCAACAGCTTAGTACCCAGCTAGGGATGCTGAGCCGGGGCGAAAAATATCCCGGGCATCCGTCGATCCCTTAACGCGTGGGACGGTTCGGAAAAAACGGATTGGTCTTACTTCAAGCCCAGCGCGGCATAATCCATGGGAACGACATGGACGGTATGGCTTTTCTTTTCCGCCGCTTCCCGGGCCGCCTTGGCTTCCGCCGCATAGGCTTTGAAGCTGGTGGTGGAAGTATTGTTGTAATTGTGGGCGGTGCTGGGCGCGGCATTCGGCACGTAGGACCCGACCGGCCCGATATGCACGATATTGCTGGTATGACCGAATTGTTCGTCTCCTTTGGAGTAGGTTTCGTAGAACAATACGCCGTCCAGGCTCATGTAGTCCCGCGGGTAGATTTCGAAGATCGACGTGAAATCGACGTCATACTCATTGGCGTAAGCGTCCCGCACCTGCCGTTCGATATCCAGCCATTGTTCCATGGACAGATACCGGCCGTTGCGGATCCGGCGGGCATCGCAACGCCAGATCGTCCGTTCTTTCAGCACGCCATTCTCGGATTCGGCATCCAAGGTACGGATATAGTGGCGGCCCGAGGCGCTGACATATTCTTTTTCGATCTTAATCATTTTCTTGTCACCATTCCATTGCTTAAGGGTTTCAGTATTTCCCTCTCCCCTCAATACAACTTGCATCGGACGAAAAATGTCTGAAGTCCGATCAGCATATTACTCATTATAAGACATTCGTTGTAAAATAGCAAATTTTTTTTTAGCCGGAGTCCGAAATCTTCCGGTGGAGGGGAAGTTGACGAGCGCCTCAAGATGAGTTTTCGTGGTTTCTCTCCGGATACTCGTTTTGAGACTGCCGTCTCTATCGACGCCAGTCTCAAAACTTGGGTAGCGGGGAAGACCCGGGGCGTTCCTTTGAAACAGCGTCCCCTTCTTTTCTCGCGCCTTAATTTTTAAACAGCAAAACTTTTAGTCTATTTATCTATTTCCCCTTGGCGAGTCGCTGCTGCATTCTCCTCACAATGCCAAACGGTTGATTGAATCGGACTTCCAACAGCAGGTCCTGGTCGCCTACCTTATCAATAAAACTTCGTTGCGGTAGAAATAACGATGGCCGTGCAAATTTTTGTCCGGCCGTTTTTGGGGCTCTGGCGGCGGGTCCGGCCGTTGGTTACGGCAGACAGAGCGGACGGAAGCGGCAGGTGCGACAGCACGGCGCTTCGGTCGGCGAGGGCTGGCCGGGGAAATCATTTTCCAGCGCGGAACCGTCGGCCAACACTTTTTCCTGCATGGCGGCGATGCTGGCGGCAACGGCGGCGCGCATGACGGCATCCGGCCAAGGGGGAGGGGAACTCAATTCGGCTGCTGCTGCCACGGACCAGTAGCGGGAGACGATTGACGCCGGCGGAAAATGAAATTCCGTTTCCGCCCAAGCGCGGTCCAGCGCGGAAGCCAACGGCAGGTCGTCGGGCGCGGCGGTTTCGTCGTCGGACCGGATATGGAGCAGGTTCAGCGAATCGGCGGACTGCCAGACCAGGACGGGGGCCAGCCAGATTTCCGTACCGTCGAGAACAAAACCGGCGGGACGGCGGAAATGGCGGAAGCGGGCGCTGTCGAGGTCGGAGAGTTCGGTGGTCAGCGGATGATGGAGAAAATCCTGAAGATACCGGGTCAAACGCGGTCCGGCATCGGCCAGTACGGCTTCGGGACGGGCGTCGGGGGCGGACAGTTCGACCAGCGAAAGCGCTTTGGGATCGTCCCGGAACCGTTGCTGCCGGAGGTCGTCGAGTCCGCGATGAAAGCGGTAGCTGCAAGTTTGACGGAGCCGGGCGGCGAAGAAGGTCAGGTTGTCTTTGAACTGCGGCCGGCGCAGTCGGAAAACTTCGGCTGCGGCATCGGCCAGAAGTTGCGTCAGCCAGTCATCGACGTGCCGGGCCTGTTTGAGACGGTAGATCAGCCGGAGCCGGTCGGGGGCGTGAGCATCCCAGCCGCCGGCGGCCCCGTAGTAATGGAAAAAGTAAGCGCGGCGGCAGTCCGCGAATCGTTTCCGGCGGAGCAGCGACCACGAAAACGGGGGCAGTCCGCCGGAAACCGAATCCGGATTAAAGGTTGATCCGGAGAGCGTCATAGGCGCGTTGGGTTTTGGCGCGGGCGGCTTCGACGGATTCGGCGCGGGCCAGGATCACCGCCATCCGGCGGTGCCCTTTGACTTCGCCTTTGCCGAACAACCGGATTTGCGTATCGGGTTCGGCCAGTACGTTTTCGAGACCGTCGAACTCCACCTGTTTCGAATTGCCGTCGACCACGACCGCGCGGGACGCGGACGGGCCGTGCTGCCGGATATTCGGGATCGGCAACCCGAGCACGGCGCGGGCGTGCAAGGCAAATTCGGAAAGATCCTGCGAAATCATCGTGACCATGCCGGTATCGTGCGGACGGGGCGAGACTTCGCTGAAGTACACGTCGTCGCCTTTGATGAACAGTTCGACGCCGAAGATGCCGCGTCCGCCGAGGGCGTCGGTGATCTTTTGGGCGATGGTGCGGGCCTGAGAATAGGCGCTTTCGCTCATCGGCTGCGGCTGCCAGGATTCGCGGTAGTCGCCGTCGATCTGGATGTGGCCGACCGGTTCGAGAAACGACGTGCCGCCGGCGTGACGGACGGTCAGCAGGGTGATTTCATAATCGAACTTGATGAAGCCTTCGACGATCACTTTCCCGGCGCCGGCGCGGCCGCCTTCCTGGGCGTAATCCCACGCCTTGCCGATGTCGCTTTCGCTGCGGATGACGCTCTGGCCGTGGCCGGAGGAACTCATGATCGGTTTGACGACGCAGGGAATGCCGATGTCCCGGACCGCTTGGACGAACTCGATTTTATCGGCGGCAAAGCGGTAGGGCGAAGTTTTGAGGCCGAGCGTTTCCGCCGCCAGCCGCCGGATGCCTTCGCGGTTCATGGTCAGAAACGCCGCCTGCGCGGTCGGAATGACGGTGTAGCCTTCTTTTTCCAACTCGATCAGCGTCGGGGTGGCGATGGCCTCGATTTCCGGGACGATGTAATCGGGCTTTTCTTTTTCGATGATTTCCCGCAGCTTGGCGCCGTCGAGCATGGACAACACGTAGGAACGGTGCGCCACCTGCATGGCCGGCGCGTCGGCGTATTTATCCAGCGCCACCACTTCCACGCCATACCGCTGCAACTCGATCACGAATTCCTTGCCCAGTTCGCCGGACCCGCACAGAACCACTTTCACGCCGGTCGGCGACATCGGGGTACCGATCTTTGCCATCTTTCCGAAACTCCTTGGTTTAACCATGATAATTGAAAATATCGCTCAAATGCAAATGCTATTCGGCAAATTCCGGGGGCAGCAGGTAAACCCGGCCCTTTTCCAGCTTGAAGTCCGGATGCGAACCCGGCAACTGCACGCTGACGTTGCGGCCGCCGAACTTCGAGTCCATCGAACTGAACAGCATGGACAGCGAAAACGGCGGATTCAACGTTACCACCCGATAATCGTCGCCGCCCATTTTGGCCATTTTGGCCGCCTGATTGACGGCGTCTTCAAAGTATCCGAGCTGGTCGATTAGACCGAGTTCCAGCGCCTGAACGCCGAGGAAAACCCGGCCGTCGCCGACTTCGGTATGGCGGATTTTATCGGCGGTAAGCTTGCTCCGGCCTTTCGCTACCACGCCGACAAAGTCGCCGTAGACCCGCATGATCAGGTTCTGGACGACTGCTTTTTCTTCCGGCGTGGTCGGGCGGTCGCCGGACAGCATGTCTTTCATTTTGCCCGACTTGTAGACTTCGCCCTGAACGCCGATCTTCTGAAACAGATCGTAGTATTTGAACGCCTGCATGATGACCCCGATGCTGCCGGTGGCGGTCATCCGGTTGGCGACGATGTAATCGCAGCCTACTGCTACGTAATAGCCGCCGCTGGCCGCCAGCGATCCCATCGACGCAATCACCGGAATATGACGTTCCTGCCGGATGCGCATGACCATATGATAAATTTCATCGGAGGCGGTTACTTCTCCCCCCGGCGAATCGATATGGATAATTACCGCTTTGATCGAATCTTCTTTCAGAATGTAGCGCAGCCGGGCCACGATCGACGGCGACGAGGCCAACCGGCTGGACATCAGCCCGCCGTCTTCGCTGCTGGTAATGACCCCGTGGACATTGACCACCGCGATTTTATTGCCGGAATGCGCATTGCCCATGACATAAGCTTCCTGATAGCGCGGCGGTTTGACATCGGCATTGTCCAGATTCAATTCGCCGACGGCTCCCTTCATCGCGGAAACTCCGCTGAGCACCAGAATCAGCACCGCGCCCGTAATCAACAGCATCAGTACGCCGATCCCGATAATCATGGCCCAGAAACATCCGCTGATCACACTCTTTTTTTCCGGCGGCTGAACGGGACGTTGCGCGAAAAAACCGTCCTGATTGCCGGTTCCGGCCGTCGCCGTTGACGACGGTTCTTGATTGACTTCCGACATTATTCAAAACTCCTGTTGGATATTGAGGTTTCCACCCGTGTGTAATGGAAAATTAATATGGCCGTGAAAAACCAAAATACAACGCCGAAACGTTGCCGAACGAGTTTCTGTCGGGTCAAGCGTCGATCGGAGTTATGGTCATTCGGTGGCGAAGTTTTCGGGCGATGGCAGGGGAGAAAACCGCGCATTTGAACTCCGTGGCGCTTGCCGAGGCGGCTGCCAGCCCCAGGGCAAACGCTTCCAGCGGGTCCGTGCCGTCGAGGTATTCGCCGAACATCACTGCCGAAACCGTATCGCCGCAGCCCAGCGGGTTGACGACTTGGACTTTCGGCAACTCCAGCCGGAACAGCTTGGGGCCGTCGCCGAACCAAGCTGCGCCGCCGCCGTCGGTAATCGCCGCATAGCGGTGACGAAACAACTGAAAACTGTGCCGGACGGCGGTCGCCGGATTGGAATCGCCGGTGATTTTGCCCAGTTCTTCGACATTGATCTTCAGCAGGTCGAACGGACATTCCCGCAACAGCGTGGGAATGTCCTTCCAGGAATCCAGCAGAATCGGCAGCCGCCGGGAGTGGGCGGTCCGGACGGCGGTGACATAGAGCGTTTCGTCGATTCCCGGCGGATAGGTGCCGCAGACGGCCAGTCCCCGTGCCGTAGCTAATTCCGCTTCGAGCGCATCGAACAGCGCCTGTTTTTCCGTCAACGCAATCACCCCGGACGGCTCGATCAATTCCGTCATCGCGCCATCGGCCTGACTCAGACAGGTATTGCAGGTCCGGGTGGGGACGGCGGTCGGGATACTGTGGTGGGCAATGTTTTCCGCATCGAGTTCGTCCCGGATCCGTTCGCCGGTCCAACCGCCGAGAAATTGCAGCAGCCGGGCCCGGTAGCCCCAAATACCCGCCGCCCGACAGAAATTGATGCCTTTCCCGGAGGCAAACGCATCCACGCTGACGGCCCGGTTGACTTCGCCGGGCTGCAATTGCGGAAAGACCAGGGTTTTCTGCCACGCCGGATTCAAGCCCAGCGCGATGACCGGAAGCGAAGCGGAATCAGCCGTACCCTTCATGATTTATTATCCTGTGAGTTATGAAGTTGAACCGCCCGGCAGCGCGGATCGAGCGCCGGCCGGCCGAAATAACGCAAATGCGGAAAACGGCGGCAGGCTTCCGGCCGCGCCGGATAGACCGCGCAACTGGAAATTTCACTCTCGCCGCCGCGATGAAAAATACAATTGCCGGCGGTCATCCGCCGGAGCCAGTGCACCCGTCCCAGACTGGACGCAAAATTCCGGACCGGTTCGCCGGTAAATTCCATCAGCCGCCGACAATCCTCGGCGGACAGCAGCACGGTTTTCCGGCAGCAGTCGTGACAGCGCAGACAAACCCATTCGCGATCACGGTTCTCCCGCGCCAGCCGGATGGCGGTCAGTTCGGAATGAAAAAAAATCCGCAACGCTACCGCCAGCAACGCTCCCAGCAGCACGATCGCCAGTACGGTCAGAATGCCGAGCAGCCACATGGCGTCAGATCAGCCGCTGCAACAAATTGCGGACGTCGTCGTCGCTCATCGGCCGGGGATTGCACTTCATACTGCCGCTCCGGCAGTTGGTCACGATAAAATCGAAATGTTCCGGTCGCAGTCCCGCCGCTTGGAAGTTTTCGGGAATCTGCAACTTCCGGCCGAGGTCGGCCACCCGGTCGATCAGCGCGGCTGCGTCGCGCAGCCCCAGCCGGTGCGCCAGATAGTGCAGACGGTCTTCCGCCAGCGGCTGGTTCCAGCGCAGCACATAGGGCAGCAGAATCGCACACGCCCGGCCGTGCGGAACGTGCAGCAGACTGCCGATCGGATGGGCCAGTCCGTGGACCGCGCCGAGTCCGGAATGCGAAAACGCCATGGCCGTGAGCATGCTGCCTTCCGCCATGTCGATTCGGGCCGGAAGGTAACTGCCGTTATGATACGCATTTTCCAGACTGCCGACGATCAGCATGATCGCTTTTTCCGCCAGCGCCATCGATGCGTTCGAGGCATTCAGCGAGAGATACGATTCGAGGGCCTGGGTAAGGGCGTCGAGTCCGCTGGCTGCGGTCACTTCCGGCGGCGTCGAAAGCGTCAACTCGGGATCGACCAGTGCCAGGTCGGGGATGAGATATTTATGCCGCAGCGATTTTTTGACCTGCGTCCGTTCGTCGACGAACACGGCGTTGGGCGTGAGCTCGGCTCCGGTCCCGGCGGTGGTGGGCAGCGCGGCAAAGAACAAGCCTTTTTGCGCAATATGGCGTTTGCCGTCGAAATACGCTTCCACCCGGTCGTCGGCGGGAATCAGACAGGCGGCGGCTTTCGCCGCATCGATAATGCTGCCGCCGCCGACCGCAACCACTGCCCGGACGCCGTGATGCCGTCCGGCGTCGATCAGCCGGTTGACTTCGCTCAGCGGCGGTTCGGACGCGATGCCGCAGATGGACGTCAGTTCGTGGCCGGCCAGCAGCGTTTCCAGTTGAGACAACAACCCGGAGGCCGCCGCGCTCTTGCCGGTGACCAGCATGATTCGGTCGAAAGATGCCAACCGGGAAGGCAGTTGCGCCAGCGTGCCGGTGCCGAAAAGGATTTCCGCCGGATAAGTGAGCGAATAATTTCTAATCATGATCGGGTTCCTCGGATTGGAGTGAAGATTGCGTTAATTTTTCGATGGCGTCGCGGGCGGCGAGACTTTCCGCCGTTTTGCGTTTACCGGCTTCGCCGTTGCCGAGCGTCTGGCCGTTGATGCAGACGGCCACCCGGTAATGCGGATCGTGATCGGGACCGGAAACGTCGATCAGTTGATATTCCGGCGCTTTATTCCAGCGGCGCTGGGTCAATTCCTGCAACGCACCTTTGGGATTCTGGTTGTTGACCAGGGCTTCCGGGTCGGGAAAATACTGTTCGAACCACGGCAAGATCAGCTTGGTGGCTCGGGCCACGCCGGCATCGAGATAAATGGCGCCGGTGAGCGCTTCGAACACGTCGCAGAGTGCCGCTTCCCGTTGCGCGCCGCCGGATTCGAGTTCGCCGCGACCCATCCGGAGAAAACGGTCCAACTGAAATTGGCGGGCCATGCCGGCCAGGGCTTCCTGCTGGACCAGCGCCGCCCGCATCTTGGTTAGCATGCCTTCCGGCGAGTCGGGATAGCGGCGGTAAAGATATTCGGAAAGAATGATTTCCAGCACGGCGTCGCCGAGAAATTCCAGCCGCTGATTGTCGTAGTCCAGACTTTTTTCGGCCGAATAGGAGCGATGCGTCATGGCCTCCCGCAACAGGTCCGGACAGGCAAAATCATACTGGATCAGATGCTTGAGTTGAAGCAGATCGTCCATAAATCAATATCGGCGTTGCCGGACGCCGCGCTCTCCCTTCCTGCGTTTATTCCCGGCGGTGATTCCATTCCGAAGTTGCATATTTGGTGGCCGCCATTGCCGTTGCGGCCGTCAGTAATGTAGTATCGGGAATGAAATTTTTAAAGTCGAGATGGAACTCGGACCCGAAAACTTTGATCAGCAGTTCGATCAGCCGGAGTCGGTCGCCGCGGGCGGCCTGAAGGCTGATGCTGCCCTGATGAAGAATGCCGTCCCGGGTGCGGCGCTGGGCCGCGCCGGCGTATTTGTGACCGTCGCCGAGCACGTCGTAACGGGTGGGCGTGGTGAAACACTGCATGGTGGCGCGGTCGACGGATGCGGCAACATGGTCTGGCGCGAGTTCGCCGTGAATGCCGAGCTCGGCCAGCGCCCGCAGAATGGCCCGGTGAAAAACATGATAGCTTTCCATCCGGTCGAGCCGGCAGATCGGATGCGCCGCCGGCAACACTACAGTATAGGTCAGATCGACGTCGTGAAACACTACGCCGCCGCCGGTGGGACGGCGCACGATGGTATAACCCTGCGGCGGCGCGGCGGTATAATTCTGCACGTAGCCGATGCTGACTGCCGGCCGGTCCCAACCGTAAATCCGGACCATTGGCAATCCCGCCAGATAGTGCGGCTCGACCAGCAACAATTCGTCGATTGCCATATTCAGAAACGGCGACCGGTCTTCGTCCCGCCACAACCACCACGATTCCATGACTTCACCCCTGAGAAAAAAACGAGGCCGCACCCGACGGGTGCGGCTTCTTGCTAAACGTCAGCCGGAGCCGACCCGGAACTATTTCTGTTTGAGCAGCGTTTCCACTACCAGATCGCCGACCTGCGTGGTCGAATAGCCCATTTTGCCGGCGGCCATCGACTTGAGTTTTTTGCCGGTGACGAAGGCAATGGCTTTTTCAATGGCGGCGGCGGCTTTCTTTTCGCCGAGGAAGTCGAGCATCATGGCGCCGGCGCCGATGGCGGCCAGCGGATTGATGACGTTTTTACCGGTATATTTCGGCGCGGAGCCGCCGATCGGTTCGAACATGCTGACGCCTTCCGGATTGATATTGCCGCCGGCGGCGATGCCCATGCCGCCCTGCGTCATGGCGCCGAGGTCGGTGATGATGTCGCCGAACATATTGCTGGTGACGATCACGTCGAACCATTCCGGATTCTTGACCATCCACATGCAGGTGGCGTCGACGTGGCAGTAGGCGAGTTTGACCTGCGGATATTCCGCGCCGATTTCATGGAACGCGCGATCCCACAAATCGAACACGTAAGTCAGGACGTTGGTTTTGCCGCAGAGGGTCAACTGGGCGACTTTGCCGGCTTTGACGTCTTCCGGGCTCAGACCTTTCCACGGATGGGCCTTGCTGTGGCGCTTGATGGCGAACTCGAACGCATAGCGGAGGCAGCGTTCGACCTGGGCGCGGGAATAGATCATTTCCTGGCAGGCGACTTCATGCGGCGTGCCTTTCATCGAAACGCCGCCGATGCCGCTGTAGACGTCGCCGGTATTTTCGCGGACCACCACATAGTCGATCTGGTCGGGACCTTTGTCCTTGAGCGGGGTTTCGACGCCCGGATAGAGCTTGACCGGACGCAGATTGATGTACTGGTCGAGGTCGAAGCGCAATTTGAGCAGAATGCCTTTTTCCAGAATGCCGGGTTTGACTTCCGGGCAACCGATGGCGCCGAGGTAAATGGCGTCGTATTTTTCCAGGGTGGCTTTGGCGTCGGCCGGGAGCGTTTCCCCGGTCTTGAGGTAGTTGGCGCCGCCCCAGTTGAAGTTTTTCGCAGTGATGCCGAAGCCGAATTGCTTGGCTGCGGCTTTCACGACTTTCAGGCCTTCGCCGATCACTTCCGGTCCGGTTCCGTCGCCGGCGATGACGGCTATCTTGTAATTCTTGTTTGCTTTTGCCATGATGTTATTCCTCTTGTTGGCGTATAATGGTTAAGGTAAAACTTGTTGTCGGTTCCATGAGAGAAGATAACTGCGGCGACCATGACGGCGGGGCGCCGGGTGTTCTTACGGTTGCCTCACTTTTGCTGGGCTTCTTTTTCCAAGTCTGCGTTATGCTGGTCGAAACGCTTGATGGTTTTTTTGACCGGTTTCCAGTTGCGGATGCCGCCGCCGCCGGTTCCCGGGGCGCGGTTGCTACCCTGGCCGGATCCGCCGTAAGCCGCTTCGTTGGGGCCGACGCCCGGAGGCAGCGGTTTTTTGTCGCCGGCAGCGGCCGACTTGGCGCTGGTGGCGGCGGGCGGCGCGGCTTTGGGGGCGACCGGCGCGGCATCGTCTTCCGTACCGACGGCTTTTTCCGGCGGCACGGCGACAAAAACGGAAATTTTCGGATTATTCGGTTGCGGTTCGGGCTGAACGCTGGACGGCAACTGGCTGTCGTCGACCGGTTCTGCGGCAGCGGTTTCCGTGGTCTGCGCTTCGGCAGGTTGCGCTTCGGCGGCAGCAGGAGCGGGGGCCGGTTTTTTGTCCGGTTTATTGGCGCTGATGATTGCGGTATCGGGTGCTTCGGAGGTGTCTTGCGCGGGAGTTTGGGCTTCGGCGGGGGCAGGGGTTGCCGGGGCGGCCGCTTCCGGCGGTTTGGAACCGTCGGCCGGAACCGTGGTCCGGAGATAAACATGATATCCGATCAGTCCGATGACTGCCGCAATGACCAATACTGCCAATCCTCTCATATCTCATTCATCCTGATGTTATCGAGTCAGTTTTTTTCGAAGTCTGTTAATTTTACTGCCGGACGCGGTCTTTTTCAATGGAACAATCGACAAAATTCGTGGCGAAATCGGCGTCGGGGTAAAGCCTCACTTTTTTCGGCGGTTCAAAAAAAGAAAAAAATCGCGCAGCGAAACCATCCGCCACCGTGGCGCGGGCCGGGGCGAGAGTTTTGCGAAAAGAGTGAGGCCTTAGACGAGTGTCAAAACGAGTCTCCGCGGAGAAACCCCGTAAACGTTGAAAAAATTTCAACGTTTCTCGCCGAACCATTTTTTCTGACTTTCAAACTTTTAAGGGCTTGACAAATATTACTCGATAGTGTAAAATTACACAATTGAATAAATTTACGCATTCGATTAAAATTGCTAAAATCATCAACAGTTAAGGAAGCGCCGATGGCCACCTATTCAACCTCGCAAGCAACCAGAACCGCTTTCATCATGGCGGCGGGCGAACTGTTTGCCGAACGCGGTCTCGATGCCGTCAGCATTCGGGATATTGCCGCCCGGGCGCAACAGAATATCGGCAACATCCATTATCATTTTGGCGGCAAGCAGGGGTTGTTGAAGGCCGTAATCGACTATGCGCTGGAACCGAGCTACAAAGACTTGTTCCGCCAATATCTTGTCGATCACGAAGCGTTGTTTCATGACCGGCCGGGGCGGGCGCAGTTGGTCGCGGGATTGATCGAACTCCATTTTAAGATCGTGTTTGCCGAACAGCGTCCGCTGTGGTGCGGAGTGTTGATTTCCCAGTTGCTCGACCGGAAACTGCCCATTGACGAAGATATTTTCACGACCGGGGTACGGCCGTTTATCGACGCCTTTCTGACTTTGTATCAGCGGGTGTCCGGCGATCGCAATCGCGACAATGCCATCGCCTGGCTGCTGACCATCGCGGCGCCGACGCAATTGCTGATCTCCGACATGTTCGGCGGGAAACAAATTCGTCATGAGTATAAGCTCGATGAAGATATGATTTGGAAAAAACTGCTGCCGATGACGGTTCGCAGTGCGTTAGCCAATGTCAATCTGGAGGAAGAAACTGCCACCGCATTAACGACACTTTCATAAACTATAACCATTTTTCAAATTGAGGACCTCGTTAACGTTAGAGGAATTGCAAGTGGTAAACCATGAATAACGATGAAGTGAATATGATCGTGAATCCAAAGCATCCGGTTCAGAACTGGAGCGACTGGCTGAAACAGAGTATGTTCACCGTTGCCGTAGTTCTGCTCATTCCTTTTCTGGGTAATTTTCTGCTCGATCTGTTGGGCCATCTCATTGATTTGCTGGGATACGCCCGCTGAATGAAGGATAAAAAATGATCTCGCAATTTCGGTTACCGTCCCATCGGCATCTGCGCGCGATCGGTTGCCGCAGACACGAATTCAAAACGGCTAAAAATCTGCCGCAGCTCAAGGAAATCAATCGTCGCTATGAAGCTTTGTCGCAGGAATACCACGCGGCGGTCAAACAACAGAAAAAACTTCAGATCGAAAACGGTGACCAGACCCAACTCGTCGACCGGCTGGAAAATGAAGTTGCCCGGCTTTCCATCCTTAACTGGCAACTGGAAAACCGCGTTCGCATCCTGCGGGCAAACACCGCACGGTGCCAACGTCTGATGGTTACTATTCTCGGGGGGGCGCTGGTCATGCTGCCGCTGGTCCTGGCGCTGATGTGGGTTCTTGCCATCCTCAGTTATCCCGCCCCCTGGGTTCGTACGTTGACCGTTACCGCCAGTGTGGTTCTTCTCTTTCCGGCCGGCATCTGGGCTATCGGCAAAGCCATCAACTTCCGGCGGCGGACGATGTTTCCCCGGAAATAAGGCAGCAACGCAGTGCGGGGATATCCCTTGCGAACATCGTTAGGTTCAGCCGAGTCCAAGGGCAGTTTCCCCCCCCCGATATTCTGCCGGAATCAGTTCAGGCCCAGCACATCCTGCATACTGTAGCATCCGGGCTTGGCCGCCGCCAGAAAACGCACGGCGCGCAACGCGCCTTTGGCAAACGTATCGCGACTGGAAGCTTTATGCGACAGTTCCACGCGTTCGCCGCCGGTGGCGAAAATCACGGTGTGATCGCCGACCACATCGCCGCCGCGCAACGCATGCATTCCGATCTGCCGTTTCGGACGTGCCCCGACCAACCCCTGGCGGCCATGTGTCACGTCGTCGTCATAAGACATTCCGGTGGCGGCGCAAATTTTTTCCGCCAGCGTCACGGCGGTGCCGCTTGGCGCGTCTTTCTTCTGGTTGTGGTGCATTTCCACAATTTCGATGTCGTAATCTTCGCCGAGAATCTTTGCCACTTTCCCTACCAGGTTGAACAGCAGATTGACGCCGACGCTCATATTGGAGGCTACCACCAGCCGTCCGCCCTGTTCGCCCAGCGTGTGCAACCGGTCCCGGTCGTCGGCGTTCAGTGCGGTGGTGCCGAGCACCACGGCGCAATGATGTTTGACCGCGAGTTCGGCATCTCGAAGCACGGTTCCGGTACTGAAATCGATGATCGCATCGGCTTGTTCGAGCAACGGTTCCAGCTCGGCGGTAATGGTTACGCCGGCTTCCCGGGCGCCGGCATTCAGTCCGGCGTCTTTGCCCAGATCGGGGGATTTTTCCCATTCTACGGCTCCGGCCAATTGTAAATCGGCGGCCTCCAGAATATTGGCGATCAGCCGTTTGCCCATGCGTCCGGCGGCGCCGACAATGACAATTCTAATCATTTTTCAAACTCCTGTCCGTCAAAGGTTTTCAAGACGCCAGTCTCAAATCACGGGTAGCGGGGAAGACACGGGACGCTTTTGAAGAAGCGCGCCCATTTCTTCCCCGCACCCCAATTTTGACCCCGCAAAACTTTTATTCTATTTATCTCTTTTCTACGCAAAGAGATAAATATATTAAAAAGTTTGAAAGTCAGGAAATGGGGTCCGGGGAGAAACCTTGAAAAATTTCCAAATTTTTCGGGGTTTCTCCCCGGAAGCTCGTTTTGAGACTATCTTCGTTTTCAAGTCAAAAAGTGAATATACTACGGAGATTTCCCGGTTTCAACGCCTCCGGACGTCATTTTGCGATTGAAAAAAACGGATTTGCCGCTACAGTGTTAAGAGGCAATGCTCACTGCAAGCGTGTCATTCACCATACGAACGGAATAATCAATCCATGTATGAAGTAGAGATAACCCGGGACTTTTCCGCCGCACACAATCTGCGCGGATATCAGGGCAACTGTTCGCACCTGCACGGCCACAACTGGACGGTACAGGCCGTCGTTCGCGCCCGCGAACTCGACGCCATCGGCATTGCCGTGGATTTTCGAAAATTAAAAAATGAACTCAACTCGATTCTGGAAACGTTCGACCATACCAATATTTCCGAACTGGAATGTTTTCGTCAGACCAATCCGACCAGCGAAAACCTCGCCCGGATCATCTATCAGCGGCTGACGGAACGAATCAATGACGAACGCGTCCAGGTCGCCCGGGTCAAAGTCTGCGAATCCGCCGGGTCCGGAGCGACTTATTTCGAGGAGGAATAGCCAGAATGACGGACGGAGCGACGCTCTGCGTCGTGGAAACGTTCCTCAGTATTCAGGGGGAATCGACTCACGCCGGCAGGTTGTGTTTTTTTATCCGCCTGGCCGGCTGCAACCTGCGGTGCCGTTATTGCGACACCCGTTATGCCTGGAATCCGGCCGACGGGCAGGATCGGACCGTGGACACGCTGACGGACCTGGCCGTCCAGGCCGGAGTCGGGCTGACGGAGATCACCGGCGGCGAACCGCTGTTTCAGGAAGCAACGCCGGAATTATGCCGTCGATTGCTCGCCGCCGGACAGCAGGTGATGCTGGAAACCAATGGGGCGTATCCCATCGATCCGGTGCCGGAAGCAGTGATGAAGATTCTGGACTGCAAAACGCCGTCCAGCGGCGAAGCAAAACGGATGTGCCTGGCCAACTATGAGCGGCTGCAGCCGCACGACGAGATCAAGTTCGTGATTGCGGACCGGCCGGACTATGACTATGCGACGGAGATCATCCGGCGTTACCGGCTGCCGGAAAAAACGGCGAATCTGCTGTTCTCTCCGGCGTGGGGCGAGATGACGCCGCGCCGGCTGGCGGAATGGATGATTGCCGACCGCGTTCCGGCCCGCATGCAGTTGCAAATGCACAAATATATCTGGGAACCCAATGCCCGGGGAGTATAAAGAATGAATGAAAAAGAAGTTCGGCCCAAAGCGGTCGTGCTGTTGAGCGGCGGCTTGGATTCCGCCACTTGCCTGGCGATCGCCAAATCGCGCGGCTTTGCCTGCTATGCGTTGAGTTTCGACTACGGACAGCGCCACGAGATCGAACTGCAATGCGCCCGAAAAATCGCGGCGCAAGCCGGAGTCGAACAGCATGTCGTGATTAAAATCGACTTGCGGCAATGGGGCGGGTCGGCGCTGACGTCCGATCGGATTGCCGTGCCCGAAGCCGGGAGTACCGAGGGAATTCCGGTCACCTACGTGCCGGCGCGCAACACCATTTTTCTGTCGTTTGCCACCGGCTGGGCGGAAGTGATCGGGGCGCGACATCTGTTCATCGGCGTCAATTCGCTCGACTATTCCGGCTATCCGGACTGCCGTCCGGAATTCATTGCGGCGTTTGCCGAATGCGCCCGCCTCGGAACCAAGGCCGCCGACGAAGGCTGGAAATTCGTCATCGACGCGCCGCTGCAATATTTAAAGAAGGCGGAAATCATCCAGCTCGGCGTCCAGCTGGGCATCGACTACTCGCTGACCCACAGTTGTTACAATCCGACGCCGGAAGGACTGGCTTGCGGCCATTGCGACAGCTGTAATCTGCGGCATCACGGATTCGTGGAGGCCGGCGTTCCCGATCCCACCCGCTATGCCAACTGAAGTATAAAATCGTCAAATCATCATACGTCATTATAAGGTTAGGATCAAAATCATAATGTCCATGGATAAACGTTCGATTGAAAAAGCGGTCAATGACCTGCTCGTCAAACTGAGTCTCGAAGAAAAAATCTCCCTCTGCCATGCCGCCACCAAATTCACCGTGGCCGCCGTGCCGCGAGTCGGCATTCCGTCCCTGTCGCTGTCCGACGGTCCGCACGGGGTGCGCCAGGAAATCGCCGCCGACAGCTGGGACCCGCTCGATTGCGATACCGACTTCGCCACCTATCAGCCCACCGGTACGGCGTTGGCCGCCACTTGGAACCGCGACTGCGCCCGCCGCTTCGGCGAAGTGCTCGGCGCGGAGGCCCGCGAACGCGGCAAGGATATTATTCTCGGACCCGGCATCAACGTCATCCGGACCCCGCTGTGCGGCCGCAATTTCGAATATTATTCGGAAGACCCCTGCCTGATTGCGGAAATGGTGGTCCCGGCGATTGAAGGCATTCAGTCGCAGGATACGGCAGCCTGCGTCAAGCATTACGCCCTGAACAATCAGGAACTCAACCGCGGCCGGGTCAACGTGGTGGCCGATGAACGTACATTGCGGGAAATCTATCTGCCCGGATTCGAAGCTGCCGTCAAACAGGGCAAAACGCTTTCGCTCATGGGCTCCTACAATCAGTTTCGGGGGCAGCACTGCTGCCATAACGATTACTTGCTGAATACCGTGCTCAAGGGTGAATGGAATTTCGACGGCGTGGTGATCTCCGACTGGTCCGGCGCGCACAACACTCCGGAATCCGCCGGTTGCGGCCTCGACCTCGAAATGGGGACCGAAAAACCGTATCCGCAATATTTTCTGGCCGACGCTTTCCGCGATGCCGTAAAAAACGGCGAAATCGCCCAAGAAGTGCTCGACGACAAAGTTCGCCGCATCCTGCGGTTGATGTTCAAAATCGGCAAGTTCGACGCCAAGCGTCAACCCGGGTCCCGCAATACGCCGGATCATCAGAAAGCCGCGCTCGCTACGGCCGAAGAAGCCATCGTTCTGCTGAAGAACAACGGCAAAATTCTGCCGCTCGAACGTCAGAAGCTCCGAACCCTGCTGGTCGTCGGTGACAACGCCGTCCGCAAGCATCACGCCGGCGGTAACAGTTCCGCCGTCAAAGCGCTCTATGAAGTCACCCCGCTGGAAGGTATCCGGAAACTGCTCGGCGACCAGGTTGCCGTCCAATTCATCCCCGGCTATCCGGACACCGGCGACGCCGGCATTCCCGTGCCGACGGAACTGCTGGCTCCGGCCGAAAGCGGCGCCGGGTCCCGCGGCTGGACTGCCTGTTTTTATGCCAATCGCGATTTTACCGGCAAACCGGCGGCGGTGAAAACGCTGGCCGATGCCGCTTTCGATTTTACCGCCGAACTGCCGGCCGGTCTTGATCCGAAAAACTTCACCTGCCGCCTCTCCGCGGTCCTGACGCCGGTCAAAAACGAAACCTGGACGCTGGTGCTGTCCGACTGCCATCACGTCGGTTTGACGATCGACGGCAACTGGACCATCGTTCGCTGGGAAACCGAAGGGGTTCCCACGCAGACGGCGGAAGTAACGCTGACCGCAGGAAAGACGTATCGGCTGAGTCTGGAAATCCGGCCTCATCTGCACCGCGCCGCCGCGCCGTGCCGGTTGAAAGTCATTACGCCGGACACCCCGGTAGTCAATACCGGCCGCGACGAATTGCTGGAAGCCGCCAAACACGCCGATGCCGTGCTGTTTTTCGGCGGGCTCAACCACCTTTACGACGTCGAAGGCTCCGACCGCAAGGATATGAAACTGCACGACGGTCAGAACGAACTGATTTCGCAACTGGCCGCCGTCAATCCCCATCTGGTCGTCACCCTGGTTTCCGGTTCTCCGGTGGAAATGCCGTGGATTGAACAAGTCCCGGCCGTGGTGGAGATGTGGTATGCCGGAATGGAAGCCGGCACCGCCATCGCCAAAATTCTGTTCGGCGACGTCAATCCGTCCGGCAAACTGCCGTTCACGTTCCCCAAACAACTTTCCGACAGTCCGGCGCACCGGCTTGACGACTATGCCGCCGACGTCGAATATTACCGCGAAGGCGTGTTCGTGGGCTACCGCTGGTTCGACGCCCAAAAAATCGAACCGCTGTTCCCGTTCGGCCATGGCCTTTCCTATACTGAATTCCAGTATACCGATTTGTCCATTACCATGCTTGACGCAGACGAAAACAACGCGGTGGCCAAGGCGGCAGTCACTCTGGCCAACATCGGTTCGCATGCCGGGATGGAAGTCATCCAGCTTTATCTCGGCGACGACCGCTGTTCGGTGCCGCGTCCGCCGAAAGAATTGAAAGGGTTCGCCAAGGTTTATCTGGAACCCGGCGAGGAAAAAACGATCGACTTCTTCATCTCCGAACGCGACCTGTCGTTTTTCCATCCGACGCTCCGGGAATGGACGCTGGAAGAAGGCGATTTTACGGTCCAGATCGGATCGTCGTCGCGCGATATCCGGTTGAAAGGCAAGTTCTCGCTCGAATAAAGTTTCCCCGGTTCCAGCGGTCCGCAGAGGTGCGGCGGGAACATAAATTTTGCCCGATTGTATTTCCGACGGCAAGGGAACATATTGAAAGAAGCAATTTTTATGGAGTCTGGCAATGAGAAAAATTTTAAGTTGGGGATGGCTCGCCGGCATGGCGGTCATGCTGACCGGATGCGCGATGTTCAGCGGCAATGGGCCGGAACACGCCATGAAACAGATGACGAACGCCTGTCTGCAATACGCTCAAGATCATGGCAGAATGCCGCCGGAACGTCCCGCCGATTTGAAACCGGACTACTTGCCGGCGGACTTTGACGCCGTCCACTATAAAATCACGCTGTCGGAACCGTTGCAGTTTCAACGGCCCGGCGACGTGATTCTGGTCTGCAATACCCAGTCGCCGTCCGAAGGACGCCGGATTGTGGGTTACGTCGATGGCCAGGTGGAAACCATTCGTGAATACAGCGCGTTGAAACCCATGGCGGCCCTGACGTTAGGTTGTATCATCTATGCCGGCCGGTACAAAAAACTGCCGGCTCGGCTGGAAGATTTGAAGCTGGCCGGCTGTATTGCTCCGCATTTCAATCTGACGCCCTATGAATTGTTGTTGCACGGCTCGCTGAATACCCTGAAAGACCCGGCCAATACGATGTTGCTGCGGGAACGGTTGGCGAGCGAAGACCACCGCCGGGTGGTGGCGTTCGCCGACGGCCATCTGGAATTGGCTCGGGAATAGCCTTCGCGCCGAGGTAACAATCGTCTCGAATGATGGAGGGCGGGGAAAAACCTTGAAAAATTGGCAATTCCCCGGGGTTTTTCTCCGGAAACTTGTTTTGCGATTTTCCCCTCTTGCCAAATTGCCGAACCGGATGTATTTTATAGACTTTAATGTAACCATTGCGATTGCAATGCGACTAGTTACATGGTCATCTTGATCGGGAGGGGCTTCCGGTCGAGGTGAAAGTTCATGAATTTGATTGAAATGGCCGTTTAAAAACGGTCGAAGGAGTTATAGATGAAAAAAATCATCGGCTTGCTTGCAATGTTTGCGTCGTGCGCCGTATGGGCGGGAACCGTAGTGAATGTCGGCGGTCTGGTCAACGTTGCAACCGGCCATGGCGGCACGTATGTCGGCGTCGGCGGGATCGGCGTGGGTTGTGGTCGCGGCGGTACGATCGTCAATGTGGGCGGCGGACTGCTGGGTGGCGTCGGGTGCTATCCGGGACCGGGACCTTGTTGCCCGGTTTATCCGTATCGTCCGCATTTTATTCCGCCGCCGCCGCCGGTCGTGTATGCTCCGGCTCCGGTCGTGTATGCTCCGGCTCCGGTTGTGTACGCGGCTCCGGCTCCGGTCGTGGTTCCGGCAGTAGTGGCGGCTCCGGCCACAACGGTGCAGACGACTACCGTTTCCACCGTTGTCTGGTAGGTTTTACGTAAAGACGATAATGAAAGAACGACAGGAAGGTTTCCTGTCGTTCTTTTTTTTGTGCAATACGTCTGCCATGAATGCTCCGGAGCGGTAAAGAACTCAACTTGACCATGGGCCGGAAAACTCGCACTTCGATTTCGGGGCTGACGGCAAGGCGCATACCTTCCGGCAGGGACGCGCCGGCGGCACCAATAGCATTCCCGAGCACCGAGCCCAGGGAAAGGTTATTTTTATATAGCTTCTAAGTTCAGTTCCTGGCGCCCTTCGTGCGCCCCGCGACGGGGACGCCCCGTTGCGGATTACCGGGGCATTCTCCGCTTCGCGTCGGCCCCGGCCCCAACTCGGACCCGGCCCGCGAAGCCCGCGACGGCAGATTTCCCGGGGCGGAGGTCGCCACGGGCCCCGACGGAACATGGCGATGTTCGCCGGAGCCAACCGGACGGTTCCGGTTGGCCCTTTGCCATCCTCTTTCCCAACCCTAAAACATGTACTTAAGCGGTCCTGCTTATTTTATCGTCCCTTGCGTCACCATATTTTGAGCTTAATCTGCCACTTCTAGGGTCAGGTGATTTTGGCGGCAACGCTTATACAAAAAAACTGCGGCGTCAACCGAGAACATTCTCCGTTGCGCCGCAGTCGCAAAAAAAACAGTCAGTCAGCCGACCAATTCTAGTCGGCAATCACGGCAATCTTGATGCCGGTCATCGCCACGTTGGTTTCCAGCGCATCCTGAATCTTGGAGAGCGGGAACTTGTGGGTGATCAGTTTTTCAATCGGCAACTTGATGCCGGCCGCGCGTTTCAGGAAGTCGAACGTGATCGGATAGTCCTGCGGCGTGTAAACCCAGGAGCCGACCACGGTGATTTCCTTGTTGCAGAGGTCGTAGTGATGGTTGATCGTGCCGTCGCCGCCATCCATGAAGAAGCCGACTTCGCAGAAACCGCCGCCGCGCCGGACCATCTTCCAGGCGTTGGAACCGGCCTTGGCCGAACCGGTGCACTGGAACAGGAATTCGGCGCCCAGACCGGCGGTAACCGCCTTGATTTCTTTCAGCATGGCGTCGAACGTCTTGTATTTCATGAAATTGAAGGTATGGGAAGCGCCCATCTTCTGCGCCAGTTTCAGCCGGCTGTCGTTGCCGTCTACGGCAATGATGTTTTCAATGCCAAGGGTCCGGAGGACGGCCATCATCATCAGGCCGATCGGGCCGGCGCCCTGGACCAGGACCGTTGTATTGAAACGGAGCAGACCGGTGGTCTTGGCGCGTTCGACCGCATGCACCGCTACGGCGGCGGGTTCGATCAGCATCCGTTGGTCGAGCGTCATCCCGGTAACGTTGAAGAACGTGGAATTCGGTCGGATCACCAGATATTCGGCAAAATAGCCGTTGAGATGAATCTTGTCATCGGGGAACAGACCATAGATGCCGGAATGTTCGCAGAGGTTGGTCCGGGCGGGGGTATTCTGACACGCGTTGCAATGGCCGCAGGGAATGATGCAGGTGACGATCTTATCGCCCAATTTCACCGCTTTTCCGGTGCTGTCGACCTTGATATTCTTGCCCATTTTGACGATTTCGCCCGAGCCTTCATGGCCGAGCACCACCGGGCAGAGGCCGAACGGGTCGCGTTTGAATTCATGACCGTCGGTACCGCAAACGCCGCAGCCTTCCACCTTGATCAGCATTTCGTCGTCGCCGATGGCCGGAATGGCAAATTCCTTGATTTCGAATTTACCGGGCTTAACCAACACCGCCGCTCTTGCTTTCTTAACCATTTTTACTACCTTGTGTTAAAGTTAATGCGCAATTTACTGCGCGGAAATGTGCATACTTTGTTAAAATATTCAATATTTTGTCATAATTCAATCATTATTCCACACAAATCACAATGGAAAGGCTTCCTGCCGACAGTAAGATATAGTCTGCCGGCGGGTAATTTCTGATAACCCTCAATATGGGAGAACGAAAGTGCATTTCAAATTATTGGGATTTCTGATGCTGGCGATGGTCCTTTTCCTGCCTTCCCGGGCTGCGGAAAATGTCGACGACACCGTCGTCACGGGATTGCCGTATCTCACCGGCAGTACCAATGTCAAACAACAACTCGATCTCCGCGTCCCGGCCCACGGCAACAACCTGCCGGTCCTCGTCATGATTCATGGCGGCGCCTGGGCCATCGGCGACAAAGCCAACGGAAATTGCGAAGTCAACAGCCTCAAAGCCCGCTATTCCACCAGTCACGGCATGATCTACGTCACCGTCAACTACCGGCTCTCGCCCGCTGTCCGGCACCCTGAACACGTCCGTGACGTGGCCGCCGCCATCCGCTACGTGCGCGAACACATTGCGGAATACGGCGGCAATCCCGACCGCATCTACCTGATGGGACACTCGGCGGGTGCTCATCTGGCGGCGCTGGTTTCGCTCGACCGCCGGTACCTGACCGTCAACGGCACGCCGCCGACCTGGCTGCGCGGCGTAATCCTGCTCGACGGCGCCGGCTACCAGATTCCGGAAGAATACGCCCAGCTGCAACAGACGAAATCCGCCCTGCTGCTGCGCTGGTACCGCAACGCCTTTACCGACCAGCCGGATGTCCAGCGCGACGCCTCGCCGACGCTGCACGTCACGCCCGGCTATCTGCCGCCGTTTCTGATCTTTTACACCGCCCGGGCCGGCGCCCCGGAACAGAGCCGGAAACTGGCCGCCGCCATTGTCAAACAACATGGCCATGCCGAAGCAACCCTGGCCGTCGGGAAAAACCATATGACGCTGAATCGCGACCTCGGCGGTAACACTGATCCGACCACTGCCGCCATCGACAACTTCATCCGGCAGCATCCGTAAAATCGTTCACGCAGGGCCGATAAATAAAAGTTTTGCAGAAACGAACTGGAGACAGAAAGCCCGGGGTGCTGGGGAAAGCACCTCGGGTATTGTACGCTCGGAGAACGACGGCGCTTACAGCGTAATCGTCTGAATTTCGTTGAGCTGCCAACCCTGATGTCCGGTAATCCCAGCCAGTACGATCAGCCGGTCGCCGCGCCGGGCCATCTTCGCCGTCAGCAACCGCTGTTCCACCTGTTGATAGGAGGCATGGGGATCGCTGGTTTCCGCCTCGATGCTTTTGCCTTCCAGCAGCATCGGATAGACGTTGTGAAACGCCGCCATCCGGTGATAAATCCGTTCGTTGTAGGTGGCCGCGTAAACCGGGCAGAGCGGACGGCATTTGGCCAGCATCCGGGCCGTTTCCCCGCTGGTTGTCAGGACCACAATCGCCACGGCATTCAACTCGTGCGACAGAAACGACGCGGAAAGGCACATCGCCTGAGTCAGGTTCAACTGACGCGCCACCTGATTCCAGCCGTAATCGCAATTTTCCTTTTCGTTGTGCTGTTCCGCTTCGGTGGCAATCGCGCTCATCGCCCGGACCGAGCAGAGCGGATGTTTGCCGCAGGCGGTTTCATTGGACAGCATCACCATATCGGCACCGTCCAGCACGGCATTGGCCACGTCGCTGACTTCGGCGCGGGTCGGCAACGGATTTTCGGTCATCGAACTGAGCATTTCCGTCGCCACAATCGTCAGCTTGCCGAGATTGTCCGCCAGCTGAATAATACGTTTCTGGGCGGTCGGCACATGTTCGAACGAGATTTCTCCGGCCAGGTCACCGCGCGCCACCATCACGCCGTCCACTACCGAAAGGATGTCGTCGAGATTGTCCAGCGCTTCGGGTTTTTCAATTTTGGCAATCACCGGGATATCGGCATGATGTCGCTTGATCAGCCGTTTTAACCGCAACACGTCTTCCGCCGTCCGGACGAACGACAGCGCGATAAAATCGACGCCGTGCTCGATGCCGAATCTGGCGTCTTCGATATCTTTCGGGGTCAGCGCCGGCATCGAGATATTGGTATAGGGCAGATTGATGCCTTTTCCGGTCACGACGGTACCGCCGTTGAGAATTTTACATTTTACTTCCCGTTTGGCCTTGTCCACGGCTTCGACTTTCAGAATGATCCGTCCGTCCGCCAGCAGAATCGTCTTGCCGGGAGTGGTGTCGGCGGCAATGTTGCGGTAGGTCGTCGGCAGATAGAACGGCTCTTTGTGCGCCGTATTGCCGGAGAGAATCAGGTGCCCGCCCTTGGGCAGCGTGACCGGTCCTTTCAGTTGACCAAGCCGGATTTTCGGCCCTTGAAGGTCCTGCATGATGGCCACGCTCTTGCCCAGTTCTTGGCTGACCTGGCGAATCCGCTGAATATTTTCCAGATGATGCTCGTGGGTGTTGAACGAAAAATTCAAGCGGCAGACGTTGACTCCGGCTTGAATCATCGACTTCAGCGTCTGATACTCCCGGCACGTGGGGCCGATCGACGCAATAATCCTGGTTTTGCGCATATTCAATAACATCCTGCTGATTAAAAATTAAACCGAAGTTTTCCACCGAAAACTTCCGTCGAGCCGTATCCTAGTGCAGTACTTATGCCAGTCAATCGTAAAAAAGTGTTTTTGAGCTGTAATTGACGATCCCCCCGCTTTATAAAAATTACATTTAAGAAGTTTTTAAACCGATAAGTATCATTTTTGTGTATTTTATTAAGTTGTCTCGCCGTCAACCAGCACCGGCCGAATCAGCAGTTGCGGGATCAGGTTCGAATCGCCCGCCTGACGGCACAACAATTCCAGGGCTTTTTCCGCCATCAGCACAAACGGCTGAACTACCGCTGTCGGATGCGGATGCACTCCTTCCAGCAGCCAGGGGAAGGCATCGAAAACCGCCAGTCGGACTTGGTCGGGAATCTTCAGCCGATGACGGCCAAGCACGTTGAGCACGCCCAGCGCCGGCCAGTCGCCGACCGCCAGAATACAGTCGAAAGCCAGCCGTTTTCGCAATATCGTCTCCAGTATTTTCTCGGTCTCCTCGCTGGTCCGGTCATTTACCTCAAGTTCACGGGCGGAATCCGGCGCAATGCCGTATTGCGCCAGCGCCGCATGATAACCGGCCAACCGGGCCTGGCAATTCGGCGACGAATAGCCATGGTAAAACAGCAGCGGACAATGCCCGCCGCGCGCCAGCAGCCGTTCCGCCGCCAGATACATCCCCCGATAGTTGTCAATATCCACCAGCGGCACCGGGCGGGCCAGATTCGGATGCCCCAGAAAAACATACGGTTTCCCCTGGCGTTCCAACCAGTCCAGATCCTGCTCGACCAGCGGAAACGCACAGAGAATGCCGTCATATCCGGACCAGTCGGGCGAATTGCGACGACAATATTCCGCAAAACTTTCCGCCCCCGGCAACGTCAACGGTTCCACCTGAAATTCCCGGCCGGGCAGCCGGTAATGCTGAAAACCCAGCCGCAATTGCGAATAATAAGGATCGACTTCAATCGGAAACCGCGGCGTTTTTCCCAGCAGCAAAACCCGCCATACCCGCCCCGGAGACGGTTCGGACGCCGCCGTCCCCGACTGCCGCAGATAAGTTCCGCTGCCCCGCCGCTGCTCGATCAGCGCTTCTTCCCGCAGTTGCCGTAATGCCGCCCGCAGCGTGACCCGCGACACCGCGTAAAGTTCGCACAGCCGCCGTTCGGACGGCAATTTGCCGTCCGTCTCCCAGCGGCCGTTGCCGATATCGCGCCGCAAGCGGGCAATGACATAATTATATTTGAACAGCCGCAACCCATCGTATTCGATCATTTTTCCGTTTCACTTTCGTTGCCGGATTCACCATACTTGCCGCCCGCCGTTTTTACAATTCATTCCGGTTTTCTTTTTGATTATACCAAAGTTGTATTTTTTATAAATAAGTGGTATTATTTTAGGAATGAAATATATTCAATAAGCCATTTTTTACACGGAATAACTGGTATTGTTTTTAATCCATCAGCAGAGGAGTTCCGCCATGACAATCACCCGTTTTCAACAACGGTTGGACCAATTGGCCCAAGCCCATCGCGAACTGTTGAACCGTCCCAACCGGCCGGAGCCGCTCGGCAACGGCATCTACACCCGGTGGCAATACCCGGTGGTTACCGCCGCGCATACTCCGCTGACCTGGCGTTACGATCTCAATCCCCGCGCCAATCCGTTTCTGATGGAACGTCTCGGAATCAACTGTGCGTTCAATCCCGGCGCGATTGAGTTCGATCACAAAATCTGCCTGGTCGTCCGGGTCGAAGGCAATGACCGCAAAAGCTTCTTTGCCGTGGCGGAAAGCGAAAACGGCGTCGATCATTTCCGATTCCGCGACTACCCCATCCAGTTGCCGGAAACCAACCGTCCCGACGTCAATGTTTACGACATGCGCCTGACCTGCCATGAAGACGGCTGGATCTACGGCGTCTTCTGCTCCGAACGCAAGGATCCGGCGGCGCCCGCCACCGATACCTCTGCGGCCGAAGCCCAGTGCGGGATTGTCCGCTCCCGCGACCTGGAAACGTGGGAACGCCTGGCCGATCTCAAAACCCCTTCGCCTCAACAGCGTAACTGCGTACTCCATCCGGAATTTGTCGACGGACAATATGCGTTCTATACCCGTCCGCAGGACGGGTTCATCGACTGCGGCAGCGGCGGCGGCATCGGCTGGGGCCTGGCCGAAAAAATTGAAAAAGCCGTAATCCGGAAAGAAACCATGATCGACGAAAAAACGTATCATACCATCAAGGAAGTCAAGAACGGCGCCGGCTGCGTACCGATCAAGACGGCCGCCGGCTGGCTTCATATTGCGCATGGCGTCCGCGCCTGTGCCGCCGGATTGCGCTATGTGATCTATGCGTTCATGACGGAACTCGAGCGGCCGTGGATTCTGAAATATACCCCGGGCGGAATGCTGCTCGGACCGTCCGGCGACGAACGGATCGGAGACGTTTCCAACGTCGTGTTCACCAATGGCGCCGTGGTCCGCGGCCAGGACATTTTCCTCTATTACGCCTCCAGCGACACCCGATGCCACGTGGCGACGTCAACCGTCGCCCAACTGGTCGACTACTGCCGTAACACGCCGCCCGATCCGCATTTCACCGGTCAATGCGTAGCCCGGCGGCGGCAATTGATCCGCAGAAATCTGACGACCAACCGCAAGTGGTCGCAAGCGTTATAACGTCAACCATCGGGGCGTTGCTCTTTTGAGGTTGCGCCGGTTGCCAAGGCGGTTTATATTACTCCTTTAACCCGTTTCGGAAAACACGCAACCTGACGATTAAGGAATAAATCATGATCCATGTCATTGCCACCATCGCACTGAAACCCGAACTGCGGGATGATTTTATTCAGATTCTGAAAGACAACGTTCCCCGGGTCATGGCGGAAGACGGCTGCATCAGTTATACGCCTTGTCTGGACGTCGACGCCGGACTGCCGTTGCAGGGCGGCGCCAATCCCAACGTCGTCACCATCATCGAAGCCTGGGAAAGTCTCGACCACCTCAACGCCCATCTGCGCGCGCCTCATATGAAAGAATATGCCGAGCACACCCGGGAGATGAAAGTCGGCACCACGATTCGCGTGGTCAAACCGGCCTAGTAATCGTGTCTCGCAAATAAGTTTATGTTTTAGGGTTTGGAAAGAGGATTGCAAAGGAAAAACCGGAACCGTCCGGTTGTCCCTTGCGAACATCGCCATGTTCCGTAGGGTCCAGGGGCGACATCAGCCCCTGGAAATCTGCCCCCGCGGGCTCCGCGGGCCGGCTCCAGCGCGGAATCGCTGGTCGCACGAAGTGCGAAAGGAACTGAACTTATTGCTGAGACACTACACTCGTTCCCACCGGTTATTTTTTTGCTGCCGGCTGAGCGGGTTCAGGAAGACGTTTCAAGGTCAGATATTTTTCCGTCCGATAGCCCTTGTCGTGCAGAATTTCCGCCAGACTTTTGGTGTCGTTGACAATCAGCGACAGCTCTTTGTCGTAATGCAGCTTCGGACTGATAAACTTGACATTTTCACTGGAAGTCGAATCTTTGGTGCTGAAGTCCAATTGATAAAAAGTCAACTGGTCCGGCTGAATTTCCATCTTCATGATATGAAAAACCGGTTGAAGCAGCGCCAGCGAACTTTCGTCATAACCGGCATTCCTAATAATTTTCCCGATATCTTCGCTGAGCGAAAGACAAAGAAACTGCTGGCCGTCCAGTCCATAGATTTTCCCGATCATCGGCAACAACTTGCCCGGCTGGTTCGGCTGTTTGGGGTCCGGTTTCCGCTTGGCGTCGATCCGCAGACATTTCTGCTCGGTGTTCCAGGTCATGTCGACCTGATCGGGCAACGCGGTGTCTTTCTTGTCGACCGCCACCCAATGTCCGGTCAAAGCGGCGCCGTCGACCGGTTTCCCGGTGTCCAGCGGATAAAGCGAACAATTGCGATACGCGCATCCGGTCACGCCCACTGCCATCACTGCCATTCCCAACAACCATTGCCGCCATGTCATGGTTTTTTCTCCCCTTTTCGCCCGGCGTTATTCGCCGGATTCGATATAGTGTTCTTCCAGTTCGTCGATGTGACTGCGCCACATGGCCAGTCGCAACCGGCGGGAATGGATGCACTCGAACGGGCCGACTTCGCAAGTGCCGTCGACTTTGGTTCCGCCGCACGGTCCGTTGGCCAACCCTTTCGGACAGGTATTGGGGCAGACGTATTCCGTGAACGGCAGACGGCAGGCTTTGCAGCCGGGGCAATGCACCAGTAGTTTCTTGCTCATAAAATGTTCTTCCGCCGCCTGGCTGGCGGAATGGGAGAACATGAACCGGTTGAGTTTGTAATGGAACCGTTCTTTCCAGCCCGGGGCGGGAATAGCTGCATCGTTCATCCGGGGATCGCTTTCCGGATACGCCTGGGAAAACAACTGGTTGAACAGGTAAAAACGGTAAGGGTAGGGGGCCATTTCCGCACGGGACAAATATTCCAGATAGGCCTTTTTCCAGTCGTCGAAATGTTTGAATTCGTCCAGTGCTTCGGCAATGCGGGCGGCGGCGATCCGGATTTTGTCGGGCCGTTCGATGCCCGCCAGCTGAATACCGCTGTAGCCCAGCAGCCGGCACCCGGCGGCCTGAAGCTGAATCCGCCGCCACTGGGCCGCTTCGAACTGGGTGAAAGAATATTTCAACTCGTTTTGCAGAATGATCTGAAAGTCGGGCGAAATGTTGACGCCGGGATATTTGCCGGACGAAATGCTTTCGACTTTTTCCGGCGTCAGCATCAGAATGCGGGCAATCGACGGCACATGCTGGCCGCGGAATTCCAGATACCAGCGGAGTTCCTGCAATTTCATCATATCCCAGCCGAACTGGGTAACCAGGAATTCGGCGCCCTGATTGATTTTTTTGATGACTTTGAAATATTGCCAGAGCAGATCGGTCGCATTGTATTTGAACGGATTGACCACGCAGCCCAGATGAATGTGGCCTTCGTAGAGCGCTTGCAGTTCGCGGATGGCATGGACGCTTTCCACAAAATGTCGGGACGCCGTCTGCCGCATATTTTCGCCGGGAATGGAGTTGCCGGAAACCGGCGTCACGTTGGGAAAACCGGCGGCGTTGAACAGTCCGGCGGTAGCCAGCAGTTCCTGCCGGGTCACGCCGCGGCCGCTGAGATAGACCAGATGGCGGTCGCGGTCGGACGGCGACAGCGCCGAGGCGTAGTCCGCCACGTTCCAGGTGTCGACGGTGGTATAGCGGTCGGTGATTGCCAGTCCGGCCGGCAGTGTTTCGATGCCGGCCACGGCGAATTCCAGTTCCGTCAAACGTTCCTTGGAAGCTTCGAGATCGGCCTGGCGCGAGGGCGGATTGGCCTCGAAGAGAACAAAGAAATTACCTTCATTCAAATTGGCTTTGAAACGATTCCGATTGCTGTCGAAGTTCATTTCCAGTTGAATGCCTGGTTCGGCCATAGTATTACTCCTCCTTTCCTTGCGCCGTCAACTTGTTTTTGCGGTAGTCCAGAGCGAAGAAGATTCCGCCCAGCATGTTACAGGCGATCACCAGAGACGTGAACAGGATCGCCGCCGCCTGCGCTTTGTCGAGAGTCGCTCCTCCGACTACCAGTACTTTCATCAAAATATAGTCGCGGAACCCGATCCCCGACGGCGTTAACGGGATCAGTCCGGCAATATTGCCCAGGGTGATGGCGGCCAGCAACGCCAGCAGATTCATCGGTTCGATGTGCAGCCCTTTGGTCAGGAAAAAGACGATCAACCCCAGATTGAGATGGATGAACACCACGCTCACCACCGTCATCCAGAATAAAAATCCCAGCCGGTCGCGGTAGATATCCACCGCCGCCGTGCATCGGCTGACCGCGCCGTGCGAATGCCGGTCCGCCCACTGCATCAGACGGCCGATCGGCGGAATCCGTTCCAGTTGCCGGTGCATGAACATAATCACGCATGCCAGCAGACCGCTGAAACACATTGCCAGCAACAGCAGCACGCCGATCACCTTGGCGTGATGAATCACGTCGGGCCGGTTTTCCAGATGGAGCATGGAGTAGAGCTCGGGGGCATCCACCTGCATCAGCAACGGATACGCTACGATGATTACTACGATCGCCAGCACGAACAGGGCGACCATGCCCACGATCCGATCCACCAGAATGGTGAAGGCGCCTTCCACTTTCGTCCCTTTGGCGGCGTGGGTCGACAGAAAGCCGACTTTGACCAGATCGCCGCCGATTGCTCCGCCGGGCAATACCAGCGAAAAGAAAAATGCTTTCATCGTCAGAAACAGCGCATCGAGCTGCGTCAGTTGAAACCGCTGGACCTGGGCCAGCAGACACCAGCGCCACGACCCTACCGCCAGATGCAGCAGGTAGCAGAAAACCGCCGGAATCAGCCAGCGATAGTCGAAGTCGCGCAGATTTGCCAACACCAGTTGATAACGTCCCTGAATCAAAAACGCAATGATTCCGGCGGCCAGGCCGATGCATAGTAAACTTTTTAAAATTGTCCAGCCCCAGTGTCGGGCCGTTTTTCCGGCATTTTCGCAGTCCATTTTTTCCGTTTGTCTTCCGCTTGCTGGTCCGGCCTTCCGAAAGGATCTTTCCCAAACCGTATAATTTAGCACGTGTATTTCACTTATGTAGTGCTAAATTACGATAAATTCGAAATTTTCACCGGACAGGCCGCCGGGCGGCCGGAAACGAGTAACGGGTCATGAACGTATTATTTATCGGGGACATCGTCGGCAAGGGCGGGCGCAAAGCCGTGGTGGAACAAGTGCCGGAACTGCGCCGTGAATTCAATTGCGCGTTTTGTATTGCCAATGCGGAAAATATTGCGGCGGGCGCCGGACTTTCCGCCAAATGCCTGCAGGAATTGAATTCCCGCGCCGATGTGATCACCACCGGGGACCATGTCTGGGACCAGAAAGAATTCGAAACGGAAATCAAACAGTTCGACAATGTCTTGCGTCCGGCCAATTTCAGTTCGCTCCAACCCGGCCGCGGCTGGGCGGTGTTCCGCAATCCGGTCGGCGGCGAGATCGCCGTCATCAGTCTGCTCGGCAAGGTCTTCATGCGGGAAAGCGCCTATTGCCCGTTCGAAACCGTCGATAAAATTCTGGCGGAAATTCCCGCCGGCGTCAAAACCATCTTCGTCGATATCCACGCGGAAGCCACCAGCGAAAAAGCCGCCATGGCCCGGTTCCTCGACGGCCGGGTGACGGCCGTGCTCGGCACCCATACTCATGTGCAGACCGCGGATGCTCAGATCTTTCCCGGCGGCACCGCGTTTGTCTCCGACGTGGGCATGACCGGGGCCGATTATTCCATTCTGGGGCGCGAGGTCGAAGCCGTGCTTCGCAAGTTCCGCACCGGCATGCCGGTCCGGCTGCCGGTGGTGGAAACCGGCATCCGTCTGGATGCGGCCGTCATTTCCTACGACCTCAACACCGGACGCGCGACCGCCATCAAAACGTTGTCGCGCATGACTTCCATTTAAACTTTCAGCCCCGAGGAGCCCAGCCATGAAAACCCTTCCGCCGATCGATTACAAGCGCGTCAATAAGCTGATCCGCCTTGCCCTGGAAGAAGACCTCGGCGATCGTGGCGATACCACGACCGCCGCCGTCATTCCCGCCGGTACCATGGCAACCGCCATCCTGATCTGCAAACAGGAGGGCGTGGTGGCGGGACTGGAGGTGGCTTATCGGGTGTTTGCCAAGCTCGATCCCGGTTGCCTGTGGCATCCGCGGGTCCAGGATGGCGATTTCTGCAAGCAGGGGACGATTCTGGCGCAAGTCAGCGGCCATGCGTCCGCGTTGCTGACCGGCGAACGAACCGCGCTGAATTTTCTCCAGCGGCTCAGCGGTATTGCCACCGTCGCCCGGAAATATGCCGACGCCGTGGCCGGGACCCCAACGCAGATTCTCGACACGCGGAAAAGCACTCCCGGCTGGCGCAATCTGGAAAAATACGCCGTGGTCGCCGGCGGCGCCACCAACCACCGGATCGGCCTTTACGACCGCATCATGATTAAAGACAACCATCGCGTGCTGGCCGGACTGGAAGGGCCGAAAGGCATTATCCGTTCCGTGCAGCGGGCGCGCGCCATGTATCCCGATCTGAAAGTCCAGGTCGAAGCCGACCGTCTGAACGAAGTTCAGGAAGCCATCGAAGCGCAGGCCGACTACATTCTGCTTGACAACATGACCAACGCCGAGATGGCGGAAGCGGTCAAGATCACCGCCGGCCGGATTCCGCTGGAAGCCAGCGGCGGCATTACGCTGGAACGGGTGCCGTCCATCGCGGCGCTCGGCGTCGATTACATTTCAGTCGGCGCGTTGACTCATTCGGTCAAGGCGCTGGATATTTCGCTCGATATCCAACTGCAAGCAACGGAGGCGTTATGATTGCCCGCATCCACGGTCGGCTGCTGGAAGCCGACTATACGACGGCGGTAGTCGACGTTCAAGGGGTCGGCTACCTGGTCAATATTCCCATGAGCACGTACGACAAATTGCCGTCGCCCGGGGGCGAGGTCGATCTTTTCACGGTGATGGCAGTCCGCGAGGACGATATCAGCTTGTACGGCTTCGCCACTCGCGAAGAAAAGCAGCTTTACACCATTCTGATTTCCGTCAGCGGTATCGGACCGAAACTCGGCCTCAGCATTCTCAGCGCGATGCCGGTTTCCGCGTTCTGTAACGCGGTCAATACCGCCGACCTGACCCGGCTCAAACAGATCAGCGGCGTCGGCAAGCGGACCGCCGAACGTCTGCTGGTGGAACTGAAGGGCAAACTCGATCGTCTGGCTCCGGTGGCCGCTGCCGCCGCCGCACTGCCGGCCGACGTTAACGAGGCCACCCGCCGCGCCGTGGAAGACGCCATTCTGGCGCTCGAACAGCTTGGTTTCAAACGCGACCGGCTCGAAAAGACCATTCATCAGCTGGTGACGGAACTCGAACCGAAGGCCTGTTCGACCGAGAACCTGATCCGGAAAGCCTTGCAGAGTTTGAATGCAACCGTCGGCTAGAGTTGTATGACCAAGGGGGATTGCCATGCCCGAGGATACTTTTATCTATCCCACGTATATTGTGTTGGATCTGCCGCCGAAAATAGTTGCTTATATTCAGGCGGTACGGAAAATCTATGACCCCGACCGGGCCACGCTGTCCGCCGAAGTCAGTCTTTCCGGGTCCTGCGGGATCGGCGCGATCGCGCCCGGCCAGGAGGAAAAGGAAGTATTCGTCTGCATCGACCGTTTTGCCGCCGCGATTGCGCCGTTCGAGTCCGGCTTCAGCGAAGTGAAAGGATTCCGTCATACCGGCATTTACTACTTCACCATGCGCAACCCGGACAAATTTATCGACTTGCATCGACGGCTGGTGGCCACCGGCATCTGCTTTACGCCGAATCCCTGGCCGTTCGAGCCGCACTGTACGCTCACGCTCCGCAATGTCATGCCCGACGAGCTGGCGCTGCAATTATTGCAAACGCCGCCGCCGTCGGAACATTTTATCCTCGATACCTTGTCCGTCTATCAGTTGCCGATTGCCAACACGCCGCAACTGCTCCACCGCATTCGGCTCGGCAACTGATTCCCGGCCATTTTTTTCAGCACTTTTTGAGGGCCTGATCGAAGTCGGCCTTGATGTCGTCGATGTTTTCAATGCCCACCGACAAACGAATCAAGTCGGGCGTGACCCCGGCGGCCAACTGTTCTTCGTCGGAAAGTTGACGGTGCGTCATGCTGGACGGATGCAGCACGCAGGTCCGCACGTCGGCCACATGAACCACGATCGCCGCCAGTTTCAGGCTGTTCATCACGATTTCACCGGCTTTCCGGCCGCCTTTGACGCCGAACGTCATCACACCGCTGCAGCCTTTCGGCAAATATTTCATGGCCCGCTCGTGTCCCGTATCCGACGGCAGTCCGGGATATTTCACCCACGCCACCTTGGGATGTTTTTCCAGAAATTCGGCCATCGCCAGCGCGTTCGAACAGTGACGGTCCATCCGGACGTGCAGCGTTTCCAGACCCATGTTCGACAAAAAGGCGTTCATCGGGCTCATGCAGCAGCCGGCGTCGCGCACCCACTGGGCGCGGGCTTTGGCAATGTAGGCCGCTTTGCCGAACTGCTTGGTGAAAATCAGGCCGTGATAACTTTTGTCGGGTTCGGTCAGTTCCGGGAATTTGCCGTTGTGCCAGTTGAAATTGCCGCTGTCCACGATCACGCCGCCGACGCTGGTGGCATGGCCGTCGATGTATTTCGTCGAGGAATGCGTCACAATATTCGCGCCGTATTCGAACGGACGGCAGAGGTACGGCGTGGCAAAGGTGTTGTCCACGATGAACGGCACGCCGATCTCCTTGGCCAGCTTGGCGAATTTTTCGAAATCGAGCACCGCCATGCCCGGATTGGAGAGTGTTTCGCCGAAAATCGCACGGGTGTTGGGCCGGACTTCCTTCCGCAGTTCTGCCAGCGGGGCTTCCGGATCGACCAGCGTCACTTCCACGCCCATCCGCTTGAACGTATTGGTGAACAGCGCCACCGTCCCGCCGTAGAGCGCGCTGGCGGCGATGAAATGCTGTCCGCAGGTGCAGACGTTGGCCACGGCGATCATCGACGCCGCCTGGCCGGAGGATGTGGCCAGCGCGCCGACGCCGCCTTCCAGCGCCGCCATCTTGCGTTCGAAAGCGTCTACGGTAGGATTGCTCAGCCGGGAATAGATATGGCCGTCGGCTTCCAGGTTGAACCATTTGGCCACCTGTTCGGCGTTGTCATATTTGTAAGTGGTGCTCTGGCAGATCGGCAACACGCGCGGTTCGCCGTTTTTCGGTTCCCATCCGCACTGGATGGCTTTGGTTTCAATCGCCCAATTCTGATCCATAATACTCAATACTCCGAAGTTTAATCATTTGGAAAAAGAAAATCGTAACTGAAAAAAATAGCGGTACTCTCGCCTTTTTTCAATTCGAAACGGACGGAATACCGTAACGAACGCTTGACGAATTCCGCTCCGCCGGATATTATATCGCCGTCCCCGATGGTTTTTACCGGCATTTTTTATAGAGAGAAAGGCCACCGCATGCTGAAAACATTCCTGCCGCATCTTCAGCGTCTCTTGCGCTTTCTGGGCAACTGGTTTAAAATCAGCGCCGAGCGCCGCCGTAGCATCTATGTCGAGGTGAAAACCGGGTCCGATCCCCGTCTCAACTATTATCTGTTACTGTTGTTGTCGGCATTGATTACCACGTTCGGAATGATTGCCGACAGCCCGGCGGTGGTGATCGGCGCCATGCTCGTCTGTCCGCTGATGACGCCGATCTTCGGCATTGCCTTGAGCTTGGTCGAAGGCGACACCTCGCTGTTGAAATCCGCTTTGCTCGCCGAACTCGGCGGGATTGTACTGGTGATTCTGGCGGCGTTTCTGATCGGCATTTCCCCGTTCTCCTTTGAGATGACGCACGAAATTCTCAACAACACCAGTCCCACGCTGCTCGACCTCTTTGTCGCGGCGCTGGCCGGTTTTGCCGTCTGCATGGCTACCATCGACGAACGCCTCAGTCCCAGTCTGCCGGGAATTGCCGTTTCGATCTCGCTGACGCCGCCGCTGACCGCCTGCGGACTCTGCTTTGCCTTCGGCGCCTATGAGGGCGGCATGGGCGCGTTGATTCTATTTATGGCCAACTTTCTGACCATGTTGTTTGTGGCGGGGCTCACGTTCATGGCGGCGGGTTTTATTCCCGGCAGTTTCAGCATGCATAAAATGGATTTTGCCCGGCGTTTCGGTCCGGCGCTGATTTCCATGATTGTTCTGGTCTGTTTCCTGACTCATGCCATGGTCCGGCTGATTGAAGAAAAAAATCTGGTGGCCGAAGTCCGCCGGACGTTCCAGCAGGAATTGACCGACGTCCAGAATCTTGAAATCCGCGATATTACGCTGGACCGCAGTCAGAACGGCAAGGAATGGAATGTGCTGGTGGTGATCGACGCCCCCCGCGAACCTTCGCCGTTTCATCTCCGCGAAGTGGAAAACCGGTTGCAGACCCGTCTGCATTGTCCGATCAACGTCTTTGTCCAGACCCGCATTACCCGCAATGTCTCGGCCTCTCAGGATAAGCTGATTCGGTTCTACCGCAGCGCCGACGGCATCGAAAAAGTCAATCGTCCCGGCAAGGATGTCCAGATTCTGAACGTGGCCGGGCAGATCGTCCGGGAGCGTATCGAGCAGTTGCCCGGCATGCAGGTAACCGACATTGAATTGCGCCGGCTCCCCAATGGACGAAAAGTCATTTACACCACCTTGCAGGGGGCCATCCGGCCTTTTCCCGGCGGCATCAAACGGATTGAAGAAAAAATCCAGTCGGCGTTGAAAGATCGCAGTCTTCGCCTGGTTGCCCGCTATATCGAATCTTACGACGTTGCCTCCGACGGCATCAACGTTGAAGGTCTAATGCCGGACACGACCACCCGCAACACGCCGGCGGAACACTTGCAGCAGCGGGCCATGACGGAAATCCGCCGTCTTGCTTCGTTGTCGCCGCAAGCGGTCAAAGCGGGTCTGGTGGAGGGGCGCTGGATCATCGTCGCGGAAATCAGCGGTAGCGCGGTCATGACGTCGTCGCAGGCCAGGGCGATCCAAGATGCCTTGCAGTCCGGCGTGACGCAAAAGGTCGTTTTCATGGCCTTTTCCAAAGCCGAAGCCATGGTCAGCGGCGAGCCGCTGGAGTAAGCTGTCCCGGCGCTACTTCGTCGTAAAATTCAATTGGTATGGAACGGCCGAATTGCCTTTGGCATTGACGAAATTCCGAAGCGATTTTCCTTTGTTCACGCAGAGCGAATACGCCTTATGCGGTTCCAGTTTGACGGGATAAACCCAGGTCCGGACATCCTGCCAGTGAATCGGCGACTCGGTCGGTTGCGGAAAATAATCGTCGCCGAAATAGATCGACCATGCCCCGTCGCGGGTCAACATATCTGCGCTGAACGTCACCCGGATTTCCTTCACTTGGTCGGCGTCAACCACTGCCCCTTCCCTTGGAAATGTTGCAACCACTTTCGGCTTCTGCTCGTCCGGTGTTTCCGCGCTGGTACCGGCGGTTTGGAAAACCAGATGATAAGCCGCGGATTGCCGGCCGCGGACATCGGTAAATGCGCCGAACCTATGGCCGGGATTGAACCAAATCGAATAGGTGCGTCCCGGCAACAGCAAAACCGGAGTCACCAGCGTCCGTGCCCCTTCCCAGCGCATTTTGACATTGAAATTGTAAGGATAAAAATTTTCGTCGTCAAAATGGAATGCATAATCCGGATGATTCCGCGTCATGTCCGCGCTGAACGCCACCCGGATTTCTTGGACTTGATCGGCGTTCACCGTTTCCCCCTTGCGCGGAAAAGTGGAAATTACCGAGGTTACCTGTTCTACTTTCTTTGTCGTCTTATCTGCCGTACTGAAACACAACAGGTATGGAATGGCCGAGTTGTCTTTGGCATTGACGAAATTACAGTAGGATTTACCCAGGTTAAACCATACGACATACGACTGATTGGGTTGCAATTTGATCGGAATGATGCAAGTCCGGCGGTCCTGCCAGTGCGTTTTCTGCAATGCCTGACGCCAATCTTCGATATGGCCGCCCTCCGGGACAATCGACCAGCCGCAGTCCGTATTCATATCTTCACTGAACGTCACCCGGATTTCTTGGACCCGATCCGCATCGACCATTTCCCCGTGGCGGGGCGAAGTTTCACATACTTTCGGTTTGTTTTCCGGCGAGGTCTCGCCACCGGGGCCGGAAGTTTTGAACAGCAGCCGATAGGACTTGCTCGGCCGGCGTTTAGCGTCCCGGAAACCGATGAAACGACCGGCGTTGAATGTGACCGTATACGTCCGCCCGGCAATCAGTTTGACCGGCATCGCACAAGTACGTTTGTCCAGCCAGTGCGGCATGCCGTTGCCGTCCGGGAAGAAATATTCGCCGTCGGAGCAGAACGACCAACCGCCGGACGTGTTCATGTCTTGACTGAAGATCACCCGGACCTCTTTAACCTTCTGGGGTTCGACCGTGGCATTCAGGCGGGGGAACGTATCGACAACCATGGTTTCTTCCCCGTCCGTCGTCTTGAAGGCCAGCTTATAAGGAATGGAGGAGTAACCGTCGGGATCGCGGAAATTGTCGAACCGGTCATGGTTGAACCAGAGGACGTAATTGCGATCCGGTTCGAGTTTCACGGCCACAGTGCAAGTTCGCTTGTCCGTCCAGCGCGGAGCTCCGACCGTCCGAGGATTTTCCCCGGAACCGTCATTGCAGAACGACCAGCTGCCGGGATTCATATCCCGGCTGAACGTTACGCTGATTTCCCGGACTTTCCCGGCATCCACCGTTTCGCCGTTGGCCGGAACGGTCTTGACCACCTTGGGATAGCGTGTTTCCAGCGCCGGCGGTACCGGCAAACCGGCCTGGGGCGAATCCACATAGGCGGCAAATTGCTCCGGCGTCACCGGCTGGCAGGAAAGTAGTTGCAGGTTCTTACTCCGGGATAGCGCTTTTTTCATGGCGTCCGGGGTTTCGGTCAGAAACGCTCCCACCAGTACGCCGTTCTCCGGCTTCGTCCGGAAAACCGACGCTCCGCCGACCGCCTCGGCGCCGCTCTCCAGCCGGCACGAGCGGTTGAATTCCCGGATCAGTTCCCGCGGCATATACGGCATGAAGCCGTTGACCGGTTTGAACCGCACAACCCAGATATTCTGCGTCAATTCCCGCAGCAATTGCTGTTCTCGTTCCGGATTGGCCGTGACAAAATCATTTCCGCCCTTGCGCATCACGTCCCAAATCTGGTATTTTTCCCAGTACGTCATCGTTTTCGTCGCGTTTTCCGGGGTATTTTTCACCCAGGACAGACCGCAGCCGCCGGCGATCCCGATCACCAAGACCGCCAGTCCGGTAGCCAACAGCTTTTCGCGTCCCGTCGCCCGCAGCGTGAGTTTGCGGTCGCGTGCCAGCAGACCGAGGACGCGGCGTTTCAAGCCGCCGGGACGCGCCGCCATGCCGATCGTTGCCGGCAACCGGCTGATCATGCCGGTCTTTTCCGCCAATTGCAGCAGACATTCCGAATAGTCTTCCGGTTTCAGCTGCTGAAGCGCGCAGTTGTCGGACAGTTCTTCCGCCGCATCGGCATGAACGCGGTCCAGCCGGTAAACCGTCGGATTCCACCAGTAGGCCGCCGTAACCAGACGCTTGAACAGTCCGGTCAAATGGTCGCGGTGCCAGACGTGGGAAAACTCGTGCAGCACAATACTCAAAATCTCGTTCTCATTCAGTTGGCCGAGCAGATTTTCCGGCAGAATCATCGCCGGACGGAAAATCCCCACCGTCAGCGGCGATGTCACGGCGGACGAAACATACACCGGCGGCAATTTTTTCAACGGCAACAGGCTGGCGGCCCGAACCAGCGCCGCTTCCAGTTTGGCGTCCGACACCGGTTTCAGCCCGAAACGATATCCTTGCAGAAAGATCAGACCGTAAAACAGCCGGACCAGCATCACCAGCAATCCCGCCAGCCAGATTCCCGCCACGACCACGGCCACCTTGTCCGCATACTTTTTTCCCGCCATCGCTGCCGGTTCCGGGGGCGTCGCGCCGGACGGCGATGTTAACGCGGACGTTGCCGAAACTTCCGGACGCGTTTTTTCCGCCGGTCCCACGGCTTGAGAAATCTTGACCGCCGGAGCCGACGTCGCCGCGGTCGGCAACTGCTTCATGACGGCTACGGACACCGTCCGCCAGTCGGCATCGTATTTCTGCCAGCTCCAGTTGATGAGCGGCAACAGCGCCAGGGCGGCCATAACTCCGAGAGCCGTCAGCGCCCGTGCCGAAACGGAACCGGCACACATCAGGCGCAACAGAATCACGCCCGCGATCCCTACTATCAGGCTCTGCCATCCCGTATTCAGCATTACATTAAGGCCCACAGTTTCCCAGGTCGTCATTTTTTTGCCCTCATGTTCCGGATTAAGTCGCGCAGTTCGTCCAGTTCGTTTTCCGAGACGTTTTCCCGATTGCTGAACAACGCCTTGACCAGTTCGGCACACGACCCGCCGAAAAACGTGGTTTTGACGTTTTCCGCAATCATGGCGGCAGCTCGTTTTCTGGATGTCGTGGATGAAAAATAAAATTTATTGCCGTCCGCCCGCCGTTTCAGCCAGCCCTTTTCTTCCAGCCGGAACAATTGCATCTGGATGGTGGAACGGGCCAGATTTTTGCCGGTATCGAGGTTGACGTCATGCATGATTCCGGTCACGGTGGCTTCCTCCTTTTTCCAGACCGCGCTCATGATCTCGAATTCGGCGGCGGTAAGTTTCGGCAGCATAACGATCATCTCCCCAATTTTTAATTACAATTGTCGTTAAAAATATATTCTAACGACAATTGTCGTTAAATACAAGAGGGGACGGCAAGAAAATGATCTTATTTTTTCGTTGCGGTTTCCAGACGCCAGTCTCAAATCGCGGGTAGCGGGGAAGACACGAGGTGCTGTTTCAACAGCACCCCATTTCTTCCCCGCGCCCCAATTTTGACCCCGCAAAACTTTTATTTCATTTATCTCTTTGCTTCGCAAAGAGATAAACAATTTATAAAGTTTAAAAGTCAGGAAATGGGGTCTGGGGAGAAAACTTGAAAACTTCTCAAAGTTTTCGGGGTTTCTCCCCGGAGACTCGTTTTGAGACTATCGTCTTTCCAACGCGCCCCGGGGCTTCCCCGCTGTCGGTAAGAGGAAACGTTTGTCGGATTACGGATATTCGGAGAACAGCGGATAGAGCGTCGGTTCGTCTTCCTCGATGGCCGGAAAACGGCCGATCGGATGGAGAAACCGGTTGTCCACGGTATCGTCGTTGACCGAGGAAATTTCCCCGACCAGCGTCTGGCCCTCTTCCGCATAAAACATGTGGTACGTATACGGTTCGATGGTGATGCTGTCGCCCGGATTCAGCATGATGACGTGTCCGGCTTTGACGTCCTCGGCAATGCCGTCGGCATGGATGGTGAACGGGTCCTGGGAAAGTTTTTCATCGACCGTGGACTTCCACAACTGAATCCGCAACTTGCCGCCGCCGCGGTTGATGATGTCTTCCGACTTATGCCAGTGAAAGTGGATCGGCGTGATCTGACCTTCCCTGACGATCATGATTTTTTCGGCGTAGACTTTACGATAGACGTCGTTCTGCAATTTCCCATTCCGAATGGTGAACAGGAGTAATCCGATTTTTTCGAATTCGCCGCTGCCGAAGTCGGTGATGTCCCACCCCATGGCGCATTGTTTGATTTCGGCGCATTCATCGCCTCTAGTCCGCCAGGTTTCCGGCGACCAGCAAGCCCATTGCGGCAGATGAAAACTGTGTTGTTGAAAGAAGCTGACGGCGTTTTGCTGATAACGATTGATTTCCGAACGTTTCATCGTGATGTTACCTCTTTAGTTCGAGTATTTCGACGGCAGTCTCGAAACGAGCTTCCGGGGAGAAACCCCGAAAACTTTGAGAAGTTTTCAAGGGCTCTCCCCGGACCCCATTCCCTGACTTTCAAACTTTTTAAGTTATTTATCTATTTGCTATGCAAATAGATAAATGAAATAAAAGTTTTGCGGGGTCAAAATGGGGGCGCGGGGAAGAAATGGGGGGCTTCTTCAAAAGCCCCCCGTGTCTTCCCCGCTACCCGCGATTTGAGACTGCCGTCGAAATACTTGAAACACTTCAAATGTTCCCCGGATGCTTGTTTTTCACATCTTTCTTCTATAAAGTATAAAGGAATATTCTGAACTGACAATGGAAAATGGTGGCTTGAATGATGGAAAATACTGAACCGATCAAATACAATTGTCAGAATTTTTACATTCCGCGCCATTTCTGGCCGGAGGTGCCGCTGAAGCCGTCGCTGCTCTATATTGAGCGGTTGCGGCGGGAACGGACGGGGCCGCATTCTGTGCATGATTTCTGGGAAGTAATCGGCATTGTCGGCGGAACCGGCGTGGTCCAGTTACCGGATGGTCCGCTGGCGGTAAGCGGCGACGAGGTAATTTTCATGCCGCCCGGAGTGACGCACAGCGAATCCGGCGGACACCATTTCGATACGGTCTGGATCGGTTTCACGCTGGAAGACCCGAGGGCGTTGCCGTCCCGTCCGTTTATGGTTCGCCGGCACGAATTGACCGGACTGATGCTAAATGCCTGGGAAGGAGTTCGGCGGGCGCAGCGTTTCTGCGGCCCGGAACTGGACGGGCAACTGCTGACGATTCTGGGAATTCTGCTGCGGCTGTTCCGGACGAATGCCGGACAGAATACCGACGACCGGTGGGAAGATATTTTTGCTTACATCCGGGACAACCTTTCTTCCCCGCTCGGAATTTCGGAACTGGCCGCGTATGTGGGCTGTTCGGAAAGCTACTTTTTCCGGCGGTTTCGGGAACTGGCGGGCTGTACGCCGTTACAGTACCTTTCCCGGCTGCGGTTGAATCAAGTCAAAGTCTATCTGCTCAATTCAGAACTCACTTTGAGCCAGATTGCCGGTCTTTGCGGGTTCAGCGATCCCTATTATCTGAGCAAAAATTTTCACCGTTACTTCGGGATGGCGCCCGACGCCTTCCGCAAAAGCGGTCGGCGCCGGGCTCCGTTCGATCCCTCCTGAAGCGAGCCCCGGCATAGTATCCGATGCGGCTGACCGGAGCTTTTTCCGTCGTTATTGTTCCCGATAAGGGGAACCGTGATTGAGGCGGACATCGGAGGTTTCTTCGGTCCAGTGCAATGCGCCGATTTTAATGACGGTCGGCGTATCGGCCGCATCCAGATAAATGCTCAGACGAATTTGTTTGATCTGATTGAAAGCGATGTTGCCGCCTTCTTTGAGCATACCGTTGAAAGTGAACTGCGCGTCAGCGGTGTCGTCCTGGCTATGGATATAGCTGTAGCCGACGCGATAGTTCTGGTAATTATGATCGCCCAGATAGAGGCCGATTTGGCACTTTCGGTTGGCGGTGAACTGGAACGCAATACTTTTATCGGTCAGAACGGGGTCCGGCTGGAACGGCATGTCCAATTTGATGAAATTCCGTTTTCCTACCTTGGGAACGGTGATGGTCAGGGAACTGTCGTGCTTGCCCGGTACGGCCGGAGTGAACGCGTAGGTGGCCTGATTGGCCAGATTGCCCGGACCGACTACCGGAACCCAGCGTTTGAAAAATTCCGCCGGAGAAGAATAACGGAAGCCTTCCAGCAGCCGGCTGAACTGCGGTTTGTTCCCGACATTGAGGGCCAGCAACGCAAAAGATGCTTGCTGATAATTCAGCGATTTCAGCGTGACGGCAACGATCGTTTTTTCCGGATGCGGATTTTGCCACTGATAGGCACTGAGCATGAACCGGGCATGATCGGAGGTTTCCGTGGTATAGACGGTTTCCGCGTGCAGCGGCGAGTACCGATCGTTCCAGGAAGTAATCCGGTCCCGGTAACGCAACTGAATTTCCTGGGTCGTGCGGTCTTCGTAGAGGACGGTATACAGTCCGATGAGCGGATGAATCACCGGTCCGGTCATGTAGTTGAGCGTTTCGTTGTTCCGGGGAATACCGCAAGCATGCAGAAAGGTCAGATTTTGCGCTTTCAAATAAATCGGAATATTGATCGGCGCGCGCGGCATTCCGTCGTCGGGAGCGCCGCTGACCGCGACCACATTGTTGCCGTCAGCCGGACCGAGATTGAAGGTGCCGTATCGCGACGGCAGTTGTTCCGGCAGCGGCGACAACTTGCCGGCGGTGGCAAGTCCGGGCCATTCGTTGGAGCGGAATCCGAGATGGCGGTTGAACGGCAATGCCACGTTGGTAGTGCGCGACAGTTCTCCCTGATGCAAGGTTTTAAACCATCGCGATGCCATAAACGCGACCGGGTCGAAATGCATCTTGTCTAATTCCGGTTGGGTCGGATTCCAGCCGTACATGGCCAAGGCCGTGGTCATGGCCATGGTTTCGGCGGCGATGGTGGGCGTGCCCCAGTCCGAGACCAGGTACCAGTAGGTCATCAGATTGCCGAGACAGTGATGGCTTTCCAGACTTTTCGACAGCGATTGAACCGCATCAAGATAAAGAAACGATCCGCCGATGACTTGAAAGTTCTTGTTGCGGAAGTAGGCGATGGTGGAATCCATCCGAGTCGGCTTGCCGCCGTAGATCCAGACGTTGATGAGAATGTCGCGCGGGAGCGAGTCCACGATTTTCCAGCCTTGCGTTCCTTCGTTATACCCGTTGGGATCTTCAATCAGCTGATCGTGCCACATAACGGTTTTGACGCCTTGCGCTTTGAGCAGGGAATACATATCCATGATATGCTGTTTCAACACTTTCGACGGCGGCTGGGCCGCGCATTTCGGACACTTGCGGAAAGAACACCAGGGAACTTCGTCGACGGCGATATGAAAGTAACGGGGATGGATGAGTTCAATCGTTTCCTCGATCACATCTTTGATAAATGCCTTGGTTTCGGGATTGTTGGGACACCAGCCGGAGTAAAAGCTTTTCACTTTCGGATCTTCCAGCAGCCTGGCGTTGTCCGGATTGGCCAGAATCCACGGACAGTGACTCAGCGTTTGCAGATAGGGAATGACCTCCATGTGCAAGTCGCGGGCGTAGGCCGCCAGTTCCTTGACCTGTTCCCGGGAAAACGCATGGGCTTCCGACTTGGGAAAATGCTGCCGGTTGTATTTGACATTGTTGGAAAACTCCAGGAACAGCGTGTTGATTTTCAGTTCCGCCATGGCATAGAACAAATCCTTGATTCGTTGCATGCTTTCCGGCGTGACCGTGACGGAATTAAGTCCGAGATAAACGCCGCGCACAGGCAGCACCGGACGGTCTTCAATTTTTACCTGACGGAGGTAAACGCCTTTGTCATCGCGGTCGATCAACTGTTTCAACGTTTGAATACCGTAGAAGAATCCGGTGGGGGTACTGGCCCGGATGACGCATTCGCGATCATCGATTTCCAGTCGGTAGCTCTGAGCATCCAACCCGTTTTGATTTTTCAGCCGGAAGGCAAAATCCGCGCCGATGGGACTGACCGTGAGTTCGAACGTGGTCAGCAACCGGTTCAGTTCGGCGGTTTCCATCTTCAACCCGCTTGGAATCTCCACGGCGACACGATCCGGCAAATAGCTTTTTGGTCCGGACATTTCCAGCTTTTGCGGAATCGGAATGACTGGCGGCGGGGTCGGGGCGACGGCGGCGGTCGCACCGAGGGAAACGGCAAGAGACATCAAGAGTCCGAAAAATAATTGTTTCATGAGTTTGTAAAACCTTTCTTTACCTGGAAACCGATGATTGTTTTCAACGTACTTGGTACCGGGCGCCGACCTTTTCGGCCGGTTTCAGCGCATAACGCGATGACGATGGCAAGCCACATTATCGCAGACTGTTTTCTTTCGCAATCGCCAACAGCACCGGTGCAATGCCTTCTAGCCGGCTGCTGGAAAAGACGATCGACGCGAGCGGCTGCTCCGGACGAGGATTGATCCAGTCCAGAACGACCAGTCGATAGGACTTTTGCCGTTGATCCTGGCCGCAGTTTACGACTCGGCAACCGTAACCGCCGCAGTCGGAGGTCCAGTCCACTATATTGCTGCGGTATTGCAGCGGTATTACCGCCCGGCTGCCGTCGCGGTAGCAGATTGTCAGGTGGCCGATTCCCGGGTGCCACGTTACCTTGTTCCAGCGGTTAAAATGATCCATTTCCTCCGGTCGTTCGGCGGTCATCAGAAAAGCCAGCCGGCTGGCCCGGCCGACCACCGGAATCGGCCGGGAAACGGCTTCCCGGCCATCTTCCTTCCGGCCTGATAGCCGAATCCCGTAATAATGACCGCGATTATCTTTCAGCAGTTCGAATTTTTCCGGCAATGCCTTCAATTCCGCAGCCAATTGGTTCAGTGCGTCGGGAGTAAACTGCGGGAACGCCGGATCGGCGCCGAACGGACAATTGGCCTGCGGCGCCAGATTGATGGCGGATACCTTGTCGTTGTCGTTCGGAAACGGGTCCGGCGCGTTGCCGAAGCGGCGGGCATATTCGTATGCCGGGTCGAACGAAATCTTGTCGAGCGGCACGGCATGGACATTCCAACTGTAATCGGCGGCCAGGATGGTGGCGGCGATCGCCAGATTGGAATCCTGATCCGGTTTTACCAGCGTACCGGCGACATAGTGCCAGTAGGTCAGAATACAGCCGAGGGCGGCCGGCGTCTGCGCCATTTCCTGCGGCAGCGTTTGGGTATTGAGCAGATTTTCGCAATACGAAGCGCCCAGAACTGTGAAGTGGCGGTCCGTAAAGAATTGGGTCCACGCGGGCCGGGGATTTTTGTCGTAATCCCAGACATTGATAACCGTCTTTCGCGGTACGCGGTCGATCACTTTGTCGCCATGAACCTTGTCAATCTTGATTCCGCCCATTTGCTGCGGCAGAAAAATATCATGATAGAAAATCGGAGTAACGTTGTTCCGTGCGGCTTCTTTCTCCAGAATTTGGACTTGACGCCAAAACAATTCTTCCGGCGGCACTTTTCGGCAGTGTTCACATTCATGGAACGGGCCTAAATATACTTCATCCAGTCCCAGATGGAAATAACGCGGCCGCAGCAGCGCCGCAGTTTCCCGGATTACCCCGGCGATCAGTTGTTGTATTTGGGGCTGGGAGGGACACCACGTGGTATTCCATGATTTATCAAGCGTTCCGTCCGCCCGTCGTTCCAGAATCCCGTCAAAGTCAGCATACCCGTGCATCCACAGAACGTGGCTCAGACACTGGAGCAGCGGAATGATTTCCAGATGCAGCGCTTCCGCGTGTTGTTTCAACTCCAGAATATGATCGCGGGTGAGCGTGGAAGAACGGTTGAACTTCACGCTTTTCAGCGGAAAATTATCGGCAAATTCCAGAATCAGCGTGTTATACTTCAGTCCGGCCAGAAAGGTCATTACCTGTTTGAAGGCGGGAACCTGTTCCGGCTGTAGTCCGCGTACATTCAGATAGACGCCGCGCATGCCCAGATCGGGATAATCTTCGATCCGGCATTCCGGCAGTTCCGCCGTATTGCGGACGAAATCGGCCAGCGTCTGGAGACCGTAGAACAAACCGGCCCGGTGATTGGCGGTGAGCAGAATCCCGTCTTTTTTGATTTCCAGCCGATAGCCTTCCGGACGGCCGGGAAGAACTTCCGGACGGAGTTCAAGCCGCAGGAATGCCGGATTGCCGTCTTTCAGCGCGATACCCCGTTTGCGCAACGCCTGTTCCAGATTTTCCGTATTTACGGCGGCGGTTGACAGATTGGCGGTAAGAACTTTTGGCAAGCTCACCTGGCCGGGGCCGGTTTCCAGCTTCTGCACCTGCGGAATGAGCAACGGATTGCCATGGACCGTCAGATTGGAAACCGTCGCGGCTCCGAGTTCCAGCGTGAGTCCCACCAGCGTTGCCGCCGACCATAAAATGAGTTGGTCGAAACGATGACTGAACATGGTCAAAAAAACCTTTCCTGCCTTGTTTTTAATCATTTTCCGGCGTAAAATCAGCGTTGCAACTGCCACCGAATTCCTTGATGCCGGAACCTTTTGACGTGACCAGATTGGAGAAGAAATCGCTGATGGTCATCGACGCAGCTGAGCCATCCAGATACTGATAATTTCCGGCGGTTTTGTGGTGCCGCAAGCATTTGTTGGAATCGTAGGTCGGCCGTTCGAGATAGCTGCTGCCGGCATAAATCCAACAGGCGTTGCGATTGGCGCTATCGCCCAAATCGCCGATATAAATGGAATGCGGGTAAATCCGGTTTATTTTACTGCCGTATCCGCTGGTCAGACTGGCCTTGGACCAGCGCCCGCTGCCGAAATAAGGATTATAGGCATAGGAAAAATCTCCCCACTGCGAACTCTTTTGTGCTTGCGGAATTACCAGCGAGGGACATGACGCTACTTTCGCTTTTTGGAAGGTCCCGCCGGGATTGCCATCCAGATAGTCCAGAAAATAAGTCCACCAGCAATTCCGTCCGCCGTTATCGTAGGCGGCGGGAATCAGATAGCCGTCGCTGCTATCGGCATACATCTGAACTTTGAGTCCGACTTGCTTCAAGTTGGAGATGCAGGAGATGCTTTTGGCGCGGTCGCGGGCGGAAGCCAGGGCCGGCAATAACATACTTGCCAGAATGGCAATAATCGCAATTACTACCAAGAGTTCGATAAGCGTGAAATTTCTTCTCTGTTTCATGATTTTCTCATATCCTTATTTTGTGGAGGAGAACGATATATTGTCGATTAACTGGGGCGCAATTTTGATATGAGCTCCGGATTGTCCGTTCTGGAGCCATTGCAGCAACGCCTGCGTACCCTGCCTGCCCATCTCGATATAGGGACACTGATAGGTACAGATGCCGGCATATTTTTCATGTTCGCTGAGGTTCGCCGCCAGACCGCCGCCGGCAAAATCCAACTCGGCGGCCAGCTGCGGCGCCTGCTGTTCCAGACGAAGACGGCATTTCCGGGTCAGGTTGTCGTTGACGCAGAAGACCGCGTCGAACCGGAGTTGTTTTTCCAGAACCTCATCGATGATCGGATTGACGCAGTCCGGTACAAAACTGCCCTGATAGAACAATTCCGGCGCCTCGCGCAGTTCATATTCCGCCAACGCTTCCAGATAGCCGGTCCGGTGATCGTGCGAGATGGAGACATCGTCTTTGCCGGCGATGTACAAAATCCGGTGTTTGCCTCGGTTCAACAAGTGTTCCGCTATCAGCCGAGCTCCTTGCCGGTGGTCGATTTCCGCATGAATTCCGGGCACATTTTCGACATGGCTGTTGAGTTGAACACAGGGATATCCGGCCAATTCTTCCAAATAGCGGTCCGTATTGATGGAACCCCAAATCAACATGCCGTCGATCATTCGTTCCTCGAACAGTTTCAGGTATTCCCGCTGGTTCTGATAATGCCGATTGCGGAAAATCAGCGTCAGCCGGTAGGAGCTCGAATAGAGCGCGCGTTCGATGCCCTGCATCGCTTCCATGAATGAGAAATCTTCGAACACGGTGTACTGGTCGATTAGGTTTTCCATCGTGGGAATGACCAGCGCGATGGCATAGGACTTGTTCTGCGACAGCCGTTTGGCGTTGATATTGGGCGTATAATTGAGCTGTTTGACCGCGGCAAAAATTTTTTCCCGAGTAGCGGTTGCCGGCGGATAAGCCATGGTGACGTTGTTCAGTACCCGCGATACCGTACTTGACGCCACGCCTGCCAGTTCCGCAATATCTTTGATCGAAACCCGGTTGCCCATGTTTTTACTCCAAAAAACGCTCGTTGCTGACAATTCTTCTGACGGCAATCGCTTGCCGTTAATAAACGATTATACAACGGCAACCGGTTGCCGTCAATATCGTTTCCCGACAAATTAGAAAAAATTTTACTCAAGACGTAGTTCAAGGAAAGGGCTAAGACGAGTTTCCGGGAAGATCCTCCTTGCCCTGACTCTCAGAATTTTTACGTCATTTATCCATTGGCGCAGCAAATAGGTAAATAAAATAAAAGTTTTGCGGGGACAAAATCGGAGTACGGGGAAAAAAGGGGGCGCTGTTTCAAAGGCGCGCCCCGTGTCTACCCCGCTCCCTGCGCATTGAGACTTTCCTTACCGCCGTCCGGTGCTTCCGAAGCCGCCGCCGCCGCGCGTCGAGTCCGCCAGTTCCGCCACGGTTTCAATCGTCACTTCCGGCAGCTTGCAGATTACCATCTGGGCGATGCGGTCGCCGCGCCGGACCGGAAACGGTTCCTTTTTCAGATTGTGCATGATGACCCCCACTTCGCCGCGATATCCTGCATCGATCGTGCCCGGCGAATTGACCAGCAGCAGACTGTGTTTGAGCGCCAGTCCGCTCCGGGGGCGCACCTGTGCTTCGTAACCCGGTGGAAATTCCATGAAAATCCCGGTCGGCACCAGCACGGTTTCGCCCGGCGGCAATTCCATATCGACGCGGGCACGAAGATCGAAAGCCGCATCGTCGGGATGGGCCTTGGCGGGAGCGAGATCGGCACAGCCGTCCATCATTTTGATCTTTACGGTCACTTCCATCATAAAAGCATACTCCTGTCGCGAAAATCCGCTTTCTTCCAGTTGATAACCACGTTCCATCCCCGTATGTTATAGCATAAATCCGGGGATTGTAAAGGAAAATGCCGATGGAAATTCTCGAACTCCTGAATCAAGCGGCCGCCGATGACGCTTCCGACCTGTTTCTGACCGCCGGCAAACCGCCGTACCGCCGCCAGACGGGGATTGTCGAAACCGTCGCCGCTGTCGCCATGGAGGCCGCTGCCATCGACGCCTTTCGCCAGCAAATCGTCCTGCCCCGCGCCGAAACCGCCTATCAGGAAAACGGCAGTTGCGACGCCGGGCTGACGGTCGCCACCGGCCGCCGGTTCCGTATCAACTTTTTCCGTCAACAGGGGGTGCCCGGACTGGTCGCCCGCCCGGTGCCGTCCGGCGACCATCTGGCTTTCGCCGAACTCCACCTGCCGGACACGTTGGCGGAATTCGCCGATGCCACCCGCGGCCTGATTCTGGTGGTCGGCGCCACCGGGTCCGGCAAGTCCACCACCATGGCCGCCATGCTCAACCATATCAACACCCATCACCGGCGGCATATCGTCACCATCGAAGACCCGATCGAATTCGTCCATCGGGATAACCAGTCGCTGATTACCCAGCGGGAAGTCGGTTCCGACACCGTTGGTTTTGCCGAAGCCCTCCGCAACGTCGTCCGCGAAAGTCCCGACGTGATTATCATCGGCGAAATGCGCGATCTCGACACCATGCAGACCGCCGTCACCGCCGCGCTGACCGGTCATCTGGTGATCTCCACTTTGCACACCTCCGACACCATCCAGGCTCTGGAACGCGTCATCAACTATTTTCCGGAACACCTGCGCCAACAGGCCGCCGAAGACCTCGCGCTGGCGCTGGTCGGCGTGACCGGACAACGTCTGGTTCCGGCCGCCGGCGGCGGCCGAATTCCCGCCGTGGAAATCCTCCGCGGCACCCCCCATGTCCGCAACCTGCTGGCCGCCCGCAATTTTCCCGATCTCGACGAAGCCATCCGCCGCGGTCAGGAAGACGGCATGATCACGTTCAACCGCTATCTGGCCGATCTGTGCCGGGCCGGCGCCATCGAATTGGAGGCCGGCGCCAACGCCGCCACCAACCGCGACGAATACCTGTTGCTGGTTCAGGGCATGGAAAGCGGCATCGACACCTTCCGCGAATATTCCCGGACCGTCACTGCCTCCGACGACGAGCTTGACATGAAGCGGCTGCTCTACTCGGCGGTTGCCAACGCGGCCAGCGACCTGGTGCTGACCACCGGTTCGCCGCCGGTCGTCCGGGTCCACGGCGACCTGGCGGGACTCAACGTTCCCGCGCTGACGCCAGCCGACACCAAACGGCTGCTCTTTTCGATTCTGGCGCCGCGGCAGCGGGCCGAATTCGAAAGTTCCCGCGAACTCGATTTTGCGCTGACCATCGCCATCAGCGATTCGCAGGGCGTGACCCGGCAATACCGGTTCCGCGTCAACGGCTTCTATCAGCGCGGCAATATCGGGGTGGCCATCCGCGTCATCCCGTCCCGTATTCCGTCGCCCGAGGAATTGAAACTGCCGCCGGCGCTGGTCAAACTGGTCGACCGTCAAAGCGGCCTGCTGCTGGTCACCGGCCCCACCGGACACGGCAAGAGTACGACGCTGGCCGCGCTGGTCGACCGCATCAACGCCACCCGCGCCTGCCATATCATCACCATCGAAGACCCGATCGAATACGTCCATCAGAACCACCGGGCCGTCGTCGAACAGCGCGAAGTCCACGCCGACACCCTCGGATTTAACAACGCGCTGAAATACGTTCTGCGCCAGAACCCCGACGTCATTCTGATCGGCGAAATGCGCGATCCCGAAACCATTGCCGCCGCGCTGACCGCCGCCGAAACCGGCCATCTGGTTCTGGCCACCTTGCATACCAACAGCGCGCCGCTCAGCGTCGACCGCATTGTCGATTCGTTCCCCAGTCATCAGCAGAATCAGATTCGCATTCAGCTTTCGGGCGCGCTGCTCGGAATTGTGGCCCAGCGCCTGATTCCGCACCAAGACGGCACCCGGCGCGTGGCCGCATTCGAACTGATGATCGGCACCCCGGCCATCCTCTCGCTGATTCGCGAAGGCAAAACCCAGCAACTTCAGTCGATTATCGAAACCAGCTTCAAAGACGGCATGATTACCATGGACCGGTCGCTCAACGAACTTTACGCCCAGGGACAGATTTCCCGGGAAGCCGTCCAGAGTCTCAGCAAGATTATGTCCCATAGTCTGAATTGAGGTGAAAGGGAAGAAACGGTTCGCATCTTCTCCGGTGTCCCTTGCGGTCCGCCATTTTCCCATCGGAGTTTTAGACTCAAATGATATTCCCGGTTTGAAAATTTGGGTTTCGGCGGCAGGTTATAGTAAATCGGGCTGTTTGCATTTGCCCAAGCTTTGGAATAGAGAAATATGGATTTACCATTGCTGGTTATCGTTGTCTTTACGGCAACTTTTTTATTGCTGGTGGCGTTTGCTTTTGTCTTGAGCAACCGCAAATATCGCCTTGAGGTCAAAATCAAGGATCTGATGCACCAGAAAGCGGAAATTTCCAACTTTCTCAGCCTCTTTTCCCACAATTTGTACAACTTGCAGGACATCGACAACTCCATGAATATGACGGCCCGCTATGTGGCCGACCTGATCGAATGCCAGGCCCTCTGTATTTATGAATTGAAAGACGGCTATCTCCACGCGCTCGGCATTTCCGGCAATTTTCCCCTTCTTCACCAGTCCAACCAGTATATTGTCACCAAGCCTCGCTACCTGATGGAAGCGTTGAAACGCGACCGCATCAAACTCGGCGAAGGATTGATCGGCCAGATTGCCGCCCGCCGCGAACCGATGTTGCTTGAAGACGCCGGCGACGATCCCCGGCTGGCCGGCGTCAGCAGCCAGATTTCGATCCGCACCCTGATGGCCATTCCGATGATCCGGGAAGCTAAAGTCACCGGTGTGATCTGCGCCATCAATAACCGTGACAAAAACCGTCCGTTCACTCCTGAACAGTTCAGCCGTCTCCGCTTCATTTCGTCGCAGGTGCTCCTGGCCCAGACGTTCGTTCAGGTGTATGCCAATTTGAGCGAGCAACAGCGGATCAATCAGGAACTCGAATTCGCCCGCCAGTTGCAGGCGTCGCTGTTGCCGGACACGTTTCCGGCGTGGGATCAGTTCGTCGTCCATTCGTTCACCCGGTCGTCCAAGGAAGTCAGCGGCGACTTTTACGACTTTGTGGAAATCGATAACGACCGGCTGCTGATCGTGGTCGGCGACGCCTGCGGCAAAGGGATTCCGGCCTGTATGATCATGGCCATGGCCCGCAGCTTCATCCGGTCCGCCGTAACCCACTTCACCACGTTGGAAAATCTGCTCAAGGAACTCAACCATAACCTTTACCGCGATACCGAGGCGGACAGTTTCATGACCGTCGGTTGCTGTCTGCTCGACAAGAAAGATTCCACCGTCGAATACGCCCGGGCCGGTCATACCGACCTGATTACTTACGTCCATGGCCACATTCGCCGGATCTTCCCCAACGGTACCGCCGTCGGACTGCTTCCCACCGAACTGGCCCGGTTCGATACCATTACCCTCAATTTCGATCCCGACATGTCGCTGTTGCTCTTTACCGACGGCATCACCGAAGCGCTCAACAATCAGGATCAGGAATTCGGCGTCGAACGTCTTTCCCAGGCGTTCCGGGATTCGTCCCAGGCGAACGATACGCCCGTGATCACCATCGAAAAAATTCTCAACGCCGTGGACGTTTTCACCGGTCCGCGCGGAGCCGAAGGTCAGCTCGACGACCAGACCATGGTCATCATCCAGCATTTGTAATGTTTTCACTTACTTCATGACGGCAACCGGCAAGTTTCTCCGCTTTTTCGGCTGGATAAAATCTCTGCTCGAATCTTGTGACAACCGTTGTTTCTGGATTGAGAGCGGGTAGACGAAAATCTCACCTCTTGGGTAGCGGGGAAGACCCCTACGTGCTAACCGACGGGATTTCGGCTTTGCCGACCAAGCGTGTTCGCCGCTGGACCGCGCCCGCGGAGCCCGCAGAGGCGAGTACTTCGGCGCGAATTTTGGTCCGCGCCAGCGCCGGCCCCAAATTCGCGCCGGGAGGCCGCTTTTTCCTCCTGATGCTCGGGAAACTCATTCATCAGGAACCACTCATTGACCCGCAAAAACTAATGATTAGCGCATATGGAGTTTTTTCCCCGGACGCTCGTTTTGAGACTCTCGTTTTAATCAGACCATCAAAAAGCTTTCGGATTTTGGTCGCTGGAAATCGCCCACGTCGCCTTGTATCACCAACTGGGAGACCTGCCGGAATTGCAATTCTCTCATAAACTCTGGGGAGGAGGCAAAAATTATTTCAGTTTCGTGAAAAATTCCGGTTGTGCCGTCCAGGAAAAAATATTTCCTTCCATCGGCAATTCCGCCCAGCTTGAAGTTTCTTCCGGTGCCTTGCGAATGAAATTGATCCGCCAATCTTTCGGGGAACTTCCGATGCTGCGCAATGGGACGACCAACCGGCATGTCCAGGAATCACTTCCGTTCCGGGACACCTTGGCGGAAATGCCTTTCAGCTTAATTTTCGATACCGATTCATAATAATTGCACAAAGTTTCCCGGGTTTCCATCTTGCCGTCAATCGTTGCTATGATATCGATAAAGTTTTTCGCTTCCGGCGCTTTCCAAATCTGGACGCCAATACCATCACCGGCGAATGAATGTTTCGGCAGCCCGAGACAATGAAATTCAATGGTTGCCGCCTCATTATCGATATTCATCTTGACGCTCGTCCGATAATTTGCCAGGCAATCTTCCCGGGTAATGAAATTCGCGGCAGTCACTTGGAATCCTCCGGACGTCGAAGTTTTCACTCCATAAACTTCCGGTATTTTTTCTTCTGAATATTGATGGACTTGCGTTCCCGCCACCCGGAGGAAGCCTGCCGTTGCCGGTTTCCAGTAAGCAATTGCTGTACCATTGGATTTCAGTTTGATTTCGGCGCAATTCTGCCATTGTTTGCCGTCGATGCTGAGGCTGATGGTATAAGTATCAGGTACGGCATCAAATAGTTTGACCCCCATGATCAGTCGAGGAGCTGCGAACTTCAAAATGCAACATCCGTTTGTATTACACACTTCCGCTTGCGGTAGAGCTCGCGGATATTCTCCGTCGCCAAGAAATTGTCTGGGCGAAACGGTCGCAATGGGAAACCCGAAAATTTTTATTGCCTCCGGCAATAACCCGGTTCGCAACCACTGCTTTTCGGCATTCCGCCACTCGGCAATACGATTCGGCATTCCTGTCGTCAGCAACGCAAACATTTTTTGGGTTTTTTCCGGTGACGGCGAGCTCATCAATTCCCGATAAATCCACATCGCCCGATACCATGCACACAACCGAGGCATTTGCGCCGCCGGATTTTCCGGAAAAGTACTTGTGGTTTTGATGAATGCCGGCATTTTTCCGGCATTGATCGTCTTAATCAGGCGTTGACAGGTGTTGTCCAAATGTTCCGGCGCATCCGAACGGGCCAATTTCTTTTCAAACAATGCGGCCTGTTGCATGCAGTCGAGCGTCGCATGCAATCCTTCCTCGCGATCGAATATCTCATCGGAGTCAAAATCATTCGCCGCCTGCTGATCGTCGGGACGTTCCGCCGACCACATCAATTCGGCATTGATCGGCAACCGAGCCCATAACAACTCCGCTTCACCCCAATGCGCCGTCATAAAGCCCAGGCAGTTGGGATTTTTCCGATATTGGCGCAATTCATCCCGCCATGCCAGCGCATTGGCATTCGTGTACAGGCTGGAAGTACCCAATGTCGGGCGTTCATTCTCCGCGAGCATCCAGCCCAGCCGGCCTCGGATTTCATCGGCCTCTTCCGGCGGCTGAGTATATTGCCATGGGCAGATGATGACATCGTGCGGCACGTATTTCGACAGCAGTTTCGCACCGGCCTTGCGAACCAGATCATCCCACATGATGACGGTAATCTTCGAATCCAGGGATTTGATCTTGTCGTACCAGCGCCGGATATCCTGTCCCCACAGTTGATCGCGTCCCAGATTCCGTGTCCTGCAACGCCGGCAGCGATTACTGCAGATCACTTCGTCGTGTCCGATGTGGATAAAACGCGGATGATAAATTTCGATCACATTTTTCAGTACCCGGTCGATAATACGGTAAACAGTCGGTTCGTTGGGGCAGTATGGCGTCTGCATCGGCATGTAAGGCATATAATTATAATCGACCTTAACCACCGCATCGGCCGCAATGCTTCCGCCAGGGATCCGATGCAGTTTCCATGGCGTGTTGCCGATTGCAAACGGGCGGGCAGTATGACCGGGAATCACTTTATAATCAATATTTTCTTTATAGACAGTATTTTTATCCCGGCTGCGCAGGATAATCGGCATGGCCGCCGTCCTGATCACATTAGGATGCTTCAGCGAAACATCCTGATTCGTCATGATTACCGTCTCGTCGGGAACCCATATTCCTTCGCCGCAATTCGGATCGGCATCAATTACTCCGTAAGCCCAGCCGCCGCCCTGTACCAGCGGAACAACTTCAATGTTGTGCTGTCGCGCCGCTTGAATGAATTTTTGCGCCGCCGCCAGATTTTTTCCGGTTGGAGTGTACCACCAGTTGAGCGGTCCGAACCAGTTCGATTCAACGATAAGCATGTTGATTTTCAACCTGGCGGCTTTCGGAATAATCATTTTCTGATCGGCCGTCTGGAGGTAAAGGACTCGCCATTTCTGATCGGCCCAATCATTGATTCTGACCGCCGGTACGGAACCGTCCGAAGCAAACATTTGCCGTAATGTCTGAAGACCGTAAAACAATCCGCTTTCGTTTTGGGCCGAAAGATAAATCTGCGTTGCTTTTACCCCAATCGCATAGGCGTCGAATCCTTGCTTCGGCGGCGGCGGAACCGTGGTAAGATCATGATCTTGCGCGCCAAGCAGAATGAATCCGCAGCGGGGCGCCAGATCGGAAACAATTTGAGGCGCCAGTCCGCAGATTGCCGACAAATCGCGTTGTAGCGCCTCGGCGGCAAGCCGTACCGGTTCCGCCGCATCCGCCGGCAAATGAATTTTCATGGCCGCTTCGAGCTTAAAGGCCGGTTGGTCAAGCGCAAGAACTTCCTGCGGTTCCGGCAGAATTCCGGAATACTTCGGCTGAAGCTGTTCGGCCCACACACTTAACGTGCTGAGTAAAATTATCGTACAAAATACCAACCGTCCCATGCTGTCGTCCCTTTTCTTCAATTTCTCAATGGTACCCCGACACGGAGCTTTTCAGCCCTCGTCAATACGCATAGGCCGTCCAGTCGAAATCGTTGTTGAGAGCGGCAATGCTGTACTTTACGCTCTGGGCGTGTCCGTCGGCAAGCGCCATATTAAGAGTTTTGTTGCTGCCGTGCCGGCAAAACTTGCGTAAAACGGCCCAGCCGCCGGGAACTCCGCTGATAAGATCGCCGCCGAAATCGCCGTAATAATATGGCGCGTCGGCAAAAATCGGCGGCGTCGTATTTTTCTTGACGAAAGTGATTTTCACATATTTGGGAGCCGAAACATTCCAGGCATTGGCGCAGAGACGATAATTTGCCGCATACCCTATCGTTTCGGAATCGGCAACGCCGGTCGGAATTTTGAATTGTGAAGCGATTTTCCAGGTCTGGATACCGCCTGAAGGACAAACATAGGTTGTGGCGGACCCGATGTAATCCCATAACAAAACCGGATAAATATATACTTTTTCCTTTATCATCGCACCCGGCAGAACATAATCGTTGTTGTCGTTGCTGTACATGATGGAAGCAAGGACAATCTGTTTCTGGTTACTGACGCATTTGATTGATTTGGCGGTATCGCGAGCACTGGACAACGCCGGCAACAGCACGGCGGCCAGAATGGCGATGATGGCAATTACCACCAAAAGTTCGATGAGCGTAAAAACGTTCTGCTTTTTCATAATGACTTCTCCCTTGATTTGGGGTTTATAACGTTTGACGTATCAGCAATTGGCTTTTTATCTGAATGTCCTGCAAATTCCGTTCTTTGCCTTCGGACAAGTCAATCATAATCCGGGTAGCCAGTGCGCCGAGCTTGAAACTGTCTACTTTGAATGTGGTAATTCGGAAATCGTCAAAAGCTTCATGTCCGCCGTCGCCGCCGGCCAGCCGAAACGCATCCGGAAGCCGGAGACCGTGTTTCAAGACGGCGTCATAGACTCCGGCCGCCATATTGTCATTGGCGCATACCACCGTATCGAAAACCAATTTTTTCTCGGTCAGAATCCGATCCATACACTGTTCGGCCAGATCGCGGCGATATTCCGCCTGAATGAAGTTTTCCCGAGGCAGGACCAACCCATGATGGGCCAAGGCCGCGAGAAAGCCGTTGCGTCGTTCCTCGTTGACGGAATTGGTGTTCAGACCGGAAAAATAGAGAAATTGCCGACCGGCGCGGTGAATGGCGTATTCGGTGATTTCGCGGCAGGCATTGAAATTGTCATGGCCGACGAAATAGACATCCTTAAGTTCTTTCGGTCGGCTGTTGAGAAAAATTACCGGGTAATCGCGCAGTTCCGCCGCATACGTGTCCAGATAAGAGGCGCCCCAGATCAACAAACCGTCTATGGCCTTTTCCTTCAACAATTTTATGTTTTCCTGCGTCTGCAGGTATTTCTCGGTTTTGAACAGAATCAGCAGTTTGTAGGCACTGTTGACGATGGTATCTTCGATACCTCGCAAAGTTTCAACCAGAATATGGTCCGCAAACGCATGGGTTCCCATCTGCCAGGCCGGCACTTCCAGCCCGATCACGTAGGACCGGTTCTGTAGCAGACGCCGCGCGTTGATGTTCGGCGCATATCCGTACTCCTTCACTGCCGAATGAATCCGCCGCGCCGTCTCATCGGAGACCTTCACCTTCGAATAAGAATGGTTCAGCACTCGTGACACCGTACTCGGCGCCACGCCGACAATCTCGGAAAGCTGTTTTAACGTACATCGTGTCGCCGTGCTCATTTTCTTTCTCTCCGTCGTATTCCTCTTTCTCCGACCGCAAAGCTTTGCGGTCAATAGCCGAGCCGGAAGAAAAAGAGGAAAATTCCGGATTTATCGAAGGCATAAGGGCAGTCTCAAATCGCGGGTAGCGGGGAAGACACGGGGTGCTTTTGAAGAAGTGCCCCCTTTCTTCCCCGCGCCCCAATTTTGACCCCGCAAAACTTTTATTCTATTTATCTTTTTGCTACGCAAAGAGATAAATATATTAAAAAGTTTGAAAGTCGGGAAATGGGGTTCGGGGAAAAACCTGGAAAAATTTCCAAATTTTTCAGGTTTTTTCCCCGGAGACTCGTCTTGAGACTATCTTCAATGCATAAGGGGAAAACCGTCGCAACGCGCGTTTTCCGATCTCAAGAGGGGGATGCTCTGCGTACGGACCTTAATTGGAACGGCGGCGCAGGAAGCGCCGGATCGAAGTAATGCCGTCTTCTTCCGCAATTTTATGGATTTCCCGGAAGCCGTCGCCGTAAATGGGATCGGAATTTTCGGCAATGCGGCGATTCATGGCGTCCTGGTGAAACAGGTGATTGACGCACCATGCACAGTATTCGCTGAAGCCTTCGCGGATTTTCAGACTTTTGACCTGAGGATAATTTTCGGTCATCCAGTCGTGGCCGAGTTCGTGGGCGAAGACTTCGATCAGTTTACGGCGGGGCGTCCCGGATAAAAAGTAAATAGTATAAGAAACGTCGGAGCGGTAGGTTTCGACTTTGTCGCGCGTTCCCAGCGCGAGCGGGTGCGAGGTGACGACGGTGTTAATGGTGGCGTCGTAAACGAACAAACCCATTTCCATGCCGGGGGCATAGTTGGGCGAACGACGCTGCATGGACGGCAGATCGACCATGCGCAGTTGAATGCGATGACTGGTTCCGATATCAAGCTGGTCGCGCATGGTATCCCGAACTTCCTGAAAGATTTTTTCCGCGGCGTCCATCGTCCATACGGCTTCCCGGTCGCAAGCGGGGCAGATGACGCGCCCGTCGTCCAGTCGGCGGCCGCCGATGGCCGGCAACTGACAGGAAAAACATTTGGGTTTGGCGGCGCATTCGGAACAGTAGAATAAATCTTCATCGCCCTTGAATAGAACGCCCTTCATGGCCTTTTTGCCGCAGCCGTGACAGGTCGGCAACAGCGTCTCCAGACAGGCTTTCGAGCAATAGTACTGATCGCCTTTGCGGTAACAGGGGCCGTTGATTGCTTTGCCGCAGACGGCGCAGTGCGGCAAGGTGGTTTCCAGGCAGTGCTGGCTGCAAAAGGCTTTCCCGTTGACGCTGAGATAGTCGCCGACAATCGTTTTGCCGCAGACGGAACATTCCAGGGCGGCGGCGGTGACGGCCGTCAACCCGGTCAGTCCGAGCAAAAACAACCGTAAAAGATGCTTCATGCGTGATGTCTCCCCTCATCAATTCCATCGAACCATATTATATCACGGAAAAAGGTAAAAACCTATGCCGCCGCGAAACAATCGTTGATCGGACCGGATAATTTTGATATTTCAGGGGGGCGAATCTTGAAAACATGACGTCCGGAAGTATAGTAGAAACATGAGTGCGGTCGCTGTTCGGCGACGGAAAAAAGAGTTAAACTGGAAGTTTATTGTGTCGGCGATACAACAACAGGGCCGTCGGTCCGAAACTGAGATTGCAATTAAAAACTCGCTGGGCCTCCATGCGCGGCCGGCGACGCTTTTTGTGCAGCTGGCGGCCGGGTTTGCTTCGGAGATTACGGTGGAAAAAGACGGGGAAACCGTCAATGGAAAAAGCCTGATGGGGCTGCTGATGCTTTCCGCCGGTTGTGGTTCGATCCTGAAAATTGTGGCGGAAGGGGACGATTCCCTGGCGGCTTTGCAAGCTTTGGAAGATCTGATCGAACGCAAATTCGAAGAAGAGGACTAACCGCGCAAAGTGACGTGGCAAAACGAAAGTATCCTGCATGGGATTCCGGCATCGCCGGGGATTGCCATCGGGGAAGTCATGCTGGTCGGCAGTTTCCAGGCATCTTTCACGGAACCGGACAATCAAACCATTGCTCCCGCGTTGGCCGAGCGGGAAGTGGCGCGGTTTCGCCATGCGCTTGATCTGACCCGGGTCGAACTCCATTTGATGCAGAAACGGTTGCAGCAGGAACTGGACGCCCGCGAAGCCGGCATTTTCGATGCCCATCTGCTGATTGTCGACGACCAGATGCTCTACCGCGAAGTGGTTCAGGCGATTTCCACGCAATACCAGGCGGCGGAATATGCGTTCTACAAGGTGTTGAACCGGTATGTCAATGCCATCGGCACCATGAGCGACGACTACATCCGGCAACGAACGGACGACCTGAAAGATGTCGGCAGCCGCGTACTCTCCCATTTGGGCGGCGTCAACCGTCATTTGCTGGAACATCTGCCGGGCAAGCGAATCATCGTGGCCCACGACCTGACGCCGTCGGCCACGGTGCAAATCGACCGCAACAATGTGCTGGGCTTTGCGGTGGAAACCGGCAGTCAGACTTCTCATACGGCGATTCTGGCGCGGTCCATGAAGATTCCGGCGGTCGTGGGCATTCACGACCTCTGCGCCCAGAGCGCCGACGGCGGAACGATCATTATCGACGGCTACGTGGGCGCCGTCATCATCAATCCCACCGCTACCACCATCGATCTCTATCGTCAGAAAGAAAATTCCGAAGAAAAACTTTATGCCGATCTGCTGACCGAAAGTCGGCTGCGGCCGGAAACCCGCGACGGGTTCTGCATCCAGTTGGCGGCCAACGTGGATTCGCTGGAGGAACTGCATACCGCCAGAAAGTTCGGTGCCGCCGGCATCGGCCTGTTCCGGACCGAATATCTGTTTGTTCACCGCGATCATCTGCCGACCGAGGAAGAACAGTATAATACCTACCGCGAAATGCTTGGCAATATGAACGGCCAGCCGGTCACGATTCGGACCATCGATGCCGGCGGCGACAAGCTGGGCGATACCATTGCCGCGATGTCGGAACCCAATCCGTTTCTTGGGCTGCGGGCGATCCGGCTGTGCCTTCGGGAACATCCGGAACTGCTTCATACCCAGTTGCGGGCGCTGTTGCGGGCCAGTCCCGCCGGACGACTCAAAATCATGTTCCCGATGATCTCCTGCGTGGAGGAAGTGGTCAGACTGCGGGAAATGGTGGAAACGGTTAAAGGTGAATTGTCGCAGGAAAATCGGACGTTCGACAAGAAAGTCGAAGTCGGGATCATGATCGAAACGCCGGCCGCCGCCTTGCAGGCGGATACGCTGGCCGAACTGGTGGATTTCTTCAGCATCGGGTCCAACGACCTGATCCAGTATACGTTGGCGGCCGACCGCAGCAACGACAAAGTGGCGTATCTTTACCAGCCGACTCATCCGGCGGTGATCGAATTGATTCTGCGGACGGCGGACGCCGGGCGGGCGCATAACGTCTGGGTCAGTCTGTGCGGGGAAATGGCGGCCAATCCGCTTTATCTGCCGTTGCTGCTTGGCGTGGGCCTCAACGAATTGAGCATGAGCGCCAGTGCCTTGGGCAATGTGCGGCGGGCCATCCGTCAGTTGGCGATGCACGATGCCGAGGCGACGGTGAAGGCGGCGCTGGCCGCGAAAAGCGCCGAAGATGCGCTGGAATGCTGTCGGGACGTTCTGCGCCGAAACGTGCCGGAAATTCTTGATCTCGCGACCAAAGGCATTTGAGTTGCGATTGGTTTTCCTTTCTGAACGGCTGAACGGCTTCTAATCTCTTACTTCCTTCCCGTTTCTGGCTATTGGCCTTGGTTGTTGATGGTTTGTCGTGATCGGCAGCGGCGTTTTTTCAGAAAAAACAGTAAAGATTCCGAAGTTTTCAGGGTAGAAGATAAAAGAGGCGTACGCAATTGGTAACTTGCCGGGAAAAAGCAACGACAATAAAGATAACGTGCCTGCGGGAAGCAACGAAAGGAAGCGTGATGATGAGAAAATGGTTATTGCTGGCAGCCTTGTGCTGGGGGATTGGCGGGTTGACGTCGGTCTGGGCGCAGGAGGACGGACCGGGCGAAAATGGCAATCGAGAAGAAAATGATTTTCAGGGGCCGTCGCGCGGAGGACCGATGGCAACGTTGTCGTTGGAGCAGCTTAAAACTTCTTTGAAATTGACGGACGAACAGGCACAGAAACTTGAGCCGCTACTGAAAAAAATCAAAGCAGCGTTTGATGCGATGCACAAAAAAATGAGTTCGTCGCGGCATTCCGGCCATTCCGGCGGCGGCATGGCGGATATGCGGAAAAAGATGGAGCAACTCAAAAAGAAAATTCTGGAAATTCTTGCGCCGGCCAAGGAGTTTCTCAGTGATGAACAATATCAGGCGCTGGTGAAAAAATTGACGGCGCGTCCGGCTCCTCCGAACGGTGGGCGTGGCGGTTCCGGCGGCGATTCCGAATCGGCGGACGGCAATCAGAACGGGATGGGGGAAAATTCCGAGTCTGCGGGCGGTTCCGGCGGACGCCGTGGCGGTCCGATGGCCATGCTTAATCTGGAAACGCTGAAAACCGCGCTGAAACTGACTGACGAGCAGGCGGAAAAACTCGAACCGTTGGTGGAAAAGGCAAAAAAATTATTTGCGGCAATGCATAAAGAAATGCGTCCCGGCCGTAATCATGGTAATCGCGGCGGCATGGACGATATGCGGAAGACGATGGAACAGTTCCAAAAGAAATTGCTTGCCGTCTTCGTGCCGGCCAGGGAGTTTCTGAGTGACGAACAATATCAGGCGTTGGTGAAAAAACTGACGGCGCGTCCACCCGTGCCACGGGGCGGTGCCGACGGCGATCGCGCGGAAGCGGACGGCATGAAATGATTTTCAGGCCATGACCGGTTCGTTCCTGGCGTTGATGGCTGACGGAGCGGATGCCGTCATGGTGCCGACCCGGTCGGGAAAGTAGCAGGCCGAGCAGTGGGCTTCATCCTGTGACCGGGGTTGCAATTGCGGCAATTCGTCCTTGCAGCGTTTCTGCGCCAGCGGACAACGCGGATGGAACGGGCATCCTGACGGCGGATTCAACGGCGAAGGCACGTCGCCGGGCAGAATGATCCGCTGTTTGCCGTTGCTGTCAATGGTCGGGACGGCGGATAACAGCGCTTTCGTATACGGATGCGCCGGGTTGGAACAGATGGTTTTCGCCGGTCCGGATTCGACGATCTTGCCCAGATACATCACCATAATCCGATGGCTGATATGTTCCACCACCGCCAGATCGTGGGCGATGAACAGATAAGCGATGTCCGTCTGCCGCTGGATGTCCTGCAACAGATTGATGATCTGCGCCTGAACGCTCACGTCCAGCGCGGACACCGGTTCGTCGGCGATAATCAGTTTGGGATTGACGGCCAGCGCCCGGGCGATGCCGATGCGTTGCCGTTGTCCGCCGCTGAACTGGTGGGGATAGCGCAGCAGATGCACTTCCCGCAATCCCACCATTTCCAACAATTCGACCATCCGCCGCTGGCGGGCCGCGGGGTCGAGGTCGGTGTGAAGATGAATCACTTCGTCCAGCATCTGGCGGATGGTCATTCGCGGATTCAGCGACCCGTAGGGGTCCTGAAAAATCATTTGAAATTTGCTGCGTTCGCGGCGCAGTTCCCGTCCGCTGAGTTTGGCCAGATCGACGCCGTCGATGGCGAATGTGCCGCCGCATGGTTTTTCCAATCTCACGAGGGTTCGGCCCAGAGTACTTTTACCGCATCCGCTTTCGCCGACCAGTCCCAGGGTTTCGGCGCGTTCCAACGTAAACGAGACATCGTCGACGGCTCGGACGTAGCGCGGCGGCCGCAGCCAGCCGCCGCCGGACGGGTACCAGGTTTTCAGGTGATTTACTTCCAAAAGCGGCATGGCTCAACCCTTCCAGATCGGCAGCGACAGTGCGGCGCTGGTGCCCCGGTCTTTGATGCTGTTGATCTTAAAGAAACCGTTGAATTTGGCGGCAATCAGGCGGACGGCGGCGAGGCCCAGACCGCAATTTTCCGGGACGCTGGTATAGAATGGCGCGGTACAGTGTTTGACGGCCTGTCCGTCCATGCCGCAGCCGTTGTCGTCAATGGCAAACGTGACGTAGCCTTTGCTTTCTTCCAGCCGGATGACCACTTTTTTATTTTTGGCGGCGACGGTCTGGAAAGAATCGCGGGCATTGGCCATCAGGTTGACGATGGCCTGTTCCACCAGCGCGGCGGAGGCCCGGACGGGGACGATCCGATCCGGTATTTTCAATTCCATTTGAATACTGCGCTTGTGAAATTGTTCACCGAAGAAGTCGAGCACGTGATGCAGACTGGTAATCATATCCACGCTTTCTTCCTCTTCCCGGTAATCGCGGACGAAGGTCCGGATGTGTTGGAGAATATTTGACGTCCGGTCGAGGTTTTGCAGACTGATGCCGAGATATTTTTTGACCTCTTCCGGGTTGGCGTTCTCCGGTTGTTCCTGCATCATCAGGAGCAGTTCCAGATAACCTTTGATGACGCAGAGCGGCTGATTGAGTTCGTGAATGATGCCGGTGGTAACCTGCCGCAGCGCGGAAAGCCGTCCGAGGTGAATGATTTGCAGTTCCGTGACGGCGGTTTTAGACGGCGGCAATACCGGCGGCGGTCCCAGCGGAGTGGGCGGTTGCGGCATCCGGACAATCAGCAGCAGCGCCAGCGCGGCCAGCGGCAGCAGCGCCAACGCCAGCCGGAAGCCGTCGGCCGCTTCCAGTTTCGGCTGCGGCATGCCGACGAAACAATAGGCCGGCTGCTGATGAAAACGAACCGGTACGCAAATCGCCAGTAATCCTTCGGCGGCAATCTGCGGGTTGGAATAGCGGGGACAATCGTTTTCACTGTGAAAGGCGATGGCCGGATCGTCTTCGATCGGCATGTATTGGGCGTAATCGGCGGGGAAGGCGCCGTTGTCAACCGGCTTGAAACGATTGTTGTTCAGGAGGCAGAGAATAATAAAGCGGTTGCCGGAAATCTTGCGGAAATTTTCGGATTCCGCCGTGGGCATGACTTCAAACTCAATTTGAGCGGCGGCCTGGCGCGCGGTTTCCGTCATTCGAACAATGCGCTGATTCCGGGCGAGATGAAGATAGAATAACGATACGATCCAAATACTGGCGGCGGTAACGACAAGAACGATTCCCGCCAGAATGATTTTCTGTTTTCTGGTCATGCTGCTTTTGCTTTCCGTGAATTGTACACTGCCAACAGTCTGCCGATAAAAACGGCCGAATACATAATGCTGATTACGCCTTCCAGATAGCTCATGCGTTTCGTCAACGGCGTATGAGGCATAATATCGCCATATCCCATGGTTGTCAATGAGGTAAAGCTGAAGTAGAGGCAATCGTCGAGATTCAGCGCCGTCGTTTTGCCGTTGACGGCAAAACCGACAATCTGTTGTCCCTGTAAAATATAGTAGAAATCGGCAAAGCATACTCCGATCATCATAAACGCGAAAATGCTGCCGAAAATCGAATCCCGGGTATATTTGCCGACGACGGTGGAATAGTAAACCAGACTGATCATCATGATCAGGTCGAAAAACAACAACGCCGCGTCGGTGGCCAGTTCCCGTTGAATGCCGGAATGGTAACAGACCCGCAGAATATAAGCGGCAATGCCCAGCATCAGCGACAGCGCCAGCAAGTGACGGTTCTTGGTAATGACATAGGGACCGATGGTCAGAAAAAAGATGTAAAGCGGCAAAATCAAGGCTCCCCACGCCGTGTCGAACGTTTCCGGCCCCAGCATCAGCCAGAACAGAAAAACCAGCAGCAGAATCAGGCATTTATGCTGCGATTCGCAAAGCAGACTGCTCAGCTTTTTTATCTTTTCGGTCATAAATCAACCTAGTTCGAAACAGGTGATGCCGAAAATATTGTTCAGCGGCAGTTCGGGCCGGCCGCAACGATACATCCGGATGGTGCTGAAAACAGTTTTCATGTCGTAACGGGAGGCGAGCGCCATGGCGCTGGAATTCGGTTCGGGCACATCCAGATAAAATTCGCTTCCCGGCGGCAGATCCCGCAATAATTCCCGCAGTAAATCCTCGGCAATCCGCGGATTGTCGGCAAACAGCGGCCCGATCTTGGCCCCGTGGCGGCACGGGCGGACGGACCCCAATCCTTTGACGACGCCGTTCAGATCGATGGCCGCCAGACTGACGGTGTGCGGACGGGTCAGCCAGAGTTTCAGAAACGTGTGCCGGTCGCCGGGAAAGTGCCGTTGGTCATACTGTACGATGTCTTTGAAATCCAGCGTTGCCGTCGGACGGATGACGGTGTCGCCGCGTTGCAGCATGACTGGCACCGAACCCGTCATCCGAAAATTTCGCCAGGCCGGTTCGAATCCGTATTGCGACTGATAATTTTTTACTTTGGCTTCCACGCCGTCGATGCCGGTGGAAAGCGGTCCCAGGTGGATATTGGCGGCGTTGGCCAGTTCCAGGCCGATGCGATGTCCGCGGCAGGCCGGAATCACCAGAAACATGCCGATGAAACCCGCTTGTTGGCCGTATTTTACCGCGGAAATGCAGCCGACGGGGCGTCCGTTCTGCCAGGCCATGAAGAAACCGTTGGCGTCGGCGGGCAGAAAACAGGCTCCGTCATGCAGACCGGGATTCCAGCCTTCCCGCGCCGCCCAGTCCAGCGCGATATCCATTTCCGCCGCCGTCATCAACTTGATGTTGCAATTACTGGCCATGGCTGTCCTTCCGCCGTATTAGAAGAGGCTTTTCAGTACTTCCACGGCTTTTCCCGCACCGCTTCCGGACCCGGACGAACTGCCCGAACTGCCGGACGAACTGCCGCTCAACACGTTATTCAGCAGGGAACTGGCTTTGGTGCCGGTATTGTTCAGCAACGATTTCACTTCCTGTCCTTTATCCAGAATATTGGTAAAGTTGTCTTTGATGACGGCCTCCACCATTTTGGTATAATCCGGTTTGGGGGTGCGCGGCGTACCTTCGATATAGAGCGGAATCACAACGTCGGCGGGCAGAACCGACTTGGAATTGACCTGCATCTTGTTGTCGGGATTGAGCGGAATGGTGCCGCCGATACTCTGTTTTTTGAGAAAATCGCCGTTTGAAAGTTCAAATTCTGTGATGTTGACGTACCCGTTGGCAATGTTCAACGCGGCCTTGCCGTCGGCGAATTTCATCACGTCGATACCGGCCCGGGCCTGGGTGGCGCTCTGGGCCAGTTCCTTCTTGGAACTCAACTGCGGAATGTACTCATTGAGCCGGGCCAGGGCGTCGATTGGAATCAGCAGCACGTTGAAATACGGTACCCGGTTGAGCCCGTATGGGAAAACCATATTGGCGGTGGTCATTTTGGCGGTGCCGCTCAGGTGTTTTTCCAGATTGTAGGAACGGAAGCCGCATCCGGCGAGATTGACGTCGAACGTTTTGATCTGGGTGCTCAGATTCTGCTGATCCGGCAGGAACGTCAGGAAGATCGGTTTCAGTTCCAGATCGGTGAACGAACAGGTCCACTGATAGGGATAGCCGTCATCCTTGCCGAGATCGATATACCCGTTGACGGTGATCGGCGTATTGTTGAGATAGAGCAGCAGCGGCGCCGCCGTGATTTTATTGTCTTTGACGGTAATCAGCGTATTGCGGCAGGCCATGCGCAACTGCGGCCCGTAGGTGATGCCTTCCAGCGCCAGGTGAATTTCGGCATCGGCGCCGAGTTCGACGGCGCGCGGTTCCGGCTGGATTTCGGCGGTTCCGGCCGTTTTTCCGGCGTCGGCTTGTCCGGCCGTAGTCGTGTTGGCGGCGGCGGTGGCCGGTCGCGACGGTTTCAACAACGTTTCCAGCAGCTTCAAGTCCAACGCCTGGGTGCCGATATTGACCTGCGTTTTACCCTGATTCAGCGGCAGCGCCACCGCACCGTTGACGGTGAGATTGGTGACGACGCTCTGCTGGTCGAGAATTTCCGCCATGCACTGGTTGATGACCAGACGGCGGCCTTCCGGAACGATATCCACTTTGAGCTTGCAGTCCAGCGGATGCGCCACTTGGGGCGAGACCAGTTTGCTGATGCTGACGTCGGCCTTCACGGCGGGCGGCGCGTCGGCGGCCGCCCGGCTGGCTTCGAGATTACCGGAAAGCGTGAAACTCCGGACGGCGTCCGGCGGATACTGCATGGCCACTTTCAGAATCCGTTGATTGAGATCGGCCACGGCCACACTGAGATCGAACGCCCCGCCGGCGGTATCCAGACTGCCGTTGACGCCGACATTGAGGGCCTGACCCTCGGCGGTTTCCAGAATCGTATGGGCGGAATGCAAATTGAGTTTGCTGAATTGGAGCATTGACAAATCGAACTGTTGCTGGAGCCGCAGATCGTTGATCCGCCGTTCACCCAGACTGGGGGTTTTGATGGCCAGTTGTTCGAGATTGAGGTCGCCTTTGGCGTCCAGCTGTTTCCGGCCCGGCTGATAGACGGCGCTGAGGCCGCCGCCGAGCTTGGCGCTGTAGAAGTAAAGTTGATTGTGCGGAATCAGAATATTCAGGAACGTCAGATCGAAGTTGTCGAACAGCACGCGCAGATTGACTGGTCCGCCCAGCAAATCCGAATTTTTCCAGCAGAGGTTGAGGTCGGCTTCGTTTTCCAGCTTCAGCCGGCCGCCGGGGTTGCGGTCAAGTTCGAACAGCAGTTTCTTAATCAACAACGTACTGCTGCGTTGTTCGAGGTGGGCGGAAGTACTGAATACCGTGGTATAGCGGCCCTGGGCAATGGATAGTTTGGGGGCGATGCCGAGTTGAATCCCTCCGCGCTGGAGCATGGCCAGGGTTTCATGACCGAGGTTGTTCAGTTTCAGATTGAAGTCGGCTGACCGTTCCTGAAGATTGAAACTGCCGTCGAGATTGAGCGACAGTACGCTTTTGCCCTGTTCCCGGATCAGCACTTTCAATGCGGCAAGTTCCAGCAGATTGAGGTTTTTCAGTTTGGCTTTGTTGCTGGCGGCGATGTCGAGGTGGTCGCATTTGAACTGCGGCAGTTTCACGCTCAGGTTGCTGATCCGGTAATTGCCGTTGAGGACGATGCTGTTGTCGCTGCGGTCGCCGCTGACGGCGACTTTGCCGGTGAAGACTCCGTGCGGCAACGGCAGTTTCGAATCGGGCATGAAGAGCCGGATGCGGTCCAGATTGAAGCGATCGACGACCAGTTCCAGCGACGGGTATTCGGCGTCGTTCAGGCTGGCGGTCCAGTTGTAGTTGAACGGCGCGGTCAGATTGACGGATACCAGCGGCCGTTTCTGCTCGTAGTCGTAAAACCGGAACTGCAATTGCCGGGCGTTGATGAGATGCTGATTGAGATCGACGGTGAGGTCGTGATTGAGTTCGGCCTCGAACGACGGCAAGGTCCGGTTGCCGTAATGTTCCTTGTTGTTTTTCAGCGAGGTTTCCATTTTGGCGACCAGCACTTGATCGTGGAACGATACTTTGCCCTGCGACAGGAACGCGACGCGTCCGGGTTTGAAGCCCCCCAGATAGGGTTCGATCATGCCGATGACCAGCGGCGGCACCGGAGCGGCGCTGATGGAGAAATCGACCGCCAGCGGCGCGACGGTTCCGCTGGCCTTGACTTCGGCGGCGGCTTCCAGATGGTCGCTGCGGTATTGTTCCAGACGGCATTCCTTGAGGTCGAACTGGTTGCCGTCGGACCCGCCGGCGGCGATCAGTTGCAGCCGGTTGTCTTTAATATCCTTGCCGTTCAGTTTTCCGGTCAACTGATCGAGGGTGAGATTGATATCGCCTTCCGTCGGCATGACGCCGTGAAGCTTGGTATTGACCACCAGGTTGATGCTGCCCTGATCGACCTGAAGCGCCGGCGTGCTCAACTGAATTTTGGCGGACAGCGTCAATTTCGGCGTGGGATTGGTTCCGGTCAGCTGTTCCAGCAGCAGCTGCAGCTCGGAAATGTTGAGGCGGATGCGGTTGGACGGCGAATCGGACAGAAAAGCGATACTCGCCCGGTTAATGGCCAGTTTTTCCACATTGACCGGCAGTTTGTCCGGCAGCGCGGAGGAACTTTTTTCCGTTTTTTTCTGCTTGCCCGGCTGGGCGGGCGCATTCATGACCGGCAGACTCCATTGGCCGCCGGCGTCGCGGCTCAACTGCACGGAGAGGTCATCGACGGTCAATTCCTTGACGGTGGGGAATTTCAGATTGTGCAGATCGGCGCGGAGGAAAATACGGCTGGTTTTTACGGTCGGTGCGGCGGCCGAACCCAGCCGGAAGTCTTTGCATTCGACCTGTTGATGCCAGAGCGAAAGGTTGATTTCCGCCGCCGCCATCTCGATACCGGTATATTTGCTGGCTTGCGGCAGTACGACTCCGGTCAGGAAGAAAGAACTGGTGACCAGTCCGTAAAGCAAGCCCAGCAAAAACAACAGCGCGACGAAAATAATCAGTATCCAGCGCCAGACTTTCCGTTTTTTTCGGATCGGTAAAGTCGGCGATGGGTGGGCGGTGCCCGGTTGGATTTCCGGAGCCGGATTCGACTTCGGCGGCATATTTTCTTCATTCATGATGGACCTCGTTCCTAGTAATGGCAGCGTATCGACCGTCCGGACGCTCCGCGCCGTGTTGCCGGAGCGTCCCCCCGCCGGTCAGTAACTGCGGCTGAGTACTTTTTGCAGTTCCGTCTGGAACGCTTTAAGATCTTCTTCGGAGGGTTTGCCGACTACTTTATCCAAACCCAGACGTCCCATCTGGTCGAAAATCCATTCGGCTTTGGCCCCCGAGGCGAACGTTACGGTGCCGTTGGCCAAGGCGCCGGGACGGACCAGTTTACTCACGGTGACCGTGGTTTTTCCGGTTCCCGGTCCGGCCGTTTCGGCGGCGGCTTTTTTCTGGTCTTCTTTGGCTTTTACGGCCTGGGCGGCGGCATCGTCGGCTTTTTCCTTGGCCTTCATTTCGGCCAGGACGTCTTCCAGTTCCGCGACCATGAGGCGGAGATCGAGGAACGTCATTTTGACTTGATGTTCCTCGGTGAGCAGTTTCTGGATATCGTTGAGCGACGTGCCCTTCTGGAGTTCGGCGGTGACGATCTGCTTGATTTGTTGATTATTCATAATGGTACTTTCTACAATGTTTACCTGGATTTGGTTGGCGATGATAACGGTCGATTCTAAATATAATCGGCAGGCGAATTTTTTAAAGTTTTTTCCGGGGATAACGTCGAATTTTGTCGGAAAGTCGAGCGTTGCAAAACGAATCTCCGGGGGAAAACCGAAAACGTTGAAAAGTTTTCCAGGTTTTGTGTGGGCAAAGTCGGGGTGCGGGGAAGAAAATGGGGCGCTTCTGCAAAAACGCCCCGGGTCTTCCCCGCTACTCCAGGCAAGACACGGCAGGAACGGCAAATATTTTCCGCTGCCGGTATTTAAATTTTGAAAAAACAGAACATATTAATGCCATCCGGCGGTCATGCGGACGGCGGATTTTTACAGTATTAACCCGGAATACGGATAAATTATGATGACAGCAGCAGTGGAAAATATTATTGTTCTCGATTTCGGTTCGCAGTACAGCCAGCTGATTGCCCGGCGCATTCGCGAATGCCATGTTTACAGCAAAATTCTCCCGTTTCACTCTTCGGCGGAACAGATCAAGGCGGAAAAGCCGTCCGGCATCATCCTCAGCGGCGGCCCGGCCAGCGTCTATCAGGACAAGGCCCCCAAGTGCGACCCGGCGATCTTCGAGCTGGGGATTCCGATCCTCGGCATCTGTTACGGACTGCAATTAATGGTTCTGACGCTGGGCGGCAAAGTCGCCCGCGGCAAGGCCCGCGAATACGGCAAGGCTTTTTTGCAGAAAGTCGGCGACGACCGGCTGCTCGATGGCATCGACGGCAAGTTTCAGGTGTGGATGTCTCACGGCGACAAGGTTCAGGAGTTGCCGAAAGGCTTTGCCACCGTCGCCAAAACCACCAACACCGAATATGCCGCCGTCTCCCTGCCAAAGAAAAAATTTTACGGCATTCAATTCCATCCGGAAGTCGTTCACACGCCGCGCGGCAAGGAAATCATTAAAAATTTCTGTATTAATATCTGCGGCTGCTCCGGGTCCTGGACGATGGCCTCGTTCGTTGAAACCTCGGTAAAGGAAATCCGCGCGAAAGTCGGCAAGGATAAAGTCATCCTCGGCCTCAGCGGCGGCGTCGATTCGTCCGTGGCGGCGGCCCTGATCCATAAAGCGATCGGCGAACAGCTCACCTGTATTTTCGTCAACAACGGCCTGCTGCGGAAAAACGAAGCCGACCGGGTCCAGCAGCTTTTTGCCGACAACTTCAAAATCAATTTCGTTTACGTCGACGCCACCGACCGTTTTCTCTCCAAACTCGCGGGCGTCCAGGAACCGGAAAAGAAACGGAAAATCATCGGGCATGAGTTCGTCAACGTCTTCGACGATGCCGCGACCAAGATTCACGACGTCAAATTTCTGGCGCAGGGCACAACTTATCCCGATGTCATCGAGAGCGTGCCGATCGACGGCAATCCCGCCGCGTTGATTAAGAGTCATCACAACGTCGGCGGTCTGCCGGCCAAGATGAATTTGAAATTGCTTGAACCGCTGAACCGGCTGTTCAAAGACGAAGTTCGGGAAGTGGGCCGTCACCTGGGTCTGCCGGAAGACGTGGTCATGCGGCAGCCGTTCCCGGGGCCGGGTCTGGCCGTCCGCCACATCGGACCGGTCGATCCCAAGACCATCGCCATTTTGCAGGACGCCGACGCGATTGTCGTGGAAGAAATGAAGAAGGCCGGGCTTTACTACAAAACCTGGCAGGCGTTCGCGGTTTTTCTGCCGATTCGAACGGTCGGCGTGATGGGCGACGAACGGACCTATGACAATGTGATCGCCATCCGGGCGGTGGACAGCTGCGACGGCATGACTGCCGACTGGGTCAAACTGCCCTACGAACTGCTGGAAACCATGGCCAACCGTATCATCAACGAAGTCAACGGCGTCAACCGGGTGGTTTACGACATCACGTCCAAGCCGCCGGGCACGATCGAATGGGAATAACCGGATTGACCGGAACACCAAGCGGGAGATTTGAGCGATGGCGGAAAGAAGAGGTCTGTGCGGTTGCGGCTGTACGTTGTTGCTGCTGATTGTAATCGGCGTCGCCGCTTTTTATTTCGGCACCCGCTACGGCAAAAAAGTGGAACATCGCGTCGACTCCGATGTCAAGCGGGTTCAGAAAGCCGCCGATGCGGAAGTCAACCGGCTCAACGACAATCTGAAACAGACGGAAGCGGCGCTCGATTCCCTGTCCAATGACGGCGGCAACGCCAAAGCCAAGAAAAAGAACAAGCCCAAATCGTCCGGCGGCAAACACGACGATATGGGCGTCGACTTCACCCTTTGACGCGATCCGTCATGCCGGACTTTCTCTCCATCCGGAAAATGTTCGCCTCTCACCCCTCGATGATCCTGATCGAATACGGGAAAAAAGGATAAAAAAAGGACGGCGCCGCGAGGAGCCGTCCCGAATCGATCGAAACCAAACGATCAGAAATTCACCAACGGAAAACAGATCAGGAACCCGCTGGTGTTGAAGTTAATCAGACCGAACTGGAAGCAGGAAGCTTTTTCCGGCGCATTGGCATCGTCGTTGACGTTGATCAAACCGATCTGACAACCGGCGAATTTCCAGTTGCTGAGATTGGCGATCCCCAACTGACAACCGGCAAAATCGTTATTGGACACGTTGACATAGCCGAGCTGAGACGCCCGGGTTTTGCCCGCCGAATTCATCATCGGCGAACCGGTGAAGTTGGCGCCGGCAATCTGCAGTCCGGTGGTATCGCGTTCGTTGGAGTTGGCCACGCCGAGCTGAACGCCGGTGGCTTTTTCTTCCGTCACGCTGACCAGGTTGATCTGGCAGCCGACGGCGCGCTTCGACCAGCCCACTACGCCGGTGTCCAAGCCGTACATATCGTCGTTATCGGAGTAAATGGTTGACAGCCGGAAGCCGTTCACCGCCGTATTGCGGTCGAACAACTGGACCGGAGCGTAAATGCCCCACTGAAACGGAGTCCACTTCGGGCTGAACGCCCCGCCATCGGCATACCCCGGCAACGCCATGGCGCCGCAGGCCGCCCCCAAGAGCCATAACCAGAATTTCTTCATCAATTCCACTCCTCAATGTAATTATAAAGTCCGTCCGGAAACATAATATCAGTAAAGATAGTCGCCGGAATTCATTTTTCCACACGCCGATTGTAAAAAAAACGGGAGAATCCGAACGACCGGAATCTTCCCTTTCGTGATGGTTCCGCCATGGTATTTTTCCGTTTTCCCGATATAGTAAACGAGATAAATTTTTGCGTACGGGAATGTTAGGCATCATGCGAAAATTGCAGTTGGCGGCATTGTTTTGTCTTCTGGACGGCGGGTATGCCGTCGCGGCGGTACTGGAAAACTTTTCCGGGTCCAAGCCCCAACTCTATCTCGACAACGGCGTCAAACGCAATCAGGAGTTCACCGTCGAAAAAGCCCCCGGCTCCGCCACTCCGGCCGGAAAAATCAGCTGGAAAGCCCCCGCCGCAACGTTTGCCGAAGCTATTTTTCTGGATCAGAATATTCTGCCGGAATTTACCGCCGCCACCATCACCGTAAAAATCTATACCTCGGCCAACTGTCCGGTCGCCGCCATCAACCTCTGTCTCAGCGACGCCAATCACGAAATCTTCCAGTGGAACCGGAAAGTCGACTGGAAAACCGCCGGCTGGAAAACGCTGATCTACAAAGTCACCCCCAAAAACTTCGACCTGACCTGGGAAAGCGCCCGTGTTCACCGGTTCGACCATCCCGCCAAACTCTTCGGCTTCAATATCGACTTCCGCCCCAATGCCGGCGCCGGCGAATTCTGGATCGACGAGATTTCCTTCATCACCGCCGGCGGCGAACGGGTGGTTGTCACCATGCCGTTCTTCACTTTCGACCGGCGGGAAAAGTGGCAGGCTCGCTTCGAATCCGGCAGCGGCAAAATCGTCTCCTCCTTCGCCGGGCTGAGCGTCAACGCCCAGGCCAGCGCCGTCCTGCTGACCAACCGGCTGAAAGGTTTGTTGCCCCGGCCCAAGCCCGCCACCGTGATTTTGAATGCCCAGCTGATTTCCGGCGAAGTCTCGCTCCAGCTCATTTTTCGCGGCAGCAACGGCAAAACCGCCGAAAGCGTTCCCTGCCGGATTCTGCCGGGCGACAATCAAATGGAAATCGGCCTGACGCGTCAGCTCTCCGCACTGCCCGGTCCCGTCACTCTGGAGTCCATCCGGCTGGCCTCGCTGAACCGCAATTTTGCCGTGGTCTTGAACAATGCCGCCATCCTTTATCATTTGCCTGCCATCGAGGCCATCCGCATCGAAGCGATGCCCACCCATCCGCTCCATCTGCTCTACGTCGGAGATGAAAAAGATTTCAAATTGCAGTTCACCAACAGTTCCGCTGTAACGGTGGCGTTCCGGGCCCGGTTACAGTTTACCGGGCCGGACGGACAAGTCCAACCCCTGCAACACGATTTCGAGCTGGAACCCAATTCCAATCAGAACTGGCAACCGGCCTGGCAGCCGCCGCGGCAGGGCGTCTGGCAAATGGATTATACCCTGACGGACCTCAATACGCCGGAAAGCGTTCAGCACGGACGCCAGCAGTTCGCTTATCTCCGGCCGGTCGAACTGGGCTCGACTCCGTGGTTTGCGATCGGCAGCCGGCCCGAAACGTTCAGTCTCTATGAGCAGGAATTGGAAAGTCAGGCGGCTGGCATCTGCGGCGCCAGCCTTCAACCGGCGTCGAAAACCAGTCCTCGTCCGGAATGGGCCGGAGCCAATGACCAACTGCAAGCCGTCAAACTTTTCCAAAGCCTCGTCACCGCCTGGACGCAGGGGCAGCGGACCTGGCAATGGCCGGAAGTACGCAATACCGGACTCAACCGTCAGGATCCGGCGCAAAACGGCGGTCTGATGACCATCGATTTTCAACCCAAAGCCGCCTTTGCCACGGCGGTCGTGCTGGTCGACACCTTTCAGCCGTTGAAATATATGCGAAAATTCGTGTTGGGTCCCGACTGCGGCAGTGCCGTTGCCTGGCTCTTTCAGGATGACCATGATGCCGCGCTGCCCGGCTGGACGGAAAAAGGCGAAGTCGCCCGATTTCTGCAAACCGATGCCGAACCGGTTGCGCAACTCGATTTGAACGGCAATGCCACGGCCGTGCCCGTGATCGACCGGATCTTCTTCCATCTTTTTACGCCCGCCCCATCCTTGCTGACGTTTCCGGCCCAAGCCAATCTCCGCAGTCTGGGCGCCCCCGTCGGCATCGTACCGGAAACCGTGCCGGTCCTGCCGGGCGCCGCGTTCACCCGGCAGGCGGAACTGCGCAACCCGTGGCCGCATCCCTGCGAATATGAACTGAAGTTAGTCTTGCCGTCCGGCATCACCGCCGATAAAACCGTTCAAACCGTCCAGGTACCGGCCGCCGACGGCAAAAACGGTCCGTCGACAGCCGCCGCGAGCTTCAAGTTGCAACTCGCGCCGCAGTTGAAAGGACGGTACGGCAGGCAGCAATACCCGATCCAACTTCACTATGCGCTGAAAAATACCCCCTGGCAAGGTACCGAAACCATCCCGGTCGAACTGCCGATCAGCATTCCCCATGGCACCGACTTCAGCCGGACGCCGGATTTTACGCTCAATCGCAAAGACCAGACCGTCAACCTGATTGCCGACCAGCCCTGGAACGGGCCCGGCGATCTCGGCGCCCAGATCTGGCTCGGCACCAACGGCCGGGACTTGCTGCTGCGCGCCGACATTCATGACAATCAATCCTGTCAGCCGGCCCACGGCGCGGACGCCTGGCAGGGCGACAGTCTGCAGTTCATTCTGCAAACGGGAGCGCGGCGCTGGAAAATCGGCTTGACCCGACTGGACAACGGCAAGCCGGACTTGTTCGTCTGGACCGTTCCCTCCGGTGTCGACCTTGCCAAATTGACCGCCAAAATCCGGCTCGACGTCCAGCGCCAGAAAGACCATACGCTCTACTCCGCCGCCCTTCCTCTGGCCGCCCTCAAACTGACGCCGGAACAACTCCGGCAGGGCATCCGCTTCAATTTGCTGGTCAACGATAACGACGCCGGGCTGCGCAAGAATTTCATTTGCATCGCCCCCGGCATCAGTCAGGACAACGACCAATCCTCCGCTCCGTTGCTGGTTTTCGAATAATTTCTTTTTCCCGCCCGGGTTTCCGGTATTGACAAATTGCCAAAGCGCTTTACAATGTCTAGTAATGGACACCTGCAGTGAGGAGTAGACAGCCAATGTTGAAGCTGATTCGCAAAGCGCTCCGCCGCCTGATGGCGCGACTGACCGGCAGCAGTCCGGTATCGGCAAGCGATCGGGTGTCCCATTATGCGGCAGTCAATCATTTGCAGCCGATTCCGGTCAAGCCGGAACCCCGCTGAACAAGGCACTCTGCCGCATCGGCAATGCCCGCAATGGCGCGAAACATAAGTTGACGCGCCGCTGCGGGCTTTTTTATGTCCGTCTTCTCCGGTTCAAGACACAAAAAAACCGTCATCGGCAAACCGATAACGGTTGAAGAATCGTTCAAAACTAAAAAACTACTTCCGGGAAGTCGCCGCCAGCGCCCGCGCCATGGCATCCATTTCCTGCAACACAACCCCGGTTCCGTTGGCCACCGCCTTCAGCGGATCGTCGGACACAAACACCGGCAAACCGGTTTCTTCGGAAATCAACCGGTCCAACCCGGTCAACAACGCGCCCCCGCCCGCCAGCATAATGCCGCGGTCGATCAGGTCGGCCGCCAGTTCCGGCGGACAACGTTCCAACGTGGTCCGCACCGCTTCCACAATGCTGGTCACCGGTTCCTGCAGGGCCATCCGAATTTCATAGGCGGAAATTTTAATCGTCTTGGGCAACCCGGAAACCAGGTCGCGCCCTTTGACTTCCATTGCTTCGTCGTCTTTTTCCGGGTAAGCGCTGCCGATCTTCATTTTGATATCTTCCGCCGTGCGTTCCCCGATCATCAAATTGTACACGCGCTTCATATGCTGAACGATGGCGGCGTCCATTTCGTCGCCGGCCACCCGCACGCTACGGGCTTCCACGATCCCGGAGAGGGAGATCACGGCGACTTCCGTCGTCCCGCCGCCGATATCGACAATCATGCTGCCGGAAGGTTCCGCCACCGGCAAGCCCACGCCGATCGCCGCCGACATCGGTTCTTCAATCAGAAAAATTTCATCGGCTCCGGCGCGTTTGGCGCTGTCCTGCACCGCCCGGGTTTCCACTTCCGTGATCCCCGACGGCACCGCGATCAACACCCGCGGCGGCAATAAACGACGGCGGGCGCCCATTTTCGAACGAGCCCGCTGGATAAAGTAACGCAACATTTTTTCGGTAATGTCGAAATCGGCGATCACGCCGTCTTTCATCGGCCGGACGGCCCGAATATTGCCCGGAGTACGCCCCAGCATCCGCTTGGCTTCCGCTCCGACGGCGAGTACCTCTTTGGTATTTTCCGTAATGGCCACGACAGAAGGTTCATTGAGAATGATGCCTTTATCGCGCAGAAAAACCAAGCAGTTTGCCGTGCCCAGGTCAATGCCGATATCACTTGAAAAGAGTCTGGCTATCTTCTGATAAAACATCCGGTCGTTATCTCCGCTCTAAAATTCTTTGTTGGCTCTAACTCTAAAGCAACGTAAGAATAAAAATATCTCATAATTTACATAGGTTCAGCCAGATTTAAAGGGCGGAATTAAAAAAAATGACAGTTTCTCCTCAAAAGTCCTAACTTGCGACGGAAGTCTCACATCGCGGGTAGCGGGGCAGACCCCGGGCGCTTTTAAAACAGCTCCCCATTTTTTCCCCGCACCCCATTTTTGACCACGCAAAACTTTTATTCCATTTATCTCTTTGCTTCGCAAAGAGATAAATAACTTAAAAAGTTTGAAAGTCAGGCAAAGGGGTCTGGGGAAAAACCTTGAAAGATTTTCAAATTTTTCGGGGTTTCTCCCCGGAAACGCATTTCGCGGACGCCGTCCGTCAGACGTTCTGCTTGATCTGTTCCAGTTCTTCCCAGCGGGCGTAGAGTTGTTCCTGACGCGGGCGCAGGGTTTCCAGTTCCGCCTGGAGCGAACCGGTTTCGGCGGCGTGGTCGCGGTAGAAGTCCGGCGAACCGAACAGGGCTTCGATCTGGCCGATGCGTTCTTCTACTTTGAGAATCTCGCCTTCCATATTTTCCAGCTCTTTGATTTCCTTGAAACTCAATTTCCGGGGCTTGGCGGCGGCGGACGCCGGTTTGACGGGTTCCGCCGGTGGGGACGGCTTGGCCGGTTCCGCGACGGCGGCGGCCTGACGTTGCGCGAACGCCTCCCGGTAATCATCGTAGTCGCCCAGATAGTATTCCGGCGCGCCGTGACCGCAGGAGAGCATGCCGGTGCAGATGCGGTTGAGAAAATAGCGGTCGTGGCTGACCACTGCGACGCACCCGTTATAGTCGGCCAGCGCTTCTTCCAGAATCCGCAGGGTGGCGAGGTCGAGGTCGTTGGTGGGTTCGTCGAGGACGATGAAATTGCCGCCGCGTTTGAGTTGTTTGGCCAGCATCAGCCGGGCCTTTTCGCCGCCGGAGAGGCGGCTGACCTGACAGTTGATGCGGTCGTCGGTAAAGAGAAAGCGTTTGAGATAGGTGCGGACGGAAATCCGGGTGTCGCCGAGGTGGAGATACTCGCAGCCTTCGCCGATTTCGTCGAACACGGTTTTTTCCGGATGGAGTTCGGTCCGTTCCTGGTCGATGATGTTGAAGCGGACGGTATCGGCGATGAACATATTGCCGGCATCGGCCGGCAACTTGCCGGTGAGCAGGTTGATGAACGTGGTCTTGCCGCTGCCGTTGGGGCCGACGATGCCGAGCCGCAAGCCCGGCGTGAAATCGAAATCGAAGTCGGAAAACAGTTGTTTGTCGCCGAGTTTCAGATGGACTTTTTCGAAGCGGACGACTTTATTGCCGAGCGTCGTGGCCGGCGGAATAATCAGTTCGACATCCTTTTCCCGCGGCGGCGGCTTGAGGGCGGCGATTTCGTTGAATTTCCGCAGCCGGCCTTCGTTGCGGGCCAGTCGGGCCTTGGGCTTGCGGCGGACCCATTCGATTTCCCGGCGAAGAAATTTCTGGCGGCTGTCTTCCTGTTTTTCTTCGCGTTCCTCGCGTTCGGCTTTCTGAAGCAGAAAGTCGGTGTAATTGCCTTCGTAGGAATAAAACTTGCCGTTGACCAGTTCGACGATCGAGGTGGCGGCGCGGTCGAGAAAATAGCGGTCGTGGGTGACGAACACACAGGCGCCGCGATAGTGGTTGAGGTAGTCTTCCAGCCATTCGATGGTTTCGGCGTCGAGGTGGTTGGTGGGTTCGTCGAGCAGCAGCAGATCGGGGTCGGCGAGGATGGTCCGGGCCAGCATGATCCGGCGTTTTTCTCCTCCGGACAGGCCGTCGGTCATCCGGTGGTCGGGCGGCGTCCGGAGGGCGGCGGTGACCATGTCGATCCGGCGTTCGAGGTTCCAGACGTCGTGCCAGTTGAGAAACTGTTCCAGTTCCTGATGGCGCGGCGAGCCGGGCGAGAGGCGGTCGTATTCCTCGAGCATGGCTTCCAGGGGGCGGACGCCCAGCCGGAGGTTGTCGCGGACGTTGAGTTTTTCATCCAGTTCGAACTCCTGGGGCATCCAGCCGACGGTGAGGCCTTTGCGGCGGCTGATGAGGCCGTCTTCGGCGTCCATCCGGCCGTCGTTCAGCAACCGGAGAAAAGTGGATTTGCCGCAGCCGTTGCGGCCGATGAGACCGATGCGTTCTCCTTGATGGACTGTGAGTTCGGCATCGTCGAGCAGAACCCGCAAGCCGATGGTGCAACGCAGATGTTCCGCCGAAAACGCGACCGGTAAAATTTTCTCCGCCATACTGCTGATCCGCCTCTTGTCTTTTGGTAAAAAGCTTATAGTTTAAAAGGCTTGAATATATCGCGTCAAGCCGTGATTGTAAAATCGCGGACTTGGGAGTGGTGGATAACGCCTTTGTCGGCCGGCTGGCGGCGGGGCGTTTCTTTTCTTGATCGTGGCGAAGTTGACAAGCAACCGCCGGCGCGCGGGCGTAACGGGCGGATAAGGATTCAGGCAATGAGCGGTTTTGATGAAATCGTGGATCGGCACAATACTTCCAGTTATAAGTGGGAACGCTATAAGGATCGCGACGTGATCTCGATGTGGGTGGCGGATATGGACTTCCAGTCGCCGCCGGCCGTGCGGAAAATGTTGCGGGAAAAGATCGACTACGGCGTGTTCGGCTACACCATGACGCCCCATGAATTGAACGAAGTCACCGTGGCCATGCTGGAACGCGAATACGGCTGGCGCGCCGAGACGGAGTGGCTGGACTGGCTGCCCGGGGTGGTTCCCGGTCTTCATACGTCCTGCCGGACGCTGACCGGCGACAACGACGCGGTGCTGACTGCTACGCCGGTGTTTTTCCGCTTTTTCGAAGCGCAGACGTTCGCCAATCGCCAGACGGTCAAAGTGCCGCTGGCCTGTGACGACAAACTGCATTATACGCTGGACTACGACGCGCTGGAAGCGGCGATGACGCCGGAAGTAAAAGTTTTTCAGTTGTGCAATCCGCATAACCCGGTCGGCCGTTGCTATCGCCGCGACGAACTGGAACGGCTGGCGGAAATCTGTCTGCGGCATGACCTCTATGTGGTGTCCGACGAAATTCACTGTGGCCTGGTGCTCGACGAAGACCGGCGGCATGTGCCGTTTGCCTCGCTGTCGCCGGAAGTCGCCGCCCGGACGATTACCCTGTATTCGCCCAGCAAGACCTACAATACGCCGGGCCTCAACTGCGGCTTTGCGGTGATTCCCGATCCCGAACTGCATGCTCGCTTCCGGCGGGTGATGCGCGGCATGATTCACGGCGTCAATCAGATGGGCTACTATGCGGCGCTGGCGGCCTACCGCGACTGCGGCGACTGGCTGCGGGAGTTGAAACAGTATTTGCGCGGCAATCGCGATCTGCTGGAAAAAACCGTTCGCGGTCTGGGGTTGTCCATGCCGCATGTCGAAGCTACTTATCTGGGCTGGATCGACATCCGGGCTTTGGGGCTGGAACAGCCGGTGACGTATTTTGAAGAACACGGGCTGGGGTTCAACAACGGTGCCGACTTCGGCCAGCCGGGGTTTGTGCGGATCAATTTCGCGTGTCCGCGGCCGCAGTTGCGGAAGGCGCTGGAACGTTTTTCCGCGGCGGTTGCCGCGGCCGGAAAACGTTGACCGACCGCCTTTAAAATTCCCGTCCGACGGCTATAGTACCAATGCGTGACGATGCCAATTCAATCTCTGTAAAGGCGGAAAGGAACAGCCATGAAAACAGTAGGCGATAAAGAGGAAATGCAGGCGGCGCTGCTGGACATGGGCGAAAAAGCCAAGGATGCGTCCTATGGTCTGGCGGCGATGACTTCCGCCGCCAAAAACGAATGTCTGCTGGCGATGGCCGCGGCGGTGGAAGCGGCGGCTGAGGAAATCAAAAAAGCCAACCGGAAAGATATCGACGCCGCGATCAAGAAGGGACTCTCCCCGGCGATGATCGACCGCCTGACGCTCGACGATAAACGGATCAAGGGCATGGCCGACGGTCTCCGCACGGTGACGCAACTCGACGACCCCGTGGGCAAGACGCTTTCCAACGTGATGCGCCCCAACGGAATCAAGATCCGCAAAGTGTCGGTGCCGATCGGCGTGATCGGGATCATCTACGAATCGCGGCCGAATGTGACCGTCGATGCCGCCGGACTCTGCCTCAAGGCCGGCAACGCCGTGATTCTGCGCGGCGGTTCGGAAGCGATCAACTCCAATCTGGTGCTGGCGCGTTGTCTCAATCGGGCCGGGGTCGAAGCCGGAATGCCGGACGGCGCCGTGCAGTTGATTCCCTGGACCGACCATCAGGCGGTGAACCTGATGTTGAAAATGGACCGCTATATCGATTTGATTATGCCGCGCGGCGGCGAAAGCCTGATTCGCACGGTGGTGGAAAACTCTACCATTCCGGTCATCAAACATTACAAGGGCGTCTGTCACGTCTATGTGGATGCCGACGCCGATTTTGACATGGCGGAAAAGATCATTGTCAACGGCAAATGCCAGCGTCCGGGCGTCTGCAACGCCATCGAAACGCTGTTGGTGGATGCCGCCGTTGCCGACCGTTTTATTCCCCGGATCGTCAAGACGCTGGCGGAAAAGAAAGTGGAAATCCGCGGCGATGACGAAGTCCGGCGGCTGGCGCCGGGCGTGAAGACGGCTACCGAAGAAGACTGGTACGCCGAATATCTCGACTTGATTCTGGCGGTCCGGGTGGTGCCCGGCGTGAAAGCGGCCGTCGAACATATCAATCAGTATGGTTCGCATCACAGCGACTGCATTGTCACGGCGAACTCCAAGACGGCGGAAATCTTCCTTCAGTGCGTGGATTCCGCGACGGTCTATCACAACGCTTCGACCCGGTTCACCGACGGCGGCGAATTCGGCATGGGCGCGGAAATCGGCATCAGTACCGATAAACTCCATGCCCGCGGCCCGATGGGGCTGGTCGAGCTGACTTCCTATAAGTATTTGATTTACGGGGAAGGTCAGGTGCGCGGCTGATGGACCCGAAGTCGTTGCCGCTGCTGGTGCCGGGCTGGGGAATTCCTCCGGCGTGGTACCGGTCGGCGCTGGAACCGGTTTTTCCCGGTCTGGAAATCCTGGACCCCGGCTTTTTCGGCGTCGGCGAGCAGTTCGACGGCGAACGTTTTTCGGCGCGGCTGACGGCTGCTTTGGCGGTGCCGCGCACGGTTGTTGCTCACTCGCTGGGAACCATGTTCGCGTTGCGGGCGGCGGCGGAAAATCCGACGGTGAAAGCGTTGCTTCTGTTCAGTCCGTTCGCCCGGTTCACGGCGGCGGAAAACTATTCCGGCAGGCCGATTCGGGACGTCCGGGCGATGCTGGCGCAATTGCGGCGCGATCCGGTTATGTTGCTGGAACAGTTTATCCGGTCGGTTTATGCGCCGGAACCCATGCCGGACGGGCGAAGCATAACGGAATCTCCGGCGGCGGAATCGCTGCGCGCCGGTTTGCAATGTCTGTTGGAAATGGACGTGCGGCCCTGGCTCGACCGGGTTCGGTGTCCGGTTTTGTTGTTGCAGGGCGAGGCCGACGCCATCAGCGGCGACGGTCAGTCGTCCGTGCTGGCCGGTCAATTGAAGACGGTGGAATCCGTTGTGATTGCCGGGCGGGGGCATGCTTTGCCGCTGACCGGTGCGGCGGATTGGGAACCTCGAGTGACGGCTTTTCGGAAGATCAAGAAAGTGAGTTGATGCGATGGATCATGTGCTTCCCCAAAATTTTTCCCGTTCCGCCTCGACCTACGCGGCGGCGGCGGAGTTTCAGCGTTTTGCCGCCGGTCGGCTTTATGCTTTTGTCGAACGCGAAGTGCCGAACCGGCAGCGGTCGGCGCGGGTATTGGAATTGGGGTGCGGAACCGGCTTCCTCACCATTGGACTGTTGCAGTTGTTTCCGAATGCCCGGTTTGTCATCAGCGATATTTCCGATGAAATGCTCCATCGGTGTCGGGAGCAGACCCGGGAAAGCATGGCCGAACGCTTCGATTCCTATTTCGAACGCTATGACATTGCGGAAGCCCGGATTGAAAAACAGTACGATCTGATTCTTTCCGCGTTGGCGTTTCAGTGGGTGCCCAATCTGGATGCGGTGATGGCCAACATCCGCGAGCATCTGCGTCCGGACGGACGGCTGGTGTTTTCCACTTTGCTGGCGGGGACGTATTCGTCGTTGCACCGGGCGTTTCGTACGGTCGGCGCGTCGTATCCCGGCCCCCGGCTGATGACGGAAGACGAACTGCTGAAAACGTGCGCCGTTTTCCCCCATCTCGAACGGGAATGCCTCGATTATACCGAAGCGTATCCCGATATCCGGCAATTTCTGAAACGGATTCAGCTGACCGGGACTGGTAACGGCGGCGGAACGCCGGTGCCGGTGGGGACGTTGCGGCGGGTTATGGCTTTGGCGGACGCGGACCCGACGGCCGAATATCTGGCCGACTACCGGATCGCCAATGTCTGTTGCTGGTAAGCGGGAGGAGAGTTGTCATGGCGGATCTTGTTCCTCAACGCCGGGTGGCGGCAATCACGCTGGGCTGTCGGCTCAATCAGGCGGAAACGGCCCTGCTGTTTTCCCGTCTGCGCCGGGCCGGTTACGAACCGGTCCGCAACGACGCGGCGGAACCGATCGACGTGCTGCTGGTCAATACCTGTACGGTAACGGGAACGGCGGCCCAGAAAAGCCGTCAGGCGGTCCGCAAGTTCCGGCGCGATCATCCCGATTGCTGCATTGTGGTGACCGGGTGTAGCGTGACGGTGGAAAAGTCGCTGTGGGCAGCGGAGCCGAGCGTCGATATCGTGTTGCCGAATCCCGAAAAAATTCATCTGGTCGAACATCTCGACCGCTTTTTTGCGCAGACGCCGCCGCGTCGGTTGCTGGTGGCGGAACCGGCGGCGCCGCCGTCGGTGTTTCGGGAAGGGGCGACCGGCGACTTTCCGTTCCGCAGCCGGGCGCTGCTGAAGATTCAGGAAGGCTGCAATAACTTTTGTACGTACTGCATTGTGCCGTATGCCCGCGGCCGGGAGCGGTCCCGGGCGTGGGACGAGGTGACGGCCGAATTTCAGCAGATGCTGGAACGCGGTTTCCGGGAAATCGTGCTGGCCGGGGTGAACGTGTCCGCGTATCGGGACGGCGACCGGAATCTGGTCGATCTGGTGCGTTATCTGGCGTCCCGTCCCGGCGACTTCCGGCTCCGGATGAGTTCCATGGAACCGCATCCGGACAACCGGGAAATCATCGACGCGATGGCGGAATCGCCGAAAGTCTGCCGTTTTCTGCATCTCTCCGCGCAGAACGGGTCCGACCCGATTCTCCGGGCGATGAACCGGCACTATACGGTGGCGGAATATGAAGATTTTGCCGCCTATGCCCGGCGTCGGATTCCGCAACTGCATCTGGGGACGGATATCATTGTCGGCTTTCCGGGCGAAACGGAAGAAAACTTTCAGGAAACCTGCGCCTTTGTCCGGCGGCTGGCGTTTGCCAATACCCATATTTTTACTTTTTCGCCGCGCGAAGGCACTCCGGCCGCCGTCATGCCCGGCCAGCTCGACGGCCGGACGCTGACCGCCCGTCACGAAGCGTTGCGCGCCGTGGCGGACGAATCGGCGTCGGCATTTCGGCGCAGCCTGATCGGGCAGACGTTGCCGGTATTGTTCGAACATCGGCTGGCTTCCGGCGACTGGGTGGGCTGGAGCGACAACTATGTCAGCGTGGCGTGCGCCGGCGCGGCGATCCGGCATAACGATCTGTTGTCCCTGCCGATTGTCGGCGAAGAGGCCCAGTCCAAACGTCTGCGCGCCGTGCTCCCCTGAGTTCTGAAAGATTGGTTGAATCGTCCCCGTCTCGTCGGCAGTCTCAGATATGTTTTCTGTCAACAGCGCAAATCAATGACGAGGCAAAATTCCTGGAAAAAATCTTCTTTGGATTTGAACCCCATGGAGATGAAGGATTGGGGATTCATTTCGGCAATGATATGACGAAGTTTAGTGGCGATAATCTGTGGCTGTTCCATGA
>Ga0183097_10168_pt1 | contig 207956 bp, 171 predicted proteins | sample BioMet8_FD_128883 | JGI IMG/M metagenome (GOLD analysis project Ga0183097, IMG submission 128883) | Microbial communities from bioreactor (seeded with sewage sludge) at Lawrence Berkeley National Lab, California, USA - Biofuel... | ecosystem: Engineered > Bioreactor > Anaerobic > Unclassified ... | reverse complement strand
ATACTTTTTTCACCGGCTGGCGTGTATGCGGTGGCTTATTTGTGATGCTTTTTTTCGAATCACCCTCTCTACTTTCTTTGACAATTATTTTCAATTTTTACTTGACTTTTTATTAGCAGACTTTGGAAAGGATTTGGATTCGTCCGCGGTTCATGTCCACGATTCCCTTCTTTTTCAGAGAACCGAGGGTCCGGCTGATTTGTTCCCGGGTAAGACCGGTGACCATGCCAATCTCAGCGTGGGTCATGTGGATAATATTATTCCGGCATAACTCCGGGGAGTTGCAACAAATGTAAAGGAAGTTGCTAATCCGGCTTTCAGCCGTTTCAAATACTTGATCAGCAGTGATGAACAGCAAACTGCTGGCATATCGTCCCCAGGCGTCACACATCCGGAGGGCGATGGCGGGGTTGTCTGTCATCAATTTCTGGAGGGACGGCTTATCAATTTTAAAAACAGTCATTTCGGTGAACGCAATGACTTCCAGATAACTTTCCAAAGTCGTTTTCTCAAAAGTGTAGTAAAGAGGGAAGATGCTGCCTTTGCCCCGGAAAGTGGTGCCTTTTTCGCGCCCGCTCTCGTGGTGAAGAGTAAACGTGGCAATCCCCCGAAGGATGTAATAGCAGTATTGGCTTCTGTCGTCGGTGAGCCGGAAGATGGTATCTCCCTTTTTAAAATGTATCATGTGGGGGAAGGTTTTCTCAAAAAGTTCCTCAAACTCCAGGAAGTCGCCGGATATCAGGTAAGTTGGGGTAATCGAAGGCGTAATCATGGCAGTACTCCATATTGAATTCGAAATTACATATAATAAATTATTATCTATTATACAGTAGATTGAGAAAAAAGTCAATGAAAGCATTTTGCATGAAAAATAGTGCGGGAAAGAACATTGATCTGTGACCTTTGATCATAGACGAAGGATTGGTGATTCACATCACACTTTTTCGGTGAGATGGATTACTGAAATCGTAAATAGATGCTGTTAAACTTAAAACAAGAAAAAAGATAGTCAATATACATTAATGGGAGAGGAGTCAGGAGTGAATTATAAAGAAGTGTTCAAGGACAAAATTGTCGATGCTGGTCACGCCATGCACCATATTAAGGCGGGAGATCGTATTGCAATGAGCGATTTTTGCGCCGAACCGCTGCATCTGGTGGAGGCTTTGGCGGAACGGGCCAGACAGCTGGATGGCATTGAAATCGTCACAGGAGGGAACATCGGTCCTGAGCCCCACCTTGATCCGGGGATGGAAAAATATGTCCGCTTCAATTGCTTGTGCGCCGTACCTAAATCCCGCAAGGCCATTGCAGAGTGCCGGGCAGATTTTACACCCTGTTATTTCCACGAATGGCCGCAGCTGCTGGCGCCGGATGGGCCACTGCCTCTGGACGTTGCCCTTTTGCAGCTTTCGCCGCCGGATGAAAATGGGGATTGTTCTTTCGGCGTTTCGGTGGATTTTACAGCCTTATTGCCAAAATTGGCTAAAACGACCATTGCCCAAATCAATAGCCGGATGCCGGAAGTTCCAGGGGCCAAGATAAATTTGAAGGATGTGGATTGGGTAGTACCCTGGGATGAACCTATTGTAGAGCTGGAAAGCGTGGCAGCAGGGGAAATCGAAACGCAGATAAGCCGCTACGTGGCGTCTCTTGTCCCCGATGGGGCAACCCTTCAGATCGGCCGGGGCAAGCTTCCGGATCAAGTTATGAATTTGCTCCAGGATAAGAACGATCTGGGAATTCACAGTGAAATGATTTCCAACGGGGTGATGGATCTGATCAACAAGGGTGTCGTCACCAATAAATACAAAAAAATCAAACCGGGAAAAACGGTGGCGGGCTTTGTTGCCGGGGATCAAACCTTTTACGAGTGGGTGGATCACAATCCTGCTATTGAATTAATGACCATAGATTTCGTGAATGATCCGTATGTGATCGGACAGAATCCCCAGGTGGTGTCCATCAACTCAGCCATCGAAGTGGATCTGACAGGGCAGGTGGTTGCAGAAACCATTGGGACCCGGCAATTCACCGGTATTGGAGGGTTTACGGATTTTGTCCGGGGAGCCCGCAGAAGCAAAGGGGGGAAAACAATTGTCACTTTTGCTTCAACAACCAGTAACGGAAAGCATTCCAGGATTGTTCCTTTCATCAATCCAGGAGCATCCGTCAGTGCAACGCGCTTCGACGTGGATTATATCGTTACAGAATATGGCATCGCTCAGCTCTGGGGGAAGTCAAACCGTGAACGCATTGAAGCATTGATCGAAATCGCTCATCCCGATTTTCGGGATGGAATTAAGGATTACGCAAAAGAAACCAAACTTTTGTGGTAATGGCAATTAAGTGATTAAATTATTTTCAGGGAGGATGTATCAATGGATGAATTTTGCAAAAAGTATTTTTTAACGGAGGATCATGAAATGATCCGGAACCTGGCCCATGATTTTTCAGTCAATGAAATCGGCCCACGTGTGGAAGAGCTGGATCAGGAAGGTGGCGCATACCCCCGGGACCTGATGGATAAGTGTGGGGAACTGGGATTCTTTGGTGTGTGCCTGCCGGAAGCCTATGGTGGTTTGGAATTGGACACCATCTCCCAAATGCTCGTTTTGGAAGAATTATCAAAGGTCAGTGCGGGTTTTACATCTTGCGTACAGGGTCATTCCTGTCTGGCGCTGAGCACTTTGGTTTTGGGAGGATCGGAAGAACAAAAACAAAAATACTTGGCTCCTGCCATCAGTGGAGAAAAAATATGTTCCTTCGCCCTGACGGAACCGGACAGCGGGTCGGATTCCGGTTCTTTGAAAACAAGGGCGGAGAAAAAGGATGACGGCTTTGTCTTAAATGGGTCTAAGTGCTGGATTACCAATATGACGGCAGCCTCCTTTTTTATCGTGGCAGCGAGGACAGATCCCAGCGCCAAAGGAAGTCATGGCATCAGTATTTTCATCGTCGATGCCGATACGCCGGGATGTTCCATTGGCGCGCCGGAACGAAAGTGCTGTGCTAGAAGTTGTGGTGCAGGGATGGTTTATTTTGACGACTGTAAAGTACCTAAGGAAAATCTGGTGGGTGCACTTAATCAGGGTTTCCCGCTGATGATGCGCGGAATTGATAAGGGCCGGCTGGGCATTGCGGCCATCTCTATCGGTATCGCCCAGGAAGCCTACGACCGTTCGGTTAAATATGCCAACGAACGGATTGCTTTCGGAAAGCCCATCAGTCATCATCAATCCATCGCTTTTTATTTGGCGGAGATGGCCATGGAAATTGACATAGCCAGGTCCATGCTGTATAGGGTCTGCCGTATGCGCGACAACGGAATGGATTATGTGGCAGAAGCCGCGTCAGTCAAATTATACGCATCTGAGATGGCTGTGCGTATTGCAGAAAGGGCCATTCAAATTCACGGAGGCAACGGTCTTAGTGATGAGTTCGGTATTGAACGGCTCTGGCGGGAATCCAAGCTTCAGACCATTGGTGAAGGAACCAGTGAGATACTCAAGATTGTCATCTCCCGCCGCTCCATCGCCGGACAGTATTAAGTCTGATGAAACGTCAGGGAATAATGCGGGTTTACGTTTTGTATTTAGGTGAAATGTATTCGGATCCAAGCAATATTTCAGGAGGAGACGCTAAATCGAATATCAGAAAAAGCCCGAGGGAAAAATTATCGCGAAATCCTTGCTCAGCAGTATTGATTGATCATCCGGAGGCAGGCTGGATCCTTTACGATACGGGGATGCCAGATGAACCGGAAAAGGTCTGGCCCCAGGAGATTGCCAGTCAGTTGATTATTGAAAAGCCGGTCGGTTCCAGAATGGCTGAACAACTGGCCCTGGTCGGTATCGTGCCTTCCGATATCCGCCACGTCATCACCTCCCACATGCATATGGATCATATCGGTAATGAATGCCTGTTTGCCAGAACGGCTGATTTTTACGTGGGAAAGGCGGAAGCAGAGCACGCCTACCGGACGGTGCTGCAGGATCCTGATATCAATGCCCACGGATGGTACATCAAGGATGAGGTGCTCCAAACCCGGAAGAAGGTGACCTATATTGACCGAGATACGGAGTTGTTTCCCGGGATAGAGGTCATTACTTTGCCAGGTCATTCGCCCTGTGTGCTGGGCCTGGTGGTCCATCTGGAAGATGAAGTTCTGATCTTTACGGCGGATGCCGTGTATGAACGCAGGAATTACGGAGGGATGGTTCCAGGTGTTATATGGAATGAGGGGGCCTTTCGACAAAGTTTGGCAAAAGTCCACAAGGTCCAGATGCGGTATGGTGCAAAGGTGTTTTTCGGCCACGATGCGGAGCAATTTTACCAGGATGTGAAGAAAGCGCCGGATTATTATGGAAGTTCAACAATTTCATAACGAAAGGATATTTATGATGAAAAACAATGTAAAAGTGGCGGCAGTCCAGGCTTCGCCTGTATTCCTCAATCTGACCGCCACGGTGGAGAAGGCGTGCGGCATCATTGCGGAAGCAGCGGATAACGGGGCGGAGCTGATTGTCCTTCCCGAGGCGTTCATACCTGGGTATCCTTACTGGATTTGGCTGGGGGATCCGGGATGGGGAATGACCTTTTGGAAGCGCTTGTACAAAAATTCGGTGACGATTCCTGGACCGGCGGTAACGAGGCTCAGCGAAACAGCCAGGAAGCACAATATTTACATCTGCGTGTCCGTGACGGAAAGGGATAGGGGGTCCCTCTATTTGACCCAGCTTTGGTTCGATAAAGAGGGAAACCTGATGGGTAAACATCGGAAAATCCGTCCAACAGGTGTTGAACGGACAATCTGGGGAGAAGGAGACGGCAGCACCATGCCGGTTTTTGAAACGGAAATCGGACGTTTGGGCGGACTGATGTGCTGGGAACATATGATGCCGACCAATGCCGTCATCATGGATTCGAAAAACGAACAGATCCATGCGGCGTCGTGGCCAGCTTTCGCCTGGGATGAAAAATCCGTCCATCATTTCGAAACCTGTCGTCTGGCGTCCAAATACTACGCCATCGCCACCGGAACTTTCGTAGTGCTTTCCTCAGAAACGCTTTCCCAGGAAGCCATCGATGAGATGTGTGGGGACGATGAGTATAAACGGGGAATTTACAAAAAAGGCCAGGGGGCCGGCGCCCAAATCATCAATCCTGCAGGAAAGGTCATCAGTTCGGTGACGGAGCATGATCAGGAAGGTATTTCCTACGCGGATATCGATCTGGATGACATTATCGAGGCTAAATACCACATGGACTGCGCAGGCCATTACTCCAAGGGCGGCATCGTCCAGCTCATGTACAACCAGCATTCCCAGGAAGTGGTGTCGGCTATGGGGGAAGAAGTGGATATGGGGATTTCCTATTCCCAACTTCAGGAATCATAAATAAAACGGGAGGTTAATGATGAAAAAAAATTTTTACGGACAATTGCTCAGACCCTATCAAATCGGGAAGATGAAGTTAAAAAACAGGCTGTGTATGGCACCGATGGACTACTATTTTTTTGAAGGGGATGAGAATGAATCCCGGATGACCCAGCGGTTGGTCAAGACTTTTGAAGCTCGGGCGAGAGGTGGATGTGGTCTTATTTTTACCTCCTGCGTCCAGGCGGAGCGGGAGATCATGCCTTATCCCAGGGCTCTGATGTTCTCGGCCATCGATACCGATGACCGGATCAAGGAATTCGCTGCGGTGGCAGACGCGGTTCACGCCTATGGCGCGAAGATGGGCTGTGAGCTGACCATGGGAAGCGGCCGTTATTACGATATTCCAGCGGAGGGCAAGCCCCCCATCGCCCCTTCGGAATGTCAGACCCAATATACGCCAGAAATAAGGGCCCGGGCCATGACCCAGGAGGAAATCAATCATATGATTACCACCTTCGCCCAGGGGGTGGGACGGTTGAAAAAAGCGGGATTCGACGCGGTCTTGATTATGGGCGGTGGCGGTTACCTGATTAACCAGTTCCTGTCGCCAGCCTGGAATAAACGGACAGACAAATACGGCGGATCCGTTGAGAAGCGGACTACCTTTCTGCTGGAAACCGTCGAGGCCATCAAGAAGGAGGTGGGGAATGATTATCCCATCATCATCAGTCTAAACATGGATGACTTGCTGCCTGAAGGGGTTTCAGACCATAAGGGGCTGGTGATTGACGAAGTCATCCAAATTGCTCAAATTCTGGAAGCCCACGATTATGTGGATGCCTTCGCCATGCGCATCGGTAATTACTACAACCAGGAGTACATCATCCCCAGCACTTACATGGACAATCATCTGTACCGGGAAAACATCGCAAAGTTCAAGGCAGCTGTGACTAAGCCCGTTATTTACGAAAACAAGGTCCAGGATCCATCTGAGATGCAGCGGCTGCTTGAAAACAATATCTGCGACATGGTTAGCATGGGACGCGGCTGGATTGCCGATCCTGATTGGGCCATCAAGACGGTTAATGGGGAAAATGTGCGACCCTGCTTGCGCTGCAATATGTGCCTGGATTCCCTGTGGAGTGCCAAGAGATGTGCCTGCGCAGTCAACCCGAGCCATGGTTTTGAATTTGAAGGTCCCATTACCACCGCTGTTAAAAAGAAGAAGGTCGTGGTGGTCGGCGGCGGACCAGCCGGTTGCACAGCGGCCCTGACAGCGGCCCAACGAGGTCACGATGTGACCTTGATTGAAAAGGATGGGGAAGTAGGTGGAAAGATTCAGCTCATCTGCAAGCCAGATTACAAGGCTCATGAAATCGCCTATAAAAATTATCTGAAGCGTGCAATTGATGAAAGTGACGTGAAGCTCATCGTCAATAAAGCGGCGGATGTGACGTATGTTGAGTCATTAAATCCGGATGTGGTTTTTGTAGCCATCGGAGCGGTTCCTTTCATTCCGCCCATTGAGGGTGTGGAAAATGTCATGCTGGCAGATGATGTGCTAAATGGCAGAAAAAAGCCAAAAGGGACGGTGAGCGTGATCGGCGGCGGCATGGTCGGTTGCGAAATCGCCTACTGTCTGGCGAAACAAGGACATGCTGTCAATATTATTGAAATGCAGGAAAGAATCCTGATGGATGCTTCCTTTGTAACGGTGGAATCCCAGCTTGCCAAATTAGAGCTCCCTGAAATAACGATTTATGACCATACAACGGTTTGTGGGGTAACAGCCTCTTCTGTAAATGTTAAAAATGAAAAGGGGGATAAGAAGATCCTGGCCTCTGATACCGTTATCTTGGCTGTTGGGTATGTAGGAACGAGTGATTTTTACAATGCGCTGAATGAGGATGTCCGGGAGGTTTATCAGATTGGAGATAACCGCCGTGCTCGCAAGATACTCAACGCGACCCACGAAGCTTATCGGATTGCTAGATCCCTTTGATGGAGGTAGAAAGATGAGTGTATTTGTTACAGTTCTTGCAGCCTTTGGTTCCGGTGTCATTGCGGCTGCCTTAGGAGGGCTGCCAGCGGTGATCCTTTGTGGTCTTGGGGTATGTATCGGCATGATTGGTATCGTCAGCGGTTCGGATTTCAACTGGCTGTCCAACCTGGCCTTCGGTATGTTTTTAGGGCCCCATGTGGCCTTTGCCCCAGCATGCGTGGCGGCGTGTTATGCCAAGAAAAAGGGTTATCTGGAAAACAGCATGGATATCATTACACCACTTGCCTCACTGAATCATTACGACACGCTGATTGTCGGGGGAATCTTCGGTGTGTGTGGCTGGTATTTGAATGTGTTGATTGCGCATTTCTTTGTTGGAAAGATTGACACGGTGGCCTTCACCATCGTCATCCTTTGTCTGGCCGGCCGGGTGATCTTCGGTGGGGATGGCATTCACGGCATCATCGGTCGGGTGCCTGAGGGAAATTCGCGGTTTTCACCCAAGAACAGCAACAGCTGGCTGCCTTACATGACGGAAGCTACGGGTATCAAGTTAATTCTCCTTGGTGGCGGGATCGGCGCAGTTTCAAGTTACATCACTTTGCTGATCATGCAGGCCTATACGGCCACGGGCAACGAGGGTCTGGCGACGATTGCGACCATGCCTCTATGGGGCATCGCGATCGTGTGCTGCTTCGTCTTCGTGTCGGGACACAATATGCCGATTTTCCACCACATCTGCATCGTTTCGGCCATGGCGGCCAAAATGGCCTATATGGGCGGAGGCAGTGCGGACAGCTGCATGGTTTGGGGCATCGCTTTTGGATTATTCGGTGCCTACGCGGCGGATTTCCTGGCCAGGTGCTTTTGCGTCAACGGTGACGGGTACGTCGATCCGCCGACCATGGCGGTGGCAGTGAATTCGGTTTTGCTATATTGGCTGTTCCCGGCGACGGGGATTTCCAGTCCGTCATCACCCTTTTTCTGGATGATTCCAATTGTACTAATCGTCGGATTGATTTTTACAGGAATCAGGCAGCAGAGAATTGCGGAATCTGGAATGGAACCTGCCGCGGCCATTGAATGAGAAAGAATATCGGAAGGGGAAAGAATGTTTCTTTCCCCTTTACTAAACGACGAATGATACGGAGAGGAGCAGCAAAATATGAATATTCTTGTGTGTATGAAGCAGGTGCCGGATACAACGGAAATCAAGATTAATCCGGAAACCAATACCTTGATTCGGGAAGGGGTTCCGAGTATTGTCAATCCCTTTGATGGATATGCCTTAGAGGCGGCGGCCCGAATCAAGGACAAGGATCCCCAGACCAAGATAACGGTCATTTCCATGGGGCCTCAGCAGGCGCTGACGGCCCTTAAAGAATGTCTGGCCATTGCGGCAGATAAGGCTTATTTAATCAGCGACCGGGCTTTTGGCGGGTCGGATACCTTGGCGACGAGTTACATCCTGGCCAATGCCATTAAAAAAGTGGAAGAAATGGATGGAAAATTCGATGCGATTTTCTGTGGCAAGCAGGCCATCGACGGGGATACAGCCCAGGTGGGGCCGGAAATCGCCGAGCATTTGGATTATCCCCAGGTCACGTATGGCCTGGAATGTGAGGCAGAGGATGGGCGGCTCATCGTTTTGAAGGAAGGGGAGGACGGCAATATGAAAATCGGTGTCCGCTGCCCCTGTGTCGTTACATTTACAAAGCCGTCCTTTGATCCGCGGTATCCTACCATCAAGCGGAAAATGCAGGCCAATCGGGCAAAAATAGCGGTGCTGGGTAGAGACGATTTTGAAGGCATGGAAGACGCACGCATCGGACTCAAGGGATCGCCAACGCATGTCAAGAAATCCTTTGTGCCGGAAAAGAAAAAAGCTGGAATCATGATCCAGGAAGAGACCAACGATGAATCGGCCTGTAGATTGGCGGCGCTGCTTAGCAACGCCCATGTGATTTAAGGAGGGTTTGATGGAAGCGAAAACGAAAGATTTGTGGGTGTTCATTGAGACCACAGAGGCTGGACAGGCCAAAAACGTTGGACTGGAACTGCTTGCACCTGGTCGGAAATTGGCCGAAAAGCAAGGTGGCAGACTGGTGGCGGTGATTGTTGGTAGTCATGTAGAGGATGCATTGGCATCCGTCTCGCGATACGGGGCAGATACCATTATCGTTGTAGACGGGGAAGAATTTAAAAGCTATACGACAGACGCCTATGTCTGTGCCATGGATGCCTTGGTGGCAAAGTACGGTCCGACGACCCTGATGATTGGGGCTACGCCCAACGGTCGGGATTTCGGGCCTCGGCTGTCCTGCCGTCTGAAGACGGGGCTGACAGCGGACTGCACATCGGTGGATATAGATGAAGAAAGTGGCAATATCGCCTGGACTCGACCGGCCTTTGGCGGGAATCTCATGGCGACGATTCTCTGTCCAAATACCCGGCCTCAGATCGGTACGGTGCGTCCCGGGGTGTTTAAAAAGCCAGCGGAAACTGAAGGCCAGGCAGAAATCATCCATGAAGATATCCACGTTGCGCTGGAAGCTATCCGTACTGAGTTGATTGAAATCATAAAAGATGCCGCAGATGAAATCGTGGATTTGGAAGGAGCGGATATGATCGTGTCCGGTGGCCGGGGTGTTGGCGGACCGGAGGGCTTTGCCCCCATCAAGGAATTGGCGGAAGTTTTAGGAGCGACAGTCGGTGCCTCCCGAGCTGCGGTGGATTCTGGATGGATCAGCCATGCTCATCAGGTGGGTCAGACTGGAAAAACCGTGGGACCGAAGCTTTACATTGCCTGCGGCATTTCTGGAGCCATCCAGCATCTGGCGGGAATGAGCGGATCAGACTGCATCGTGGCCATCAACAAAGATCCGGAGGCGCCAATCTTCGACATTGCGGATTACGGTATTGTCGGGAATCTGTTTGAAGTGGTGCCAGCCTTGACAGAAGAAATAAAAAGACTGAAAAATGCATAAATGCCGGGAGAATAGGGGGAAATAGGATGGATTTTAAACAAGATGAGATTCATGATGATTTATTGGAAATGTACAGGGATTTTGCTGTTAATGAGGTACGGCCGATCGCGGCGAAAATTGATAAGGAAGAATGCTTTCCGGAAGACAATGTCAAAAAAATGGGAGAACTGAATCTGCTGGGGATTCCTTTCCCGGAAGAATATGATGGGGCAGGGATGGATAATTTGTCTTACGTTCAATGCGTCGAGGAAATGTCCAAGGTCTGTGCGTCGACGGGTGTCATCCTTTCCGCCCATACCTCGCTTTGCGCATCGCCCATCTATATATTTGGAACAGAAGAACAAAAACAGAAATATTTAAAGCCTCTGGCACGGGGAGAAAAGCTTGGGGCCTTCGGTCTGACAGAGCCCTCCGCCGGAACCGATGCAGCAGGCCAGCACACAGTTGCTGTCGATAATGGGGATTATTGGCTGCTCAACGGCAGCAAGTGTTTCATCACGAATGCGGGTCCCGCAGATATTTATCTGGTGTTTGCAATGACAGATAAGGAAAAGGGAAATCATGGAATCTCTGCTTTCATTGTGGAAAAGACATTCAAAGGTTTTTCCATAGGCAAGCATGAAGAAAAAATGGGGATTCGCGGTTCAGCTACATCGGAATTGGTGTTTGAAGATTGCAAGATTCCCAAAGAAAATTTATTAGGGGATCTGAACAAGGGCTTTAAAGTGGCCATGATAACTCTGGATGGCGGACGTATCGGCATTGCTGCCCAGGCTTTGGGAATTGCCGAAGGTGCCATCGATGAAACAGTGAAGTACGTTCATGAAAGGGTGCAGTTCGGCCGGCGCATCAGCCAATTCCAGAATACCCAATTTGAGTTGGCCCAGATGAGGGCCAATACGGAGGCCGCCAAGCTGTTGGTTTACCAGGCGGCCTGTGCCAAGGATGCTGGTGAAAAATACAGTCATCTGGCGGCAATGGCCAAACTCATTGCCGCTCAAAATGCCAGTGACGTGACCCGACGCTGCCTGCAGCTTTACGGCGGGTACGGCTATACCCGGGATTATCCCATCGAACGGATGATGCGGGATGCCAAGATTACAGAAATCTATGAAGGTACCAGTGAGGTGCAAAAAATGGTGATTGCCTCATGGATGGGCGTTAAATAAGATATGTCTTGCGTTGTACGGTGCGTGTCTCGCGTTTCGACGAAAAATCGGCAGTTCCTCACTTTGCTTCAGAAGGGCCGCCGTTTTTTTTGTAAATCCGCGAAAACTCTTTAATCTGCGCGTCCAGCAGGGCCAGCGCTTCCTCCTCCTTGTCCGGCTGGCCGTCGTAGCGGCACAGCAGGTAGTAGATGGGGGCGTAAAAATTGATGGCGATGACCCTGGGCGGGGCGGGGATGAAGACGCCCCGGTCCACCATCTGGGCAAAAACGCCGCTTTGATATTGGATGGCCGCCTCCAGGAAAAACTCCCGGTACATCCGGGAGAGATCCGAGCTGTGGTACTGCTCGATGGCGAGCATCCGCCGGTAGCGGGAGACAAAGGGGTCCTTCAGGTAAAACAGGAAGATCCGGTGGCTCAGCGCCAGGAGGGCGTCCTCGGTCAGGGTGCCGAAGCGGGCAAAGGACTCGGACGCATCGTCGCCGGGAAGGTCCAGGGCATCGGACAGGCCCCGCATCCGCGCGTCCATCTCATCCACGATGGCGTCGAAGATGGCGCGCTTGCTCTTGTAATGCTTGTAGAGGGAAGCGTCCCGGATGCCGACGGTTTCGGCAATTTCCTTGACGGAGACCCCTTCATAGCCTTTTTTCGAGAACAGATCCAGGGCGGACAGAAGAATCCTTTCCTTTGTCCGCGGTTTTTTATTTTCTGCCGTCATGGGAGGGCCGGTCCTTCCGCGGCAAAACGCCGCACCTGATCCTCTGCTTCAAAGAGGACGCAGGCACCGTTGTGATCTTCGGTCAGGGTTCCCGAATCGGCCAGCCGCCGGAACAGGGGGGAGGCCAGGGCCTCTTTCAAAGAATGGTTCCGCAGATTGGTATCCGAATAGGGGGAAAAGGGGCAGGGCTCCGCGTCCCCGGTGGGGCTGATGTGGAAAAAACCCCGGCCGGCGGCCAGACAGCCGCCGCTGGCCGCCTCGTCCCCGGGGAAGGCGATGAGGAGCATGCGGTCGTTCTGGGAACGGCGTTCGTCCAGGGCCTGGATAAGGGCGCGACGGTCTGCGGAGGTGGGCGCCAGTGCGGCGGTGCCCGCGCACACGGGGACGTACTCCACAAAAATGACGGCGGCGCAGCCACGGCTTTCCAGATCGTCGAGGAAGGGCTGGCTGGTGACGAGGGCCTGGTTGTCCCGGGTCACGGTGACGGAGGCCCCGTAGAGGATGCCGGCGTTTTTTAAGGCGGCCATGGCATCCATGAGGCGGGCGTGGGTCCCCGGCCCGCGGCGGTCATCGGTGAAGGCCTGGCCGCCTTCGATGGAGAGCACCGGCACCAGGTTCCGGTGGGCCTTCAGAAAGATCAGCATGGAGGCCTTGAACAAGGTGCCGTTGGTAAAGACCGGGAACAGGATGTCCGGAAAGGCCGCGGCGGCGGCCAGGACCTCCGGCCGCAAAAAGGGCTCGCCCCCGGCCAGCAGGATGAAGCTGACACCCAGCTGCCGGGCTTCGCCGAAAAGGCGCCGCCAGTCCGCCGCGGCCAATTCCTGCACGGCGGCGTCATCGGTGCACAGATGGTTGGCCCGGGCGTAGCAGCCGGTGCAGTGAAGGTTGCAGCGATGGGTGATGCTGGCGATGAGGAAGGGCGGGATGTGGAGGCCGTCACCTTCGTGACGGGTCCTCGCCTTTTCCGCCTGGCCGCGGGATTTGGCAAAGGAGGCCAGGAAGAGGCTTTCCGCCGGATTTTTGAAGCTTGCCCTGGCGATGTTTTTGACGGTGTTCTTCACGCCCTTTTCCAGGTAGTGCTGCAGGGTTTGATTTTCCATGGGAGGTTCCTTTCAAATGGGTTGTCTTCGAACAAAACGGCTAGTGATCATTAGCTTTATGGGACCATTATAGCTAGTAAACATTAGCTTGTCAAGACCATTGACAAATAAAAATCTTACTGTTATAATGAAAATGCAATAGAATAAAATACAGGGGAGCTTGCAGAAGGCAGGCTGAGAGGAAGCGCAGTGCTTCGACCCTTTACCTGATGCGGATAATGCCGCCGTAGGAAGTCATTGTGTGATTTTTTCGGAGACGTCCAGTCGGGTGTCTCCTGTTTTTTTGCCATTTTTTTGAAAGGAAGTGAAAGCGGCCGTTACGGTAAAACGTGACGGGCAGAGGGGGAGCGCCCTGTGCCTGGTGAGATGACAGCGATGGGAAGCCGTGTTCCGGCGTGAGAGGAAGCCATGAAGCTTCGACCGACCTTCAGTTGCGGACTGCGCGGATTTTCTGCGCGGTCATTGGAGGAAACGACGCTGTTACCGCCGTTTTCTCAAAAATTCTTTCAAAGGAGATTTATTGTATGAAAAAGTGGAATACCCGTAAATTGGCCATCGCCGGCCTGCTTTGTGCCATCGCCGTCGTCGGCAGCACCTTTTCGGTTCCGGTGTTCGGCAGCCGGTGCGCCCCGGTGCAGCACATGGTCAATATTCTTTGCGCCGTCCTTTTGGGACCGGCCTACGGTGTCGGGGTGGCCTTCCTGGCCAGCCTGCTGCGCAACATGCTGGGACTGGGGAGCCTCATGGCCTTTCCCGGAAGCATGTTCGGGGCCGCGGTGTGCGGCGCCGTCTACTGGAAGACGAAGAATCTGGCACTGACCATAGCGGGTGAAATCGTGGGGACAGGGATCCTCGGCGGGCTCTGTGCCTACCCGGTAGCCATCCTGTTCATTGGGAAAAGCGCGGCGTCCATCGCCTTCTACGCTTATATCATCCCCTTCCTGATTTCCACAGTCGCCGGCTCCATCCTGGCGGGAATTTTGGTCATCTCCCTCCAGAAGACAGGGGCCATGGGTTCGATGCATAGCAGATTGGAACGGTAAGCCGATGCGGGCCGCTCCGGTGTCTGTGTAAATATATAAACATTTGATGGGGAGCACGCCCTTGAGACGGGCCCCGGAAAGAAGGCTTTATGACATTTGCAACACAAATGGAAGCGGCACGCAACAATGTCATCACGGAGGAAATGGAAGTGGTGGCCCAAAAGGAAGGCATCCCGGCAGAGAATCTGAGGAAGCTCGTCGCCCAGGGTAAGGCGATCATCCCCTGCAACAAAAACCACAGGGCCCTGGACCCCAACGGCGTCGGGGCGTCCCTGCGGACCAAGATCAACGTCAACCTGGGGACCTCCCGGGACATGAAGGATATGGACGCGGAAATGGCTAAAGTGGACAGCGCCGTGAGCATGGGGGCGGAGGCCATCATGGACCTGAGCTCCTACGGCGATACCCGGAAATTCCGGCGCAAGCTGACGGCAGACTGTCCGGCCATCATCGGCACCGTGCCCATCTACGACGCGGTGGTCTACTACCACAAGCCCCTGATCAAGATCACCACCGAGGAGTGGCTGGACATCGTCCGCATGCACGCCGAGGACGGGGTGGATTTCATGACGATCCACTGCGGTATCAACAGGGAGACGGCGGCCAAATTCAAGCGCAACAAGCGGATGATGAACATCGTCTCCCGGGGCGGCTCCATCATCTTCGCGTGGATGGAAATGACCGGCAAGGAAAACCCGTTTTTCGAGCACTTTGACGATATCCTGGAAATCTGCCGGGAATACGATGTGACCCTGAGCCTGGGGGACGCCTGCCGTCCGGGGAGCCTGGCCGACGGCACCGACGCGTCCCAGATCGAGGAGCTCATCACCCTGGGTGAGCTGACCGAACGGGCCTGGGCGAAGGACGTCCAGGTGATGATCGAGGGGCCGGGGCACATGCCCATGAACCAGATCGCCGCCAACATGGAGATCCAGAAGACCCTGTGCCACGGGGCGCCCTTCTACGTCCTGGGGCCCATCGTCACGGACATCGCCCCGGGGTACGACCACATCACCTCGGCCATCGGCGGGGCCATCGCGGCCCAGAACGGCGCAGCCTTCCTGTGCTACGTCACCCCCGCCGAACACCTGCGCCTCCCTGATGTGGATGACGTGAAGGAAGGCATCATCGCCACCCGGATCGCGGCCCACGCGGCGGATATCGCCAAGGGCATCCCCGGCGCTGAGGACTGGGACGACGCCATGAGCCGGGCCCGGCACAAGCTGGACTGGGAACAGATGTTCGACCTGGCCATCGACCCGGAAAAGGCCCGGGCCTACCGGGCGTCTTCCATGCCCCAGAAGGAGGACACCTGCAGCATGTGCGGCAACTTTTGCGCCGTGAAGAACATGAACCGGATTCTGGACGGGGAGATCGTGTCCATTTTTGATGAATGATTGCATTTTATGCAAAGACAGCTGGAACCACCGGCTGTCTTTTTTTATTTAAGCCTTGACAAAGGAAAGCCGCTGGCCTATACTTTATAAACATAAAACATATTAAACATATAGGTTAATATAAATTCAAAGGTCCATTATGCATTGATAAACGACCAAAGAGGAGGCAGCGACATGCAGGAAAAGCATCAGCACGACCACGAACACAGCCATCACACCCATCAGGACGGCCACGACCATCATCACACCCACCGGAGCAGGATCCGTTTTGACAAAAACGGGATCCCTCAAATGGTGCCGGAGGGGAGGCCGGACGCCCAGGGCGGGGAAGCTTACCAGGATGATTACATGAAGGCGGTGGCGGATTACCGGAAGACCTTCCCGTCCAAGCAGGAGGTCATCGACGGGACGCCGGATCCGGCGGTGCGGGAAATGATCCTGAAGATGGAACAGCTCAACATCGACACGGCCTTCGACCGCTTTGACAGCCAGCAGCCCCAGTGCAGTTTCGGACTGGCGGGCACCTGCTGCAAGAACTGCAACATGGGACCCTGCCGGATCACGAAGAAAAGCCCCCGGGGGGTCTGCGGCGCCGACGCGGACCTCATCGTCGCCAGGAACCTGCTGCGGGGCGCGGCTGCAGGGGCGGCCCAGCACGGCATGCACGCCCGGGAGGTCATCCTCATGCTCAAGTGGGCGGCCCAGGGGAAGATGGACATCCCCATCGAAGGGGAGTACCGGATCCGGACGACGGCGGAGGCCTTCGGCATCAGGACCCGGCACCGCCAGCTCAGTCACATCGCCGTGGACCTGGCGGACGTGCTGCTGGAGGATTTGTCCCGGACGGAGCCGGAGGCTTACCGGACCATCCAGGCCATGGCGCCGGAGGAACGCCGGCAGGTCTGGGCGGACCTGGACATCTTGCCCATCAGCGCCTACCACGAGGTCTTCGAGGCCTATCACAAAACGGGCTGCGGCATCGACGGCGACTGGGAAAGCGTCATGAAGCAATTCCTGCGCTGCGGCCTGGCCTTCACCTTCAGCGGGGTCCTGGGGGCGTCCATCGCCACGGACAGCCTGCTGGGCATCGGGGACCGGGCCACGGCCCGCACCAACGTGGGCGCCCTGAAAAAAGGGTACGTGAACATCGCCGTCCACGGCCATCTGCCAGTGCTGGTCCGGGAGATCGTGCGGACGGGGTACAGTGAGAAATACCTTAAGCTGGCCAAGGAGAAAGGCGCCAGGGGCATCCAGTTTTACGGCATCTGCTGCTCCTGCCTGGCGGCCATGTACCGCTACGACGGCGTCATCCCCCTGTCCAATGCCATCAGCGCGGAAATGGTGCTGGGCACCGGCGCCCTGGATTTGTGGGTGGCGGACGTCCAGGATATTTATCCCTCCATCATGGACGTGGCCCGGTGCTACCAGACCACGGTGGTGACCACCAGCGATTCCACCCATTTGCCTGGGGCCGAGCACATCGGCTACGACCATCATCACAGCAATGTGGGGGAAACCCGGGCCATCGCGGAAAAAATCGTGGAACGGGCCATTGAAAGCTTTGAAAAACGCCAGGGGATCCCGGTGTTCATCCCGCCCTACGAGGTGGAAGCGGAAGTGGGATTTTCATTGGAGTATATTCAAAAGACCCAGGGCGGCCTCGGAAAGCTGGCCGCGGCCCTTCAAGACGGCCGCATCCTGGGCATCGTCAACATGGTGGGCTGCAACAATCCCAAGGTGGTTTACGAAAAGGCCATCGTGGACGTGGCGGAGGTGCTCCTCAGGAACAACGTGCTGATCCTGACCAACGGCTGTGCCTCCTTCCCCCTGATGAAGCTGGGATTCTGCCAGACCTCGGAGCTGGCCTACGGCAAGGCGGGGGACGGGCTGAGGGCCTTCCTTGAAGAGGATGATCTGCCGCCGGTGTGGCACGTGGGCGAGTGCATCGACAACGCCAAGTCCTCGGCCATCTTCGGCGGGCTGGCGGGGGAAACCGGCCACGCCATCAAGGACATGCCCTACGCCTTCACCTCACCGGAATGGTCCAACGAAAAGGGACTGGATGCCTCCCTGGGTTTCCGGCTTATGGGGGTGAGCTCCTACCACTGCGTGGAGGCGCCCATCTTTGGGTCGGAAAAGGTCATCCGCTTTTTGAAGGAGGATACCCGGGAGACCCTGGGCTCGGTGATGGTGGTGGACGCGGATCCCACGGCCTTGGGAAAAAAGATGGTGGCGCACTTGAAGGAAAAACGGAAGGCCCTGGGATGGGCTGTGAAGGGAGATCAGGATGAAAAATAAATTGTTTTATAAAACTAAAAATAAAATCAAAAATAAAATCAAAAATAAAACCATAGCCATTTTGTTGGTATTTATTCTATTGGCGACACCGGTGATTCTGTCGGGATGCGGCTCAGCCACCAGCGCGGCGTCAAGCACGAATTCTGACGGCGCCGCCACCACAGTGACCATCGGGTACCTGCCCATCACCCACGCCCTGCCGGTGTTTGAGGAAAAGGAATTGCTGGACAGTGAAAACAGTGGGGTAAAAATTAAGCTTCAGAAGTTTTCCACCTGGACGGATCTCATGGACGCACTGGACGCCGGGAAGATCGACGGCGCTTCGGTACTCATCGAGCTGGCTATGAGCGCCAAAAGCAAGGGCATCGACCTCAAGGCCGTCGCCCTGGGCCACAAAAATGGCAACGTCCTGGTGGCCTCCAACGCCGTGAAGGACGGGGCGGATTTAAAGGGAAGGACCATCGCCATCCCCTCCACCCAGTCGTCCCACAACATCCTGGTCAACGAGGCCCTGGAAAAGGCGGGGCTGACGACCGGCGATGTCACGATCAAGGAGCTGTCCCCGACGGAAATGCCCTCGTCCCTGGCCAGCGGCGCCATCGACGCCTACTGTGTGGCGGAGCCCTTCGGCGCGGCGTCGGTGGCCAAGGGCTACGGCCATGTGCTCTACGAATCCAAGGACCTGTGGCAGGATTCGGTGTGCTGTGCCTTTGTGCTCGGCGGCAGCTTCATCGAAAAGAACAAGGACGCGGCGGACACCATCGTAAAAAAATACAACGAAGCGGGCAGCAAGCTGGACGCGGCCACGGCTGAAAGCGTGGCGGAAAAATACCTGAGCCAGCCCTCGGACGTGCTCCAGGAATCCCTCCAGTGGATCTCCTTCGATGATCTGACCATCACCCGGGAGGCCTACAAGGATCTGACCAGCCGGGTCGTCCAGTACGGCATCAGCCCGAATCCGCCGTCCTACGACGATTTTGTGTATTCAGCCAATTAGGAGGCAGCCATGCGGGAAATCATCAAGCACAGCGTCATCGCCTTCGCCGTCCTCATCGCCATCTGGCAGATTGGGATCGTGCTGGGCGGCGTCAACACCAATTTGTTTCCGGCGCCCCTCCAGGTGCTGGACGCGTTAAATGAACTCTGGTCCCGAGGGCTGCTGGGCGGGTCCTCGGACCTGACCCTGCCCGGCCACATCGCCGTCAGCCTGGGGCGCTTCCTCGTGGGGTACCTGCTGGCCGCGGCGGCGGGCATCGGCCTGGGGCTGCTCCTGGGGTATTTCCCCAGAGCCTTCGCCTACGTGAACCCGGTGATCCAGCTCATCCGGCCCATCGCCCCAGTGGCGTGGATGCCCTTCATCGTCCTGTGGTTCGGCATCGGGAACATCCCGGCCATCGTCATCATCTTCATCGCCGGATTCTTCCCGGTACTGCTGGCCACGGCGGGAGCGGTGGGAACCATCGACCCGGTGTACTGGAAGGTGGCGGACAATTTCGGCATGACGGGGGCCCAGAAAATCGCCAAAATCGTCTTTCCAGGGATCTTTCCCCAGATCGCGGCCAGTCTGAAGCTGGCTATCGGGACCTCGTGGATCTTCCTGGTTTCCGGGGAGATGGTCGGTGCCCAGTCGGGTCTCGGCTTCCTGATCATGGATGCCAAGAACAGCCTGCGGCCGGATTCCCTGCTGGCGGTGATGATCGTCATCGGCATCATCGGCCTGATTCTGGACAAGCTCATCGGGCTGCTGGAAAAGAAGGTGCGCACCCGCTGGGGTGTGGGCAATGTGTAATGGAGGTGCAGCGTGTTCATCGAAATCAATAATGTATCCAAGGTTTTTGACCAAAACAGTGCCGGAAACAGCGGCAATGGCGGCGGGTTTACGGCCCTGAGGAATGTGAGCCTGTCCGTGGAAAAGGGCGAGTTCATCTGCCTGCTGGGGCCCTCGGGCTGCGGCAAAAGCACCCTGCTCAACATCATGGCCGGGTTCCTGAAGCCCGACGGGGGCACGGTGGCCATCGGCGGCGAGCCCGTCGGGGGGCCGTCGGCGGACCGGGTGATGATCTTCCAGAATTACGGACTGTTACCCTGGCGAACGGTGGAAAAGAATGTGACTCTGGGATTGGAAGTCCAGGGCATGGACGAGGGAAAAAGGAAGGCCGCCGCGGATCATTACATCCACATGGTGGGCCTGGACGAGGCCAGGGACAAGTACCCCAGCCAGCTTTCCGGGGGCATGCAGCAGCGGGTGGCCATCGCCCGGGCTCTGGCGGTGGAGCCGGAGCTGCTGTTCATGGACGAGCCCTTCGGCGCCCTGGACGCCATCACCCGGATGAAGCTCCAGGAGGATGTGCTGACCCTGTGCCGGGAAACGGGGACGACCATCGTCTTTGTGACCCACGATATCGAGGAAGCCGTCTACCTGGCGGACCGCATCGCCGTCATGGCCGCCGGTCCCGGCCGGATCCACGAGATCATCGAGGTGGATATGCCCCACCTGCGGGAGCGTACCTCTGACGATTTCCTGCTGGCCCGGGACCGGGTGTTCGCGGCCATCAACATGAAGCATGAGCATCCCCTGGAATACTACCTGTAAAGGCGGGTTCTACGCCTTTTCCGCCGCTTCAATAGCCGCTATGCGCGCAGCCATGGGCGGATGGCTGTAGGAAAGCCGCACCTTGAGGGGATGGGGATTCAGGTCGGCGAAATCGTCCCGGGACAGCTTTTTCAGGGAGGCGATGAGCTCCCCGCCCATGCCCGCGGCGACGGCTCCCCGGTCCGCCCGGTATTCGCACCGGCGGGAGTAGGCGTTGAGGGGGATCATGCAGAGGAAAAGGAGGGGGACCAGCAGGGCTTCCTTCATGATGATGAACACCATGGCCATGTTGATCTGCGCGAACCCCACCGAGGCCAGCAGGGCAGGATCGGATACCAGGGCCAGAAGGATCAGGACAGCGGAAGCGAAGAGCAGCAGCTCGATAAGCGTCATCTTCAGGGTGTCCCGGTGCTCAAAATGGGATAATTCATGGGCGAAGATCGCCACAATCTCATCCTCAGAGTAATGGTTCACCAGGGTGTCATACAGGGCGATCTGCTTGAATTTCCCCAGGCCGGCGCAGAAGGCGTTGGCCCGGGTGCTGCGCCGGGAGGCGTCCATGACGTAGATGGCCTTCAGGTTGAAGCCCCGGGACTCAAACAGGCGGACCAGGCGGTCCCGGAGGCTGCCGTCCTCCAGGGGCGTGTACCGGTTGAAGAGCTTGCTGAAGGTCATGTAAAAGGTGGACACGATGACGGAAAACACAGCGACCAGGGCGTAGACGAAGGGAATGAACCCCGTCCCGAACCGGCTCCACAGGAACACGCAGAGGGCCGTGAACCCGGTGGACAGCACCAGGGACAACACCAGGGATTTGACGCTGTCGGCGGCAAAGGTGCCTGGGGTGGCGGTGTTGAAGCCGTATTTTTCTTCGATGTGCATCCGGTCGTACCAGCCAAAGGGGAGGGACAGCAGGGTCGATCCGGCAATCACTGTGCCCATGAGCAGAATGGGGTTCAGATACGGCCCCTGGGGCAGCAGCCGGGCGATGGCTGAAAAAAGATCGAGGCCGAAAAAGATCAGCAGCAGGGCGGTATCAAGGGTCGATACCAGCAGGCCGAAGCGGGTCTTTTCGTCGGAATAGGCGAGGAAACGGCGGTAGCCTTCATCGTCGTAGATGCCGCGGACATTTTCCGGCAGGGGCAGGGCGTGCTGTCTTTTGGTCAGGACCGCCATGAAGACGGACCAGGCCCAGGACGCCAGAATCACTATTAATAAGAACGTTTTGAACATTTTTTCCTCCAAATGGGAAAGCCATGATACCTTTATTGCCTTGATTGATGCTGCAATGCCCCCATTGTAGTGGATAAAGGGAAAAAAATCAAATGGTCACATTCAGTGATTAAGACATGAAAAAGGACCAGGCCGCTGCAGGTCTGGTCCAGGCTGTTTACAGGTAAGATTTGACGCCGTCTTCCACCTTGGCTTTCCAGATGATCAGGTTGTCGGACCTGGTGTAGTCCAGTTCACCCTTGCACAGGAAGTGGAGCTGGTTGCTGTCGAAAATCAGGCAGCCGTCTGCTGTGATCTGGGGCGTATCCACCCAGACCATGCGCTTGTCGTTGATGAATTCGGTCATGCTGTCCGTGGCGGGGTCGTAGTAACCCATGCCCATGCCTTCCAGCATGGTGAACCACACCCGGCCCCTGCTGTCGGCGACCATGCCGTCGGTGTTGGTGCCCTTGTCGCCCACCAGTTTGACAGCGGCTTCCAGATCGGCATCCGGGGTGTCGAAGTCCATGAGCAGGGCGGTGTCGATGCTGTAAAGCTTGCGGCCCGTCAGGGGGCACCAGTACAGGGTCTTCTTGTCCGGGGACAGGGCGATGCCGTCGGCGCCGGTGCGCATGGGGGTGTCCTTCCAGACCTTGGTGCCGTCGATGGTAAACCAGAAATCCGCCACGTCCTGGACGCTTTCGTGCATGTGGAGCACCCGGCGCAGGGCCTTGGTCTTGTCGTCGTAGACGATGAGGCCGCCCTGAAGGGGGTCGGTGCCGGTGCCGGAGTCGGCGATGTAGGCAAAGCCGTGTTCGTTGTCCACCACGATGTCGTTGAGGAACGACGCCTTGTAGGATGAGAGGGAATCGTCGATTTTGATGCTTTCGATGAGTTCATTTTTCTTGATGTCCCATTTGATGATCTTCTGGGAGCCGTCCACGGAGTCCTGGTCACAGATGCGGCCCTGGTCCAGGATCCACAGCACGTCATTTTCGTCGATTTCGTAGCCCAGAACGGACTGGATCCTATCCGGGTTGCCTTCCTCATTCCATTCCCAGCTGGGGTAGGGGACCAGGACCGGTTTGCCGTCCTTGACCACCACGCGGTTGAAGCTGGCCGGTACGCCGGGGTTCCAGCGGGGGACGGAAAGGTAGTAGTTGCCCATGGAGTCCATTTTAAAACCGGCAGGCATGCAGCCCTTGTAGTGTTCCTGATCGTAGAACGCTTTTTTCTTGTCTTCCAGTTCAAAATCCCAGGTCAGGTGATCCCATTGGAACAGGATGCTGTAATCCCCAACGTTCTCCAGGCTGCCGTTTTCCACAAAATGTCCTTTTTTCATAATAATATCCTCCTCTTAATTAAATGGCTTCCGCCATGAATACACACATTTGAATTTTCAGTATATGATATAAATCGTTTGAATTTAAAGCGATGAAATTTGCGTGACGGCTTCCCTTGCCAGGCGGGTGATGGTTTTGTAATCCCCTGCCGCCACCAAATCCGGCGGGCAGACCCAGCTGCCGCCGCAGGCGAAGACGTTGGGAAGGACCAGGTAATCCGCCACATTGGCGTCATCCACCCCGCCGGTGGGCAAGAAGGTCACGCCGCCGTAGGGCGAGGCAAAGTTTTTGAGCATTCCGCAGCCGCCGTTGGCCTCGGCGGGAAAGAACTTGAAGGTGTCCAGACCCAGGGCCAGGCCCATTTCAATTTCCGTCGGCGTGGCCACACCGGGAATCATGGGGAATCCGGCGTTCTGGCAGAATTTGACCACCTCCGGATTGAGACCGGGGCTGACGATGTACTTGGCGCCGCAGTCCATGGCCTCCTTGGCCGTCTGGGGGGTGAGCACCGTGCCGGCACCCACCAGGCACTCCGGCAATTCAGCGGCGATGCGCCGGATGGCTTCTGCCGCGGCCGCCGTGCGGAAGGTCACCTCCACCGTGGCCACGCCGCCTTCCATCAGGGCCCGGGCCACGGGCACCGCTTTTTCCGGGTCCTGGATGACCAGGGTGGGGACGATTTTGATTCGGGACAGGGCGGCCTTGATGGCAGCCAGGTTGTCAGTCTTCATTGGCTTTCCTCCAATGGGGGTCCCCGGCCATGAAGGCGGTCAGCTCAGCCATGGAAGGCAGGCCGTCGTTGTCCCCCACGCTCATGACCTGGATGGCACCGACGGCGCAGCCCCGGCGGGTGGCGTCAGCCAGGGACAGGCCGTCGGACAGACCCGAGAGCACCCCGGCGGCAAAGCCGTCGCCGGCACCCACTGTGTCCACCACGTGGTCCACCGCAAAGCCATCCACGTAACCCGATTCCCTTTCGGTGGCGTAATAGGCACCCCGGGCGCCGATCTTCAGGATCAGCATGCCGCAGCCGGCCTTCAAATAATGGTCCGCAATCTTTTCCGGGACGGTTTCCCCGAGAATCTTTTCAATTTCCCCGATGCCCGGCATAAAGATGTCCGCCTTGGCGGCGACGCCGTTCATGTAATCCGCCATGGTCCGGGTATCCGGCCACAGCTGGGGCCGCAGGTTGGGGTCGAAGGAAAAGGGAATGCCGTGGGCCCTGGCCTTTTCAATCATCCGGTCCGTCGCCGCCCGGGTAGAGGGTGTGAGGGCCGGGGTGATTCCCGTCATGTGGATGGAGCGGTACCGGCTGAAATCCAGGGCGTCCACATCCTCGGGAGAGAGGGTGGAGGCCGCGCTGCCTCTGCGGAAGTAGAAGATGCCGGGGTCGCCGGAGGTCACCTTTTCCTTGAACATGAAGCCCGTGGGATGGGTTTCGGAGTACAGGACCGAATCGGTGGCGATGCCTGTATCCTTCATGCGGTTGATGATTTTTCTGCCGAAGGGATCGTCGCCCACCTTGGTCATGTAGGACACCGGCTGGCCCAGGCGCTTGAGGCCGATGGCCACGTTGAGCTCGGCGCCGCAGGTGGTCAGGGTGAAGGTGTCCACACTTTCCAGGGGACCGGTGGTGCCTGCGATGAACAGGCCCATGGGTTCCCCCACCAGTAAAATGCTTTTTTCCATGGGATGATCCTCCCTAAATCCGATTGTACTTGGCCAGGCCTTCTTTGATGGACTTGGATTCGACGATGAGCTTGGCCTGGAGGGCTTCCTTGGCTTCAATTTCTTCGGTGGCGGCCAGTACTTCTTCCACCTTGTCAGCGGGAACCACCACCACACCGTCGGGGTCGGCCACGATCAAGTCACCGGGGTTGACCAAAACGTCAGCGCAGGTAACCGGCACGTTCGCGGCGTAGGTCTTGTAACGGCCCAGGGTGGTTCCGGGGGAGACGGACCGGGCGTAGACCTGGAAGCCGTAATCCCGTTTGATTTCCGTGGTGTCCCGGACGCCGCCGTCCAGGATGGCGCCAGCCATGCCCTTGCTGTAAGCACCGGCTGTCATGATGCCGCCCCAGAGGGCCACGTTCTTGTCCGCATTCGCCAGTGAGATGACCAGCACATCCCCTTCAGACGCGCCTTCGATGGCGTCGATGGCGTGGGCGGGGCCCACGTTTTCCCCGGCAGCCGGTCCTTCCAGGATGGTGACGGCGGGGCCGACCACCCGTTTGTCGTTGATGCGGGCCTTCATTTCATAATCCATGAAGCAGCGGCGTCCGACAATCTGGTCGCAGGCGTCGGCGACGGAAGCAGTGGCCACTTTTTTGAAACGGTCGATGATATCTTGTGAGTACATAATATGGATCTCCTTTTATGATGTTTTGAAGTGATAATGGGTTAAGTAATGGAATAGGTTCGTTTTTATTTGTTGACCCAGGATTTGGGTTCTTCCCCGGAAAAGACGCGGGCGATTTCCTCAGCGGCCATGGACTGGAGCCGGGCCAGAGATTCCACTGCGTACCAGCCGGTGTGGTCACTGACCACCACGTTCTTCAGGGAGAACAGCTCGTCGGAAATTTCAGGGGGTTCCTGTTCAAACACGTCGATGCCGGCGGCGAAGATCTGGCCGGTCTTCAGGGCGGTGACCAGGGCCGTTTCATCGATGAGGCCGCCCCGGGCATCGTTGATGATGATGGCCGAGTTTTTCATCTGCGCGAAGCGGTCCGCGTTCACCATGTGGCGGGTTTCCGGGGTCAAGGGCATGTGGAGGGAGATGACGTCGGCGTTTTTGAAGATGGTGTCCAGGTCGCTCATCACGACGCCGTCCACGGATTTGATGTAGGGGTCGTAGCCCAGGACCTGTCCGAAGCCCAGGCCCGATACCTTTTTGATGAAGGCCCGGCCGATGGCGCCGCAGCCGATGACCCCCAGGGTCTTTCCGGTGAAGCTGATCAGCGGTTCAGCCGCGCCGATATCCCATTTGCCGGCACGCACATCGGCGTCCCGGGTGACGATGCGCCGGGCCGCGGCAAACATCAGGGCCACCGCGTGTTCCGCCACCACGTCGGTGCCGTAGTTCCCCACATTGGCTACCTCGATGCCGCATTCCCTGGCGGCGTCCAGATCGATGTTGTCCACGCCCACGCCGTAGCGGACGATGACCTGGCAGTGGTCCAGGCTTTCCATGAATTCACGGGGAAGCTTGGTTTCCCGGGTCATGACGGCATCGGCGTCCCTGGCGGCGGCGATGGTTTTCTCCAGGTCGTCCCCGGTGACGGTGTGGGTGACCTCAGCGTCGAAGGGGGCGAGGATCCGCTTTTCATTTTCGTAATCCGGATAATAGGCATTGATGATTGCAACTTTCTTTGACATGGTGCTCTCCTTTGATTTATGGCAATAAGTGTACCGGTTTCTTAAAAGTTTAAAAAAAAGAAAACATTTGACCCAAACATGGATTGTCACAAGTGTATCGGTTTCGTAAACCCTTAAAAAATAAATACGAAGCCTTTCTTTTATTTACAAACCGGTTTCGTAATTTCATGAATATATAATACAGGCTCATTTGAATTTTGTCAAGGGGTAATATTTTGCTTAAGTGAATTTTCAGACGGCAACGGCTTGACTTGTGAAATCGTCCGTGCTATGATGCAAAAAGACTGTGAAAGGGCTGTGATAAGAGATGAATAAATCAGGAAAAGTAACGATCAACGATATAGCGGCGGCTGCGGGGGTGTCAAAGACCACGGTATCCCGGTTTTTAAACGGCCGGAAGGATTTGATGAGTGAAAAGACCTCAGAGCGCATCGCCCAGGTCATTGAGCGCTATGAATACCGGCCCAGCGAGATCGCCCGGAACTTGAAGAAGGAGACCACCAACCTGGTGGGGGTCCTCATCGCGGACATCACATCGCCCTTTTCCACAGCCCTGATCTGCGGCATCGAGGAATACCTGACCACCCAGGGCTTCACGACCCTGTTCATGAATTCCAGGGATAATCTGGACCGGGAGATGGCCAATATCGAATCCCTGAAGACCAAGGGAGTCAGCGGCCTCATCATCAATACCACTTCCTACAATAATAATTATCTGATCAAGACGGTCAACAGCGGCATCCCCATCGTCCTCAGTGACCGGTACGTCAAGGGCTATCCCTTCGACATTGTCACCAACGACCATGTGGCGGGGATCGACGCCCTGGTGCGTCACCTGAAGGTCCAGGGATTCAACCGGCCGGTGATGTTCACCCAGGAGTGGATCAACAATTCCCCCCGGATGCTCCGCCGGGAGGCCTTCATCAAGGCAGTGGAAAACCACTACGGCTACGATCCGCAGGCGGATATCTACGTGGTGGATTACGACGACCAGACCCTGGAGGATCTGGTCTCCCAGGTGTTCCTCCGGATGAAGCCGGAGGATGTGCCGGTGATTTTCTGTGTCAACAGTGTGACCACCATCCGGGTGTTCAAGGTCCTCAAGCAAAGGGGATACGACATCCCTCGGCAGGTGGGCATCTGTGGACCGGAGGACTGGGACTGGCAGAACGAGCTCAACTGGCCGGCCCTCATCACTCCGGCGGTGACCACCACGGCCATCCATTCCACCCGGCTGGGTCGGAAGTCGGCAGAGCTTCTGGTCAGGCGCATGAAGGAGCCTGGCCTGCCCCAGCAGGAAATCCTGCTGCCCTACGAGCTGCGGGTGCGGGCATCGACCCGGCTGGGTTAAAAAATCCTGTACCCTGTCTGAATCCTGGGTGGTTTCAATTTGAGGGACCTTGCCCAAAATAAAGATTTCGGGTATAATAATAGGCATTGTGAATACATGACGAGTGAATTTTCAGGAGAAGAGAGGTTTTATGTTATGAGCAAAGTAAAAAACTATCTGCCGGTCATCATCCTTTGTGTGATTCTGGTGGCTGGGGTTACGGCTTTTTACGTCCACAAGCAGAACGTCCGGGCAGCGGCTAAGGCAGCGGAAAAAGAGAATATGTCGTGGAGCGACAAGACCTTGACGGCAAACGTAACTGAGGACACGACTTCCGGTTATCATTGGGAGATTTCCATTGATAATCCGGCAATCATTGCCCAGGCCAGTGATAATTATACGGCGGACGTGACCTCGGATGGCCAGCCATCCACTTCAGGAATCCATACCTACACATTTGAAGGCAAGTCCAAGGGAACGACGATGATCGTGATGACCCAGAAGAACGACCAGGGCGGGTTCACCCAGTCCAAGGGCATCACCGTGGAAGTCAATGCCGACGGTACCATCGCTTCGGCCAGCGACGTGTCCAAATAGCATCAATGTTCTATAATAAGATAATAAAAATGACGGAGCATCTGCCTGGGCAGACGGTTCCGTCTTTTTAAATGCAGGTGTTTATTCGTCGGCGTCAAAAACCAGTTTTCCGTTGCCCTCGGCGGCGTCCTCGAAGGTGGTGATGATATCTTCGCCGTACTGGCCCAGGTTTTCAATCAGGGCATCGGGATCGTCCAGGTGGATCATGGTGTCCTCGTCGATGGCCATGAGCTCATCCCACAGGGAATCCAGATTTTTTTCGTAGGAATCGGGCAGCTCCAGGCGATGGGCGATGTGGGCGTGGGCCCGTTCCTTGGTGACCATTTTCAATCCTTCCAAATTGCATTCTTTCACTCTCATGATTTTCACTCCTTTTTGATTCGGGCCTGCCGTGGGATCCTACAGCCAGTATTCCGGCATGCGGACGACGGGGCAGGCGCGTTTGAGCAGTTTTTTGGTGGCGAACACATTGATCCAGCGCAGGCGCCGGCAGCCGTAAGGGCAGACGGCGGTGCAGGCCATGCAGGTGATGCATCGGGATTTATCCGTGCGCTCCGGATGTTCCTTGGGAATGGCCTTCATGGGACAGGCAGCGGCGCACAGGCCGCAGACCCGGCAGTCCTTGGTGGAGGTGGGCACGAAGGGCAGCCCATCGAATTTTTTATAAGGATGGTTCCCGGGCAGGCCGACGCGTCCGGCTTCAGCGCAGCTCAGGCCGTCGACTTTTTCCTTGAGGGCCAGGGCGAATTTCGTGACCTGCTTCATGTCCGCGGCGTCGGGCCGTCCGGCGGCTATTTCCGGGACGATGGAATGCTCGGCCACAAAAGCGGCGGCGGCGATGGGGACGAAGCCGTGACCTTCGAGAAAATCGCCCATTTCCAGGATGGCGTCGTCGTAATGGCGGTTCCCGTAGGTGACGACGATGGCCGCGGGGCTTTGGTTCCCCTTGATGTAAGCCAGCCGGTTGTACAGGGCCGTGGGGATCCGCCCGCCAAAGACGGGAAAGGCCACGGTCAGCATTTCGTCGGGCCCGAAGACCCGGCGGAGGGATTCCTGGGGAGGCAACAGATTGACGTTGAAGACACGGCAGTCCGGGCAGTTCAGGGTCATGGTTTTCATGATGTCTCCGGTCTTGCCGGTGGGGCTGAAGGTCATGAAGGTTTGGGAACGCAAATCCATCGGGTTTCCTCCTGTAGATACTTTTCTACATTAGATTATATCATTAAAGGCGCAACAAGTAAAAGGGCAATGGGCCCGGTTCCAAAGAAAAAATGACAATATCTTCCGGGAAATCGCAAAATAATTTCGAAATGAATTGAAAAATTACAGATAAAGTGTTAGAATGACCAAATAGCCTGAAAAATGTTATGAATGAGGGCATAGGTTTGTAATGGAATAGGAGGGACTGCTGTTTGAAATCGTGAATGCAGGTTTTCCAGTACAAAATCCCATTTTTGTCGATTGAAAACTTATGAAAATCATGGATAATGAATATATGAATACAGAGAGTGATTATTTAATAAAAGGAAGCGATTGAAATGCAACTAAAATATAGTTTGGAAAAATTTGGAATCAAGCAGGTTATCAACTGGATTACCAAAAATCCTGAAAAGAACCTGCCAAGATTAATGGAATGGGTCGACCGCTTCGCCAATGGTGAATTTGTCTCCCAGCGTGACGCGATCCGCGGAGCCATCATGGACCCGGATCACGTGTACCATCAACTGATTCTCCACCTCGCTCAGGATACGGATGTGGAAGTGCTGAAGACCACCTTCATCAACTTCTTCCTCAACGCCAACCTGGTCGGCTGGGACCGTCAGCAGGCTTACCGCGACAAGTACAACTGCAATGTGCCCTGGGCCATCCTGTTGGATCCCACCTCAGCCTGCAACCTGCACTGCACCGGCTGCTGGGCTGCGGAATACGGCAATCGTCTGAATTTAACCTTCGACGAAATTGACGATATCGTCCAGCAGGGCAAGGAAATGGGCATTTACATGTACATTTATACCGGCGGCGAACCGCTGGTCCGCAAGAAAGACATCATCCGTCTGTGCGAAAAGCACAACGATTGTGAATTCCTCAGCTTCACCAACGCCACCCTCATCGACGAAGCCTTTGCCGATGAAATGCTGCGCGTGAAGAACTTCATCCCGGCCATCTCACTGGAAGGCTTTGAAGAAGCCACCGATGCCCGCCGGGGTAAAGGAACCTATCAGAAGGTCGTAACGGCCATGGAACTGCTCAAGGCCAAGAATCTGCCCTTCGGCGTATCCTGCTGCTACACCAGCCAGAACTTTGAATCCATCACCTCGGAAGCCTATTACGACAAGATGATCGACCTGGGTGCCCTGTTCGTGTGGTATTTCCACTACATGCCAGTGGGCAACGATGCGTTGCCGGAACTCATGCCGACCAAGGAACAGCGTGTGGAAATGTACAAGCGCATCCGCAAGTACCGGGCCACCAAGCCGCTGTTCGCCATGGACTTCCAGAACGACGCCGAATACGTTGGCGGCTGCATCGCCGGCGGACGCCGTTACCTGCACATCAACGCCAACGGGGACGTGGACCCCTGCGTGTTCATCCACTACTCGGATTCCAACATCCGGGAAAAGACGCTGCTGGAATGCCTGCAGTCACCGCTGTTCATGCAGTATCACGATGGCCAGCCCTTCAACGAAAACATGCTGAGACCCTGCCCGATGCTGGAAAATCCCCAGAAGCTCAGAAAGATGGTCGCTGCCTCCGGCGCCCACTCCACCGATCCCGAATCGCCGGAATCCGCTGAACACCTGTGCGCCAAGACCGATGCCTACGCAGCGGATTGGGCACCGGTTTCCGAAGAATTGTGGGAAGGCAGCAAGGGCCAGGCCCGCTACCTGAGAAAGAAGAAGATGCTGGACGACGAACGGGTCCTCCGCAAAAAGGACCGGGAAGAAAACGTCCGGATCATCGAAGCCGAACAGAGAAAGAAAAAACGGAAGGAAGCCTAAGGGCGGAATTCCATCGATACAAGTCTCAAACAGACCGCCGGTATTTGAAGCGATGCCGGCGGCCTGTTCTTTTTTTGTGCCGCTTTACTTTCCACAGGCTGGGTGATAAACTAGAACAAAGAATCGACGGTGAATGGAATCATTATAGGAAGGGAGAATCGGATGAAAGACGTCAACTACGGCCGGCAGACGGCCCTGGCCCTGGAAAACTTCAATATTACGGACAAGCGGGTCAACCGCCGGCTGATCGGGGCCATGCTCCAGATCAAGGAAGCGGCGGCTGCGGCCCACAAGGAACTGGGACTCATGGAGCCGGCCCTGGCCGACGCCATCGTGGCGGCCTGCCGGCTGGCAGAGCAGGGCGAGGTGGACGATCTTTTCGTCACCACGGCCTGGCAGGGCGGCGCCGGGACCTCCACCAACATGAACGTCAACGAGGTCATCGCCAGCCTGGCAGAAAAGGTGGCAGGGAATGGCCTGAAGGTGGATCCCCTGGACGACGTCAACCGGGGCCAGTCCACCAATGACGTGTACCCCACGGCCCTGCGCATCGCCGCCATCGGCCTGGTGCGGGAGCTGGCCGACGCCTGCAGCCGCCTCCAGGAGGCCCTCCAGCAAAAGGAGAATGAGTACGAGACCGTGGTCAAGCTGGGACGCACCGAACTCATGGACGCCCTGCCCATGACCCTGGGGCAGGAATTTGGGGCTTACGCCCAGGCCATCGCCCGGGACCGCTGGCGGATTTACAAGGTGGAGGAACGGCTGCGCCAGATCAATCTGGGCGGCACGGCCATGGGTACCGGATCCGCCGCCGACCGCCAGTACGGCTTCCTGGTCATCGAAAAGCTCCGCCGCATGACGGAGATGGGCCTGGCCCGGGCAGAATACCCCATCGACCTGACCCAGAACAACGATGTCTTCGTGGAGGTCTCGGGCCTTCTCAAGGCCCTGGCCGTCAACCTGATGAAGATTGCCACCGACCTGCGGCTCATGAATTCCGGCCCCGGCGGGGGCCTGGGGGAAATCCGCCTCAAGGCCCTGCAGGCGGGCAGCACCATCATGCCCGGAAAGGTGAACCCGGTGATCCCGGAAATGGTGACCCAGGTGGCCATCAAGGTCATGGCCGGGGACAGCGCCATCGCCACCGCCGCCGCCTGCGGCAACTTCGAGCTCAACGCCTTCCTGCCCCTCATCGCCGACACCTTGCTGGAGAACCTGGAGCTGCTGTCCAAAACCGTGGACATCTTCCGGACCAAATGCATCGAGGTGTTGGAGGCCAATCCCGCCGCCTGCCGCCGCCATCTGGAAAATTCCATGGCCCTGGCGGCCACGCTGATGCCCCTGCTGGGCTACGCGGTTACGGCTGAGGTCATCGAGACGGCCCAGGGGGATCCCCGGCAGGTGCCGGCCATCATCCTGGAACAGGGCCTGATGGATGAGGAAGATTTGCGCCGGGTCATGGACAGCCATTTCGGCGCGACCTATTTGAAAAAAGAAGAAAAAATATCAGGAGAGAGAATATGAGTTTGAACGCAACCCCCGCCGCCGAGCGGGTCCACATCGGCCTTTTCGGCCGGCGCAACGCCGGCAAGTCCAGCGTCATCAACGCCATCACCGGCCAAAGCCTGGCCATCGTCTCTGAAATCAAGGGAACTACCACCGATCCGGTGTTTAAAAACATGGAGCTGCTGCCCCTGGGGCCGGTGACCCTCATCGACACACCGGGTCTGGACGACGAAGGGGAACTGGGTGCCCTGCGCATGAAGAAGGGCTGGCAGGTCCTCAACAAGACGGACATCGCCATCCTGGTGGTGGACGGGACCCTGGGCCTGTCGGAGGAGGACCGGCTGATCCTGGGACGCTTCCAGGAGAAACAGCTTCCCTGGATCGTCGTGATCAACAAGGCCGATCTTATGACGGCGAATCAGCGGAGTCAGGATTTCGGGCCGCAGGCCATGCTGGTCAGCGCCGTCACCGGGGAAAACGTCCACGAGCTTAAGGAACGCATCGCCCGGCTGGCCCCCACGGAGGAAGGCAAGCTGCGCCTGGTGGCGGACCTTATCGATCCGTCGGATTTCGTGGTGCTGGTGGTGCCCATCGACAAGGCGGCCCCCAAGGGGCGGTTGATCCTGCCCCAGCAGCAGGCCATCCGGGATATCCTGGAGGCCGACGCGGCGGCCATCGTGGTCAAGGAATACGAGTTGCGGGAAACCCTGGCGGATCTGCGGAAAAAGCCCAGGCTGGTCATCACCGACAGCCAGGTCTTTTCCAAGGTTTCCGCGGACACGCCGGAGGATATCTGGCTGACGTCCTTTTCCATCCTGTTTGCCCGGTACAAGGGGGACCTGGCGGAAACCGTCCGGGGGGTGACGGCTTTAGAGACCCTGCAGACCGGGGACGCGGTGCTCATTTCCGAGGGCTGCACCCATCACCGCCAGTGCGACGACATCGGCACGGTGAAGATCCCCCGGTGGATCACCCAGTACACGGGCTGCCGGCCTGAGTTCCACTTTACCAGCGGCGGGGAATTCCCAGAGGATCTGTCGCCCTACAAGCTCATCGTCCACTGCGGGGGCTGTACCCTCAACGCCCGGGAAATGCGCTACCGGGTCCGCTGCGCCGTGGATCAGGGCATCCCCATCACCAATTACGGCATCCTGATGGCCCAGATCAACGGGATTCTCAAGCGCTGCGTCCAGCCGTTTCCGGAGATTGCGGCGCTGTTGGAAAAATAATGCGTACAAAAGTCCCTTCATCAGAAAAAATGATGAAGGGACTTTTTGAACGCTAAGCATTATGTTATAATCAAAAAGGCATTGTCAAAACACGCGGTTAATCTGCCCCGGAAAGGGGTGGGGCCTATGAAATACTTTATAATATGGTTAATTGTAACCATGATTATGCTGGTATGGAATTACGCTGCCCATAAAAACGATAACCGCTAAGCCCTGAACAAGTTTTAGCGGTTATCTATCGCATATTGGGGCGAATCATTTTTGACAATGCCCTTTTATATTTTCATTATAAACGTCTGCGTACGATTTGTCAACTAAAGGTCTCTTACAGCCCCCGCATCCCTTCATTTCGAAAGGGCACCTGCCCCTCCAGCGCCCGGTCCAGCTTGGCCAGCAGGGCGGCCTTGTCCCGGTTCAGGGTGCCGGCCAGGTTCAGGTAATTGGAGGCGTGGTTGGCGCGAAACACCGTGCCTTCGCTGTCCAGACGGGTCAGAAGCAGCCGGGTCTCGGCGGCGGTCTGCAAGGGGCTTAAGGGCTGGAAGCGTCCGGCGTCCAGGTCTTCCCGCATGGGCACCCCCGGTTCCAGGTAGAGGGTCAGGAGTCCCACGTAATCCGCCTTCATGGCGGAGAGCGCTTCTCCGGTGTGGATGGCGTGGTCTTCCCAATGGGGCAGGCCGCCCAGCCCGGAAATGGCGGTGACGGACAGGGCCAGTCCCGCAGTTTTGGCCTTTTGACCCGCTTCCACAATCTGGGATGCGGTGAAGCCCTTGTCCACGGCAGCGAGGACGCCGTCGTCCCCGGACTCCAGGCCCAGGTAAACCATGACGAGGCCCAGCTCCCGCAAGGCCCGCAGATCCTCCGGCGTCTTCAGGAGCAGGCTCTGGGGGGAGGCGTAGCAGGTCACCCGCTCGCATTCCGGAAAAAGGTCCCGGATCGTGGTGAGGATTGCCGCCAGCTGATCCATCGCCATGATCAGGGCATCGCCGTCGGCCAGGAAGATGCGGCGGACCTGGGGCAGGAAGGTCCGGGCTTCGGCCAGGTCGGCCAGGATGTCCGGCAGGGGGCGGATGTGGAAGCGCTTCTGCTTGTACATGTCGCAGAAGCGGCAGGTGTTGTGGCTGCAGCCGATAGTGGCCTGGATGATCAGGCTGCGGGCTTCACTGGGGGGCCGGTAGACCGTGCCTTCGTATCGCATAAAATACCTCGCTTTCTTTGTATGAAATTATATCACAGCGGGGTATCATTAAGGTGCTTCCTGTATAATTTTCATCAAAAATTACAGGAGGGACCATCATGCTGTGTTCCAAAGAAACAAAAGAAAAGCTGGGTTACCGTTATGTGCCGCCGGTCTTCGCGACCTACTTCACCGATGAGGAGATGCCCAAGTACAGGCTGGGAAAGAATTCCATCGACCCCGAGGTCGCTTATCAGATCGTCAAGGACGATCTGCTGGACGAGGGCAACGCCCGTCAGAATCTGTGCACCTTCTGCCAGACCTACATGGAGCCCAAGGCCGTGCGTCTCATGTCGGAAACCCTGGAGAAAAATGCCATCGACAAATCGGAGTATCCCCAGACGGCGGAGCTGGAAAACCGCTGTGTCAACATCATCGCTGACCTCTGGCACGCCGATCCCCATGAGCATTTCCTGGGGACCTCCACCGTGGGATCCTCGGAGGCCTGCATGCTGGGGGGCATGGCCATGAAATTCCGTTGGCGGGAAGCGGCGGAAAAGCGCGGGCTGGACGTCCGGGCGAAAAATCCCAATCTGATCATCAGCAGCGGCTACCAGGTCTGCTGGGAAAAATTCTGCACCTACTGGGATATCGAAATGCGCACCATCCCCATGGACGCGGACCACATGAGCCTGGACGTGGACGCGGCCATGGCCGCCATCGACGACTACACCATCGGCATTGTGGGCATCCTGGGCATCACCTACACCGGCCGGTACGATGACATCGAGGACCTGGACGCCCGGCTGACGGCCTACAACGCCCAGGCGGAAAATAAGGTCCATATCCACGTGGACGCTGCCTCCGGCGGGATGTATACGCCTTTTATCGAACCGGACCGGAAGTGGGATTTCCGGCTGAAGAACGTGGTATCCATCAATACCTCCGGCCACAAATACGGCCTGGTGTACCCGGGCATCGGCTGGATCCTCTGGCGGGACGCGGCCTGGCTTCCGGAAAAACTGATCTTCGACGTGAGCTACCTTGGGGGCAACATGCCCACCATGGCCATCAACTTTTCCCGGTCTGCCAGCCCTATCATCGGCCAGTATTACAATTTCGTGCGCTACGGCGCCAGCGGCTACAAGGCCATCCACGAGAAAACCCGGGACGTGGCCCTGCACATCGCCGCGGCCGTAGAGGAAACGGGGCTGTTTGAAATTTTGGGGGATGGCACGGATATGCCCATCGTCTGCTGGAAGATGAAAGACGGCGTGACCAAAGAGTGGGATTTGTACGACCTGGCGGACCGGGTGCGCATGAACGGCTGGCAGATCCCGGCCTACCCGCTGCCGGCGGATATCCAGGACATCATCGTCCAGCGGGTGGTGGTCCGGGCGGACCTGAGCATGCAGCTGGCGTCCCTGTTTATCGCGGATTTCAAACGAGCCATCGCCGAGCTGGATCAGGCCAGTATCCTCATCCATGGGGGTAAGAAACGCAGGGATGCTTATGGATTTACCCATTGACAAACTTTAAATGCGTGATATAATAATTACTATAACTGGATGATATATCGCTCCGGATTGTCATCGAGGGTAGAGAATTCTGATTCGGTTCATACATTGGGGAGAAAAAGCCTCCAGCAGAAATGCTGGAGGCTTTCCCCGTATAAGGACCCGGATTTTTTGGAGTTGGAACAGTTATTTCTTATTATATATTAAGGAAGAAAAGGAAGAAACAGAGGAGAAGGCCAGTGAACAATCCCGAAAGTACGGAAAAGAAGAAAAAACGGAAACGCCGTCACCGGAGTGGCAGGAGCAACAACGCCCGCAAAGCCAGACGCCGCAATTATTTTGAATCCGATGAGAATAAAAAAATCCTGGAAGCCGTGGATCAGGTCGTCTGGCCGACCCGGAAGGAAGCCGCCCATGTGGGCATCACCCTGTACGAGAACCGGCTGAAGAACGAGCGCTTGTACGTCCAGCGCCGTCGGGGCGGCAAGAAGGAGATCACCAGCCGTTTCGAGTTCGAATTGGGCCGCTGGACCGGCGAAGGGGCCAACCGGCCGCCTCTGGCTTATTTTTACCTGGGCGGCTTGAACCTGGGAAGCCGGGCCCTGCGGGGCCTTTTCTTCCAGAAAAACCCGGATCTGTCCGGCGTGGATAAATACGTCTCCCGCAAGGGTCATTGGGTGGACGTCAACAACTGGGTCAGTGAAAAGCTCATCCGAATATGGGAAGACGCCCTGGAACGCAGCATCTACCCTTACTTCACCACGGACCGCATTTTGTCCTGCGTGGAGGAAAATCCCTTCTATCCCTTCACCCGGGACCATAAGCTGGCCCGTCAGGCCATGCTGGAACGGATTCCCGACCGCATCGCGGACCTGTACCCCATGGCCCGCAGCATGCGACGCCACTTCATCCTCCACATCGGCCCCACCAATTCCGGCAAGACCCACGACGCCGTGGTAGCCTGCGAAGCCGCCCCCCGGGGCGTCTACCTGGCCCCCCTGCGCCTGCTGGCCATGGAAGTGGCCGAACGCATGAACGGCGACGGCATCCCCTGCAACATGATCACCGGGGAAGAGGAAAAGCGGATTCCCGGCGCCGAACACACCGCCAGCACCATCGAAATGCTCTCCGAAAGTGAATGGTACGACGTGGCCATCATCGACGAATGCCAGATGATCGCCGACAGTGAGCGGGGCTGGGCCTGGACCCAGGCGATGCTGGGTGTGGCCGCCAGCACCGTCCACGCCTGCATGGCGCCGGAAGCCGAAGGCTTGATCATCCAGCTCATTGAGGAATGCGGCGATACCTGGGAGATCGTCCGCCATCACCGGGCCACACCGCTGGAAATGGAAGACGCCTCCTTCGTCTTCCCTGACGACGTGCGTCCCGGCGACGCCCTGGTGGTCTTCTCCCGCCGCAGCGTCCTCCAGGCCGCGTCCATCCTGGAAGACACCGGCCGCAAGGTTTCCGTCATTTACGGCGCCCTGCCCTACGAGGCCAGGCAGGCCGAAACCCGGAAGTTCGCCACCGGAGAGACCCGCATCGTCGTGGCCACCGACGCCATCGGTATGGGCATGAACCTCCCGGTCAAACGCATCGTCTTCCTGGAAAACCAGAAATTTGACGGCGTGAGCAAGCGGGAGCTCAACGCCAGCGAGGTCAAGCAGATCGCCGGCCGGGCCGGCCGCCGGGGTTATGAGGAAAAGGGCTTGGTCAACGCCAGCTACGACTGGCGGGCTGTCCGTTACAAGCTGGGCGCTAAGGTAGAATCCATCCTCCGGGCCCGCACTGCCATGCCCCCTTTCCTGGCCCAGATGGACCAGCCCCTGAGCGGCATCCTCCAGGACTGGCAGAGCCTGCCGGATCAGGGCATTTACCAGAAAACCAGCATGAACCGGGCCATCCAGCTGTGCATTTGGCTGGAGGAAAACTGTCCTCTGGATAAGGAAACTATGCTCCGGGGCATCACCATCCCCTTTGACGAGGAAAACCCCGAGCTGCTGGATTTTTGGAAGACCGCCATGACCAACGTGTACGAGGACAATGCCATCCTGACCGGTGTCGATGTCGTCACCGCCCTGCCCGGCGACCATCTGGACGAGCTGGAAGACAAATACCGGCAGCTGGATCTGGTGTACTACCTCCAGCGGGCCTTCGGCTCCGGTGAGCTGGAAACCGACCGGATCAAGCAGTACATCCTGGCCTGTAAGGCCGATGTCTCCGCCGCCATCATCGAACGCCTCAAAAAAGCCAAGAAGATCTACAAGCGCTGCCGTGTCTGCGGCAAAATCCTTCCATGGAATGACCCTTACGCCTTGTGCGAGGATTGCTTCCAGGCCCAAAGGGAGGGGCGGTATCAGTGATATTAAAGTTATGACTTGGTATTGTTTGAATAATATAATGTTTTAGAGATATGTGTTAAGCATATGTAATAATCCATGCAAATAATTATCGGGCAGTGGGGCCGTTGGTTCCGTAAATAGCATTAATGGCATCCGTATAGGTTCCATCATCATTATAAACGTATAAAGGCGGTTCCAATACCATATGGGGCTGCCCCTTTTTCATAGCCTGGACGAGGATCAAATTGGCGGATTTTCCTGGATAGGGATACACAGCCCGCAGCCGTTTGATTTCCAGGCCGTGTTCCCGCAAAATGGCGGCGATATCGGCCATGCGGTCGGCCCGATGGACCATGAACAGCTTGCCCCGGTCCTTGAGCATGATCTGGCTGAATCGGGCGATGTCTGCCAGGGTACAGGTGATCTCGTGCCGGGCGATGGCCAGGGCATCCCTGGGGTTGATGCCGCCGTGTCCGGCGGGCATATAGGGTGGGTTGGAAGTCACCACGTCGTAGGTGGAAGGGTGGAAAGCCGGGCCAGGCTGCCGTAAATCCGCACAATGAATGAAAATGGTATTGTCAAGTCCATTCATCGCCACAGAACGCCGGGCCATATTCGCCATGTCCGGCTGGATTTCCAGAGCATCCACATGGTTCACGCCGGTGCGGCCATATAGCAGCAGGGGGATGACGCCGGTGCCGGTGCCCAGGTCCACGACCCGGGTTTTGGGACGTACTGAGGATGAGGCGTACCAGGCCAACAAAACGGCGTCGATGCCGAAGCAAAAGTGATGGGGGTTTTGCAGTATTTTGAGCCCATTCAATCCCAAATCCTCCAGTCGTTCACCGGTTTTCATAATATCGTCCAATTAAATTACATTCTCCTTTGCCAGTCGATGAAAAAGTTTTACACAATTTTCAACAGATTCTTCTACATTATCCACAAGTGGACACTTTATCCACAGGAAATATCCACAATTTTTTTCAAAATAGGTAAATATAAGGCAATGATAGCATATTTTTTCAACAGTTTGTATAAATAGACGGACAAATTTCTCAAATATCCTTTTTTATTACCCGTAATTCTGATATAATTACCGTATACAAAACGCTTAGTTTGATTGGGAGCCTATTAGCCTTCGCGCTGATCGATCTTAAGCCGGATAAGGAATATGAAAGCTGGTGAGAGACCATGGATGATGAAAAGAAAATAAACAACAATATGGATGAAATTCTCGTTAAAACAGAAGAACTCAAAAATACAATTGCGGACAGCGAAAGGAAGATCGAAGAAAAGATGAAGGCTTTGCCGCAGGAAAAACCCCAGACGGCGTCCCGACGCAGAAGTCACCGGCCGCCGGTAAAGAAAAGTCGAAATGGTATTGAACGCGATAAAAATGTGGAGGATTTGTTTGAAAAGGCGATCCGCCGCAGCCGCGCTCAGGAAGAAGTGGTGGAACCGGAACCAGTAGCGGTGCCGGATGACGATTTGATTGCAGAAAATCAGATTGAGGACCAGGCAGTCCCATCACCGGAAACGGAAGGAATGGACATCCCGTCTTTTGAAGAGCTGACGAATGCAGCACCGGTTGCCACGGAGGAAGAACCCGTAGCAGAACGGGAAATGGAAGAAATTTCTCAAGAAGAACCGGTTCAGGAGGATGCTTCTGATAAAAAGCCTGTTGGTGAAGTCTCTTTTGATGAAGAGGAGCTCCACGAAGAAGCTTCAGATGATGCCATTGGAAAAGAAAGTTCTGCCAATGAGAAACTGGATGTAATAGATCATCCGCTCAGGATGGAAGGAGCGACGGAACCCGCACCGATGCCGGAAACGGCTGGTTTGTGGGATGATGCCATCACACCACTTCAGCCCTTGCATATGGATGAAGTGGACGTACCGGAATCAAAGGAAGCCGAACCGGCCCCCGTGGCAGTTGAGAAATCCGAAGTGGAAGCGGCACCGGAAACGCCGGAGGCCGTCGAAGAAGAACCAGTCCCGGCACAGAATGAAAATCCCTTTGCGGATATCATTTCTCCTGTGACCGCGCCTCCCATCGGGGAAGCGGATTTGGACGGGGTGGCTCCAGCTACATACACCTACGACAAGGATGCCAGCATCGACGAACGGCTTCGAACCGATGGGGAATCTGCCATCAATCCCGATGCCATGGACGCATTTTTCGCCATGTCGGATAAGGAAGAAGAAATCCCATCGTTATTCAATCAGGCCCCAAAGGCGGATCAGCCTGGTCAGACAGTAAAGATCCAGCCGGAAATGCCGGTTATGGAAACGGAACCGGCTGCTTCTGCGAAAACAAAGGCGCCATCGGTCACGGCTTCAATTCCGGCGGAGGCGCTGGAAGAATTGCCGGAAGCCCACGTACAGCAGGGATTTGAATCTCTGGGTGGATCCTCTGCTGCTCCCAAGGAAGTGGTGGAACCGGCTGTTGATGAGTCGGAAAGAAAGATTAAAGAAGAAAATAAACCCACGCCCGCCGAAGCACCGGCAGAAGCGGCTGCGGAAGCCGCCCAACCGGCGGAAGAATCCGATCTCTGGACCGTGGACGATTTCTTTGGTGATGCGGACGCGGCTGAAGAACCGGCAAAGGCTGCCGAAGAACCGGAAGACGAAGATGCGCTTCTGGACGAAGATGAGGACCTGTCCGACGATTTGTTTGAAGAGGAAGACCTTTTTGAAGAAGAGGAAATCCTGGATGATGAAGCAGCTGAAGCTGAAACAGCAGCAGATACAACCGTACCGGGCACAGCAGAACCGGAAGCCGAGACCAAAACGGATGAAGCCCAAAATTCCAAAAAGGATTTATCGGATCTGAAATTCCACAGGGAAGCCTTCCGCAAGAAACCAATTAGCGAATTGGAAGAGGGACTGACTGAAAGTATTCCCTGGATCATCCCCGGTCATGCGGAAGCGGAAAAAGTGGAACCGGCGGTTACCAATGCCAAAAATAAGGCGATGATGGGCCGCGGCGCCGGACAGCGCAGAGCCATACTGGAAAGCAAAGCTGAACCGGAAAGTGACGTGAATCGTGACGCACAGGAACAGCGGGATATTCTGGAAGCGCTGAAAGCAGGCCTGGACGGCAAGAAAATGTCGGAAGAAACCGCTGAACCGGTCGTTGCGGAAGAAGCCGTGACAGAAGCGCCGGAAACCGAAGAACCTGCAGCCGAAGATATCCAGCCTGTCGAAGAACCGGCAAAGGAAGAATTAACGGCCGAAGAAACGCCCAATTTATTTGAATCCGAAGAGATTTCAGAAGTCGAAGCACCGGAAGAAACGATTGAATCCCTTGATGCCGTTGCCGATAAAAAAATCGAAGCGGAAAGTCCAGTCAAGGAAAATATAGTAAAAGAAACCGAACCAATGATGGTGGAAGCCATCCATGCCGCCCCGCTGAAACAGGTTGCCAAGAAAAATATCGTCGAAGAACCGGCGCCAGTGGCTGAAAAAGTGGAGGACATGTTCGAGGAAGAACCGGTCGTTGAAGAAGAAAAAACGGCATCAGAGGAAGAATCGCCCTTTGAAACGGAAGATTTGTTTGAATCCTCTGAGGATTTGTTTGAAACAGAAACACTGAAGGAACCGGAAGCGGCCAAGGCGGCTCCTGAAGCGCCAGAATTCACGCCTGAAGCGCCCATTGCAAAAGACGTGGACTTGGATGACTTCTTTGATTCCGAAGAGATTTTAGACGAAAAGATTGATGATAAAAAACTCGAGGATAAAAAAGAAGAATTCGTCCCGGAAGCAGCAAAGTCTGTAGCAGCTTCGTCAGATTTTGACGAATTGTTTGAACCCGATGAAGATCTCTTCGATGAAGAAAATCTGTTTGAAGACGAGGTGATGGAAGAATCGCCTGTCGTACAGAAAAAAACACCTGAAATAATTTCTCCAAAGGCAGTTGAATCGGAAAAAACGGTTGAAACGGTTCAGCCAAAAGCTGAAAAAATCGCCCCGGTGGTAAAAAAGGCTGCTGCTGAAAAAGCACCGGCTGCCACAACATCACCTGTGGAAGAAAAATTGCCGGAAGACGATCTTTTTGAAACGGACGAAACCCTTTTTGAACCGCCCAAGACGCAGACCGGTGTCCTACCCGATTACGAACCCACCGGCGTCTACGATTCCTTCCTGGACGAAGACGGCAAGCTCTTCAGAAAAGAGGATCTGACGGAATACAAGGACCTTTTTGAAGAAGATGACGAAGAGGATGATGAGGTCTGGGATGGTGACTCTTTGGGGGAGCCGATGGAGGGAGAAGAAGCCCTCGCAGAAAATTCTTCAGAAGACAACAGCGTAAAAACAGCCACAAATAAGGCTGAAGCGATAAAAACAGAGTCGGTTCCGAAGGACGAAACAGTCCCGGAGGCGGCTGCAGAGGGAAAAGAAGAAATCCCGCTGTTTGAAGAAGAGAATCTCGACGAAGCAGAAAAAACAGAAACAGAAGATAAAATAGAAACAGAGGCGGAAGAAGCCGTTCCAGAATCCGATACAGAAAAGGTTGTGGAATTGGAAACACCGGCAGCGCCGGCTGAAGCCGCAGAAGAAGCGCTGAATCAGGAAATGGATACAGGATCGGAGCCCGAGCAGGAAGCTGAGCTTGAAGCCGGGACTGAACCCGAAACCCAGACGGAAACTGAACAGGAATCAAAAGATGAACCTGTAGCGGATCAAAAAACGGAGACAGAACAGGCAGCCGCGCCGTCGCCGGATCAGCTCCATGAGCTACTCCACGTCCCAACGGATGCCGTGGCCGAATGGCCCCAGGAAAAGGTGGACACCCACGTCAACCATTTGCTGGGCCATGTGGCAGACCGCTCCAAGCGGTGGGTACCAGGCATCTGCCTGGGGGTTTCCGCCGTCGCCGCGCTGATCGTCCTTTTTTTCCTCCACACCCTCCTGAACAGGGTGGATTACCTGGCCTTCATGGTGACGGGGATTCTGATGATCGTCTCCTTTGACATTCCAAAGAAAGTCATGCTGGGATTGACCGGCATCGTCTCCGTGGCGTACATCATTGGCCAGCTGTTCATCATGGGCCCGAGGGGATATTCATTCAGCATCGTCAATGTGTTCATGCTGATCGTCATGATCTGCCTGCTGCTGACCTGCTCCAACTTTTCCCGGGAAATATTCAAGTACCACAAGGTCAAGCGCCGGGTGAAAGAAGTGGTCACCGTGGCCAATGGCAGCGACGATGGCGATGCGGCGGAAGAAGCCGTTGAATCGTCTGAAGCGATGGAATCCGTTGTATCGCCTGAACCAGAAGAAACGGTGAAAGCCGTGGTAGACGGCGAAGAAGTTGAAGAAATCAGCGATATTCAAGAGATAAATGAAGATTAGATCAAAAAAACCGCCGGATGGCGGTTTTTTGATGGACCCATTGATTTACGCCGCGGTCAGGCAGAACTGCACCCGGTCGATGGCGTTGGCCAAATCCCCGGCGTAGCCGTCCATGTCCGGCCCCGTGGCGTCGTCCTGCTGCCAGGGGTAGTAGGCGGCGCCCAGGGGTGCCACCCGGTAACAGGCGGCCCAGTAGCCCGTGGCGGCGGGGTCCGGGGTTTCGTAATAGGCCTGGATGGCCCGGATGGGCGTGCCGTCCCCGGCACAGCCGTTTTCCAGGTCAGCAGGGTTGAAGGCGGATACGGGCGGCAGCCAGCCGTTGCCCTTGGTGTAGGCCCGGAGCCAGCCGTGGCCGTGGAAATCCACTGCCAGGTAACGGATGGGGTGGCCGGGAATGCCGGCGTAATCCGACAGATCGGTCACAGGGGGAAGCCAGCCGTCTTCAGCGGTGTAAGCCTGGTAGGTGACGGATTCCGGCGCGCCGGCGGTGGGGAAGAACAGGGTGTCCGCAGCACCGGCAGCACCACCTGACAGGGAACCGTCGCTGCCGTAGCGCAGGACACAGTCCCAGGGGTAGTCGTAATAACCGTGGGCGTAGGCCTCCCGGCCGGTCTGGTCCCCGGGAGCGCCATCGATGCCGCCGTTCTCGTCACAGGAAAATTCCCCCAGGGTGCCGCAGCCCAGGTACACTGCCACGTGGCAGGCTTCGTTGAGCAGGATGTCGCCCCGCTCCTTTTCCACCGAGGGATCCAGGCGGGCCCAGCCCCGGGCGCACAGCTCGGCGGCCATGTTGCCCGTCCACGAGGCGGCGCCGGTATCAAACCCCGCCTGCCGCAGGGCCGCCACAATGGCAGAGGAACAGTCGTAATCCCCATATTCGCCCCAGCGGTCCACCTGGCTGTACCCGTGGCCGTCGTCCAGGAGCATCCCTTCAAAAATTTCTGTAAAGTTTTCGATGTTTGGCATGTTGTTATCCTCTTTTTAAATTTTAAATATTTTGCTATAATACAATTATCTTAGGAAGTTGGAGGTGTGCGTCATGATGTATCCTTATCTTACCCTGGCAGACGGAACGGAAATTGTCCATTCCGGTCTGATGAAATGTGGCGAAAAAACTTGTGTGGAAGTCCATTTTGAGCGGCCGAAATGGGAAGGCTTTGATTCAGCCCGCTGTGTTTTACCAGATTACCAATGGTTGTTCAACAATGGTTTTTCCGCCGAAGAAATCCAGTTTTTTGAAGAGTTTTTACATCATAATGCCCACTTGTTGTTCAAATACGCAGAAACGGGAGGCATCCAAATTGCCTAGCCTGCTGAAGATCGGGAGCTACGTTGTCTATTTTTGGTCCAATGAAAATAATGAACCCATCCATGTGCATATCTCAAAGGGGGTTCCGAGTCAAAATGGAACAAAAATATGGATAACCTCCGCAGGCGGATGCGTGGTGGCAAAAAATACCAGCCGCATCCCCCAAAAAGATTTGAATGTCTTACTGGATATTATTTCTGCGCAGTATTTTATGATCTGCTCCGAGTGGAAGCGTCACTTTAACGTTGATACCATTAATTACTATTGCTAACCCGCCTCACCGGATCCATCAGCCCCCTGCTGGTGGGATCCACCACCAGGGACACGGCGTAGAGCAGGGCAGAGCCAATCCAGTAGGGGTTGGACAGAAAAGCTGTCACTGTGCTGCGGAGGGCCTCCCAGCTGCTCAAATCCGCCGGATGCAGTCCCTGAAAGGCCAGCATCTGGCTGGCCAGGCCGGACACCAGCAGCACCCAGAAGGTGGGATTGGAAAACCGCGCCTGCCAGTCAAGGGTTTTGATGGATCCGTCCATGGTTCACCTCCAGAATTTTCAGCCGGGTCAGGCAGTCCTCCACCTTGTCCTCGGCGTGGTGCATGCGCCGCAGGGTATCCAGCTGGTCATCGTGCTGGTCCGCCTGCAGGCGCTCCAGGGTCTTTTCAAGCTGCCCGATGGTCGTGTCCAGCCGGGTGATGGCCGCAGTGGTCTGCCCGCTGGACCGGACAAAGAACCCCACAAGCGTCACCATCCCCACCGCCGACGCCATCACCACCGACAGGGTTTCAAGAAATCCCATCATTTTCATTTCCTTCCTTTTCTTCGATTTCTCATTTTACCAGTAAAAAAGCCGAGATGTGCCCCAGCTTGGATAGAATTCACGGACAGGCCATTAATAGTTCGCGTCCGGTGTAAGGTGCGACTAGGTAGGAGCACCGCATGAGGGGCAAACGCGAGGCTTGCCCCGGATAAATTGGTGCAGCCAATTTAATCAAATACAATCCTGTTTCGCTCCGCTCAATGTGTTTGGGCCCAGAGGGCCCAACACCGGAACCTAAAAATGCAAAGCAGTTTGCATTTTTTTAACGGTTCCTACGCGGTGACTGACGGTTGGGTTGTATTAACACCTCGGACATAGGGCCAGTGAATGACGCGTCTGTCCATCGATTTGTAAAAAAACCGGGGCGCGAACCCCGGCTTTTTACGCGGCCCCTAGGCCAGTGCCACATCCGTCTGGGTCTTATCCACCTTTTTGGCGGAAACCACACTGGTCACCGCGTGGCCGCCGGAGGCGATGGCCCCCGCAGTCACCATCGCCTGAAGCTGGGTTTTGATGGTGGCGTCCGCCACTTCCGGATTGTAGTCCGGAATGGTGAAGGACAGGTTGGTCCCGTTGTCCAGCCCGAAGGATACGCTCAGATCTTTAGTCGTTGTATTTGCCATAATGTTTTCCTCACTTTCAATTCTTTCACTTAAATCAGCCGGTTATCGTCCCGGGAGGGCACAGCCTGCGCCCTCCCATTGCAGCGCGGCGCCAGGCCGCGGCCCTTACGCCGTCTCGATGAGCTGGCGGGTTTCCACCGCGTAGGTGCCTTCCATGGTGGGCTGGGTCAGGGCATCAATGGCCTTGGCCGTCGCCATGAGGGCGTCGTCCGTCGCCGCCGGGGCGATGTTGGCGTAGGATTTGGTCTTGGTGACCACCTTGCCGTCCACGGTTCCGTAATTGTTCAGTACCTTCAGGCTCTTGCCTGTCATCACACTTTGAATTGCCATCATTGTTCTCCTTCATCGTTATTGATAAGCGCTTATACTTATATAATGTCAAAAATCCGGAAAAACCCCCACGTCTCGTTACAAAAAAATCAAAAAAAATCAAAACACCGGCAAAAAAAACAGTTTGTGACCATGCTGTGACTCACTCTTCCTATAATGGCAATATAAGAAACTATCAGAAGACAGATTAGAGAGGAAAAAACGGACAGAATGAAGGCAGCATACAAGGTACTCACGAACATCATCCTGGTCATCCTGATTGTATTGGCAGCGCTGATGGTTCTCCCCAAAGTTGTGGGGATGACACCACTGGCCGTGCTCTCCGGCTCCATGGAGCCGACCTACCACGTCGGCAGCCTGGTATACGTCAAGAGCGTGGATCCCAGCGAAGTCAAGCAGGGCGATACCATCACCTTCAAGATCAGCGACGACACGATGGTCACCCATAGGGTGGTCGCTGTGGACACCGTGAACCAATGCTTCTACACCAAAGGCGACGCCAACAACACCGTCGATGGCGGAAACGTCACCTACGACAACCTGGTGGGCAAACCCCTCTTCACCGTTCCGTATCTCGGATACCTGGCCGTCTACGCACAGACCAAGTCAGGGATGATCATATTGGTCACCATCATCCTGGTGGTCCTGATTCTTACCTTCCTGCCGGATTTCCTGTTTGAGAAAGACGACGAGGACGAAGGGAAGAAGAAAGAGGAAGGAAATAAAGATGAAATTACTGGAAAAGGTAAAAAACACAAAAAATAAAAAGAAAGTTGCCGCCGCCATCATCGCCATGGCCATCGTGCTCACCGCCGGGACCATCGCACTGCTGAGTCAGGTATCTCAGGCAGCAAACAATAACTTCAATGGGGCTGCTGTTAATGTTGGGGTTGTGGAAAATAACAATACATTAGAAGACAGTAAAAATGGAAATACCCAAACTTATTCAACAATGACAGGTGAAGGGGTTAACAAACAAGTTGCCATCAAGAATATCAACAGCACGGAATATCCCACAACCGATACTTATGTAAGAGTCCGCTTGGTTCCCAAACTGGTTTGGAATGACGATACTGAATATGCGGGCCAGACAGCTTGTGCAAATCTGGATGGAAATGTAACTTATAGTTTTGAAGGTACTGGTTGGGTATCAGTTGCGCAAGAGAATGAAGAATACAATTACTATTACTATACATCGGCGTTAGCACCAGATCAAGTAAGTACAAATTTGATCAGCCATGTGACGTATTCAGGAACAATTCCAGAAAATCAGCATTTTGAACTGGAAGTCCTGACCGAAGGGATTGCGGCCAATCAACATATTACGACGGATGCTAATGGCGATGTAACATCCAATTACGCATCAGCCTGGGGCGCCGTAACAGGAACGACCATCAGTGGAACGCCGACGTTATAACCCCGTAATCATATCAAGAAGGCTGAAACAAGTATGAAGAGAATCAGCAGAGACAAGCACCATGGAAAGGAAGTGGTGATGTGAATAAAAAGAAGCGAAAAATTGTTTTGTGCCTGGTGGCGGCGGCCTTGGTTTTGGCGGTCGGCGCGACAGTGGCCTATCTGGCCGTTGTGACCGGAACCAAGACCAATGCCTTCAGCTCTAACAAGTATCTGAAAATCCAAATGCGGGAGCCCTTGTGGGACGGATACAATTTTGGAGACTTGAACAGCGGCAAGGATCCGGATGGTTCCACGGCAAAGGATAATAGCACATCCAGTGCATTGGGGGTCAATGCCGCCAAGACATATGTGCCCGGCCAGACCATACCAAAGAATCCTCAGGTCAAAAACACTGGAACTGATTCTGACGGCGGGGTACCGGCCTACGTGGCGCTGAAGGTGACTTACCAGATTGCGGATGCAAATGGCACTTATAGCAACAAATCCTATACGGATTTTAAAACAGCCTTATTGACAGAAACGGGGTTGGATTTCCAAAACGGCTGGGCTTTGATTCAAGATAATGGAGAATCCGGTCAGCTTTACCTTTATGGTACTGCGACAACGACAGATTCAGCAACAGGAGTGGCGACAGCCAGTACCGGTAAAGTTCTGAATCCAGGAAATATTACGGATAAGGCTTTGTTTACCAAGGTGCCGATTTCTTCCAGCGTGGCGTTACTGTCAAACGGATTGCCGCCGGCCTTTAAGATCACGGTTCAGGCTTACGCGGTCCAATCGGCCAATGTCGACCCAACAACGGCAGCCGCCCAGCTGATCACCTTAGCTAATTGATTGGGGTCAGGAGGTTTGTGCCATTCAAAAAGAATTAAAAAAAGCGTCAAAAAGGTGGTCAATGTGACCGCCCTGTGACGGAAGCAGAGTATTATATAATCAAACATCAGATAAAGATGTAAGAGTTAAAAACTTAGCGGTACTAAAAATCTAAAGAAAGAAGAGGAGTAAAAAAATGACGGCTAAGAAAAAGAAAATGGTTAAAGGGTTGGTCGTGGTAGCACTGATCGCGATTATCGGTATTGGAGCGACGTTGGCATATTTCTCGTTCACAACAGATCAAAAAACCAATAAATTCACTAGTGATGCCAATTTGCCTGGTAAAATCACAGAAACAGAATGGCAGTACGGTAAAGATGGTTGGAAAGATTATCAGCCTGGATCAGTTACAGCGAAGAATCCTCAAATTGTGAATGAAAGTAAAAATACATCTGCTTATGTTGCAATGAAGGTTGTGATTTTGGACAATACAAAGACTGACGGAACAGTCGCTTCATTTACAGATTTATCAGGTGATAATAATCCATATTTTGATGTGTTGACAAATGGTACAGTTGGATATAATACTAGCAAGTGGGTTCGGTCAACTACATATTCGAACTTGTATATTTACAAAGGACAATTAGCAGCCGGGGCAACAACAGAAGCTTTGTTCACAAATGTTCAGATAAAATCAGGGATTCAAAAAGTATACACGAATTCGAGTGCAACGGAAAAATATTATGCTTACGATGTAGATGCAAATGGAAATAGAATTGAGTCAAGCAAAACTGAAATTGGACAAGGCACTACCTTAGTAGAACAGAATGCAAAAATTTACCAAGAAGTTAATGGTGTTATGACAGAAGTTACTGATGCCACCACGAAATTACCGAGTTTTGATATTCAGGTGACAGGTTATGGTGTCCAAACAGCAAACTTGGAAATGGCGGCTGATTATCAAAGTGGTACGGCATTTGATCAATTAGCTACATTGGCTGGACTTAAATAATAATCAAAATTGGGAAATAATATTAGATGAATAAATTTAAAAGGGATACTTTAATCGGTATCCCTTTTTTAAAAAACAAGTAAAATCCAAAGGAGAGAAATCATGACGAAGAAGAAAAAACAGGCGATCCTGTTATCGGCTATCGCCTTGGTCGCCATCATCCTGGTGGGAACGACCTTGGCTTACTTCACCGATACGGATGCCAAGCAGAATGTGTTTACCATTGGCAATGTCACCGGTTCTTTGAATGAAAAGAAGGATGGCAAGGATACGAAGGACGACAGCAGCTCCACCGGTTTCACCTACGACAATGTCAAACCTGGTGATTCTCTGGATAAGGAACCTTATGTGGAACTGGGCAGCACTTCCCAGGACGCCTACGCCCGCATCAAGGTGACGGTCAGCGGGGATTTGGATGCAGCCCACATGGCCGATGTCCTCAATGGTCTGACGGGAACGGAAGCGGGATGGTACAAGGTCGCTATCGATGACACATCTTGCTATTTTTATTATCAGAATGTCCTTTCCAATAAAACAGGCGGGGCTACGAAAACCAGTTATGTGTTTACTAAAGTCAATATTCCTTCAGAAACATGGGGGAATGAAGTCAGCAACAAGACCTTTAAGATCGACGTTGTGGGTGATTTGATCCAGGCGGATAACTTCACACCGGTCAAGGATGCCAACGGCAACATCATCGGCTGGAACAACAGTGACGGAACGGCTGTGACCATCGAAAACGCGAAGTAAAAAGGAAAGGGATATTACAGAAAGTATCTCTTTAGAAAAGAGAGATTGCTATGACCAAAAATAAAAAGAGAGCGATGTTGATTTCGGCTGTTGCTCTGATCGCGGTCATCATTATTGGAAGCACCCTCGCCTTCTTTACAGATAGGGATGCCAAGCAGAATGTCTTTACCTTCGGCAAGGTGTCCGGGACCCTGACAGAAGATAAGTCCACCGATGGGAAGGCACGGGATGATGGAGGCCGGGATTACACGGATATCAAGCCCGGCAGCGTACTCAGTAAGATTCCGGTTGTGGGGGTGGACAGCACGTCCCTTCCCGCTTATGTCCGGGTGAAAATCGACTATAATGACACGCTGACGGCTGCACAGATTTCCCAGCTGGAAGCTCTGCTGGATATACAGGCAAGCTGGCATCGCAGCAGTGACGGTTATTATTATTACAACGCCAGCGTTTCTCCGGGGAGTTTTACGGAGCCGGTCTTCACAAAGGTGACCATTCCCACGGAATGGGGTAATGAAATTGCTGGAAAAACATTTTCCATGTCTCTGAGTGCCGATTTAATCCAGTCAGATAATTTCAAACCGACTAAGGACAGCAGCGGCAATATCACAGGCTGGAACAAGAGCGACGGCACAGCCGTGACCATTGAATCAGGCAAATAGCAACTACGGGCACAATCAAAATATTTCCTTCGGAGAGGCAAAGAAAATGACGGGAGAAACGCAAATCATTCGCAACACCAACGGGCAAGCTTTTGTTGTGACGTATAAGAACGGACAAAACGGGACCAAACAGGGAACGGTGCAGTGGGTCAAGACCCAGCAGATCGTGGCCTTCCGCAGCTTGCTGGAGCTCATCCGCCTGCTGGATTCCGCCGTCAATGTGGCGACGGTTCCGGGTTATGGCTTCGCAGGCTGATTACCGCCAGCCAGCGCAATTTAAAATTAAAACACGAGAATCGGATGGCTCCAACGAATGGCCATCCGTTTTTCTTTTTTGGAATAATGCAAATTGTTTGTACTTTCCCCTTGAAGCTTTCCCCAAAATCCGGTAAAATAGACTTAAGAATTTAAACAGGCATCACTGCAAAAAAAAAACCACTTTTGCAGTGATTTTTTTATTTTTTATGGAGGAACAATGAAAACTAAGTACATATTTGTAACCGGCGGCGTGGTCTCATCCCTGGGCAAGGGCATCACCAGTGCGTCCCTGGGGCGGCTGCTCAAGGCCCGGGGGCTGAAGGTATCCATCCAGAAGTTTGATCCCTACATCAACTACGATCCCGGCACCATGAGCCCTTACCAGCACGGCGAGGTCTTTGTGACCGACGACGGGGCGGAAACGGACCTGGATCTGGGCCATTACGAACGGTTCACCGATGAAAGCCTGGGCAAGTACAGCAACGTGACCACGGGCAAGGTGTACTGGAACGTCATCACCAAGGAACGCCGGGGGGATTACCTGGGCGGGACGGTGCAGGTCATCCCGCACATCACCAATGAAATCAAGGAAGGGGTCCAGCGGGTGGCGGAAAGCCCGGCCAACCCGGACGTGGTCATCACGGAAATCGGCGGGACCGTGGGGGATATTGAAAGCCAGCCCTTCCTGGAAGCCATCCGCCAGTGCCGCAGCGACCTGGGGGCGGAAAACACCCTGTACATCCACGTGACCCTGCTGCCCTACCTGGGCATGGCCGGGGAGCTGAAGACCAAGCCGACCCAGCATTCGGTCAAGGAGCTGCGCTCCATCGGGATCCAGCCGGACATCATCGTGCTGCGCTCGGAAAAGGAAGTGGAGGAGGGCCTCAAGGACAAGATCGCCCTGTTCTGCAACGTGGATAAGGAGTCGGTGGTCAGCAACCTGGATGCCCCGGAATTGTACGAGGTTCCCCTCATGCTGGAAAAGGAAGGCCTGGCCCAGCTGGTGGTGGACAAGCTGGGTCTGCCCGATGTCAAGCCGGATTTGACCGAATGGCGCAATCTGGTGTCCCGGGCCAAGAATCTGGAAAACCGGGTATCGGTGGCCATCGTGGGCAAGTACGTGGAGCTTCACGACGCGTACCTTTCGGTGGCGGAAGCCCTGCGCCACGGCGGCATCGCCAACGACGCGGAGGTGGACATCAAATGGGTCCATTCCGAGGACCTGAACAGTGAAAATGTGGACCGGCTGCTGGGCAACGTCCAGGGCATCATCGTCCCCGGCGGCTTCGGCAACCGGGGCATCGAGGGCAAGGTGGAAGCTATCCGCTACGCCCGGGAAAACAAGGTCCCCTTCCTGGGACTGTGCCTGGGGCTCCAGCTCACGGTGATCGAGTACGCCCGCAATGTGGCGGGGCTGGCGGGGGCCAATTCCAGTGAGCTGGATGAAAACACCCCCTACCCGGTGATCAGCCTCATGGAGGAACAGAAGAAGATCAAGAAGATGGGCGGCACCATGCGTCTTGGCGCTTATCCCTGCGATTTGAAGGAAGGCACCCTGGCCCGGAAGGTTTACGGCGCCAAGCACATCGAGGAACGCCACCGCCACCGGTATGAGGTCAACGACGCCTTCGTGCCCCAGCTGGAAGAAGCGGGACTGATCTTCTCCGGCCTGTCCCCCGACGGCGTGCTGGTGGAAATGGTGGAGCTCAAGGATCATCCCTATTTCATCGCCACCCAGGCCCACCCGGAATTCAAATCCCGGCCCAACCGGCCCCATCCGCTGTTCGATCATCTGATCCGGGCGGCGCTGAAGTATAAATAAGTACGTGCAAGGCTGTCCTCGGGCAGCCTTTTTTCACAGGGCTGGATCATTGTGCGCCCAGCGGGTACAGGTGATTTTTGTTAAGATTTTTTTAAAAAAGCCCTTGACACAAGATGTGGGCGGCTGTGGAAAATGTGGATAACTATTTGAAAATGTCCTCAAAAACGGTTGAAAACCCTGGGAATTGTGGATAAAATTATGGATAACTGTGAGAAATGTGGAAAACTTTCGAGAATTCCGGTAAAAAGGCCGTTTTTCAACAACGAAACCTGTGCATGAATTTCGGCAGAAGTTATGCACACTTTGTTGATAAAATGGGGTGTAAATTTGGACAAAGGAACGATTTTTTTTATAAAAAGACCTTGACACAAGATGTAGGTTGGCAGAAATGACAGACAGGATGGAGGATAAATATGAAGCGATTTGGCATGGTGAGAACGGCCTGCGGGATCCCGACTGTGAAGGTGGGGGACCCGGCGGCCAACGGGCAGGCAATCCGGCTGCTGGCGGAAAAGGCGGCGGCGTCCGCGGTGGACGTGCTGGTTTTTCCGGAGCTGGCGGTGACGGGGTACACCTGCGGTGATTTATTCGCCCAGTCCCTGCTCCTCAAGGGAGCGGAGGAAGCGGTGGCGGAGCTGGCGGCCTGGAGCGCCGGCCACGCCCTGATGTTTGCGGTGGGGGCGCCCATCCCAGTGGACGGGGCCCTGTACAACACGGCGGTGGTGATCCAGAACGGGCGGATCCTGGGGGCGGTGCCCAAGACCTACTTGCCCAACACCCACGAATTTTACGAAAAACGGTGGTTCCAGCCGTCGACCTGTTTAAAACGGGACACGGTGACCTGGGCGGGGCAGACCTTCCCCATCGGGGCGGATCTGCTGTTTGAAGACACAGCGGCGGCGGATCTGACGGTGGGCATTGAAATCTGCGAGGACATGTGGGCGCCGGTGCCCCCCTCGGGGTACCTGGCCACGGCGGGGGCGACGGTGATCTTGAACCCCTCGGCCAGCAATGAGCTCATCGGCAAGAGCGATTACCGGCGGGAGCTGGTCAAACAGCAGTCGGCCCGGTGCAACGCCGGGTACCTGTACTGCTCCTGCGGCATGGGGGAATCCACGACGGACCTGGTTTTCGGCGGGGACGCCTTGATTTACGAAAAGGGCGAGGCCCTGGTCTGTGCCAGCCGTTTTTCCCAGGAACCGGCCCTGGTTGTGGCGGACGTGGACCTGGAGGTCCTGTGCCACGATAGACGCACCCAGATGAGCTTCAGCGACGGTGAGGGCTGGATGGCGCCCGATGTGCGGCGCATCGGCTACGACGGCGGAGCGGCGGAAGAAAAGCCTTCCGGGGCGGACGCGGCGGCCTGGCTGCGCCCGGTGAACCCGGCGCCCTTCGTGCCCGGGGACGTCCGCAAGCGGGAGGAACGGTGCGCGGAAATCTTCGCCATCCAGTCCATGGGGCTCATGAGCCGCCTGGCCCACATCGGCAAGCCGCCCATGGTGGTGGGCATCTCCGGGGGCCTGGACTCCACCCTGGCGCTTTTGGTCTGCGTCAGCGCCTGTGACCGGCTGGGCATGGGCCGGGACCGCATCCACGCGGTGACTATGCCGGGGTTCGGCACCACGGACCGGACCTACGACAACGCCGTGGCCCTGATCAAGGGCCTGGGAGCCACCTTCCACGAAATCAGCATCAGCCAGGCGGCCACGGACCACCTGAACGCCATCGGCCACAGCCTGGACGACCACGATGTGACCTACGAAAACGCCCAGGCCCGGGAGCGGACCCAGATCCTCATGGACCTGGCCAACCATTACGGCGGCATCGTGGTGGGCACAGGGGACCTGTCCGAGCTGGCCCTGGGCTGGGCCACCTACAACGGGGACCACATGTCCATGTACGGCGTCAACGCCAGCATCCCCAAGACCCTGGTGCGCTACCTGGTGCGCTACGTGGCAGACCTGGGGGACCATGAATCCATCCGGGACATCCTGTACGACGTGCTGGACACCCCGGTGTCACCGGAGCTGCTGCCCCCGGATGAGGGGGGGCAGATCGCCCAGAAGACCGAGGACCTGGTGGGGCCCTACGAGCTCCACGATTTCTTCCTGTACCATGTGGTGCGCAACGGCTTTGGGCCGGACAAGGTGTACGCCCTGGCGGTGCGGGCCTTTGACGGGACCTACGACGGCGGGACGATCCTCAAATGGCTCAGGAATTTTTACCGCCGGTTCTTCAGCCAGCAGTTCAAGCGGTCCTGCCTGCCCGATGGCCCCAAGGTGGGGTCGGTGGCCCTGTCTCCCCGGGGGGACTGGCGCATGCCTTCGGACGCCAAAGTCCGGCTGTGGATGGACGCGGTGGATAAAATCCCTGGGGAAAAATAATAAGAAAAAAATCGGAAAAAAACGCGGATATAAAGAAAATCCGGAACGCGGGAAAGCGTTCCGGATTTTTTTGAAAAACCAATTTTAATTGAACCGGGAAGACCTTAGAGTGAGGATGAGTTGGAGCCGCCCACGTTGCTCAGGTATTCCACCGGCGTATTGTTGCGGATGGCGAACATGAAGAACGGTCCAGTAACCGCAAAGATGATGGACAGGACGGTGTAAACCACACAGTGGTCTGCGTCGTACAGCTTGTACAGACGGTACAAGGCCAGGTAGTAATAAACAGCGTAGACCACTGCGAGGATAGTCCCCAGATATTGCACCTGGGACACGCAGATCACAAGAATGGCTCCGCCAAGCAAAATCCATTTTGCATAGGGAATCAGGGTGTTCGGGCTGAAGAATGGCACGACATCGTCAATCAGTTCCCCTTGAAGATAATTTTGCAGAACAGGGATCCATGCGAACCAGGCGTGGTCGACGCCTTTATTCTTGGCCATGGTAAAGAGTGCCAATGCTGTAAAGACGTACAGGATGACAAAGACGATGACGATGACGACCAAAAACGCCGACAGGGCCACCAATAAACCGGATAAAGAGTCCATAGTAAATCCTCCTTTAAAAAATAAAAATTAGGAAATTAATATAATTCCAAAACCATTATATCAGAGAAAGATGCAAATAGCTAATAAACTTTTTGTAACAAAACGTCATTAAGTGTTGGAATTACAATGGTATTTTTTATAATGAACGGATAAAATTTATAAAATCCTGTAGAAAACATTAATGCCCTTAATGGGAATTTCAAATTCATCTGGTATCCTCACATCATTCGAATTGTTTGGAGGCTAACAATCATATGAAGAAAATCATCGGAATCGACCTGGGAACCACCAATTCCTGCGTTTCCGTCATGGAAGGCGGCGAAGCCGTCATCATCCCCACCCGGGAGGGCAAACGGACCATGCCGTCCATCGTGGCCTTTACCAAGGATGGGGAACGACTGGTGGGGGAAACGGCCAAGCGCCAGATGCTCACCAATGGGGGTGGGACGGTCCGCTCCATCAAGCGGGAGATGGGCACGGCCACAAAGCACATGCTGGGGGGCAAGGCCTACACGCCGCCGGAGATTTCCGCCATGATCCTGGGGGCCCTCAAGGAAACAGCGGAGGACTACCTGGGGGAAGCGGTGACGGACGCGGTGATCACGGTGCCGGCCTACTTCACCGACGCCCAGCGCCAGGCCACCAAGGACGCCGGGCGCATCGCGGGGTTGACGGTCAAGCGGATCATCAACGAGCCCACAGCGGCGGCCCTGGCCTACGGCATGGACAAGGAGCACAACCACAAGGTGGTGGTCTACGACCTGGGGGGCGGCACCTTTGACGTGTCGGTGCTGCAGATCGGCGACGGGGTCATCGAGGTGATGGCCACCGCCGGGGACAACCATCTGGGGGGCGACGACTTTGACGAGCGGGTGGTTGCGGAGCTGGTCCAGCGGTTCAAGGAGGATTCGGGCATCGACGTGTCCCGGGACACGGTGGTCATGCAGCGGCTGCGGGAGGCGGCGGAGGCTGCCAAGATTGAGCTGTCCAGCACGGTGAGCACCCAGGTGATGCTGCCCTTCCTGACGGCGGACGCCTCGGGGCCCAAGAATCTGGACCTGTCCCTGACCCGGGCGCGGTTTGACGCCCTGACGGCAGACCTGGTGGAACGGACCATGGGCCCCTTCCGCCAGGCGGTGGCCGACGCCCACATCGGGATGAACGAGATCGACCACATCATCCTGGTGGGGGGCTCCACCCGGATCCCCGCTGTGCAGAAGGCGGTGCGGGACCTGACGGGGAAGGATCCCTTCAAGGGCATCAACCCCGACGAATGTGTGGCCATGGGGGCGGCCATCCAGGGCGGCGTGCTGGGCGGCGAGGTCGGCGGCCTGCTGCTCCTGGATGTGACCCCCCTGTCCCTGGGCATTGAAACCCTGGGAGGCGTCTGCACCCGGCTCATCGACCGGAACACCACCATCCCCATCGAAAAAAGCCAGATCTTTTCCACGGCCCAGAATTTCCAGACCAAGGTGGAGATCAACGTGCTCCAGGGCGAGCGCCAGATGGCCAGGGACAATAAGTCTCTTGGAAAATTCGCCCTTAAAGGCATCCGCCGGGCGCCCAGAGGGGTGCCCCAGATCGAGGTGACCTTCAGCATCGACGCCAACGGCATCGTCCACGTGGCGGCCAAAGATCTGGATACGGGGAAGGCCCAGACCATCACCATCACCAGCGCCCAGGGCCTTTCCGACGACGCCATCAACGCGGCCATCAACGACGCGGAAAAGTACAAGGCCGAGGATGACCAGATCCGGGAAACGGCGGAGGTCAAGACCCGGGCCCAGACCATGCTGCGCCGGGCGGACCTGGCCCTGAAGAATCTGGACAAGACCCGCAAGGCGGACAAGGCCCAGGTGAAGGAGGCCCGCAAGGCCCTGAAGAAGGCCATGCTGAAAAAGGACACCGATGCCCTGTCCCAGGCCTGCGACGAGATGGAAAGCCTGCTGGAAGCCCTGGGAATGAACGGCTATGAATAAAACGGCTATGAATAAAGGGTCACAAATCACCGGAAAGGGATAAGGAGGTTACAGTGTTCGGCATCGTCATCGCCAACCGGGAAGGGCTGTCGGAAGAGGACCAGAAGGTGTACCAGCGGTTTTACTGCGGGGTGTGCCACAGCCTGGGGGCGGACTACGGCGACTACTGCCGGTCCACCCTGTCCTACGACATGACCTTCCTGGCCATCTTCCTCCAGGGGCTGGAGGAAGACGGACCCGAAGCCGGGGAGGAGCGCTGCGTCATGCGGCCCGCCCATCCCCACGGCTTTTACCGCAGCGCCGCCACGGATTACGCGGCGGCCATGAACGTGATCCTGACCTGGTACAAGTGCCGGGACGACTGGGAGGACGACCGCAACCTGATCCGATACGGCGGCATGAAGGTCTTCGGCCGGGCCAGAAGCCAGGTGGAGGCCGCCTGGCCCCGGCAGTGCGAGGCCGTGGCAGAGGGACTCGGGGCCATCGGCGCCATGGAGCGCCGGGGGGAGACCAACCCGGACCGGCCGGCGGCAGCCTTCGGGAAGATCATGGGCGAGCTCTTCGTCATGGATGAGGCCCATCCCCGGGCCCGGGAAATCCGGGCCTTCGGCGACGCTTTGGGGCGGTTCATCTATATCATGGACGCGGTGGTGGATTTAAAGGAAGACCTAAAGAAAGAGCGTTATAATCCCCTTATCGCCATGGAGCACCTGGAACCGGTGGATCTCCTCAGCACCCTGCTGGGGCGGTGTACCGACGCCCTGGCTGCCCTGCCGGAAAACCGGTATCAGGCGATCATTGAAAATGTGCTGTATTCGGGTGTGTGGATACCCTACGCGGCAAGGAAAGAGTAGCAAATTGAACAGAGATCCCTATGACGTCCTGGGCATCCCCCATGGGGCGTCGGAAGAAGAGGCGGCCAAGGCGTACCGCAAATTGGCCAAACAGTATCACCCGGATCTGAACCCCGACGATCCCGAGGCGGCCCGGAAGATGAGCGAGGTCAACGCGGCCTTCGATCAGATCAAGAACGGCACCGCCGGCACAGGACCCCAGTCTGCCCGTTATTCCCAGAGCAGTGAAGGGACCACTGGCCGGTCCTATCAGGAATACGGCGGTCCGTCCGGCCAAAGCGGCCATTACGGCGGATACGGCGGGTATGGGGGCTACGGCCATTACGGCGGCTTCGAAGAGGCGGATCCCCTGGCCATGGCCCAGGTCTGCATCCAGATGCGGCAGTACGGCCAGGCCCTCCAGTGGCTGGACCGCTGCGACAGCAAGACGGCCCAGTGGTATTATCTCAGCGCCCTGGCCAATTATTCCTTGGGCAATTCCGTCATGGCCCTGGAAAGCGCCAGGAAGGCCACAGAAATGGATCCGGGAAACGCCGAGTACCGCCGGGTGTACGACGCCGTCCAGCACGGCGGCCAGATGTACCGCCAGCAGGCCCAGGGCTTCGGCTCTTCCATGACGGCCATGAACGTCTGCTGCTGGGGAATGTTCCTGGGCCAGATGTGCATGCCCCTGTGCTGCATGCGCCCTTTTTAATGGTTTTGTCACAACTTTATAAAATAGATGAAATCATGAGCCCGCAAGGGCTTTTTTTGTTCCCCTTACGCGGATACCTGTGATATAATGAAAACAGAGTTTTTGAAGTAAAGGCGGAAAGACCGGATTGAGCGGAGGATGAAAAAATCGTGATGCAAACGATGGACGAATTGATGGAATTTAATCTGTATGAAAATCTGCCGGTGGGCATGGCCGTATTTCTTTACGATTTCAAGGGCTACCACGCCCTTTTTACCAACCAGGTCCTGGAGGAGGAAATGGGCGTCAGCGGTGAGGAGATCGCGGAGGCCTTCCAGGGGGATCTGACGGCCATCGTCCATCCCGACGATGCAGAGGATATGCGGATCATGCTGTACAAGGGCAGTGTCACCGGTGGACGCTTCGGAAAGACCGGGCGGATCCGCCTGAAGGACGGCAGCTACAGCTGGATGGACATCCGGGTCAATGCCGTGCTGGATGCAGGCGGCACCTGCCGGTATTATTTCATCCTGACGGACGTCAACAGCCAGCGGGAGAACGAGCTGCGCCTGGAACGCACCTACGAGCGCCTGCTGGGCATCATGAACAACACGCCGGGGGGCATCATCGTCTTCGACGCCCGGGATAACCGGATCCCCGTCCCCTCCTTCATCAGCCCGGGGATGTACCGCCTCATCGAGGGGACGCCGGAGGAAGCGGCCCGGCGCTTCCAGGGCCGTTACAACGAAATCGTCCACCCCGACGACCTGGAGCAGGTCATCCGGGCCATGGAGGACGCCATGCGCAACCTGTCCCCCTTCCAGCTCACCGTCCGCCTCCTGACCCTGAAGGGCGACTATATCTGGGTGGATATCAATGGGAGTGTGGGCAATTTCCAGGGGCGGCGCAGCCTGTGCATGTCCTACGCCAATACCTCGGCGGACAGAAAGGCCCAGCAGCTCCTTCGCAAGGTGCTGGATCTTTTTGTGCGCCGCCAGTACGACAACATCGCCGTCATCGACTGCCGGGACAGGACCTACCACATCTTGAGCGACAATTATCAGACGAAGAGCGGCAAAGTGCCCGAGGGAGGAATGGACTACGATGTGGCCATAGGCGCCGTCATCAAGCATTTCATTACGGAGGATGAGCAGGAAAGGATCAGGGAGGCCCTGGAGCTGGATCATTTGGTGACCCAGCTCCAGACACAGGATGAGGTGGAGATCTACACCACCGTCCGCATGCCCAACGGCAAGCTCCGCTATAAAAAGATGTGGCTGAGCTGGATCGACGAGCCCAACGGCCAGATGGCCTTCGTCATCGACGACTACACAGAGCTGCGCAAGCAGGAGATGGAACGGCAGCAGACCCTGGCCGACGCCCTGAAGGCGGCGGAGCAGGCCAACGTGGCCAAGAGCGAGTTTTTATCCCGCATGAGCCACGACATCCGGACGCCCCTCAACGCCATCATGGGCTTCACCCAGATCAGCCTGGCGGACGGGCAGGTGGGGCCGGAAACCCACGAGCGCCTGGAGAAGATCCAGTCCGCCTCGGGCTTCCTGCTCTCCCTGATCAACGACGTGCTGGACATGTCCCGGATTGAAAGCGGGAAGACCGTGCTGAAGAAGGAAGTCTTCACCGTCCAGTCCCTGCTGGCGGGGGTCCACTCCATCATCTATTCCCAATGCGAGGAAAAGGCCCTGGATTACCAGTGCCGGGTCGATGGCAGCCTCCAGCCGGCCTACCGCGGGGACCGGCTCAAGCTCCAGCAGGTCCTGGTCAATCTTTTGGGCAATGCCGTCAAATTCACGCCCCGGGGCGGCTCGGTGTCCCTGGCTGTCTCAGAAAGGGAAGTGACGGACCGGCACGCCGTGGTCTGCTTCGAGGTGGCGGACACGGGCATCGGCATTTCCGAGGCCTTCCTGCCCCAGCTCTTTGAGGTCTTCACCCAGGAGGGGGACGGCAAGACCGCCCAGCCTGGCACCGGCCTGGGTCTGGCCATCTGCAAGAACATCGTGGCGATGATGCACGGCAGCCTGAAGGTCCGGTCGAAAAAAGGGGAAGGTTCGGTCTTCACGGCAGAGGTCCAGCTGGAACGGGCCGGAGAAAGGGAGGACGGCCTTTCATCGCCGGCGGAAAAAAAGACGGCCCCGACGGAGCCGCTGGAAAAAGACGCGTTTAAAGGAAGGCGGGCCCTCCTGGCGGAGGACCATCCCATGAATCAGGAAATCGCCGTCCACCTGCTGAAGAAGGTCGGCCTCCAGGTGGATGTGGCGGAAAACGGGAAGATCGCCTGTGACAAGTACGCCGTGTCGCCGGAGGGGTATTACGATGTCATCATCCTGGATATCCGCATGCCGGTGATGGACGGCCTGGAGGCCGCCACGGTCATGCGGGGCTCAGGCCGGGAGGACAGCGCCGCCGTCCCCATCATCGCCATGAGCGCCGATGCCTTTGACGAGGATATCAGTAAATCCCTGGAAAGCGGCTTCGACGCCCATTTGATCAAGCCCGTGAATCCGGACCTGCTGTACCAGACCCTGGCTCGTTTCTTTCATAGGGGAGAAGGAAAGGACCCGGCTGAGTCATAATTGCTTAAAATAAGGGGTGTTGCATGGCGCCTTCCACAGCCGCAGCCGTTCGTCGTCCATCCGGGCGAGGAACATCTGGAAACCGGCGGCTTCCTGGACGGTGAGCAATTCCCCTATTTTATTGGCCGTAATTTCAATATCCTGGCTGTCCAGGAAGCTCACGCACCGGCGGTAGACGATGAAGAGCTCCATCAGGGTGGTGGCCCCGGTGCCGTCCAGGATCAGCATGACCTTTTCGCCGCTGCGGATACCCAGGTCCCGGAGCAGGGACTTGACCATGATCAAAGCAGTTTCGTCGGCGGTCAGGAGCTTCTGGCGGCCGCCCCCTTCCTCGCCGTGCTGGCCCATGCCGATTTCCATGTCGTCCCCGGAAAAATCCGCCAGGCGCACGCCGGTGATGGGGTGGGTGGCCCCGCTGAGGCCCACGGCCAGGGTGGCCATCTGGTCCGCGAAGCCCTGGGCGATGGCGGCTACTTCATCCAGGGATTTCCCTTCGGCAGCGGCAGCCCCGGCAATTTTGTACAGGGGGATGCAGCCCACCAGCCCTCGGCGGGCGTCGGCCTGGAAGCGGGGCGCCCCGGAGATGTCGTCCCGGGTGACGACCATGCGCACGTCCAGGCCCTCCCGGGCGCAGGCCTCCATGGCCAGATTGCCGGTGAGCCGGTCCCCGGTGTGGTTGAGGACGATGAACAGGACGCCGTGGCCCCGGTCCGCCAGGCGGATGCCCTGGAGGGCGGCATCCACGCCGGGGGCGGTGAAGATATCTCCCGCCACGGCCACGTCGATCATGCCCTCTCCCACGAAGCCGATCAGCGCCGGCTCGTGGCCCGACCCGCCGATGGTGACGATGGTCACCCGGTCACACTGTTCCAGGCGCCGGCTGACGACGATGTTGGCGCCTTCCAGCCGCACCAGGTCGTCGTTGGCCAGGGCGAAGCCCTCCAGCAATTCGGTGGTCACATCCTGAGGATTATTGATGAATTTTTTCATTTCCAGCCTCTCTTTATTTCCATAACACAATTACTTTAAAGTCATTATACACTTATGAGGCATCCTTTGCAATGATAAAAAAGCCAACTCCTGTTATTTTGGAGCTGGCTTTTTTTCCGTGGGGTTTTATTCCAATTCAAAGGCACCGGTGTACAGCTGGTAGTACTCGCCGCGCTGGGCGATGAGTTCCTCGTGGGTGCCGCGCTCGATGATGCGCCCCTGGTCCATGACCATGATGGCGTCGGAGTTGCGGACCGTGGACAGGCGGTGGGCGATGACGAACACCGTGCGGCCGATCATCAGCCGGTCCATGCCCGTCTGGACCAGGGCCTCGGTGTGGGTGTCGATGCTGGAGGTGGCTTCGTCCAGGATCATGGCCGGAGGATCTGCCACCGCCGCCCGGGCGATGGACAGGAGCTGGCACTGGCCCTGGGAGAGGCTGCCGCCGTCGCTGTCCAGCAAGGTCTGGTAGCCCTCGGGCAGCCGCTGGATGAAGCCGTCGGCGTTGGCCAGCTTGGCCGCGGCGATGACCTCCTCGTCGGTGGCGTCCAGGTTGCCGTAGCGGATATTTTCCATGACCGTGCCGGTGAACAAATGGGTGTCCTGGAGGACCATGCCCAGGGAGCGGCGCAGGTCCGGCTTCCGGATCTTGTTGATGTTGATGCCGTCGTAGCGGATCTTGCCGTCGGCGATGTCGTAAAACCGGTTGATCAGGTTGGTGATGGTGGTCTTGCCGGCGCCGGTGGCCCCCACCAGGGCGATCTTCTGGCCCGGCTCGGCGGTGAGGGTGATGTCGTGGAGGACGGGCTTGTTGAGCTCGTACTCAAAGTCCACGTGATCCAGCTCCACATGGCCGCTCAGGGGCACGTAGGTGACGGTGCCGTCGGCCTTGTGGGGGTGCTTCCACGCCCACTGGCTGGTGCGGTGGTCCGCTTCCACCAGCTCGCCCTTCTGCACCTTGGCGTTGACCAGGGTGACGTAGCCGTCGTCTTCCTCCGGCTCCTCGTCCATCAGGGCGAAGATGCGGCCGGCTCCGGCCAGGGCCATGATGATGGCGTTGATCTGCTGGGCAATCTGGTTGACCGGGGTGGAAAAGCTCTTGGTCAGGCTCAAGAAGGCCACCAGGCCCCCCAGGGTCAGCCCGGTTTTACCACTGAGCATGAGCACGGCTCCCAGGATGGCCACCAGCACGTATTCCAGGTTGCCGATGTTGCCCATGACGGGCATGAGGATGTTGGCGAAGGTGTTGGCCTTGTCCGCGTTCTCGAAGAGCTCGTCGTTGAGGACGTCGAAATCCTTTTTGGCGGCGTCCTCGTGGCAGAAGACCTTGACCACCTTCTGGCCGTTCATCATTTCTTCAATATAACCGTTGACCTTGCCGATGGAGGCCTGCTGCTGGACGAAGTACTTGGCGCTGGCGCCGGTGATCTTGCCGCTGACCTTGACCATCAGGAACACGCAGACCACGATGAGGCCCGTCAGGGGCACGCTGGTGGCCACCATGGCGCAGAAAACGGAGACGATGGTGATCAGCGAGCTGAAGGCCTGGGGGATGCTCATGGAGATCATCTGGCGCAGGGTATCGGTGTCGTTGGTGTAGCGGCTCATGATGTCGCCGTGGGAATGGGTGTCGAAGTATTTGATGGGCAGCTCTTCCATGCCGGCGAACATCTCATCCCGGATGTTTTTCAGGACGCCCTGGGCGATGGTGACCATGACCCGGTTGTAAAACAGGGTGGCGCACACGCCGATGACGTAGATCACGGCCATGATGGCGATGATCTTGAGCAGGGGCGCGAAATCCGCGACCCCGCTGGTGAGCATGGGGGTGATGTAGTCGTCGATGACGTTGCCGATGAACAGGGAGCTGGCCACGGAGACCAGGGCGCTGATCACGATGAGGACGAGGACCAGGAAGAACCGGCGCTTGTACTTGCCGTTGATGTAGCCCATGAGCCGGCGCACGGTGGCGCCGTTCACCCGGTCAGACGGCCGGGATGGGCTGGACTTCTTTTTGGTTGATTTCAATGGGTTCCCCTCCTTTCGATGCGTTTTGGGATTCGTACACTTCCTTATAAATGGGGGAAGCGGCCAGCAGCTCGTCGTGGGTGCCCACGGCACTGACGGCGCCGCCGTCCATGACGATGATGCGGTCGGCGTCTTCAATGGAAGACACCCGCTGGGCGATGATGAACTTGGTGGTGGCGGGAATGTATTCCCGGAAGGCCTGGCGGATTTTTGCGTCGGTGGCCGTATCCACGGCGGAGGTGGAGTCATCCAGAATCAGGACCTTGGGCTTCTTCAGCAGGGCCCTTGCGATGCACAGCCGCTGCTTCTGGCCGCCGGACACGTTGGAGCCCCCCTGTTCGATGTGCGTGGCGTAGCCGTCGGGGAAGCGGTTGATGAACTCGTCGGCGCAGGCCAGGCGGCACACCTCCTCGATTTCGGCGTCGGTGGCGTCGGCCTTGCCCCAGCGCAGGTTGTCGGCGATGGTTCCGGCGAAGAGCACGTTCTTCTGGAGGACCATGGCCACTTCCTCACGGAGGGCTTCGATGTCGTAGTCCCGGACGTCGTGGCCCCCCACCAGCACCCGGCCCTCGGTGGCATCGTACAGCCGGGGGATGAGCTGGACCAGGGTGGACTTGGCGCTGCCGGTGCCCCCCAGGATGCCGATGGTCTCCCCGGAGGCGATGGACAGGTCCACGTCCTTCAGGCTCAGCTTGCATTCCGCGCCGCCGTAGCCGAAGCCCACGTGTTCGAAAGTCACGCTGCCGTCGGGCACGTCGGTGAGGGGATGGTCGCCGTTGGTCAGGTCACTTTTTTCGTCCAGGACCTGGACGATCCGTTCGGCGGAGGCCTGGGAGATGGTGATCATGACGAAGACCATGGACAGCATCATCAGGCTCATGAGAATCATCATGGTGTAGGTGATCATGCTGGCCAGCTCCCCGGTGGTCATGGCCCCGGACACGATGAACCGGGCGCCGAACCAGGCGATGGCCAGCATGCAGCCGTACATGGCGGTCTGCATCAGGGGCATGTTGAAGGCCAGGATGCGTTCGGCGTGGGAGAAGTCATCGTATATTTCCTGGGAAATACCCCCGAATTTTTTGATCTCGTGGTCCTCCCGGACGAAGGACTTGACCACCCGGATGCCCCGCAGGTTTTCCTGGACCACGTTGTTCAGGCGGTCGTAGGTGCGGAAGACCCGTTCGAAGATGGGATGGGCGTGGGAGATGATCAGGTACAGGCCCACAGCCATCACCGGGATGGCGATCAGGAAGGTGGTGGCCAGCCGGGCGTTGAGGGACAGGCTCATGACCAGGGCGGCGATGAGCATGAGGGGCGCCCGGATCGCCACCCGGACGATCATCATGTAGGCGTTCTGCACGTTGGTGACGTCGGTGGTCATCCGGGTGACCAGGCCGGCGGTGGAAAAGCGGTCGATGTTGGAGAAGGAAAAATCCTGGACCGCGTAGTACAGGTCGTGGCGCAGGTTCCGGGCCAGGCCGGCGGAGGCGCTGGCGGCGTAGCGTCCGGCCAGGGCGCCGAAGGCCAGGGAGATCATGGCGGCCACCACCATGATGCCGCCGACCATCAGGGTCACATTCATGTTGGAAGCGTTGAGCCCCTGGTCGATGAGCCGGGCCATGAGCAAGGGGATGATGACTTCCAGAAGGACTTCCCCCGATACGAAGAGGGGGGAGAGCAGGGAATCTTTCTTGTATTCCCGCACACTTTGGGCAAGTTTTTTAATCACTTTGGGTTTCACCTCGTTTTAAATTTTCAATCATCTTATCCATTGTCCGAAGGAAGACCGCCAGATCTTCAGGGGGAATATCCTGGCACAGCCGCTCTTCAATGTGCTTGAGAGCGTCCATGACCAGCTCGTTGTGCTCGATCCCCCGTTGGGTCAGGGCCAGCTTTTTCAGCCGGGCGTCGCTTTCCACGGCCTGTCGGGTGATCAGCCCCTTCTTTTCCATGAGCTTTAAGATGCCCGTCACCGTGGAGCGGCTGATCTGGCAGGCTTTTTCGATATCCCGCTGGAACACGTCCTCGTTCTGGTGGCCGTACAGGTAATGGATGATGAAGCCCTGGACGCTGGTGATCGGATCGCAGTCCGATTGGTGGCATTCAATTTCTTTTTCAATGGTGCGCTTAATCAAAAGGTTCAGATTTTTTACTTTGGGGCCGATGGCCTGTTCTGAAAACATGATGACCTCCTGTTCCTCATCATTTTGTGGGTTTGCCCCTCGGACAAGTTACCTCCCGAACTGTTAGGGCACGAACAATTATGAACCTGTTGGGATGTTATGTCAATGTTTTTTTATAAAAATATTTTTGGGCAGGGTATTTCCCTGGATTTTACCGGCCTTTTACCGCGATTTTATTGGATTACGGAAAAGGTAAAGATTTAACTTAAATTTTTCCGGGCAGGGAAATTTGTTTTTACAGGGAGACGGTATAGTATGTTTTGTCAAGCGAAAATGACAAAGGAGGATTTTTATCACTATGAAAAAAATGATTGCGGTTATAGCGACGGCGCTTCTGGTTGTGGGTCTGATGGCGGGATGCGGCAGTTCCAGCTCGACGGCGAAGGTCAGCGGGACCATCACGGCGGCGGGCTCATCGGCCCTCAAGCCCCTGGTGGATGACGCGGCCAAAAGCTTCAACGAAAAGAACCCCGACGTGTCCATCACCGTGGATGCCGGCGGTTCCGGCGAAGGGCTGAAGCAGGTGTCGGAAGGCACGGTCACCATCGGGAACTCCGACGTGGCGGCGGACAGCAAGCTGGATGCCGGCAAGGCCAAGGAGCTGGTGGACCATCAGGTCTGTACGATCACCATGGCCCCCATCGTCAATAATGACGTGAAGGACGGCGGCGTCACCAACCTGACCAAGGCCCAGCTCATCGCCATCTTCACCGGTCAGACGACCAACTGGAGGGATGTGGGCGGCCCGGATGAATCCATCGTCCTGGTGACCCGGCCATCGTCCTCAGGGACCCGGGCGACCTTTGAGAAATACGCCCTGGACGGCAACAAGGAAGCGTCCAACACCTCCATGGAAACCGATGATTCCGGGGTCCTGCTCCAGAACGTGAAGAGCACCAAGGGTGCCATCGGCTACGTGGCCCTGTCCTACCTCACCAACAATCCGGGGGTGGCCACCGTCGCCCTGGACGGCGTGGAACCGACCCTGGAAAATACCTACTCGGGCAAATACCCGGTGTGGACCTTCGAACACATGTACACCAAAGGCCAGCCGGACGAAGCCAACAACGCCTTCCTGAACTACATCATGTCCAGCGACTACGGCTCACAGATGGAAAAACTGGGGTACGGCGTGTCGTCCAAGATGACGAGTACCAGCAACCACTAGGAAGAGGTGTCTGAACGCAGATGATTGAGAAAACGACAAAGGAAATGTTCAAAAAGGAGTATGGATGGCGGTCGCTGTCCACACTCCTTGGCCTTTACGTCATCGTGCTGACGGTGGTCATCGGGGCGTTCCTGATCTTCAAGGGCTCCGATACCTTTGTGAAGTTCGGCCATTCCATCGGGGAATTTCTGGGATCGACCCTGTGGGAGCCCATGGACAACGCGGCGGGAGGCGGCAGCACCGGCGCGCTGATCTTCATCGCCGGGTCCTTCATGACCTGTGGCATCGCCCTGCTCATCGCGACGCCCTTCTCCGTGGGATCGGCCATTTTTATTACGGAAATCTCCAAGAAATTCGGAGAGAGATTCTACCGCCCCGTGGTGGAAATCTTCGCGGGAATCCCCTCGGTGGTTTACGGCTGGGTGGGGCTGACGGTGCTGGTGCCGCTGATCACCACGGTGTTCCACCGGCAGGTGGGGCAGTCGGTGCTGGCGGCCAGCCTGGTTCTGGCGGTGATGATCTTCCCGACCATCACCAGCGTGTCGGCGGACGCCATCGGCGCCGTGCCAGAGGACTGCAAGAACGCGGCCTACGGCCTGGGTTCCACCCGGTGGCAGACCATTTACCGGGTCATCGTGCCGGCGGCTTCGTCGGGCATCGTCTCCGGCATCATCCTGGGGCTGGCCCGGGCCTTTGGGGAAGCCCTGGCGGTGGCCATGGTCATCGGCCAGACGACGGCCCTGCCCACCGGCCTCTTTTCCACGACCAAGACCCTGACGACGGAAATCGCCGCCCAGATGGGCAACGCCATGGAAGGGGGCGAGCTCAAGGCCGCTCTGTGGACCATGGCCCTGCTGCTGTTCGTCATCTCCCTGGTCCTGATCACGCTGATCCACTATTTCGCCAACCGGGATCCGGAATCCGCGAAGGGAGGGAAATAAAATGACAGAAAGAATCAAACGGGCCAAGCAGGCGGATAAGGCTGCGACGGTGATTTTCTACGCCATCGCCATCTTCTTCCTCTGCCTGCTGGTGGGATTTGCGGGGAAGGTCATCATCGGCGGGCTCATCGGGGCCACGCCGGCCATGTTCGCCTTCGCCCGGCAGGGGGCCATCGGCAACCAGTTCTTCAACACCGTTTACCTGGTGTTCGTGGCCCTGGTCTGCTCGGTGCCCATCGGGGTCTTCGCCGGGATTTACCTGGCGATGTACGCCAAGCAGGGGCCGCTGACCCGGTTCCTGCGGATCTGCATCGAGACCCTTTCGTCCCTGCCGTCCATCGTGGTGGGCCTCTTCGGCTACCTGATCTTCCTGGTGGTCATGGGCATGGGCAAGAGCCTGCTGGCGGGGGCCCTGTCGGTTTCCATCCTGACCCTGCCCCTCCTGACGACGACCACGGAGGACGCCATCAAGGGCCTGCCGGATGGCTACCTCCAGGGCAGCCTGGGCATGGGGGCCACCAAATGGCAGTCGGTGTTCCACGTGCTGCTGCCTGCCTGCGTCCCGCGGATCATGACTGGGGTCATCCTGGCGGCGGGCCGGGGTTTCGGTGAAGCGGCGGCCCTGCTGTACACCACCGGGTCGGGCAGCACCCTGCGCTGGAGCAACTGGGACATCACCTCCCCCACCAGTCCCCTCAATTTATTCCGGCCGGCGGAAACCCTGTCCACCCAGATCTGGAATCTCCAGGTCAACGGACAGAATCCGGCCCTGGCCAATCTGGCGGCGGCAGTGCTCATGGTCCTGGTGCTGGCCTTCAGCATCGGCGCCAACGCGTGGAGCCGGAAGATCCAGTCCAGGAATTCCGGCCAGACCAGTTAAAATAAGAAAAAGTGAGGTAAGACAGACAGATGAGTGAATCTGCGATTAAATTCGATATCCGCGATATCAATCTCCACTACGGGGCGTTCCACGCCCTCAAGGACATCAACATGGATATCTATGAAAATGAGATCACGGCGTTTATCGGGCCCTCTGGCTGCGGTAAATCGACCTTTTTAAAGACCCTGAACCGGATGAATGATTTTGTGGAGGGGGTGACCATCGACGGTACGATCTGTATGGATGGTCAGGATATTTACCGGGAAATGGACGGCATCGCCCTCCGCTACAAGGTGGGGATGGTCTTCCAGCAGCCCAACCCCTTTCCCAAGAGCGTCTACGACAACGTGGCCTACGGGCCGCGGATCTTCGGTATCAAGAAGAAGACCAAATTGGACGAGATCGTGGAGCGGAGCCTGCGCCAGGCGGCCATCTGGGATGAGCTCAAGGACCGCCTCCACTGCAGCGCCCTGGGGCTTTCCGGCGGCCAGCAGCAGCGGCTGTGCATTGCGAGAACCCTGGCGGTGGAGCCGGAGGTCATCCTGATGGATGAACCTACCTCGGCATTGGACCCTATTTCAACCTCTAAAATAGAGGAGCTGGCCACGGAGCTGAAGAAGAAGTACACCATCATCATGGTGACCCACAACATGCAGCAAGCGGCCCGGATTTCCGACCGCACGGCCTTCTTCCTTTTGGGAGACATGGTGGAATACGGCATGACGCCGGAAATCTTCGCCCGGCCCAAGAACAAACAGACAGAAAAATACATTACAGGGAGGTTCGGATGATATGCGTACCCAATACGATTTGGAATTGAACGCCCTCCACGGCAGGCTCATCGAAATGGGCAATTTGTGCGAGCAGGCCATCGAGATGACCAACGAGGCCCTTCAGGGCCAAAATGACGGGGTCCTGGACAAAGCGGCGGCCAAGGAAAAGGCCATTGACAAAATGGAGCGGGACATCGAGAACCGGTGCACGGGGCTCATCCTGCTGCAGCAGCCGGTGGCCACGGACCTGCGCAACATCGCCGCGGCCCTGAAGATGATCACGGACATGGAACGCATCGGGGATCAGGCCTTCGACATCGCGGATATCCTCAAGTCCCGGGACCTGAGCGAATCCCTCCACCGGACCCATCTGGAAGAGATGGCGAAGGACACCATCGAGATGGTCCGGAACAGCGTGGAGGCCTACGTCCGCAGCGATTTGAAGATGGCTCAGGCTGTGGTGGACATGGACGACCAGGTGGACGCCCTGTTCATCAAGGTGCGGGAGGAATTGTCCCGGGAGGTGCCCCGGGTGGCGGCGACGGACGAGGCCCTGCTGGACCTGCTGCTCATCGCCAAGTACTACGAGCGCATCGGGGACCACGCGGTGAACATCGCCCAGTGGGTGGTGTACGCCATCACGGGGTTCCATCAGGAGGATTAGTTACGCTTGTTTTTTAATGAGGCCAGGATGTCTTCCACATTGGATTCCCTGGTGACGTTTGGGTAATCCTTCTCGAACTTTATGAGCAGGCCCTTGGCCTGTTTTTCTTCGCTGGTGATAGAAGCGTATATTTCAGTGTAATTTCCATTTTGAAGGACATCCTCGATGAACTGCCTGGAATCATCCGCCACTTCGTGCCATCCTCCGTAAAGCTTTTGCACGGCGCGGTCGATGCGCTCAAGGGAAATGGGCAGTCCCCGCTTTTCGTGCTCGGCCAGAATGCCGATGATATCCGAGAGATCGTTCTTATATTTCCGTCCGGAGCGCAGCTTCATGGCAATCAGGTATTCAGCGGATACGGTGCGGATTTCCAGGACGTTGGAAAATGTTTTGTAATGAATTGAAATTTCCGGCAGCTTTGGCGAATAGGAGCCCGTCCGCATAAAATCCGCATTGAGCCAGCCATTGGGAAGGCCGTATTGATCCCCCACACGGTTGATGGCGCCCTTCATGGAGGAGGCGGCCTGGATGACGGCGTCGATGTCGGCAGTCATTTCGCGGAATCCATAATTGGCAAGGACGGCTGCGCCGCCGATCAGGATGATTTCAGCGGGCATCGTTTTGCCGTTTATCCGGCGGAATTCCTTGGCGAGGGCTTTTAAATAGGTGTCGAGATTATCCTTTGTAAAGACGGCGCTTGTTTCAGATGACATTCCGAATCTCGCTTTCTACGATGTTGAACCGCATGAATTCCGGGATGGCGTCGGTCAGGGCCTGTTCCTTTGCCGCGTCGGTTTTGGAAGCGGCGGCGATGGCCAGGACACCGGCTGGAAAAACGACCTCCGACAACCGGCAGTGGCGGAGATCGTCGTACCGGGTGCAGAGGGGGATGCGGTTCAGCCGGCTGAGATAATCCAGCATGGCCAGCAGATAGAGGCTTTCGGCATACCAGTCCCACTCAAAATATTTACGGATCCAGTCCTCTTCCAGCGTCTGGACGATGAAGCCGGTGTCGCCAAGCGCTTTGACCCGATGGCAGATGCTGCTTTTGAATAATTCAAAATCCACCCGTTTGGTCAGATAGGGTTCCAGCAAGGATTCCATGGAAACATCCAGATTTTTTGCCAGCTTATAGACGGTGTCAGCCGAGCATTTGGAAAGCTGGGTTTTGCCGCTGCAGATATCGGTGACGGTTGTGTAAGGGATGCCGCTTTCCTTGGCCAGTTGGTATTTGGATATTTTTTTTTGTTCCATCAGTTTTTTAACAGTCATGGCGATTCACCTGCCTTTGCCATCATTATAACGGCTGACCGTTATAATGTCAATGAAGGACGCGTCATTTACCGGTTTGGTTTATGGCGGGTAAAATAAGGTGAAAATAATCCATCGTCAGCAGCGTGGGCATGGCCCGTTTTTTTGATTTTACACAAATTTAACATTCACACCATTTTGAATTTTACACGGCTCCCGTACAATGGGAACATCCTGACGACTGGAAAAGCATGGACGCATAAATAATTCAGGAAGAAAGAGGAAACAGTGTGAAAAAAATGTTCGCGATTATCGCCATCACCCTGGCGGCCGCGGCGGTGCTGGCGGGCTGTGCCAGCCAATACGACGGCATCGACGTGATCTCCCGGGAGGACGGATCGGGTACCCGGGGCGCCTTCATCGAGCTCTTCAAGATCGAGGTGACGGAAAACGGTCAGAAGGTGGACAAGACCACCGACGCGGCCACCATCTCCAACTCCACCGCCGTGGTCATGTCCACGGTGAAGGACGATAAGACGGCCATGGGCTACATCTCCCTGGGCTCTCTGAACGATACGGTGAAGGCCCTGAAAATCGATGGCGCCGAGCCCACCGCGGAAAATGTGAAGAACGGGACCTACAAGGTGGCCCGGCCCTTCAATATCGCCACCAAGGACAACCTGTCCGCCGTGGCCAGGGATTTTGTGAGTTACATCCTGTCCGCCGACGGCCAGAAGGTCGTGGAGCAGACGGGCTACATCACCGTGGGGGACAACCCCGCCTATTCGGGGAGCAAGCCCTCGGGGAAGGTGACGGTGGCCGGGTCCTCCTCGGTGACGCCGGTCATGGAAAAGCTCAAGGAGGCCTATTTGAAGGTCAACCCCAACGCCCAGATCGAGGTGCAGGAATCGGATTCCACCACGGGGGTGACGGCGGCGGCTTCGGGAACCTGTGACATCGGCATGTCCTCCCGGACCCTGAAGGATTCGGAAAAGGCCAAGGGCCTGACGGAAACCAAGATCGCCATGGACGGCATCGTGGTGATCATCAACAAGGACAATCCCATCGACAACCTGACCAGCGCCCAGGTCAACGCGATTTACACGGGGCAGGTCACCACCTGGAAGGATGTGAAGTAAGATGGCTCCTACGCAAAACAAAAAGGACGGCCAGGACGCGGCGAGCCGCGACGGCCGGGAGCGCCTGATGAAGGGTGTGTTCACCCTGTGCGCCTGTATCTCCATCTTCGCCGTGGCGCTGATCTGCATCTTCCTCTTCGTCAACGGGATCCCCGCCATGGCCAAGATCGGCTTCCTCAATTTCCTGGGAGGTACGGTGTGGCGGCCCAGCAACAACCTCTACGGCATCCTGCCCATGATCCTGGCCAGCATCTACGTGACGGCCGGGGCCATCGTCATCGGGGTGCCGGTGGGGCTGATGACGGCCATCTTCATGGCGCGGTTCTGCCCCGACGGGCTGTACCGGGTCCTGAAGCCCGGCGTGGACCTGCTGGCGGGGATTCCCTCGGTGGTTTACGGCTTCTTCGGGCTCATGGTGGTGGTTCCGGCCATCCGGGCCGCCTTCGGCGGCACGGGCAGCAGCATGCTGGCGGCTTGCATCATTCTGGGGATCATGATCCTCCCGACGATTATCTCCGTGAGCGAGACCGCCATCCGGGCCGTGCCCGAAAGCTATTACGAAGGGGCCCTGGCCCTGGGAGCCACCCACGAGCGGTCGGTGTTCACCACGGTGGTGCCGGCGGCCAAATCGGGAATCCTGGCTGGGGTGATCCTGGGCGTGGGCCGGGCCATCGGGGAAACCATGGCGGTGATCATGATCGCCGGCAACCAGCCCATCCTGCCCCGGGGACTCTTCCTGGGACTGCGGACCATGACGGCCAACATCGTGCTGGAAATGGGCTACGCCACGGATCTCCACCGGGAGGCCCTCATCGCCACGGCGGTGGTCCTCTTCGTCTTCATCCTGCTCATCAACCTGTGCTTTTCACTGCTTAAGAAGGGAGAGAATCAATGATGAAATCATCCTCTCCGGCGAAGGCCGGCGCCGGCGGCAAGCGGGCGGCGGAAGCCAAGGTGCTCCGCGGCCTGGTGTGGTTCTGCGCCATGCTGACCCTGGCGGTGCTGGTGTTCCTGATCGGGTACATCCTGGTCAACGGCGTCCCCAACCTGCGGCCCAGCCTCTTCGCCCTTAAATACACCACGGAAAACGTGTCCCTGTTCCCGGCCCTGATCAACACGATCATCATGACGGCCCTGTCCCTGCTCATCGCGGCGCCCCTGGGCATCTTTTCTGCCATCTATCTGGTGGAGTACGCCAAGAAGGGCAATAAACTGGTGGGCATCGTCCGGATCACGGCGGAAACCCTGACGGGGATTCCCTCCATCGTCTACGGCATCTTCGGGATGCTCATGTTCGTGACGACCCTGGGCTGGGGCTACTCCATGATCGCCGGGGCCTGTACCCTGGCCATCATGATCCTGCCCGTGATCATGCGGACCACGGAGGAGGCCCTGAAATCCGTGCCGGACAGCTACCGGGAAGGCAGCTACGGCCTGGGGGCCGGCAAGCTGCGGACAGTGTTCCGGGTGGTGCTGCCCTCGGCGGCGCCGGGTATCTTCTCGGGGATCGTCCTGGGGGTGGGGCGCATCGTCGGTGAAACGGCGGCCCTGATCTACACGGCGGGCACGGTGGCCCAGATTCCGGATAACCTTCTGGGCAGCGGCCGGACCCTGGCCATCCACATGTACGCCCTCTGGACGGAGGGCATGAATGTGGAATCGTCCTACGCCACGGCGGTGGTCCTGCTGGTCATCGTCGTCGCGCTCAACGCGCTGTCGGCGGCCATCGCCCGGCGCATTACCAAAAACATGTAGGAGAAGCTCTTTATGACCAATCAAAATAACACGGATAAGCTTGTCGCCCGGGATCTGGACCTTTTTTACGGGGATTTCCAGGCGCTTAAAAAAATCAACCTGGCCATGCCGGCGGGGCAGATCACATCCTTCATCGGACCCTCGGGCTGCGGCAAGTCCACCTTTTTAAAGACCCTGAACCGCATGAACGATCTGGTGGAGGGCTGCCGCATCACGGGGCAGGTGACCCTGGACGGCGTGGACATTTACAACGACATCGACGTGAACCACCTGCGCAAGCGGGTGGGGATGGTGTTCCAGAAGCCCAATCCCTTTCCCATGAGCATTTACGACAACATTGCCTACGGCCCCCGGACCCACGGGGTGCGCAACAAGGCCCAGCTCGACGAGATCGTGGAGCGGTCCCTGACCGGGGCGGCCATCTGGAACGAGCTCAAGGACCGGCTGAACAAAAGCGCCCTGGGGCTGTCCGGCGGCCAGCAGCAGCGGCTGTGCATCGCCCGGGCCCTGGCGGTGGAGCCGGAGGTGCTTCTCATGGACGAACCCACCTCGGCTTTGGACCCAATTTCCACTGCCAAGGTAGAAGACCTTGCCATCGAGCTCAGAAAAAAGTATACTATTGTCATCGTGACCCACAGCATGCAGCAGGCCACCCGGATTTCCGACCAGACGGCCTTCTTCCTGCTGGGTGAGGTCATCGAGTTCGGCGATACGGAAGAGATGTTCGCCAATCCCAGGGATCAGCGGACGGAGGATTATATCACAGGAAGGTTTGGATAATGCGCAACCGATTTGATAAGCAACTGGAACAACTCAACAACGACATGATCATGATGGGCGCCCTGTGCGAAAGCGCCATCGCCCAGGCCATCAAGGCCCTGTACGAGAACGACGTGGCCAACGCCAAGCAGGCCATCGAAAACGACAGCGAGATCGACCAGATGGAACGGGACATCGAAAACATGTGCCTCAAGCTGCTCCTCCAGCAGCAGCCGGTGGCCCGGGACCTGCGGCTGATTTCCTCGGCCCTGAAGATGATCACGGACATGGAGCGGATCGGGGACCAGGCGGCGGACATCGCGGAGATCGTCAAGACCAGCCACTTCGATCTGGAGGGGGGCAACACCCATATCACCAGGATGGCGGAGGCCACCATCACCATGGTGACCAACGCCATCGACGCCTACGTGAAGAAGGACCTGGTCCTGGCCCAGGGCGTCTTCGCCATGGACGACACGGTGGACGAGCTCTTCATCAAGGTCCGCAACGATTTGATCGATATGATTTCCCGGGATGCCACCTGCGGGGAACAGGCCATCGACGTGCTGATGATCGCCAAATACCTGGAACGCATCGGGGATCACGCCACCAACATCGCGGGGTGGGTGGTCTTCGCCATTACGGGCAAACACGGCGAGGAAGACTGATATGATTTATTGCGTGGAGGACGACGACAGCATCCGGGAACTGGTGGTCTACACCCTGCAGAATTCCAGCTACGAGGCCGAAGGCTTTGACCGGGGAGAACCCTTTTTCGAGGCCCTGGACCAATGCGTGCCGGAGCTGGTCCTTTTGGATATCATGCTCCCCGGGGAGGATGGCATCCAGATTTTGAAGCGCCTGCGCACGGATCTGCGCACAGCGGAGATTCCGGTGATCATGCTCACGGCCAAGAGCGCGGAGTACGACAAGGTGGTGGGCCTGGACAACGGCGCCGACGACTACATCACCAAGCCCTTCGGCATGATGGAGCTCATGGCCCGGATCAAGGCGGTGCTGCGGCGCTCCCAGGTCCACGACCGGAGCGTGTATCAGTACGGCCCGGTCGTCGTCGACGACAAGGCCCATTCCGTCATGGCGGAGGGCCACGGGGTGGAGCTGACCTTGAAGGAGTACAACCTGCTGCTGATCCTGCTTAAGAACGTGGGGACGGTGCTGACCCGGGACATGCTCCTCACCAAGATCTGGGGCTACGATTTTGACGGCGAGACCCGGACGGTGGACGTCCACGTGCGGACCCTGCGGCACAAGCTGGGAGAAGCGGGAACCATCATCGATACGGTGCGGGGCGTCGGCTACCGCATAGGAGGCTGATCTTGAAAAAGCGATTGTTTCACAGCATATTCTTAACGGCCCTGGTGACCCTGATCCTGTCCGTGGCGCTGATTATCCCCGTGCTCTACCAGAGCTTCGTGGAGGAAAAACACAGCTTCCTGGAAAGCGAGGCGGGCACCATCGCCGAGGCCATGAAGAACGTGGACGATGTGTCCTACCTGAAGGCCATCACCGCCAACAACAGCACCACCCGCTTCACCCTCATCGACCCGGCAGGGAAGGTGCTTTACGACAGCAATGCCAACGCGTCCCAGATGGAAAACCATTCGGGGCGGCCCGAGGTCAAGTCGGCCCTGGAAACCGGCAGCGGTTCGGTGTCCCGCCTGTCCAAAACCCTGGATGAGACCACTTATTATTACGCCCTCAAGCTTGCCGACGGCAACGTGCTGCGCCTGGCGGACACCAGCCGGAGCACCCTGGGGGTCTTCGGCAGCACGGCCTCCCTGCTGGCCTTCCTGCTGGTGGTGGTGATGCTCGTGGCCTTCTGGGCGTCCAACACCCAGGCCCGGGCCATCCTGACGCCCCTCAACAACCTGGATCTGGACAAGCCCATGACCAACGACACCTACGAGGAATTGTCCCCCCTGCTCCTGCGCCTGGAGCATCAGCGGAAGCAGATCCGCGGACAGATGGCGGAGCTGGATGCCCAGAAGCACGAGTTCGAGCAGATTATCGACAGCATGGACGAGGGCATGGTCATCTTCGACCACGACGGCCGGATCCTGACCATCAATCAGAGCGCCCAGCGGTTCTTCCACGACGGCCGGACCGACGGCAATTACCTGGAGCTGTGCTGGGACCACCAGTACATCCAGACGGTGGAAGGGGCCCTGAAGGGGCAGTCCCGGGAAATCCGCCTGGACCGGGACGACCACATCTGGCAGCTCATGGCCAACCCGGTTTCCGTGGACGCCGGCACCTTTGCGGCGGTGCTCTTTGTGGTGGACATCACGGAGAAGGCCAACACCGAGGCCATGCGCCGGGAATTTTCCGCCAACGTGTCCCACGAGCTCAAGACCCCCCTGACCTCCATCATGGGGTACACGGAAATCATCAGCCAGGGCATCGCCAAGGAAGAGGACGTGCCCCGGTTCATCGACAAGATCCACGACGAGGCCGCCCGGCTGCTGACCCTGATCCAGGACATCATCCGCCTGTCCAAGTTGGATGAGACGGACCAGACGGCGATTTTTGAACCGGTGGATCTCAAGCCCCTGTGCGGCCAGGTCCAGGGCGACCTGGCGAAAAAAGCCGGCAAGCGTGGGGTGACCATCAATCTCTCCGGCGGGGATGTGACCGTGGACGGCCTGAAGCCCACCCTGTACGAGGTGGTCTTCAACCTGGTGGACAACGCCATCGCTTACAACGTGGACGGCGGCACCGTGGACCTGACCCTGGAAAGGGAAGGGAACGAGGCGGTATTGAAAGTGAAGGATACGGGCATCGGCATCGCCCCGGAAAACGTGGACCGGATCTTCGAGCGGTTCTACCGCGTGGACAAGAGCCATTCCCGGGAAACCGGCGGCACCGGCCTGGGCCTGTCCATCGTCAAGCACGGCACCCTGATCCACAAGGGCACCGTCACCGTGGACAGCGTCCCCGGCGGGGGCAGCACCTTCACGCTAAGATTTCCCCTTCATAAAGCTTGACAAACGGCGCAGGAATGCGTAAAATAATGACGTTAAAAGGGAGTAGTTAACATTCAAAGTCAACATACTGGCCGACGGCCTGGCTTTGGAGCCCCAAAAACTTTGAGGTAATGAGACTTTTGACGCAGCTTTAATTTGCTGCGTCAAAGGTCTATTTTTATGCCATCGCGGTTGCCTTTGCCCGAGCCGCAATCATATATAAAGGAGTGTCTATGCAACCCTATTTGGAAACTGCGGAGCAAACCCTGGACCGCCTCGGCGTGGACGGCCAGAATGGACTGGACGAGGCCGCCGTGGCGGCCAGCCGGGAGAAATCCGGCGCCAACACCCTGACCCGGAAGAAGCCCAAGTCCCTCTGGAAGAAGATCTGGGACGCCCTGACCGAGCCCATGATCCTCATGCTGCTGTCCGCGGCGGCCATCACCCTGGGCGTCAACTTCATCCGGCTGTTCACCGGCCGGGAGACGGAATTCGTGGAGGCCATCGGCGTGTTCGCCGCCATCCTGCTGTCCGTGGGGGTCACGGTGATCATGGAGGGACGGTCGGAGAAGGCCTTCGACGCCCTGAGCAAGATCAACGAGGATATCCGCCTCAAGGTCATCCGGGGCGGCACCGCCACCCTGATCCTCCAGCAGGAGCTGGTGGTGGGGGACATCCTGGAGCTGGCCACCGGGGACATGATCGCCGCCGACGGCCGGGTCCTGGAATCCCTGGGACTCCAGGTGGATGAGTCTGCCCTCACCGGGGAAAGCGTGCCGGTGAAGAAGGACGGGGACCTGGTGTTCGAGAACGTCAAGACCCCGGTGGCCGAGCGCTACAACATGGTGTACTCCGGCTGCTTCGTCACCGGCGGCACGGCCACGGTGGTGGTCACAGCCGTGGGGGACCAGACCGAATTCGGCCACATCGCCCAGGAGCTGTCCATCAGTGACGACACCAGGACCCCCCTTCAGGAACGGATGACCCGGCTGGGGAAATTCATCACCATCCTGGGGACCACGGCGGCGGCCATCGTCTTCACCATCCAGTGCGTGATCTTCGCCTCCACCGGGACCTTCAACCTGGACACGGTGTCCAACGCCTTTGTGACCAGCATCGTCCTCATCGTGGCGGCGGTGCCTGAGGGGCTGCCCACCATCGTGGCGGTGTCCCTGTCCCTGAACATCATCAAGATGGCCCGGCAGAACGCCCTGGTCAAGAAGCTCATCGCCTGCGAGACCATCGGCTGCATCAACGTGATCTGCTCGGACAAGACCGGGACTCTGACGGAAAACCGCATGACGGTGACGGATATGGTGATCCCCGGGCTGGACGACGTGACCCGGAATCTGTGCCAGCTGCCCCTGCCGGTGTCGGAGATCGACGATACCCACCTCATTGAAAACTTCGTCCTCAACAGCACGGCGGACATCGAGGCCACCGACGAGGGGAAATACCGCTACATCGGCAACCCCACCGAGTGTGCCCTGATCACCGCCTACGAAAAATACCGGGATTCGGCCATCCACTACGACGACATCCGCCGGGACACGGTGGTCAATTTCGTCTTCCCCTTCTCTTCGGACACCAAGAACATGACCACCATCATCCAGAAGGGCTCCATCCTCATGGCCTATACCAAGGGCAGCCCGGAAAAAATCCTGAGCCAGTGCGCCTGGATCGAGGTGGAGGGGGAAAACCGGCCCATGACGGCCGCCTGCCGGGAGCAGATCGACGGGGCCATGGCGGGCTTTGAAAAGCAGGCCCGCCGGGTGCTGGCCTTCTGCCACAAGCCCCTGATCAACCCTCAGAGGATCGTGAATTTTGAAGCCAGCCGGGCGGCCATCGAGTCGGAAATGATCTTTGATGGCTTCGTGGCCATCGCCGACCCATTGCGGGCTGACGTCTACGAGGCGGTACGCCGCTGCGCCAAGGCGGGCATCGAGCTGAAGATGCTCACCGGGGACAACCGGCTGACGGCGGAAGCCATCGCCGGGGAGCTGGGCATCGTGGATTCACCGGACGCCGTGGTGGAAGCCAGGGATCTGGAGGATCTGAGCGACGACGAGCTCCGGGCGCGGCTGCCGGGGATCAAGACCATCGCCCGGAGTACCCCGGGGATCAAGATGCGGGTGGTGGCCATGCTCAAGGACATGGGCAACGTGGTGGCCGTCACCGGCGACGGCATCAATGACGCCCCGGCCATCAAACGGGCGGACGTGGGCATCGCCATGGGCATCACCGGCACCGAGGTGTCCAAGGAAGCCAGCGACATCGTGCTCCTGGACGACTCCTTCTCCACCATCTTAAAAGCGGTGCAGTGGGGCCGGGGGATCTTCTCCAACTTCCAGCGGTTCATCCAGTTCCAGCTCACCGTCAACATGTCATCGGTCATGGTGGTGCTGGCCTGCATCCTGCTGGGACTCAAGTCCCCCTTCTCGGCGCTGCAGCTTTTGTGGATCAACATCATCATGGACGGGCCGCCGGCCTTGACCCTGGGGCTGGAACCCATCCGGGAGGATCTGCTGGACCGGGATCCCATCCCCCGGACGGCCAACATCGTCAACAAGAGCATGCTCAGCCGCATCACCGTCACGGCCATCTACGTGTCGGTCATCGTCATGTGGCAGGCCCTGGGCAATTTCCTGGGGAGCACCGGTGGCGAGGCGGAGCATTACTCCATCCTGTTCACCATGTTCGTGATCATGCATCTGTTCAACGCCATCAACAGCCGGGAGCTGACGGACACCAGCGTGTTCAAGAATTTCTGGAACAACCGGCTCATGCTGCTGATCTTCGCCTTCACCTTCTGCCTGCAGATCGTCATCACCCAGTGGGGCGGCATCTTCTACGGCACCGTGCCCCTGTCTTTGACCATGTGGCTCAAGATCGTGGGCCTGGGCTTCTCGGTGGTGGCCGTGGCGGAAGTGGTCAAGGTTTTGCGCCGGGCCATCTATAAAAGTGAATAATCGGACATACAAAAACGGGGCTGCTGCATAAGGAATAGTGACGTGCAGCTGTCCGGCACATAAATCACATTCAAGGTCGACTCGACGCGAACAGCACTTTGCTGCTTCGCTTGCGCTCAGTGTGTCGCGGCCCAGAGGGCCGGACACCGGCGCCTAAAAATGCAAAGCAGTTTGCATTTTTTACGGTGCCTACGCGGAGCGGAGACTGGAATGTCTTTATGTGCCGGACGGCGACAAGTAACTTACACTTATGGGGGCAGCCCCGTTTTTTATTGCGGTAAATCTGGGCGAGGGAAGGATCACGTCCCCTCCGGAGCCGGGTCTGACTGGATGACACCGGCCAGAGTCGTGTACAGGTTGTCGGGATCGATGGGCTTGGGGATGTGGCCGTTCATGCCGGCGTCCAGGCATTTCTTCACGTCGTCGGCGAAGGCGTCGGCGGTCATGGCGATGATGGGGACGGTGGCGGCATCGGGGCGGTCCAGGGCGCGGATGGCCCGGGCGGCGGTGTAGCCGTCCATGACGGGCATGCGGATATCCATGAGGACGGCGCTGTAATAGCCGCTGACGGATTCGCTGAACAGGGCGACGCCCCGTTCGCCGTTTTCGGCGATTTCCACGACCATGCCCTTTTTCTCCAGCAGGCTCCTTGCAACCTTCTGGTTCAGGGGGTGGTCCTCACAGAGGAGCACGTGCTTCAGCCGGAGGATCTGCTCCTGGTCCGGGCCGGCGGCCGGGGCCGGGGTTTTGGCGACCTGGCCGGCGTCGATGTAGTCGAAGTCGATGGTCACGGTGAAGGTGCTGCCCCGGCCCAGCGCGCTGTCCACGGTGATGGTGCCGCCCATGAGGTCCACCAGCTTCTTGACGATGGCCAGTCCCAGGCCGCTGCCCCGGTTTTGGGCGGTGTCGCTGCGGGTTTCCTGGGTGAAGGGATCGAAGAGGGTCTTCTGGAATTCATCGCTGATGCCGATGCCGCTGTCCGCCACGGAAGCGATGATCCGCTCCTTATGATCGGGCAGGGCCTTGTTTTTTACATCCAGGGTAATGGCGCCGCCCTCGGGGGTGTACTTGACGGCGTTGGACAGCAGGTTGAACACGATCTGGTTGAAATGCAGGGAGTCGATGAGGGGCACTACGTTTTCGACGGACTGCAGGGTGACGGTGAGCGCCTGATTTTTTTCCACGCACAAGGGCCGGATGACCGAGTCGACGTACTCGCTGAAGCCGGACATGAGGTAGGGCTCGGGGTGGAGCTCCAGCTTGTTCTTTTCCACCTTGGTCATATCCAGGATATCGTTGACCAGGCCCAGCAGGAACTTGGATGAGGTTTCAATCTTGTCCAGGCAGTCGTCGGTCTTCGGCGGGTTATCCTCTTCCCGGGCCAGGTAGGTCATGCCGATGATCCCGTTCATGGGGGTGCGGATATCGTGACTCATGCGGGAGAGGAAGTCCGTTTTGGCCTGGTTGGCCTGGCGGCTTTCGGCCATGGCCCGTTCGAGGGCGGCCAGATGGCTGCGCTTGGACTTGGTGTAGTAGGCCAGGACGGTGGCGATGACGGCGGCCAGGATGCAGATGACGGCCAGGCCGGGACCGTAGGTCACCAGGAAATCCTGGGGGGTCATGGTGTAGGAGGTGCCGGTGGTGTACTTGATGTGGATGGCTTCGGTCTCATTTTCGTTGAGGGAGCGGATCCCCTTGTTGATGATGGAGATGAGGCAGGGGTCGGCGTCGGAGCGGCTGGCCATGCAGTAGTCGTACTCGCCTTCATTGCTGAAGGTGTACCACAGGGCCAGGTTTTGGTATTCGGGGTGCTGGAGCATGGCGGCCAGGATGTCGGCGTTCTGCATGACGGCGTCCACCTTGCCCTCCTTGACCGCCCGCAGGCAGGTCTCGATGGAGGGGTAGGTGACGATCTTGTACTTGGGATGGTACTCCTTCACGTGCTCGATGGTGCCGGTGGCGCTGCTGGGCATGGCCACGGTGTAGGCCTTGTCGATGTCGAAGACCGCCTTCTTGTTGCCGACGATGCCGGTGAGGTTGCTTAAAATGCCGATGGACAGGCGCAGGCTGGTGTTGTCGCGGTTGCCCGGGGTACGGATCGCCCCGGCGGCCAGGTCGACCTTGGGGTCCTTGAGGCTGTTGGCGATGGGAGAGGTGGAAGAGGCCAGGGAGTAGGTGAACTTCAGCCCGGTATTGGCGGAAATCTTGTCCAGCAGGTCCTTGAGGATTCCGGCGGCCTGACCGGTCTTGGGATCCTTGTAAGAAATGGGGTAGCGGTCATTGAGGGCGAACACCGTGGCGGTGGGATGGGCCTGGATGTAGGCCGTCTCCTGGCGGGTGAGGTTTTCCGACTGGGAAAAATCCGTCTCCGTCAGGTATTTTTTGTGGAGGTTGGAGGCCAGGCTGGGCTGCTCGACGTTGATCCGGTTGATGGCATCATCCAGCTCATCGTACAGGGAGCCCGAGGAATCGGCCTTGGATACGATGTAAAAGGGCACGGTTTCCGTGGTGGCCACCAGGTGATAATCGTCGGGGATGTCCCCCAGGCCGCTGCGGGAGACGGCATCCACCTCGCCCTTTTCCAGAGCCTGGTGCAGGGAGGCCAGATCGGGGAAGGGGACCTCCTGGTAGGTGATGCCGTGGTCACCGGCGTATTTCTTCAGGGAGGTCGCGGGGTAGGTGTTTTCGACCACACCGATTTTCATGTGGTTGAAGGTCTGGTAATCGTCGTAGTACACGTCGCTGCGGCTCTTTAAAACGTAGAGGCCGTTGATGGCCTCGCCGATGGGGTAGCTGGTGAAGGCGTAGCTGTCCAGCCGGTCGCTGCTGAAGGACATGGGCATGAGGAGATCGATGGTGCCGTCGGCCAGCATCTGGCTCAGGTCGTTGTTGCCCGCCATGACGATTTGGTATTTCCAGCCCGTGTAATTGCAGAGGGCGTCCAGGTAATCCGTGCCGTAGCCCGAGTAGGCGCCGTCGGCGTTTTGGCTGATGAAATTTTTTAAATCGTAGCATCCGATGCGCACGGTCTTCTGTTCATCGGCCCGGACGGGGACAGTGCAAAAAGGAATGACGGTTCCCAAAATGACCAGGGTGAAAACCAGGACGGCGATTTTTGGAACGATATTGTGTTTTGAAAGAAACCCGGAAATTGACATTACGCACACTCTCACGAAGGATTGCTGACGTTTTACCTTCATTTTATCAATGAAATACATTAAATATAATTGGAATCATTTGAATGTTATCACAGCTGCGCTGTATTTTCAACCGGATTCACGATAAAAATCGGTGATAAGTGAAATCTGTCTTTCCCCGGCCGGTCAGACCTGATATAATAGTGGAAGACTGAATCACTGAAATGGGGAGGCTTTCCATGAAAAAACACACGACAATGCGGGGGTTCATCCTTCTGGCCATCTGTCTGGCCGTCCTGCTCCCGTGCACCATCTTTTCCTCAGGGGGTGCCGCGGCGGCGGACACCAGCCAGGATCCGACGCTGCGCATCCTGTTCACCCACGATTTACATTCCAACGAGCTGCCCTACAAGCAGCTGGCCGCGGACAAGCAGATCAAGCTGGTGGGCGGCTTCGCCAGGCTGAAGACCGCCATCGACGCCAACAGGACGGATACCAGCGTGCTGCTGGATGGCGGGGACTTTTCCCAGGGGTCGTATTTCAACGGAATCTTCGCCAGTGAGAGTTCGGAACTGTCCCTGCTGGGGGCCATGGGCTACGACGCCACCACCCTGGGGAACCACGAGTTCGACCAGGGGGTATCGGCCTTGGCCAAATCCCTGTCGGCGGCATCCCACTCAGGGACGGTGCCGGCCATCCTGGCTTCCAACATCCAGTTCGGGGACAGCCAGAGCTCCAAGGAGCTGCGCTCCATTTATGAGATGACCGGCGCTTCCACCAAGATCGTGGAAAAGAACGGCGTCAAGATCGGCCTTTTCGGCCTTATGGGGAAAAGCGCCATCGCAGATACGGTGAACGGGGAGGACGTGACCTTCGCCGATCAGAAGACCACGGCGACCCAGTGTGTCAAGACCCTGAAGGATCAGGGGGCGGACATCATCATCTGCCTGTCCCACGGCGGGACGAGCAGCAATGCCAAAAAATCTGAAGACCAGCAGCTGGCCAAGGAGGTAGACGGCATCGACGTCATCATCAGCGGCCACACCCACACCACGCTGGAGAAACCCATCACGGAAAACGGCACGGTCATCGTGTCCTGCGGCAGCTACGGCCAGGACCTGGGGAGCCTGGACATCGACACCAAGACCAAGGAGGTCAAGGGGTACAAGCTCATCCCCATCGATGACAGCCTGGCGGAAAACGCCGATATCGCCGGGCGGGTGGCGGCCTTCAAAGCCGATGTCCAGACCAAATACCTGACCCAGTACGGGGCCCTTACCGATGAGGTGGTGGCCTGGAGCAACAAGAATTTTGCCACGGTGGACGATCTCTACAGCCAGTACAACAACTTTGACATCGGGGACCTGCTGACCGACGCCCTGCGCTGGAAGGGGGCCCAGATGGGCGGCGCCGGAGAGGACAAGCCCATCGGCATCGTGGCCAGCGGCATCGTCCGGGGCTCCATCGTCAAGGGCAATGTGACCATGGCCGACGTGTACGGCTTGGCCAGCATCGGCTCCGGTGTGGACGGCACCGTGGGGTCGCCCCTGGTCAAGGCCTACGTGTCCGGTAAGGAGCTCCGGGACATCTGCCAGCTCGACACCTTTGAAGGGCGCAAGCCGTCCGACGGCGCCCAGCTTTTCTTCTCAGGCATGCGCTACACCTACAATGACAGCCGCCTGCCCCTGAACCGGGTGGTGGATGTGGAGGTCCAGGACAACAACGGCCAATGGGCCTCGGTGGATGACGGCAAGCTCTACCCGGTGGTGACGGACCTGTACCTGGCGAAAATGATGCCTACGGTGGTCTCCTCCTCCTACGGCCTGCTGTCGGTCACCCTCAAGGACAAGAACGGCGCCGCCATTTCCGACGTGAGCACCACGGTGCTCCACGACGCCTCGGGCCAGGAGGTCAAGCTGTGGAAGACCTATTACGACTATTTCAAGAGCTTCGGCAAAGACGCCAACGGCGTCTGTGTGATTCCCGCCAGCTACAACACCACCCGGGATACCAAAACCCCGGTGGCCAATAATTTCCAGAATTTCTTCAACCACACCTCCAAGGCGGGGTACATCGCCTACGGCGCGGGGGCGGTGCTTCTGGTGATCATCATCGTCATCATCGCCGTGGCGGTCCACCATTCCAAGGCGGCCAAGGCTACACCGCGGCGCAGCAAGAAGAGCAAGGGGGACGGCCGGTTTTAAACCGGGCGGCCCCGCTTGTCCGGGCCTTTAGGGCCTCCTCAGCGGGCCCCGGCAACATAACAAAAACGTAAAAAAGCCGTCATCCTTGAGATTCGTCAAGGATGACGGCTTTCGTCGTTGTGGTGCTGCGGTGAAGCGTCAGTGGATCGGGGCCGGTTCATGGATGGTTTTGGCGTCGGGGGACAGGGACACCCAGCGCTTGAGGGCCATGACGATGGATGGGTCGAACCAGGTGCCGGATTTTTGGGACATCTTGTCGATGGCCGCTTCCGGTGCCCTGGGGGCGAAGATGCCGAAGCCGTTGCGCAGGCCGTCATAGGCGTTGGCAACGGCGCAGACCCTGGCGTAGAAGGGGATGGCTTCCCCCTTGAGGCCGTCGGGATAGCCCGTCCCGTCAAAGTTCTCGTGGTGGAACATGGCGATCTGCCAGGCCGTGGCGAAGAACGCCTTGTTGGCATCCTCCCCGGCCTCTGCTTCCAGGGTGTCGAAGATCTGTCCGCCGTAGTCCACGTGGGCCATGGCCCGGAGCTGTTCCTCATGGGAATAGAGCCATCGCTGCTGGAGGAGGGAAGGGGGCAGCTTGATCTTACCGATATCGTGGTAATCAAAGGGCGAGTCGTCGCCCCAGAGCATGTCCTCTTCCAGCTGATCGAACCCCATCTGCCGTAAAATGATGCGCATGTACTGTCCCGTCCGGCGGGAATGCCGACGGGAATTTTCCGGCAAGCTGGCGTACAATTCGTCCAGATGCTGTAAAGCACTTTCTTCCATGGTGGAACCTCTTTTCGTAATTATTCGCCGTCGGCCGGGCTGGGGCCATCGGAAACGGCCGGGCCGTCGCTGTGGACCTTTTCGTCGATGCGGTCGATGATGGCGGCGATGGCCTGGTCACCGGTGATGTTGCAGGCTGTGCCAAAACTGTCCTGGGACAGGTGCAGGGCGATGATGAGCTCGGCCATGCCGTCGGTGAAGCCAAGCATGGACTTGATGATGCCCAAGGCCGCCATGACGCCGCCCCCCGGCACGCCGGGAGCTGCCACCATGGTGACGCCCAGCATCAGGATGTAGGGGAAGAACAGGTTCAGAGACGGGGTCATGCCCGAGACGATCATGATGCCCATGGTCCCCAGGGTCAGGCACACCGTATCCCCGGCCAGATGGATGGTGGCGCACAGCGGGATGACGAAGTTGCGCACGTCCGTTGAGATACCGTTGTTTTCCGCACAGTTCAGGTTGATGGGGATGGTCGCCGCCGAGGACTGGGTCCCCAGGGCCGTCAGATAGGCCGGCAGGATGTTCTTTAAATCCTTCATGCGGTTTTCCTTCCGGTAAAGGCTGGTGACCGCGAACTGGAAGGCGATGTAGACCCACTGGAAGATCAGGATCATGACGTACAGCTTGGCGAACATGGTGATGGTAGGCACCAGCTCACCGGAAGCGGCGATCTTGCAGAAGCTCCCGGCGATGTAGTAGGGGATCATGGGGATGATGACCTTTTCCAGTACCTTGGTGATGACGTCCTTCAGGTCGTTTAACATGTCGAACAGGGTGTGACCTTCAGAGTTGGCCAGGCCCAGGCCCAGGATGAAGGCCAGGAGCAGGGCGGACATGACGCTGAAGATCGGGTTGGCCTCGATCTTGAAGATGGGATCGAAGGACGTGCCCTGCACCGCGCCGCCGGCGATCTTGGACAGCAGGCTGGGCAGGGTGGCGCTGCCCAGGGCGTAGGCCGAGAACCCCGCGATGATGGTGGAGACGTAGGCCAGCAGCAGGGTGGCGCCGAAGAGCTTGTTGGCCTTCTTGCCCAGCTCAGCCAGGCCGACGGCGACGAAGGCCAGGATGAGCAGGGGGATGATGAAGCTCAGGAAGGTGGAGAACAGGCTGGTGAAGGTGGCCACGCACCGGACGAATCCGGTGAAGCCGGGGGTGTTCTTGATGCCCAGCCAGTCACCGGCGCTGCCGATGACGATACCGATGACGATGCCGGCCAGCAGGCGCGGCAGTAAACTCAATTTCTTCTTTTTCAAAGTAACTCCCTCTTTCTTTAAATTTTCCTAAAATCATTATAACCCAAAAAAGAGCGCGGCACAATACCATTGCCGCGCAATGAGCCGATTGGATTTATTGGGGAGCCCTGGCCACCAGCACCACGGCGGTGCGGGAGTCGATGGTCAGCTGGCCGGGCACCGCTTCTGCCGAAGCCTCATCGGTGAATTTGGGCGACTCGCTGGTGTCCACCACCTTGGTCCACTGGGCGTGGCCCAGAAGCAGGGGCAGGCTCACCTCCAGGGGTTCCCAGTAGGCGTTGATGGCCACGTAGACGATGTCGTCGGCCTTGCCGTCGGCGGTGCGGCCGGCGTACATGACGGCAATGAGCTTATCCTCCCAGTCGTAGCTGTTCTTCCAGGGATGGACGCCGTGGAAGCTGATGGCCGGGAAGCCTGAAGCCGAGGCGGGCATGGCCCGGGTGATCACCGGGTGATCCTTGCGGAAGCGGATCATGAAGGTGGCGAAGGCCAGGATGTCCAGATTGGTTTCCAGCAGGGTCCAGTCCAGCCAGGAGATCTTGTTGTCCTGGCAGTAGGGGTTGTTGTTGCCGAACTGGGTGTTGCCGAATTCGTCCCCGGCCAGGAACATGGGAGTCCCCCGGCTGCACATGAGGGCGGTCCAGGCGTTGGCGATCATGCGGTGGCGCAGGCGGTTGACGCTGGGGTCGTCGGTCTCGCCCTCGGCGCCGCAGTTCCAGGACAGGCCGTTGTTGTCGCCGTCGGTGTTGTCCCAGCCGTTGGCCTCGTTGTGCTTGCCGTTGTAGGCGTAGAGGTCGTACAGGGTGAAGCCGTCGTGGCAGTTGATGAAGTTCACCGAGGCGTTCTGGCGCAGCTCGGGGTGGTACAGGTCCGGCGAGCCGATCATGCGCATGGCCGCGGCCTGGGCCACGCCGTCGTCACCCTTTAAAAAGCTGCGCAGGTCGTCCCGGTATTTGCCGTTCCACTCGGCGAAGCGGTTGAAGGAGGGGAAGCTGCCCACCTGGTACAGACCGCCGGCGTCCCAGGCCTCGGCGATGAGTTTGACCTTGCCCAGGATGGGGTCGTAGGCCAGGCTTTCCAGCAGGGGCGGGGCGCTGTTGGGGGAGCCGTCCTCGTTGCGGCCCAGGATGGAGGCCAGATCGAAGCGGAAGCCGTCCACCCGGTAGTGGATGACCCAGTAGCGCAGGCAGGTCAGGATCATGTTGCGCACCACGGGGTGGTTGCAGTTCAGGGTGTTGCCGCAGCCGGAGAAGTTGTAGTAGTGGCCGTCGGGGGTGAGCATGTAGTACACGTTGTTGTCGAAGCCCTTGAAGGTGACGAAGGGGCCGCCTTCCCCGCCCTCGGCGGTGTGGTTGAAGACCACGTCCAGGATGACCTCGATGCCGTTCTGGTTGAAGGTTTTAATCAGGTCCTTGAGCTCATCGCCCTCGTGGCCCGGGGCGTCGTCGGCGGCGTAGCTGGTGTTGGGAGTCATGAAGGACAGGGTGTTGTAGCCCCAGTAATCCAGGAGGCGTCCCTCTTCGATGTCCCGGCCGCTGCCGTATTCGTCAAATTCAAAGATGGGCATGAGCTCCACGGCATTGACCCCCAGGTCCTTTAAATAAGGAAGCTTTTCCTTGAGGCCGGCGAAGGTGCCGGGGCACTTGACGCCGGAGGTGGGGTCGATGGTGAAGCCCCGGACGTGGAGCTCGTAGATGATCAGGTCTTCCATGGGGATTTCCGGCTGGTAGGCCTGGCCCCAGTCAAAGGCGTCCCGGACGACCCGGGCCTTGTAAAACCGGCCCTTGTCCGCCCCCCAGTCCGACTGGCCGGTGACGGCCCGGGCCCAGGGGTCCAGCAGGAATTTGGTTTTGTCGAAGATGAGGCCGCGGGCGGCGTCCTGGGGACCGTCCACCTGGTAGGCGTATTCGAAGGCGGCGATGTCCAGGCCGAAGACGATCATGGACCAGACGTGGCCGATGCGGTAGTGATCGGGGAAGGGGATGGCGGCGAAGGGTTCTTCCTCGCCGGGGTGGAAAAGCACCAGGGTGATGGCCGTGGCGTGGAGGGACTGGACGGTGAAGTTGACCGCGTCCGGCAGGGCTGTGGCGCCATTGAGGTCGAAGAGGCCGGATCGGACGGGGTAACCGCCGCTTTCATCCATGGGAGTCAGTTTATTCAGTAAAGGGGTTTGCGGCTTATCTTTCATTCAAAGGTCCTCCTGTAAATTTAAAACATTTACACAATTATACCACAAGTGGCGGCACAGCGGAGGATTTTTTGAGATGGGAAGGGATTTCTATTGGGATTGCTCCCGGTTGACCACGGTGATGCCGGCGCAGACCAGGACCAGGGCGCCCAGCCCAGCCAGACTGAAGGCCTGGCTGGTTTCCCCCAGGAGGAGGGCGGAGAGCAGGACCCCGGCGATGGGGTTCATGAAGCCGTACACCAGCACGGTGGACACCGGGTTGTATTTGAGGAGTACGCTCCACAGGGTGTAGGCGGTGGCGGAGAGGAAGCCCAGGTAGAGGAGCATCCCCAGGGCGGCGGGGGACGGCAGGGCCATGCGGCCGCCGAGGACCAGGCCGGCCAGGATCATGACCAGTCCCCCGGCGACGAACTGCCAGCCGCTGAGGGTGACGGGGTCGTATTTCTGGGAGTAGTCCTTGATCAGAGAGGAGGAGACGGCCGCCGCGATGGCGGAGAACAGGATGAAACCGTCGCCGGTGAGGGTGAAGCCTCCGGTGAGCCGGGCACCGGCCAGGTTGACCATGACCACGCCGGAGAAGCCCAGGAGGCAGCCGATGATCTTGCGCACCGTCAACTTTTCCTGGTGGAAGATCAGGGTGGCCACGAGGATGGCCCAGAAGACGTTGGTGGCAGTGATGATGGAGGCCTTGACCCCGCTGGTGCCGGCCAGCCCCATGTAAAAGAACAGGTACTGGAGGATGGTCTGGAACAGGGAGAGGGTCATGATGTCGCCAAAGGATTTTTTGGGCGGCAGGAGGGGGCGCCGGGCGATGAGGCTGCCGATGAGGAGGGTCAGGGTGCCGGCGAGGACGAAGCGGCAGCCGGCGAAGAGGATCTGGGTGGGCCGGTCGGTCCCGGCGATGGCGAACAGACGGTAGCCGATTTTGATGCAGGGAAAGGCGCTGCCCCACAGCAGGCAGCAGACCATCGCCAGTAAACACACCACCAGGGGTTTTGTCAGAATCTTTTTTTTGTCTGGGGACATGGAATCCTCCTTCTATACAGATGGAAGCTATTATATCACAAAAATTAATGAAAAATTTATCGGGAATGATTATAATAGGAAATAGTTTGATCGAATTTTTACAGGAGGCGGGATGAGTATGGCTAAGTTATTGTATCAGGGACACGGGAGTTATCGGATCACCGCGGGTGACGGGACGACGGTCTACGTGGATCCCTACGCGGGGGAAGGGTACGACGCGCCGGCGGATCTGGTGCTCATCACCCACGAACACGTGGACCACACCAACGTGGACCTGGTGCACCAGAAGCCCGGGTGCCAGATCTGGCGGGAAGCCGACATGCTCACCGACGGCGAGTACCAGACCCGGGAGCTGGACGGCATCGTCGTCCGGGCCGTCCCGGCTTATAATCTCAAGCACAAGCGGGACGACTGCGTGGGCTACGTGATCGTGGTGGACGGGGTGCGGATTTACGGTTCCGGGGATACCTCCACCACCAGCTGCATGATGGAGGTGCTCCCCGAGGAGGACCTGGACTACGCCCTGCTGTGCATCGACGGGGTCTTCAACATGAACCCCGAGGAAGCCACCCAGTGTGCGGAGATGATCAGCGCCCACCATGCCATCCCCATCCACATGAAGCCCGGCGCCCTCTTCGACGAGGCGATGGCCGCGCGGTTTACCCCGGCCAACCGGCTGATTCTGCGGCCGGGGGATGAGATGGAGCTGGAACACATTTAAACCAAGAGCTGCCGCACGCTGTTTTTGCAGCGCGGCAGCTCTTTTTCTTTTTTGCGGCGGACCTACCGGCCGGCGATCCGGTCGATCTCCCCGCAGGCCTGGGCGCTGAGGGCGCCGGCTTCTTCCAGCAGGCCGGGGGCCTCCAGTACGGCTTCAAAGGTCTGGCACAGGACGGCGTTGATGGCGCGGTACTGGCGCTGGATGTCGGGATCCCCGGCGGCGGACCGGGACCAGGTGTCCGCCATGCAGCCGAGGATGTGGTTGGTGATCTCCCGCATGAGAGCGGCGAAGGCGGCGATCTCCGGATGGAGGTAGTCCGTGTCCGCCTCGTACACCGAGTGGTCGGAGATGTTCAGCCGGCCGGCGGCCTGAAGGGCCCGGTAGCTTGCGCTGCCCGCCAGGATGATCTGGTGGTGGTAGAGGACGTTGACGGCGATCTCCAGGGTGTCGAGGAGCTGGTTCCGCTTCAGGAAGGCGTAGTTGGCCCGCAGATCCCCGAATTCGGAGTCCGGCTCAAACATGATGAAGCCCACGTTGGGCCGGATGCCGTGGGCCCGCAGGATGGCCAGGGCCCGCTCGTTGTCCGCCACGGTGGTGTGCTTGTTCAGCCGGGCCAGGGTCTCGTCCCGGCCGGATTCCAGGCCCACCAGGATATCCCTAAGGCCCGCGGTCACCAGGGCGGCGGTGGTTTCATCGTCGATGTCGTTGGCCCGGGCCTCGATGCCGAAGGTGATGGGCCGTTCTTCCAGCAGGGCGGCCAGCTTGAGCACCCGGTCCCGGCCGGCCTTCCCCGGCCCGTAGAAATTGGGATCGGTGAAATAGAAATACCGGTGGTCGGTCTGGGCGATGATGCGGTCGATCTCCGCCACGATGTTTTCCGGGCTGCGGCCCCGCCACCGGGGGCAGGAATGGGCCTCGCCGTAATAGGGGTTGATGTAGCAGAAGGTGCAGTTGTTGTAGCAGCCCCGGCTGCCAAAGATGTTGACCTCCCCGCCAGGGTAGGAGCTGGCCTTGCGGATGGGGAAGGGCAGAGTGTCCAGATCCGCCGTCAGCTCACCGAAGGAGGCCTTGAATCCGGCGCCATCCGGCGAGCGGAAAGCCAGGCCCCGCACCGCTTTGTAATCGGCCGGATGGGCGGCCAGGGCCACCGCCGTCTTCTCGTTTTCCCCCAGCATGGCCGAGTCGATGGCCGGACAGCGGCTGAGGATTTCGGCGTAGGCAAAGGTGGGGTAATAGCCGTAAACCGTGACGTGGTCGATGCCGCAGGCCGCCTTGATTTCCTGGATGAACCGAAAGAGGACGTGGTTATCCTCCCAGTTGTAAACCAGGTGGATGCCCAGGAGTTCGGGGCGGAAGGCGGCGATCCGGGCCTCGATGGCGGCGTAGTCCAGGCCTTCCATATAGCCTTCCACCAGGTCCACGCAGTGCCCCGCCTCCAGCAGGCAGGCGGCCAGGTAGCCTGAATTCAGGCAGGAGGCCAGGGTGGTGTTGGCGATGTCGTTTTGCCGGTCGTCGGCCGGTTTTCTGGGATGTTCAAGTAAGAGGATTCGCATGGTGCTCCTTTCCCTTGGAATTTTTTTATTTTCAGAGGACATGGGTCGGTTTATTTCAGGGCCCACATGGCGATGTTGCGCTTCTGGTGGTAGACCTCCAGCTCGTAGCGCAGGGTGCGCCAGGCCGGGGGATCGTGGTAAACGGGGTAGAGCAGGTCGGTGTCCGGGGTGATGACGCCATCGGCCAGGGAGAAGCGCTCGATCTTGGTCCGGGGCATGATGCGGATCAGGTTGAGGACCAGGGTGCCGATGCTCTTGGAATGGCGGTGGATGTCGTAGATGGTGTCGATGAGCGCCTTGGATTCCCTAACTGTGGCTTCCGATTCGCCTGGGAGGTTCATCAGGAAGTGGTAAACCGTGGTCAGCCCCACGTCGGAGAGGATGCGGGCGGTGTCCAGAATCTGTCCGACCTTCAGGTTTTTGTCAAGGAAGTCCAGGTGCTGCTGGCACAGGCCGTCGGGGGACAGGGAGAAGCACTCGCACCCCGACTTCGCGTAGAGGGCGGCGTTTTCCGGGGTGAACAGGTCCTCCCGGAAGAAGCCGCTCCAGCCGATGGTGATGCCCCGGCGGAGGATCTCCTCGCAGATCGCGTCCAGGTGGTTGACCGGGAAGTTGACGATGGAATCGGTGAGGTGGATCCGGGTGACGCCGTAGGCGCGCTGGAGGAATTCAATTTCATCCACCACGTCCCGGGGATCCCGGCAGCGCATGCAGTGGCCCTGGAGCAGGGGGTAGGAGCAGTAGCCGCAGTGGAAGCAGCAGCCCCGCTTGGTCTCCACCCCCACGCTTTCCACGTACCGGTTGACGGCCAGGTAGGGCCGGGGATCCAGCAGATCCCGGTCGGGCATGGTGTAGCCGCCCATGTCAAAATCCCCGGCGGGCGGGGTGAAGCGGAGGCCGCCGTCCCTCCGGCAGATGATCCCCGGCAGCACCGGCGGGTCCTCCAGGTTTTCCAGCAGGGGCAGGATGTTGTTTTCCGCCTCTCCGGCGATGCCGCAGGTGATCTGGGGGTAGTCCGTCATGATGCGCTCGGGGAACAGGGAGAAGCCCGTGCCCCCGGCCAAAAGCGGCGTGTCCGGGGCGGCCCTGCGGATGAAGTCCAGAGTGATGGCGAAGGGCACCATCAGGGAGGTGGTGCGGTTGCCCAGGGGGTCCAGATTGCGCAGGGAGATCCCCAGGATATCCGGAGCGGCCTCCCGGATGCGGCGCGTCAGTTCGCCGTAGGGGTCCGGGGACATATTCATGTCGAAAAGGCTCACTTCGTACCCGCCGCTGCGGTGGATGATGGAAGCCAGGGTGACGATGCCGATGGGGTAAACCCGCTCGATATCCAGGCCCTCCATGGAGATGGCCTGGATCAGCAGAATCTTTTTCTTCTTGTTTCTTTCTTTTATCGCAATGCTCATTTTATTGTGTGATCGCTCCTTGGAAAATCATGCGCCGGTTCTGTGTCCGGGGATTTGAGTACACCCTCCGGGGAGGTGCCGCCGCAACTGAAGTCCTTACTCCAGCAGAAGCAGCCCAAAATATTTGACCACTTCCCCCTTGGCTTTCAGGGGCCGCAGGGATTCTCCGGCGGCCGCCGCCGTGGCGAAGACATCCATCCCCGCGCCCTCCATGGAAGGCCGGTTGTGCTTGGGGTTGGCACAGGGTTTGTCGGGATCGCAGTGGGGGCAGATGCTGCAGGGCCCCGCCCAGAACACGAAGGCCTTGTAAAACCCGTGCTTGAAGGCGGTGGCCTCGGCCTGGAGGCAGCGCCGCTGGAAATCCCCGGTGGGGGGCTCGCCCTGGAGGAGCAGGGCCGTGCGGTAGCCCTCCAGGGTCTCCCGGGCCGCTGCCACCGGCAGCTCCCGGTTGGCGTGGCAGGGCTTGGTGCCGGAATAATCGCAGCCATAGGCGCACTTGTTTTTGGCGAAGGCGCCCAGCACCACCTTCCGGGGATCCAGAGAGGTCACCCCGTCAAAGCCCAGCTCCCGGATCAAGGGGATGATCTGGCGCCGGGAATCCAGGGCCAGGGCGTCAAGCACCGCGGAATCGGCCGAGGCAAAGACCAGGGCGGTGTCCGAGGGCAGGGGGACCAGCCCGGTGGATGCCAGACCGTTTTGTGCCAGCTTCTGACGGACCCAGGTGCTGGCGTAGGCCCGGCCGTTGTAGGTGTTGACCAGCATGTTGATGTCGGACAGCCGGGATTTGGTTTCCCAGTGGTCGGTGAAGAAATCGTGGAGGAGCATCAGGCCCTGGGGCGCCAGACAGCGGCAGGCCCCGGCCAGGACGGCGGCGGTTTCCTCCTCGCCGTAGGCGTGGACGATGTTGGACAGGACGATGAGGTCCCAGTCTCCCGCCACGGGCCAGGGCGTTTCCAGGATATTCTGGTCGAGATAATCGACCCGGGCGGCCATTTCCTCCGGCCATTGGGAAACCAGCTGCCGGGTGTGGGGCAGGATGGGGCCGATATCCATGAGGGTGGCCCGGGCCCGGGGATATTTTTCCAGCAGGGCCCGGGAGAAGCCGCCGCTGCCCGCCCCCACGTCCAGGATGCGCAGTGGACGGTCTGTGGGGACGGCGTCTCCCAGCAGGGGCAGGATATCCGGCAGCTTGAGGCGGATGACCGCGTCCATGGCCCGCAGGTAATCCAGGCGCCGCGCCGCCATGTCGGCCTCCGGGGTGTCGGCGCTGGGGAAATGGGTCCGCGTGCCGGCTGCCAAAACCTCGGGCAGGGTGGCCCAGTCGGCCTTGAGCTGCCGCCGCCAGGCGATGGAGCCGCCCTGGTACAGGGGGCGGCCCTGGACCAGATAGGTGTCCGCCAGGGCGGTGTTGTACCACCGGCCCTCATAGCAGTCCACCAGGTGGAGGGCGCGCAGGAGCTGTAAAAAGCGTTCCTGGCATTGTTCATCCAGAGGCAGGGCGGCCGAAATATCGGCAGGGGCAGCCGAGGGATGGCGGTCCAGAAATTCAAAGAGGCCCGCGTCCAGGGCGGTGAACAGGGCGTCGGAAAGCCAGCAGGCGGTGGCCAGATCTTCCAGATACTGGCCGCCGCCGGTTTGGGGGTCGAATTTAAGCCAGGCCATTGGTGACCGACGCTTCTTCAAAGGTGAGCATGTCGCTCATGCACCGGCAGGCGCACTCCGCCAGGTGCATGGCCACGGCGCCGCCGGTGCCTTCCCCCAGGCGCAGGCCCAGGTCCAGCAGGGGGCGCATGCCCAGGGTCTTCCACATCATGCGGTGGCCGGGCTCCCCGGACTGGTGGGAGGCGATCATGTAATCCCCGCAGGCGGGGCACAGGTTATAGGCCACCAGGGCCCCGGCGGTGGAGATGAAGCCGTCCACCATGATGGGGGTGCGGTTGAGCGCAGCCCCCAGGATGGACCCGGCGATGCCGGCGATGTCGTAGCCGCCGATCTTGGCCAGCACGTCCAGGGCGTCGGCGGGGTCGGGGTTGTTGACGCGGATGGCGTCCTTGATCACCTGGATCTTGTTGCGCAGGGCGGCGTTGTCCAGGCCCGTGCCCCGGCCGGTGACGGCGGTGACGGGGTAATCCCCCAAAACGGCCAGGATGGCGGAGCTGGGGGTGGTGTTGCCGATGCCCAGGTCCCCGGTGCCCAGGAGTTTAACGCCGTCCTGACGGATGGCCTGATCCGCGGCGGCAATCCCCGCCTCCAGGGCGGCCACGGCCTGTTCCCGGCTCATGGCCGGACCCCGGCGCATGTTCCGGCTGCCGTGGGCGATCTTGCAGTCCACCACCGCGCCCGTTTCCACCAGGGCAGGCATGTCCGACGCCACGCCCATGTCCACCAGGCGCACGGTGGCCCCCGCCGCCTTGGCCAGCACGTTGACGCCGGCGCCCCCGGCGACGATGTTGTTCACCATTTCCAGGGTGACCTCCTGGGGGAAGGCGGAAACTCCTTCTTCCGCCACGCCGTGGTCGGCGGCCATGGTGAGGATCATCTTCTTGTCCACCGAGGGGTGGATGGTCCGCTGCATGCCGGCCAGGCGGACGCCGAGGATCAAAAGCTCGCCCAGGCTCCAGGGCGGGATGGCCAGCTCTTCCACGTGGGCGCTGGCCTTCTTTTCCCAGGCGGGATCGCTGGGCTCGATGTGGGCCAGCGTGTAATCGAGGGTTAATGTATTCATTGTGCTCTCCTTTTAAAAAGCCATGGGCCCTGGCTCGGGGCTTCCGTGTTCACGGATGCGCCCAATGCCAAAACAGAAGCATTCTGGAACCCGTGAAGGGGTTCCAGGATGTTTCTGGCAATTTTTGCGCCCATGGCCGTCAGCTTACGCGAAAAAGTATTGGGCCGCGATATCCGCCGCGCATTCCCCGTGGCTGCAGGCGGCGCAGTGGTCGTGGGCTGCTTCCGCGGCCATCTTTTCCCGGACCACCTCAGGCACCAGGCTGTTGGCGATTTGGGCTTCGGTATCCCGGGCCACCCGGGCCTTGGACATGGCCAGGGAGCGGTTCCATGCCGGGCCCTTGCGGCGCAGCATGTTGGCGCAGTCCGCAGCGATGCGGGTGGAGCGCACGCCCATGCGCACGTCCTCCTCGTTGGGCAGGCCCAGATGTTCCGCCGGGGTCAGGTAGCACAGGAAGTCGGCGCCGTGCATGCCGGCAAAGGCCCCGCCGATGGCGCCGGTGATGTTGTCGTAGCCCGGGGCCACGTCGGTGGCCAGGAAGCCCAGGATGTAGTAGGGCACGCCGTGGCACAGCCGCTTCTGCATCTGCATGGTGGTGGCGATGTGGTTCAACGGCACGTGGCCGGGGCCCTCGATCATGACCTGCACTCCGGCGTCCAGTGCCCGCTTGGCCAGCTCACCGGCCACCATGAGGCCCTGCATCTGGGCCGCGTCCAGAGAGTCGGCACCGCTGCCGGGACGGATGGCGTCGCCGATGGAGAGCACCGTGTCCGTTGCCTTGAGGATTTCCAGCAGCCGGTCGAATTCCTCGTACAGGGGATTTTCCTTCTGGTTGTGGAACATCCAGGCGGTGAGGAAGGAGCCGCCCCGGCTGACCACGTCGGTGACCCGGCCGGTTTTGCGCAGGGTATTTAAAACCTGCCAGTTCAGGGCGGAGTGGATCGCCATGAAATCCATGCCCTCCTGAGCCTGCTTTTCCAGGGTTTCAAAGAGCTCGTCGGAGGTCATGCCCACCATGCTGCCGTGCTTCTTGATGGCTTCCACGCTGGCCTGGTACACCGGCACGCAGCCGGCGGCGATGTTTGAAATGGCCAGGGACTGCTTGCGCATGCCGTCGATATCGTCGCCGGTGGACAGGTCCATGAAGGCGTTGGCGCCGCATTCCTCCAGCAGGCGCAGCTTCCGGGCCTCCATGGCCATGTCGTTGCGGTCCGAGGAGGTCCCCATGAGGCCGTTGACCTTGACATCCAGCCCCGCGCCGATGCCGCAGATCTGGCTCCGGTCGCGGTTTTTGTTCTTGGGGATGACGATGCGGCCGGCGGCCACGCCTTCCCGCACGAATTCCGGGGTGACCCCTTCCATAAGGGCTACCTTTTCCATTTCTTCTGTGATCTTACCGGCCCGGGCGTCGAGCATTTGTGTTGTCATGATTAAGCCTCCTTCTTGTTTTCATCGCTGCGCAGATACTTATCGACGATGCGGATGGCGCAGTACTTGCCGCACATGGTGCATTCGGATGTGAAATTGGTGCTCCGTTCCCGCCACATCCGTTCGGCGGCTTCCGGGTCGATGGCCATCTTGAACTGTTTGGGGAAATTCATCTCCCGCCGGGCGATGGACATATCCCGGTCCCAGGCGATGGCCTGGGGATGGCCCTTGGCCACATCCCCGGCGTGGGCGGCGATGCGGGAGGCGATGACGCCCTGGTACACATCGTCGGCGCTGGGCATGCCGATGTGTTCGGCCGGGGTGACGTAGCACAGGAAATCCGCGCCGGCGTAGGCGGCCACGGCACCGCCGATGGCGGAGGTGATGTGGTCGAAGCCCGCCGCCGCGTCGGTGGGCAGGCAGCCGAAGACGAAGTAGGGGGCGCCGTGGCACAGCTTCTTTTCCAGCTGGACGGTGCAGGCGATTTCGTCCAGAGCCACGTGGCCGGGTCCCTTGACCATGACCTGGACCCCGGCTTCCCGGGCCCGGCGGACCAGGGTGCCGATGAGGACCAGCTCTTCCACCTGGGCGGCGTCAAGAGAGTCGGCCACCGCGCCGGGGCGCATGCCGTCAGCGAAGCTCAGGACCACGTCGTACCGGTGGCAGATTTCAATCACCCGGTCAAAATCCGTGTACATCGGGTTTTCGCACTGGTGATGGATCATCCAGCCGATGAGATGGCTTCCGCCGTAGCTGACCAGGGGGTCGATGCGGCCCTCTTCCTTGGCCCGGCGGATCACCTGGAGGGTGGTGGCCGGGTGCATGGCCAGGAAGCTGACGCCCTGTGCGGCCTGGCGCTCGATCATTTCAAACATGTCCTCCGCCGTCATGTCCAGGGAGGTGCCGTATTTGGCGTCGGCCTCGGCCAGGGTTTCGTACATGGGCAGGGTGCCTACGGGGCGGTCCACCGTGGCCAGGACCTGTTCCCGCATTTCCTCGATGGGGCCGCGGACGGACAAATCCATGATGGTGTCGGCGTGGGCCTTCACGGCGCTGGCGATTTTGGCCATTTCCCCTTCGATGGTGTCCGATTCCTCGTACATCCCCACGCTGGCGCTGACCTTGGTGAACAGGCCCTGGCCCACGGCCACGGGTTCGATGTTGGGCCGGGAGCTGTGGAGGACGACGATGGTGCCGTCTTCCACGCCCTGACGGATGAATTCAGGGGTGACGCCTTCTTTTTTGGCGACGATGCGCATTTCCCCGGTGATTTCACCGGCGCGTGCTTTTTCCAGTAATGTCATGAGATGACTCCTTTCACTATTGGATCCGGACCAGGACAAACAAAAAAGTCCATAGCCGAATCGAAATTCAGCTATGAACTTTGCCATCATTCATATTTTTGCCGCGTTTGCAGGCAGGTCTCCTGACTTGCGCACCGCCCAGTGCCTTCCCATGCCAGATTAGTTAGGCACAGTGACATTGTACTGAGGGGGGTAAACCATGCGCTTGTCGCGCTACGCTCATTGCGCTGCGCTCATTCGCTTCGGCCGCTTTGCGGCCTGCGCTCATGTCCGGCTGCGCCGTCCATGGCCTGCTTGCCGTTTCCCAGCTTACAAACGCGGGCGTTTGACGCTGGCAAGCGGCAAGCAGGCCGCGCATGGTTTTATTTGCGCTCACAGTGGAGGGTCCGTCCAGGAATTGCACCTGGTTCCCTATTCTCCCTTTCGGGCACCTGAAACGTTAATTATGTTATGCATGTCATTATAAAACAAGACGGCGCTGTTGGAAAGAGGATATTTTTGTGGTGGAAGGGGAAAAATATTAATGATGGAACCGTTCCAGCAGATGTGATATAATCGGATTCAACAGAAGAATATGCAAAAAAGGAGGCCTATTTATGAGCGGGCCACAGCAAAAGAATTTAAGGATTGGCGATATCCTCGTCAACGAAGGCATCATCACAGAAGATCAGTTGAAGGAAGCCCTGGCCTATCAGAAAGTGGACCGGAGCAAGCGGCTTGGGGCCATCCTCATCGAGTCCGGGTACGCCTCGGAGGACCAGATGTTAAACGCCCTGGCCAAGCGTCTGGACATGCGGGTGATCCGCATGATCGACATGAAGGTGGATATCGACGCGGCGTCGGAGATTCCCCGGAGCATCGCGGAAAAATACACGGTCATCCCCATCGCGGAAAAGCAGGGACACCTGCTGGTGGTGGTCAACGACCCCCTGAATTATTACGCCCTGGAGGATCTGCGGCTGATCACCGGCAAGGTCATCGACACGGTGCTGGCCACCCAGGCGGAGATCGTCCAAAGCATCGACAACGTGTACTCGGAGGTGGAAGCCAAGAAGGCGGCGGACAAGGCCAACATCGCCGTCAAGGATGAAGAGACGGTTTCCATGGTGGAGGAGCTGGACGCCGAGGGGGGCGACGCGCCGGTTGTCAACCTGATTAACACGATCCTTATCAAGGGTTACAATGCCGGGGCCAGCGATATCCACATCGAGCCCTTTGAAAATAAGACCATCGTCCGGATGCGGGTGGACGGCCTCATCGTCAAGTACCTGGAGCTGTCCCAGGCCCTGCATCAGAGCATCATCGCCCGGATCAAGATCATGTCCAGCCTGGACATCGCCGAACGGCGGATCCCCCAGGACGGCCACTTCCGGGTGCGGATCAAGGGCACGGAAATGAATATCCGTACCTCCCTGATCCCCACGGTGTACGGGGAAAAGGCGGTGCTCCGGTTCCTTTCCCTCAACACCCGTCTGGACCACTCCGGCACCTTCGGCATGGACGAGGTCAACTACAAGCGGATGCAGGAAATCCTCATGAGCCCCCACGGCATCGTCTATATGACGGGGCCCACCGGGAGCGGGAAGACCACCACCCTGTACATGATTCTGGAGATGCTGGCCCAGCGCAACGTGAACATCTCCACCATCGAGGACCCGGTGGAACGGAATCTGGAGGGGATCAACCAGACCCAGGTGAACACCCAGGCGGGGCTGACCTTCGAGGTGGGGCTGCGCTCCCTTTTGCGCCAGGATCCCGACATTATCATGGTCGGTGAAACCCGGGATAACGAAACCGCCGACATTGCCGTCCGGGCCGCCATCACCGGCCATCTCGTATTGTCAACCCTGCATACCAACGACGCCGTGTCGTCCTACGTGCGGCTGGTGGATATGGGGGTGGAGCCCTACATGGTGGCCAATTCCCTGACCGGTCTGGTGGCCCAGCGTCTGGTCAAAAAGATCTGTCCCTACTGCAAGGAGGCCTACAAGGCCAGCCCAGCGGATATTGACATCCTGGGTCACGATGTGGATGCCCTGTACCGGGGCCGGGGCTGTCCCCAGTGCAACAACACGGGGTACAAGGGCCGGACCGCGGTCCACGAGATTTTGGCCATCGACAAACAGATCCGAAACATGATCTCCCGGAACGAACCGGTTGACGTGGTTTACGATTATGTGGAAAAATACGATAAGATCACGTACCTGCGCCAGAGCTTGATTAACCTGGTGCTCCAAGGGGTCACCACCATGGACGAGCTCCTCAAGGTGACCTACTACGTGCAATAGGGGAGGAAGAAATGCCAACTGTCAATGAACTCATCGATTTCGGCCGGGCCAACGACTGCTCGGATATCCACCTGACCGTGGATTTGAATCCGGTGTTCCGGAAAAACGGCGTGCTGTCCCAGGGCCCCTTCCAGATGGAGGGCCGGGAGATCGAGCACCTGATCATCGGCCTTCTGGAAGAGCGGGACCGGGAAAAGTTGGAGCAGGGCCACGACGCCGACTTCTGCTACGTGACCCCGGCGGGCCTGCGCCAGCGTGTCAACGTGTTCCGCCAGCAGGGCCATCTGGCCGCGGCCATCCGCCTGCTCAACGATAAGATCCCCTCCTTTGAGGACCTCAAGCTGCCGCCGGTCATGCGCAAGCTTTCCAGCGAGCCCCGGGGTCTGATCCTCATCACCGGCCCCACAGGCAGCGGGAAATCCACCACCCTGGCGGCCATGCTGGATTACATCAATACCAATTTCCAGAAGCACATCCTGACCATCGAAGACCCGGTGGAATACCGGCACATCCACAAGAAGTGCATGGTCCACCAGCGGGAGGTGGAAGTGGACGTGGAGAGCTTCGCCGACGCCCTGCGTTCCGCCCTCCGGGAGGACCCCGACGTGATCCTCGTAGGCGAAATGCGTGACTTTGAAACCATCTCCGCCGCCGTCACCGCCGCCGAAACCGGCCATCTGGTGCTGTCCACCCTCCACACCATCGGAGCCGCCAACACCATCGACCGCATCATCGACGTCTTCCCCTCCCACAGCCAGCAGCAGATCCGGACCCAGCTGGCCGCGACCCTGAAAGCCGTCATCACCCAGCAGCTGGTGCCCCTGGCCACCGGCGAAGGCCGCATGGCTGCTCACGAAATCATGGTCGGCACCGACGCCGTCCTCAACATGATTCGGGAAAACAAAACCCATCAGCTGTCTTCGGTCATGCAGACCGGCTCCAAAGAGGGTATGCACACCCTCAACGCCAACCTGGCCCAGCTGGTGCGGCAGAACCAGATCAGCTTTGATACCGGGTACGATTGGGCTTCGGATAAGGCGGAGTTTAATCAGTACTTTGGCTAAAGCTAACAGCCGCGCGCTGAGACAATAAAAAAGAGCTGGAAATGAATTTATTCATTTCCAGTTCCTTTTTATTGGATCAGCATGGGGCGCAGCCCCCCATGAGCGGAGGCCGCGAAGCGGCCGGAGCGAATGGCAGCGGCTGTTAGCGAGAAAACAAAGCGGGAGCGCAGCGATACGCGGCTCCTGTATAGGGGGTGCAGACATTTTCTTGGACATGACAATACTCTGAATATAAATGTTTTAGTCAAATGGTTCATCTTTACATCGAATAACCAAGCGCTTGTCGATATTGCAATGGACTCCGCCACCCCAGTGTTTCTTTGATCCTTTTTTCGTTATACCATATAAGATAATCATTGAGAGCCATTATGAATTCATCAATTGTTACACTCTTCCAGTCTCGGAAGTAAAACATTTCATTTTTGATACGGCCAAGTAGACCTTCACATGCCGAATTGTCCGGGGAGCAACCTTTCCTCTACATGGAGTGGTTCAACCCAACTTCATCCGTTTTGGCAATCCAGCCTGGCCATCGGTAGTGGCATCCGCGATCCGAATGGATTATTGGTGCCTCACCTTCTTCAAGAGAGGCGATCCTGTTATTAAGCATGGTGTTGACGAGTTCTGCGTTTGGACTGGTACTGATGGTCCAACTGGGTAATGCACCGTCAAAGCAATCGACGATTGGCGATAAATAGACCTTGCCTGCAGGAATTGAGAATTCTGTGATGTCTGTTTTTGTTGGGGGCATCTGCATGGAAGTTACGTTCGATGAGGTTAGGAACAGCAGGCGTTATCTCCCCTTTATATGAATTGTATTTCCGTATTGTTTTATGGGGGTCGATGAGCCCCATTTCGTACATCAGGCGTCTGACCACCTTTTCAGAAACAATGATGGCTTCATTTTTAAGGACGGCGTGAATCCGACGGTAACCGTACCGGCTTTTGAGGTCATAAAACAAATCGTAGATATGTTTGCGCAGAGCTGAGTACTTATCTGGCATCATTAGGATTCTATGCTCGTAATAATAGGTGCTTCTTGCAATTTTTACCTGTAAGAATAAATCCGATAGTGTGTATTTCCTTCTTAGGGCATCAACCAGAACCGTTTTCTCGCGATTCGACAGATTCTTTAGATTGATGCCCGGATCTTTTTTTATGATTTCAGCCGCCTTTTCCAGAATATCCTCCTGCATTTGAAGGCAATAGGCATCCCTCTTCAGTTCAGATACTTTGGCTTGAAGGCGTTCAATTTCTGATAATAACTCACCTTTTTGATCGGACAGGGTTGCTTCTTTCATTTTAGGCATATTACAAGGCACCTCCTTGCTGAGCAGCTACCTCCTCCAGTTATACAGTGTTCCCCGTTGGATACCATACGATTCGGCAATCGTGTCGGCAGTTCCATTTCGGGAACATAATTCCATAACAGCCGGCTCTTTCATGTTCTGAGGATAGCTTATCACAGTGTTGCTGGAACGACAACGTTTCTTTTCATCTGGAGCCAATTCGTTTATCCAATTGTCTAGTGTCGTTCGGCTTGGATAGCCAAGTTTTCGACAAGTTTGGGAGATGGATCTGCCATGTTCCAAATAGTAAGCAACCGCATTCTGACGCTCATGGTCACTATAGAAATTATAATTTGAATATTTTTTCTGAAGTTCTCCATGACAATGATACTCTGCAAACCAGCTATTAAGCGATTTAACGGAGGATGGATAACCTAATTTCTGTATGACAGTCGTATAGGCAAAGTCATATTTTATTAAAAGTTGTACGGCTTTGAGACGATCTTCGGGTGAATATACAGCCTGCTCCTTTTTGATTAAGATGACCAACTTTTCGTCTACACCCCCTTTTTGGGATTTTTGCTTGACAAAAAACAGGCGCAGCAAATCGTAAAGCAGGCGTAAGCCGAAAAGTCAGTCAGCATGAAACACAGCCTCTCCATGAACAGTCGCTTATAGCTAATCGGATAGAGCCCTCTTGGATAAGTGTTGCATGGGTACTGTGTGGCAATTAATGATTCTATGCGGACTTACTCGAATGATATTAAGAAATATTTAAGAAAAAAGCTTATTAATAGATAAATGCATAATTTCGGACATTAATAAGCAGATTTCAGACATGAAAATTCTTGAAAATAGATTTTTAATATTTTTCTCAAGAACATAGGTAGGAACATATTGATTTTTTTGAAAAACGGATTATAATGTTAATATTATTAAGGAAAGGTAAGGAAAAGTAATATGATAGCATAATCTTGTCAAAGCTTTCTTAAAAAATTATTGCATAATATTATCTGAACCTTTATTATATAAGGTAGAAAGTCAAAAAATAAAATGCGGCAGTTATATCCGCGCGCCAACACGGATATAACATGCGCAGGTGGGATTGCACCATACACAACGGGCCTCGTTAGGTCACGTACCGCATAACATATTATAAAACATCTTCCTTTTAATTACAAGAAATTGATTTGGGAAGATTGAGTGAATTGTAATTGCAATCGTTTTGCGATATGTTTTCCAACTCTTTAACTGCCGTGTGGAGTAATCTCTCCTGCACGGTTTTTTCTTTTTTGATTTTTTCTAAATGGGCAATATGTTTTTAAATAATTCTGATATAGAGTATTGTTGCCCTGTTTTGAGTTTTTGCCATTCTGAAGCAATGCATAACTATATTGAGCGATTGTTGATTTTGTTTTGACAATTTATTTTAAAGTGCTTTTTAGAGAGGAGTGATTGCAGAAAGAGGAAGTTTATTTTGTGGACAGTGATATATCTTGGCGAATTTATTTTAGAGGAGTAAGGAGAATAATTATGGCTATTAGAAAAAACATTTTTTTAACATTAATGATCCTATGTATATGTTTATGCGTAGGGGCAATTTTTGTTACGCAAAGTACTTATGCTGCGACACCAGATGTAAAGGTTGGTGTTCGTTATGACAAGGCAAGTTATAAACCTGGCGATGAAGTAACAGCAACGGTTTATCTTGAGAATTACAAAGTCAGTGGTAAGCAAATTGGGTCAATCTCTGTTGAAGTTCCGCTTACAACAACTCAGTTGACGTATGTAACAGGTAGCTTTAATTCAATTATTGACAAGGGTGAAATTAGTATTAATAATACACAGAATATTTTTGTCTTTGGATATTTACCGGATGATTACGCTATTTTACCAACAGATGCAACAGATTTATTCAGATTTAAGATGAAAGTTGATAATTCAATAACGACTAGTATAGATGCAAAAGTACCAGTGAAAATACAAGTTGGAGATGAAAACGACAATCCTATAGTTAATGAAACTCAAAATTGGACGATGCCTATTATTTATAATGTGAATGTAACCGGTATTAGCTTGGATAAGAGCACAGCGGCGCTGAAGGTCGGAGAAAGCACAGATTTGACAGCGACCGTGTCACCTGCCAATGCGACGAACAAGAACGTGACGTGGAGCAGTGACAAGGAGGCAGTGGCGACCGTAAATAACGGGAAAGTGACAGCAGTAAGTGAAGGAACAGCGACCATTACGGTCACGACGGAAGATGGCAGTAAGACGGCGACCTGCACAGTGACAGTGACAAAGGCAGAAGAACCGGTCGTGGCTGTTACGGGAGTCACCCTGGATAAGAGCACAGCGGCGCTGAAGGTCGGAGAAAGCACAGATTTGACAGCGACCGTGTCACCGGCCAATGCAACGAACAAGAACGTGACGTGGAGCAGTGACAAGGAGGCAGTGGCGACCGTAAATAACGGGAAAGTGACAGCAGTAAGTGAAGGAACAGCGATCATTAGGGTCACGACGGAAGATGGCAGTAAGACGGCGACCTGCGCAGTGACAGTGACAAAGGCAGAAGAACCGGTCGTTGTAGTGAATGTTGATAGTGTAGCTTTGGATAAAACAACAGTAACGTTGAATGCTGGTGAAAAAATAACATTAACGGCAACAGTAAAACCAGATAACGCCTCTAATAAAAATGTCACATGGTCCAGTAGTGATGTATCAGTGGCGACAGTTAAAGATGGTGTTATTTCAGCACTCAAAAAAGGACAGACAACCATTACCGTGACAACAGTAGATGGCGATAAAACGGCAACATGTTCTGTAACAGTCACAGATGCTGCAGTTGTAACAGAAATCCCTAGCATTGTATATAAAGTCCATGGCCAGAATTATGGCTGGGAAAAGAGCTGGCAAAAGGATGGTGCTGTTGCAGGAACCACAGGTAAAGGACTGCAACTTGAAGCGTTAGAAGCAGAAATTACGAATTCCAATGGACAATCCTTTGATGGTCTTGGTATTTCTTATAATGCTCATATTCAAAATGTAGGTTGGCAAGAAAAATGGGGAAGTAACGGAAGCGATAGTGGAACTACCGGAGAGGGACTTCGCCTTGAAGCCGTTCGGATGAAATTGACTGGAGCAAAAGCGGATCAATATGATGTATATTATCGCGTCCATGTTGTAAATGTTGGATGGATGGCTTGGGCTAAAAATGGTGAAGATGCTGGAACAGCAGGATTTGGATACCGTGCAGAAGCTATTCAAATTCAATTGGTAAAGAAGGGCGAAGCAGCCCCAGCAGAAGAACCGGTTAACACATCAAACAATAAGGCTTTTATACGAGCTGAAAATGTAGATGTTATGGTTCATGGTCAAAATTACGGTTGGTCCCAAGGATGGCAGAGAAGCGATCAATTGACTTGGGCAACAGCGGGGTCGGATGATACGACTCTTCGTCTTGAAGCAATGAAGCTAAAGAGTTTAGATCCAAGTCTTAAATTGACCTATCGTGCATATGTACAAAATACTGGCTGGCAGGAATGGGTTGATGAAAATCAGGTAGCTGGTAGTATGGGCCAGGCATTGCGGATGGAAGCCTTTGAAATAAAAGCAACAGGAACAAGTGCGGATAATTTTGATATTTTTTACCGTGCAAAAGTCCAGAATACAGGATGGACTGAATGGGTGAAGAATGGCGTAACGGCTGGGACAATCGGTCAGAGTTTGCGTCTGGAAGCTCTTCAGATACGCGTGGTTGAAAAGTAATTTGATTTTTTATTATTCATTCCCTGGCAGATTGTCTTTGTCAGGGAATGAACCTATCTATGCAGGTAGAAGTGCCTGGTACAACGGATCAATTGACCTATGTAACAGGAAGTCGAACAGCCATCCTCGCGAGTGGGGAGTTTTCAGATACCACCGAAGGGAACACGGTCTTTGCGTATTTGCCCTTTACTGAAGGAGAAAACATCCTTCCCAAAACAACGACAGGCTTATTCAGTTTCCAGGTAAAGGTCAGCGACAAAATAACAGCAGACACAGATGTCCAGCTGCCGATAAAAGTGACAATTGGCAATAAAAATGATGAAGCCATCATCAAGGACGCCACCGTGAACATCAGCATACCAGTCAGAATGAAAGTGATCAAGAAAGGTGACTTGAATAACGATGGCAGCGTGGATATCATGGATGCACGGAAAGCCAAGCGGGCAGCCATGAAGAACGTGGTATTGACAGCCGATGAATTAAAGGCAGCAGACCTGGATGGCGATAGTGTGGTGAGCATCATTGAAGCATGGAAGATTAAACGAGCTGCGATGAAAGTCATTACGCTCGAATGAAAAATAAGATGTGATAAAAATAATTATGATGACTGTCCCAGCGAAGTACATATGCTGGGACAGTCAGAAAATTTCAGTTTATTAAAAAAAATTGATTTCCAGTATAAAACATATTGAATTGCATATGACTTTTCCTTGTATTTGGCGGATTCTTAACTGAATGGATATCCACAAATTGCAAAATTATACGCACAATAAGGAGTGTAAAATGGACATATATAAAAAGAAGAATAGAATAATAATGATATTATTATGTTTATTAATTTTGCTTTTTGTCATTTCGATAATTCAATCTCAGAAGGCAAACGCAGTGGGAGTCGGATCTAAAGGCATTGATGTATCTGTGTATCAAGGAGATATTGATTTTGGTCAAGTTAAATCGTCTGGAATTGAGTATGTTATGATTCGTGATGGATGGGGTTATTCCGGTGATGGCGCAGTTGATAAAAAATTCACAGCAAATTATGAGAAAGCCAAGGCAGTTGGATTACCAGTAGGCGCTTATCACTTCAGTTATGCATCCTCAGCAGACGAAGCAAGGCGGGAAGCGGAATATTGCCTGAGCATTCTGGGTGGAAGGCAATTTGACCTTCCGATAGCCTTTGATGCAGAAAGCAATCAACTTTCCATACAGAGCAGAGATCAAATTACAGATTGCATTGTAGCTTTTTGTGACACGATAAAAGCGGCGGGGTATCAGCCAATGGTTTATGCCAGCCGCAGTTGGTTTGATTCAAAAATTGATTATAGTCGAATAAGCGGATATAGAAAATGGGTAGCGGAATGGCGGTATGATTACAATCTGGCACCACGCATGAGTAATGATTATGACATGTGGCAGTATTCAGATAAAGGTACAGTGAGTGGGATTAGTGGAGCCGTCGATTTGGATAAATCCAATGCAACCTTTATATCGGGAATTAACCCAACAGCCAACGTAGATTCAGCGACAGGAGATACTGGGCGTGTCAATGTCGAAGGATGGGCTTTTGATAAAGATGATTCCAATGCATCCATTTACGTTGATGTATATATAGGAGGCCCTGCAGGACAAGGCGAAGGGCATCGGATTACAGCAGATGGAAGTCGTGATGATGTAAACAATGCATATGGTATTGGTGGAAAGCATGGTTTTGCATCAACTCTGTATACATTAAAATCGGGCAATCAGGATGTCTATTTCTACGCAATTAATATTGGAAGTGGAGAAAATATTGAGTTTGATCACAGGACAGTAAATATACCTGCAGACACGGAGAAACCAACAATCAGCGATGTAAAAATATACAACGTAACGAATGATGGATATACGGTTTCGTGTAAAGCGAAAGATAATATTGCAATTGACCGAGTTGAATTCCCTGCATGGACGGCAAAAAAAGATGCATCAGGAAACGAACAGGATGATCTTCAATCACCTTGGCCAAGGGGGTCTCAAAATGGAGATACTTACACTTTTCGGGTGAAACGATCTGAACATAACAATGAGAGTGGCATATACCGAACTCATATTTATGCCTTTGACTTGGCAGGCAATGCTTGTGGTATACCTGTTACGGATATCAACAGCCGCGCAGTATATCAGCCGGCCAAAGTCATTGAAAAAGAAGGGCATCTTTATGCTATATACAATGATGCTTTTAATCGGAATGATGCAAAGGAAAAAGCAGAAAGCTTTGGAGGACATCTGGCAACCATCACAAGCGATTCAGAGCAAGGCGTTGTTGATGAATTAATAAAAGGTGACAGTGATGCACAGTACAACAGCTCCTATTGGTTAGGGGGTTATAAAGAAGGTACAACATGGAAATGGGATACAGGAGAAAATTTATCTTACAGTCACTGGTGTCCCGGTCAACCGGATGGGGGCGGTAGACTTGGAAGTAACCCAGACGGGTTGGCAGTATTTACAGGTGAAAATTTCGGCAAATGGGATGATGATAATTCAAACGTCTCCTACGGGTTTATTGTTGAATTTGAAAATATTTCTGCTGGATCATCCGTAACATTTAATGGAAAGAAATATACCCGATTTGACATTGGTTTACCATGGGAAGTAGCCCAAGTTTACTGTCAAAGCCAAGGAGGACAATTGGCAACGGTAAACAGCAGCGATATTCAAAAGAAAATCGCTGAATTGGCCAATGGGGGGAAATCTTATTATTTCCTTGGAGCCAGTGACACATCGGGATCGTGGAAATGGAGCGATGGCAGCACGGTTGATTACAATAACTGGGCAACAGGAGAACCCAATAATTATAATGGGATTGAAAGCTATGCAGAAATATCAGGCGGCGATAAATGGAACGATATCTCAGGCAGCTTTGAATCTCAGCAGAGCAAGGATACTGGGTTTGTTTGTGAAACTTCAGAAACAGAAGTGACACAGGTAAGTCTGAATAAAATCCAGATTACATTAGCTGAAGGAAGAACAGATACAATAACTGCGACAGTAAGTCCAGATAATGCGGAAAATAAAACGATCACTTGGAGTTCCGCTAATCCAGATGTGGCTACCGTGGATGAAAGTGGAAAGATAACGGCTGTGTCAAAGGGTATAACTGTGATTACAGCAACATCAAGCAATGGCAAGCAGGCAACCTGTACTGTTACTGTCAATGGGGCGGAAGATACAAGCGCATTAAAAGTAGTTGGAACATGCAGTCCAACAAAGGTAAAACCTGGTGGAGTTACTACCATAACAGTTAATTTAAAGAATTATGATGTTAGTGCAAAAAATATTGCCTCTATGCAAATAGAAGTACCTGGGACGACGAATCAGTTGACTTATGTAGCTAATAGTCGGACATCGATTATTGCCGATGGTGAATTTTCAGACTCAACGGATGGAAACACCATTTTCAGTTATTTGCCATTCAATGAAGGGGATAATATTCTGGCAAAAGACACGACTGGTTTGTTCAGCTTTCAAGTGAAAATCAGTGATAAGATTACTGCAGACACAGATGTTCAGCTACCAATTAAAGTAACAATTGGGGACGAAAATGACAACGTAATTACACAGAATGAAATTGTCAATGTTACTGTAGCAGTCAGAATGAAAGTAATCAAGAAAGGTGACTTGAATAACGATGGCAGCGTGGATATCATGGATGCGCGAAAAGCCAAGCGGGCAGCCATGAAGAGCGTGGTGTTGACAGCCGATGAACTGGAAGCAGCCGATTTGGATGGAGATGGCACGGTGAATATTATTGAAGCGCGAAAGATAAAACGTGCCGCTATGAAGGTGATCGTGCTTGAATGAAACAATAAAGAAATATAAATTATGGTATAAAGAATTGAGAAGCATGATGTTTTTCACGAAAAAATTCAAAATGCAGGTTGAACTCAATGGGTAAAGAATAGGGAAATGGCTGGAATTATTGGCTGGAGCTTGCGCTTAGAAACTGCCCAAGTAAGGGTAATGGAAAAGTAGATTGATATTTTGATTCATTTATTCCCTGACAGATTATTTTTGTCAGGGAATGAACCTATTGTTAATCAGTGTGATCTTCGATTATGAGAGAATAATGAGAGAGAGAGGAAAAAGATGAAGGGAAAATTGCGGTTACATTACAAAAACAGTTTATTGTCTTCGGGGATAATCTGTTTGATTTAATGAAAAATATTGTTTTGACATCAGATGAATTTGAGGTGGCTGATTTGGATGGAAATGGCGAAGCCAGTATCATCGAAGCACGGTAGATTAAACGGGCAGCGATGAAGGTCATCGTTTTAGAATGATAAAAAAATTGCAAAAGATCGAAAAGGGTAGTGGAATAATTGTATTTTGACAAGGTAAATTAATATAGTAGAACAAAAACACTTCTTTAAAAGGAGAGGGAATTATCATGAGCGCTGATACAATAAAACGAAAGATATATGTATTGTTTATCTCAATCAATGCTTTAATATGTATGATGATTTTATTACCATTATGCACGTACGCAATGACAAGAGATGAAATTCAATCGCAAATGATCGCGACACTCTATGGGAATAATGGTGGAAGAGTAAGTTGCGATTTTGATGGTTACACAACAACATCTGGGCGACATGAAGGTATTGATTTTACAAATTATGAAGGTGCGCCTGTTTATTCTTTAATTAATGGGACTGTAATTAGAGCAGTCAATTCAACAGCATCAAGTAGTTTGAGCACAATCGCAATCTACGATTCGGAACACAATAAAACTGTTATTTATTTACATAGTAATGTAGAAGTAAGTGCTGGTCAGAATGTATCACAAGGACAAAGAATTGCCAATGAAGGAAGAAGAGGAGCAGGGAGCTCCCCCCATACACATGTTGAAGTTAGAAATGGACAACAACAATATGCCTCAGTCAGTGTTGGTGACCCGGTCTTAAATAATGACAATCCATATCCGTATTGGGAGGAAATCTTTTCAGGTCCAAGTGATACAGAACGTCCAGTTGTAACGAACGTATGGTTCGAACAAGACCCGGCAAACAACTACATGGCAATTCATGCGGACGGGACAGACAACGTGGGTATCGTGAAATACAAGGTTGCCGTCTGGTCAGACGTGGGAGGACAAGACGACCTCAAATGGTTGGAAGGTGGAGCGGTAGGGAACCATGTGGACGTTGGGACGAACTTTCCCAGCGAAACCGATGGAACCTGGCGTATTGACGTTTACGCTGTCGATGGGGCCGGGAACGAATCCCTTTGTATGAGCAGAGACTTCAGTGTAGACTACTGGAGTACACCTCCAACCGTCACTGACGCAAAAATCGTGGAGTCCGATGCAGCGGGCTATACCGTGCAATGCAAAGTGACAGATGCCAATGGTGTTGCCGTAGTGAAATGCCCCACATGGACAGAAAACAATGGGCAGGATGATTTGGTTGCTGGTTGGCAAACCAAAGATAATGATTATTATCAGGCAACGGATAAAGGAAATAGTATTTATGAATATCGGATTGATGATTCTTCGCATAATTGTGAAAAGGGAAAATACAACACTCATATTTATGCTATGGATAACAGGGGGAACTGGACAAGCGGAACGCCATTATCAACCACTCTGTCAAATAACAATCAAGTGGTTTCCACGACAACGGTTGGCAACAATGAATACAGTCTAATTGACGATGCTTCGACATGGGATGAGGCTAAAGCCCGCTGTGAAGAAATGGGCGGTCATCTGGCGGTTATCACCAGTGTGACCGAGCAGAATGCCATCAATAGTCTCATTAAAAACGGAAAGCGCAGTTACTACTGGATTGGATTGACGGATGAAGCAAAAGAGGGTACGTTTAAGTGGATCACCGGAGAGAATTTTAAATATACCAATTGGCGAACTTCGACGGATGAACCAAATAATGGGAATGGATCTGGAGAAGATTACGTACATGTGTGCAGCGATGGCCTCTGGAATGATAACACTGCTGGGACCTTGATGGGCTTTATATGTGAAAACACGAAGAAACCTGTGGTCAGTGATGTTAAAGTGACGGATGTTGATGAGACTGGTTATACAATAAGTTGTAAGGTCACTTCTGATATTGGAATTGACCGTGTTCAATTTCCATCTTGGACGCCGCAAAAGGCCAATTCAGATGGAAATGTACAGGACGATATCCAGCCGAACTGGCAGATTAATTCGGCAGCTACAGGAACGAGAAATGGCGATATCTGGACCTACCGTGTCAGCACATCAGCACACAATGGCGAATCCGGTGTTTACCGGACCCATATCTATGCGTATGATACGTCTAATAATATAACATGTTACGGTGAAACGCCTGATGTGACAGTTCCAGCCATTTCCAATGTGCCGGCCAAAACGGTAACTTATAATGGGAATCAATACGAGCGGGTTGATGCAAACTGTACTTGGGAAGAAGCCCGCGCCCGCTGTAATGCCATGGGTGGTCATCTGGTAAGTATCCGCAGCAGTGGTGAACAGGATGCAGTAGCGGGTTTGATTAGCGGTGGAGCCCGTGGCCTCTATTGGACTGGATTGACAGATAAGAAGAATGGAGGCGACTACCAGTGGGTTTCCGGAGAACAATTTAAGCTTAATGATAGTGGCTATTATTCGAATTGGAAATCAGGGGAACCGAATAATAACGAAAATAATGAATACTTCATTGAGATTTCAACGGAAACTGGAAAATGGAATGACAACAGCGGTACGACGACTGGCGGCTTTATCTGTGAAATTGAAGATGAAGCAAAACCATCCCAGGAAATAACCTATAACGGTCATGATTACATGCTTTTTGAAGAAGGTATGAGTTGGACTGATGCAGAAGCGAAATGTCAGGCTATGGGGGGGCATTTGGCTTCCATCACATCTTCCGGGGAGCAATCCGCATTAGCAAATCTCGTAAATAAAGGTTACGGCGGAAGCTACTATATTGGAGGAAATCGTGGAGATGATGGTACATTCAAATGGTCAGATGGTGAAGCCTGGACTTACAAAGATGGTTGGAGTGCTGGACAACCGGACAATTCTAATAATAATCAAAACTATACCCGAGTGAGTGCAGCCACTGGTCAATGGGATGATATTAATGAAGGTTACGCATACGGTTTTATCTGTGAAATAAATCATCAAGATACGGTAATTTCTGATGCAAAGGTGACAGAAAAAGATGGCAGTGGATACACGGTGTCTTGTAAGGTTTCACCTTCATCAGCCATTGAACGTGTATGGTTCCCAACTTGGACGACTAAGGCAGACGGCAGTGGAAACGCCCAGGATGATATTATATGGGGATTGGGAACAAAAAATGGTGATACTTGGACCTATCGCGTCAATGTCAGTGATCATAGCAATGAAACGGGAATTTATCGAACCCATATTTACGCTTATTCCCATGCCGATAAAGACACAGGGGTATGTTACGGGGAGTTAGGTGATATTAATGTTGCAAATCAAGCAACGCCAAAAGCAAGTGTAACATATAATGGAAATCAGTATCTTCTGATTGAAGATTCTTTAAGCTGGTCTGATGCACGAGCAGCATGCAATAGTATGGGTGGACACCTGGTGACCATCACCAGCCAGGGTGAACAGGACGCCGTGGCTGCACTGAAAATGAAAGGAAACCGTAATTCCTATTGGATTGGATTATCCGGAAAGAAAGATACCGGATTTAAATGGGTAGACGGTGAACAAATTAATTACAATGCTTGGGATAATGGGCAGCCAGACAATTGGAACAATGTTGAAGATGCGGGGATAATGTGGAATACGGGTGCCTGGAATGATATGGCAAGTGGTTCATTACTGGGCTATATCTGCGAAATTGAAAGTACGATGATACCTTCGGCAGCTGCTTCATATAATGGACATGACTACCAGTTGTTTGATGAACAGATGACCTGGGCTGATGCCAAAGCAAAATGTGAAGCAATGGGTGGACATTTAGTGACAATCACCAGCCAAGGGGAGCAGGATGTGGTAGCGGCATTAAAACAGAAGGGCTATCAGGGTTCCTATTGGATTGGGTTATCGGGGACGAAAGCCACCGGTTTTAGTTGGGTCAATGGTGAAACATTTAATTTTACATCGCCCTGGGACAGTGGACAGCCGGATAATTGTAATAATTCGGAAGATGCCGTTGTTGTATGGAATTCTGGGGCTTGGAATGATGCATCCAGTAAATTGGCTTTTGGATTCATTTGCGAAAAAGATTCACAAGCTCCGTCCATCACAGATGTCAAAGTCACGGATGTATCATCGGCTGGGTATACCGTTACTTGTTCGATAAACGCTGGATCAGCATCCATTAACCGGGTACAATTCCCGACTTGGACACCATTTAAAGCAGACGCTTCGGGCAACGGGCAGGATGATATCCAAAGTGCCTGGGATACTAACTCAAAGGCTTCAGGAAATAAGAATGGAGATGTGTACTCTTACCGGATCAACGTGTCCGATCACAATAATGAATCGGGTGTGTACCGGACCCATATTTACGCTTTCGATGCGGCTGGCAATAGTGTCTGTTACCAGGTGCCCGATATCACGCTGGCAAACAATAATGAAGTGGTGGCACAGACGACTTACAATGGCAACACTTACAAACTTATTGAGGATTCCTTGACGTGGAATGAGGCTAGGGAAAAATGCCTGGCCATGGGTGGTCATCTGGTTACAATCACAAATGCTGACGAGCAGACAGCCGTTGCGGCATTGGCACACAAAGGAAACAGGGCAGGCTATTGGATCGGTTTAAGTGATGCCAAGACGGTTGGGGTTTACCGTTGGGTAACAGATGAAATATATCGTTATAATCATTGGTGCCCTGGTGAACCCAATAATACGGGAGGAAAGGAACATTATGTGGAGCTCAGTTCTGTCAATGGTTTGTGGAATGACAACTCAGACAGCGCAATCGACGGGTACATCTGCGAAATAGAGCAAACGGAACGGCCAGCGGCAACATATAAAACCATAACAGGTACGCAATACATCTTAGTTGACGGACAGTATACCTGGGAACAAGCCAAAGCTAAAGCAGCAGCTATGGGTGGCCATCTGGCGACTATCACATCGCAAAACGAACAGGGTATTGTCGCAAACCTGGTGAAGAAGGGCTTTGAAGGCTATTATTATCTTGGAGCCATCCGTGCAGACGCAAGTAGCTTTAAATGGGATGACGGTGAAACCTGGACCTATGGCAATGCCAGTGATGGTGTGTGGGCAGGTTTACAACCGGATAATTATGGTGGGAATCAAAATTATGTAAGGATGTCTGCGGAAACCGGCAAGTGGGATGATATCAATGCAGGTTATTCCTATGGGTTTGTCTGCGAGATTGACGATCTGATTAGTGTGACAGGCATCACATTGGATAAGGCTCAGGATGTCCTGACGATAGGCGGAACCGACACGCTGAAAGCGACAATCGTTCCGGACAACGCGACGGATAAAACCGTGAAATGGAGTTCGGCCAATGCAGCCGTAGCGACCGTGGATGCAAGCGGGAAAATCACAGCTGTAGCCAAGGGTGCGACCGTCATCACTGCGACAACAAGTAACGGCAAACAGGCAACGTGCACAGTCACGGTGAAAGAGAAAGAAGTGGCCGTAACGGGCATTACGCTGGATAAGACCGAGAGCGTATTGACCGTAGGCGGAACGGATACGGTTAAAGCGACAATCGTTCCGGACAACGCGACGGATAAAACTGTGAAATGGAGTTCGGCCAATGCAGCCGTAGCGACCGTGGATGCAAGCGGGAAAATCACAGCTGTAGCCAAGGGTGCGACCACCATCACTGCGACAACGAGTAATGGTCAGCGTGCAACCTGCACGGTAACTGTTAATGAAGTGGAAGATGCAAGTGCATTAAAAATTGAAGGAGTATGCGGTCCATCGAAAGTGAAGCCAGGTGGAACAACGACCATTACGGTTAGTTTGAAAAATTATGACATTAGTGAAAAAGACATTGCATCCATGCAGATTGAGGTTCCAAGTTCAACAAATCAGTTAACTTATGTAGCTGACAGTCAGACATCAATTATTGAAAATGGTGAGTTTTCAGATGCTCTTGATGGGAATAAGGTTTTTACCTTTTTGCCTTTTAGTGAAGGAGAGAACTTACTTCCTAAAACAGCAACAGGATTGTTCAGTTTCCAAGTGAAAGTTAGTGATACAATAGCCCAAGATACAGATGTTCAACTCCCGATAAAAGTGACAATAGGAGATAAAGATGATCATCCGATAATGGAGAACGTAACTGTAAATATCGTTGTACCTGTCAGGATGAAAGTGATTAAGAAGGGTGACTTGAACAATAGTGGTAGTGTGGATATTATGGACGCCCGAAAGGCAAAACGAGGAGCAATGAAAAATATTGTTTTGACATCAGATGAATTTGAGGCGGCTGATTTGGATGGAAATGGTGAAGTCAGTATCATTGAGGCTCGAAAGATTAAACGGGCTGCGATGAAAATTATTACGCTTGAATAATTAATGAAAATATCGAAATAGCTATCATTCCATTAAAATCATTTTGATGGAATGATAGCAAAAAGTTTTGAATGAAGTATTCGCTTTTTTATTCAAAAATGATTGGCACACCGATTGAACTTGTTATATATGCTGATTTTGAAAAAAATAAGGGAAGTAAAATGATAAGGAATTGGCACCTGAACTTGTAATATTTATTGATAGGATTATGATTTTGCAACATATTCTGTGGAATAATATGTTGCAAAAATCATCATTATTTCATGAAGATTATTCTAAAGAGATGATAGTAAAATGTTGAAAAAATATTATTGTTTTGGGTTAATCGATATAATTTCATGGGAGGATAATATGGGGATACAAATCGAAGTAAAAAAAAACAAACATTCAATAGAAACAAGAATAGTTTTTATTATGATAATGTTTTTGAGTTTGTTTGGTTGCTATAATAACGTATACGCGGCAGACAATCCCTATCCAGCAACATATAATTGGGGAAGCGGCACAACATTAAATTGTACATGGTATGCATGGCAGAGAGCTTATGTTGTAACCGGCGTTGCGTTGCCAGCTTGGGGAAATGCAGTGAATTGGTATACAAATGCAAAGAATTCAGGGTATTCAGTAGGATCATCATGGGAACCAAGGGCACATTCAATTGCTGTCTTTGGAGGAAATTCACAGAATTCTTTAGGGCATGTTGCTTTTGTTGAATCTGTTTCCGGGGATACTGTCAATATTTCAGAAGGAGGATGGCTTGGTAATCCTCACGAAAGGTTTTTATCATTTTCGCTTAGTTCATTACAAAATAAGGGGGCTACAGGGAATAAACTTCCATTATTAGGATTTATTTATTTGGAATCTCTCAATATGTCCTGGAGTGATTACCAATGTACGCCAAGTGAAACCAGTGCTTATGTATATGAGCAAGCAAATCCTGGAACGTCAGGAACCTTTACAGAAGCTGGATTGACCGTTTGGGATTCCAATGGAAATGAGGTAGCCAAAAAAACAGAAAGCATTAATACCCATGGATCATATCTTAAAATATGGTATAAGATTACGGATGATACAGGTGTTAGTTTAAGGAGTGGAGCTACCTATACATATCAACTCTATACTGTTTTTAATGGAACACGATATGAAAATCAAAGACGAAGTTTTGATACAATCTCAACAGATAAAACGAATCCAACAATCGATAACGTAAAAGTATATGACATAACGTATGATGGCTATACGGTATCTTGTACAGCGAAAGATAATGAGAGACTGAATCGTGTAGAATTCCCAACATGGACGGCGAAAACAGATGCATCAGGAAATGAACAGGATGATCTTCAATCACCCTGGCCGCAGGGTACCCAAAGTGGAGATACCTTTACTTATCGAGTGAAACGATCTGAGCATAACAATGAGAGCGGCATATATCGAACCCATGTTTATGCTTTTGATCAGGCAGGAAATTCCTGTTGTGTTCCGATTCCTGAAATAAATAGCCGTGCAGTTTACCAACCAGCTAAAATCATCGAGAAAGCCGGACATGTTTATGCCATATATAATGATGCATTCAATCGGAATGATGCAAAGGTAAAAGCTGAAAGCTTTGGCGGACATCTGGCAACCATCACGAACGATTCGGAGCAAGCGGTTATTGATGAGTTGATTAAAGGTGATGGGGATGCGCAGTACAATGGTTCTTATTGGCTAGGTGGATATAAAGAAGGCACAACTTGGAAATGGGACACTGGAGAAACGATTTCGAATTTTCATTGGGCCAGTGGGCAACCAGATGGTTCTGGAGTTATCGGAAGCAATGCGGATGGGTTGACTGTGTTTACAGGAGAAAACACTGGGAAATGGGACGATGATAACACATCGGTATCACGAGGATTCATCGTTGAATTTGAAAATATTTCTGCCGGATCATCCGTAACATTTAATGGAAAGAAATATACCCGATTTGACATCGGTTTACCATGGGAAGTAGCTCAAGTTTACTGCCAAAGCCAAGGAGGACAATTAGCGACGGTAAACAGCAGCGATATTCAAAAGAAAATAGTTGAGTTGATTAGCGGGGGGAGAGGTTCTTATTTCATTGGGGCCAGTAACGTCTCTGGATCGTGGAAATGGTGTGATGACGGGACAGTGAACTATAGCAATTGGTCAAATGGAGAACCCAACAATTTTAATGGGATTGAAAGTTATGCTGAAATAAATGGTGATAAATGGAATGATATCTCTGGCAATTATGAAACACAAAAAACAACTGAAGTAGGCTTTATCTGCGAAACAGTAGCAACAGAAGTGACACAGATAAGTCTGAATAATACCCAGATCACATTAACTGAAGGAGGAACAGATACAATAACTGCGACAGTAAATCCAGAGAATGCGGAAAATAAAACAATCACTTGGAGTTCCGCAAATCCAGCTGTGGCCACCGTGGATGAAGGTGGAAAGGTAACGGCTGTGGCCAAGGGGACAACTGTGATTACTGCAACATCAAGCAATGGCAAGCAGGCAACCTGCACTGTTACTGTCAATGGGGAGGAAGATACAAATGCATTAAAGATTGAAGGAGCATGCAATCCGACACAGGTGAGACCGGGAGGAACAGCGACCATCACTATCAATCTGAAGAATTATGATATCAGCAGTGAAGAAATCGCGTCCATGCAGGTAGAAGTGCCTGGTACAACGGATCAATTGACCTATGTAACAGGAAGTCGAACTGCTATCCTCGCGAGTGGGGAATTTTCAGATACCATCGAAGGGAACACAGTCTTTGCGTATTTGCCCTTTAGTGAAGGAGAAAACATCCTTCCCAAAACAACGACGGGCTTATTCAGTTTCCAGGTAAAGGTCAGTGACAAAATAACAGCAGATACAGATGTTCAGCTGCCGGTAAAAGTGACAATTGGAAATAAAAATGATGAAGCCATCATCAAGGACGCCACCGTGAACATCACCGTGTCGGTGAGAATGAAAGTAATCAAGAAAGGTGACTTGAATAACGATGGCAGCGTGGATATCATGGATGCGCGGAAAGCCAAACGGGCGGCCATGAAAAGCGTGGTATTGACAGCCGATGAACTGGAATCAGCTGACCTGGATGGCGATGGTGTGGTGAGCATTATCGAAGCTCGAAAGATTAAACGGGCAGCGATGAAAATTATTACGCTTGAATAATGGGGGTGAATTTGCCCCTATGATGGATTATTATTTAGAAAGAGAAAGGTTGATCAATTATGAAAGTAAATGGGAATAGAATTTTGGTTATATTGATGACTGCGTTGTTGATTCTGGGGAGTACCATGTGGTGTGCTCTTGCGGAAGAAAAAGAGGCAGTTCCAACAGCTGAGTCAACGGCGATACAATCAGATACGCAAATGGAAAATGCCCAAACCACGGCGCCTTCACCAAGCATATCAGCACCTGAAGTGACAGTAGTACCAACAGTTGAAGGGGAGACAAGTCAGGTGCCAGATGAAAATATGTCGGGAGAAAATGTGGCAGAATCTACTGTATCGACGGAATCTGTGAACGGAGCGAATATCGTCTATTCAACCCATGTTCAAAATATTGGTTGGCAGGCATCAGTCAGTAATGGGAATGTAAGTGGTACCACAGGGTTGAGTTATCGACTAGAGGGCATTAAAATAGCAGTCAATGGATCTGATATGGGTGTTACATATCGCACCCATGTCCAGGATTACGGTTGGCAATCTTATGTCAACAATAATGAAGTAAGCGGAACAGTGGGACAGGCCAAACGCTTGGAAGCTATCCAAATTGAACTGACAGGCAACCAGGCATCCCAGTTTGATGTGTACTATCGGGTCCATGCCCAGGATTATGGTTGGCTGGACTGGGCGAAAAATGGGCAAATGGCAGGAACGGAAGGTTTAAGCAAACGGCTTGAAGCTATCCAAATTCAATTAGTTATAAAAGGTGGAGCAGCACCGGGTACAACAACCCGTCCTTACGTGAATCAGGATAATGCTTTTTTGGTGAAATATCAGACGCATGTTGAGAATATCGGCTGGCAAGGTTATGTTGGTGATGGCAATACTAGCGGAACCCAAGGGGAATCCAAACGTCTGGAAGCAATTCGAATAAAATTGGGAAGTAACGTTGATGGAGGAATCCGATATAGAACCCATATTCAAAATGTCGGTTGGGAAAGCAGCTGGGCCTATGATGGCAATATGAGTGGAACCCAGGGACAATCACTTCGGTTGGAGGCTATCCAAATCGAATTGACAGGCAATGCGGTCAATCAATACGACGTCTATTATCGCGTTCATGCCCAGAACTTTGGTTGGATGGGCTGGGCAAAAAATGGAGAGTCGGCAGGAACAGAAGCTTATGGATACCGGTTGGAAGCCATTCAAATTCAATTGGTGAATAAAGGTGGAGCGGCACCAGGGACGACAGATAATGCTTTTAATAAAGATATTTCGCGACCAGCGAAAAATGCTTATCGGGCCATCATTGCCGGAATTTGCAATGAGTATGAGTATGGTAAATATTTAACTTATCAAATTTTTGATATGGATAGTGACGGAGTGCCAGAATTAATTGTAAATAAAGGCACAAGTGAAGCGAATAATCGAGTATATTTTTATACTTATAGAAATGGACAAGTTAAATATATTGGTAATTATATAGAAAGGACAATGGTGTTTTATGGAGAAACAAGCTCAACAAGTGGAAGTTTGATATCCGTCAAAGGTTTTTCAGATTATCAAACGGTATATAGATGGTCAATTCCAAATGATATATTGAAATATACAACCATTGCAAAAAATCAATATGTTCCTGGCGCTCCAGCCAATTATTATAAAACAAATTATCCCGTACCATATCGACAATGTAATGATCCATCATTATTGTAAAAGTATTATTCTTTTGCGTTATGAATGCATGCTTGAAATATGAAATGGAAAAAAGTTGCTAACAGAGATAATTGAAAAATAAAAAAATTATTTTGAAAATAGAAGATAATTAAGAACCAAGGACTTTATGCAAGTTGTGGTATGCGCACAATAAAATACCACACCCAAAAGGCAGGATCCCGATTGCCTCATTCGCAAATCGAGTTCCTGCTTTTTTATTATTTACTGTTTTATTGTGCGTTTACGCTTGACCAGGGGCGTCCGCTTGCCTTCCTACCGCTTCAACGACCCAAACAACCCCCGAACCAAACTCTTCCCAATCTCCCGTCCAAAGGTATTGACGGCGGAGTCGACCATTTTTTCAACTTCGGATTTCTTTTGGCGGCCCCGGGGTGCGGCGGCCCGGGTGGCCTGGGCTTGGGCTTTGGCGGCCTGGGCGGCGGCTTTTTCCCGGTCGGCCTGGGCTTTGGCTTCGGCCTTCTGCTGCTCGGCCCGGGCTTTGGCTTCGGCTTTTTCCTGTTCCGCCTGGGCTTTGGCGGCTTGGGCCTGTTCGGCCTGGGCGCTTTCCTGGGTGGCCCGGGCGGTGAGGTTTTCGTAGGCGGACTCCCGGTCCAGGGTCTGGCTGTACTTAGCTTTCAGGGGGCTGGCGTCGATGAGCTGCTGGCGGGCGGCGTCGTCCACGGGGCCCATGAAGCTCTGGGGCGGCAGGATCGTGCCCCGCTGCACCACGCCGGGGACGCCCTGGTCGTCCAGGACGGAGATCAGGGCCTCGCCGATGCCCAGCTCGCCCAGGACCTGCTCGGTATCCAGGTCGGGGTTGGGGCGGAAGGACTGGGCGGCGGCCTTGAGGGCCTTCTGGTCCTTGGGGGTGTAGGCCCGCAGGGCGTGCTGGATCTTGTTGCCCAGCTGGCCCAGGATGTCGTCGGGAATGTCGGCGGGGGCCTGGGTGACGAAGTAGATGCCCACCCCCTTGGAGCGGATCAGGCGCACCACCTGTTCGATCTTCTGGAGCAGGGCCTTGGGGGCGTCGTCGAAGAGCAGGTGGGCCTCATCGAAGAAGAAGACCATCTTGGGCTTGTCCAGATCCCCGGCTTCGGGGAGGTTTTCGTAGAGCTCGGAGAGCATCCACAGCATGAAAGTGGCGTAGAGCATGGGCTGGAGGTAGAGCGCCACGCAGTCCAGGATGTTGATGACGCCCCGGCCGTCGGCGTCGGTGCGCATCCAGTCCGCAATATCCAGCATGGGCTCGCCGAAGAACACATCGCCGCCCTGGGTTTCCAGGGTCAGCAGGGCGCGCTGGATGGCTCCCAGGCTCTGGGGGGCGATGTTGCCGTAGTCGGTGCCGAAATCCGCCCGGTGATCCCCCACGTACTGGACCATGGCCCGCAGGTCCTTGAGGTCCAGCAGGAGCAGGCCCTGGTCGTCGGCGATTTTGAAGATCATGGTCATGATGCCGGTCTGGGTGGGGTTTAAATCCAGGAGCCGGGACAGCAGCTCCGGCCCCATGTCGGAGATGGTGGTGCGCACGGGCAGGCCCTTTTGGCCGAAGACGTCGTAGAAGCAGGTGGGGTAGGCCTTGTAGGTGAAGTCGGCGATGCCCATGGCGGCGGCCCGTTGGGCGATGGCGTCGCTGGGTTTACCCGGGGCGCACAGGCCGGAGAGGTCACCCTTGATGTCGGCCAGGAAGACGGGGACCCCCATGTCGCTGAAGGATTCGGCCAGGACCTTGAGGGTGACGGTTTTCCCGGTGCCGGTGGCGCCGGCGATGATGCCGTGGCGGTTGGCCATTTTGGGGATCAGGCAGAGGGGTTCGCCGGCCTGGGCGATCCACAGGGTTTTATTTTCGTGATTGTACATTTTCGTTCTCCATAATTGTGATGTGGTTTCGGTGATTTGATTTTTCTTCCTTTATTATAATGAAAAGCGGCGGCCAATCACAGTTTTTTAAAAAAAAATTTCACAAAATCCAATAATTTTCCAATATCCGGGCGATTTACGTTCCATTTCAGGCGGCAACCTGGGAATATGTTTGGTTGACAGCCGGCCAATCCCGTGTTAAAGTAGCATTCAACAAAAACATATAAAACATATAGGTAATAATAAATCAAAGAGAAAAAGGAGGCTTGGCGATGGGCAATGTATTGATAACCGGGGGCACCGCCGGCATCGGCAGGGCGTGTGTGGAGCGGTTTTTGGATGCCGGAAGCAGGGTGACGGTTCTCGCCAGGCACCGGGGGGATCTCCCGGAATTACCGGGGCTGACCTTCATCCCTGTTGATCTGTCGGCTATCGAAGGAATCCGGAGCCTTCCCAGGCAGACAGGACCGGTGGATGTATTAATCAACAATGCCGGGGTGTTAAACGGCCTGGCCTACGACGCTTACGATGAGGCCCATCGCCGGAGGATCCTGGCCCTTAACCTGGAGGCACCGGTGGAGCTCATGCGGTGGTACGGGCCGCTGATGGCGGAGGCCGGCGGTGGGCGGATTGTCAACGTGGCTTCTCACTGTGCTTTCAACTGGCACCCCGATATCTGGTATGCCATGACCAAGGCGGCCCTGGTCAGCGCGACCCGCAGCTTTGCGGAAATCCTTGGCGGCCAGGGTGTTGCGGTCAACGCGGTGGCTCCGGGGCCGGTGGCCACGGCCATGGCAGAGGGCCCGGTTTACGCCGGGCGCTTCGAGCGCATCGTCCGGCAGACGGTGAGCGGACGAATGTGTCAGGCGGCGGAAGCGGCAGAGGTCATCTTCTGGCTGGCAGGCCAGGCTCCGGCCTATCTGACCGGGGAGACCATCGTCTTGAACAACGGCGCTTTTTCGCTGCCGAAATAGTCGGAAATATCGAAAATTATCATAGGAAAACAAGCGGACTTATTGAAAAACAGGAGGAATCATCATGCCATTATCAGAATCCATTTTATCCCCTCAGGAACAAAAGGTTAAGGAAAACCACGGCCAGGTGGTGTGGCGGAAGGGGGCTGAGAACAGCCGCATCGCCAGGATATACAATCAATTCAAGCTCGCCCCGTCGGTGGTGGACGTGCAGCGGGCCCGGTATTTCACGGAAAGCTTCAGGGAAACCGAGGGCCAGCCCCTGATCCTGCGCTGGGCCAAGGCCCTGTACAAGGTGGCGGAAAAGCTGGATGTCTATATCGACGACGGCCAGCTCCTGGCGGGCCGGGGCGGCAAGCCTGGAAAATACGGCCTGATCTATCCGGAGCTGGACGGCTGCTTTTTAAAATCCTTTGTGAAGCAGGCCCGCACCCGGGACGAATCCCCCTTTGAAATCGAGGAGGCGGACATCGCCGTGCTGGAGGATGAAATTTACCCCTACTGGAAGGGGAAAACCTACTACGAGGACCTGGCGGCTTCCCTGCCCGACGACATCCTGAAGCTGACCTTTGAGCCCGAGGACGCTTTCACCTCCCGGTTCATCGTCAACGAGACCTCGTCCATGCGCTCGGCGCTGCAGTGGGTCCACGATTACAAGAAGGGGCTGACCCTGGGCTTCCAGGCCATCGGCGATGATGCCCGGCGCAAGCTGGACCAGCTGGAGGACCGGGGTCAGGATGGCTCCGACGCGGCGGCTTTCCAGGAAGCCATCGCCACGGTGAGTGACGCCATCATCCTCTTTGCGCGCCGCCACAGTGAAAAGGCTTGGGAGCTGGCCAAGACGGAAAAGGACCCGGCGCGGAGGCGGGAGCTGTCGGAAATCGCGGAGATCTGCGCCAAGGTTCCCCGGTATCCGGCGGAAAGCTTCCGGGAGGCGGTCCAGAGCCAGTGGTTCATGCAGCTGTTCTCCCGTTTTGAACAGAAGACGGGCTCCACCATTTCCAACGGACGGATGGATCAGTACCTGTATCCTTATTACAAGAAGGATGCGGAAGCGGGGAAGATCGACCGGGACGGCGCCAAGGAGCTGCTCCAGTGTCTGTGGCTGGCCATGGCTCAATACGTGGATCTGTACGTGAGCCCTGCCGGGGTGAAGTTCAACGAGGGCTACGCTCACTGGGAAGCGGTGACCATCGGCGGGGTGGATCCCCAGGGCCGGGACGCAGTCAACGAGCTGACCATCCTATTTTTGGAAGACAAGCGGGAATTCCCCCTGAATTACCCCGATTTGGCGGCCCGGGTCCACAAGGACAGCCCCGAAGAATACCTGGAAGAAATCGCCAAAACCATCGCCGAAGGCACGGGCTTTCCCAAGCTCATCAACGACGAGGAGGTGATCCCCAACATGATTGCCAAGGGGGCGGATCCGGCGGAGGCCCGGGATTACGCGGTGTCGGGCTGCACCGAGGCGCGGATGCCCAACCGGGACACCTACACCAGCCCCTGCCCCTATGTGAACCTGGGGGCGGCGGTGGAGCTGACCCTGAACAACGGGCGCATCCCCCGCTGCGGCGATGAGCTGCTGACGATGGAAACCGGCGATCCCGGGGATTTCAAAACCTGGGAAGAATTTGAAGAAGCCTTCTTCACCCAGGAAAAATACCTGATTGAGGCGGCCTTCAGACAGCAGGCCATCGTCAACCGTATCCGGGAACGGCACTTCGCCGCACCCCTGGGATCTTCCCTCCACGCCCTTTGCATCGCGGAGCAGAAGGACCTCCACAGTGCCCGCATCCCCGGAGGCATCGACATCGGTTATTTTGATCTCATCGGCTACGGCACGGCGGCGGATTCCCTGGCGGCCATCAAGAAAAATGTGTACGAGGAAAAATACTTTTCCATTGAAGAGCTCAAGGCGGCCCTGGCAGCGGATTTTGAAGGGGCGGAGCCCCTGCGCCAGCGGCTGCTCCGGGCACCCAAGTACGGCAACGATGATGCCTACGCCGACAGCATCGCCCTGAAGATTGACGGGGTGGCCTCCCGGGAAGCCAAAAAAAATCAGGAAGCCACCGGGGTCTGGCAGGACCTGCGCTATGTGCCGGTAACCTCCCACATCCCCTTCGGCAAGGTGACCGGCGCCCTGCCCAACGGACGCCGGGCCCACGCGGCCCTGTCCGACGGCTCCTCAGCGGCCCAGGGCGCGGACCGGAAGGGGCCGACCTGCGTGCTCTTATCCAATTATCACACCAAGCACGAGGCCATCGCCAACCACGCCTCCCGGCTGCTCAACATCAAGCTAAGCCCCGCCACAGTGGCAGGGGACGAGGGTCTGGACAAGATCGTGGCCTTCATCCGGAGCTGGTGCGCCCTGAAATTGTGGCACCTTCAGTTCAACATCATCAACCGGGAAACCCTGCTGGCGGCCAAGGCTCATCCCGAGGATTACCGGAGCCTGCTGGTCCGGGTGGCGGGGTACTCGGCCTACTTTGTGGAGCTCACCGATGAGCTTCAGAACGACATCATCGCCCGCACCGAGCACGGGTCCCTGTGATGGCAGCAAAAGGCGTTGTCTTCAACATCCAGCATTTTTCCGTCCACGACGGGCCGGGAATCCGCACGGTGGTCTTTTTAAAGGGCTGCCCCCTGCGGTGCCGCTGGTGCGGCAATCCCGAGAGCCAGCAGGCCGCCCCCCAGACGGCATGGACCCGGGATCAGTGCATCGGCTGCGGCAGCTGCGCCCTGAGATTGGGCGGCCGGACGGCGGGCTGGGAGGATGGGGAGACGGGCTACACCGAATTGGATCTGACGGAAGCGGAAGCCGCCCGGATCTGTCCCTCCCAGGCCCTCCACGTGATCGGCCGGCAGTGGGAAGCGGCGGCGGTGATGGAGGAGGTGATGGAGGACCAGGTGTTTTACCGGCACTCCGGCGGCGGGCTGACCCTTTCCGGCGGCGAGCCCCTGGTCCAGCCGGCCTTTTCCCTGGAGCTCCTGAACCGGGCCAAGGCGGAAGGAATCCCCACGGCCATCGAAACCACGGGCTTCGGGGCCTGGGCGGATTTAAGGGCCCTGGCGGAAAAGCTGGACTTTATTTTTTACGATATCAAGACCTTGGACGACGGCGTCCACCGGGAACAGACCGGGGTTTCCAACCGGCTCATCCTGGAGAATTTCCGCCGCCTGGCGGCGGCCTTCCCGGACAAGAAAATCCGGGTGCGCACACCGGTGATCCCGGGATTCAACGACAGCACGGCGGCCATCGGCGCCATTCGGGACTGGCTGGACGCCTTTCCCCAGGTGGAGTACGAGCTGCTCAAGTACCACCGCTACGGCGTGGGAAAGTACGCGACCCTGGGCCGGGAATACCCCATGCCGGCGGAGGCGGTGATCGAAGACGGCCAGATGGCGGTTTTCAACCGCCTGGCCCGGCGCCGGCCTGCTCCCGAGGGCCGGATTGGCCTGGAACGCGGGACAGAACAAAAGGAGAATCGAATTGGAATCTAAAATCGCATGGATACAAAAGAGGCTGGTGCCCCGGAGGACATCGGCTCAGGCCCCTTCCCAAAGGGATGGGGCCGCCCCGGCTGGAGGCGGCCGGACCCCGGTCAGCACCGTTGCCCAGGCGGCGGGCTTCTTTTCGGAATACATCGCCTTGACGGTGATCCTCATCGTCTTCTGGCAGGTCATGGAGAACGCCGGGGCGGTGAACCCCGTGGCCCTGCCGGCACCCTCGGCCATTTTCAGCCGCTTCCTGCGGCTGTGCGGAAGCGGCATCCTGGGCAGCAACCTGCTCATCAGCACCGGCCGGGTGCTGGCGGGCTACGCCATTTCTGCTGCGGCGGCCATCACCCTGGGCATCGTGCTAGGGCTTTCTCCCCGGGCGCGCCGGGCCACGGACCTCATCGTCCAGATCATGAAGCCCATACCGCCCATCGCCTGGATCCCCCTGGTCATCCTGTGGTTCGGGGTGGGGGAGGCTTCCAAAATCTTTCTGATCTTTTTGGGCGGCTTCTTCTCTATCCTGATCAACGTGATCGACGGCATCCGCCAGACCGACGGCCGCCTTATCGAGGTGGCCCGGGCCATGGAGACCCCCTGGCGCAAGTACGTGTTTGAGCTGGTGATTCCGGCGGCGCTGCCGGCGATTTTCACCGGCCTCAAGGTGGGGCTTTCGTCCTGCTGGATGTGCGTGGTGGCGGCGGAGCTGGTGGCGGCCTCCTCGGGGCTGGGGTATATGATTATGAATGCCCGGCAGTTCAGCCAGACCGACGTGGTCATCGTGGGGATGCTCACCATCGGCGTGGTGGGTAAGCTCATGGACAGCGGCGTCAAGGTGCTGGAAAGGAGGGCGGTCAAATGGCAGACCAAGTAAGGGCGGCGGCTCCGGGTGAAGTCGATTCTTCCTTTATCCAAGTTTCCCACCTTCATAAAACTTTTGGGGACGGCGATGAATCCCTGGAGGTGTTAAAGGATGTGGACCTGGCCATCACCCAGGGCGAGTTTGTGTGCGTGGTGGGGGAAAGCGGCTGCGGCAAGAGCACCCTGCTCCGGGCCATCGCCGGCATCGACCCGGACCACGGCGGCAGTGTGACGGTGGACGGTGAGGAGGTCCTGGGGCCGGCGCGGCGCCGGGGCATGGTCTTCCAGGAATCCCGGCTGTTCCCCTGGATGACGGTGGAAAAGAACATCGGCTTCGCCCTCAGCGGCGTGCCGGCCCGGGAAAAGGCGATCCGGGTCCAGGACCACATTGACCTGGTAGGACTCACGGGCTTTGAAACGGCCTACCCCAGCCAGCTTTCCGGCGGCATGGCCCAGCGGGTGAGCATCGCCCGGGCACTGATCAACCGGCCGGAGGTGCTGCTCCTGGATGAGCCCTTCGGCGCTCTGGACGCCTTTACCAAGATCCGCATGCAGCGGGAGCTGTACCGGATCAAGGAGCAGGAGCACATGACCATGGTCCTGGTGACCCACGACATCGAAGAAGCGGTGTTCCTGGGGGACCGGGTGGTAATCATGTCGGCCAAGCCCGGGGTGATCCGCACTGTGGTGCAGGATGACCTGCCCCGGCCGAGGAACCGCAACAGCTACGAGTTCACCCGGATCAAGAAGCAGGTGTACGACCAGTTCTTCGACGATCCCCAGCCGGAAATGGATTATATGATTTAATGATGGAAAGAAAATAAAAAGAAAAAAGAGGTAACCCCATGAAAAAGAAAAATCAAGTGACAAAGTTAACGGCCATCATCCTGGCGATGATTTTGGCAACAATCTCCCTGGCAGGGTGCGGCACAGCGGCTAAATCCAGCAGCTCCGCCAACAAGGCGACCACGGTGAACATTGCCCTCCAGCCCTCATCCACCTTTGCGCCCTTTTATGTGGTGCGCAAGAATGGCTGGCTGGAGGCGGCCCTGAAGGATCAGGGGGTGACGGTGAACTGGACGGATTTCCAGTCCGGGCCGCCGATGAATGAATCCTTTGCCGCGGGCAAACAGGATATCGGGGTCATCGGCGATGTTCCGGCGGTCTCTGCCATCGCCAACGGCCAGGACAACACCTTCATCGCCGCCCTGGAAGGCGGGGCCCAGTATTCCCTGCTAGTGGCCAAGGATTCGGATATCAAGAGCCTGTCCGATCTCAAGGGCAAGAAGATCGGCACGGTGACCGGCTCCACCGGCCAGAATCTCACAGAAAAGCTCCTGGCCTCGGTAAATCTGGATATCAATAAGGATGTGACCATGGTGAACATCAGCACCGGCGATGCCCAGACTGTGCTCACGGACAAGGAAGTGGACGCCGTGGCCATCTGGGAGCCCAACGTGACCCGGCTGGAGGATAACGGCACGGCCAGGGAGCTGGCCAACGGCAACACCATCGGATTCCTGGGGGTCAACGTGATCTTCGGGCGGTCGGATTTCGTCAAGAACAACCCGGACATCGTCAAGGTGGTGCTGGAACAGTATTACCGCGGGGCCAAGGCCCTCCAGGACGATCCCCAGCAGTACGCCAATCAGGTGAAGGATGTGTATTCCCTGGATACGGCGGACCAGATGATCAAGACCCTGGACAAGAACAAGCAGACGCTGGTGTTTTCCGACGGGGATATTGCCTACCTCCAGGATGTGGTGAGCTTTTTGAAGGAAATCGGCTCCACGGATAAGGATGTGACCATCAAAGATCATGTGGACGATGCCATCGCCCAGCAGGTGGTCAAGGAAAACAAGTAGGCAGCGTAGCCAATATCAGTTTATTATAAAATATCAGCCTATTATATATATTTAGAAAAGAAATTTCAGCGCTGCGGCGCGGGAGGAAGTGACTCCATGAAATACGACACCCTTTGCCTCCACGGCAGCGGGAAGCGGCAGAATCCTGAGGGGGCGACCCAGCCCCCGGTTTATTTTTCCAACGCCTTCGAGCACGGCACGGCGGAGGAGCTGGCACGGATCAACAACAACCAGATGCCGGGGTACAGCTACACCCGCATCGCCAACCCCACGGTGACGGCCTTTGAGGAGAGGATCACCCGGCTGGAGGGCGGCATCGGATCGGTGGCGGTGGCCTCGGGGATGGCGGCAGTGTACAATGCCCTGGCGGGCTGTCTCTCCGCCGGAGACGCGGTCATCGCCTCCGCCGGCCTGTACGGCGGCACCATCGAGCTGTTCCGGGAGCTGGAAAACCTGGGCATCCAGGTGATTTACGCCGACCGGATTACCGCTGGAACCATTGAAGCCCTGGACGACGGACGGATCAAGGCGGTTTTTGCTGAAACCATCGGCAATCCCCGGCTGGATGTGCTGGATATGGATGAGGTGGCCCAGGCGGCCCACGCCCGGGGGATGCTCCTGATGGTGGACAACACCACCGCCACCTCCTGGGTGATCCGGCCCCTGGAGCACGGCGCCGATGTGGTGGCCCAGTCGGGGAGCAAGTACATCAACGGCAGCGGCTCCGCCATCAGCGGGGTCATCACCGCCGGGGGCCACATGGCCTGGGATCCGGCGCGGTTCCCCAGGCTGGCCCCCTACCGGAAATTCGGGCCCTACGCTTTTCTGGCACGGCTGCGGGACGGGCTGTACCGCAGCGGCGGCGCCTGCCTGTCCCCCCAGAACGCCTTTATGAACTGCGTGGGCCTGGAAACCCTGGGCCTGCGCATGGCGCGGATCTGCGGCAATGCCCTCGAGTTGGCCCGGTGGCTGGAAAAGCAGCCGGCGGTGGCGGCGGTCCATTACCCGGGACTCACCAGCAGCCCCTGGCATGAAACAGCGGCGGCCCGGTTCAAGAACGGCTACGGCGGCGTGCTGACCTTCCAGACCGGCAGCCAGGAGCGGGCCTTCGCCGTGGTGGACGGCCTCAGGCTGGCCCTGAAGGTCAACAATTTCGGGGACAGCAAGACCCTGGTCTGCCACCCCGGTTCCTCGGTGTTCGCCCACAACACCCCGGAGGAAAAGGCAGCGGCCGGGGTCAGCGACGATTTGATCCGGGTTTCGGTGGGCATCGAAGACATTGAAGATATCATCGCCGACTTCCGTCAGGCTTTGGGGGCGGTCGGACCTTTGACCAGTGAATAGGAGGTTCTTATGGCAACCATTGATTACGCGGCCCTGAAAAAGGGCGGCTTCATGCGTCAGAAACAGAAGAATAAATTTTCCCTGCGGCTCCAGGTAACCGGCGGCACCCTGACGGCGGACAACCTGCGGACCATCGCCCAGGTGGCGGACCGCTTCGGCCAGGAATACGTGCACCTGACCTCCCGCCAGGGAGTGGAGATTCCCTTTGTGGACGCGGGGGATATCGACGAGGTGCGGGAGGTCCTGGCGGCGGGGGCCCTGAGCAACGGCGTCTGCGGCCCCCGGGTGCGCACGGTGACGGCCTGCCAGGGAAACACCGTCTGCCCCAGCGCCAACATCGACAGCCAGGATATCGCCGCCAAGCTGGCGGCCCGGTATTATGGCCGGGAGCTCCCCCACAAATTCAAGTTCGGGGTGACGGGCTGCCAGAACAACTGCCTCAAGGCCGAGGAAAACGACCTGGGGATCAAGGGCGCCCGGGTGGTGGACTGGGATAAAACGGCCTGCATCACCTGCGGCGTGTGCGAGAAGGTCTGCCGGGAAGGGGTTATCCGCACCCTGGAAGAGGGCCTGGCCCTGGATATGGACCGGTGCAACGCCTGCGGCCGCTGCGTCGGAGCCTGCCCGGCGGACGCCTGGCACGGAAAGCCGGCCTACTGGGTCTCCTTCGGGGGGCTCTTCGGCAACAGCATCAACCAGGGGGAAACCTTCCTGCCCGTGGTCCAGAGCGAGGAACAGCTCTTCCGCATCACCGACGCGGCCATCGCCTTTTTCGCGGACCACGCCGAAGCGGGGGAACGGTTCAACTTCACCATCGACCGGGTGGGCCGGGAAGCCTTCAAGCAGCAGATGCTCAATGCCTGGAACGGCATTCCGGAAGGCTGAGGCGCGCCATGGCGAAAATAACAGCGGATCACACCGTGGACATCACCGGCCAGGTCTGCCCCATGACCTTCGTCGTGGCCAAGGCGGCCATGGAGGAGCTGGCCCTGGGCCAGGTGCTGGAGGTGGTGATGGCGGACGGGGAGCCGGCCCGCAATGTGCCCCGGAGCTTCAAGGACGACGGCCATCAGGTCCTCAGGCTTGAGAAACGGGACGACGGCCATTACAGCCTGTTTGTGAAAAAAACGGAAGACTGAATAAAAACAAAATTGGAGGCGAAGGACATGAAGCTGATTGTATCAGGGGAAAGGAAAACCTACGGGGAGGGCGTCACCCTGCCCGAGGTGATGGAGGCGGAGCAGGTGGAAACCCCGCAGTACGTGACGGTGACGGTGAACGACGAATTTGTGGCTCAGGAGGATCTGGCGGCCCAGCCCCTGGCTGACGGCGACACCGTGGAATTCATTTATTTCATGGGAGGTGGCGGCGGATGGGCGCACTGAGCGATACCCAGCTTGAACGCTACTCCCGGCACATCCTGCTGAAGGAGATCGGCATCAAGGGGCAGAAGAGGCTGCTCCAGGGCCGGGTGCTGATTATCGGAGCCGGGGGCCTGGGCGCACCGGCGGCCATGTACCTGGCGGCAGCCGGGGTGGGGACCATCGGCATCGCCGACGCCGATGTGGTGGACCTGTCCAACCTCCAGCGCCAGATCATCCACGGCACCGGGGATGTGGGCAAGGCCAAGGTGGAATCTGCCCGGGAAACCATGGCGGAGCTGAACCCGGAGGTGCGGGTGATCCCCCACCACGTTTTTGTCAGCGCCGCCAACATCCGGGAGCTGGTGGGGGACTACGACTTCATCCTGGACGGTACCGACAATTTCCCCGCCAAGTTCCTCATCAACGACGCCTGCGTCCTGGCGCACAAACCCTTCAGCCACGCGGGGATCATCCGGTTCAAGGGGCAGCTCATGACCTACGTGCCCGGGGAAGGCCCGTGCTACCGCTGCGTCTTCAAGAATCCCCCTCCGGCGGAGGCCGTGCCCACCTGCCGACAGGCCGGAGTCATCGGCGCCATGGGCGGGGTTATCGGCAGCCTCCAGGCCCTGGAGGCGGTGAAATACCTGACCGGGACGAGGCAGCTCCTCACCGGGCAGCTATTGACCTTCGATGCCCTGACCATGGCTTTCCATACGGTGAAGCTCCCCGGCCCCGACCCGGACTGCGCGGTGTGCGGAAGCCATCCCACCATCACCGAACCGGTGGATTACGAGCAGGCCGTCTGCTCCCTGAAGTGAGGGGGCGCGGCATGATCGTCATAAAATGGGAAGATTATCGGAAAATAGTGGACTGGGCCCGGGAGGGACTGCCCAATGAGGCCTGCGGCCTGCTTGGGGGCACGGTGGATGAGGACGGGGAAATCCGGCGGGTGGAGGCCGTGTACCCCCTGACCAATGTGGACGCCAGCCGGGAGCACTTTTCCATGGATCCCCGGGAACAGCTCGCCGCCGTCAAGGCCATGCGGAGCCGGGGCCAGGTGCTCGTGGGCAATTTCCATTCCCACCCCGAAACCCCATCCCGGCCGTCGGAGGAAGACAAGCGCCTGGCCCGGAACCCCCGGGACCGGTATCTGATCCTCTCCCTCATGGAGGCAGAGCCGGTGCTCAAGGCGTTTATCATTACGAAAGAAAAAAATGTAGAAGAAGATCCGATTCTCATTGAAGGGTGAGGTCGGATTATTTTGCATTAACACCTCGGACACTGGACCAGTTAAATTTGCGCACGCTCCTATATTTGGAAATCACCGCGCAGGGGAATGCGGTACTGGGTAGGGGTCATGTGATAGCGGGCCTTGAACAGCCGGGAAAAGTAGGCCATGTCCTTGTAATCCAGGCGGGCGGCGATTTCCCCAATCCGGCAGGGAGTGGTCTGGAGCAGGAAGGCCGCCCGGTGGAGGCGCACCGTGGTCAGGTAGTCCCCGAAGTGGATGCCGGTGCTGGCGGCAAAAACCGAGCTTAAATAGGTGCGGTTCAGGTCCAGAGTCTGGGCGACAGCCCCCAGGCAAAGGTCCCCCTCGGGGTGGCGCAGGATGTACAGGATGGCCTGGCGGGCGTTGGGGTTGGCCGTCCCGGGAAGGAGCTCACAGAAATCCCGGTACAGGCGGCACAGGATGTCCCGGCAGGTCTTCTGGCAGGAGGGCTGGCTGGCGGAGCTGCCGGCAGGGGTCGGCAAGGGCGGGATGTAGAGGGAAAGCCAGTCCCAGCGGGAAAACAGGGAGGTGGTGATCTGCCGGGTGAGTTCCGAGGCCAGCCGGTCCCCCTGGTCTTCAGAGCTGGCCTGGAGGCAGAGGTCCGCCAGGAGGTTCCGGACCAGGTCCGGAAAATGACCGGGGCGTTTTTCAAAGCTGGTGAGGATGGCGTCCTGCGCGCAGAGGCAGACCGCCTCCGCCGTGGCGGCGTCCCGGTCCAGGCGGCCGAACAGGGCGATGAAATCCACATCCCGGAAAGGCGGCACCAGGTAATCCCAGGCGCCGTAGAGGACGGCCTGGCGGGCGGTGGGGTAGTCCGGAATTGCCGAGCACAGCAGCACGGGCCCCCATTGGTGGTGCCGGCTGGCCCGGCGCAGCAGGCCGATGCCGTCGGGACCGTTGGGACCGGCTTCGGCGATGATCAGATCGTAGCGGCTGTGGGCCAGGCGTTCCTGGGCCTCCTCCCGTGTCTGGACGACAGCGGCGATGGTGAACCCCGAGGGCCCCCAGACCTGCAGCCCGCGAAGGCTGGCCAGGAGATCGGGATTCCGGATGAGGCAGAGTATCTTATACATGGCAGCGCACCGTAAAATCCTTTCTTCCGCATAATAACCTTATTATATCATAAACCTATATAGTTGATATGCTTTTATGAAAAACAGGACCGGGGAGCAAAAAAACATTACCCGGGAAATACCGATGGTGTATAATAGGCTTATGAAAAATAACGAGAAGAAATATACGACGATACAAATGAATAAGGGCTCCGATGGGGCCGGCGGTTTGGACAAGGACGGGGGCCGGGCGGCGGCCCAGTTCGCCAAGATGACGGAGACCCCCATCCCCCGGCTGATCTTCGGTCTGGGGATCCCCACCATCATCAGCATGCTGGTGACGAGCCTGTACAACATGGCGGACACCTACTTCGTGGGGCGGCTGGGCACCAGCGCCAGCGGGGCCACGGGCATCGTCTTCGGGCTCATGGCGGTGCTCCAGGCCTTCGGCTTCATGTTCGGCCACGGGGCGGGGAGCATCATCGCCAGGCGCCTGGGGGCCCGGGATATTGAGGGGGCCAGCCGGTTCTCCTCCACGGGGTTCGCCCTGTCGGTGGGGACGGCGGTGATCATCGCCGCCTGCGGGCTGCTGTTCATGGATCCCCTGATGCGGGCCATGGGCAGCACCGAGACCATCCTGCCCTACGCCCGGGTGTACGCCTTCTACATCCTGCTGGCGGCGCCCTTCATGATGAGCAGCTTCGTGATGAACAACGTGCTGCGCTACGAGGGCAAGGCGGCCCTGTCCATGATCGGCCTGTGCACCGGGGCTCTGCTGAACATCGCCGGGGACCCCTTCCTCATGTTCACCTGCCACATGGGCATCGCCGGGGCGGGGCTGTCCACGGCCCTGTCCCAGCTGGTGAGCTTCGGCATCCTGATCTCCATGTTCGTCACCCGGCGCACCCAGACCCGGCTTTCCCCCCGGTACATCACCCGGAGCGGCGCCGACGTGTGGGAGATCGTGACCACGGGCTTCCCCAGCCTGTCCCGCCAGGGGCTCAGCAGCATCTCTACGATGATCCTGAATCTCCAGGCCGGGGTGTACGGCGACGCGGCGGTGTCGGCCATGAGCATCGTGGGCCGGGTATCGTTCTTCATCTTCGCCGTGGGCCTGGGCATCGGCCAGGGCTACCAGCCCGTGGCGGGCTTCAACTACGGGGCCAGGAAGTACTCCCGGCTGCGCCAGGGCTTCATCTTCACCTTCGGCTTCAGCGAGGTGTTCATGGGCCTGCTGGCGGTGATCGTCGGGGTGATGGCCTCGGCCACGGTGGGGCGCTTCATCAGCGACCCGGCGGTGATCGCCATCGGCACGGCGGCCCTCCAGTACCAGTGCGCCGCCATGTTCTTCCAGCCCGCGGCGGTGACCACCAACATGCTGTTCCAGAGCATCGGCATCAGCGGCAAGGCGACCTTCCTGTCCATCCTGCGCAGCGGCCTGTTCTTCATCCCCCTGGTGGTGATCCTCCCCGGCATCTGGGGCATCTTCGGCGTCCAGGTCGCCCAGCCCCTGGCGGATGTGATGACCTTCGTGGTGTCCGTCCCCTTCGCGGTGGCGTTTTTCAGGAAGCTGCCGGCGGATGAGGCGTGACGGATGCTATGACGGACGGGCCGCGGGAGAGTGGCTGGTTCACTATCCCCGGTTCCTAATACTGCCCAATAGTCAGTCACCGCGGACAGGAGAGCACTGTTCGCGGTGATTCCTCTGATGCAGTATTAGGATCCAGGGACACTGAACGCGGTACTTTATTGGGCCCGTCCTGGGTAGTTATGACCGAAATATGAGATGGGAAGGCGGTGAGTAAAAAACAGCCTCCAGTTTGCAGGTTGAAGACAACTTGTAAACTGGAGGCATTTTTGTTTTCTGAGGACAGGAAAATCAGAGTTTCGTGTCCGCTGTACCGGGCTAGTTGTCAGCCAAAGCGTGGAATGAATAGGCAGAGCCCACATTGGGACAGACAAGCCCATGCTCCACTTTCAGGAGCCGGGCATGCCCGATTTTCTGCCCGTCATCACAGAGTAATGAGTAGGTGGGAAAATCGAGCATTTTGCTTGGTTTCGGATACACACTCTTCAAAACATGACAATCGGCGGGAAAAACAGCATCCAGCTTGCAGATTGAAGACAACTTGTGAACCTGGAGGCATTTTTGTTTTCTGAGGACAGGAAAATCAAAGTTTTGTGTCTAGTGATCCGGAACAGCAGACAGCCAAAGCGTGGAATGAACAGGCAGAGCCCACATTGGGACAGACAAGCCCATGCTCCCCTTTCAGGAGCCGGGCTTGCCCGATTTTTTGCCCGTCATCACGAAGTGATGGGTAGGGTAAAAATCGGGCGTTCTGCCCGGCTCCTGAAAGGGGCAAGCATGCCTTGTCTGGGCCCACAGTGGGCGGCGCCTATCCATTCCAAAGCGGCGTTCTGCCATCTAATGCTGCGCTTGTCCGCCGCTTCGCCATCAAAAGCTGCGCCTGTCTGCTGCTCCGCCATCTTAGGCTGCCACCTTCACCTTTCACCCAAACGGCGGGTAACTCCCCAAAAAGTAAAACTGCTCCGTGGCGGCCAGGACCTCCATGAGGACGGCATCCAGGTCGTCGCAGGCGGCGGCGCCCAGGAAATCCAGGAAGAACAGGTACTCCCAGTTGACCCCGGGGAGGGGCCGGGACTCGATCTTGCACAGATTCAGGTGGTGGGCCTCAAAGATGCCCAGGAGGCGGTAGAGGGCCCCGGTGCGGTGGGGCAGGCGGAAGATCAGGGAGATCTTGTCCCGGCCCGGCCGTCGCTCCGGCACCGGAGACACCACCACAAACCGGGTGGAATTGATATCCGAAGAATTGATATCCTCCGCCAGGATCGTCAGGCCGTGGATCTGGGCCGCCCGGGCGCTGGCGATGGCCCCGTAGGCCCGGTTGCCCGAATCCGCCACCATGCGGGCCGCCACCGCCGTGTTGCTCCAGGGCACGCATTTCCAGCGGGGGTGGCGGGACAGAAATTCCTGGGACTGGAAGAACCCCTGCTCGTGGGAATAAATCTCCGTGAGCCCCTCCAAGGTGGCGCCGGGCAGGGCCAGCAGGCAGTGATGGACCTCGATGGGGATCTCCCCGACGATGGAGCAGGTGTAGTGGGAGAGCAGGTCGTACACCGCGGCGATGGACCCGGTGGAGCTGTTTTCGATGGGCAGCACCCCGTAGTCCGCGCCGCCGCCGGTGAGGCTCTTGAACACATCGGCGAAGGAGCCGTGGGCCAGGCGTCGGCGGTCCTCGCCGAAAAAGGCGATGGCGGCCTCCTCGGCGTAGGAGCCGGCGGTGCCGGCGTAGGCGATGGTGGGGTGGTCGATGGGGGTCCGGATGGATTGCCGGGCCCGCTTGTAACGCTGCAGGCTTTCGTCCTGGGCGGGGGTGAGGTAGGTGCGCATAAGCTGAGTGATCTCCTGTCGGTCGGGATTTTTCGTTGGTTCCGGTGATTCTTAAAGGGTTGATTCGTCAATGTTATCTTATGCCAGACGGCGGCGGTTGTCAAGGCCGGAGCCGGCGGGGATTTTTGCGGCGCCGCCGATTCAGCCGGTTACACCAGGGCCGTCCTGTGCTATAATGGAACCAGGAAAATGCCAGAAAAGAGGTACCAAAATGACGAAGCAAGGAAAAACACGGAGCATCATCCTGGGCACCGCGGCAGCAGCAGGGGCGGCAGCGGGTGTGGCGGCGGCCCGGCAGCTGGGAAAGGACCGGCGGGCCCTGGCGGCGGCCTTTGATTCGGCCCTGGAGATCCTGGAGGAAACCCACGACCTGACGGCGGTGGACCCGGGGCCCTACGGCGTCTGCACCCTGTACGGCGTCCTGCGCTTTCCCGTGCGCCAGTTCACCCTGGAGGGGGTGGGCAACCTGTCGGTGATGACGGCCCACGTGGGGCACATGGCCATGGAAACCCTGACCATCACCCCCCTAGAGAAGGATGTGCCCCTGATGGCGGCGGATTACCTGGTCCTCCCCGGCCGCCGCAAGGCCTATGTGGAATTTTTCGACCTGACGGCATCCCCGGACCCGGGGATCAAGGCGGCGCTGGAAGCCCTCGCCGGGCGCTGCGACGACCTCGCGGACTTCACTGCCGCGCCCTCCTGGTACGATGAGCTGATGCCGGCCCGCTGCCTGAAGCAGGGCCGTCCCAGGGATGAGGGCCGGCTGGCGGAGCTGCTTCGGGACAGCGTGAGGACCTACCTGGCGGTGTGCGACGCCGCACCGGCGCTGGCGGGCCCGGAGGCGGCGGACAAGGGGGCCCGGACCCGGGAATACGTGGAGAACCTGGTGAAGCGGGGGGGCACGTCCACCCAGATCTTCACCTCGGCCTGGGGGGCGGACCGGACCCTGGATTTCCTGAAAGGGGTGTTCTTCGGGACGGACCCCATTGTTTAAGGTTTTTTGTGTATAATCACCGTTAAGCAGACAGGTGCGAGGTACTGGTCTGGTGTCCGAGGGACACCAGACGCGATACGATTTTTGGCCTGTCCGAGCAGGAAGGGTTAGGAGGAATAACGAAGTATGATGAGTGAGAAATACCGGGCAGTGTGGATGTCCCTGGAGGATATCGCGATCCTGGGGCTGCTGGTTTTGGAGGTGGTGACGTTTTTCATCACCCTGAGCAGCGGGGCGGGGCCGGTGCACCGGTTCTTTTTGGCGGATATTGAAATCAACATGGTGGTGGAGCGGATCTTCTCCCTCATCGTCATCATCTGCGCCATCCCCATGTTCAAGCGGATCCGGCGGGCCTGGGTCATCGTGGTGGTGCTGCTGGCGGGGGAAGTGCTCCTGCACTTCCGGGCCAACATGATCTGGCGGATGAACGCCGTGCTGGCCATCGAAATGATCGTCCTGGGGGTGCTCCTCATCGGCTGGCGGGACTTCTCCCGGCCGGCGGTGCCGGTGAGCAAGCGCAAGGCCCTGGCCGCCTTCGCCGTGCTGGTGATCTGCCTGTTCCTGTCCGCCGCCGTGGGGTACTACGGCATGCACGTGTTCATCGGCAAGGACGTCTCCATCTGGACGGCCATCCAGAACCAGTTCCTGGAGCTCTTCGGCGTGTCCACCATTCCCCAGGAGCACAAGACCCAGTTTGAAATCTTCACCCGGTTCACCTTCTGGTACTGCTGGGGGTCGGTGCTCCTGGGGCTCATCCTCATGCTCAAGGCCCTGGTCATCAACCCCGGGGTCACCAAGCGGGAAAAGGACCACGTGCTGGAGCTGGTGCGGAAGTACGGCCAGAACCCCGAGTCCTACCTGGCCATCGAGGACGACAAGACCTATTTCTTCGGCACCGGGGTGGACGGCGTGGTGGCCTACGGCCTGGAAAACGACGTGATCATCGTCCTGGGGGACCCCATCGCCGCGCCGGAGGACGTGGCGGAGCTGCTGTCGGAGTTCAAGCTGTTCTGCATCAACAACCGGTTCAACGCCGTGTTCCTGGGGGTGACCGACGCCTTCGTGGAGCTCTACGTCCGCCACGGCTACAACGTGATCAAGTGCGGGGAAGAGGCCCGGTTCGACCTGGAGCAGTTCTCCCTCAAGGGGGGCAAGGCGGCCCGGGTCCGGGCGGACTTCAACAAGGCCACCAAGGCCGGGGTGACGGTGGAAGAGTACAAGCCCCTGGAAAAGAAGGATTTCGGCATCGAGGCCGAGCTCCGGGAGGTTTCCGGCGAGTGGCTCACCGACAAGAAGAGCGGGGAGCTGAGCTTCACCCTGGGGAGCCTGTCCCTGGACCATCCCCTGGACCGGCGGTATTTCTACGCCCGCAGCGATGAGGGCCGCATGGAAGCCTTCATCGTCTTCGTGCCCTTCGCCTGCAGCGACGGCTTCATGGCCGACGTGACCAGGCGGCGCCGGTCCGCCCCCGCCGGGGTCATGCAGAAGATCATGGTGGAGGCCTTCTTCACCTTCCAGGAAGAGGGCTATCACTGGGGGAGTATGGGCCTGGCCCCCCTGGCCGGCCTGACCGGCGGCGACGCCGAGCAGGGGCGGATGGAGAAGATGCTTTCCTTCGCCTACGAGCACTTCAACGATTTTTACGCCTTCAAGAGCCTGTACGAGGCCAAGAAGCGCTACAACCCCCTGTGGGTGCCGGGGTACCTGGTGTACTCCACCCGGATCATCACCCCCTCCATGGGGCTGGCGGTGGCCGCCATCCAGAACCCCCGGGGCCTGAAGGATTACATCACCTCCTTCATCCAGGGGCGCCGGGAGGCGGCGGAGGCGGTCCGCTCCGGGAAGAAGAAAAAGGCCTCCTGAGGCGGCGGCGCCCCCTCCGGGAGGCCCGGCCCTCAAAAGCTTTGCTGTAAAAAGCTTTACCTGTCGATAATCTGTTTGGGCCCCGGGCCGGAGTGTGCTATAATGAGGCTTAAACAACCATTTATTTAAAAGGAACCAGGTGACGCAGAATGTCTGATAATCACTCCGAAAAAAACGAGCGGCCCCTCGGCGACGACATTGCCGATATGGTCCAGAACGCCATCAATTCGGTGGACTACAACCAGCTGGGGAGCATGATCGGCTCCACGGTGGACAAGGCCCTGGCCGAAGCCAGGACGGGTATCAAGAAAAGCCATTACGAGGTCAAGAAGAACCTCAAGGCGGCGGGCATCGCCATGGGGGCGCCGGTGGCGGGCCAGCCCGCGGCGGCCAAGCCCCCCATGCGGGCCCCTGTGGCCAAAACCCCCCGGGGCACCTACTCCGGGCCGGTGATGATCATGGGGACGGTGTTCTCCCTGGCATCGGCGGCAGCGGTGGCCGGCGGCGCCCTGATCTTCGGGGCGGGGATGCTCACCCAGGCCGTGGCCGTGGGGCTTTTGGCCCTGGGGGCCTTCCTGGGCACCCGGGGAGCCGGCCTGATGAAGCGGGTGAGCCGGTTCAAGACCTACAAAAGCGTCCTCCGGGGCCGGGCCTACTGCGACACGGCGGAGCTTTCCGACTCCATCGGCAAGTCCAAAAAGTACGTGACCAAGGACCTGCGGAAGATGATCGACGAGGACATGTTCCCCGAGGGGCGGCTCAGCGACGACAACAGCGTCCTCATGCTCAGCGACGAGGCCTACGAGGCCTACGAGCAGATGCAGGAGGGGGCGCGGATGAAGGAAGAGGAAGCCCGGCTCCGGGCGGAAGCGGAAGCCGAGCAGCGGCGGAAGGAAGCGGAAAACCCGGTGTACAAGGAAGTGCGCCTGGTCATCGAGGAGGGGGAAGACACCCTGGCCCAGATCCAGGCCGTCAACCGCGCCATTTCCGACCCGGCCATGACGGCCAAGCTCACCCGGCTGGAAACCGTCATCCGCAAGATCTTTGAATTCATCGAGGAAAACCCGGGGCAGATCATGGAGATGCGGCGGTTCATGGGCTACTACCTGCCCACCACCCTGAAACTGGTCAACGCCTACCGGGATCTGGACGCCCAGCCCGTCCAGGGGGCCAACATCCGGGCCTCCAAGGCGGAAATCGAGGGCACCCTGGACACCATCAGCGGCGCCTTTGAAAAGCTGCTGGACAGCTTTTACCAGAGCACGGCCATGGATGTGTCCACCGACATCTCCGTCATGAAGAATCTCTTCGCCCAGGACGGCCTGGTGGACGACGGCCTGAAGCAGGAGGGCACGAAGGATGAATGAAAATAAAGCGATAACGCGTAAAGGAGAATGCCATGAGTGATGAAGGAATGAGGGGGACCCCAACCCTGACCCTGGACCCCACCTTTGATATGAACAGCGACCCCGCGCTGCAGGTCAAGCCGGAAACGGCGGCGGCCAAGCAGCCGGATTTGATTGAAGAAGCCAATTTGAGCCCCCAGGAGGAGGCCATGGTCCGTGATTTCGCCCAGAAGATCGACATCACCGACTCCAATATGGTGCTCCAGTACGGTGCCGGCGCCCAGAAGAAGATCGCCGACTTTTCCGACAGCGCCCTGGACCAGGTCAAGGGCGCGGACCTGGGCGAGGTGGGGGACATGCTCACCAGCATGGTGGTGGAGCTCAAGCGCTTCGACGTGGACGAAAAGAAGGGGTTCCACCCTTTCCGCAAGGCCACCAACAAGATCGAGGCCATGAAGGCCAAGTACGCCTCGGCGGAAACCAACGTCAACAAGATCTGCGACGTCCTGGAGGGCCATCAGATCACCCTGATGAAGGACATCGCCATGCTGGACAAGCTCTACGAGATCAACCTCAGCGACTTCAAGGAGCTGTCCATGTACATTCTGGCGGGCAAGGAACGGCTGCGCCAGGCCAAGGAGGTGGACCTCCCCGCCCTGGTGGCCAAATCCAAGGAAAGCGGCCAGCCCGAGGATGTCCAGGCGGCCAACGACATGGCCAACATGATCAACCGCTTTGAAAAGAAGCTCCACGACCTGGAGCTCACCCGGGTGGTGGCCATGCAGATGGCCCCCCAGATCCGCATGATCCAGAACAACGACACCCTCATGGCGGAAAAGATCCAGTCCTCCCTGGTCAACACCATTCCGCTGTGGAAGAGCCAGATGGTCCTGGCCCTGGGGGTGGCCCACGCCACCGAGGCCGCCAAGGCCCAGCGGGAGGTCACGGACATGACCAACCAGCTCCTCCAGAAGAACGCCGAAACCCTGAAGATCAACACCATCGAAACCGCCAAGGAATCGGAACGGGGGGTGGTGGACATCGAAACCCTGAAGAAGACCAACGCGTCCCTGATCTCCACCTTCGACGAGGTGCTGAAGATCCAGGAGGACGGCCGGACCAAGCGGGCCCAGGCGGAAAAGGAAATGGTCCAGATTGAAAATGACCTCAAACAGAAGCTGTGGGAAGTGTCCCAGCGCCGGTCCTGAGGTTAAATAAAGAAAGACTTAAGGTTTGAGCTTGAACTGCGGATTAAATAATGTAATGAAGATGAAAATCATCGGCCTGACCGGCGCCTTTTTGGCGCTGGTCTTTTGCCTGTGCGGCTGCGCCCTGACCCGGGAGGGCGCCGGGGTGTGGCCGGTGTGCGACAACACCCGGGGGGTGCCCCAGCCCGGCTTTAACGCCACCATCGCCCAGTCCTTCGACAGCGACGGCGTCACCGGCGTGGTTTTTACGGGAGTGAGCCCGGCCCAGGCCGCGGATTACCTGGAAGACCTGAAAAAAGCGGGGTTTAACGAGGTCCAGTCCAGCTCCGAGGTGTCGGGGAGCGTGTCCTACGTGGCCAAGGAGAAGGGCAACCCCCATCACCTGAGCTACACCTATGAGAAGGACGCCGCCCGCTTGTCGGTGTTTTTTGACCGGATCAACACGGACTGAGGCCGACGGCTGCCGCCGCGGGCGATTGAAAATTTTGCAACCGGGATTGGTGGAAAATGGCGTTTTCTGGAATTTATGAAAATATATAAAATGTTTTCAGCGATGAAAGAAAATAATTTATTTACATGTTGACAAAAATATTTTCAATTGCTATAATATAGCACTTTACATTTTGGCAAAATCCTGTTATAATGGTTCTAGAAATAACCTGTGAGGTGATATATATATGCAAAGACAACGGGCGACAATTAAAGATGTCAAGCGCGAGGTGGAAGCCTACCGCGGATGCCGTGTCAAACTGGAAGCCCATAAGAGCAAGAAGAAGCTCTATCATAAAGAAGGCACCATCGAGGGCGTTTATCCCAGCATTTTCACGGTGATGGTTGAAAGTGAAAAAAGACCGACCCAGCGGCTGTCGTTCTCCTATTCCGACGTGCTGACCCGCAGCGTGAAGATCGATCTGATCGACGACGATTCCGTTGATACCCTGGAAGCCGAAACGGCGTTCAGCTATTGATTCATCGGATCATTCAAATAAAATGCCATGCACAGCCGTGTGTGGCTTTTTATTTTATCCAAAATGTGGTAAACTGGACAAAGCGGCAAAGGTGTCAAAACCGGTATGCCGTCTGCGATCACCAATAAATTCATCGATATTTAGGAGAAGAGCCATGGCTTATCAAATCGTGACGGATTCATCCTGCAACCTGCCGGAAGACGTGATTGAATCCTACCAAATCGAAATCCTGCCTCTGCATTTCATCGTCGAGGACAAGACCTACAGCAGCTACAACAAGGGGGAGGTCACCGATTTACAGCAGTTTTACACCATGATGCGGGCGAAGAAGGATATCACCACCTCCCAGATATCCCGGCTGGCCTGCGAGGCCCTTTTCAAGCGGATCCTGCGGGAGGGCAAGGATATTCTGTACATCGGCTTTTCTTCGGGGCTGTCGGGGACCTACCAGGCGGCCCACATGGTGCTGGTGGAGATGGCGGCCCGGTACCCGGACCGGGTGATCCTGGACGTGGATACCCTGGGGGCTTCCCTGGGCGAGGGGCTCCTGGTTTACCACGCGGCGGAACAGAAGGCGGCGGGGGCTTCCATCCATGAGGTCCACCGCTGGCTCATGGAGAACCGCCTCCATTTGTGCCACTGGTTCACGGTGGACGACCTGTTCTTCCTCATGCGGGGCGGCCGGGTGTCCCGGACGGCGGCGACCTTCGGCACGATGCTCAACATCAAGCCGGTGATGCACATGGACGATGAGGGCCATTTGATCCCCCTGTACAAGGTCCGGGGGCGCAAGCGCTCCCTGGGTGAGCTGGTGCGCAACATGGAGCGCCTGGCCATCGAGCCGGAGAAGCAGGCGGTGTTCATCTCCCACGGGGACTGCATCAAGGATGCGGAGTACGTGGCTGACCGGGTGGAGCGCAGGATGCACCCCCGGAAGATCTTAATCAACTACGTGGACCCGGTGATTGGCGCCCACAGCGGGCCGGGGACGGTGGCGCTGTTCTTTTTGGGGACGGAAAGGTAGCTGGCGTAAACAAGCCCGCCTGACAGGAGATGACCTGTCAGGCGGGCTTGTTGCCGGGCGGATTAGCAGACGGCCGGGGCGATGACGGTAAAGGTGGCCCCGGCCCCCACCGCGCTTTCCGCCTGGAGGACGAAGCCATGGCGGTCGGCGATGCCCTTGGCGATGGCCAGGCCCAGGCCCGTGCCCTTGGCGTTGATGGGGTCCGTGTTGTGGATGAAGCGCTCGAAGATGTGGGGCAGGATGTCCGGGGCGATGCCGCAGCCTGAGTCGGCGATGGCGATGGTCAGCCCCTCCGCCGTCACCCGGCTGGTCACCGTGATGGCCCCCCCTTCCGGAGAGAACTTGACCCCGTTGTCCAGGATGATGAGGAAGAGCTGGCGCAGCCGCTGGTAATCCCCCTCACAGGGGAACACCGGCGCCGGGTCCCCGCACACCAGGGTGATGCCCTTGGGGGCCGCCAGCTTCCGGGCCGCCCGCAGGGCGTCGGAAAGCACATCCGGCAGGTTCAGGGGGGCCATGGAGATGGGGTAGTCCAGGTTCTGGAGCCGGGTGAGCTCCAACAGGTCGTTGACCATGCGCTCCAGGTGGACGCTCTCATCGTAGAGCTCGGCGTAGTAGGCCGCCACCTTGTCCGGGTCCCGCACCACCCCGTCCCGCAGGGCCTCCAGGGAGCCTCGGAGCACCGTCACCGGCGTGCGCAGCTCGTGGGAGATGTTGACGATGTAGTCCTGGCGCATCTGCTCCAGCCGGGCGCTCTCCCGGGAAGCCTCGTCCAGGCGCAGGGCCAGGGTGTCGATGTGGGCCGCCAGGGAGCCGATTTCGTCCCGGCGGGCGATGTCCGTGTGGGCCGAGTAATCCCCGTCGGCCAGGCGGCGGGTCACCGCCTCCATCTCCCGCAGGGGCCTGGTAAAATGTCTGGCCATCAGGGCGGCGATGAGCACCGACAGGGCCAGGGCCGCCCCCATGCTGAAGAGGAGCACCTCGCCCCCGGAGCGCACCAGGTCCACGATGCCCGTGGGCTGGATGGCCATGATCACCGCCGCCGTCAGGGCGCCGTCGGCGCCGTACACCGGGGAGCCCACGGTGATGGTGGGGATGAACAGGTCATCGTCCTCCCGGGTCTCCACCCCCGAGGTGCAGGATCCGGCGAACACCGCCGCCAGCACCGTGCGGCCGTCGTCGGTGAGGTCGCTCTGGTCCTCAGAGGTGTCATCGGGGATGGTGGTGAAGGCCGAGCCGTCCTGGTTGACGATCCACAGCTCCGCCCCCGAGGCGTCGGTGATGAAGCGCAGGAAGTTGGAGTGCTTGCCGAAGTTTTCCCCCCGGCCCTGGCCCTGGCCCAGACCGCCGCTTTCCCCGCCGGCGGTGCCGGACTCCTGGGTGAGGAGGCGGTTGAGGTTGTCCGCCACCGCCGTGGTCCGGGTGGTGAGCTCGCTGCGGTAGAGCTGGGTGGTGATCCGGGAGAACAGGAACAGGAACAGGGCCCCCACCACCAGGGAGAAGATCACCACGATGGAGGTGATGCTCAGGATGAGCTGGCCGCGGATCTTAAGCTTCATCGGCGGCCACCTGGAAGCGGTACCCCACCCCCCACACGGTGTCGATCTGCCAGTCCGGGTGGTCCGCGGCGCCCAGCTTGGCCCGCAGGCGCTTGATGTGGCTGTCCACGGTGCGGGTGTCGCCGTAGTAATCCAGGCCCCAGATGGCGTCCAGCAGGTTGTCCCGGGTGAAGACCCGGCCGGGGTGGGAGGCCAGGGTCCACAAAAGCTCGAACTCCTTCTTGGTGAGGGCGATGGGGATTCCCGCGAGGGTGGTGGTGTACCGGGCGGGGTCCACGATGAGGTCTCCCACGGTGAGGCAGCCCTCGCCGCCGGAGCCGGTGTGGGGGCCGTCCATGCGGCGGAGGATCGCCCGGACCCGGGCCATGACCTCCCCGGGGGAGAAGGGCTTGACGATGTAGTCGTCGGCGCCGATGTCCAGGCCCATGATCCGCTCGAAGTCCTCGCCCCGGGCGGTGATCATGATGATGGGGACGCTGGAGTGCTGGCGGATGGAGCGGCAGACGTCGAAGCCGTCCCGCTTGGGCATCATCACGTCCAGCAGGACGATGTCGAAGGGCCGGGCGGCGAAGCAGGCCAGGGCCTCCTCCCCGTCCTCGGCGGTGGTGACGGCAAAGCCTTCCATCTGGGCGTAGTCCGACAGGATGGACAGGATCTGGGGGTGGTCGTCGGCGATGAGCATGTTTGGCATTGAAGGGGCCTCCTTGTGGTTGATGGGTATAGGGTAGCATATAAATGTGGCAAATCTGTGATGGGACGGACGGTTGCGGGCCGGTGTCCCCGGCTCCTGATACGGCCCAATAGTCAGCACCACGGACAGGAAAGCACTGTTCGTGGTGATTCCTCTGATGCCGTATCAGGACCCAGGGACACCGGCGCGGAAGGTTGACTGGTCTGTCCTGGGTTATCAGCAGTTTTCGGTGCCCTGATCGGCGGGCACCTTTGCTGGTATTATACCACAATCCGGCCGGTGTGGGGGCGTGGAGGGGGTTGACGTTGGCGGGGAATGGTGGTAAGATGGGGCTAGCTGAAAAGGAAAGGCAAGGAGAAGAAAAACGATGCGATATGAACCTCAACCTATTTCTGAGCGGAAGGAAGCGGTGACGCTGCTTCTGATTCTGATTTACCCCCTGGGGCTGTTCTTTTTGTGGGAGTCCTGCCGGTATACCCGGGCGGGGAAAGTCGCGCGGACGGTGGTTTTTGGGGCCTTGTTCCTGGCTCTGGCCTACACCCTGTGGTGCGCGGCGCTGGGCCGTCCCCTGCCGGCACCGGCCCAGCGGGCGGCGGCGATCCTGAACCCGGCGGCCACGGCCACGGCGCCGGCGGCGGTCCCGGCGGAGGCTTACCGGGAGCTGGGGGAAGGCACCTATACCGTGGGCACGGATATCGCCCCGGGCACCTACACCATCCGCCTGGTCGCCGGCACCGGTTCCCTGGCCCGGGTCAGCCCCCTGGGGATCTCCATGCCCCTGACTGCGGACCCCGAGGGGATTTATACCCTGAAGGATGAGTACCAGGGGGTGGCGCTGGGGGATGGGGAGAGGCTGGTGGTGGGGGAAGGGTTGAGGGTTTCGCTGACGGCGGAGTGAAAAAGACGGGGATTCATCCCGAAAACTGTGTTTATTTTTTTGAAGGCATATTATAATTAAAGCGTATGATTCAATCAACAATGGAAGGGGAAGTAACGAAATGACCCTCGAAAATCTTTTGCATATTGCTGACGCTGCCGAATTGGCCAGGGAAGAAGAAAAAATCAGCAAGAAGAAGGCGGCTGCATTGTTTGAAAAGGGGCTTCTGGACCGGATGGAGCCTGGGACCTTTGCGGCCCTTGCCGCCATCCACACGTATCTGTTTGAGGATATTTACGCCTTTGCCGGCCAGGTGCGGACGGTCAATCTGGCTAAGGGAAATTTCCGTTTTGCCCCGGTCCTGTATTTGCGGGAAGCCCTGAAAGGCGTGGAGCGGATGCCCCAGTCCACCTTTGATGAGATTGTGGAAAAATACGTGGAGATGAATGTGGCCCACCCCTTCCGGGAGGGCAACGGCCGCAGCGGGCGGATTTGGCTGGATCAGATGCTCAAAGCCGGGCTGAAGCAGGTGGTGGATTGGAGCCGGGTGGATAAGGACGATTATCTGATGGCCATGGAGCGCAGCCCCATCAAAGATATTGAAATCAAGGTTTTGCTGAAGCAGGCGCTGACTGATCGGATTGACGACCGGGCGCTTTATATGAAGGGGATTGACCACAGTTATTATTACGAGGGGTACAATCTATTTAAGACGGGGGATTTGGCGTGAAAGGATGATGTGGGAGGTGCAGCGGGAGGCGGCTGGTCGCCGTTCGGATGGTAAAGACACCCCCGTCTCCGCTCCACGGACAGGAAAGCGCTGTCCGTGTCGAGTCGACCTGGGGCGTCCTTTGCCACCTGGACGGCTGCATGGAAGGTGCAGCGGGAGGCGGCTGGTCGCCGTTCGGGTGGTAAAGACACCCCCGTCTCCGCTCCACGGACAGGAAAGCGCTGTCCGTGTCGAGTCGACCTGGGGCGTCCTTTACCACCCGGACGGCTGCACGGGAGGTGCAGCGGGAGGCGGCTGGTCGCCGTTCGGATGGTAAAGACACCCCCGTCTCCGCTCCGCGGACAGGAAAGCGCTGTCCGCGTCGAGTCGACCTGGGGCGTCCTTTGCCACCTGGACGGCTGCATGGGAGGTGCTGCGGGAGGTGGCTGGTCGCCGTTCGGGTGGTAAAGACATCCCCGTCTCCGCTCCGCGGACAGGAAAGCGCTGTCCGTGTCGAGTCGACCTGGGGTGTCCTTTACCACCCGGACGGCTGCATGGGAGGCTTTCTGAGCGCCTTACTTAAGCTTCTCGCACAGGGGCAGGATCTGATCCAGTTTGGCGACGATGCGCCGTTGCTCGGCAAAAGGTGGAAGAGGAATGAGAAGTTGATTAATCTTATTTACTGCGAGGCCGGGTTGTGCTGTTGCCGTAGCATATTGATTTAAATTTAATGCGCGTAAAAAAACTCCGCTCCAATCGGTATCAGTTTTTGCGAATGTTTCTACAACAACAGCGTGTTCAGTTGCATAAAATTTTCCCTTTGCTAAATTTATATTTCCACATAATGCGCCCTGACGACCAATCAAAGCATAATAACCATCCCTATTATATTTTTTAATAAAACCTCTTTGTCCATTGCCACCAAAACATGGATATGAGTTTTCTTCCAAGGTATCCGTGATTTCTTTTGCAGTTGCATTTTTCCCAGCTTGTAAATTAAAAATAGTTCCTATCCGACACCACTTCCAATTCTCCGGAATATCAAAAGGCAATTCCTCCTCGGTAATCTCCGGCAGCTTCTTCCCTTTCTTGAGGGTTCCCTCTTTGATGAGCCGCTTCTTTTCCCTTTGAATCTGCTGGTACAATTCTGACCCGGTTCCTTCTTCCGGACGCTGCGCCACCAGTTTGCCCTGGATGGCCATTTGCAGCAGGGATTTCTGCATGTCGGTGGGGAAGCGTTGGTTGAAATCCTCCAGTTTTGTCCACGCCTTTTCGTAGCGGTCAATCAAAGGCTGGAGCTCTTCGATTTTGGCGACGATGCGCTTTTGCTCGGCGAGGGGTGGGAGGGGAAATAAAGATTTTACTAAATAATCCTTGTTAATTCGTTGCTGACCAGCTGTTCCGGTGAATGATTTTACCCCATTTGAAATAAAGAACTCTGTTTTGAAGTACCAAAGCAAATATTTTGATGAGATTGTATGATTAAGTATCCTGATAATGGATAACTCTGTTGTTCCTGCGCCATAGCCATTTTTTAAATTTTGGAAAATGACAGATTTTCTGTTTTGAAAGCATGGTGTAATTTTCGCAACCCCAATATCACCATCAGAAAAATGTGTAAATCCTCTTTTTATTTCTTTCCATTTTCGTATTTCAAATGTGTGTGTATTTTGGTATCCATCAGATACACATGACATTGGTATAAAAGCAACATCTAATTTATCATCAAGCTTGTTTTTGGGATTTAGCGTCGTAATGGATCCGATTTGACACCACATCCAACTCTCCGGAACCTCAAACGGAATCTCCTCCTCCGCAATCTCCGGCAGCTTCTTCCCCTTCTTGATAACCCCTTCTTTTATCAGTCGTTTCTTTTCCTCCTGAATCTGCTGGAACAATTCCGTCCCAGTTCCTTCCTCGGGACGCTGCGCCACCAGCTTGCCCTGGATGGCCAGTTGCAGGATGCTGTTTTTCAGTTCCTGGGGGGTCATGGGGTGTCCTCCCCGAGGAGGGCGGTGATCTGGGCTAGAACCCGGTCGATTTCGGCGTTCAGGCTGGTGCGCTCTTCCTCGTAGCGCTGGATCAGGTCCAGGGGAGCCAGGATTTCCTCTTCCTCGTGGGGGTAGCCGCACTGGTCGAAGTTGTAGCCCAGTTCGCCGGAAAGTTCTTCGGCGGTGTAGGCCCGGGCCTTGTCGAAGCCGTCTTCCTGGATGGGCTTGCGGTCCTGCCACCAGGCGGTGACGGCGTCAAAGTGTGAAAGCTTCATGGGCTTTGTCTTGGAGAAGTGCTTGTAGCCTTCGGGCATGTCCATGCGGTAAAACCAGGTGGTCCGGGTGGGGCCGGTGTGGTCGAAGAACAGGATGTTGGTTGCAATCGGAGTGTAAGGGGAGAAGACGCTACGAGGCATACGGATGATGGTGTGCAGGTCGAATTCCCGGAGCAGCTTGGTCTTGATGGCGATCTTGGCGTTGTCGGTGCCGAAGAGGAAGCCGACAGGGAGGATCACCGCCGCCCGGCCGCCCTTTTTCAGGCGGTACATGATGACGGACATGAACAGGTCGGCGGTTTCGCTGCTGGCCAGGTCGGCGGGGAAGTGGTTCTTGACGTCGGCCTTTTCACTGCCGCCGTAGGGCGGATTCATGAGGATCACGTCAAACTGGTCCCGTTCGGTGTAGTCCAACACGTCTTTAAGTAAGGCGTTGTCGTGATAAATCCGAGGCAGGTCCAGCCCATGGAGGAGCATGTTGGTGATGCACAGCATGTAGGGGAACTGCTTTTTTTCGATGCCATAAATGGAGGCGTCGTAGGCTTTCTGGTCCTTGGTGTTGTGGATCTGGCCCTTGAGTTCATCCAGCCAGCTGGTGATGAAGCCGCCGGTGCCGCAGGCGAAGTCGGCCATCTTTTCACCAATTTTGGGCGCAATCTGCCGGGCCATGAATTTGGTGACGGCCCGGGGGGTATAAAATTCGCCGGAGGAGCCGGCGCTCTGGAGCTCCCGCAGGATGGATTCGTAGATTTCCCCGAAGGCGTGGCTTTCCTCGTAGTCTCCCAAGTCCAGCTCGTCGATGAGGTTGATGACCTGGCGCAGGAGGACGCCGTCCTTCATGTACTGGTTGGCGTCCTCGAAGGTCGTTTTGACGATGGATTGGCGGATGGGGGTGTCCGGGGTAACCTGGAGGCCCTTGAGGGTGGGAAACAGGGTGTTGTTGACGAAGGCCAGCAAGGGTTCGCCGGTGAGGGCATCGCCGCTTCTGTCGTCGGCAGCCCAGCTGCTCCACCGGCAGTCTTCAGGGATGATGGACCGGTAGTCATCATCATCCAGCTCCCAGTCCTGCTCCTTTTCGTCGTACACTTTTAAAAACAGCATCCACGCAATCTGCTCAATGCGCTGGGCGTCGCCGTTGATGCCCGCGTCGTTGCGCATGATGTCCCGAAGTCTCTTTACAAAATTTGTCAAACTGCTCATGCATTAACCTGCCTCATATAAATTTTTTTCCAGTTCTTTGATGGCTTTCTGGTAGCCGTCTTTGCCGCCGAAATACTTGGCGATGCGGGAGGGTTTGCCGAATTTCTGGAAGGGGTCAATCTTCAGAATTTCGGTCTTTTCGATCTCGTAGATTCCGGCGTTCATGTATTTATCCAGCAGGGCTTCCAGCACGTCCCGGGCGGCGCCGCTGTAACGGCTCAGGAAGTCGCGCTTTTTCACGTTGTCGGCCCGCTCTCTGCGGGTCAGGGGCTTCTTGTCGAAGGCCACGTGGCAGATGAAGTCGAAGTCGTCCACGTCGGCCATGCCCTGCTCAGCCTTGAGCTTTTCCAGGTCGATGCCCTGTTCCTGGAACAGGGCTCGGATGCGTTCTTTCTTGTCCTCGGCGGACCACTGCCGGATGAAGTTGTCCAGGGAGGCGTAGGTGCCCAGGATGTTGGATTTGGTGTAGTCGATGATGCTTTCCTGGCGCAGCAGCCGGCCCCGGCTGTCGTAGACGGAGACGGTTTTGCCGGTGATGAACACGTCGCAGCCGTTCTGGTCCACGATGGGCTTGACCTGGTAGCCGGATCCCGGGGGATCCACGACCCGTGGGGGATTACCGCCGCCGGTGCCGTCGTAATCGCCGTCCTGTTCGATGGGGCCGTCCCATTCCGGGTCGGCGAAGAGCCGGGTAACCTGGCGGAAGTCCATGACGACGAAGTGGGTCTTGCCGTCAGCTACCCGCAGCCGGGTGCCCCGGCCGATGATCTGTTTGAACTCGGTCATGGAGCCGATCATCTGGTCCAGGACGATGAGCTTGACCATCTTGCAGTCGGCGCCGGTGGACAGGAGCTTGGAGGTGGTGGCGATGACCGGGGTGGGGGATTGCACGGAGATGAAGTATTGCAGCTTGCTCTTGCCGTAGGGGTCGCTGCCGGTGATGCGCACGACGTAGTCGGGAACGGTTTTGACCAGGTCCGCGTTCAGGTTGGTCAGGGCGACGCGCATGCGTTCGGCGTGGTCCTCGGTGGCGCAGAAGACGATGGTCTTCTGCATCCGGCCGGTCTTCTTCAGGTAGTTCGTGATTTCTCCGGCAACCTCATAGGTGCGGTCTTCGATGATGATGTTGGTGTCGTAGTCGCTGTTGGTGTAGATGCGGTCTTCAATCTCCTCACCGTTTTTGTCCCGCTGGCCGGCATAGGGCCGCCAGCCCTCGCCGATGTTGGTATGGACGTTGATGACCTTGAAGGGGGCCAGAAAGCCGTCATCGATGCCTTCCCGCAGGCTGTAGGTGTAGATCGGATCGCCGAAATAGTCGATGTTGGAGATGTATTTGGTCTCCTTGGGGGTGGCGGTCATGCCGATCTGGGCGGCGGTGCCGAAGTAGGTGAGGATCTGGCGCCAGCTGCTGTCTTTTTTGGCGGAGCCCCGGTGGCATTCGTCGACGATGATCAGGTCAAAGAAGTCCGGCCGGAACAGGGCGGCGAAGCGGGAAACCGGGTCGCCGGGGTCGCTTCCCGGGGCGGGGTCTTCTTCGTCGTCACCGGCGAGCTGCTGGTACAGGGAGAAGTAGACCTCGTGGGAGGTGATGGTGGCTGGGTCGTCTTTGACAAAGTTGATCTTGTGGATGGTGCCCCTCAGCGGCGAGAAATCCTGGTTGATGGACTGGTCCACCAGAATGTTGCGGTCGGCCAGGTAGAGGACCTTCCGGATGAGGCCGCTCTTGAGGAGGCGGTACACGGTCTGGAAGGCCACGTAGGTCTTGCCGGTGCCGGTGGCCATGACCAGGAGGATGCGCTTCTGGCCCCTGGCGACGGCGGCGACGGTGCGGTCCACGGCGACCCGCTGGTAGTACCGGGGGGCGTAGGTGGACTGGCTGGTGTAGTAGGGCTGGTCCATGACGCGCTTTTCCGGGACGCTCAGGCCCTTTCCGGCCTGGTAGCGGGCCATGAGGTCATCGGGGGAGGGAAAGGCTCCCAGGGGAATCTGCCGCTCTTTCCCGGTGAGGAAATCGTGCTCCTGGAAGGCGTCGCCGTTGGAGCTGTAGGCGAAGGGCACGTCCAGCATCTGGGCGTAGTCCATGGCCTGCTGCATGCCGTAGGATACGGTGTGTTTGTTGTCCTTGGCTTCCACGATGGCCATGGGGGTACCGGCGCCTGCGTAGAGGATGTAGTCGGCTTTTTTGGCCGCTCCCCGGGAGCGCATGTTGCCCCGGAGGTTGATCCGGCCGTCGGTGATCTTGGTTTCCATGGTGATGCGGTCCCGGCGCCATTTCCTTTCGATGGCGGGGGTGATGTATTGCAGCTTGATATCCTCTTCCGTCATCTGCTTTTTATCCAACATCTTCATCGCCTTCCCTTCCCATTTTTCCCCATTATACCACGTTTTCGGTCCCCGGGCAATGCGTCACTCCTTCCCCCTCTCCTCCTTCCGCATCACCAGATAATTGAGATAATCCTCAGCCTGGACCCTGCCCTGCTGGTCCAGCTTCAGGTAGTCCAGGATCAGCTTGCGTTCCCGGGGATTGAGGTTGAAGGAGGCCAGCATGGCCTCCACCGCCGGGTCGGCCGTCTCGTCAAACATCGTTCCGGTGCCATCCCGGAGCCAGGCCTCGCTCACCCCCAGCTCCCTGCAGAAATTGGTGACGGTGGGGCGGGACATGCCCGATTCGCCGCTTTCGTACCGGGTGATGCTGGAGGGGTCGGCGCCCACCCGGACCTACGACCCCGCCTCCGATTGAAAATTAAGGTCAGCTACATCGTGAGCATTTACATGTGCCGCTGCCACCACGAGGCCAACGGCACCGTGGCTGAAGAGGACATCCTCACCCGGACTGAATTCCTCCAGATTGCCCGGCCCGGCCTCTCCGCCGACCTTGCCGTCCAGGTCATCCGTTGCCAGGACAAGGAACGCCACCCTTAGCCCCAGGCGCGGGTTGCCTGGAGGCCCTTTATTGAATGGATATGACTTACGACGAGACAGCACAGGTCATGGGAGTGAGCGTTGGATGCATTTTCACCTTACGGGGGTGGGCTTTGAAGAAACTCAAGCATGTCATCGTGTAAACAGGGAGATGGAGTAGGAAAAGAATGTATAAAAAACAGTATTCAATCTATAGAAAATTAATAATTTAAGTTATATAAAAAAAGAACATAGAATTCAAAAATGTGGTATATTATTAACATGCTGTGGAAGATTGAATGTTGCGACGGCAAAAGAAATAATTAAGCGTAATGAATATATGGCCACGGCACTTCAATTCATTGCCCATTGTGCCTTGAAAAAATGGATATTACGAGTGCGGTTTTAGTAATGCCAATGGAATAGGATAAAGACACATGGGTGACGTCAGAAAGTGAGGTCTGTATCGAAAAAACAAGGAAAAGAGAATATGATTAAGGAAAAAGAGAAAAAAACGGAAAAGAAAGAACGGCCAGAAGTCCGTAACCATGCGGAGAGTAAGGCTGTTGGCACAGAAGGATTAAGGAATCGAAATGCAATTTTTGGTGTGACGGCGATTGGCTCGCGGATTATCATTGGTGTTTTGGTAATTGCGCTGGTTGCCGCGGTCGGTACGGTGGCGTATCTTTTGACCCACAGGACGACCGAGCCTGATGTGGACCCTAGTGTGGTTCAGATATCCGGCGGCAGCAAGAATACGACGACTGACAGCATCCAGCTGCCTGGAATCACAACCATCGAAGCGGATACATCCGGAAACGTCTCAACTATCCTGTACAATCCGGAGGGAAATCCATGTTATTTTAAATACAATATCGTCCTGGACGACAGTAATCAGTCCCTGTTTACCAGTGGGCTGATTCCTCCGGGCGATGGGCTCAATGGCTTTACCCTTAACCAGGCCTTGGCCGCAGGTACTTATTCGGTCACCCTGAACATCAGCACCACCAGCACTTCGGACGGCAACGAGCCCTTGAATGGCGGTGCGATGAAGGCGAAGCTGGTCGTAAAATAATGCGGATGCGGGAGCGGATAACCCTCGATTCCTGATCTTCTTTGCAGTGTTCTTTGGATTTTTATCCAATCAATCGAAAGGAAGATTATCATGAAGTTTATAAAGAAATTATTGGTTGCGCTGGCGGTTATGGCGCTGTGTATGATGCCGATGGCGGGAGTGCTAGCGGATGATAATACTACTGTTAATTATGGTGATGACAATCAAACTCCAACAATGGATGTTGCTGTAAAAGTGGATCCTACTTATACTGTTGCTATTCCAACAAAGATTACTACAAGTCAAGTCACCAAAACCACAGGTGCAGGAACCCAAATTGGAACATTTTCTATTTCAGCAACGAATTGTTTTCTGCCAAAGGGGGGAAAACTGAAAGTAACAGCAGGTGGATCTGGAAAGGATAACGCTTTTGTCTTGCAAAATTCCCAAAAAATGTAGCAATTCTTTATGATATTTTTGTTGGCGATGCTAGTACAGCATTAATCCCCGGTGGCGAAATCTTAAGTGTAAATGCAGCCACACCAAATGATACAACAGAAAACTGCAGCATCAAATTGGCAGAGGCTCCACCATATGCAGGAGAATATGGTGACACCATTACCTTTAATATTGCTGTGGACGATCAATAATAGGCGATATCTAAACCCTATAACCCAGACACAAAAGGTCGGAATCTTCCGGCCTTTTATTTTTTCATAATGGCCCTCAATGAGAGTTTGAAGAGATTTTTTAAAGAAGTTTGATATGGAGGGTGGTCATGAATTACGCTGAATAAGTTTAAATTTAAATTAATATTAAAGAAGTTTAGCCCTTCATGGTATGAATATCGCCCTAACGTGAATATTATTTTGTGAACTCAAAAAAAACCAAAAGGAGGTAATATCATGGTAATTACCAAGCAGCTTACTGGCAAATCCCTGAAGGTCCTAAACAACTACGGTACCGTGGACAGGAAGGTGGTCACCAAGGTCAAGACCTACTCCCAAATCCTCCCCACCGCCCTGCTACTCCATCATCCCCCCCAGAAAGGACCCGCCCCATGCCTGTTATAGAAAATCTGACCTTCATCCTCCATCAGCTGGACGAAACCCTGCGGGACATGCAGGCGGAGATCAGCGAGAACCGGCAGCGCTTCGAGGACCGGCTGGACGGCCACGACAGCCGGCTAGCTGCCCTGGAGGCCCGGGCCGGGGCAGGGCAGGGCCCGGGACCCGAAAACCATCCTTGACTGCATCCTTCACCTCCTCCTGAAAACCTCCCGGTCCAGTCCTTTTTCAGGGGAGACCGGGCGGTTTCCATCCACTGAAACTACCTAAAAAAGCCAATAGTAATCCCGGTTGCCTTTTTGCATCCCAATTCGTTAACAAGGAGAATCATTTGCCATGACCCAGGAAACACAACCCGTGAATCAAGAAACCGAACGCTTCAAAGCCATCGCCAACCTACTCTGGCTGGCCGTCTCCCTCTTAAGTGCCGGACTCACCGCCCGGGGCCACGACGCCCTGCCCGTCACCGAGGCCCAGATCCTCACCGTCATCACCACCGGGAGCACGATCCTCAGCGCCCTGGCCTGCTGGTGGAAGAACCAGAACTGGACAGAGGAAGCCGTCCGGGCCCAGGCGTATAAGGATCGGCTGACTCGCCAAAAGGCAGGGGAAGACTGACAATCAGGGACTCTGGATAGTGGCATCAAGGAAAAAAAGCTGAGCAGCATAGAGAGTCCCAGGCAAAAAAATCCCCATATCCGCAGTATATAAAACTGCAGGTATGGGGATGGAATCATCCGATCAGTGTTTTTTAAGGCTTCGCTGGACTTCCGTAATGCGCTCTATGGGGATGCCGGTATAGAGGAAGATGTCATTGGTTTTTAGTCCCTGACCCAGCATCCGAGTGATGATTTCCAGTTGATTATCGGCTTTTCCTTTTGCTTCACCTTGCTGCACCCCTTGCAGGATGCCTTGTTCAACACCCTGTTGGTATTTCTCTTTATCACGTAAATACAGATTCATAAACTCCGCCTCCCATTCGGTATTGGATTTGATGCGCGCCAGTTCAGAGGACATGGCTTCAACCAGAGGGTTGTCGTCATTGACGGGCATGGCCGTGTCCAGAAAGGTCAGGACCTGGTCCAGTTTAGGGTCGATGGCGTCGGTGCCGCGGGTGTTGAAGAAGCATTTGTGGGTCTCATCGCCCAGGGCCAAAGCCGGGTCGTCGATACAGCGATTTTCAAAGTGATAGACGTGACGGCCATTATTAAAAGGATCAAAGGTGCAGATGAAGATGACGTAGCTCGTGTTGAGCTTGTCGTACAGTTCACCCTTTTCGATGAGATTCAAGTCGATCATGCCCTGATAGTAGCGGCTGCGCTTTGGCAGGTAACTCTGGGGCGATGTCTGCATTTCGATGTTATACACCGTGTCCTTGTCATCCTTGACGTACACATCCAGCCGGACGCTTTTGGCATCCATGGCGATGTCGATGGACTTCTGCTCCTCCGGATATTCAATCCGGTCAATGTCGAAGCCCAGCAGTGTTTCCACCAGTCCCTTGCAGATGGCTTTGTTGCGCATCATCTTGGAAAATACAAAGTCATCGCTTGGTGTCAGGCTTTGCCAGCGTTCCTGTATGGATTGAGGTATCTTTGTTGCCACGGGCATCTATCCTCCGGTCATGTCATTTAGTATATTCATTATACCAGCTTTCCCCCAAAAACACCAGATAGGAAAGCCAAGGTTAAGGCAGCACCCTCCTCAGCGCCCTGGCCTGCTGGTGGAAGAACCAGAACTGGACGGAGGAAGCCGTCCGGGCTCAGGGATATAAGAATCAACTGACCCACCAAAAGGTAGGGGAAGGCTAACAAGCAAAGACTTTGGATAGTGGCATTAAGGCCTGATGAAACTGATCATCATTGTGAAAGTGCAGGCAGAAAAAATCCCCATATCGACAGTATATAAAACTGCAGGTATGGGGAGGAATCATCCGATCAGTGTTTTTTAAGGCTTTGCTGGACTTCCGCAATGCGGTCCATGGGGATGCCGGTGTAGAGGAAGATGTCGTCCGTCTTTAACCCCTGCCCCAGCATACGGGTGATGATTTCCAGTTGTTCTTTGGCTTTACCGTTGGCTTCACCTTGCTGCATTCCCTGCTGCATCCCCTGTTGAACCCCTCGCAGGATGCCTTGTTCAACGCCTTGTTGGTATTTTTCTTTATCACGTAAATACAGATTCATAAACTCCGCCTCCCATTCGGTATTGGATTTGATGCGCGCCAGTTCAGAGGACATGGCTTCAACCAAAGGGTTGTCGTCATTGACGGGCATGGCTGTGTCCAGAAAGGTAAGGACCTGGTCCAGCTTGGGGTCGATGATGTCAGTACCACGGGTGTTGAAGAAGCATTTGTGGGTCTCATCGCCCAGGACCAAAGCCGTGTCGTCAATGCAGCGATTTTCAAAGTGATAGACGTGACGGCCTTTGTTAAAGGGATCAAAAGTGCAGATGAAGATGACGTAGCTCGTATTGAGTTTGTCGTACAATTCACCCTTTTCGATGAGATTCAAGTCGATCATGCCTTGATAGTAGCGGCTGCGCTTTGGCAGGTAACTCTGAGGCGATGTCTGCATCTCGATGTTGTACACCGTGTCCTTGTCATCCTTGACGTACACATCCAGCCGGACGCTTTTGGCATCCATGGCGATATCGATGGACTTCTGCTCCTCCGGATATTCAATCCGGTCAATGTCGAAGCCCAGCAGTGTTTCCACCAGTCCCTTGCAGATGGCTTTGTTGCGCATCATCTTGGAAAACACAAAGTCATCGCTCGGGGTCAGGCTTTGCCAGCGTTCCTGTATGGATTTAGGTATTTTCATAGGCGTTCCAGTTATCCTTATTTTGATGCCTTTATTATACCATCTTTCCCCCAAAAACACCAGCCGGGAAAGCCAAGGTTAAGGCATCCCCACACAAACGCCGGCCCCCCTTGCCCGGAGCCTTCACGATTATCCCCACCAGAATCAACGCATCACCACGGCCTCAAATACACAACCCGATGACCGCATCACAGCCATTGGCCACCCTTCCAAATCTAAAAACCCATCCCATCAATCCTGCCAATTTGGCGGCCAACTACATCGTGTTATGCTTAGTTTTATGCGTGACAAGCGCATTATTTGTGTTATAATAGCGCATATGAAACCAAGGCGGACAACATGAAATATTTTCAAATAGGCATTGTCGGCGTCGCTGTTCTTCTGATTCCACTCATCAGCAACCAGCATGACACCAGCCGGGACTGGCGGAGCCTCCGCGCGACCATGATCGCCACCATTTGCGATCTGCTCACAGAAATGATGTGCTGGATCGTGGACGGACAGACCTATCCGGGGGCCATGGCCATCAACACGTTCTTCGCCTACTGGACCATCGTCTTCCAATCCCTGGTCGCGGTGCTCTGGTTTTCCTATGTGCTCCAGCTGCTGGATTGGGAGGTACCCCATAAGTACAGGCGCCTGATTTACCTCCCCTTTATCTACAACATGGTCGACCTCGCCCTCAATCCGTTTTCCAACGCCCGGTTCATCATCACGGCGGCCAATCGCTATACCCTGGGGCTCCTGGCCCCGCTGGATATCGCCGTCACCTCCATCTACGTCCTGTCGGCGACATTCATGGCCTTCATCAAGCTGAAGCACGCCGTCAACGCCTACGAAAAGCACAGCTGCTACGTCATCATCGCCTCCATCATTCTGCCCATCATCGGCATGACCCTCCAATGGGTCTTCGACGGATCCTACCTGCTCCTCATCTTTTTTGCCATCGGCCTGCTGTGCATCTTCATCAACATCCAGAACAACCACATCACCATGGACAGCCTGACGGGGATTTACAACCGCGCCTATCTGCTCGTCCAATACGACCGGCTGATCAAGCGGGTCCGGCAGGGGAGCGCCATGTTCATGCTCGTCATCGATGTGAATGAATTTAAAAAGGTCAACGATACCCTGGGTCATCTGGCAGGGGATCACGCCCTCATGGAGATTGCCGGAGTGCTCAGGGAAACCTGCGCCGACGGCAACGGCCTGCCGGCCAGGATCGGCGGGGATGAATTCTGCGTCATTTATGAGAACATCGACAAGGGGCAGCTTGACGCCCACATCGGGAAATCAACAAAAACCTGGCCGCGTACAACGAAAGCGGAGCGTTCCCCGTGCCCCGTCCTCCCTTTAATTTCCCCAAAATTCCAATTTTTTGCCTTTGCCCCGGGACAAGCCCGCCAATCTGTGTTATAATGGCATTATTGAAAACTGTTGCAAAATCGAATGAGATTCGGTTGAGCGCGCCAATTTAAAGGAGGCAGAAACATGAAAATAGCGATGGCCAATGATCACGCGGGGACAGCACTGAAAGAGGAAATCAAGAAATACCTGGAAGCCGACGGCAACGAGGTGGTGGATTTCGGGACCTACGATGAGGAATCCTGCGACCTGTCGGATTTCGTGTACCCGGCGGCCCTGGCCGTGGGCAAGGGAGACTGCGACGGCGGCATCTTCGTGGACGGCGTAGGCTACGGCAGCGCCATGATCGCCAACAAAGTCAACGGGGTATACGCAGCGGTATGCCAGGACCCCTTCTGCGCCGCCCTGGCCCGTCAGCATAACAACGCCAACGTCCTGTGCATCGGCGGCAAAATCATCGGCAGCGCCATCGCCATGGAAATCGTCAAAACCTTCATGCACACCGATCCCCTCACCGCCGACAAATACAGCCGCCGCCGCGACAAAGTCGCCGTCATCAACGACGAACTGTGCGTACCCGTCAAGTAAGATTTAAATAAAAATTAAAATTGTCATCTAAGATTGACAAAGACCCCATTCATTTCGTATACTATACGAAAATCTCTTTGCACTGCATTACATTCCCAAACCGGGATGCGAGATCAACAGTACAAACTGAGCAGGCCATCGCGATTGGCTTTGGCGCCCCGAAGGGGCAGCCAAAGCCATAGTGGCCTCGAAGTGAGCGAAAGCGAACAGGCCACGGTAACCGATGGCCCGCAGTATTTGCTTTTTTCATCCGACAAGGATGAAAAGAAAAAAGCAAATACTGTGTTCCTTTTAAAAAAGGTTGGGTAAACTTTGGCGCCCCGAAGGGGCAGCCAAAGCCATAGTGGCCTCGAAGTGAGCGAAAGCGAACAGGCCACGGTAACCCAATTCGCTTTTTTCATCCTTACATCACTTTGGGGCATGGGGCCGGGCCGCTTTCCAGGCGGCAGCGGATGAATCATACATCTGCGGGACAGTGTAATGTTTCCGCAGGTGTTTTTATTTTACCCTGAGGACACAGACGTCTCCAATGAAGTGCCATAGGAGGAAACCACACCATCCCCCAGCACCGCCATTCTGAACCACCCCGGCCAGACACATCTGGATTTTCAATCGGGGCTTTCGGGATGACCGTGCCGGACCCGGATGGAAAAAGGAGGATTCTTTTATGACAGACAACGGCCAATGGAAAGGCCTGACCGCGGCGGAAGCCCGGGACAGGCAGGCGCGCTTCGGTAAAAACGAGCTGACGCCCCAGAAGAAGGAAAATTTCTTCCTCAAGGTGCTCCACATCATCGCGGAGCCCATGTTCCTTTTGCTCATCGTGGCGGCGGTGATCTACTTCATCCTGGGCGAGCCCCAGGACGGCGCCATCATGCTCATCTTCGTGGTGGGCATCATCACCATCGACGTGGTCCAGGAGTGGAAGACGGACCAGACCCTCAATGCCCTCAAGGACCTGTCGGCCCCCCACATCACGGTGATCCGGGACGGCACGGCCCAGGAAATCCCCAGCGCCGACCTGGTCCCCGGGGACCTGATGATGATCTGCGAGGGGGTGAAGATCCCCGCCGACGGCGTGGTCCGTGCCTGCGCGGATTTAAGGGTGGACGAATCCTCCCTCACCGGCGAAGCCGAGGGGGTGTGGAAGACGGCCGCTGATGATGGCGCTGCGGCAGCAGACGGCGCGGCAATTTCAGATGCCACCGTATCAGCTACATCCGCCGCCTCGGCAGTAAACGGCGCGTCAATTTCAGCTGCCGCCGCCCCAGCCATATCCGCCGCTCCGGCAGCAGACAGTGAGGCGATTTTGGCAGCCACCACCCCAGCTATATCCGCCGCCTCGGCAGTAAACGGCGCGGCAACTTCAGCTGCCACCGCCCCAGCCTCATCCGCCGCATCAGCAGCAAACGGCGTTTCAGCTTCAGCTGCCACCACCCCAGGCACATCCGCCGCCCCGCCAGCAGACGGCGCTTCAGCTTTAGCATTTACCGCCACATCCGCCGTTCCGGCAGCAAACGGCGCCTCAACTTTGACATCCACCGCCTCATCAACATCCGCCATCACCCCATCCTCCACCGACCCCTGGCGCCGGGACTACTGCTACGCCGGCACACTGGTCACCCAGGGCACGGGCACCATCCAGGTGGACAAAATCGGCGCCGCCACAGAATACGGCAAAATCGGCCTGGGCGTGGCCAGCGCCCCCCAGGAGGACACCCCCCTCCAGAAGCAGACACGCCGACTGGTCAAAACCTGCGCCATCATCGCCGGGGTGCTGTTCCTGCTGGTCGGCCTCTTCACCTGGGTCAACCTGCCCGACCACGCCTTCCAGGCCCGGCTCACCGAAAGCGTCCTCTCCGGCGTCACCCTGGCCATGGCCATGATCCCCGAGGAATTCCCGGTGATCCTCACCGTCTTCCTGTCCATGGGAGCCTGGCGCCTGGCCAAAAAACACTCCCTGGTCCGCCGCCTGCCCAGCGTAGAAACCCTGGGGGCGGTGTCCGTGCTCTGCGTGGACAAAACCGGCACCATCACCATGAACCGCATGACCGTCCAGCAGACCTGGACCCCCGGGGGCACCCCGGAAGCCGAGGCCGACCTCATCCGCACCATGGGCCAGGGCTGCGAAACCGACACCTACGACCCCATGGAGAAGGCGATGCTCACCCATTGCGAAAAAAACGGCATCACCCGGGAAGACCTCTTTGGCGGCACCCTGGTCCGGGAATACGCCTTCACCGACGCCCTGAAAATGATGGGCCACGTGTGGCAGCGGGACGACGGCCTGGTCATCGCCGCCAAGGGCAGCCCCGAGCGCATCCTCACCCTCTGCGGCCTGGACCCGGAACACCAGAAGGAAGCGGAAGCCCGCATCGCCGCCCTGTCCGGCCAGGGCCTGCGGGTCATCGCCGTGGCCGCCGCCCATCCCGCCGACGCGGCCTCGGTCCCCGAAGCGATCACCGACTGCCACCTGACCCTCCTGGGCCTGGTGGGCCTGGCCGACCCGCCCCGGGAAGGGGTGGACCGGGACATCGCCCGGTGCAGCAAGGCCGGGATCCGGGTGGTCATGATCACCGGGGACAACGGCGTCACCGCCTCGGCCATCGCCGGTAAAATCGGCATCCCCCACAGCGGCCACGTCATCACCGGGGACCAGCTGGACGCTATGGACGACGACGCCCTGGGCCAGGCGGTGCGGGACGTGTCCATCTTCTCCCGGGTGGTGCCGGAGCACAAAATGCGCATCGTCCGGGCCTTCCAGCAAAACGGGGAGATCGTCGCCATGACCGGCGACGGGGTCAACGACGCCCCGGCCCTCAAGTACGCCGACATCGGCATCGCCATGGGCAAGCGGGGCAGCGAGGTCTCCCGGGAGGCGGCAGATTTGATCCTCATGGACGACAACTTCAGCACCATCGTGGAGACCGTGGGGGACGGCCGGCGGATCTACGACAATATCCGCAAGGCCGTGGGCTACGTGTTCACCATCCACATCCCCATCGCCTTCGCCTCCCTGCTGGCCCCCATCCTCGGGGTGGCCCCGGCGTCCCTGCTGCTGCTCCCCCTCCACGTGGTGCTCCTGGAAATCCTCATCGACCCCACCTGCTCCATCGTCCTGGAACGCCAGCCGGCGGAGGAGGACATCATGGAACGGCCGCCCCGCAACCCCAAGGAAACCCTGCTCTCCGGCGGCCTGCTGGCCCGGAGCGTGGCCCAGGGCCTGGCGGTATTCGCCGCCTCCTTCGGGGCCTACTACACCACCCTCATGGCCCAGCCCGGCGCCGCCCCGGCGGCCCGGGCCATGGGTCTGACCATCATCATGGTAGCCAACCTGTTCCTGGTCCAGGTCAACAGCTCGGACCGGGAGTTCGCCATCCACTCGGCCAAGCGGCTGTGCCATGACAAGGTGATGTGGGCGATCAACCTGGGGACCCTGGCCCTCATCGGCGTGATTTTGTACTCGCCCCTGTCGGGATTTTTGAAGCTGGCTCCCCTGTCGCCGGGGCAGCTGGCGGCGGCGGTGGGCCTGGCGGCTGTGTCCGTGCTGTGGGTGGAAATCCTCAAGGCCGTCCAGAACCGGCGTCGCAGCCGCGGATGACGGCCATCATCTCCCGGGCGGCCCGGGTCAGAAATTTGTTTTGGTGAACGATCAGATAATAGGTGCGGTCGAAGGCGCCGTCGGCGAGAGCCACGGCGGCCAGGCCGCCCTTTTTGATTTCCTCCCGGACCACCGCCTCGGGGAGGATGGCGTATCCCAGCCCCGCCCGGGCCATGTGGATCAGGGCCAGGGTGCTCACGCTCTCCAGCACCGGGCGAACCACCAGCCCCCGCTGGCCGAAGATCCGGTCCACGGTGGTCCGGCTGCCGCTGCCCGTTTCCCGCAGGAGCAGGGGTTTGGTAGCCAGCTCCTCCAGGGTGATGGCCGCCGCTGGGGTTCCCGGGACGTCGACCGCCGCTGGGGTTCCCGGGACGTCGACCGCCGCCGGGGTTCCCGGGGCGCCGACCGCCACTGGCGCCTCCGGGATGCCGACCGTCGCAGGTGCCTCCGGAGCACCGACCGCCGCCGGTACGCCTGGAGCGCCGACCGTTGCCGGGGTTCCCAGGGAGCCGACCGCCGCCGGGTTCTCCGGCGCGCTGACCGCCGCCGGTGCCTCCGGAGCGCTGACCACTGCCGGGGTTCCTGTAGCGCCAACCGTAGCCGGGGTTCCCGGAGCGCTGACCGCCGCCGGTGCCTCCGGAGTGCCGACCGTCGCAGGTGCCTCCGGAGCATCGACCGCCCCCGGTGCGCCTGGAGCGCCGACCGTTGCCGGGGTTCCCAGGGAGCCGACCGCCGCCGGGGTTTTCGGAGCGCCGACCGCCAACGGAGCCTCTGGGGCGTCAACCACCGCCGGTGCGCCCGGAGCGCCAACCACCGCCGGGTCCTCCGGCGCGCCGACCACCGCCTGGTCCTCCGGCGCGCCGACCACCGCCATGGCCTCCCGGTAGATGGGCTCCGACGCGCATCCCGGCAGGGCCGAGGGCTCGTCGATGACGGCGAAGTCGATGCGGTTGTGCAGGAGCATCTCCTCGATGGCGGCGGAGTTCTCCACCACCACCCGGGCCTGGATGGCAGGCTGGGCGGCCCGGGCCCCGGCCATGAAATCCCCAAGCCGGGTTTCCCCCACGGTGACGTTGACGCCGAACCGGCACTCGGTGGCGTAATCCTCATCCCGGATCACCCGGACGGACTCGTCGAACTGGGAGAGCACCGTCCCCACGTACTGGAGCAGGGCCTCCCCGGAGGGGGAGATGTAGATCCGGCGGTTCATGCGCTCGAAGAGCCGGGTGCCGTAGAAGGCCTCCAGCTCCTTGATGGCGATGCTCACCGCCGGCTGGGAAATCCCCAGGCGCTGGGCCGCCGCGGTGAGGCTGCCCTCCTGGCAGACGGTGTTGAAAATCTGGAAATGGCGTAAAGTCATGGGGCTCCTTTCATTGAAGCGTGTTGTCCAATCTTTCCTTTAATATATTTATACAGATCATCCCAAGGATTCTTCTGACGATGTTTCCATAAGTAATCCCTTATGGTTTGTATATTATTATTTGAATTGATTTATGTCAAGAAAAGTTTTAAACTGGAGGGTGAGTGAAATCAGGCTATTTAATAGAGAATAATGAAAACACGATGAAAGGATGAGAAATAATGAAGGAAGACAAAACCGCCGGTGCCCCCGGGACGCCGGCGGACAAAAAACACCTGCTGGGCCGGCTCTTTTTCGCCATGATGCTCCTCAGCGCCTTTACCTTTGGGGGCGGCTACGTGATCATCTCCATGATGCGCAAGAAGTTCGTCAACGAGTATCACTGGATCGAGGAGAAGGAAATGCTGGACATCATTGCCATCGCCCAGTCGGCGCCGGGGCCCATCGCCATCAACGGCGCCATCGCCGTGGGGTGGAAGCTGGCGGGGTACGCCGGCATCGTCACCGCGGTGGCCGCCACGGTGATCCCGCCCTTCGCCATCATGATCCCCTGCGCCATCTTCTACAACCTGCTCCGGGCCAACGTCTACATCGGCTGGCTCCTGGACGGCATGAAGATCGGCGTGGGGGCCCTCATCGCCGCCGTCACCCTGGAGATGATGGGGGGCCTGTTCAAGGAGGGGGACAAAGTCCGGTCGGCGGTGATCCTCACTGCGGCCTTCGTCCTCAATTATGTACTGAACGTTTCGGTGATCTGGATCGTCCTGGCCTGCATTCTCTACGGCATCGCCGTGGTGGCCTGGGGCCGGCGGAAGGCCGGGGGAGGTGGGGTATGACCCGCCGCCGTCCATCCGGATCAGCCCGGTTTGCACTGCGCCGGAATGGCGCTCCCACAGGAGGTGCGCGATGATTTACCTTCAATTATTATGGTCCTTCTTCCAGATCGGCGCCCTGAGCTTCGGCGGGGGCTACGCCGCCATGCCCCTGATCCAGAACCAGGTGGTCACCCTCCACGGCTGGCTGTCCATGGCGGAGTTCCAGGACCTGATCACCCTGTCCCAGATGACCCCCGGGCCCATCGCCATCGACGCCGCCCCCTACGTGGGGTGGAAGCTGGCGGGGATGGGGGGCGCCGTGGTGGCCACCGTAGGCTGCGTCCTGCCCTCCTGCCTGATCATGACCGTGCTCATCCGCCTGTACTACAAGTACCGGAAGCTGGACGCCATCCAGACCGTCCTGAACATCCTGCGCCCCGCCGTCATCGCCCTCATCGCCGCCGCCGGGGTCACCATCATCGTCAGCGTCTTCTGGCCCCAGGCCCTGACCCTGGCCGCCACCCACTGGCCCTCGGTGATCCTCTTCGCCATCTGCCTGGCCCTGATGCTGAAGACCAAAATCGACCCCATCCTCGCCATGGCCCTGGCCGGTGTGGCCAACGTGGCGCTGCATCTGCTTGGAATTTGAACGGAAATCAGACGGAATGAAAACCCGAAATTAGACGGAACGAAAATCCGAAATCAGACGGAATGAAATTGCAAAATCTGATGGAATGCATTATAATATAAGAGAAAACGGTCTGAAAGAGGGTGGTGAAATGTCCAATGGAATGAATGGAGGGCTTTATAAAAAACGTCTCATCGATGAAGCCGTCGAAAAATACCTTCTCGCATTTGGAGCGGTTTGTGTGGAAGGGCCGAAGTGGTGCGGGAAAACGTGGACTTCAAGGATCCACAGCCATAGCGAGATCCTCCTCGGTGATCCACAGGGAAACTTTCAAAATAAGGCCCTGGCTGAGCTGTCACCGGCACTGATCATGCCGGGAGAAACGCCGAGGCTGATTGATGAATGGCAGGAAGTCCCCCCCTTGTGGGATGCCGTTCGTTATGAGGTTGACCGCCGGGGATTGAAGGGGCAGTTCATCTTAACCGGCTCTTCAACTCCGAAACATAAAGGGATTATGCACAGCGGGGCTGGAAGAATCGGACGGCTCAGGATGGAACCGATGTCGCTGTTTGAAGCCGGCCGTTCCTCCGGCGATGTATCCTTGAAAAACTTATGCGAAGGAAATCTGGAACCGAGGATGACGGGGGAAGTTCAGCTGATGCGCATCCTTGACGCCATCGGACGGGGTGGCTGGCCCGGCAATCAGGAGGTCCCCCTGGATTTGGCCATGGAATTGCCGAAACAGTATATTCAGGCCATTGTTGAGGAAGATATCCATCGAATTGATGATATTGAAAGAAACAGGAAAAAGGTTATGCTGCTTCTTCGCTCCCTTGCCAGAAACGAAAGCACGGCCGTTACGAATAAAACGATCAGAAACGACATAAAAGAGACAGACGACGAGAGTATCGATCAAAAAACCCTGAGCGCCTATCTGGATATCTTTGACCGCTTATTCCTCACCGACAATACGAAACCTTTCGCATCCAACATCCGCTCTTCCGTCAGATTGAAACAGGCGGAGAAACGTCATTTCGTGGATCCCTCTTTGGCGTTCGCCCTCCTTGGGGCAACACCGGAAAGCCTGACAGGGGATTTAAATACCCTGGGACTTTTGTTCGAGGCACTGGTTGAAAGGGATTTAAAAATATATGCCCGGACCTTTGATGCAGCACTTTATCATTATCAGGACTATAAGAACAGGGAAATCGATGCCGTCATCGAGCTGAAAAATGGCGAATGGTGCGCATTCGAGATCAAGCTGGGAGCCAATAAAATCGATGAAGGGGCCGCGGGACTTTTGAAGGTAAAAAAGGAAATCGAGGATGAAAAGGGTCAGCCCCCCAAAATCTGCTGCGTCATTTGCGGGCTGTCCAACGCAGCCTATCAAAGACCGGATGGCGTCTATGTCGTACCCATCACGGCTTTAAGGAATTAATGGGATCCCCATACAAAAAGCACGAAGGAATCCGTCCGCACCCACACAAAAAGCGCGGAGGAACCAGCCAACCCTGGTTCCCCCGCGCTTATTTCATTTCACCGCCCATCAATTCAGGGGGTTGGACAATTTCGCCGCGTTTTCCGCCTTGACCGCGTCGAATTCCGCCACCACCGCCGGGTCCGCCGAACCCGTGAGCTTGCTCACCAGGAACATGGCGAGGATGGCCACGATGAAGGCCGGCAGCAGCTCGTAGATCGCGAAGATGCCCCCGAGCTTGGCGATGCCGTACTTCCACAAAAAGATCATCACCCCGCCGGAAAGCATGCCGGCGATGACCCCCTGGCGGTTGACACCCCGCCAGAACAGGGACGCCAGGACCACCGGCCCGAAGGTGGCGCCGAAGCCCGCCCAGGCGAAGGACACGATTTCGAACACCGAGCTGTCCGGGTTCCGGGCGATGATGATGCCGATGACCGCGATGGCGATCACCGTCCACCGGGCCGCCCGCATGGAATTCTTTTCGCTCAGGGTCTTGCCGAAGAACTCCGTCACGATGTTCTGGGAGAAGCTGGAAGCCGCCGCCAGAAGCTGGGAATCCGAGGTGGACATGGTCGCCGCCAGGATGCCGGCCAGGATCACCCCGGCGCAGATGGCCGGGAAGGCCCCGAAGGTCGACAGCAGGTGGGAGGCCCGGACGATGATGGTTTCCGAGGCGCTGCCCGTGAGCACCGGGATGGCCCCGGCCTTGGACATGCTGTAGCCGATGATCCCGATGAACACCGCGATCCCCATGGAGATCACCGCCCAAACCGAAGCCACCCGCCGGGAGATCTTCAGCTTGTCCTCATCCTTGATGGCCATGAACCGCAGCAGGATGTGGGGCATGCCGAAGTAGCCCAGGCCCCAGGCCGCCGTGGAGATGATGTTCACAAAATCGTAGGGCGTCGCCGTCTTGGCCACCGGATCGTAGCTCTGGGTCAGGCTCAGGTACCCGGGAAGGGCCCGGGCGTTGGCCATGATGACATCCATGCCCCCGGCGATGTTCACCCCGAAGGCCAGGATGATGAACAGGGCGATGGTCATGATGATGCTCTGGATCAGGTCCGTGGTGCTGGCCGCCAGGAAGCCCCCCATGGTGCAGTAGGCGATGATGACCGCCGCGGACACGATCATCGCCATGGTGTAATCCACGCCGAAGATGCTGGAGAACAGCTTGCCGCAGGCCGCGAACCCCGACGCCGTGTAGGGGATGAAGAACACGATGATGATCACCGCGGAAATCAGGGTGATGACGTGCTTTTCGTCGCCGAAGCGCCGGGCGAAGAAGTCCGGCAGGGTGAAGGCGTCGTAGCTCTTGGAGTACAGGCGGATGCGCTTGGCCACGATGAGCCAGTTGATGTAGGTGCCCGCCGCCAGGCCGATAGCCGTCCAGGACGCGCTGGCCATGCCGCTCAGGTAAGCCACGCCGGGGAGCCCCATGAGCAGCCAGCTGCTCATGTCCGAGGCCTCGGCGCTCATGGCCGTTACCAGGGGACCGAGCTGGCGCCCGCCCAGGTAGAAGTCGTCCACGCTGCTGTTCTTCTTGCTGCAGATCCAGCCGATGTACAGCATGAGCAGCAGGTAGGCGATGATGGTAAGAATGATGATGATTTGAGACACAATAATCCTCCTCGCTGAAACGTTATATTAAGAAAGCCTTTAGAATTTTAATTATAAGATAAAGTCCGGGAAATCGCAAGGATTTTTGTATGTTTATGCAAAATAGAAGTCGAATTTTAAAAAAGCCCAGGGGGGTCTCCCGTGTCCCGGGAAAGGGGGGAGCGTCCCAAAATGGGACAGGTCATCGCCGGCTGGCATGTCCCGTTTTGATACATTTAAACTGGGGATGGTATAATAAGCACCAGAAACAGGGCTTTTGCGGGCGTAAATATTTTGGCACGGTTTTTGCTTTATATAGGCAGTAACCCCTTGTGGGAAAAATGTTTTTTTAGAGGAGGAGCATTATTATGAGCAAGCCAAAAGTCGCAGTGGTCAAGGTCGAAAGACCGGAAGGCAACGAATCGTTTTTAGCGGGCAAGTACGTCCATCTGGAAGAGGATGTGAAGAAGATCAAGGCAGCCGTGGCCCAGGCCATTGAAATGTCCATCGGATCCCTGGACACCATCATCAAGGAAGGGGATACGGTGCTGATCAAGCCGAACCTGGCCTTCCAGGCGCCGCCGGAAAGCTTCGCCGTGGTGGATCCCCGGACCATCGAAGCCGTGGTCTCCTACGTGAAGGAAAACTCCAAGGCCGCCAAGGTCATGGTGGGGGACAACCCCTCCCTGGGGATGCACGTGGGCCGGGCCAAACCCGCCTTCTCGGAATCGGGCATGGAAGAAGCGGCCCGTCTGGGCGGCGCCGACGAGGTCATCTATTTTGACGAAAAGGAAGTGGTGCCCATGGACGTGCCCGGGGCCAAGGTCTTCAAGCACGCCACGGTGTTCAAGCCCTTCCTGGACGCCGACGTGGTCATCAACCTGCCCAAGATGAAGGTCCACCTGGCGGGGACGGTGACCCTGGGCATCAAGAACTGGAACGGGATCATCCCCAACTGCCACCCCAGCAATCAGCAGCAGGGCTGCCACCGGGTGGAGCTGGGCCAGAAGATGGCGGACTGCCTGAAGATCCGGGAAGCGGACCTGACCATCGTGGACGCCGTCATCGGCATGGAAGGCCAGGGCCCCCACGCCGGGACCCCCATTGAAATGAACCTCATCGTCGCCGGGGCGCGGACGCCCTCGGTGGACGCCGTGGCCTGTTCCATCATGGGCTTCGAACCCATGGAAATCCCGGCCATCCGCTGCGCGGGGACTGAAGGCCTGGGGGAAATCGACCTGGACAAGATCGACGTGGTCGGCGAACCGGTGGAAAAGGTGATGCGCCACTTCAAGCGCCCCAACGGCAACCCCATCGGCATGTACAAGGGCTTGGAATGCTGCATGCAGCAGACCTGTGACGGCTGCTACGTCAATGTCCGGGGCGCCCTGGACAGCTTCGCCATCAGCGGCATCAACATGGATACCTTCCTCAAGGAACGGGGGGAAGTGGTGGTCATCGCCGGCGGCGTGCCGGACTTCGACCCGGAAATCTGCGTGGACAAGACCGTGTTCATCTGCGGCGACTGCTGGGAAAAATTCGAATCCGCCGACAAGGTCCGGGAAGGGGCCAAGAAGGCCAAGAAGGTGGTGTATTACCCGGGCTGCGCGCCGGTGTACATCTTCTCCAAGCTCAACACCGACCTGCAGAAGCTGGCGGCGGGGCAGGAAATCGACTGATCCCGGGCGGCGGAGGTTCCGTCCCTGGATGAACCCATCGCGGTTAATTGGATAAAAAAATCAGGGCCGGGGCCAGGCGCTCCGGCCATCGGATTGTGTGGAGTGCGGAAAGGGAGGTGCCGTCATGGCGTTCGTATCCGATTTTAACAAGCTGTACGAGGATTGGGACTCCTACTGGCGGGACGGGGTCCTGCCAAAGGGGGTGCGCCCGGTCATCGCCCGCTCCTGGAAGCGGTGCCGGGCCATGGGCCTGGATCCCCTGGCCCTGAACCGGACCCCGGTGGTGGACGACGCCGAATTCCAGCGCCGCACCGCCCAGAACCAGGCCCTGCTGGACGAGAGCATCCCCTTCATGATGGAGCTCCAGGAATTCGTGGACGGCTCGGGCTTCTCCACGACCCTCACCGATGTGGACGGCGTGGTGCTGGAGATGATCTGCGACCGGTTCGTGGTGGAGCAGGCCTTCACCCGCAACCTGGTCCGGGGCAGCATCTGGAACGAGGAGCGGGCGGGGACCAACGCCACGGGGCTGGCCATCGTCACCGCCCAGCCCATCCAGATCATCGGCGGGGAGCACTCCTTCAAGTGCTACCACGAGCTCACCTGCTCGGCGTCCCCCATCTTTGACGCCGGGGGCAGGCTCATCGGGGTGCTGGACATGTCCGGCCCCAAGGAGTACAGCTTCCCCCATACCCTGGGGATGGTGGTGGCGGCCACCAAGGCCATCACCCGCCAGCTGTGCATCGCCGAGTCCAACCGCCAGCTGGACCTGACCAACCACTACCTCAAGGAGATCATGGAGTCCATGGACGAGGGGGTGGTGGCGGTGGATGTGAAGGGCAAGATCATCGGCATCAATTCCGACGGGGCCAAGATCCTCAACACCACCACCTTCGGGGCCTACGGCAAGAACATCCTGGACATCATGGAAGGGGAGAAGCTCTTCGTGGACAGCCAGGGCAAGCTCACCTCCACCTCCCAGGAGCAGCACGTGGTCACCCGGAGCAACAGCATCAACTGCCTGGTGAACCAGCGCCTGGTCCTTCACGACAACGGGGATGTGGCCGGCGTGGTGGCCCGGCTGCGAAACCTCAAGACCCCAAGGGTGCCGGAGCGCAGGGAGGTGCGCAAGGGGACCCGCTTCACCTTCGCCGATATCCTGGGGCAGAGCTCCAGCCTCCTGCGGGCGGTGCACCTGGCCAAGGTGGCTTCGGGGTGGGATACCACCATCCTCCTTCTGGGGGAAAGCGGCACGGGCAAGGAGATGTTCGCCCAGGCCATCCACAACGCCCACTCCAGCGACAAGCCCTTCATCGTGGTGAACTGCGGGGCCATTCCGGAAAACCTCATCGAGAGCATCCTTTTCGGCTACGAGGAGGGCTCCTTCACCGGGGCCAGCCACCACGGCAAAAAAGGCAAGTTCGAACTGGCCGAGGGGGGCACCATCTTCCTGGACGAAATCGGGGAGATGCCCATCGGCACCCAGACGGTGCTCCTGCGGGTGCTCCAGGAGCGCAGCATCCAGCGCATCGGCGGCACCCGGGACATCCCGGTGAACGTGCGGGTCATCGCCGCCACCAACCAGAACCTCAAGGAGGCCGTGGCGGAGCACCGGTTCCGCCAGGATTTGTACTACCGGCTCAACGTGCTGGAAATCCGGATCCCGCCCCTGCGGGAGCGCCGGGGGGACTTTGAGCTCCTGGCCGGGGCCTTCATCCAGGAACTGTCGGAAAAATACGACAAAACCATCGAGCCCTTCCTGCCCTCCACCATCCGGGTGCTGGAGGATTACGAGTGGCCGGGGAACGTGCGCCAGTTCCACCACGCCATCGAGCAGGCCATCTACTTCACGGAAAACAACCGGATCGACAATTTCTTCATCTCCGACTACCTTCCCCAGCAGCAGGAGCAGGAGCTGGACGAAAACCGGGTGGCGGAGATGGCCGTCATTGCCGACCTGGATTCCATGGAGATGCAGGCGATCCAGGAGGCCCTGGTGCGCTTCGGCGACAAGAAGAAGGCGGCGGCCTTCCTGGGCATCTCCCGGAGCACTCTGTACCGGAAGCTGGAGAAATACCATCTGGACAGCAGGGGCCAGAAGTGCAGCGATAAAAAATGAATGGACAAGGGGTTTATGGAGACGATTGGAAAAAGGACAACAGCGGGAAATAAAGAAAAAGCTGAAATAGAAAAAGTTGAAATGGCGAAAAGGGAGAAACGGGCGGTATCGGGAAAAAAAACCGTCGCCTGGCTGGACCTGGGGCCCATGGGCTACCGGGAGGCCTTTGAAATCCAGGAGGCCCTCCACGGCGACCGGCTGGCGGGGATCATCCCCAATACCCTGCTCTTCCAGGAGAACCCCCGGACCATCACCCTGGGCCGGGACGCCCACCGGAACAACCTGCTCCTTTCCCCGGAAGAGTACGCCGCCCGGGGCTACGAGGTGGTGGCGGTGAGCCGGGGCGGGGATGTGAGCTACCACGGGCCGGGGCAGCTGGTCATTTCTGCCATCGTGGCCTTTGAGGATTACACCGCCAGCGCCGTGACCTTCGTGCGTTATCTGGAGCAGGCGGTCATCGATCTGCTGCGGCCTTTTGGCATCGAGGGCACGCGGATCAAGGGCCTGTCCGGGGTCTGGGTCCCCAGCCCGGCCACCGGGGAGCTGGCCAAAATCGCCGCCCTGGGCCTGGAAATCGACCACGGGGTCTGCGCCCACGGCCTGTCCATCAACGTCCACCCGGACATGGCGGGCTTCGGGGAGATCATCCCCTGCGGCATCGGGGACCGGGAGGTCATCGATATGACGGCCTTTGGGGCCACGCCCTCCCTGGCCCAGGTCCGGGACGCCTTCATCGCCGCCTTTTGCGGGCTCTTCGGGTTGGAGGCTGAGGCGCTTACGGGCTGTTATGGGAATAAAAATAGAAATAGAACTTAATATCGGAAATTAGTAATCAAATAGAAATAGAAATTAAGAAAATAGAAATTAACAAAAATAGAAAATTATAAAAAATAGAAATCATATAGAAATAGAAAAATAAAAAATAGAAATCAAACAGGAGGCATCATCATGAAAGTGGATATCATCGTACCGAAATTTGCGGAAGGCGCCGAAAACATCAAGCTGCGCCAGTGGCTCATCGCCGTGGGCGATTCTGTGGAAGAAGGACAGAATGTGGCGGAAATCGCCACGGACAAGATCTCGTCCTACGTGGAAGCCCCGGCGGCGGGGAAGATCACCGCCCTGCTGGCCGAGGAACGGGACCGGGTGGCCGTGGGCCAGGCCATCGGCGAAATGGAGGCCTGACATGGCGGGCAAGCATGAGGGCCAGGTCATTCTGATCACCGGGTCGGCCCGGGGCATCGGCCTGGAAATGGCCAAATACCTCAGCGGCCTGGGGGCCAGAATCGTCATCGCCGACGTGGACGGCCGGGCGGCGGAGGAATCGGCGGCGGCCCTGCCGGGGGAAGCTCTGGCCGTGGCCTGTGATGTGACCGACGAAGCTTCGGTGGCCGCCATGGCGGACCGGGTGGTGGCGGAATGGGGGCGCATCGACGCCCTGATCAACAACGCCGGCATCTTCCCGGTGAAGATCTTCTCCGACATGAGCTTCGCCGAGTGGAAGGCGGTGATCGACATCGACCTCAACGGCACCTTCCTGGTGACCCGGGCGGTGTACCCGGTGATGGAACGCCAGAAGGCGGGGAAGATCGTCAACGTGGCCTCCATCGCCGGCCGGGTCGGCGGCTTCGGCTTTACCCATTATTCGGCGGCCAAGGGCGGAGTCATCGCCTTCACCAAGGCCCTGGCCCGGGAAGGGGCCAAGCTGAATATCCAGGTCAACGCCCTGGCGCCGGGGGTGGTGGTGACGGATATGGCCAAGTCCAACTTCCCCAAGTACGCCCTGGATGAACACATCCACGCCACCCCGGCGGGGCGCCTGTGCAGGCCCGGGGATCTGCTGGGGGCCGTGTCCTTCCTGTGTTCATCGGACAGCGACTACGTGGTGGGCCAGGTGCTCACCGTGGACGGCGGCTACACCATGATCTGAGGCTTCTGTTTTCAGGCGCTTTTTATTTCAAGAGCTTTTTATTTATGGACTTGAAATTTTTGGGTTGAAATTTTGGGTTGAATTTTTGAGGTTGTTACTTTCAGGTTGAATTTTATTTTAGGAGGGGCCATGAATATCCAGGACCGGTTTTTGGCGCTGCGGCAGTGCGACGCCGCGATTGCATTCATCGAAATGGACGGAAGCCGCACGGAAATCAGCTACAGCGCCCTGGCGGCGGAGGCCCAGAAAATTCTGGGGGGCCTCCAGGGGCGGGGCCTGGCGCCGGGGTCGCCGGTGGTGCTCCAGTGCGCCGGGGTCAGGTCCACGGTGACGGTTTTCTGGGCCTGCGTCCTGGGGGGATACCTTCCCGCCATCCTGCCCCTGGCGTCGGACGCGGCGTCGGAAAGGGCCTTTGAGCAGATCGCGGCGCTGCTTGAAAACCCCTGGGTGATCACCGACCGGGAAACGGCCGCTGGAATCGCCGGCTTCGGGGAAAAACGGCTGCCGGTGCGGGCCCTGGGAACGGGTGCCCCGGGGACGGTGGTCCCCCGCCGGGACGGGGACCCGGGCATGCTCCAGTTCACCTCCGGGACCACCAGCGCACCCAGGGGAGCGGTGCTCACCCTGGCCAACCTGCTGGAGGGGGGGATCGCCAGCAGCATCGTCATCCGCCCCGGCGTCGCGGAGCGCTACATCAGCTGGCTGCCCCTGTCCCACTGCTTCGGCTTTGTGGCGGGACACCTGGTCCCCCTGGTCAACGGCCTGCCCCAGCTCCTGATCCATCCGGCGTGCTTCCTCCGGGACCCGGCCATCTGGCTCCGGGAGGCCAGCCGCTTCGGGGCCACCATCTCCGGCCTGCCGGTGTTCGGGGCCCAGCGCCTGCTCAAAACGGCCCTGCCCGGGGACGCGGACCTCTCTGCCATGAACGTGTGCTTCGTGGGCGGGGAGGATGTGGACCCCCGGATCCTCCGGGCCCTGGAGGCCCATCTGGCGCCGGCGGGGTGGCACCCCCACACCCTGCTCCCGGCCTACGGCCTCAGCGAGACCACCATGGGCGTGGCCGCCACCCCCATGAACACCCCCTTCCAGGTGGACGGATTCCTGAACGAATCCCTGGCCGTGGGGGACCGGGTTTTTTTTTGTGAGCCCGATGAAGGCATCCCCTACCGGGTGTCGGTGGGGGTGCTGGACGCCTGCAACGATGTGGAAATCCGGGGCGAGGACGGCGCTTCCCTGGCCGACGGCCACCTGGGCCACGTCTTCATCCGGGGCACCAATGTGATGCGGGGGTACTACCCCTGCCCGGCGGGGCCCCGCCCCGGGGTGGGAGCCGACGGTTTCTTCGACACCGGGGACCTGGGTTGGTTCCGGCGCCACCTGTGCGCCAAGGCCGGGGAAGCCGGCGGCCCCCGGACAGAACGGTGGCTGACCATCTTCGGCCGGTGCAAGCATATCATCATCCACAACGGCAAAAACTACCTGGTGACGGATCTGGAGCAGACCGCCGGAGCGCCGGGGAAGCCGGTGATCCTGATCCAGGGGAGCCTCCCCGGAAGCGGAGAGGGCCGGCTGGTCCTCTTCGGCACCGGTTCCGAAGCCGAGGTCGCGGCGGCGGCCCGGCGGATGGCCGCCGTCTGGCACATCCTGCCGGATTTCGGCGGGGTGCTGCCCGCCATCCCCCAGACCCCATCGGGAAAGGCCGACCGCCTGGCCTTGGCCTTCGCCCTGGAGCGGGGCCGGTTCCAGGACCAGCTCTTCCCCCTGGCGAAGGCGGGGGGCGAGGCGCCCGCCGGGGATTACAAGAGGATGGCGGAGCTGTGGGCCGCGGTGCTGGAAATCCCGGCGGCGTCCATCGCCATGGACAGCCATTTTGTGACGGACTGCGGCGGCGATTCCCTGGCCCTGGCCAACCTGGCCTGGCGCCTGGAAACCGGGTGGCAGGGCACCCTGTCCCCGGTGGACTGGCGGCGGGATCTGACCCTGGGCCAGATGACGGACCGGTTCCTGGAAGGGCGGGAGCAGCCATAATAGATTGAGATGGTGGCGGAGCACAGGCTCCGTCATTTTTTTTATCCAACAGATTGACATTTATCGATATGAGGCGTATAATGCAGGTGACATATCGATGGATGTCGATGAAAGAGGTGAATCCGATGAATCCCAATGAATATTATGAAAGTGAAGCGAAAATGTTCAAGGCCCTGTGCGACCCCAACCGGCTGATGATCATCGACCGGCTGCGGGACGGGGAGATGTGCGCCTGCAAGATCCTGGAGGAGCTGGCCATTTCCCAGTCCACCCTGTCCCACCACATGAAGATATTGTGTGAATCGGGCCTGGTGGAAAGTGCGCGTGTGGGGAAGTGGACCCATTATTCCCTCAACGCCCCGGGCTTTGAGCGGGCGGCCCAGCGCCTTTCCGCCATCGCCATTGCCGGCTCCGCGGCGGAGGCGGCCTGCTGCTGTTCCGAGAAGGTGGGCTGAGATGGCGGCACTCAAGGTGGATGTGGCGGTCCTGGGGGGCGGCCCGGCGGGATACACGGCGGCCCTTCGCGCCGCCCGCCTCGGCGGCACCGTGGCCCTGGTGGAAGACCGGGAAGTGGGGGGCGTGTGCCTGAACCGGGGGTGCATCCCCACCAAGGCCCTGATGCAGACGGCGGCCACCGTCTCGGCCCTGGGCCGGGCGGCGGAGCTCGGCATCGACGCCCGGCTGGAGGGAATCAGCTGGGACACGGCCCTTCGGCGCAAGGACCGCATCGTCAAAAACCTGCGTACCGGGGTGGAGCAGCTCCTGGCTGCCGCCGGGGTGCAGATGGTTTGGGGCCGGGGGACGGTGGAGGCTCCGGGGGAGCTCGCCGTAATCACCGATGACGGCCCGGTTATCATCAACTGGGACCGGCTCATCCTTGCCACGGGAGCCCGGCCGGCGCTGCCCCGGATTCCGGGCATCGACGGTGAAGCCCGGACCGGCGGCCGGATCCTCACCAGCGATGGGCTTCTTTCCATCGAAGCCCTGCCCGAAAGCCTGGTCATCCTGGGCGGCGGCGTCATCGGCCTGGAATGTGCCGCCATGGTGGCTCCCCTGGGGGTGAAGGTCACGGTGCTGGAGGCCCGGGACCAGGTGCTCCCCGGGGAAGACCCCGAGGCGGCGGCCCTGATCGGCAAGAGCCTCAAGCGCCAGGGCGTCCGCATCAAAACCGGCGCCACCGTAATGGAGCTGGAGCCGGAGGAAGCTGGCCTGGCGGTGCGCTACAATCATAAAGGCAAGGCTGCGGTGGTGAAGGGCGAAAAGGTGCTGCTGGCGGTGGGCCGGGCAGCGAACACCGATGCCTTTGCCGCCTTGAATCTCACCATAAAGGATGGCGCCGTGGTGACAGACGATCATCAGGCCACTTCCTTTCCCGGGGTTTACGCCGCCGGGGACATCACCGGCGGCCCCCTCCTGGCCCACAAGGCTTACATGGAGGGCCGGGTGGCGGCGGAAAACGCCATGGGCCTGGAAAGTCGCCGGGAAGCCATCATCCCGGCCTGTGTCTACACCCAGCCGGAACTGGCGTCCGTGGGACTGAGTGAGGCCCAGGCTCGGGCGGCGGGGATCACCCCCCAAACCGGCCGCTTCGATTTAAGGCATAACGGCCGGGCCCAGACCCTGGGCGAGCGGGAAGGCCTGGCCCAGGTGGTGGCCGATGAAGGGGGAACGGTCATCGGCGCCCGCATCGTCGGGCCCCACGCCTCGGAGATGATTTCCGAGCTCACCCTGGCCATCCGCCAGGGCGTCCCCGCCGAAGCCATCGCCCGCATGGTCCATCCCCATCCCACCCTTTCAGAGGCCATCTGGGAAGCGGCAGGAGCAATCGATGGCTGCGGGATTCATGGGATGGGGTAGAGGTGACGGTGTTGCGGCGCTTTGGAATGGATAGGCGCCGTCCACCGAGCCGCTGTCCGAGGGGCTGATACAACCCATGCCTGCGGGATTCATGGAATGGCTTGAGCGGGTGGCATGCCATCTTCTCAAATAAACCAGTAACGGAGCGTGGAATTTATATGCAGAGGCCACATAGGAGCGAACAGGTCCATGCTCCATTTTCAGGAGCCGGGCTTGCCTGATTTTTGTCCCGTCATCGCGTAGCGATGGGTAGGGCAAAAATCAGGTGTTTTGCCCGGATCATGAAAATGGCAAGCATGCCCTGTTTGATTCCTCGGTGGGCGGCGCATATAAATTCCTAAGCGGCGCCATGCAGCATGGCTGAGGCGTCTGTCCGTCAAAAAATTGGAGGTAATAGATAATGGAAGAAGAAAAACAACGCTATGGTTTCATCATGTGCGTCTGCACCGGCAAGTGCCCCGGGTTTGCAGCCATGGATATCTGGGATTTCATCAATCAGGTGCGGGTGGAGCTGCCGGTGGAGTACGCCTTCATCCATCCCCAGCTTTGTGAGGAGGACGGAGACCGCTTCCTGGCGGATTTCCTCAAGGCCCACCGGAAAGTCATCATCGGTGCCTGCGCCCCCAACATGCAGAAGAAAATGTTCAAGGACGCCTTCAAGGAAGCGGGACTGGACATCATGAAGGACGCGGTCATGCTGGATATCCGGGACATGACCAACGAAAAAGCCTACGCCGTGGTGGAAAAAGCCCTGGCGGATTTGGGTTACGATGAGGAGGATCTGGCGTAATGAGTGAAACGACTTTTATGGGCGTGCCCCGGGATAAAATCGACTGGAGCCCCCGGATCAATTTCGATATCTGCAACGACTGCATGGAATGTGTGAAGTTCTGCCCCCACGAGGTGTTCGAGGAAATTTCCGGCGACGGCCATAAGTTCACCGTGAAGAACCCCGACAACTGCGTGGTGTTCTGCCGTGCCTGCGGGAAGGCCTGCGGCCTGGACGCCATCACCTTCCCGGAAAAGAAGGAAACCACGGCAGAAATCAAGCGGATCAGGAAGGAAGCAAAAAATGAGTAAAGCTTATGCGGTGCTGCCCTGCAACGGGCTGGACAAATGCGCCGGGTGTATTTCCCGGGAAATCGCCCTGCAAATATGTGAAGAATCGGACAGCGCGATGATCTGCCCCGTCCTGTACCGGACGGCGGCGGCCCGGTACGATGCCTTGGCCAAGGAAAAGCCCCTGCTGGTCATCGACGGCTGCGGCACCCGGTGCGCCAGCAGGCTGGCGGCGGAAAAGGGCCTGAAGATCGCGGAAAAGGTCAACGTCACCGAGGCCGCCCGGGAAATGGGCTTCACCCTGGGCAGGGACCTGCGCCTGGGGGACGGGGACTACGAGGCGGCCGCGGCCATCAGCGCCGCCCTGCTTAAAGAAACCGCCGGAGACGGGGCGGCCCGGGAAGGGGTGGCCTTCCCCGAAAGCCTGGATTACGCCACCTACACCAAGGATAAATTCATCTTCCGCGTCCCCCGGAACCCGGGCTTCTATTTCAATGAAAATGACGTCTGGGCCTACGTGGACGGGGACAAGGCCCGCATTGGGGTGACGGACTTCGTCCAGAAGAGCCTGTCGGACATCATGTTCTTCGACCCCATCGCCCTGGGAGCGGAAATCGACCAGTTCGATGAGGCCGGTTCCATCGAATCGGGGAAGGCGGTGTTCGAAATCGTATCGCCAGTGGCCGGAACCGTCACCGCGGTCAACGAAAAGCTTTTGGAAGCGCCGGAGCTCATCAACGACAATCCCTACGAAAAGGGCTGGATCGCGGAAATCGCCCTGGCAGATTTGGAAGAGGACGCGGAGCTCCTGTGCGGTTTTGACGGTTATTTTGAGATTTTAAAGAGAAAGGTGGATGAATTCCATGTCTAAAGTAAAAGTGGTCGCCTGCAGCGGCATCGGAAAAGTGTATGGTCTCATGGCCCGGGAGGCGGTGCTGGAAGCCACCGGCCGGCTGGCGCCGGAAACCACGGAGACCCTCTGCCTGGCCCATATCGTTACCGGGGATGAAGAGGCGGTAAGCCGGGTAGCGGGCTGTCCCTGCATCACCGTGGACGGCTGTCCGGCCCTGTGCGCCCGGAAGAGCGTGGAAAACGCCGGCGGCGTCATCGAAGCGGGCTTCCGCAGCGTGGATGAAATGCGCAGCCACCGCGGGGCGGAACCGGGAACGGCCACGGCCCTCACCGATGAAGGCTGGCAGATCGTGGACGAATTGGCCCAGAAGGTTGTGGCGAAGGCCGCGGAAATGGGGGAGGACTGACATGGCAGAAATCAAGGTAGGCGTGCTTTCGTGCAGCGGAGAAGAATTTTTGGGCGGAACCATCGCCCGGCTGGCCACCCGGAAGGTCATGGAACAGCTTCAGCCCGGCAAGGTGGTGACCCTGTGCCTGCCCCTGTACATCGCCGGCGGCGATGAAGAGCGGGCCTTTGCGAAAAAATACCCGGTCATCGCCATCGAAGGCTGCGACAAGGCCTGCGTCCGCCGTTCCACGGTGAAGTACAGCGGGGATGTGGCGGATTCGGTGGTAATCTCCGACATCGTCGGGGACGCGGCCCTGTCGGATGTCGTGTCCACCCGGGACCTGACGCCGGAGCATTACCGGATGATCGATGCGGTGGCCCAGGCCATCAGCGACAGGGTGGACGCTGTCCTGGCTGCCCGGGAATCGTGAAAAAAGGGGCAGTGATGCCCACAATGTAATACAATAATGTCAATTTGTCCATACATCTTCATCACTCTGTCACATATTTGTGACACCACAAAGGTTTTGTCCATTGTGGAACGGGAGATTTTTATCTAGTATTGGGATAATTTAAACAAATCTATCTCACGATAAAGGAGTGATAAAGAATGGATTGGTTAACGAATTTCTTCAACCCGTTGATTGGTGGCCTGCCCAATGTGATTCAGGCCGTGTTGTTATTGATTGTCGCCTGGATATTTGCGGCGATTATAAAAAGCTTGGTGGTGGGCGCCATGCGGCGGATCTTTGAAAAAAAGGAAGGCATGTCCAGTGATATGATGGCGGCCAAGGATGACACCATCAACCTGATCGGGCGCATCGTCTACGCCCTGGTGTTCTTCCTGTTCCTGCCCGGGGCTCTGGACAAGCTGGGCATGAACAATGTCTCGGCACCCATCGCCCAGATGGTGTCCCAGTTCCTGAACTTCCTGCCCAACATCATTGCGGCGGGCATCGTGCTGGCCTTTGGGGCCTTCCTGTCCAAGCTGGTGCAGCAGGTCCTGAGCATGGCCCTGCAGAAGACCAAATTGGATGAAGTGACCCAGAAATATAACGGCAAGGGAGAAAACGCCGTTTCGGTTTCCCAGATCATCGCGAAAATCGTGTACGCCCTGATCATGATCATCTTCGTCATCGCGGCCATCCAGATCCTGAACATCAAGGCCATTTCTGAACCGGCCATGGGCATGATCAACCAGATCTTCGGCATCATCCCGCTGATCTTCGCGGCCTTCATCCTGATTGCCTTCGGGGTCTTCCTGGCCAACCTGTGCGCCCAGCTCCTTGAAGGGGTCCTGGCGAACACGGGGATGGATCAGTACATCGACAAAACCTTCCCGAAGAAATCAGCGGAAGGCCGGAAACCGGCTTCCACCGTCATCGCGGTGGTGGTGAAGGTGGTCATCAATATCTTCTTCATCGTGTCGGGAATCAAGATCCTGAACATCGAAGTCCTGTCCAATATCGGCACGGCCATCATCGGCTACATGCCTTCAGTCCTGGCGGCGATCATCGTCCTGGGCCTGGCCTCCTTCGCAGCGGGATGGGCTGAAAAGCTGATTCTCAAGGGCAACAGCCAGGCGACGGTGACAGCCTTCGCGGCCAAGGCGGGCATCATGGTGCTGGCCTTCTTCATGGCCTTCAGCCAGCTGGGCATCGCCAAGGATATCGTCAACGAATTGTTCATCGCCATCGTCGCGGCCATCGCTGTGGCCTTCGCCGTCTCCTTCGGCCTGGGCGGCAAGGAATTCGCCAAACGCTCCCTGGATAAGCTGGAAGAAAATCACAAAGATAAAGACTGATATAAAGCATTCAAGATTGTATTTCCAAAACGCAGTGGTCCCCTCCGGGGCCGCTGTTTTTTTGTCCGCCCGCTCGTCCGCCCGGTCGAATTGATTCACAAATTATTCCATAATGATATCAATAAATACGATTGACAAGGTCGCCCGATGCTCCTATAATACGAATTAGAAACGCTGGAAAATGTGGGGAGATATTCCGGCTTTAAAACGCTTTTGCGAGCAGCAGGATGAATGGGAGATTAACCGATGAAAGATCACAGACCGACTTTAATGAAGATGGAAAAAATCAAGGATGGCCGTTTTTTAAAGAATTATATGCTGACCTACGTCAATCAAAACGGCAAGGAGAAGAAGTACGAGATGATCAGCTTCAACAACATGGAAAAGCCGGAAGAGCTGGGCTCCGTCAACCGGGGCGTGGCCATCATCGCCATGTACAAGGGGAAGCTGCTGCTCCTGAGGGAATTCAGGATGCCCGTCAACGATTATGTGTACAACCTGGTGGCGGGGACCATCGAACCCGGGGAAACGGTGGAGGACTGCGTCCGCCGGGAAATCTTTGAGGAAACGGGTCTGGACGTGTGCCACATCGTCAAGGTGCTGCCCCCGGCCTTTGCCGCAGCCGCCATGACGGACTTGAAGACCACCTTCGTCCTGGCGGAGGTGACGGGGACCCTGTCCAGTGAATACACCAACGAGCACGAGGAAATCCACGGCCGGTTTTACACCCCGGAGGAAGTGCGGGATCTGCTGGAATCCACCCGCTTCGCCGCCAACTGCCAGCTCGTGGCCTGGTTTTACAGTGCCCTGGCCGTCTTCACCGACGCCTTCAAGCAATTGGAATCACAAAAGGAATCATAAGGATCAATCAAGGAATGGCTGCGGAAGCGGCCATTTTTTTTTGCCCTTTTACATGAAAAAAAATATATATGATTTTATTTAAATATTAAAAAATAATCATTGACAAAGGGAAAGGAAGGTCCTATAATACAAATATGATAATTTAGTAATATGAAAATATGAGAATATTTGAATGTTCAAACTGAGAGAAGGTGGAAATGAAATGGCAAAACCGATCATCGGGGTCATGCCCCAATACGATTTACAGGCCGATCGGATCCAAATCGTCCCCGACTACTTTAAGATGATCCTCAGGACTGGTGGCATCCCCATCCTCCTGCCCATGGTGCAGTCGGTGGAAGACGGCAGGGTCCTGGTGGAGGGATGCGATGGCTTTTTATTCACCGGGGGACAGGATGTCAATCCCCGGCTGTACGAGGAAGACCTGTGCGCCTGCACGGATGAAATCTTTCCTGAACGGGACGCCTTTGAGCAGATGATGTATCATCTGGTTTTGAAGGCGGGGAAACCGGTCCTGGCCATATGCAGGGGAATGCAGCTGATCAACATCGCCTGCGGAGGCAGGCTTTTCCAGGATGTGCGCATACAGTCCAGGGAGGAACGGCCTCTCTGGCACGACCAGCGGAAACGGCCGGAGGCCCCGGCCCACTCCGTCCGTGTACAGGAAGGGGGCCTGCTCCATGGAATCGTCGGGGAAAAGGAGCTGATGGTCAACAGCATGCACCATCAGGGAATCCAGCGCCTGGGCCGGGGGCTCACAAGCCAGGCCACCGCCCGGGATTCACTGATCGAAGCCTTTTCCGTGGACGCCCTGGATTTTGGATTGGGCGTGCAGTGGCATCCGGAAATGCTGGGATATGGCGATGGGGCCTCGAGAAAAATATTTGAAGCGTTCATCAATGCTTCTCATATATAAATAAAAAATGGAGGATGGAAAAATGTCAAGAGAAATTGTTTTGGCAGGGGCTGTGAGGACGGCTATTGGTAATTTTGGCGGGGCATTGGCCGATACGCCGGTGGTTGAATTGGGATCAATCGTTATTAAAGAAGCATTGAAGCGGGCGAATGTGAAGCCTGAGGATGTGGACGAGGTATTGATGGGGTGCATTTTACAGGCTGCCCATGGTCAGAATGTCGGCCGTCAGGCCGCCATCGGTGCAGGGCTCCCCGTGGAAGTTCCGGCTCTGACCCTGAATAACCTGTGCGGCTCCGGGCTCAAGGCTGTAAATCTGGCGGCAGCCATGATTATGTCGGGAGAGGCCGATGTGGTCGTGGCCGGCGGGATGGAGAGCATGTCGGGAGCAGCCTACGCCATCCCCAAGGGGCGGTACGGCTATCGCATGGGATCCGGTGAAATGGTGGATACCATGATCTACGATGCCCTGACAGATGTGTTCAACCAGTATCACATGGGTGTGACAGCGGAAAATGTGGCGGAAAGATACAACATCACCCGGGAAATGCAGGACGAATTTGCCGCGAAAAGCCAGCAGAAATGTGAAGCGGCCCAGGCAAAGGGGGTCTTTGACAAGGAAATCGTCCCGGTTCCGGTCAAGGTGAAAAAAGAGACGGTGGAATTCAAGGTGGATGAGCTGCCCCGCAAGGGCGTCACGGCGGAAGGGCTCGCCAAGCTCCGCCCTGCATTTAAGAAAGACGGGACGGTGACGGCCGGTTCTTCGTCGGGTATTAATGACGGAGCCGCGGCCATTGTGGTGCTGTCGGCTGAAAAGGCCAGGGAATTGGGTGTCAAACCCATGGCCAGATGGATCGTGGGGGCCTCCGCAGGGGTGGATCCCTCGGTGATGGGCATCGGACCCATTGAATCCTGCAAAAAAGCACTGGACCGTTCCGGGCTGGGCATTGATGATATTGATCTCTTTGAAGCCAACGAAGCCTTTGCGGCTCAGGCCATCGCGGTGGCCTCGGAATTGGGCATTCCGGAAGAAAAGCTGAATATCAGCGGCGGCGCCATCGCCCTGGGCCATCCGGTGGGGGCGTCGGGTACGCGGATACTCGTGACATTGCTCCACGCCATGGAGCGCGAAAATGCTGTCAGGGGATTGGCCACCCTGTGTGTCGGCGGCGGTATGGGCGTGACCGCCATCGTTGAAAAGATTTAATGAAGCAGACAGCCTGAAAAGGCTGTTTTTTTTAAAAATAAATATGATTTTAAAATAATATGAATAAAAGTGCTTGACAAATGGCCGGACTACTCCTATAATATGATTATAAAATCATATGAATAAAAAAGGAGAAATGATATGGTTTGGTCATTTATTCAAAATCAGGTCCTGGGCATGAAATGGCTCAACGCCCTGATCGGACAATTATTATCCGGACTGGGGCTCGACGTCGGCGGACGGTTGGGCGGCAGCATTCAATTCTTCTTGTATGATGTCATAAAGATCACCATCCTGTTGTGCGTGCTGATCTTTCTGATTTCATACATCCAGAGTTACTTTCCGCCGGAACGCAGCAAAAAGATCATGGGGCGCTTTGACGGCCTGGGAGCCAACACTGTTGCGGCACTTCTGGGGACGGTCACCCCGTTTTGTTCCTGTTCATCCATCCCCATCTTCATGGGGTTCACCAGTGCAGGACTGCCCATCGGCGTGACCTTCTCATTCCTGATTTCGTCCCCGATGGTGGATTTGGGCAGTCTGGTGCTGCTCATAAGCATTTTCGGGACCCGGGTCGCCCTCACCTATGTGGCGGTGGGATTGGTCATCGCCATCCTCGGGGGCAGCCTGATTGAAAAACTGCACCTGGACGATGAAGTGGAGGATTATATCCGGAATGCCGCTGGGGACATCGATGTGGATTCACGGACGCTGGTCCAGAAGGACCGGTTCGTCTTTGCCAGGGAACAGGTGGTCAGCACCTTCATCAAGGTCTTCCCCTATATCCTGGTGGGAGTCGGCCTGGGCGCCGTCATCCACAACTGGATACCGGAAGCCTGGGTGACGACGGTGCTGGGCAGCCAGAATCCCCTGGGGGTGGTCCTGGCAACCCTGATCGGCGTACCCATGTACGCGGATATTTTCGGTACCATCCCCATCGCCGAGGCGCTCCTGTATAAAGGGGCCCAGCTGGGAACTGTCTTGTCTTTCATGATGGCGGTGACCACCCTGAGCCTCCCTTCCCTGATCTTGCTGAGGAAGGCGGTCAAGCCCAAGCTTCTCGGCATCTTCATCGCGATTTGCTCCGTTGGAATCATCGCGGTGGGTTACATGTTCAATCTGTTCCAGTATTGGCTGATTTAGCGGATGCTGGGCTGAAATAAATAACAATAAAAAATTGGAGGTACATACAAATGATTGGTTTTGGATTTGGCAGAAAAAAGGATAAAAAGGAAGAAAGAAAGGCAGCCAGGGATTTTGCGGATCACCCCACGGATGGGGCGGGGACAGAGGCGTTTCAAAATGAAATCGCCATTCTGGGCCCTGGCTGTGCCCGGTGCAAGGCCCTGGAGATTGTAACCAATGAGGCCCTGGAAGAATTGGGACAAAAGGCGGTCATCCGCCACATTTCGGATTTTGAGACCATCGCGTCCTACGGGGTGATGTCGACGCCGGGATTGGTGGTCAACGGTGAGGTAAAATCCTTCGGAAGGGTGATCAGCAAGGATGAGGCGATGGCCCTGCTGCAGGAGTCGCTTCAATAAGCTTCTCCCGCAGCAGGATGATCCGCTCTTCGATGGCGTCCATCGTCTTATGGAAAACAGCGTCATCCTGGCCGGTGGGGTCGTCCAGTCCCCAGTCCTCACGGATTTTACAGGGGAGGGATGGGCATTGGACGCCGCAGCCCATGGTGATGACCACATCGACGGGAGGCAGGTCTTCCAGGCGTTTCGGGTACTGGTCTGCCACCATGTCGATGCCGTAGCGGGCTTTCATGAGCCGGACGGCATCGGGATTGATCTGGTCCTTGATGGCGGTGCCCGCGGACCAGGATGTAAAGACATCCGGCGCCAGGCGTTTGCCCAGGGCTTCAGCCATCTGGCTTCGGCAGGAATTGTGGGTGCAGATAAAGGCGACGTTGGGTAAGGGCATGGGGATCCTCCTTCTTTTTGCAGGCTTCCATGGAAAAGCGGGAACCTGGAGCTTTGATCCATGCTAACATGGCAGCAGCCGGTTTTCAATCCGGATTGGATATAAATCCGGTTAAATATAGGTAAAATAAGGATAAAGAGATTTTCATATAAAAAAAGAGTAATATCAGTAAAAAAACTTGACAACAGATTATAATAAAATTATAATATGAATTATAAGTCATATGAATGACATAAAATAGCGAGGCAGAACATGAACAGACGATTCGATCCTGATAAAATGGCATTAACCAAATACCTATTCTTCACCGGCAAGGGCGGCGTCGGCAAGACCTCCACGGCCTGTGCCACGGCCATGGCCCTGGCGGACGGAGGGAAGAAGGTCTTTCTGATCAGCACGGACCCGGCCTCCAACCTCCAGGATGTCTTCGGCATGGCCCTGGACAACAAGGGGATGGACATACCCGGCGTGCCGGGGCTGACGGTGGCCAACCTGAACCCCGAGGAAGCGGCGGCGGAGTACCGGAAATCGGTGGTGGGGCCCTACCGGGGCAAGCTGCCCGAATCCATCATCGCCAACATGGAAGAGCAGCTCTCTGGCTCCTGCACGGTGGAAATCGCGTCCTTCAACGAGTTCGCCCATTTCATCACCGACGAGGCCATCAGCGGCCAGTACGACCAGATCATCTTTGACACGGCCCCCACGGGCCACACCCTGCGGATGCTCCAGCTGCCCTCGGCCTGGGATTCCTTCATCGACGAGAGCACCCACGGTGCGTCCTGTCTGGGCCAGCTTTCCGGCCTGGGAGATAAGAAGGCCATGTACGCCAAGGCGGTGGCCACCCTGTCCGACGGCGGCCAGACGACCCTGATGCTGGTGGCCCGGCCGGAAAAGGCTCCCCTGCTGGAAGCGGAACGGGCCTCCCGGGAACTGCGGGACCTGGGCATCGACAACCAGCAGCTCATCGTCAACGGGGTGCTGCCCCGGGTCAACACTGACGACCGGATTTCCCAGGGCTTTTACAACAAGCAGCAGCAGGCCCTGGCGGCCATGCCCGAGGGCCTGGCAGACTTAACAACCTACACAATCCCCCTGCGCTCCTACAACGTGAGCTCCGTGGCCAACATCCGGCGGATGCTCAAGGAGGACGATTTCCCAGGCAAGGGGACCCCAGCTCCCACCCCGGCCTTCGAGGGCATGGGGGATCTGGTCCGGGATCTCAAGGAATCGGGGAAGAAGGTCATCTTCACCATGGGCAAGGGCGGCGTTGGCAAGACCAGTGTGGCAGCCGCCATCGCCCGGGGCCTGGCGGCAGCCGGACAGAAGGTCCACCTGACCACCACGGATCCGGCGGGGTACATCCATGCCGGGCAGATGGATTACCCCAATGTGTCGGTGAGCAACATCGACGAGGCCGAGGAGCTGGACCGGTACAAGGCGGAGGTCATCGGCAAGGCGGTGGAAAGCGGCATCAGCGATGAGGATCTGGATTACATCAAGGAGGACCTGCGTTCCCCCTGTACCCAGGAAATCGCCGTGTTCCGGGCTTTTGCCGATGTGGTGGAAAAGGCGGAGGAAAAGGTGGTTGTCATCGACACGGCCCCCACGGGCCACACTCTGCTCCTGCTCAATTCCACGGAAAGCTACGCCCGGGAGATGGAACATTCCCAGGCGGATATTCCGGATTCGGTGCGCAAGCTCCTGCCCCGGCTGAAAAACGCCGCGGAAACCGAGGTGGTCATCGTGACCCTGCCCGAAGCCACCCCCTATTTTGAAGCATCCCGGCTGGAAGAGGACCTGAACCGCGCCGGCATCGAAAACCGGTGGTGGGTGGTCAACGCCAGCCTGCTGGCGGCGGGGACGGCGGATCCCTTCCTGCGGGCCCGGGCCGAGGGCGAAAGAACCTGGATCGCCCGGGTGGAGGCGGAGACTGAGGGCCGGACCGTGGTCATCCCCTGGCAGGGATAAGGGCCGGTCCGTGGACAGGACCCCGAAAATAGGTTATAATGATATGAGTATAAATCCATGGGAATGATTGTATTTGAAGGGAGTAGAGAATGATTATTGACACGCTGAAAACCCTGTCCGACGTCAACCGCCTGCGCATCCTGAACCTGCTGAACCAGAAGCCCCTGTGCGTCTGCGAGCTGGAATACGTGCTGGGCATCAACCAGTCCAACCTGTCCAGGCACCTGCGGACCATGAGCAATACCGGCCTCCTCACGAGCTGGCGGGAAAACAAATACGCCTATTATGGAATCAATGAGGAATTTGTGGCGGCCAACGGCTTCATCGAGGAAATCATCGGCCGCCTGACGGAAGAACAACAGCTGAAGGAGGACCTGGAGAATTTCCAGGCCTATGTGGAGGAGGCCATCCCCTGTGAATGCATCAGCGGGCTCCTCCTCGAAAAAAAATATTTTGAGAAAGTAGGACATACCAATGAAGAAAATTGAAATTTTTGATCCAGCCATGTGCTGCTCCACCGGCGTCTGCGGCCCCGGGGTCGACCCCAAGCTCCTGAAAATCGCCACATTGGTGGAAAATCTGAAGAAGGCCGGGGTGGATATCGGCCGCCACAACCTGTCGGAGGAACCCCAGGCCTACGTGGACAACAGCGCCGTAAACCAGGTCCTCCTCAATGAAGGGGCGGAGTCCCTGCCCATCACCGTGGTGGACGGCGAGGTCATCAAAAAAGGCGGCTACCCCACTGCCGAAGAGCTCCTGGCCTGGACCGGGCTGTCGGAAGAAGAATTCATGAAGGCCATGGTCCAGAGCGCCCTGTCCTCCAGCTGCGGCTGTGGCTGCGGCGGAGGCTGCTGCTGACACTGGCGGACCGGTGGGGGGGGATGGCGGCCAGGCTGTCGCGGCCTGAAAGAACTTGTGAAAATTGGGTCTTGACATCCCACAAAAACGTGGTAATATAGAGCCATAGCCGAACGAAACCGGTACACTTATCGATACACAAAGGAGAACACAGTCATTATGGAAGCCATTTTTAATAGACGGAGCGTACGCAAATACACGGACCAGCCAGTGGAAGGGGAAAAGGTCGAAAAGATCCTGCGGGCGGCCATGCAGGCCCCCTCGGCGGGGAACCAGCAGCCCTGGGAATTCCTGGTGGTCCAGGATAAGGAAAGCCTGGCCAAACTGGCGAAGATGAGTCCCTACGCCGGCCCCATCGCCAAGGCGCCCCTGGCCATCGTCATGCTGGGCAACAGCGACGGGCTGATGTTCCCGGAAAGCTGGGAGCACGACATGGGGGCGGCGGCGGAAAACGCCCTGCTGGAAGCCGTGGCCCTGGGCCTGGGCGGCGTCTGGCTGGGGGTCCTCCCCTTCGAGGAACGGATGGACCACATCCGCGGCCAGTTTAGTCTGCCGGAAAAGGTGACCCCCTTCGCGGTGCTGGCCGTGGGCTACCCCGACAAGGAGGACGCCAACCATTTTGTGGACCGCTACAAAGAAGAACGGGTCCACTACGAAGCCTATTGATCACCGACGAAAAGCCTGTAAAAGCGGGCCGTCGGAGAATTGGAAAGCCATTGCTTCAGGCGGGCAGCCGCCCCGGGGCGATGGCTTTTTTGCCGGTAAGAATTTGAGGGAGGATGACAAAATAAACTGTTTACAAAGGGAATTCATCGTGGTATGATGAGACATCACAACAGGAAGATAACGATTGTAAGTTTTTTGAGATGGGACGGAGGGATTGGTTATGGAAGAAGTGTATCAAAGCGCGGACATCTTTGATGCCATGGGAGAGGCCGTGTACATCGTGGATATCCACGATTACGAGGTCCTCTTTGTCAACAAGGCCATCCGGGAGCTGTTTGGATCTGCCGGAGACGCGGACTGGGGCAAGGGATGCCGGTGCTACGAGGTCCTGCAAAACAGGCAGGAGCCCTGCCCTTTTTGCAGGATTTCGAAGCTGAGCCCGGGAGAGATTTTTGAATGGAATTTCCACAACAGGGTGGTGGACCGGCATTTCGAGCTCAAGGACCGGCGGATCTGTTTCCAGGGCCACGACGCCATGCTGGAGATCGCCTTTGATGTGACGGACCGGGAACAGGTCCGCCTGGACCAGCAGGAGGCTCTGGAGATGGAGCGGCGGCTGCTGGCCGCCATCCAGTGCCTGGACGAGCCGGGGAACCTCTCGGGGCAGATCGACTGCATCCTGGAGGGATGGGGGAGCTATCTCCAAGCTGACAGGACCTATATTTTCAACTACATTGAAAACCGGGTGAGCAACACCTACGAGTGGTGCGCCCCGGGGGTGTCCTCCCAGATGGCCGGACTTCAGGACATCGACAAAAAATACATCAAGAGATGGCTGCCGGTGCTGGAGCGCCACGAGGCTGTGGTGGTGGAGGATGTGGAAGCCATCCGGGAAAGCGATCCCGACGAGTACGAAATCATGTCCAGGCAGGATATCCGGACCTACATCGAGGCGCCCCTGGTCATGGGGGGGCGGGTGATCGGCTTCATCGGCATCGACAACCCGCCCCTGGAAAAGCTGAACCACCTGGTGCCCATCGTCCTGGCCCTGGGGTATTTCATCGGCGGCGCCATGACCCGGGAGAAAATGGGGGCGGAGCAGCGGGGCCGGAACGAGCTGGCCATCAAAGGGGCCAGTCTGACCGTGTGGGAATTCGATGTCAAGCGCCGCCGGATGATCATTTCCGATGAGGATACCCGGCGGATGTGGCAGGAGGAATTCGCCATCAAGGGTCCTGTGGTGGAGGGCATCCCCGACGTCATGCTGGGGAGCCTGTCCACGGAACGGGACGCGGCGGCCTTTAAAAAGATGTACGCCGACCTGGAAAAGGGAGAGCAGTACGTTTCCGGCAGCTTCTGGTTCGACACGGTGGTCCCGGGGGTCCGGCGGTGCGTGCGCATCACCTACTACAACACCTACGATATGGACGGCCACCCGGACCGGGCTTACGGCGTGGGCCAGGACATCACCGTGCAGAAGCTGTCCGAAAGCCGGTACAACCAGACCATCCAGGACCTCCTGGCCATGAATCCCCGGACCCTCTGCTCCTTCCGTCTGAACCTGACCCGCAACGAGTGCAGCGACGAACGGGGCAACTCCGCCTTCGTCCGTGAGCTCATGCGGGCGGACACGGCCGACGGCCTCTTCGCCAATATCGTGGTCACCGTCAACGCCGGGGAACGGGAGGCCGTCAGGAAAATCCTGGACCGGGAAAGTCTCCTGGCCGCCTTTTCCCGGGGACAGACCAAGGTGTCCTGCAATTACAGGCGGGGGGCGGAGGACGGCCGGGAGCGGTGGGTGACCACCAACATCAGCATGCTCCAGAACCCGGCCAGCGGCGACATCGAGGCTGTGGCCCACTCCATCGACATCGACGATGAAAAAAAGGAAGAGGCCATCGTCCGGCGCATCGTCGAGGAAGAGCTGGAGGCCATCGCCCTCATCGACGTGAAGAAGCAGCTGGTCCATTTCCGGAACGTGCAGCGGGGATGGTTCGTGGATCTGGATTCCCCCGCCGTGTCCTGCGACCGGCTCCTGGCCATGGCCGCTACGGTGTGGTGCGGCCAGGAGGACGGGGAGGACATGGCGGATCTGGCCCTGTCCCACGTGCAGGCGATGCTGGAAAGCCAGCCCGTCTTCGTCCTGCCCTTCACCGCCTGGAGCCGGTCCGGGGAAAAGCTGCGCAAGCTCCTCAAATGCTGCTACGTGGACGATCGGCGGGAGGACATCCTGCTCACGGTGACGGATATCACCGACGAATACCAGCGCCACCTGGAACAGATGGACCAGATCAGCCGGGCCCTGGCCACGGCGGAAAAGGCCAACAAGGCTAAATCGGACTTCCTCTCCAACGTGAGCCACGACATGCGCACCCCCCTCAACGCCATCCTGGGGTACAACCTGCTGGCCCAGAAATCCGGGGACATGGCCGAGTGCAGCGGTTATCTGGATAAGATCGGCTACGCGGGAAGGACCCTGCTATCCCTGATCAACGATACCCTGGATCTTCAGAAGATTGAAAATGGGACCGTCACCCTCCGCCCCGAGCCTGTGAGCTGCGATGAATTCATCCGCGACGTGGTCAACGCCGTCCAGCCCATGATGGATGAGAAAAACATCGACTTCATCCTGGAGGACGAGCGGCGCTTCGATGCCACGGTCAACGTGGACCGGACCCGCCTGGGCGAGATCTTCATCAACCTGCTGTCCAACGCGGCCAAATTCACGCCGGACCATGGGCGGGTGACCATGGTCCTGGCCTGCCAGAAGCCCCAGGACAACAAGGTCCGCGCCCAGATCGAGGTCCAGGACGACGGAATCGGCATCAGCGAGGCCTTCCTGCCCAAGGTGTTCGAGCCCTTCAGCCAGGAGCGCACGGCAGAGACCGCGGATATCGGCGGATCGGGGCTGGGGCTCTCCATCGTCAGGCAGCTGGTGGAGCTGATGGGCGGGACCATCGCCGTGGAAAGCACCCTGGGTGAGGGCTCGGTGTTCACCGTGTGCCTGGACCTGCCCCAGACCGACGGGGAGCCGGAAGCGGAGGTGGAGGAAGAGGCCCGGCCGCTGGCCAGCCTGGAGGGCCGCCGCGTCCTCCTCTGCGAGGACAACGCCATCAACCGGGAAATCGCCATGGCCCTGCTGAAGATGAAGGGGGTGGTGACGGACTGGGCCGGGGACGGCCAGCAGGGGCTGGACCGCTTTACCGCCTCGGTGCCGGGAACCTACGACGCGGTGCTCATGGATATCCGCATGCCCGTCATGGACGGGTACGCCGCGGCCAGGGCAATCCGGGAGGCGGACCACCCCGAAGCCGGGGAAATCTCCATCATCGCCCTGACGGCGGACGCCTATTTTGAGGATGTCCAGAAGAGCCGGGGGGCGGGGATGAACGGCCATGTGCCCAAGCCCATCGACCCGGCCCTGCTGTTCCGCACCCTGGCCCAGTGCATCGCAGAGCGGGAGCAGAAGGACGGGGCGGTCCCGGGAAAAAATTGACAGAACAAATTAAAATCATTATAATATGATTTGTAAGCATCCATGATTTTAATTAGGAGGGCATGCCATGAAAAGCATACTGATCAAAGATACGACCCGTGAAGAACGGGAAGCCATCATCCGGCAGTCCCTGGGCTGCGGCGGAGGCTGTGAAAACTGTTCCTCCTGCTGGCTCGGCGGCGGCAGCCCGGATACCCTTTACCAGCCCTACATCGACGGGGAAAAGGAGATTTCCCAGATCAACGCGGAGTACAGGGCCCACATGGTTTTGGGATAAAGCCGGCCGGAACCCGGAAATCAAAGGGGCCGCGGAAAATGAGCAGCGGTCCGGAAAGACGTCCATGCAAAAATGGGCGTCTTTATTTTTTACCAGAAATGGTGTTAGGGGTTGCAAAAAAGAGAAGGATTACGTTATACTGGTCATAGAAAAATACAGACGCCTGCAGGGAGGAGGCGGGGGGATCCGGGAGGGACCCGTCCGGGGCTCCGCCCTGGCAGGCGATGATGGTGATACCATGAAAAAAGCATATACCAAGGAGATATTCCGCTCCATCGGCGGGGGAAAACGCCGGTTCTTTTCCATCCTCCTGATCACAGCCCTGGGGGTGACCATGCTCACCGGGCTGCGGGCGACCTGCGTCGATTTGCGCTTCACGGCGGACCGATTTTTCGACAGCCAGCATCTCTTCGACGTGGTCGTCCAGTCCACCCTGGGGCTGACGGCAGAGGATGTGGCGGCCCTGTCCAAAGTGGAAGGGGTCCAGCGGGCCGAGGGGGCCTGGACCCAGACCGTCAAGACGGCCATCGGGGACAAGAAGCAGAGCGCCGACGTCAAAAGCCTCAGCACCCAGGGCATCAACGCCCCCTACGTGGTGACGGGGCGCCTGCCGGAAACCGACCGGGAGATCGCGGTGACCGGAGACTACCTGAAGGATTCGGGGAAGAAGATCGGCGATACCCTCACCCTGCAGAAGGGAACGGAAACGGCCTCCGCATCGGCTTCCTCAAATGAAGCCACGGACATCTTCCCCCTGACGGCCTACACCATCACCGGGACGGTGATCGACGCCACGGATGTCAACGGCACGGGGGGCGCCGTGAATTTCCGCACCTCGTCCTCCAGCGACTACGCCTTTTTTGTGACCGGCGGCGCGGCAGTGAGCAAGGTGTACACGGCGGTTTATCTGGTCTTGGACGGGACGGCGGACAAGGCCTGCTTCAGCCAGAGCTACACGGACCAGGTCAATGCCGTGGTGAAGACCATTGAAAGCCAGATCAAGAGCCAGCGGGAGCAGGCCCGCACCGACGGCGTCATCAAGGAGGCTTCGGACAAGGTGTCTGCCGCCGAGGCGGAGATGAACGACCAGTTCGACCAGGCGGACGCCAAGATCGCCGCCGCCAAACAGGAGCTGGCCGATGGCCAGAAGCAATTGGACGCGGGCAGCCAGGAGCTGGCGGCCCAGCAGCAGTCCATGGAGGAGCAGATCGCCGCGGCCCAGCAGACCATCGACGCGGGCTACGCCGGTCTGGTGAGCGGCCAGGCCACCCTGGCCCAAAGCCGGGCCCAGCTTGAGCTCGGCCAGACCCAGCTGGAGCAGGCCAAGGCTACCCTGGCCCAGAAGCGCCAGGAAACGGAAGACACCCTGTCCGCCGCCCTGGACACCCTGGCAGAACAAAGCGCCCAGATCAGCGCTTCCAAGACGGAGCTGGAAGGGAAGATTACGGAGACGGCGGCCGCCTACGGTCCGGCCTGGCCCCAGACGGCCTGGGACGCTTATGTGGCGTCGGCAGGGGAAGCCTGGGCGCCGGTGGTGGCCAGCCAGATGGAAGAGCAGCAGCTCAAGACCCGGATGGCGGCCCTGTCTCCCGATTCGCCGGAGTACGCGGCTCTGGAAAGCCAGCTTTCAGCGCTGACGGAGCAGGAAAACCAGGCCAAAGCCCAGATTGACAGCCTCACCCAAGCCGCCCGGGAGACCTTCTTCGCGGCCCTGCCGGCGGCGCCCTCCGATGAGATGGCCCAGGCTTTGGTTCAGCTCGCCCTGGGAGCGGGCCAGCTGGACGCCACCCAGACGGCCTTGGATACCCAGACCCAGACGGTGAAGGACCAGCAGGCTCAAGCTGAAACCCAGTTCGCCGCGGCAGAGCAGACCCTGGCGGAAAGCGCCCAGAAGCTGGCCGACGGCTGGAGCCAGTGGACGGCGGGGCAGCTTCAGATCCAATCGGGATTGTCCCAGCTGGCGGCGGGGCAGTCGGAGCTTTCGCAAAAGCAGGCCGCGGGCCAGGCCCAGATCGACCAGGCCAAGGCCACCTTGGCGGCCAGCCAGCGGACCCTGGACGAGGGCCGGACCACCCTGGCCGCGAACGAGGCCGAGCTGGATACCCAGAAGGCCGATGCCAGGGCCAAGATCGCCGACGCCTGGAAGGACGTGGGGAAGATCGACGCCGCCAAGTGGTACGTCCAGGACCGGTCGTCCCTGGGGAGCTACGCCAATATCCAGAGTGACGCCAATTCCATCGAGGCCGTGGGCACGGCCTTTCCCGTGCTGTTCCTCATCGTGGCGGTGCTCATCAGCCTGACCACCATCACCCGCATGGTGGAGGAGGAGCGGGGGCTCATCGGCACCTACAAGGCCCTGGGCTTCACCGACCGGGAGATCCGGCGCAAGTACCTGGTGTACGCCTTCCTGGCCAGCTTCCTGGGCGGGGTCCTGGGCAATATCTGCGGCTTCCTCATCCTGCCCCAGATCCTGTTCAGCGTGTTCCGCACCCTGTACAGCCTGCCGGCCTATGCCCTGCGCTTCGACCCGGTGTACGGCCTCAGCGGCGTGGCCCTGTTCGTGGTGGCCATCACCGGGGCCACGGCCATCGCCTGCCGGGTGGAACTGAACCAGACCCCGGCGGACCTCATGCGGCCCAAATCCCCCCGGGCGGGGTCCCGGGTGTTCCTGGAATACCTGCCGGGGCTGTGGAGCCGGATGTCCTTCCTCAACAAGGTGACGGCCCGGAACCTGTTCCGCTACAAGAAGCGGCTCCTCATGACGATCCTGGGCATCATGGGCTGCGCGGCCCTGATGATGTGCGGCTTCGCCATCCGGGATTCGGTGAAGGAGCTCATGCCCGAGCAGTACGTCCAGACCTTCAAGTACGATGTCATGGCCGTCTCCTCCGGGGACGACAACGAAACCCTGCTGTCCCGGTTCCGGGGCAACCCCGAGGTGTCGGATTACATCAACCTGCAGATCACCAACGTGA